>JAESFU010000037.1_pt1 | contig 371755 bp, 320 predicted proteins | sample 9269461 | NCBI WGS metagenome assembly JAESFU01 (sample SAMN14502556, study PRJNA617107) | algae metagenome | isolation source: Stenomitos rutilans HA7619-LM2 and co-occurring heterotrophs from cave walls | place: USA: Waikapalae cave, Hawaii | collected 2009-07-28 | reverse complement strand
CGGTCCAGTCGCGCCCGTCGCACCGGTCGAGCCTGTCGAACCCGTTGCGCCCGTTGCTCCGGTCGGGCCTGTCGCGCCAGTGGCTCCCGTCGAACCTGTTGCGCCTGTCGAACCCGTTGCGCCCGTCGCACCGGTCGAGCCTGTCGAACCTGTTGCCCCCGTTGCTCCGGTCGAGCCCGTCGAACCAGTCGCTCCGGTACTACCTCTCGGTCCAGTTGCACCTGTGGCACCAGTCGAGCCCGTCGAACCTGTTGCGCCCGTTGCTCCGGTCGGGCCTGTCGCGCCGGTGGCTCCCGTCGAACCTGTTGCGCCGGTTGCACCGGTCGAGCCCGTCGCGCCGGTGGCGCCCGAACCCGTAGCACCGGTGGCTCCTGTCGAACCTGTCGAGCCCGTCGCGCCGGTGCTACCTCTCGGTCCAGTTGCGCCAGTCGCGCCCGTTGCTCCTGTGGCACCGGTGGCGCCCGTTGCTCCCGTCGCACCAGTGGCGCCTGTCGCACCGGTGATTTCCGAGATCTGCGCTCCGGTCAATATGGCCGACTGGTAAGCTCTCGCCGCCGTTCCGCCGAAACTCGTGGCGGTCATCGTGAAAGTATTGCTGACAGTCGTTACCGTGAACGGTCCCGACATGCTCGAGTTGTTCTCGCCGACCGCCTGAATTCGATAGTTGGTCCCGGCAACGATATTTGGAATGAGCGCCGTGAACGAAACCCGGCCCGACGCCAGATTGATTCCGCTGGCCTCCGAGATCGACGCACCGAGAAGCGTGACGGTCTGGCCGCCGCCGGGGTTCGTTATCAGATAAAAATAAACGAGCGCACTTGGCGAGCCGGTATTGCCGGTAATGAATATCGGGCTGAAGGTCGCCATCTGACTCGATCAGTTCGTCAGATCGAATACTTGGCCGGGATCGAGGCCAAGCAGGCGAATGGTTTGCGGAGAGAGCTGGCCAACCGTCTCGACACGCAGCTTCGGCGCGGCGCCGGTCAACTTCTGAACCGCCACGAGCGCCTCATGCGGCTCACCTGAAGCGACGGCGAAAAGACGGGCAGGCCCCGAGTTGTCCCAATCCGTGATCTTGATCAGCCATCCGCTCATCGCTTACCCCTTCAGCCGGCGGTGACGATCAGACGCGGCGCAGAGGCTGCACGCGCCAATTGGTCGAGTTCGAATTGTGCCTCCGCCAATCCCGCAGCCTGCGCTTTAGTCAGCCAGCGCCCGGCCTCCTGCGGATCGATCGGTCCCGCCAGCCCGCGCGCCAGATACCGCCCGAGCATCAGCTGGCCATAGGGGTGTCCCCCCTCCGCCGCTTGCCGGAACCAGGCTTGCGCAGACTCGCGGTCGCCGCCCGTGCGGTCGCCATCGGCCAGCACGCCCAGAGCGAACATCGCCCCGGCATGTCCCTGCGCCGCCGCCCTGGCGAAGCAGTCGCGGGCAGCGGCTTTGTCGCGTGCGCCGCCACGCCCGTTCAACAGCATCTCGCCCAACATGACCTGAGCTTCGACAACACCTGCGTCGGCCGCGCGCCTCAGCCAGACGCGCGCTTCTGCAGGATCGGCGTCGACCCCGCGGCCCTCGACCAGCAGACGCCCATACCAGTACTGCGCCATCGGCACGCCTTCGGCCGCACGCTTCAGCCACAGCATCGCCTTGCGCCCGTCCCGCTCGACGCCCACACCCTCTGCAAGGCAAATCGCGAAATTGAACGCAGCAACGAGATCGCCGCCGTCCGCGGCTTGCTCGAACCAATCGCGGACATCGAGCAGGCCTGGCGCGGTTTCTTCGGTCAGAGCGAGATTCCCCAGATCCGCCTGAGCCGGCTTGTCGCCGTTCGCCGCAGCCTTCTGCAACCAGAGCTCTGCCATGCTGCGGTCCGCTTCGCCGCCCACCCCCGTGAAGTAGAGTTGGCCGAGAAGGCGCGAAGCAGCCGCATGCCCCTGTTCCGCAGCGCGCCGGAGCCACACCATCGCTTCGGAATAGTTGGGCGGCAGGTCGCCGCCTTTGGCATAAAGGTATCCAACCAGCGCGGCAGCCTCGACCTCGCCCGACTCGGCCGCCCGACGCAACCACGACTCTCCTGCCGCAGCATTGCGCTCGACGCCGCGCCCCTGAAGCAGCATCAGGCCCCATCGCAGCTTCGCTTGCGAAACGCCCTTCTGCGCCGCAGCACGGTACAGAGCGGCGGCAGATGCGAGATTGCGGGGGAAGCCGACCCCGAATTCAGTCATGGTTCCGAGCAGGTAGACTGCTGTGCTCAACCCCGCTTCCGCAGCCTTGCGGATCTCCACCGCAGCCTCGCGCACAGTCGCCTCGCTACGGCCAGCACGCAGCAGCGCCAAGCCGAGTCCGAGCGAGCCTTGCGGCGATCCGGCTTTTGAGCACAACCGATACCAATGCTCCGCCTGGCTCGGGTCCCGCAGCGACTCCGGTCCGGATGTCAGGATATTTCCGAGCAGCGCCTGTGCTTCGACCAACCCTTGCTCGGCGGCGCGGCGAGCCCATGGCAAAGCCGTCTCATAATCGGGGTTGGCAACCTCGTCGCCGGCAAACAGGCCCGCGATCGTAGGCCTGGCGTCCGCACCGCATCCGACCCCTTGGACGAAAAGCGATGCCATCAGCAGTTGGGCCTGAGCGTGCCCGCTTTGCGCGGCTTGCTCCAACCAACGCATGGCCTCGACCGGGCTCCGGGGCACGATCCGCCCCTCGAGATAACAATAACCTACTCGATACTGCGCCTCGACGCAGTTACGGCGAGCCGCGCGCGCCACATGGCGCAAACCTTTGGCTCCCTTGCCGCACTCGATCAGATGCAGGCCCACGCGCAACCGAGCCCGAACTGAAAATGGTGCGACCAGACGATCGAGGATCGTAGCCGATGGGTTCGAAGGGGCCATGCTCTACGGCTCTCGCATGCCTTCAAGCCCGATCGGCAGAACGCGCGCGAACAGGTAAGACAGGATGTTGCGCTCGCCGACCTGGATGTCGGCGGTTATCGGCATACCCCGCTTGAGTTGGAAGCCACCGGCGACGCCGTGCATCTTGATCGCATCGACGGCGATTCGCGTCTTGTAGAATGCCGGCATCTGCCGGAACGAAGCGTCGCGCTGCGTCTCGTCGGGTCCGACAAAGCTGTCGGCGCTGATCGTTCGTACCGTGCCTTCGGCGACGCCGTACTGCACGTACGGGAACGTATCGAACTTGATCTTCACCTTCTGTCCCTCGTGGACATAGCCGGCATCGGAACCGGTGATCCGGGCCTCGATCTCGAACGACGACGACGCTGCGGCGAGGGTTATGAACTGATCTCCCGACTGCATGATCGCACCCACCGAGACCTTTGCGATCGTCAGGACGACTCCATCCTGCTCGGCACGCAGCTCGACGAGCTGGTTCCGGAGCGCAGCTTTGCGCAGGCTTTCCTCGGCGTTGCTGAGGGTGCGGTTTCGTTCGTGCAGCTCCTGGTTTATCTGGGCTTTCCATTGCTGCTCGAAGGCTTCGCGATCCGCCGTCATCTGCTGGAGATCGTAGGAAGCCCGCTCGACCGCAGCCGACGCATTGCTCAAGTTGCGCTGCATCTCGACCCGAATATCCTCGGCGAGCAGCCGGTTCATCTGGCTGCCGACCTGGAGGCGCTCCAGTTCCTTGCGCTTCCGCTCGAGTTCTCCGGCAATGCCCAGCCGCGAGGTGAATCCCGCCACATCGGCCTGGGCTCTGAGGAGCTGTGCCTGAAGGCCGCTTATCCTCTGTACGTAGCTGTCGATCTGAGCGCGATATTGAGCCTGTCGCTGGCCATAGAGCGCCACCTGTACCGCGGCTGCGGGATCGGAAGTCGTCGGACGGTAAGGCTGGCCGGCAGCTTCGGCGGTCAGTCGCTCGACCTCGGGTTTGAAGCTGCGCACCTGTGCCTCGAGCACTCCGACATCCGCGGCCGAGAACGTGGGGTCGAGACGTGCCAACAGTTGGCCTGCCTGAACGATCTGGCCCTCGCGCACGCTGATCTCCCGAACGATCGCCGTCTCGAACGGCTGCACCACCACGGTCGGCTGCAAAGTCACGACGCGTCCTGGGGCCGTCACGACCATATCGATGGGAATGAGCGCAGCCGCCGTCATGCAGGCCACGACCAGCGAGATTACCACCCACAGCATGTTGCGGGCGGCCGGTTGCACCGGCATTGCGAGCAACACCGAGGTAGGCGCCTCGAACTCGAGGAGTGCGTTCGAATTCACGGGCCCGCGGGCTTCGCTCAAGGCGTTGCCCGAAAGCAAGGACGAGAGCTGCATGGTCATGCGATCACCGGCTTCGGCGTGGGTCGCGCATCATGCGCCTCCGTATGCCGGTTCTGCTGCAGCCAGAGATGGCGATAGATCGCGCAGCGCTCCACGAGGTCGGCGTGTTCGCCGATATCGACGACGCGCCCTCGATCCATGACGAGGATTTGGTCGCAGTCGATGAGAGAGGCGAGACGATGGGAAACGATGACCATCGTGCGCCCCTCCGCGATACGCACGAGATTGGCGTGCACCAGCGCTTCGCTTTCGGGGTCGAGCGCACTCGTCGCCTCGTCCAGGATCACGATACGCGGGTCTGCGACCAGGGCTCTGGCGATAGCGAGGCGTTGGCGCTGCCCGCCCGAGAGATTGGCGGCGCTCTCCTCGATCCAGGTCTCATATCCCTGCGGCAGCCGCGCTATGAATTCCTCGGCGCCGGAGAGCCTGGCCGCATACACGGCATCCTCGAGCGTCAGGTTCGGACGACTCGCGATGATGTTGTCGAGCACGCTGCCGCGGAACAGGAAATTGTCCTGCATCACGGTTCCTACACTTCGCCGCAGATACGTCAGGTTGATCTCGCGAAGGTCCGCCCCGTCGATTTTCAGGAAGCCGGAATAATCACGGTTCATGCCCTGCAGAAGCCGCGTCAACGTGGACTTGCCGGAGCCGCTGCGACCAACGACGCCCAGCATGGTGCCGGCGGGGATGTCCAGACTCACCCTGTCCAATGCCGCGGTCTTTGCGCCGGGATAGGAAAACGTGACCTCGTTGAAGCTGATTGCGCCCTCGAACACAGGACGCAATCCACCGCGGGTCGCGGCTGTCTCCGTCGGATTGTTGAGCACCTCGCCAACCTGCTGGACCGAAGAGCGCACGTCTTCGATGTCCTGGATGAGCTTTGCCAGGCCGATCAGCGGTCCCGAAACGCGGGTGCCCAACATCATGAATGCGATCAGCGCACCCGTCGACACACCGCTCATATCGCTCGGCGTGGTCAACACGAGATAGGCACCGACCAACAGGACGCCACGATCGACGAAGCGCTCGATCGGCGTCACCAAGGTCTGGGCCCAGTTGGACAAACGGCCGGACTGCAAGCGCGCCTGCCCCGCTTCGGCAACGCGTTCATCCCATTCCAGCTTCCTGGAGTTCTCGAGGGCCAGCGCCTTGACAGTCCGGATGCCGTGCACGGTTTCCACCAGCACCGCGCCCTTCTTGATCTCCGCGTCGACCAGCGTTGCCCAGACACGCCGAATCGATGGCAGGAATGCCAGGATGATAAGGGCAATCACCGTCGAGGCGGCGAGGACCATCCAGGCGAGCGTCGAGCTGATCCAGAACAAAAACGGAAGCAGCACGATCAGCGTGAAGGTGTCGAGGAAGGTGTTCAGCAACTTTCCCGTGAGAAAATCGCGGATCTTGAAGACCTGGGAGATACGGTGCGTCGTTCCTCCCGTCGGTGTCCGTTCGAAGAAGTCGATGGGAAGCGCCAATAGGCGTGCAAACACATGCAGGCTGAGCCGCGCATCGACGCGCGTCGACATGACCTCGACAAGTTCCCGCCGCGCATACCCGAGCAGCGTCTCGTATCCGACAATCAACGCCATGATGAGGGCGATCAGGGCGAGCGTCGACATGCTCTGATGGGTCAGCACCCGGTCGATCGCGATCATGACCAGAAACGGAGGAAGTACCTGCAACACGCTCAGCGTGAGAGAGGCGGCGACGATCTCGCGCAAAGTCCGCCGTTCGCCGAGCACCATCTTCGCCAGCCAGGCCAGCGAGAACGGCTCCTCTCCCGGCAACGCTCCCCGCGCGCGGCGGACCAACAACGCAGTGCCCTGCCAGAGCTGCATGAGGCGCAGCTCGTCTATGGCAACTGGCGGATCGATATCCGGTGCCCGAGGGTCCTTTAGGAAAACAACTTCTCGCGCAGCATCTTTGGAAACGACCAGAGCTGCAGTGCCGTCACTGAGAAACAAAACGATCGGCGCTTCAGTTTGCAGGCGCAGGAGTTGCCGCCAGCGCAGCTGCACAGCCTTCGCCCACAGACCCGATTCGCGCATCCACGCGACGAGGGTGGCGGGAGACGGCACCTCCTCCCCCGGCAACGCACGGAAGTCGCGGCGATCCAGCTGGATGCCGTGGAAACGCGCTACAGCCACCGACGCGTCGAGACGACAGCGCGCAGCATCCGCACTCGCGTTTGACCCACTCGGCCGGAGACGCGATGCGTCACCGGTCGCCGGTCGACCAACCACCTCTTCGCGCAACGAACACCCAAGTTCCCAAGAATTAGGGCTCCCCAGCCCTAAGCATGCGCACCATACAGAAATTGCAGTATGACGTAAATCTTTAGAGAGGCTTCCTGCTTGCCTATTCGACGGCCGCAACTCGGACGCCGCCTCCGCAGACATGCCGGATGATTTAACTTATTGATATAGAATGATTTATTATGGAATTTTCTGAGTTCTCACGTACTGCAACTGATTGCAGGTTCAGTGTTTTTAGTTCCATAACCTCAACTAATTGCAGTCCCTGCAAAAATATCCAGCGCCTGCACAGCGGGTTTTGATCGCTTGAATCGAGGAAAGATGGAAGCCGAGGTAGCCAAACACCGATGGTGCCTTATGGGAAACCACGCTCGGCTTCGATCTTGGTTCGACACCGAAACCCGCTCAAGTTGTCAAACGTCATCCCAATTCGCCACTGCATGGGATCGGAACCATTTTTGGTGTGAGCAGCGTCGATACGCCAGCCCTGAAGGTCATTCCTTAAAGGAGCGCTCGCTTCACTCCGCTCCTCTCACACAACCCCAGTCTCCCGCGTGGCATCACGCTCATCTAAAATAGCATCCGCGTGGCTCCGAGGCGGAGTAAACGAATGGGAGTTGATCTCCAGGTATTGGATAGGCCATGAAATTGCCCAAGCTACTGGGCGTGACATTGTCCGCGGCAGCAGCAAAACCTCAAACGCCGGCTGACGATGCGTTGCAGATGGACAGCCACCCTGAAACCTGGTCGCCGACCTGCGCCAATATCGAACAAGGCCCTTTGGTATGATCGATCTTTCCGGGCCTCGTGGACGTTTGCTTACTGCCTTCGGCACTGCCCTCTACGTTGATGCGGCCACCGGCGAGCTACGCCATGGCCCTATCGAGAACAGCCCCCCGAATGCCTGGTTCGTCGCCGACTCTTCCTCCTCCGGGCCGCGCCATCGTGGCTGGTTGATCCACGACCCGGCAGCGGGTGGCGGCGGGCCGATTACGTGCCGTGAAGATGGCTCTCGTACGATCTCGCGAAGCGACGCGAGCGACAGCCTTGCCATCCCCACCAAGCTCGAACTCATTCCCCTCGAGCGCGGCCTCGTCGCTTTCGCGGCGGACGGGCTTTTCCTATCGGCAATTCCCGACGGCAGGATCTGCCTTCGGACATCGCGCTGCAGCACCTGGGAGCTGTTCGTGGCGTCCGAAGCCTGGTGTACCGACGTTGCCGGAGCAGCCGACGGTGGCATCGAATCTTTGGCTACAGCTGCCTTCGACAGGAGAGCCATTGCCAGTTACGCAATTCATCCCTTGATGCGAATGCGCGCCGGCACCAGTCCGAAAGGCATCAAGCTGCTCATCTACGGCTATCCGAGATGGTCTCATGGACGGGTCCACTACGATCTCTGCAGGCATCTGCATCGTCTGGGATACATCGTCGACATTCTCGACTGGCAGGACAATCACGCCGCTCACATTCAGCAGCTCACCTCCTACTATGATCTTTTCATAACCGCGCTCGACGGCGTTCGCACGCTGGCCGATGTCTATGGCGTGCCGTACGACAGGATCATCGCCCTGTCGCACCATGAACTCGACATACGCATGCTCATCGAGCAGAAGGGCATCGACGTTTTCGACAAGTTTGCAAGCTACGGAGTCGTGAGCGAGTTTCTCTATTGTGCTTCCCTCATGCAGGGCGTGCGAAGAGCTCCCGTGGTTGCGTCTCTCGGCATCAACTACTCGGAATTCCACACTGAAGTTCCGGATCGACTTACGACGGTCGGCTATGCCTCCTCGATGTCGGTCAAGACCTACGGAATCGAGTGGAAGCGCGGGGAACTCGCCGCACATGCAGCCCGGGAGGCTGGGCTGGCGTTCAAGGTAGCGGGATCGACGGCAAGCCAGACATCGTTTCACGACATGCCCGACTTCTACAGAAGTGTCGGCGCGGTCGTAACGACTTCCATCAGCGAATCCGGTCCATTGCCGGTGATGGAAGCCGCGGCTGCTGGCCGGTTGGTCATCGGCACGCCGGTCGGGCACTTTCCGCTCAAAGCCTATCGCGGTGGAGGCATCATCGCGCCTGTAGAAGCAGAGAAGTTCAAGGCTTTCACGGCGGGCACTCTGCGTTACTACAAAGAGAACGTCGCGGCGTATGTCGACAAGTGCCATTCAATTCAGGAAGCAGCCAGGGCCTTCGACTGGCAGCACACGATCGGTGACTGGGTCGCGCTGATCGAAGCGGCATGGTCCGGCAATGCGCGACCGGGCCACGTATCTGCGCGGGAGGACATCGGAGAGTACGAATTCACGTCCGACTGGTTCTCGGCTTGCATACCCGTCTGGGCACAGCTCTTTGAGCGACTTAAACCAGAGAGAGTTCTCGAGATCGGCTCGTTCGAGGGACGATCGACTTGCCATCTGATTGAGAATTGCAAGAGCTCGAAGGTCGTCGAGATCGTCTGCGTTGACACGTGGGAAGGTGGCATCGAGCACGATAGCAATGCCATGCACGAAGTCGAGCGCCGCTTTGATCGTAACGTGGCGCTGGCGTGCAAACGTGCTCCAGGCGCAGCATCGGTGAAAAAGATCAAGAAGCGGTCCACGCGGGCGCTCGCGGAGATGGTGGCGCACGGAGAAGCGCTTTTCGATCTTGTATACGTCGACGGATCACACCAGGCGCCGGACGTGTTGGAGGATGCGGTCCTGTCATTCCAGTTGCTGCGCGTCGGCGGCATCATGATCTTTGACGACTATCTCTGGCAGCTAGAACCTGAAGGCCGACAGGATCCACTCAACATGCCGAAGCTGGCGATCGATGCGTTCGTCAACATCTTTCAACGCAAGTTGCAGGTCATGAGCGGGCTGCCGATCTGGCAACTATATATCGAGAAGAAAGCCTGAGTTTCGAGGCTGCGCAGCAAGCGGCGCTCACGCACGCCTCGGCCCAATACCGCCGGCCAAGCAGCGGCCTCATATATGTTCTTGATCGGGGATGTCATGAGCGAAGTTGTCCTCGTCACCGGCGGTGCTGGGTATATCGGCAGTCACGTCAGCAAGGCGCTCGCGGAGGCCGGGTTCATACCGGTGTGTTACGACACCCTCGAAAATGGGCATGCGTGGGCCGTTCGATGGGGCCCGCTCGAGCGGGGCGACATCGGGGACCTCGACAGGCTTGATGAAGCGAGTCGATGCGCCAACCCGATCGCTATCTGATCATCATCGCCATGAAGGCTCCGGCCATGCAAAATGTCGGGCTTGGGCGTCGTGTATCTCGGTACAGCATCGCCAGTACTTCACAGAAAGCGACGCCGGCGATCCAACCATGAATTCCGGCCGCGGCGCTGCCAAATACGCGATCTGCTCAAGGCACCGTTCGGATGCAAGCTTCCGCCCCGTCAGGCGGCATATCGCTGCTCGAAATTTGGCCTGGATCGGCCCCGAGGCCTGCTCCCGACTGTAACGCCGCACTCGAGGTTCTGGCTATTCGGATGGTTGTATTGAGATAGGATATTCTCGCATCAAAAATGAAGTAAGCCTTGACCCATCACGGATGTTTGATACGTTCGGAGATGGGAGGGTAGCGCGCTGGGAAAAGCGCTGCCGACTTGGGGATCGGGCCTTGTGCTCGATGCGGGAACGACCTCGGTCGTTTCTATTGTGGGTAGGTAAACGATGGTGGGTTTTCGACCCAGCGCCGCAGTGCCCGGCGCTGAGCATTCTACCGTGCATTGTGGCCAACAGACCTGTTGGACTGAGGCCCTCAACGACACGATTACGAAGCGATTTGCCACAAGCGCGCAATCCGCCAGTTCAGCTATTGCCCTCGTGGAGAATGGCGAGACGCTGAGCTACTCCGACCTTGATCGGCGTTCCAACCAACTCGCGCGTTTCCTGCGCCGTCGGGGCGTGGGGGCCAAGAGTCTGGTCGCCCTGCACGCGGGGCCTTCGATCGAATCGCTCATATCGATTCTGGCGATTCTCAAGACCTCCGCCGCTTATGTGCCTCTGGACCCAACCGCTCCCTCCGCCTATCTGAACTGGCTCTTGCAGGACTGTGGCGCGGGTCTGGTGCTTTCCAGAGGCAGCCATGACGAAGAACTGATTGCGCCGACGATTGATCTCGCGCGGGCACTTGCCGCTTCCATTTCGGAAACCGCGGCTCCCCTGGAGACCCACTCCCAGCCTGGCGATATCGCCTACGTGATGTACACATCGGGATCGACGGGCCATCCGAAAGGCGTGCAAGTCTCCCACCGGGCGGTCATCCGGCTGGTCACCGAACAGACCTATGCGCACTTCGGTCCCGACGAAGTGGTCCTCAACGCCTCGTCGCTCGCCTTCGATGCGAGTACATTCGAGATCTGGGGCACGCTCCTGCACGGTGCCCGTGGCGTGATCGTCAAGGACGAACGCGCCTCGCTGCAGCGCATTGCAGATGCGATCACGCGCAACGGCGTCACAACGGCATGGTTCACTGCGGGTCTTTTCAACCTGTTCGTGGATCACCACCTCACCTCGCTTCGCGGCGTTCGGCAGCTCCTGGCAGGCGGTGACGTGCTTTCGCCCTCGCATGTACGGCGGGCGCAAGCAGCGCTGCCGGATTGCCAGTTGATCAACGGTTACGGCCCCACGGAAAACACGACGTTCACCTGCTGCTACAGAATTCCGCGCGATGGCTGGGGCGGTGGCGCGGTGCCGATCGGCACGCCTATCCGCGGCACTTACATTCGCCTGCTCGATGAAGACATGAACCCCGTGGCCGATGGCGAAACCGGCATGCTCTACGCCGGCGGCCTCGGCCTCGCATCCGGCTATCTTGGCGACGGACGGCAATCGGCCTCCAGCTTCATCAGCGATCCACAGCAGCCCGGAAGCGCCCTCTATCGCACCGGAGATCTCGCGCGCCGGCGACCTGACGGCAATCTCGATTTCGTCGGGCGCCGCGACCGCCAAGTCAAGATCGATGGAAAGCGCGTGGAACTCGGCGAGATCGAGGAGGCCTTGCGCAACGACGCCGGGGTCTCCGATGCCGTGGTAACGATGGGCCCGGCCGATGCGCCTTTGCTGACCGGCTATCTCAAGCCGGCGCCGGGCGAGCACGACCGCGCGGCTCTGGTCTCCAGAGTGCGCAACAACCTCGCGAAGACCCTGGCGCCTCATATGCGGCCCTCGCAGGTCGTGGTCCTCGATGAATTCCCGCTTACACCCAACGGCAAGGTCGATCTCCGCCGCCTGCCTGCGCCGACACGACCTGAGACAGCGACGGCGCCGCGGGCACCCAGAGAGGCCGAGCGGATCCTGGTCGACATCTTTTCGCCCGTACTTGGGCTCCATTCGATCGGACTGGACACCAACTTCTTCGACCTCGGCGCCACGTCCCTCAATCTGATGGAAGCCCATGCGTCGATCTCGCGTGTCTGGCCGGACCTCGGCGTCATAGAACTCTTCGAGTATCCGAGCATCCAGGGGCTGGCGCGTGCGATCGAGAGCCGGGCGGCTCCGGTCCACAGCGCGGCCGTGAGCCGGGCACGCAGGCAGAGTGAAGCGTTGAGGCGTTTGCGACGCCCAAGGTCGACGCAATGAGCGTCCCAGAAGACGCGATTGCCATCATCGGCCTTGCTGGCAGGTTTCCCGGAGCCAGCGATGTTGACCAGCTCTGGCAAAATATTCGCAACGGCGTGAGCGCTGTCAGCCGTTTCTCCGAAGCCGAGCTGGAAGACACATTCCCCGAGGACGTTCGCAAAGACGCCAATTTCGTTAGAGCGCGTCCGATCCTCGAGAATGTCGACCTGTTCGATGCCGACTTCTTCGGCATGCTGCCACGCGAAGCAGCGCTCACCGATCCCCAGCACCGGATTCTGCTCGAGTGCGCTTGGGCAGCGCTCGAAGACGGCGGGTACGACTCTTTCCGGTACCCAGGTGCAATCGGCGTGTTCGCCGGCTGCAGCATGAACACCTATCTGCTTACCAACGTCCTCAGCGAACGCCTGAACGCAGGCCGGTTCGCGAGCGACTACCAGGTCGGCTCCTACGACGCGCTGCTGGGCGCCCTCTCCGACACGCTGGCAACGCGCATAGCCTACAAGTTGAACCTGCGCGGACCGGCGATGACGGTGCAGAGCGCGTGTTCGACATCGCTGCTGGCGATCGCCCAGGCCTGTCAAAGCCTGCTGCTGCATCAATCGGACATGGCGCTCGCGGGCGGCGTTTCGATCACGTTCCCACAGAAACGCGGCTACCTTCATCAGGCAGGTGGCATGGTGTCGCCGGATGGGATCTGCCGCCCGTTCGATGCCGAAGCCGGCGGCACGATATTCGGCGATGGCGCCGGGATCGTTCTGCTGAAGCGCCTCGCCGAAGCCATCGAAGACGGCGACCGTATCTATGCCGTCATTCGCGGCAGTGCCGTCAACAACGACGGCAGCGACAAGGTGGGCTTCACGGCGCCCAGCATCGGGGGCCAGGCGGATGTCATCGCCTCGGCGCTCGCAGCATCCGACGTCGAGGCGAATTCGATCGGCTACGTCGAGTGCCATGGGACGGCGACGCCACTCGGTGATCCCATCGAGTTTGCCGGGCTGGTCCGCGGCTTCGGATCGAACCCGGTCGACAGTCCCTATTGCGCGCTGGGTTCCGTCAAAGCGAACGTGGGACATCTCGACGTTGCCTCCGGTGTGACCGGCCTCATGAAGGCAGCGCTTGCGCTGCATCATCGGGAAATCCCGCCGCTGACGAATTTCCACAAGCCGAACCCGCACATCGATCTCGCCGACACGCCCTTCTACTTTCCGACCGCCCCCCTCTCGTGGCCGCAGGGCATCACGCCACGGCGGGCAGGCGTGAGTTCGTTCGGCGTTGGCGGCACGAACGTGCACATCGTGCTCGAGGAAGCACCGCCTGTCCTACAAGCGCAGGCGCCAAACCCGCGCCGCCATGTGCTGCCGCTTTCCGCAACGAGCTATGCGGCCCTGTCCGCCGCAGCGGCCGCACTGGCGGACGATCTGGCGCGAAACACGGAAACAGCGATCGCGGATGTCGCCTACACACTGCAGGCTGGTCGGCGTGTCTTCGACCACCGCGTTGCCATCGCTTGCTCTTCCCGCGAACAAGCGATCGGGGCTTTGCGCGCCCTGCCCACGCCGCAAGGCGGTCCGCGCCCGCCCTTGATCTTCATGTTCCCCGGACAGGGCGCGCAGTATCCCGGTATGGCGCGTGTCCTCTACGATCTGCACGCCTCTTTCAGAGCCATCGTCGACGAAGGCATTGTCATCGCGACGCCAATCGTGGGCGCCGAGTTGCGCGCGCAGCTTCTCGAGACTGCAGCGACCGGTGGCGATGGTACCCTGCTGACCCAGCCGGCCCTGTTCATCTTTGAATATGCCCTGGCCAGGCTTTGGATGTCCTGGGGCCTCCAGCCGGACGCCATGGTGGGCCATAGCGTCGGCGAATTCGTCGCGGCCTGTCTGGCCGGCGTCTTCTCGTTCGAGGAAGGCTGCCGCCTCGTCGCCACGCGGGCGCGGATCATGCAGGGAATGGCGCCGGGCGCCATGCTGGCGGTTCGCCTTTCCGAGCCGAACCTGAAGGCCGAACTTGGCGACAGTCTCGATCTGGCCGCCGTCAACGCGCCTTCGCTCTGCGTCGCATCAGGTCCCGTCGAAGCGATCGAAGCGCTTGACGACAGGTTGACGGCAAAGGGCGTGGCCTGCCGCCGCCTCGCCGTCTCTCACGCCTTCCATTCCCGATCCGTCGATCCTGTGCTTGGGGAAATCGAAAGCGCTGCCGGCTCGGTATTGCTCGCATCGCCCCGGATACCCTTCGCATCGTGCGTTACCGGCTGCTGGACAGAATCGGCCGAGGCAACCGATCCCCAATACTGGGCTCACCACGGCCGGGCCCCCGTGCGATTTGCCGAGGCCCTCTCGACGGCGGCACAGGACGGCCATCCCTTCCTGCTCGAAGTCGGGCCGGGCCGCACGCTCTCGGCGCTGGCGGCGCAGGCGGTCGAGCGGAAGAAACTGCGCGGTATCGCGGCTAGCCTGGAAAATGAGGATACCGACGGGTTGTCCGATGCCCTGGCTGCTCTCTGGACGGCAGGTTTCTCACCGGACTGGAGCGCAACCGCGGACACGCATGGCCGCAGGATCTCGCTACCGACCTATCCTTTCCAACGATCGCGTCACTGGATCGAGCGCACCGACAATCGGGCTTTCGCCACGCTGCCGGCGGACACGACATCCCTGCCTGCTCCTCCAGCAGCCGCGGCGGCTCCCCTTCCCGGCCTCGCGCCAGTGGCTACTCATGGCACCACGTTCTCAAGCGTCGCCTCGCTGGAGACCCAGGTCGTCGGGATCATGGAGTATCTGTCGGGTTCATCCGACATCGATCCCCAAACGAACTTCCTCGACCTGGGCTTCGACTCCCTCCTGCTCGGCCAGGTCGCCCGGGCGCTCGAGAAGAAATTTCAGATTCGGCTCACCTTTCGGCAGTTGCTGAAAGACATGCCGTCCGCGGCACTCGTTGCCAGATACGTCGAGACGGTGCTTCCGCGGGACATGGGCAAACCCGCACCCTCGCCGGCCATGGCGGCGCCTGTCACGCCGGACGACGGAGATTCCCGCACGCGCGTCTTCGTGCCCGCCATAAGCAAGACCCCGAATGCCCTGACCAGCACGCAACGCGCTTACGTCGAGGATCTGGTGCGGCGCGTGAATGCGCGCACGCCCCTTTCCAAGGCGAAGACACAGGAGGACCGGGCCGTTCTCGCGGATCCGCGCACGGTCGCGGGCTTCCGCCAGGAGTGGAAGGAACTGGTCTATCCTGTGGTCGCCGCCCGGGCCAAAGGGTCGAAGATCTGGGACATCGACGGCAACGAATACGTGGATCTCGTCAACGGTTTCGGCCCGACGATGTTCGGACACTCTCCGGACTTCGTGACGGCCGCGATCGCGGCGCAGATGGAAGCAGGCTTTCCGATCGGGCCGCAGACTCCGCTGGCCGGCGAAGTGGCCGCGCTCGTATCGGAATTCACGGGCGACGAGCGCGTCACCTTCTGCAACACCGGCTCGGAAGCCGTGATGGCGGCGATGCGCGTGGCGCGCGCGGTGACCGGACGAGAGCGCATCGTCGTTTTCTCCAACGACTATCATGGCCAGTTCGACGAGGTGCTGGTCAAGGCCGGCGGCGGCACCTCGCGCCGCGCCCTGCCGATTGCGCCGGGCATCCCGCCCGAGTCGGTCACCAACATGATGGTGCTGCCGTACGGCGACCCACTCAGCCTTGACTGGCTGGAGGCAAACGGCAGCGACATTGCCGCCGTCCTCGTGGAACCCGTGCAAAGCCGCCATCCCGAACTGCGCCCTCAGGCGTTCCTGAAGAAGCTGCGCGCCATCACCGAAGCGTCCGGCACGGCGCTCGTGTTCGATGAGATCGTCACGGGATTCCGCGTGCATCCTGGGGGCATGCAGGCGGTCTTCGACATCCGGGCCGACCTCGCCACCTATGGCAAGGTCGTGGGCGGCGGCATGCCGATCGGGATCCTGGCCGGCAAGGCGCGGTTCATGGATGCCCTGGACGGCGGCACCTGGCAGTTCGGCGACGCTTCTGTCCCCGAAGCGGCACCCACATTCTTCGCCGGCACTTTCGTGCGCCATCCCCTGGTCCTTGCTGCCGTGAAGGCGGTTCTGCTGCATTTCAAGGCCGAAGGACCGGCGCTGCAGGAACGGCTTGCCGCACGCATGGACGGCCTCGTCGAGGCCATCAATCGCGACCTGAAACGCCATGGTCTCGCGACGCGCGCCCAGGGATATTCGAGCTGGTTCTATCTCAACTTCGCGGCCGAGTTGCCGCTGGGATCGCTTTTCTGGGCTCAGATGCGCTTGCTCGGCATCCACGTTCAGGAAGGCTTTCCCTGCTTCCTCACCACCGCTCACTCCGACGCCGATATTGCCGCCATCGAGAACGCCTTCCGCACCTCGTTGGACGCTTTGGCTGCGGGCGGCATCCTGGCAACCGTGCGTCGCGATGCCGGCGACTCCGCGCCACTGACCGATCCTCAACTGGAGATCCTGACCGCCGCGCAAATGAGCGACGAAGCATCGTGCGCCTTCAACGAATCGGTCAACATCGCCTTCGACGGCGAGATCGATGTCGCCGCGCTGAAGGCCGCCCTGAATGCCGTCGTCGCCCGCCATCAGGCGCTGCGCGGATACATCGGCCGTTCCGACGAGCGCATGTACTTCCGGCCGTCGCTCACGCTCGGCCTGGAGGCGCGCGACTATTCCGATGAAAAGGACGCCGACGCCGCTCTTGCCGCACTCGTCGCCACTGATGCGCGCTTGCCGTTCGATCTCTGGGCCGGACCGCTGGTGCGCGCCACCCTCGTGCGCGTCGGCAAAACCCGGCATGTGTTGGTGTTCACCGCGCACCACATCGTCTGCGACGGCTGGTCGGTGAACATCGTCCTCGACGATCTCGCGGCTGAATACAAGGCATTGCGCGCGGACAAGCCGGCCACACTGCCCGAGCCGCCGCTCTTTTCGTCCTATGCGCGCGCACAGGCAGACTCTAAAGATCGGCAGGCAGCCGACCTGGCCTACTGGACCTCGCTTTACGCCGATGCTCCTGCTCCGATCGAGCTGCCGACGGACCGTCCACGCCCGGCCCAGAAGTCATATGCAGGCGCCACCTACTCGACCCAATTCGACATCGGCCTCCTCGAATCTTTGAGAAAGGTCGGCGCCGGGCAAGGCGCGACTCTTTTCCCGGTCCTCTTCACGGCTCTGCAGACGGTCCTCGGGCGGCTGGCGAACGCGGCCGATATCGTGATCGGCGTACCGGTCGCGGGCCAGGCCGTCGATGATGAACCGAAACTCGTTGGCCACTGTGTCCAGATGCTGCCTTTCCGGGCGCCGCTGGTGTGGGACGCGCCCTTCAGCAGCCATCTCCGTATCGTTGCCCAGCGCCTGCTCGATGGCTTCGATCATCCGAAGTGCACCTACGGCACCCTGGTGCGTGCTCTCCCGGCGCAGCGCAGCACGAACCGGCTTCCGCTGACCGAGATCCAGTTCAATCTCGAACGCCTGTCCGATGGGCTCGATTTCGGCGGTCCCGCGGTTACAGCAGCCCCCAATTCCAAGGCGGCGGTGAATTTCGACATCTTCGTCAATGTGATCGAGTCGAACACCGGCCTGCGGGTCGATTGCGACTACAATACCAGCCTGTTCGACGAATCGACGATCGCGCGCTGGATGGCACACTACCGGCACCTCCTCGAAGGTCTCTGTGTCGCCCCGCAAACGCCCCTCTTCGCGTTGCCGATCCTCACCGTCGAGCAGGAACGTCTTGTCCTGGACGTGGTCAACGACACCGCGGCTGCCTACCCGAAAGAAAGCTGCATCCACGACCTGTTCGCAGTGCAGGCCGCGCAGACCCCGGACGCCATCGCCTGCATGGATGCCGCCGGCGCCATGTCCTATGCGGAACTCGACCGGCAATCGACGCGTCTTGCGCAGGAAATCCTGCGCGCCGGCAAGGCTCGCTCGGGTCGGATTGCCGTCGCTGTTGACCGCTCCCGTGCGCTGCCCGTTTCCCTGCTCGGCGTCATGAAATCGGGCCATGCCTATGTACCGCTCGACGTGAAGCAGCCGCTCGACCGCTTGCGTCAGATCGCGACCGCCGCCCGGGTCGACGGCATCATCTGCCAGGACGATCGCATCCAGTCGATCGCGCCCCAGGCGTTCGCCCTGCGCCTCGATCGTCTGGATCTCGACAGCCGCCGGGACGCCGACACACCGCCCCGCGTGCCATCGGGCGACTCGGCTTACATCCTCTTCACATCCGGCTCCACCGGCACGCCGAAAGGCGTCGAAGTCGGCCACTCTGCCCTGACCAACACGATCTGGGATGTCGTTCGCCGCTGCGACGTCAACGCTGCGGACGTCGTCATGGTCTCGAGTGCCATCACCTTCGACGTCGCCGCGGCGGAAATCTATGCGCCACTGATCGTCGGCGGACGCCTGGTTCTGACCGACATGGAAGAGGTGAAGAGCGGCTTCGAGTTGGTAGCGCATGCCAGGAAAGCTGGCGCGACGGTCATGCAGGCCACGCCGACCCTGTGGCGGATGCTTCTCGAAGCCGGTTTTTCCTCGCATGCGGGACTGAAGATGCTGACCGCCGGCGAAGCGGTCTCACGAGACCTCGCCGATCGCCTGCTCGCGGGTGGCGGACGACTCTGGAACCTCTATGGACCGACGGAAACCACCGTCTATTCGTCCGGTTATGAAATGCACGCCGATGGAACGAACGTCTCGATCGGCAAGCCCCTGGCCAACACGCAACTTTACATCCTGGACGACCGCGACGAACTCGTGCCGCCGGGTGCGATGGGACGGCTGTGCATAGGCGGCGATGGTGTGGCGAAGGGGTATTTCGGGAAAAGCGACATCACGGCTCAATCGTTCAGGACGATCGCGTTGGCCGGCCGTGCGCCGCAGCGCCTCTTCTTCCCCGGCGACCTTGCGCGCCTGCTGCCGACCGGCGACTTCGAGTTGCATGGACGCGTCGATCGCCAGGTCAAGCTGCGCGGGTTCCGGATCGAGCTGGAGGAAATCGAGGAAGTCCTGCGTCAGGCACCGGGCGTTGCCGACTGTGCCGTGCTGCTGCGCAAAGACGCCGGGCCCGATTCAACGCTCGTTGCCTATGTTGTCGTCGTTGGCGGCGATGCGAAGACCTCCGAGTTCGCCGCGTATCTCGCCAGCAGACTGCCGGACTACATGGTTCCAGCTCGTTGGCTTGAGCTCAAGGCGCTGCCGCTGACGCCGAGCGGCAAGATCGATCGCAATGCACTGCCGCCGCCCACGCCATCGGCGACACAGACGGCCGCAATCCGCATCGCGCCTCGAACGCCCCTCGAGGCCAGCATAGCCGCGGTGTGGAGCCGGGTGATCGGGCTGCCTGACGTTGGCGTCGAGGATCCACTTTTTGCATTGGGCGCGGACTCGCTACAGGTCTTCCGCATCGCCGCGCAGCTCGATCAGGAAGGCGTCGCCGTGACTGCGCGCGACCTGATGCGGAATCCCACGATTGCCTCACTTGCAAAGGAGTTCGAGGGCAAACCGGATCTCGCCAACGACTCACCACCGAAGAAAGGCCCGTCGCTCGCCAACTTCCGCAGGGGCGCACGACGGAATACCACCCCGTCATGAGCTTGAACGAACTCAAAGAGCCTCAAGCCCTGCCTGTGAACACAGGTCCGGAGGCATTCCCCTGCACGCTGCTGCAGGAACGCTTCTGGTCGCTGCACAAGAATGGTGCCTCGCAGGGGCTGAACGTGGCGATGCGCTGGCTGGTGACCGGCCCCCTGTCGCACATCGCCGCTCAGGGTGCACTGCAGGCACTCATCCAGCGCTACGAGATCCTGCGCACCAGCTTCCGCGAGATCGATGGCCAGCTCGCGCAGATCGTAGCGCCCGCATGCCCGTTCAAGCTGAGCAACGTCGACCTCTCTTCTCTGCCAGCCGACGAGAGCGCGGCGCACGCAGAAGCGATGGCCAGGGCCGAAGCCCTGGAACCCATCGACCCTGCGCAGGCGCCACTCATGCGCGCGTCACTGCTGCGCTTCGGTAGCGATCGCGCTGTCCTGTTGCTCACCTTCCACGCGATGGTGGTCGACGGCTGGTCGACCGGCCTGTTCGTCAGCGAGTTCCGCGCCGCCGTCGATGCGATCGCTTCGGGTGCCCCACCGGATATCTCCGAACCGGAGATCCAGTTTGTCGACTATGCCCTCTGGGAGAAGGAGCTGCTGGCGAGCGATGCGCTGGACGAGGCACGTTCCTACTGGAAGCAACGGCTGAACGACGTCAGGGGCACCGAGGTGCCGCCCGACCATCTTCCACCCGATCGCCGCACCGGTTCCAGCCATATCGGCTCGCTCCTCCTGACGCCCGACACCAACCGGACGATCGACAGCTTTACCCGCCAGCAGAACGTCACGCTCTTCAGCGTTGCCGCGGCGGCGCTGGCGCTCATGCTGCGTCGTGTCACGGGCGATACCGAGGTCGTGGTCGGCTCGCAGGTGGCAAACCGCGAGGATCCGACGGCGGAAGGCATCATCGGGCCAACCGTCAACTCAATAACCCTTTGCCTGCCGGTCGATGACAATGGCACGCTCCACGCCTTCGTCCGGAGCGTGGCCGACACGGTCCTCGAGGCGCTCCGGCACCAGCGACTGCCGTTCGAAATCGCCGAGTCGTTCGCGCCCCATCGCGAAGGCGTGCCCTTGCACTCCGTCAATCTCGTCGTTCATCGTTCCTATTCCGGCACGAGCGAGACCGACCGGGCGGGCAACGGCCACTTCAACCTGGTATCCCTGCCGTCATATTCCGCCGGTACCCAGTGGCCGCTCAATTTCTACATGATCGGTCGCGATGAGGGTTGGCGACTGTCGTGCGAGGCCGATGCGGATCTCTATGACCCGGAGACGATGCAGCACCTTCTGGAAGCATGGCGGCTCTGTTTCGAAGCCCTCGCGACGTCATCGGACGGCCGCTTGGCCGACTGTCCGGCGCTTCAGCTCATCTCGCCCCGCGCCCGGGTGAAGGCGGCGTCGATCCCCTTCCACAATCCCGCGCGGCAGGTCGTGCGCTTTCATGAAGCCGGCACGAAGACACCGGTAATCATGCTCAACAATGTAGGGGTCTTCTTCCCGCTGGCGCGGCAACTCGGTGAGGATCGGCCCTTCACCGACATCCAGCTCTATCATCCGACGGGGCCGCTCGAGCTGCCCTATGACTTCGACGTCTTCGCGGCCTATGCCATCAAGTTCATCCGCTGGGCCCAGCCGAAAGGGCCCTACGTCCTCGGCGGCCATTGCGTCTATGGCGTTCTCGCGTTCGAAATCGCAAAGCAATTGAAAGCCATGGGCGAGACGACTCATCTCGTTCTGCTCTTCGACAGCTGGGCGCCCGGCTATCGCGAGACCATGTCTCCCAAGGACCAGAAGGCGCGCGAGAAACAACTCCTCAGGCATGGTCATCTCATGCGCTTGGGCGAATATTGGCGCAACGAGATCGGCCTGAACGAGATCGTGCGCAAGCCCATCCTCCGCCGCCTCGGCCTGATCGCGCAGGACCCGCGCCCGCCGAAGCTTCCTCACGAGTGGTTCGACGAGTGTTTGCACAAGGCCGCCGCGCGATATCGCCCCTCCCCGTACGACGGTGATGCGATCATCTTCCGCAGCGAGGAGCCCTTGCGGGGTCGCCTGTTCGACGAGCGCATGGGCTGGGAACCGCTGGTGACCGGCAATTTGAAGAAGGTGGATGTCGCCGGCAACCATAGGGACATGTTCCGAGATCCGTATGCCGCCCGGCTCGCCGGCGTCATCCGTAGCGCGCTGGTCGAGAAGGAAGACCGCTAGGTCGTGAAGCTGGCGCGGTTTCTCCTCGTCGTCGCACTGGGACTGGCCGCAGTGGCGTGGTTCGTGTTCATACCGCGCCGGCCGGCGCCCAGCGGCCCCAGAGCCGTGGGCAAGATGGAGATCGTGCTGAAGGATTTGCGGGGGCAGTCGATACCCGTCGCCATCTGGTACCCGGCCGCCACCTCGGCACCCAATGCACCGCTCGAGTCCCGGACGCCCGCGCCCGTAATCCTCTATGCGCCGGGCTGGGCCGGAACGCGTACGCAAAGCAGCGTCCAGACGGAGAATCTCGCGAGCCACGGCTTCGTCGTCGTGGCATGTGACGATCCTTCGACCGATGCCTCTTTCGACACCGGCTCCGATGCGGCAATGGCTGCAACGATCGAGCGTGCCGGCCGGGACGTCGTTCGACAGGCGGGTCGTCTGGTCGACATCCTGAACGCGTTGGCCGCCGGATCGCCTACCGTTCTTCGCGGGCGGCTCGATCTCACGGCGGTCGGCCTGCTCGGCTATTCGATCGGCGGCGCAGCGAGCCTGACTGCCGCGCTGCAGGACCCGCGCATCGTAGCCGTTCTGAATGTCGACGGCGGACTGTTTGGACCGCCCGCCAACGAGATCGGATCGACTGCTTACTTCCTGCTCTCCAGCCGCGAAGCCTTTCCGTCCGAAGCAGAACTCGCCTCGCCCAATCCCGCGACCCGCAACTACGCCTTGATCAGCGCCATCGACATCCCAAGGAACAAGCTGCGGATGGAGCGGCCCAACAACTACTGGGCACAGATCCCCAAGGCCGATCATGCCGCCCTGTCCGACGCCCTGTTCACCTTCTCCCGCGCCAGCCCCCTCCGCACCAACTTCGAACGCAGCGCCATGAACGCGGCCATCGGAACCTACGAGGTCGCCTTCTTCCGAAGTGTCCTCCAGGGCGACTCCGGGCCGCTACTCGCGCTGGTCGGTCGCAGCAATCACATGGTCCGCTGGATCAGTTCGACATCGACGCCCGACGGCGCGACCAACGCGCGACAGTAGTCGCCCGTCACCTGCTGCTGCAGCCACCATACCTCCGATGCGTCCCCCGGCGGCAGGGACATCGTTGGCGGCGACGTCGCGATGGACACCGCGAAACTGTCCAGCGGCATCGAGAGCCCCACACCAAGCGCCTTCACGACGGCCTCCTTCAGTGTCCAGATGCGAAAAAAAGCCAGCCGCTGCTCTCTTTCATCAGGCTGGCTCTCAATCGCCACGACCTCGGACGGATGGAAGTTGCGCCGCGCGAGGTCGAGATGCTCAAGGCTGCGAACCCGCTCCAGGTCGGCACCGATCACCAGCGTATCGCTCAGTGCGAGAAGGGCCTCATCGCCGGAATGGCTGAGGCTGAAATGTACGGACGGTGCCTGAACCACGCGCGGCTTGCCGTACTCGTTCAATGCGAAGACGACGGCGGCCGGATCGAGGCCAAGATGCTGGCCGAGCGCCATGCGCAGGCCCGTCCGAGCGGCCACGAAGCGGCGCCGGTGAAGGGCCGCGACAAAGCTTCGGCCCCGCGCCTTCTCATCCTCCGACAGCACGGCCTCACCGGGCGTTGGATCGGCATCGAGAGACCACGACCAGACGGCGATACGATCGCGGATCATCACTCCAAGACCGCCTTGGCGATGATGTTGCACTCGACCTGGTTGGCTCCCCCACAGATCGGGACCGTCCAATTGTCGAGATAAAATGGTATGTCCATCATACTCACTCCGATCGAGCTGGTGCGCTTCTACAAGTACAGAATCGCGCGCTAGCGCAGCTGATAGAAACAGACGAGATCGCCGAGCGGCACCATCGTCCAGCCGTCGATCGGATAGTCGACAAACGAGCGCAGGATGGCGTCGGCCTTGCCGTTGCCCAGGAGCTTCTTCTGGACGAAGACATAGAGGCGGTCGACGTGGCCGCGATAGACCTGTGACTTGAGATATTCGAGCGAATCGAAATCTGCCTGGTTGGACGAGCTCCGGGCATTGCGCACTTCGAGGGCGATCTCCGGCGACGGCATGAAGATCAGCGTCTTCTTCGCATCCGGCCCCGCGAGGTCAATGCTACGGATAAAGGCGATCGCTTCAGCCGATGCACTCATCTGCCGAATGCCGCGGTCACCCATCGCATAGCGGGAATTGGCCTCGACCCGGGTCACGAACGATGTCACGCCATAGAGGCAAGCCAGCCCCGCCACGGCGGCAAAAGGCAGACGCAACAGCCACGAACGGGTGGTGGTGAAGGCATGCACGACGCCGACAAAGAGCAGCAACGAGGGAATCCTGAAGTGGCGCTCGTCGAAGCTCAGCGACTTGCCCGCCATCCAGGTGAGCAGGTAGACGGCCAGCACCGCGGCGGAAACCGAATAGGCAAACCGCAGATACTCACCATGGCTGTCGCGCAGCCGCACCCAGGTGACGGCAAAAGCGACGACGGCCAACGGGCATAAGACGTAGACATAGGCATCGATCGACTTGAGGATTTGCCGGCCGGGATTGAGAAACAGGTAATTGCCAAGATCGAGAAACGACAGGCTCGAGCTCCAGAGGCTGCCCAAGCCGAAGGGCACGTAGAAGAGCAGGCCGCCCGGATGGATGGGCGCCGAGATCGAGGCCGCGGTGGCGCCGCGCGTGAACCAGCTGACGTAGAAGATCGCTCCCATAAGGCCGATCGCCACACCGGCCACGACCAGCTTGCGAACCGTGTCCCACTTCAGCCAAGCCTTGTCTCCGCAGATCGCCACGCCGCCCACGATCGCAGCCCCCATGACGATACCGCTAAGCTTGGCGAACACCAGCACCGCCGTCCCCGCCACGAGCGGCAGCACAGCGAACCATCTGAGGTCGCGCAGCCGCCAGGCCATGAGGGTAAACCAGGGGGCAAGGCCGTACAGCAGCACCTCGCCGCCGGAATAGTTCGTGAAGGACAGGTTGAAGAACCTGGTGCAGGCGACGATTGCCAGCGTGAGCGCCGTGGTCTGCAGGGGAAACCCGAACGCCCGGTAGAGGGCGAACCAACCAAACGCGCCGAGCACGGTGAAAACGGCAACGACGATGATGATCGCCAGGCCAAGACTCATGCCGAGATTTTCGACCAGCCCGGGGAGCAAATGCTGGCCCGGCGTCCAGGTCGTCATGAAGGTTTCGACTTCACGTGAGATATCGGACGGGTCGGTCACGCGTACGTAGTTGAAGGACGAGGCGCGGTCGTGTGTGTACCAGCCGACGAATCCCCAACCGCTGTCGGAATACATGTTGGGCCGCACGATCGCGCCGGCGACAGTGTAGCCGACGGTCAGAACGACCACGAGCGCGATACACAGTGTCGGCAACCACGCTACGAGACGATCGGATCCCTTGCCCGCTCCCCCAATCGATCGAGCCATCCAATGCCACCGGCCGCTGAAAAATCTGGCCGAAGTCTAGGCAGCCGGCTCCGGCATACAAGGCCGATCTGACGCGCAAAACACATTAAGACGAAGCCGAAGGCCTCGATGCTTCTGGCTATTGCGCGCACCTGCGCCCGGTCGTGATTTCTGGGATTGAGCGGGTCTGGTGACAGTCGCGGAGGAGCTCAGTCGCACCTCAAAAACCCGACTAACTTGGCCTTAATTGGTAGGGATCTTCGCCAAGGCTGCGGCGACCGCGTCGGGTGTACGTTCTTCTTGGTCGGCGAGAAAGAGGGCTCCGACAACCACAAGGGACAGCGGGCTACGCGTCGATGGCGGGGGAAGGGTCGTCGCTCATTGGGAACGCGTGACTTTTTGCCTCTGCCCACCGCCAATTACCCGATTTCGCGGAAATTCCCTGTTGTTTTCCCTGACAACCGGGAATTCACCCGGAGACTGGTTAGTACCTGACTGGCCCTGGCCGAGCCGCTATTCCAAGGCAGAATCAGCGCCGATGTTGACGGGATGTTGACCGGCGAGGCCGCCAGAATGCCGAAGCCATTGGAAAACCGGTCGCCGCAAGGTAGGTCTCGGACCGGGGAGGAGCATTTTGTACGACGTCGCTGTTGTCGAAGACGAGATGCTGGCGCGCAAGGCGATCACCCTGTCGCTTCGACAGGCTGGTTACACCGTACACGAGGCAAGCGACGCCCTGGCCTGCCGGGCTCTGCTCCGCCAGAAGCGACTCGATCTGGTGGTGCTCGACCTCGGACTGCCCGGCCTCGACGGAATGAGCTTCGCACGCGAGCTGCGCAGCAGCTCCGACGTCGGGTTGATCATCGTCACGCGCCAGTCGGCGGCGGAGACCCGGATCGCCGCGCTGGATCTCGGGGCGGACGACTACCTGGTAAAGCCCATCCACTATGGCGAACTGGCCGCCCGTATCCGCAGCGTGCTGCGGCGAACGAAACGCGAGCATGGGCGGCGCAAGAGGCTGGGACACTGCACCGTCGACCTCGAGGCACGCACCGTCAGCAAGGGCAGCGATTCTGCCAACCTGACGCGCGGCGAGTTCGACATCCTGACCCGCCTGATGCAAGCGGGCACCAAGATCGTCACCCGCGAGGCGCTGCAATCGGTGATCAGCCGCTCGCCCCAGGAATCCGACCTCCGCTCGGTCGATGCATTGGTGAGCCGGCTACGACGCAAACTCAACGAACTGGACGATGCCAACGTGATCGTCACGGCCCCAGGTTTCGGCTATCGCCTCGCGATTCCGCCCGAGGAAATGTGACAGGCTTTGCCGGCCGTCAACGCGAGAGACAATTCCTTCGTCTGGCGCTCGAGGGCCGCGATTCGAGGCTGGTGGTCGTGCAGGGGCCCTCTGGCGTCGGCAAGACGGCCCTGGTCGAGCAGGTGCTGCAGGACCTGGCACAGGCATCACCGATCCTGGGTCGCGCCAAGTATGCCGAACAGGCGGTCAGCACGGGATTGCGGCCGGTCGTCGATGCGCTGTCGCAGGCAGTCGATGTGGCGCTCGGCCGGCTCTACGATCCCGTCTCCGGCGCGGCCTCGTTGCGCAAGCTGGTGGGCGTGCAATACGACACGCTCCTGGCCGCGGGATTTGACGCTGCGGGACTGACCCGCGGTGCTACACCGCCGGAGACCGCCGCGCTGCTGAGCCATGAAGGCACGGTGCGCCTGGTCGATGCGCTGGTGCGCGTACTGCAGTGGCTCGAAGGATTTGCCCTGCCGGTGGTGCTGTTCATCGACGACTGGCACCGCGCGCCCAACGAGGCAGTGGGCTTCGTCCATGCTTGCAGCCAGCGCGGCGAAGCCAGTCAGCTCAAGCTTGTCCTCGCGGCCCGCAGCGAAGCGACCCCCACCTATCCGGCGACCGCATCCATTCTGCAGCTCTCGCCGCTCAGCGCCAACCAGCAATTCGACCTTCTGACCGGCCTGCTGGGCGATCCGGCGCGCGCGCAGGCGATAATGGACTGGCTGGGGGACCGATCGAGCGGCCTGCCGTTCGACCTTTCCCAGATTGCGATCGCACTCGACCGCGAACAGGCCTTTGCCGGGAGCGGCGAAGCCTATCGCATCGACCTCTCACGCGCGGCCGTCATCGACCATCGCGACGTCAACCGGCTGATCATGCACCGCGCACGAGCGCTGCCGCCTGATATCCTGCGCCTCGGCATCGCCGCCGCCTTATGGGGCGATCGTGCACCCCTCGACCGGCTCGGCAGCTGTCTCGCCTTGTCGCCCACGGCCACCAGATCGGCGGCGGAAATCCTGCAGGCCAATGGGCTTGTGCGCCTGGAGGGCGACGAGATCGCCTTCCCGCACGACCGGATCAGGACCAGCCTTCTGGAGGTGCTGCAACGCGCCGAACTGAACGCCCTCGCCCACTCCATGGCCGATGTCGTGCTGAGGGGGAATTCGGAAGCCGGCAGACAGACCGCGTTGCGGCTGAAGCTGTTCGGCGGACTGGAGACGGAGCGTAGTGCCCGGCTTGCCGTCCTGTTCGCTGCCGAGGCTGCGTCGGCGCGACTCGCCGCCCAGTTCGATCTTGCCGCGGATTTCGGCGAGGCGGCCTGGTCGATCTGCCAGCGCGCCACCGATCTCGATCGCGGCCAGCGGCTGAGCGTGCTGCGCGAGGCATGCTTCGCGGCGGCGCACCACCGGCAGGTCGAGGCGACGCGGCAGCGCTGCGTGCAGATGATCGCCGCGACGGTCGATGACGCGGAGGCAGCCGATGCCTATGAGCGGAGCGTCATTGCCATGCGCGTGACGGGAACGTCCGCCGACGCCTGGGTATTCTGCCGCGACGGCCTCGCGCGCTTCGGCGTCCGCCTGCCCAACCGCGTCGGCCAGATGCACCTCGTCCTGGCGTCGATCGTCTGGCGGCTGGTCGGTCGAAAGGCGCGTCGGATGCTCCGGCACGATGCGCGAACGGAGCAGGCGCTGGCGTCCTTTGCCAGCTCTGCCGGCTACACCGTCTGGGAACGTAGCCCGCGCCACGTCGCCTACATGTCTATCCAGCTCGCCATTCGCGCGCGCCTCATGGGCTACAATTCGGCACTCTGGTTGAGCGCCGATGCCCTGATCGCCGCCGTTCTCAAGGATTATCGCGCCGCGGCTTCCTTCGCAGACCAGGCCCTGGCCAGCCTCGAGGATCTCCAGGTCGGACGCGGGTCGACGCTCCACCGCGCCGTGTATTTCGGCAGGATGTGGCGCGATCCCCGCGCGTCGCTTATCGACAGCAATCGCCAGATCTACGATCTGTGCATCGTCGAAAGCGACCTGATCAGTGCCGCCAATGCGCTTCTCAACGAAGCCGTATGGACCTGGCGCAGTGCGCCGACCCTCGAGGAAGTCGCGGCGAAGATCGTGGATTGCGACGGCAGAGCCGTACGCCTTGGCGCCACGCGAGCCATCGCCGAGCTGGCGCTGCTGGCCGAGCTCGTTCAGCGGCTGCGGCGGCCGGAGCCCCTCTCGTCCAGCCTGCTCGACAAGTTCATCGCCGGAAAGGTCGACGACCCACCGATGGTGGCCATCGAGTATCTCAGCCTGGTCGAGGATTGGCCGGCCATCCTGCGCATCGTCGACGCGTGCAGAAGCAAGCGCCATACGCTCGATTCCCACCCGGTAGGCGTGAGCTGGCGCTTCCATGACAGTCTCGCCCGCCTGAAGTCCGGCCTGCCGATCGACCGCTCGGACCTCAGGTTCATCGAGCGGGCGGCCCGAGCGAACCCCATAGACCAACTCGGTAAGCTGTTGCTGCTGCGCGCCGAACGCGCCTATCGTCGGGGAGAAAAGAATTGCCTGCTGCGCTATGCTGCCGCCGTCGAGGCGATGCAGAAGGGTTCGTCACGCCTCGAACTGGGTCTGGCGGCAGAATGCGCTTGCGTCGCTGCCCGAGAGCTGGGCGACGAGGCCGCGCACGAGCGGTTTCGGAACATTGCCGTGACGGCCTGGTCCACCTGGGGCGCGCTCGGCAAGCTTGCCATGTACCAGGCGACCCAACTCGACGCCTCGATCCGGGCGCAGCTGGCGGAAGCGGAGGCGCAATCGGCAATGGCGCAGCGCGGCGAGCGCGCCAAGTCGCGCTTTCTTGCCGAAGTCGGCCATGAGCTACGCACGCCGATGCAGGCGATACAGGGGTTGCTCGACCTCGCTGCCGAGCGCCCCGGAGAGATCGACGTCGGCGAGATCCGCGAGGTCTTCGGCAGCCTGAGGACCGTCGTCGACGACCTGATCGAGCTGGGCGCGCTTGGAGCGGAAGCGCCGTTGAACGTACGGCCGACCGACCTGGCGTCATTGCTGGGGTCGGAGTTGGCGCTAGTGCAAGAGGTCGCCCGTGAGAAGGGACTCTCCCTCTCCTCGAATCTTGCCGGCCTGCAGGGACAATATTTCGAGGTCGATCCCGACAGGCTGCGCCAGGTGGTACGCAATCTCCTGTCGAATGCCGTCAAGTACACCGACCATGGCAGCATCGTGCTGCACGCGAGCGTCGGCGAGGGAGCCGGCGCCACGGTCCGGCTCGCGGTCGAGGATACCGGGCCGGGCATCCCGGAGGAGCGCATCTCCCATCTCTTCGAGCCGTTCGACCGTGCCGGCCGACAGGACGCCAAGGGACTGGGCCTCGGTCTCCTGCTGTCACGCCGGATCGCGGAGCGCATGGGAGGATCGCTGACGGCGGCGAATCGCCTGGAAGGCGGCGCTCGCTTCGTTCTGTCGTTTCCCGCAAGGCCTGCCCTCCCCGCCCTGCCGCCGGACGTCCCCCAGGCGGTCGCGCGCCGCCTCGCGATCTTGATCGTGGAAGACACGTCGCTCGTGCGACGGCTGATGGTACGACTGCTGAGCATCGACGGCCACGAGCTGATCGAGGCGGAGTCTCTGGCGCAGGGGTTGGAGATGGCCCGGCGGCACAGGCTCGACTTGCTGCTGCTCGACCTCCATCTCCCCGACGGTGACGGCCTCGCGTTGCTCGAACGGTGGCCCGCCGAATATCGGAGACCTCCGGTCATCGTGCTCACGGCCGCCGCCACGCGTGAAGCGGAGGACCGCGTAAAGAATGCCGGCGCCGCCGTCCTGCGCAAGCCGATCGCCGCGGTGGATCTGCGTGCGGCGATTGCCCGGACGTGTGGGGGAATGGAACTCGAGTCGACCCGCGATGATTTCGATACCGAGATGGCCAGGCTGACGCGCGAGGCAAGCGTCGAGATCTCGAAGCGAGCGGCCGAACTGATCGATCTCGTGCAATCGAACCACCCCCGCATTGAGATCCAGAAATACGCCCACAAGCTGGCCGGACTGGCATCCCAGTTCGGCGCGCCGTCCATCGCCGACGCCGTCGATCGTATCGAGTGGGCCTGCGTGAACGGAACACCGCTCACCGACGGCCTTGTCGCCCTCGAACTCGCCCTTGCAGAGAGCGACGGACTTTAAAGCATCGCTCAGACGATCAGGAAGTCGTGCTCCGTCAGTGAGAGGCCGGCCGACAGAATGGCAAACGCCTGTGCAGTTCCCGCACCCGTACCATCTGCGTCGTACATCAGCGTTCCGCTTGCGGAATCGTAGATCAGGTGATCGTCAGCATCTTGCGCAGCCCCGCCGATATGGAAGGCGGCGGAACCGACCATGCTCTGTCCCGCGAAGGCGGTGAAGATCGCGTCATCGAGAGCGATCCGGTCGATGCCCGTGGTGAAGTCAAGGATCGCGTCGACCGCGGATGGTTGTAGCGCCGTGTTGAAGACGAAGGTGTCCGCCCCTGCCCCGCCGTGCAGCACATCGGCGCCACCACCGCCCTTCAGCACGTCGTTACCCGCACCGCCCTCGAGACGATTACCCATGCTGTCACCCGTGAGCACGTCATTGCCGAACCCCCCGGTCACGTTCTCGATGTTGCGGATCGTATCCTCGGTGACGCCGTTCACCTTCACGACGGCCGTCGTCGCACCGTTCAGTGTCACGACGATGGACGCCGTCTTGTCGCTGTAGCTGGCCGTATCGATTCCGGCTCCGCCGTCCAGCACGTCCTTGCCGCCGCCACCTGTCAGCACGTCGTCGCCCGCACCGCCCTCGAGACGGTTGGCCAGGCTGTCACCCGTCAGCACGTCATCGCCGGACCCGCCGATCAGGTTCTCGATGTTGCTGATCGTGTCCTCGATCACGCCGTCCACCGTCACACTGGCAACGGCAGCACCGGTCAGCGCCACTACGACGGAGGCTGTCTTGTCGGCGTAGTTGGCCGTATCGATTCCAGCTCCACCGTCCAGCACATCGGCACCGCCGCCGCCCTTCAGCATGTCGTCACCTGCACCGCCCGCGAGGCGGTTGGCGAGGCCGTCGCCCGTGAACGTGTCGTTGCCGGATCCGCCGATCAGGCTCTCGATATTGCGGATCGTATCCTCATTGATACCCTTCACCTTCACAACCGACTGCGCCCCGCCGGCCAGCGTCACCACAACAGAGTTCGCCCTATCGCCGTAGTCAGCCGTATCGATTCCGGCCCCGCCGTCCAGTACGTCGGCGCCGCCGCCTCCCCTCAGCAGGTCGTCGCCTGTGCCGCCCTCGAGACGGTTAGCTTGGCTGTCGCCCATCAGCACGTCATTACCGGAGCCACCGATCAGGTTCTCGATGTTGCGGATGCTGTCCTCGACAATGCCGGCCACCGTCACGTCAGTCGCCGTGGCGGCGTTCAGGGTCACGGCGACGGATGCGGTCTTGTCGCTGTAGTCGGCCGTGTCGATTCCGGCCCCACCGTTCAGCACGTCGGCACCCAGCCCGCCCCGGAAGAAGTTGGCATTCTGATCGCCGGTCAACGTATCGTTGCCGGACCCGCCAATCAGGTTCTCGATGTTGCTGATCGTGTCCTCGGCGACACCGTTCACCTTCACGCTGACGGGTGTCGCCCCGGACAGTGCGACCGCAACCGAGGTCGTCTTGTCGCTATAGTCTGCCGTGTCGATCCCGGCCCCGCCGTCCAGCACGTCCTTGCCGCCGCCACCTGTCAGGATGTCGTCACCTGCACCGCCTTCGAGACGGTTGGCGAGGCTGTCGCCTGTCAGCACGTCGTTACCGGACCCACCGATCAGGTTCTCGATATTGCTGAGCGTGTCCTCAGCGACGCCCTTCACTGTCACGACAACGGGCGTCGCGCCGGCCAACGTCGCGACAACCGAGTTTGTCCTGTCACTGTAATCGGCCGTGTCGATCCCGGTGCCGCCGTCCAACACGTCGGCACCGCCACCGCCCCTAAGAACGTCGTTACCTGCGCCGCCCTCGAGACGGTTGACCAGGCTGTCGCCCGCCAGCACGTCGTTGCCGGCCCCGCCGATCACGTTCTCGATGTTGCGGATGCTATCCTCGACCAGGCCGCCCACCATCACGCTGGAAGCGGTGGCACCATTCAGCGTCACGGCGACGGATTCGGCCTTGTCGCTGTAGTCGGCCGTGTCGATCCCAGCCCCGCCGTTCAGCACGTCGGCACCCAGGCCGCCCCGGAAGAAGTTGGCATTCTGATCGCCGGTCAATGTATCGTTGCCGGACCCGCCAATCAGGTTCTCGATGTTTCGGATCGTATCCTCGTTGACACCGTTCACCTTCACGCTGACGGATGTCGCGCCGGACAGCACCACCACAACCGAGGTCGTCTTGTCGCTGTAGTCTGCCGTGTCGATCCCGGTCCCGCCGTCCAACACGTCCTTGCCGCCACCACCTGTCAGGATGTCGTCACCTGCACCGCCTTCGAGACGGTTGGCCAGGCTGTCGCCTGTCAGCACGTCGTTGCCGGACCCGCCGATCAGGTTCTCGATGTTGCTGAGCGTATCCTCGACGACGCCGTTCACCTTCACACTGGTCGCGGCAGCACCGTTCAGCGTCACGGCGACGGATGCGGTCTTGTCGCTGTAGTCGGCCGTGTCGATCCCGATCCCGCCGTCCAGCACATCCTTGCCGCCACCACCTGTCAGGATGTCGTCACCTGCACCGCCCTCGAGACGGTTGGCCAGGCTGTCGCCTGTCAGCACGTCGTTGCCGGACCCGCCGATCACGTTCTCGATGTTGCGGATGCTATCCTCGACAATGCCGCCCACCGTCACGTCAGTCGCCGTGGCGTCGTTCAGGGTCACGATGACGGATGCCGTCTTGTCGCTGTAGTCGGCCGTGTCGATCCCGGCCCCACCGTTCAGCACGTCGGCACCCAGGCCGCCACGGAAGAAATTGGCATTCCGGTCACCGGTGAGCGTGTCGTCGCCGGCCCCGCCGATCAGGTTCTCGATGTTGCTGATCGTGTCTTCGGTGACACCGTTCACCTTCACGCTAACGGGTGTCGCGCCGGACAGCGCGATCACAACCGAGGTCGTCTTGTCGCTGTAGTCTGCCGTGTCGATCCCGGCCCCGCCGTCCAGCACGTCCTTGCCGCCGCCGCCTGTCAGGATGTCGTCACCTGCACCGCCTTCGAGACGGTTGGCCAGGCTGTCACCCGTCAGCACGTCATCGCCGGTCCCGCCGATCAGGTTCTCGATATTGCGGACGGTGTCCTCGACGACGCCGTTCACCTTCACACTGGTCGCGGCAGCACCGTTCAACGTCACGGTGACGGACGTCGTCTTGTCGCTGTAGTCGGCTGTGTCGATCCCGATCCCGCCGTCCAGCACGTCGGCATCGCCGCCACCCTTCAACACGTCGTCGCCCGCACCGCCCTCGAGCCGGTTCGCCAGGCTGTCACCCGTCAGCACGTCGTCGCCTGATCCGCCGATCAGATTCTCGATGTTGCGGACGGTGTCTTCCGCAACTCCGCCCACCGTCACGCTGGCGGCAACGGCGCCGTTCAGAGCCACAGCGACGGAAGTGGTCTTGTCGCTGTAGTCGGCCGTGTCGATCCCAGCCCCGCCGTCCAAAACATCGTTGCCACCGCCGCCCTTCAGCACATCGTTGCCGCCTGCCCCGATCAGCGTGTCGTTGGCTCCGCCAGCGCGTAGGACGAAGTGTTCGACGCCGCTGAAATCGACGCGATTGAAATAGCGGCTGTCATCGCCGAAGACCGCGCCCGAGTAACCAGTCTCCAGTGAACCGGTGAACGGTCCGCCAGAGCCGAACGTGCGGTTGATCAGCGACCAATCGACCGTGAGCGTGTCGATACCGTCGCCCATGGCGACCACGTCGCGACCGCCGGTCACAGTGACGGCGTCATTGCCGGCGTTGGTCTCAATCCTGTCGTCATAGCCGTGCGTGCCGAGATTGGCGGCCACCGTTCCCACAGTCAGAACGGTATCGTTGCCAGCGCCCGTCTTGAGCGTGAGCATCTCGATGCCGCGCACCGTCGCGCCGCCCAGGTAGGTGAGCTGCAGGCCCGCCAGGTTGAGGTCGATGTTGATCGCCTGCGATGCCGCGGCGAACGACTTGTCCGCCTCCCAGCGATCCTCGCCGAGGCCGCCGTCGATTGTGTCGACGCCCTTGCCGGTGTTCAGGTGGTCGTTGCCGTCACCGCTGATGACCGTATCGTTGCCGTCGCCCGTGCGGATTCCGTCATTGCCGGCACCCGTGCGGACATTGAAGTGCTCGACGCCGCTGAAGTCGACGCGGTTGAAGTAGCGACTGTCATCACCGAAGAAGGCGCCCGAATAGCCCGTTTCCAACGATCCACTCAGATCGGATGCCCCCATCGAGCGATCGATCAACGACCAGTTGACCGTCAGCGTGTCGGTGCCGGCCCCCATGGCAACGGTGTCGCGCCCGCCGGTCACGATGACGGCATCGTCGCCGTCGGCGGTATCGATCTGGTCGTCGTACCCGTAAGTGCCCGTGTTCGAGGTGACCGTGCCCACCGTGCGAATGGTATCGCCACCGGCTCCCGTCTTGAGCGTCAGCATCTCGATGCCGCGCGCGGTGGCATTGCCCAGGTAGGTGAGCTGCACGCCCGTCTTGGTGAGGTCAATGTCGATTGCCTGCGACGCCGTGGCGAACGACTTGTCGGCCTCCCAGCGGTCGGCTCCCGCGCCGCCGTCGATGACATCGATACCCTTGCCGGTGATCAGGTGATCGTTGCCATCACCACTGACGACCGTGTCGTTGCCGTCGCCCGTACGGATGCCGTCGTTGCCGCTGCCACCCCGAATAATGAAGTGCTCGACGCCGCTGAAGTCGACGCGATTGAAGTAGCGCCAGTCGTCACCGTAGTAGATGCCCGAGTAACCGGTCTCGAGAGACCCCGTCAGCACCACGCCACTGGCGCCGACGGCGTTGAGAGTCCCCACGTGTCGACCGATCAACGACCAGTCGACGGTCAGCGTGTCGTCGCCTGCACCCATGGCGACCGTGTCGTAGCCACCGGTGACGGTGACCGCATCGTCGCCGTCGTTGGTCTCGATCCGGTCGTCGTAGCCGTATCTGCCTGGATCGGCGGTGACCGTCGCCAGTGTCTTGATCGTATCGTTGCCGGCGCCGGTCTGGAGCGTCAGCATCTCGATGCCACGCACCGTCGTGTTGTTCAGGTAGGTGAGTTGCACGCCCGTTTTGTTGAGATCGATGTTGATCGCTTGCGCCGAAGTAGCGAACGACTTGTCAGCCTCCCAGCGGTCCACACCCGCGCCGCCGTCGATGACATCGACGCCCTTGCCGGTGATCAGGTGGTCATTGCCGTCACCGCTGGTGACCGTGTCGTTGCCGTCACCGGTACGAATGCCGTCGTTGCCGCTGCCGCCGCGGACGATGAAGTGCTCGACACCACTGAAGTCGACGCGATTGTGGTAGCGCCAGTCGTCGCCGAAATAGATGCCCGAATAGCCCGTTTCCAATGAACCCGTCAGCACCACGCCGCTGGCGCCGACGGCGTTGAGGGTCCCGATCGATCGGCCGATCAGCGACCAGTCGACGGTCAACGTGTCGGTATCGGCACCCATGGCGACAAGATCGCGGCCGCCCGTGACGGTGACGGCATCGTTGCCGGCATTCGTCTCGATCTGGTCGTCGTATCCGTACGTGCCGGTATTGGAAACGACTGTCGCCAGTGTCTTGACCGTGTCGTTGCCCGCGCCGGTCTTGAGCGTGAGCATCTCGATGCCGCGCACGGTCGCGCTGCCCAGGTAGGTGAGCTGAACGCCGGTCTGGTTGAGATCGATATTGATCGCCTGGGACGCCGTGGCGAACGACTTGTCGGCCTCCCAGCGGTCGTCGCCCGTGCCACCGTCGATGATGTCGATGCCCTTGCCGGTTCGGATGTGGTCACCACCCGCGCCGCTGATCACCGTGTCGTTGCCGTCGCCGGTGCGGATGCCGTCGTTGCCGGCGCCCGTGCGGACGATGAAGTGCTCGACGCCGCTGAAGTCGACGCGATTGTGGTACCGCCAGTCGTCGCCGAAATAGATGCCCGAATAGCCCGTTTCCAGCGAGCCAGTGAGCACCGAGTCCCCCGCACCGGCGGCGTTTAGGGTCCCCATCGAACGACCGATCAACGACCAGTCGACCGTCAATGTGTCGATGTCATCGCCCATGGCGACAGTATCACGACCGCCCGTGACTGTGACGGCGTCGTTGCCGCCGTTCGTCTCGATCTGGTCGTTGAAGCCGTGGATACCGGTGTCGGAGACGACGGTCGCCAGGGTCAGGATCGTGTCGGCGGCGGCACCCGTCTTGAGCGTCAGCATTTCGATGCCGCGCACTGTCGCGCCACCCAGGTAGGTGAGCTGTACACCCATCTGGTTGAGATCGATGTTGATGGCCTGCGCCGCCGTCGCGAACGACTTGTCGGCCTCCCAACGATCATTACCCGTACCGCCGTCGACGACGTCGATGCCCTTGCCGCTGAGGATGTGGTCGTTGCCGCCAGCGCTCGACACGATGTCGTCGCCGTCGCCCGTGCGGATGCCGTCGTCGCGGTTTGCGCTCTTGATGTCGAAACGCTCGATGCCGCTGAAGTCGACGCGATTGTGGTAGCGCCAGTCGTCGCCGAAATAGATGCCCGAATAGCCGGCCGCCAGTGAACCGGTCAGCGGCACGCCGCCGTTACCTATGCTATCGTAGGTCCACAGGCTGCGGTCGATCTGGGACCAGTCGACGACCAGGATATCGTCGCCCGCGCCCGCCGTCAGCGTATCGCGGCCGCCGATCGTCTTCAGCACGTCGTCGAGAGCGCCACCTGCCAGCACGTCGTTGCCGGTACCGCCGGTCAATTCGAACCGTTCGACGTTGTTGAACGTCATCGTGTAATAATAATGAACGGTCGACGGGACACCCTCGTAGACGCTCGTCACCGTATGCGAGTAGGTCCGGTAGATGTTGGGTTCATCGGCCTGCCGGTAGATATCCCGCTGCGACGCCGACCAGTCCATGATCAGCAGATCGCGGTCACCCGCGCCGCCCTCGAAGGTCGCGCCGAAGGACGTCGCGAGGTCCACCGCCAGCGTGTCGTTGCCGCCGAAGCCCGCGAAATAGGTCGGTGTGTAGGTCTGGTAGGGATTGTTGGCCGGGTTGACGATCGTGCCGCGCACATCGAGATAGTCGTTGCCGTCGCCCGCCTCGAGGCTGATCGACTCGATGGAGATAAGCTGTGTGCCGTTGGACAGCGTGATGCTGCCCGAGCCCATCACGTCGGTGAGCCGGATCGTGTTGTTTCCGCCGGAAAGTTTCAGGCTCGCGCGATCGAAGCCGTCGCCGCCGTTCAGGATGTCGACGCCGCCACCGCCTGCCAGCACGTCGTCGCCGCCGTTGCCGATCAGGATGTCGTTGAGCTCGCCGCCGCGCAGCGTGTCGCCGGCGGAACCGCCGGTCAGTTCGAAGCGCTCGACCTCCTTGAAATAGAGATACTGGTAGGCATCGCCGACGACGTTCGGCGTACGCTCGTAGCTCTCGGTCATGCCGATTTCGGATGAATTGCTGACGTTCAGCCCGCGGTAGAGGATCGAAGTCGTCGCCGTGTGCCAGTCCATCACCAGCGTGTCGATGCCCGACCCGCCGTCGAAATGATCGTTGCCGCCGCCGATGTCGTTGAAGGTCGCACGGTCGTCGCCGCCATGCCCGAACACCACATCGGAGCCGGTGCCGGGTACGAACGTGTCGCTGCCGTCGTTGCTCGGATCCTGATCGTCGGCCTTGGGCGTGCCGTGCTCGGCCCGGTACATGCGGACATTGTCCAGCAGCGTGCCGTTGCCGTCGGCGCCGCCGATCTCAATGAAGGTGAGGCGATTCTTGTCGGTGCCCTCACCCGCTCCACCGGTCACATCGATGTAGTAGGTGAGGTAGCCCGTCGTGGGGTCGACATACTGGTGGCTCTCCAACCAGGCGAGCTTGGTACCGCCCCAATAGACTTCGAGTCTTGCATCGGTCGCCGCGTCCAGCTTCCGGGCTTCGAAGGCGATGCGGTACGAAACCCCGTCTTCGGCCCGGTCGACCTTCTGGGTGATGCTGACATTGGTGCCGACCGTGCGACCTTCCAGGTCGATGCCGTACTTACCCTCGGAGGGCGCCGCACCGACCACGGCCGAAGTGAACAATTCGCGTCCCGGGCCGGAAAGCAGCGTCCAGCCTTCCAGATCGGGGAGATAGTTCGAATAGCCGTTCGCATCGATGATGGGAGGGGCGACAACCTCGAAGCCGCCGTTGATGATCAGGTTGGTATCGGCGCCGTAGAGACGATCGTTGCCTTCGTTGCCGTAGATCTGGTCATTGCCGAGGCCGCCGCGGATCGTGTCGTTGTCAGCGCTGCCGAAGATGATGTCGTTGCCGTTCCGGCCTTCCAGTTCGTTGCCGCCGACGCCGGTGACGCCGACCAGACGGTCGTCGTGATTGCTGCCGGTCAGATTCTCGATCGAAACGAGGAAATCGCCCTGGGCGTGTCCGCCGGTCGAGGGATGGGTATTCTGGCGCCCCAAGTCGACATCGACGCCCGCGTTCGAGCGCTGGTACGTGACGGTATCGGAGCCTGCCTTGCCGTCGATCGTGTCGGCGCCGGCCCCGCCGTCGAACATGTTGTCGGAATCGTTGCCGTTGATCGTGTCGTTCCCGTCGCCGGTGATCGCCGTTTCGACCACCGTTCCGAACGCAATACCGATATTGTTGACCAGACCGGCGGCGCTGCTGAAACTTCCATCGTCGAGATTCACCTTCGACGCCTGAGAGAATCCGGACAGGTCGAGCGTATTGTCGGCCCCGGTGCTGAACAGCGTTACGACGGGAGTCGTATTGTTCGTGAAATCGAAGAACCGCTGCAGCCGGCCGCCGATGCTGGTGTTGAAGCCGAATACGTCTCCGCCGTCGAGCGGTGTAGACTCGGCCTCGCCGTAAAGCCTCTGAATCGCCACCACGTCCAGCGGCATCCAGGTGTGAGCCGTGCGTGTGTACGAATTGTTGGGGCCGGGAAGGTCGTTGTTGTCGGAGCCCCAGTTCGTGTCTTTGTAGTCGTAACTGTCACGAAAGGCCGCAGTGCTGCGCTGACTGAAGCCGATGTACGACATCGTCGTCCACATCAGCTCGTCGTATGCGCTGAATTGCTGCGTCGCCGGGTTGACGGTCCCATTGTAATTACCGCCGTGCCCAAGGCCGAGAAGGTGCCCGACTTCGTGGATGATCGTGGCCATCCCGAAGCCGCCAATGTAGTCGACACGTCCCGACAAGTCCCAACCGACCCTGCCAGTTTCCATGTTGATGATGTGTTGGCCGCTGCTCTGCCCGAGCGTGCTGCCGCTCCCCTGTGTACTGGGGCCGTCCTCGTTCGCACCGCTCCCCGAACCGCCGCGCTGAAGCTTCACATCGGCATTGCTGTCGCCAATCACGAAGGTGACGTTGGCGATCGCCGACCACATGTCGAGCGCGGTGAGGAACGTGTCCTTTTCCGTATCGGTGAAGGCCGACGCCGTATCGAACGTAAAGCTGATCGTGGCGCCCGTGCCTGCGGTCGGAGTGCCCCACTTGTGTGCGGTATCCGATCTTAGGCCCCACCAGGAGTTGTTCTGGATGGTACCGTCGGCATTGACACCAGTGACGTAGGCGACTTCCTGCTCGAAGGCCGACGTGACGGGCGCGGCCGCTGCGCCGGAAGACGACGCTTCCGTCGAGGCGGCGGAGGCGCTGGCGAAATTCTCGAAGCTGCCCCAGCCCCAGTGAGAGAGGCCCTTGCTGTCGTCACCACAAAAGATGCACATCGCCAACCCCAAGACTTCACGGGGCGCTGATCCCTTTCGGGCCAGTGCCGCCGCTCACAACTGATGCAATGCCTGCGCGCTTCAGGGCTACCGGCCCCAGGCCCCAAGGCTTCCCCGCACACATTGATTCCCGGCCGGAAGCTACTGCCGGGAATGTCGACCAGTTGTGAACAATCGAGCGATTGATCAGGCGCGCGGCCGCGGCCGGCCCGCGCGTCCGTGCCGGCGGCACGCCCCCCAGCCGCTCGTCAACGGAGCGGATCACAATGAACACAGGAGTGACGGCAGCCAGCAGATCGTCCTGGCGACGCTGGGCGGCATTTCCGTTGGCCGGCGCAGGACCAACCGCGAGGGGACGAGATCAGGCACACCCAGGAAAGCGTAGGCCCTGACGGCAAAAGCGGTCAGGGCCATGAGAGTTGGCTGCTTCGACTTGACAGTACCCGGGCATAGACCGGGAGCATGTAGACCGGGCCTGCCAGCATCAGCAGGTTCACGACACCGGGAAAGACTGCGACGTTCCACCGGCGTGGCGGACGTCCCGGAGGGACGCGCCGTTCACCGGATATATCAACAGCTCATCTGCAGGAACACGAAGGAAAGCGGACGCAAAGCACGCGTTCCGCTTCCCTTCTAGTGGTTGGTGTTCGCTACACCACGAAGAAGTCCTCATGATTGAGAGCGGCAGACAGTGTGGCGAACTGCACGGCGCCGACACCGCCTACTCCGTCGACGTCGTAGGACAAGGCGCCCGTTTCGGTGTTGTAGATAATCCGCTGATCCGCGGTCTGCGCGCCATCGGTTCCGGCGTAGAATGCCGACTCCGAGAGAACGCCGACACTCAGTCCGCTGAAGATCGATTGGCTGAGCTGGATCGTGTCGTGCGTCACGTTGAAGTCGGTGATCACGTCGACATTGGTCGAGGCGTTGAGCGCCGTGCTGAAGACGAAGGTGTCGTTTCCGGCCCCACCCGTCAGCACATCGTTGCCGGCCTTGCCATCAATGAAGTTGTTGCCGTTATTGCCGGTGATGGTGTTGCCGAGCGTATTGCCCGTGCCGGTTACTGCCGAGCCTGTCAGCGTCAGGTTCTCGACGTTGCTGGTAAGCGTGTAGTTGATCGAGGCCTGGACGGTGTCGGTACCCTGGTTCGACATTTCCTGCACGACGTCACCGACGTTATCGACCTCGTAGGTATCGTTTTCGGTACCGCCGAGCATCGTGTCGGCACCCGTGCCGCCGCTCAGATGATCGCTGCCGGCGCCGCCGAAAAGGAAATCGTCATCGGCGCCGCCCCACAGGTTGTCGTCACCTCCACCACCTGTCAGGACGTCGGAGCCGGCGAGGCCGAACAACGTATCGTTGCCGTCCGCGCCATCCAACGAATTGTCGTCGCCGTTACCGGTGATGACATTGGCCACGTCGTTGCCGGTGCCGTTAACAGCGGTTCCGGTCAGCGTGAGGTTCTCGAGGTTGGCACCAAGAGTATAGTCGATCGACGACTGCACCGTGTCGGTGCCCGAGTTGAGGCCCCCCTCTTCGGTCACGACATCGCCGGCATTGTCGACGACGTAGGTGTCGTTGCCTTCGCCGCCGATCATGATGTCGGCGCCCGCCTTGCCGTCGAGCACGTTGGCGTTCTTGTTACCGGTCAGGACATTGTTCTGTGCGTTGCCTGTCCCGTTGATTTTCCCGTTACCGGTCAGCGTCAGGTCTTCGACAAAGTCCGACAACACGTAGCTTGAGGAGGCTCGGACGAGATCCGTGCCCTCATGATCAGATTCCACAACGACGTCGCCGGCATTATCGACGAGGTAGGTGTCGTTGCCATCACCACCGATCATCGTGTCGGCGCCGGCCTTGCCGTCGAGCACGTTGGCGGCCGAGTTGCCGGTGATCTTGTTCACCGACGCGTTGCCCGTGCCATTGATCGCCAGGATGCCGGTCAGCTCCAGGTTCTCGACATTGGCCGACAGCGTGTAGGTCGCCGACGCCTTGACCGTGTCGGTGCCCTCTTCCGACAGCTCCGTCACCACGTCGTTGGCAGTGTCGACGAAGTAGGTATCGTTGCCGTTGCCGCCGATCATCGTGTCGCCGCCCGCCTTGCCGTCGAGCACGTTGGCGGCCGAGTTGCCGGTGATGATGTTCTTGAGCTCGTTGCCCGTGCCGTCGATCGCGAGGACGCCGGTCAGCTCCAGGTTCTCGACATTGGCCGACAGCGTGTAGGTCGCCGACGCCTTGACCGTGTCGGTGCCCTTGTTCGCAGACTCCGTCACCACGTCTGCGGTCTCGTCGACATAGTAGGTGTCGTGGCCATTGCCGCCGATCATCGTATCGACACCCGCCTTGCCGTCGAGCACGTTGTCGAGCCCGTTGCCGGTGATGGTGTTGTTCTGGGCGTTGCCCGTGCCGTTGAGGGCGGCGCCGGTCAGCGTCAGGTTCTCGACATACTCCGACAGGGTGTAGTTCGCCGACGACTGAACCGTGTCGGTGCCCTGGCCATCCAGCTCCTCCACCACATCGCCGGTCTCGTCGACGATGTAGGTGTCGTTGCCGGCACCGCCGATCATCCTGTCGATACCCGCACCGCCATCGAGCCGGTTGTTGCCCGAATTGCCGGTGATGATGTTGCCAAGTGCGTTGCCCGTGCCGTTGATACTGCCCGTGCCGGTCAGCTCCAGGTTCTCAACATGATCGGACAGCGTATAGGTCACCGACGCCTTGACCGTGTCCTCGGTGCCCTGATTCAACGACTCCGTGACCACGTCGTTGGTATTGTCGACGATGTAGGTGTCGTTGCCGTCGCCACCGATCATCGTGTCGGCGCCAGCCTTGCCGTCGAGCACGTTGGCGGCCGAGTTGCCGGTGATCTTGTTCACCGACGTGTTGCCCGTACCGTCGATCGCCAGGAGGCCGGTCAGCTCCAGATTCTCGACATTGGTCAACAGCTTATAGCTCGCCGAAGCCTTGACCGTGTCGATGCCCTGGTTCGACGACTCCGTCACCACGTCGAGCGTCTCGTCGACATAGTAGGTGTCGTCGCCGTTACCGCCGATCATCGTGTCGGCACCCGCCTTGCCGTCGAGCACATTGTTGGCATCATTTCCGGTGATGGTGTTCTTGAGCTCGTTGCCCGTGCCGTCGATGACAGCACCACCCGTCAAGGTCAGTTTTTCAACGTTTGCCGACAGCGTGTAGGTCACGGACGATAGAACCGTGTCCGTTCCCTTGTTCGGATCCTCCGTTACCACGTCAGCGATATTGTCGACGATGTAAGTATCGTTGCCGCCACCGCCGATCATCGTATCGGCGCCTTCGCCGCCATCGATCGTGTTGTTGCCGGAGTTGCCCGTCAGGACATTGTTCAGGGCATTGCCGGTTGCGCTGAGGTTACCCGTGCCGAGAAGCGTCAGGTTTTCGACGTTGGCCGACAGCACGAAGTCGACAGACGACTCCACGAAGTCGGTTCCCTCGTTCGCGTGCTCCTCGACCGTGTCGCCCAGATGATCGACCTTGTAGGTATCGTTGCCGTCGCCACCCTTCATCTGGTCCGCGCCGGCCTGGCCATCGATCACGTTGGCGAGCGCGTTGCCGATGATGATGTTTTCGAGCGCGTTGCCCGTGCCGTCGCTCGCGCCGCCCTTCAGCGTGAGGTTCTCGAGGGTGCTGCCGAGCGTGTAGCTGATATAGGATTCGACGGTATCGATACCCGAGTTGTCGGAAATCACGTCGCCTGCATTGTCGACGACGTAGGTGTCGTCGCCCGCGCCGCCGAGCATCTGGTCGGCGCCCGTGCCGCCATCGAGCCGGTCGTTGCCTGTCGAGCCGACCAGGTTGTCGTCACCGCCCTCGCCATAGAGCGAGTCGTTGTCGGCACCGCCCAACAGCTCGTCGTTGCCCTCGCCGCCGCGCAGCGTGTCGTCTCCGCTCGAGCCCTCGAGCGTATTGGCACCGGCGTTGCCGATGATGGTGTTGTTCAGGCTGTTACCGGTGCCGCTGAGGGGCGCTGAACCAGTGAGCGTCAGGTTCTCGACATTGGCGCCGAGAACGTAGTCGATCGACGATTCCACCGTGTCGGTGCCCCCGTTCAGGGCCTCCGTCACCACGTCGTCCTCATTGTCGACCACGTAGGTGTCGTTGCCCAGGCCGCCGGCCATCGTGTCGGCGCCCGTGCCACCATCGAGCCGGTCGTTGCCCGGGTCGCCGACATACCCTCCGCCGGCCTTGTCGTGGCCGTAGAGCTCGTCGTTGCCCGCACCGCCGAACAGCTGGTCGTTGCCGCCCTTGCCGATCAGACGGTCATCGGCATCCGTGCCCGTGATCGTCTGGTTCGTCACCGCCTGCACCGGCTTGTCGCCCTGCAGTTCCGTCACGATCATCCCGGACGGCAGCGTGATGTCGAACGCCGAGGCATCGACATCGCCCAGGATCCCGTCGATGTTCAGTACCGCCACCCAACCCGTTGCCCTGTCTGTCACCACACCCGACAGGTCGACGCCATCCACCGTGAGCCCGTCGATGTCCGCGTAGTTGAAGATCGCCACGCCGCTCTTGTGCAGCCAGCCCGTCACCGTCACCCCAGCCAGCGTCACGGTGCCCATCGCCACCGCGCCACTCGCCAGCGCGCCGTTGCGCGTCCCCGTCAGCTCGATCCCGTAGTCCGGCCGCAGGTTCACCGCCGTATCCGGCGCCGCGCCCTCGATCGTGACGTCCTCGATCAGCGCATTACCGCTGAAGTTGAACAGCTTGATGTGCGCCGAGCCGTTCGCCCCGTTGTAGCCGTTGTGCGAGAAGCTGCTGTCGGTCACCACGAGGTTGGCTACGGAAACACCCGTCGGCGCCGCGCCCGACTCGTTGTCGCCTTCGACATAGATGCCGTAGGAGCCCGCGTCGCGCACCTCCAGCCCGTCCAACGTCAGGGTGCCGATGTTGGCATCCTCCGTCACGTATACGCCGATGCCCTGGTTCGGCAGAGCTGCCGCGCCCTCGACCTCGATCCCGAGGATCGACACGCTGCCACCCTCGAAATTCCCCGTCAGCGTGATCGCGTTGGTACCGGCCGGAGCCTTCACCACCACGTTGTCACCTGCCGCCTGCAGCGTGATCGCCTTGCCCGAGATCGAGAGCGCTTCGGTGTACGTTGCGTCCGTGATCAAGATTGTATCGCCGTCGGCCGACGCATCGATGGCCGCCTGAATGGAGGCGTAGCCACCGTTGCCGACCAGCAGGATCTTGCCAGCGCCGCCATCGTCGACCTTCTCGATACCGCTCAGCGTGTCGGTGCCCTGGCCGCTGGCCGTCACCGACCAGCCGCCGCCGGATGCCGTGATCGACGCCGTGCCGGTATAGGCTGCGGTGTCGATACCGCCGCCGCCGACCAAGGTGTCGTTGCCGCCGCCGCCGGTCAGCACATTGTCGCCGCCGTCGCCGGTCAGCGAATCGTTGCCGCTGCCACCGGTCACGTTTTCGATGCCCGCGATCGACGTGAAGCCCGTCGCCGTGCCCGTGGCCAGGTTGACCGTCACGCCTTCCGTCGTGCCGGTATAGCTCAGCGTGTCGCTTCCGCCGCCCAGATCGATCCGGATCTGCTCGACGCTGGTCAGGGTCTCGCCCGGGTTGGTCAGGCTGCCGCCGCTCACAACGGCCGTGAACGTGTCATTGCCGCCGGTGCCGTTGATCTGGAGCGTGTCCGTCCCGCGGCCGCCGTCGATCGAATCGACGCCCTCTCCGATCGTCTCCACGAAGGTGTCGTCGCCGTCACCGCCCTCCAGGACGTCGGTACCGGTGCCGCCGATGATCGTGTCGTTGCCGTCCAGACCATGGATCGTGTCGTTGCCGTCGAGGCCGGACAGTACGTTGTTGCCGCTGTTGCCGGTGATGACGTTGTTCAGCTCATTGCCCGTGCCGTCGGCGTGGTGCGCCACGGAGCTCGTCACATCGTCGAAATAGAAGCCCTGGTTCTGCCCGACGCCCGGACCGTCCTGCGGCTGCCCGCCGTCGCCGCCGCGGAAGATGATCCGCGAGGTCTGATTGGCCTCGACATTGGCCAAGTGCGTGCCGCCGAGTGCGTCGCGATAGTTCTCGAACGTCGTCGTCTGGCCGATAAACTGGCCATCGAGGTAGACCTGGATCACGTCGTTGGCCTGGCCGTTGACGTAAGTCAGGCGCAGCTCGATGTCGTGCCACGCTGCCGGGTTCACACCTGCGGCCAGTGTATTGTTGCCCGTGAACGCGGTAAAGCTGCCGTTGGTCCAGCTACCGCCCAGCGTCGGCTCGTTCACCGCGATCCGGATGCCGGCACCGGTATTCTCGATCACCATGAAGTTGTTGCGATCGGTGCCGTTGGCGGTCGCGAAATCGACCTCCAGCCGCGAATTGTCCGGCGTGTCGTTCACCGCCTTGAGCTTGAACTTGATCGAGTGGAACTCGCCGCTCGCCGTGGTCTGCGGCTCGCCCGCTGTGACACTCAGCGCCGGCGTGTACGGACCAGCGAAGTCGCCCGAGGCCGGATCACTCGAGATCCGCCACACGTGGCCACGTTCGCCGCCGAGGTCGACCACCTCCTGGTCGTCGACAGGTCCGGTGTTCTTCCAGCCATTCTCGCCATTGGTGATCAATCCGACGTCCATGTCGCCGAACGTCTGCGTATTGCTGCCGAGGTCGGTCAGCGTGAGGTTCTCGACATTGGCGCCCAGCACGTAGCTGCTCGCCGTCACCACGGTATCGGTGCCGCCGTCAGCGGCCTCGACCACTGTGTCGCCGGCATTGTCGACCTTGTAGGTGTCGTCACCCGCGCCGCCCGTCATCGCGTCGGCGCCCTTGCCGCCGTCGAGCACGTCATTGCCCCCGCCGCCGTTCAGCGTGTCGTTGCCCAGACCGGTCGTGATGGTGTCGGCCTCCGTGGTGCCGTTGACCACGATGCTGCCGGTGGCCGTGCTGCCGGTACCGGCAACGAAGGTGTGATCGGTCGGCGCCATGTCGACCGTGACCGTGGATTTGGTGAAGTTGTTGACGTCGATGGTTGCGTTGATCACCACGTTCTCGACATCGACACCCGGACCGGTAACGTTGTCCGCCGGAGTGGCCTTGCCCGGCTCACCGGCCTGAATGCCGACCGGCGAGCCGTTGATCACGCCGTTCTTGATCTTAACAGTGCCGTCGAAACTGGCGTCCTCGCGCGACGGACCACCGTAGCTCGGCGCGTCGTCACGGGCTTTCACGGCGATCGCCGCGCCACCTAGGGTGGGGGAACCGACGTTGGTGAAGATGAAGCCATCGATCACAATGTTGGAATAGGGCGCGTTGTCCTCGGCCGTGTCGCTCGAAGCCTCATGGTCGAACTTCAAATTAAGGTCGATACCGTTGCCGAACGTACCGCCACCGCCGAAGGCAGGGCCGCGGCCGAGCTGGCCGACATCGTTCATGACGATGTTGGTGATCGACGCGTTCGACAGGGTTTCAGCGTAGATACCCTTCGCCGTCAGATGCTCGAAGTGCGTGCCATTGACGATAAGGCCGTTCAGGTCCCCACCGTTCTCCAGCTTGACGAAATCCATGCCCTCGTACGAATCGCGGATCGTGCCGCCCGAGACCGAGAGGTTGCTGACTGCGCCGGACCACTCTTTGTTGATGCCCTGCATGGTGCCGTCGATGATGACGCCCTGGAGGCTCGTATTGTCGGTACCGTCAGCGAGAGTAATACCGGAGAGGTAGCTCTTGACCGTGAGGCCACTGATCGAGACGCCGTCAGCCTCAACGGTGATGCCAATCCCGGACGCACTGCTGTACGCTGCCGCAGTGCTGAGGAAGGTCGCCACCGAGCCCGTCGGCAACAAGCCGTTGTCGGCCCGGAACGTTCCCTCCAGGACCGCGCCTGCGTCGGCAACGATCGTGAGGTTGTTGACGTCGATCACCAGGTTGCCGGTGTAGTTGCCCGCGGCGATGCGGATCGTGTCGCCCGAAAAGGCATCGGCCAACGCCGCCTGGATGGTGCTGTAGCCACCGTTGCCGACCAGCAGGATCTTGCCCGCCGAGCCGTCATTGATTTGCTCGATGTTGCTCAGCGTGTCGGTGCCCCCGCTCGCGGACGAGACGCTCCAACCGCCGCCGGACGCCGTGATGGTGGCAGTATCGGTGTAGACGACCGTGTCGGTGCCGCCTTGTCCGTCGAAGCTGTTGTTCCCCGCATTGCCCTTGAACTCGTTGTTCAGGGCATTGCCGGTACCGGCCACAGCACTGCCGGTCAGGGTCAGGTTCTCGACGTTGGCTGAAAGCGTATAGCTCGCCGCCGAAGATTCGACCGTGTCGGTGCCGGCCGAAGCCGCCTCCGTCACCACGTCGCCGATATTGTCGACCACGTAGACATCGTCACCCGCGCCGCCCAACATCGTGTCAGCGCCTGTGCCACCATCGAGGAAGTCGTTGCCGGCGTCGCCCTCAAGGTGGTCGTTGCCGCCGAGGCCGTGGAACGTATCGTTGCCATCCGAGCCGACCAGCCAGTCGTCGCCGTCCGGCGATGGCGCATCAACACCGTCGATGGTGAATGCGTTGGTCTGACCGGAATTCGGCCCGAAATCGACCGCGGCCCAGTAGGTGTCATTGGTGTCGATGTCGGTGACCATGTTGTCCGTAACGGTGATCCCGTTGGCCAACACGCCGTAGATACCGACGCCGATATCGACATGCGACAGCTGGTTGCCCGTCACCGCACCGCCGCTGCTGCCCGAGACATAGATGCCGTAAACGCGCGCCAGGGTGACCGTGCTGCCGTCGCCGTTCGTCGGGCCGGAGATGATGTTGTTGGTGATCTCCAGGTCGGTATTGCCGGCGGCGTAGATTTCCGTGGAGTAGATCGCCGTATTGTTGACCGTATCGGCAAAGCCGATCGACTTGATGGTGTTGCCGGAGATGCTGCCCGTCGAATTCAGGACCTGGATGCCGTTCTGGGCATTGATGGTCTGGGCGCCGCTGCCGGTGACGGTCACGCCGCTCACGTCGAGGTCGGCATAGCTGAACACCGTCGCGTTCTTCTGGAAGTCGCTGATCGAGCCGCCGTGCATGAAGAAGCTCAACAGCGCGTTGGGACCCGGATTGCTGTTGTCGACCATGAGGCCAACGCCACGCTGGTTGCCGCTCTGGATCGGGAAACCGTCCGCCGTCGTGCCGGGAGAATAGTTCTCGTGCACGCCGGTGATGTCGACATCCGTCAGGCCGCCGGTCGCGTTCTTGTAATAGACGCCGATGAAATTGGCATTAGGACCGTCGACGGTGCCGCCATTGCCGTTGCCGTTCACGTTGACGCCCACGAGGGTCACGTTGGTGCTATTGAGGACCGTGACGACGGCGTTGACCGCACGCCCGCTCGTCGAGGCTGCGGTCTGTTCGACGTCGGTCGGCGCGAGGATGTTGACCTCCGCGCCCTCCGCCGCCTGCAGCGTCAGGCCGGTCTTGCCATCGATCACCACCTGCTCGGTGTAGTTACCGCCGGAGATCAGGATCGTGTCGTTATTCCCCGCGGCAGTCACTGCCGCCTGGATCGTCTCGTACTCGGTTCCGTTGATGGTGATGGACATTTTTCAACTCCTTGAAATTGGTGAATTTCTTCCGGTGTCGTGTTCGAGAGTCTGGGTCTATCTACCCAGGGTGATTGCAGTAGATTTTAGGAGTGCGTCGAACTTGGCTTTGTCCGCCTTCAGCAAGGCGGCAAACTGTCTGGAGTTACTCGGCAGGGGCTCCATTCCCTGTTCGGCGAGCAGTTGCTCGACCGCTGGCTTCTCGAGGATTCTCGCGATTTCGGCCGACAGGCGGTCGACGATTTCCTGGGGCGTTCGAGGAGGCGCGAGAAGGCCGAACCAGATCTTCAGCTGGTAGCCGCTCACGCCGCCTTCGGCAAAAGTCGGAACGTCCGGCAGGACCTTCGAACGCCGGTCGCCGCCATAGCCCAGCGCCTTCAACCGGCCCTCCCGAACGAGACCCAGAACCGCCAGCGGTCCCTGGTAGGACAGGTCGAGATGACCGCCCAGGAGATCGACCAAAGCAGGCGCCGCGCCCTTGTACGGCACATGATGGATGTCCACGCCCGCCAGCGCATTGAAGAGGGCGCCGGCGACATGAGACGCCGACAATTGGCCCGCCGAACCGAAATTGAGCTGGCCTGGCTTCGCTGTCGCCAGCGCGATCAGTTCCCGCAGGTTGTTCGCCGGCAACGAGGGATTGGCGACGAGGACGAACTCATTGCTCGCGATCGTGGCCACAGGCGTGAAATCATTGAGCGGATCGTAGGGAAGCGTCGCCACGGTGCTTGCAATGACGTGGGAGGCCGTCACGAGGAGGAGCTTGGAACCATCGGCGTCGGCCTGAGTGAATGCCTCTGCCGCGGCAAACGCACCACCTGCCGGCTTGCCGACCACAATCACGGGTTGGCGCAGAGACTCCCGCAACTCGGGAGCGATGATCCGGGCCAATGCGTCAGCCACCGAACCCGGAGAGTAGGGAACGATGATCTGCATGGGGGTGCCGAGACGGCTCTGCGCGCTCGCTTGCGCGCTGGCAGCAGTCGCACAAAGCGCTGAAAACAGGACCGCTAAGACGGTCGCAAAGTTCATGGATCGCCCCCAAGCCAAGCCAACACACCGGCTCAAAATTCTTCCAGCTCTTTAGATTCCCACCACTCCCAGTAGAAACGGCCGCTGACGCGGAACCCGCTTGCCGACGCTCCCCAGCACGGCTACCGGACTCGTACAAAAACAATACAACCTGGACAATACATGGTCCGTGATACTACTATGCGTAATCCAAATAGTGGCTCTACATGCAAATCCCACAACTAGAAGCTGTTCGCGCGATTGCCAGAAGTGGCTTCAACATGTCGGCCGCCGCCGAGATTCTCAATCGTTCGCAATCCGGATTGAGCCGTCAGGTCAAGGAGTTGGAGAGTGAACTCGGCGTTCGCATCTTCGCCCGGACGAAGAACAACATCGTAGGCCTGACCCCGCAGGGAGAAGAGATCCTTCGGATCGGCCAGCGCATACTCTCGGATACCGAGAATCTGCGGCGGGTCGGCAGCTGGACCTCTTCGGAGACGGAGAGCGAACTCAGGATTGCGACGACGCATGTACACGCGCGCTACTTTCTGCCACGCGTCCTGAAGTCTTTCTCCGAGCGATTTCCGGGTACTCTCCTGACCTTGCAGCAGCGGGATCCGGTCGATTGCTGTAGCGCCGTGGCGGAAGGCGATGTGGATATTGCACTGACGACCGTCGACGAGCGGCTGCGGCACAAGATCGTCGCCATTCCCGCATACTCTCTGACTTCCTGCGTCTACGTGCCGAAACGCCATGCTCTGTTGCGGGAAAAAACCCTGACATTGCAGAAGCTGACGGAGTTCCCGTTCGTGGCCTACTCGCCCGCCTTCGCAATGCGTATGTCCATCGACGACACCTTCGCCAAGGCAGGCCTTCGCCCCAAAATCGTCTGCACGGCAACCGATGCCGACGTGTGCAAGGCCTATGTCGAGGCTGGAATGGGCATCGCGATCCTCGCCAAACTCGCGTTCGATCCGGTGCGCGACGCGAATCTGGCTGTCATCGACATCGCTTCGCTGTTCGAGCCAAGCATCGTCTGCGTGGCTTTCAGGAGAAATGCCTATCTGAGCCGTTCGCTGTACTCGTTCGTTTCGACCTGGGCGCCTCACCTAAGCCAGCAAGCGATTCGGCTCTCGCTCGAGGGCACGAAACCCGGCAAGGCCCGCAAGGCCATCGCGCTTCCCAAGCTCTAGAGGCCGGCTCCAGCGCCTCATCAAGGCGGCCCCGCGCCAACTTTGGGAATGGGCGCGGGGCCTGACCGATCGCCAAGCAGGGTGTATGCGGCGAGCGGTCTAAGCGAAGAGATGCTTCAAGGCGCTAGGACTTCTCCGATAGGGCAGCAATGGCCGCGCGTGCGCACCATCGCATCCGTTCTTTGCCCTTCTCGGTCAACGCCGCGTAGCAGTCTCCAGGACCGGAGAACATGCTGTAGATGGCGACGGCAACGCGCTCTTCATCGGCAGCGTAGCCAAACGCTTTTCTCAGCGCGTAATCGTAGGCATCACGCGATGTCCATGTTTCCTCGTCGGGATATTTGGTCCCGCCGCGGTATGCGGATGAGGGGACGGACCGGCCGCGCGCAGCGGCCGCTTCAGCGCGGGCTTCCGGCCCCGCTTTTCGTTCGATTCCGAACATCATTGCCTCCCCCACTTCCCGCACGAATCACCCAATCCGACGGTTGCCCCATGACCTACCCAGGAGTGAACGCCCACAACCCAGGATAATTGTAGATGGCATTCCAAAATCGGTTGTCATCCAAATGGAGGACAAACAATATTGGGCCGTCGCCGCGACGTCGGCCGCGTCGGGTCGACCCGCCCTTGGCTACGGAGTCCCGATGGCTGCGCTCAAAGAGAGTGACCTGATCGGCGCCCTGTACGAGGCTGCTCTCGGACAACGATCCTGGGACGATGCCACCGTCGATGTGGCAAGCGCTCTCGGCGGAGAGACGTTGATACTATCGGTCCTCGATCCCAGGAACCTTTCGGTCGAGGTTGTCAGCTATCAGGGCCTGACGGCCGACAATGTGCAGGAGTATCTGCAGTTTGCCCATCACGATCCGTGGTTGTCGCGCGTCACCGAGAGAGAATTGTTCGACAAGACGGTGATTGGGACCGAAATCGTGCAGGAAAGAGAGCTGGTCGACAGCTACATGTACAATGAGTTCCTGCGCCCCCGCACCAGCGTGCACCACCTCCTGGGATCGGTGCTCAGCATGCACAATGGCCGTGTCGGCATCATCGGAACGCACAGGCCGCGCGATGCACGAGACTTCGCCCCTCGCGAGGCAAGGCAGCTGGACCGGCTGTTGCCGCATCTGAGGCGCGCCCTGGAAATACGGCTCAAGCTCGAGCACGCCGGTCAGGCCAGCCGCTTCGCCTACTCCGCCCTGGATCAACTGAGCCTCGGCGTCGTTGTGCTGGGCCCGACGGGAGCCTTTCTTCACGTCAACCCCGCCGCCGACGCAATACTGCGAGATGGAGACGGGCTGACGCGCACTCCGACGGGCCTCCGCGCCGGCAACAATGAGGACAACAAGAGACTGCAGGCATTGATTGCGGGTCTTCGCCAGGGCTCGACAAGCGACAGATCCGCCGGAGGGCATCTGCGAATCCGTCGACAGAGCCGGCAACCAGCCTATGCAGTGATGCTGGCCCCGGCCGCACCGAGCATCATCGGCGGCAGCAAGGCATCGCCCGCCATTCTGATTTTCATATCCGACCCTGGAAAGAAAATCGTCTCGGACACGGCTGTCCTGACGGAATTGTTCGGCTTCTCCCGCGCCGAAGGCCGGCTCGTCCTGGCCCTTCTTTCCGGGATCTCGCCCCCAGACTTCGCGCTACAGGCCGGTGTGACCTACAATACAGTGCGCACGCTACTCGCCCGGGCAATGGCTCGGGTGGAAGTGCGGACCCAGCTCGAACTCGTGCTGCGGGTTGCATCGGCGATGGGAGGCATTACGAAAGGCTCTTCAACTGGCCGGTAGCATGCGCAAGTTCCTCTGTCAGCGCCGCGCGCTCGGTTTTGCGTTCATCCATATAGCGGCTCAGGTACCTCCGGCGCCGGCGTATCGTCCCGGCCTCGATTTCGTCGGTGGTTGTCGCGAGCTTTCCCTTCAGTTCGACGTCTTCCGCCTGACACTCCGCAATGTCCGCTTTTACGACTACAAGTCGATCGGTACAGTAATTGCGTGATTGCACGAGCTTGCGCATCGCATCGCCTTCCAGCATTTCGTCCTTTCCACTCCTCTTCATTCACTATTCAGCGGAGCCCCGGCTGACGATCCTTCCTTACACTGGTTGTATTCGAGTCACAATCTAAGCGTGTCGATAAAGCGTCCGCCGGAGGCGCGCGACGGTGGATGCCGAAGGTCCAGGATGATCGGTGGCGGCCTCCAGTACCACCAACGACTGGCTCGTCGGGCACTTCGACCATATCGGTACCGATCCACGATCGATATCAAGGAGAAGTTCCTCTGGCAGGCCATTTCGTCGATGCCCGGGCCCTCATCCATTTTCCCGCGGCATCGGCAATTTCGAACAGTACCTCCTGATGGTTTCGGCCCGAGCGGACCAGAACACCGAAGGAATGGTCGGCGTCTTTTATCGGCTGGTATGTCGCGCGTTTTCCAAGCCCCTTCATGACCTTTCGCAGGAGCGCAGGCCGGGCAAGGCCATCTCGCGTGCCCTGTATGAACAACAGGGGAATGCGAACGTCGAACAGATGGGTCGCGCGTTCCACTGAGGGCTTTTCGGGCGGATGCAGCGGAAAGCCCAGAAACACCAGGCCCTGAACGTTCGGTAGAGGCTCCAGCGCCTGGGCCTGGGACGTCATGCGGCCACCGAACGACTTGCCGCCTGCGAACAGCGGCAGCGCCGGTGCCAGCTTCGCCGCTTTCCGGACCGCGGCCCGTATCGCGGCGTGAGCAACAGCCGGTCGATCGGGCCGCTTCGAACCGGCTTCCATGTAGGGAAACTGAAATCTAAGCGTGCTCACGCCCGCTTCGGCCAGCAGGTCGGCCACACCGACCATGAACGGATGTGTCATGCCGGCCCCCGCACCGTGCGCCAGCACCAGGAGTGCAACCGCATGGGGAGCCTCCCTGTAGAGGGCCGAGACTTTGGTTTTCGACCCGACACTTAGCTTGAGCCGTCGCGCTTTCGAAAAAATCTTCATCGGTCAGGGCTCAAAAATCCGGAAACCGGCTAAGATGAGTGTGGGGAGTAGTCCGGGGGTAGTATGCGAAAGCAAACCGCGTTCGTCTGCGGGCTGGCAATGCTGGCCTGCTGGGGGACTTCCATGGCCTTCGGCCAGACACCGGGACCTTCGGTCAACATCCCCCTGCACTACGTCTTCGACAAAGATTCACACGAGGCCCGCCTCTCAATCAACATCGGCATCGGTGACGGGGCGCCCAGACACTATCTGTTCGACACCGGTTCCGTACTATTTAATGCGGCCTTCGATCCGAAAACGTGGGGCACCAAGTATGCCGGAGACACGTCGGTTCCGCGTTCCCCCCTTGGTAAGATCGGCAACAACATCACGCTTTGCTACTCAGAAGAATATGGGTGCCGCGGCTACACCGGCAATATCCTGCAGATACCGACGCTCAACTTCTATGAGCACGACGTAAAGACGACGGACACGGCGCCGGTGGCCACGCTCAGCACCAAGGATCAGGGGCCGGGGTTCCAGGTCAACGCGGCCAGCGTCTATATGGATGCCACCAAAGATTCAGACGTGACCTACTACTTTCCAGAGTACTTCTCCAATCCTCTCACGAAGGACAAACCCGTACAGGAGGGTCTGTTCTACGGCGTCTTCGGCTCTCGCATTTCCGTCGACCTTCTCAACAAGGGTTGCAGCGGCTCGGATTGTTACGTGGCCGGTGGTGTGCTCGGACAAGTGATAATTCCGGGCGCGGCCCGCCAGGGCTTCGTCGTGGCGGCCAACGGTAAGGGTATTGTGGTAGATCCGAAAGCGCCGGTTCAACCCAATCCAACCCCGCCTCAGCAGAATGTCAATGTCTCGATCGGCGGCACGACCAGGGACGTGACGACGTGCAATCCTTGCGTGACGGTGGGTCTGACGCCGGAGATCATCGGCCAGTTCGCCCCCGTTGCGATGCCGACGGCAAATTCGGCCCCCGGCTTGATCCAGTGGCTGCCGCCGACAGCAGACACCCCGGCACCTCCCTTCCCCAATCCTTACGGCAGCGGCACGACCCCGAACAACTCGGCCCCGACGAATGCCATGTATTTTACGGTTACCGTGAAGGCCGACCACCACAAGGACAAAGACGTGACGGCAACGGCCATCACTCTGCTGGATACCGGAACGAAATATTATTCTCTGAGCAGTTCCTTCGAGGATATCAAGGATAGCTACAGTGGCACGATCGAGATCACCGGCCTGACGCCGAATCAAGGTCCGATCACCGGCCTGCCGACAGCGAAGAGCACTTTCTACGGAAAGCCCGTCCCCGACTACTATGTCGAGGGGAGTGGAGCGACCAACACGATCGGCATCCCGTTCTTCACGCTCAACTCCGTGATGTTCGATCTGACCGATAAGGCGACCGGTTACACGCCGTTCTTCGTCACGACCGCCAATCTTGACACGACCGGCGGTCCTCTTACCGTCACCAAGGACAACGTTCCCCTGGGACTGGCCGGCATCATTTCCGGTTCAGGCGGAGTCACCATCGACAAAGGGGGCTCGGCGCAGCTCAGCGCCACCAACACCTATACTGGCGCAACGCAGATCAACGGCGTTACCGGTGATCAAGGAATGCTGCTGATTTCCGGCCCGGGCAGCATCGCCGCTTCGAGCTACGTGGAAAGCAACGGCGTGTTCGACATCTCGCGGGCATGGGCACCCGTCAGCATCACGGACCTGAGGGGCACCGGACAGGTCAATCTCGGCGGCCAGAATCTCACGATCACCGAGGGCAAGAGCACGTTCTCCGGCAACATCGTGGACGGCGGCGAGTATCAAGTAACCGGTGGCAGCGTGACCATCGCCGGAGGGACGCAGACCTTTGCCGGTCAGAATTCCTATACCGGCGGCACGTTCGTCAACGGCGGCAGTACGCTCAACCTGACCGGCTCGATGATCGGCAACCTCATGATCGCGTCTGGCGCGACGTTCAACACGAACGGAGGCTATTCGACCGGCTTCGGGTCGACATTGATTAACGGAGGCTCCTTCAATTCGCCGAGCGGTATCGGTTTCTGGAATGCGGGCCTCTCCGCCAACACGGGCACCATGAACAGTGCCGTGCTCAACACCGGCTCGTTCCTGAACAACGGGAACCTCGTCGGCAATTTCTTGAACATGGGTACCCTCTCGGGCACTGGAGGAATTGCGGGTACGCTCGACAATTGGGGCATCGTCGCGCCGGGAACTCCGTATGGCACGATGACGGTGAACGGGGCCTACACGCAGTATTCGAGCGGCACGTTCCAGCCCAGTGTATCCCCCTCGGGCCAGGCAGGCCGGCTCAACGTGGTTGGTGCAGCGGGCACCGCCGCCCTCGCCGGCTCGGTCCTTGCGCAGGTACAGCCGGGCGGCATCTTCGCGCCGCGTACGACCTACACCATCCTGCAGGCCTCGGGCGGGCTGACTGGCGCCTTCTCGACTGTCGCAAGCAGCTCGCCGTTCCTGCTGCCGAGCCTGAGCTACGACGCCAACAACGTCTATCTCACCCTGCAGATCGGCGGCTTCGCCAGTGCGGCGCTCAATCCGCAGCAGCAGGCGATCGCAAGCGTGCTGGATAGCACCGCCGCCACCGCGACCGGAGACTACGCCACCATGCTCGGCTCGCTGGCCGCGCTGTCGCCGGCCCAAGTCCAGTCGGCCTTGACGTCGCTGTCGGGCAACAACTATGCGGGCTTCTCGTCTGCGATGGTGCAGGGCGCGCAGTTCTTCATGAACAACTTCGCCAGCCAGTCCACCGGCGGCGGTTCTTCCGGCGGCAGCCGAGTGGCTCTGGCCGAGGCCTGCGACGTCGCCTGCGATACATCGGATACGCCGCGCTGGGGCGCCTGGGGCGGCGCGATCGGCGGGCTCGGCACCGTCGGCGCCGGCACGGCGCAGGGCGCCGTCACCTACAATGCGGGTGGCTTCGCCGCCGGCCTCGACCGAGCCATCACCGACACCTTCCGAGCCGGCGTCACCGTCGGCTACAGCGCCGGCACGCAATGGGTCTCGGGCTTCAGCGGACAGGGCAACAGCGACACCTTCCAGATCGGTCTCTACGGCAACTATGCAACCGGTCCGTTCTATGCCGACGGCCTGTTCGGTTACGCCTACACCAACAACCGGATGACACGGCAGATCCTCATCCCCGGCCTGGCGGCGCGCACCGCCATCGGCCAGGCCGGCGCCAACCAGTTCTTCGGCCAGGTCGAGGCGGGCTACCGCTTCGACCTCGGCGGACGAGCCGACGCCTTCATCAAGCCGTTTGCCCGGCTGCAGGCCTATACCGGCACCCAGAACGGCTTCACCGAGAGCGGGGCGCAGTCGATGGACCTCACGGTGGCTTCGCAGACGACCAATTCGCTGCGCTCGGTGATCGGCGCGCAGCTCGGCGCGTCGATGGACCTGGGCTGGCAGGACAAGCTGACCACGCAGCTCCGGGTGGGCTGGAGCCACGAATACGCCAGCGTCGCCCGTCCGGTGACGGCCGCCCTGACAGGTGCGCCGGCGTCGCCTTTCACGACCTTCGGTATCTCGCCGGTTCGTGACGGCGCGCTGGTAGGCTTCTCCGCCGGCACCGCCATCGCCGAAGCGACCTCGCTCTACCTGCGGTACGAAGGCCTGCTGGCCGGACCGGACGGCAGCCAGGCCCTGACGGCGGGCGTGCGCATGACCTGGTGAGTCGTCTCAGAACTCCAGCAGATTGTCCCGCAGGTGCTTGTGGGCGTACTGCTTTCGGGTCACGCCGCGGCGCTGCAGCTCCGGCACCAGCCCGTCGCAGACCTCCATAATGTAGCGGCGGTCGAAGTAGCTGCTGAAGATCAGGAAGCCGTCGCCGCCCACTTCCTGCATGATTTCCGCCATCAGGCCGCCGACATAGTCGGGCGTGCCGGTGAAGTCGATGCCGCCCTTGCGTGAATAGCTCTTCAGGATCGAGCGCGGCGTCTTGCCGATCCATTTGGCGAGCGACGACTGGTGGCCGTTGGTCGTCAGGTGCGACGGCAGCGGCTCGTCGAGGTCGAACTTCGAGAAGTCGATCCCGGTCAGGCGCGACATGCCCGAGAGATGCAGGTCGAGATGCTTCTCGGCCTCTGCCCCTTCCATCCGGCTGCGATCGCGGGCCGCCTCCATGCTCACGTCGATGATCGGATGGGCGAGGAACAGCACCTTTATGTCGTCGGGATTGCGACCGTATTCGGCGGCCTGCCGGCGGACCTTGTCGCGATAGGCCTTCATGCTCTCGATGCTGCCGCCGCCCTCGGTAATGATGGTGTCGGCCCAGCGCGAGGCGAATTGCTGGCCGCGCGGCGAGCCGCCGGCCTGGCAGATCGGCACCCGCCCCTGGGGCGAGCGCGGCGCGTTGATCGGCCCGCGCACCTTGAAGTACTTGCCCTCGTGGTGGATGGCATGGACCTTCGAGCCATCGGCGAACATCGGCTTCTCGCGGTCGAGCACGACCGCGTCGGGCTCCCACGCCTCCCACAGCTTCGTCACCACGTCGGCGAACTCGTCGGCCACGTCGTAGCGCTCGTCGTGCGGCCGATGCTTCTCGTGCCCATAGTTCTGCGCCGCGCCGTCGTTGCTGCCGGTCACGCAGTTCCAGCCGATACGGCCCTCGGTCGTATGGTCGAGCGAATTGACCAGGCGTGCCAGCAGGTACGGTGGATACTCCGACACCGACAGCGTCGGCACGAGGCCGACCGTCTTGGTCGCCATCGCGAGATAGGGCACCAGAACGGCCGGATCGAGCTTGGGGGCGCTCGCCGCGTACTGGAGGTACGCATTGTGCGAGCCCTGATAGGTATAGGGTACGTTCGAGCTGTCCTCGATGATCATGTAGTCGAAGCAGGCGCGGTCCATCCCCTTCGCCAGGTCGACGAAGATGTCGGGCATCATCCAGCGATTGAGGTCGCTGCCCGGGAAATCGCTGCGCCAACTCTTCGGGCCGTAGCCCTGCGACAGGAACCACGCCAGATGGAACGGCTTCTTCATGACTGAGACCTCACGCTACGATGATTCTTGATCGCCGCGTCCGGACCGGCCGGCATGGGGCGCGCCAGATCGACCTGCTGGCGATGGCGGAAGAGCTCGATCTTGGGGACCAGGCGATCGGAGCGGACGTAGAGGTCCGAGTAGTAGATCGCCACGCCCTCGATATCGAAGTAGGTGCGCTGGAGCAGCAGCAGGGGAGCGCCCGGCTCGACCTCGAGGCGCTTCGCGAGTTCGGCGTCGGCCGCGATCGCGGATGAGGCCTGCTGCACGCGGAAGGCCTGCACGCCGCAGTATTTCTCGATCAGCGGGATGACCTGCGCCGACTTCATCTGTTCGGCGATGTCGGCCGGCAGCCGCTCCGCCAGCGCCTGCGGCAGGTAGGCCCGGCAGAAGGCGATCGGGCCTGTCGGCCGCACGCGGCTCCAGGCGATGCGCAGGATGCCGCGGCTCGACGGCACCTGCAGCAGCGCCGCCACCCGGTCGTCGCCGTGCTGCGGCAGGCGGTCCATCCCATGCAAGTCGAAGCGGGCGTCGGGATCGTGGATGCGCAGATCCTCCAGCGCATGGGCGCTCCAGTCCCGGCTCTCGGGATCGGTCTCCAGCACGAAGGTGCCGCGGCCGGGGAAGCGGCGCGCCAGCTTGCGCGACACCAGTTCCTCGACCGCCGAGCGCGCGGTGTGACGGCTGACGCCGAACTCGGCCATCAGTTCGGCATCCGTCGGCAGCTGGGAACCCAGCCGGTAGACGCCGGCGGCGATTCGTTCGCTCAGCACCTGGTAGATCCTGTAGTAGGCCGGAACCGGATCTCGACGCATTTCCTCTCCTTCATTTTTTCATTGTCGGTCCGCGCGCCGGGGATCCAGCGTCTCGCGCAGCCCGTTACCCAGCAGGTTGACCCCCAGCACCAGCAGCACGATGGCGATGCCGGCGAGGTTGGCGATCCACGGCGCGACCAGAAGACGGTCACGGCCCTCGGCCAGGATATTGCCCCAGGTCGGCGTCGGTGGCGGCACGCCGAGGCCCAGGAAACTCAGCGCCGTCTCCTGCAGGATAAGCTGGCCCACCTGCAGGGTGGCGATCACCGTCAGCACCGGAGACATCTGCGGCAGGATGTGCCGCCACATGACGTAGCGGCCGCCTGCTCCCGACGCCACCGCGGCCTCGACGAACGGCCGCTCGCGCAGCGACCGCGTCAGGTTGAAGGCGACCCGCGTGTAGCTCTCCCAGCCGGCGAACCCCAGCACCAGCACCAGCACGACGACACCGCCGCCGAACACCGCGACCACGACGATCGCCAGCAGGATCTCGGGGATCGCCTGGTAGCCGTCGGCGAAGCGCATGATGACCTGCTCGGTGCGGCCGCCGAGATAGCCCGCGACCAGCCCGAGCGTCGTGCCGAAGGAGAGCGCCACCAGCATCGCCATCAGGCCGACGGCAATGGAGAGCCGCGAGCCGTAGATCAGACGCGACAGCAGGTCCCGCCCGAAATTGTCGGTGCCCAGCGGGTAGGTCCAGCTTCCCTTCGCCTCCCAGACCGGCGGACGCAGGCGCAGCATCAGGTTCTGCGCATAGGGATCGTGCGGCGCCAGCAGGGGCGCGAAGAGTGCCAGCACGCACATGCCCAGCACCAGCATGACGCCGATCTGGATCTTGAACCTCGGACCGAACCATTTCATTTTGGTCATCGCAGCCGGATGCGCGGATCGATGGCGGCCTGCACCAGATCGACCAGCAGGTTGGCGGTCACGATGGTGATCGCGACGATGAACACGGCGGCGATAACGATCGGCACATCACGCTGAAAGATGGCGCTTACCATCAGGCGGCCGACTCCCGGCCAGGCGAAGATCGATTCGGTCACCACCGCGCCGCCCATCAGGCGGCCGAGTTGCAACCCCACCAGGCTCACCACGGGGTTCAGCGCATTGGGCAGGACATGCTGCCAGAGCACGCGGTTGGGACGCGCGCCGCGCGCGCGCGCGGTGACGACGAACTGCTCGCGCATGGTCTCGAGCACGCTGACCCTCGTCACCAGGATGAAGTTGGGCATCAGGAAGGTGGCCAGTGTCACGACCGGCAGGACCATGTGCTCCCAGCCCCCCTGCCCCGAGGTCGGCAGCCATTGCAGGTCGAGCGCGAACAGCTGGATCAGCAGGATACCGAGCCAGAAACTCGGCATCGACTGCCCTATGACCGCCAGGACGGAGATCACGAAATCGGGCACCTTGTCCTTCCACACCGCGCAGGCGACGCCGCCCAGGACCCCGCCCCCGACGGCCAGCAGGAGCCCCAGCGACAGGAGCTGCAGCGTCGAGCCCAGCCGCTCCATCACGATCTCCATGGCCGGCCGCTTGAACTGGATCGAGGTGCCGAAATCGCCCTGCAGCAGATCGACCAGGAAATAGCCGAACTGCACCGGCAGGGGCTTGTCGAGATGCAGCTCCGCCCGCAGCACCGCCTCCTGCTCCGGCGTTGCATCGAGCCCGAGATAGATCGCCACCGGATCGCCGGTCAGCCGCAGCACGACGAAGACGAAGGCGATGACGAAGACCAGCGGGACCGGCACCAGCAGGAGGCGCCGCAGGAGGTAGCGCATGTCAGCCTTCCGCGACCGTCACGGCTTCACGCTGACCTTGTGGAGGCGCAGCAGAGAATCGCGGGAAGGCTGCCAGCCGGAGACCTTCTCGTTGCGGCCCGAGATTCGCGGCAGGCCGAGCAGGAAGATCGACGGCAACTCCTCATGCATGATCTCCATCATGCGGTTGTAGGCCTTCAGCCGGGCGGCCTCATCCATGGTCGAGCGCCCCTCGACCCAGAGCTTGTCGAACTCCGCGCTGGTCCAGTAGTTGCGCTTGCTCGCCTCGGTGTACCAGACGGTGTTGAAATCGGCGTCGCCGACGCTGAACCAGCCGACCTGGTACATCGGCCCCTGCTCGCGTGAGCGGTCGAGCTGGGACCACACACCGCCTTCGACGACGTTGACGCTCGTCTTCACGCCGACCGCCGTCATCATGCCGGCGACGGCATTGGCGATGTCGACGTCGGAGAGATAACGGCCGGAGAGCGTGTTGATCTTGTTCTCGAAGCCCTTGGGAAAGCCTGCTTCCGCCAGCAGCGCCTTGGCCTTGGCCGGATCGTACGGCCGGGACTTGAGGTTGGGGTTGTAGCCGAACGTGGCCTTGGTCACGAGCTGGCCATCCAGCACCGAGCCGTAGCCGCCCAGCATCTGCTTCAGCAGTGCCTGCTTGTCGATCGCATAGTCGAGCGCCAGCCGTACACGGATGTCATTGAAGGGCGGCTTGCGGGTGTCGAAGGTGTGCACGAGGCTCACCGACGATTCGACGGCGTCGATCTTGAGGGTCCTGCGCTTCTCGACCGACGGCAGGAGATCCACCGGAATCTCCTCGATGATGTCGGTCTCGCCCGCCACCAGCGAAGCCACGCGCGTCGCACCCTCCGGAATGGCGCGGATGCGCAGCTTCTTCATCGCCGGCGCGCCGCCCCAATAGGCATCGTTGGCGGCCAGGTCGTAGCGGTCGCCCGCCACCCAGCTGACGTACTTCCACGGGCCGGTGCCCATCGGCTTCTTGTGCGCCTCGGCCTGCCCGACCTTCTCGGTATGCGCCTTGGATTCGATCGGAATGTCCGCGAGGCCGCGCAGCAGCAACGGCGCGGGTGAAGCGGTCTTGATGTCGACCGTGTATTCGTCGACCACCTCGGTGCCCGTGACGCCGGCGATGCGCGTCTTGCGCGCGTAGACCTGCTTGGGATCGATGACGTAGTCGATCGTGAACTTGACGTCGGCCGCCGTGAACGGCGTGCCGTCATGCCACTTCACGCCCTTGCGCAGGAAGAAGCGCCAGTGCGTGGGGCTGATCGCCTCCCACTTCTCGGCCAGCGCCGGCACCAGCTTGTCGTCGTTGTCGCGCGCGACCAGCGGCTCCCAGGTCTGGTAGCACAGGCTCAAAGTGATGTAGGCGCCGCCCGTGGGCGCAATCGAATCGGTGAAGAGCGAAGCGCCCACCACCAGCATATCCTTGTCCTTCTGCGCCTGCGCGGACGACGCGCCGACGGTGACGGCGAACAATGCCGCCAGGGCTGTTCTCAGGACCACACGCATCTACACCTCCTCGTCGATGACTCCCTGTTTTTGATTTCCTCCGCTTTGTCTTTCCTGTTGATTCACGGCTTCGCGCCCCCGGCCTTGGCCCTGGCGCGCGCCTCGACCCAGTCCTCGACGACGCCCAGCGCCGTCGGCTGCCACGGGCGCGTCTCGTAGTATTCGATCTGCGGGCGATAGAGGTCGAAGATGCGGCGCAGCTCGCCGATCGGCTCGTCGTGCTCGTCGACGCGCAGGTCGACCAGCGGATAGTCCTGCGTCCGATACACGATGAGCGCCGCCGAGTGCTGGCCGCCATGCTGCCCGCCGGCGTCGCGACCGGCTTCGAGCGCCGACATCAGCTGCGCCTCGAGATCGTCCCCTTTCATCTTCCTGAAGGTCTCGGCCATCGCCGACGCGGTACGTTCGGAGATCAGGCCGTTGCCCATGGCCACCATGCCGGGCTCGCAGAAATGTCCCGACCAGTCGCTGTTGGCCGCGCCCGTCCGTGCCACGGCATTGCCGTCGCGATCGATCACCGAGATCTGGCGGTGCTCGATATGGGGATCGCTGGCCGCGATCTCCTCCAGCGTCTTCGCCGCCGAATAGCCGAGGCCGAGCAGACGCAGGCCGAGCGGGCCGAGGCGTGGATCGGTGGTGGCCATCGTGACCACGACACCGAGCCCCGGCTTCACGAAGGGGCAGCGCGTGCCGACGGCCATGGGCCGCGTCGATATCGCGACGCCGAACTTCCCGGTCTCCGCGCAGCGCGCCGAAATCGCGAACGTCGAGAACTCCTCGCCCAGTGGCCCCAACATTGCTTTCTCCTGATCGTGCCTTGCCCCAAGCCTAAAGCGCCCTATTGTACGACTCAATGTCTAATTGTCCGGTCATTTAGGCATTTTGGATTGTAGAACCGCGAAGGGAGCCCTTCTTCTTCATGGCGCTGCTGGAAATCGAAGATCTGTCCATCGCGTTCGGGCCTGCGGACAAACCGACCACCGTCGTCGACGGTGTGGGCTTCACCGTCGACCGGCACGAGACCGTCGCCCTCGTGGGCGAAAGCGGCAGCGGGAAAAGCGTCACGGCCTTGGCGATCATGCGTCTGCTGCAGGAACCGGGCCGGGTGGCGCGCGGCGCCATCCGCTTCGACGGTCGCGACCTTGCTCGTCTCAGCGAGCGCGAGATGGCGGCGATCCGCGGCAATCACATCGCCATGATCTTCCAGGAGCCGATGTCCTCGCTCAATCCACTGCTGTCGATCGGCGCGCATGTCGCCGAGCCGCTGCGGCTCCATCGCGGCCTGTCGAAGCGCGATGCGCGGACACGGGCGATCGCCCTGCTCGACCGCGTCGGTATTCCTTCCGCGGCGCGGCGCTACGACGACTATCCGCACCGCATGTCCGGCGGCATGCGCCAACGCGTGATGATCGCGGCGGCGCTCGCCTGCGATCCCGCGCTGCTGATCGCCGACGAACCGACGACCGCGCTCGACGTCACCATCCAGGCGCAGATCACGGACCTTCTCGCGGACTTGCAGGCCGAGTTCGGCATGGGCGTGCTGTTCATCACCCACGATCTCGGCGTCGTCGCGGAGCAGGCCCATCGGGTGGTCGTCATGTATGCAGGCCGGGTGGTCGAGCGCGCCGAGACGACGAAGCTTTTCGACGCTGCGGCACACCCCTACTCCGCCGCCTTGCTGCGCTGCATGCCGAGCGACGACGAAAACGCAGGGGAGCGGCTGGCCGTCATCGAGGGTTCTGTGCCAGCGCCGGCGATGTCACTCGCCGGCTGTCGCTTCGAGCCGCGCTGCCCACAGGCCGTCGAAGCGTGCCGCGCCCAGGAGCCACCGCTGCTCTCGCTGGCGCCCGGTCATGCCGCCGCCTGCCTCAAGCCGCTGGCAGTCGCACGATGACCGAGCTCCTGGCGGCCCGCGGTCTCACCAAGCATTTTCCCGTCCTCGGCGGCCCGCTGGGCATCGCCCAGGTCGGCACGGTACGCGCGGTCGAGAATGTCGACCTCTCGGTGGCGCGCGGCGAGGTACTGGGCCTGGTGGGCGAAAGCGGCTGCGGCAAGTCGACGTTGGGCCGCCTGCTGATCCGGCTGCTCGACCCGACGGCAGGCTCCGTCCTGTTCGACGGCAAGGACGTCGCCGCGGCGGAGGGCGCCGAGCTTCAGGCGCTGCGGCGGCGCTTCCAGATGATCTTCCAGGATCCCTACGGATCGCTCAATCCGCGCATGCAGGTCCAGGAGATCGTCACCGAACCGCTGCGGCTGGCTGGCCTCTCGCGCAAGGAATGCCGCGAGCGCGCGCCGGCGCTTCTCGCCATGGTCGGGCTCGCCCCCGAACATGGCATGCGCTACGCGCACCAGTTCTCCGGCGGACAGCGCCAGCGTATCGGCATCGCTCGCGCCCTCGCCCTCGATCCGGCGCTGATCGTCTGCGACGAGCCGGTGTCGGCGCTCGACGTCTCCGTCCAGGGCCAGGTCGTGAACCTGCTGCGCGACCTGCAGCGGGAGCGCGGCCTGAGCTACGTCTTCGTCTCGCACGACCTCAGGATCGTGCGGCACATCGCCGATCGCGTCGCCGTCATGTATCTCGGCCGCATCGTCGAGATCGGCGACAAGGAGACGATCTACCGCCGTCCGCTGCATCCCTACACGCAGGCGCTTCTGGCCGCGGTGCCGGTTCCCCGCCCGGGCCGCCCGCGCCGCCGCGCCGCCGTGCAGGGCGAGATCCCGAGCCCCATGAACCCGCCCGCCGGTTGCGCCTTCCATCCGCGCTGCCCGATGGCCACCGATCGTTGCCGGGTCGAAATGCCGGTCCTGCGTCCCGTCGACGATCGCGACGTCGCCTGCCACCTGGCGCCCTAGCCAACAGGCGGCAAGGACATCCACCTGCGGCACGGAATCCGGTAGAGTGGCTGCCCAACGCAGCGGGGGAATGGAATGGGCTCCGGACGGGCATTGATCACCCTGTGGCTGGTCGGCAGCGCCATGTCGTGGATCGGCTGGATGCTCTTCGTCCGCATGTCCTGCGTCCACCAGGTCGACAGCCGCCTGTTGTGCCAGACGGAACATACTTGGCTGGCCTTCCTGTCCCGCTCATCGAGGGATCCCCTCGAAGTCGCCCTGATCGGACTGATCCCTGCGCTGCTGGTGCTGCTTGTCGGCATCGTGCTCTTCCGGGCAACGCGCCGCTCCTGAGCGGCGTGAACGCCCCTCTTTGACCTGCATCAAGGCGCAACACGACATCATCGGCACGATGATGGATGTGTGCACTTTTGTCTTCCGCTGCCCGACCACGGGCTACAACGTCCAGGGCCGCTACGAAGGGGGCGACGTCCCCCTGCCCGCGCTCGTCGGGCAACACTGCCTCGCCTGCAGCGCCCTGCACGTCGTGGACCCTCGAACCGGCAAGGGAATGAGCGAACTGCGCGCCATCGCCGCGCGTCGGCAGTCGGACGATTGACCTGGATCAACGCATCTCCCCGCCCGGCTCATCAGGATGCCGCCCTGTTGCCTTTGGGAGAAGCCATGACTCACAGCCACGCCATTGTCTGGATGGACAGCAGGGAAGCTCACGTGTTCCGCTTCAATGCCGACGATATGGAGCGCGAGAACGTCAGGGCCCACAGCCCGTTCCGCAAGGTGCATCACAAGGCGGGCGTCATCGGTGCCGGCCACGCGGCCCTCGATCTCAGTTTCCTCGATCATATCGTCGATGCCCTGCGCGGCACCCAGGAATGGCTCCTGGTCGGCCCGGCGCAGGCCAAGCAGGAACTCGTCAGGCACCTCGACAAGCATCTTCCGTACGTCAGGAAGGCCCTCGTGGGCATCGAAGCGATGGATCATCCGACCGACGGAGAGCTGCTCGCCCATGCGCGGCGGGCCTTCAAGGCCATCGATCGTCTTCGTCCGAACGCGCCGATCGGCACCTTTCCCCATTGACCGCCGCTGGATGGATCAGGCGTCGAGCTTGCGCAACGCGGCCCTATCGCAGATGTCGACCGACCGGCTGCCCGATTGCAGCCGGATCAGGCCCCGGCGAGCAAAGCAGGTCAGCGTGCGCGACACAGTCTCGATCGTGAGGCCGAGATGGTCGGCGATGTCGGAGCGCTGCATCGGCAGCTCGAGATGCTCGTCGTCGCTCGAGATGCGCTCGGCCATGTCGAGCAGGAAGGTCGCGATCTTCTCCTGGGCGGTCTTGCGGCCGAGCAGCAGCATGTGGTCCTGGGCACGCCCCAGGCACTTCATCATCGAGGCGAGAACCTGGCTGGCAAAGGCGGGATCGGCTTCCGTCAGTTCGCCGAGGCGCGAGCGGCGATAGGCCACGAGCGTGGCGTCGCCCAGGGCCTCGGCCGTGAAGCGATACTCGGTGCCGGACTCCAGGCCGAAAATGTCACCGGAGAGGTGGAAGGCGTCGATCTGCCGGCGACCATCGCTCAGCAGCTTGCAGGTGCGGATCGCGCCCGAGACCACTTTGTAGAAATATTCCGCCGCATCGCCTTCCGCGAACAGCTCTTCGCCCTTCGCCAGTGGCCGCGACAGGCCGACCGTCGCCGCGACTTGATGCCGGGTATTGGCAGCGCCCCGCAGGGCGACAGCAGCGGGAAGACGGGCAGAAAACGCTGAACTCATGTACATGGCCGGGCCCCGATCTCGGTGTCGCTCGGACACAGGGGTAGTCCCCGGTCACGTGACCGGCCATTTGGGTCTTGAACTAAGGGATTCTACGTAGTCGCGCGCCGCTCCGGCGGAGACCCTAGGATTCTCCCTCGGCCATGAGGACCATGCGCACCAGTTCGGAGAGACTGTCGGCCTGCATCTTGGTCATCACGTTGGCCCGGTAGACCTCGACGGTTCGCGCGCTGATGCCGAGGTCGTAGGCGATCACCTTGTTCGCCTTGCCGGCAGCGAGGCCTTGAAGGACGTCGCGTTCGCGGCTGGTCAGTCCTTCGAGGCGCTTGCGGACCCCCAATACGCGCTCCTCGCGGCCGCGACTGCGTGCCTGGCTATCGAGAGCCGACTGTATGGCCGACAGCAAAGTCTCGTCGTCGAACGGCTTCTCGATGAAGTCGACGGCGCCGGCCTTCATGGCCTCCACCGCCATGGGCACGTCGCCATGACCGGTCATCACGATCACGGGAAAGCCGGCCTTCAGCTCGAGCAGGCGGCGCTGCAGCTCCAGCCCGTCCATCTCCGGCATGCGGATATCGGTGACCACGCACCCCGGCTGGGCGTCCGGCAGGGCCTTGAGAAACGCCGTCGCGGAGTCATGCACGCGCACGGCCAGCCCCGCCGTGCTGAGCAGGAAGGCGAGCGACTGCCGGACGTCGACATCGTCGTCGATCACATGAACGACCTGGCTAGCCATCGTCCGTCTCCCGGCCGTGTCCGGCCGCGCGCAGGGTGAAGTGAAAGATCGTGCCGCCGTCCGGCGGAGACACGACCCAGATCTTGCCGCCATGCGCCTCGACGATGGTGCGGCAGATCGAAAGGCCGAGCCCCATTCCCTTCCGCTTGGTCGTGACGAAGGGCTGGAACAGGTGCTTGGCGACTTCCGGCGCGAGGCCGGCGCCGGTATCGGCGACGGTCACCTCCACCTGGTCCTCGGGTCCGGCCGACGTGGCGATGTCGAGCCGACGAACGACCGCTCCCTCGCTCATCACCTCGATGGCGTTGCGCATCAGATTGACCAGCACCTGCTGGATCTGGATGCGATCGGCCAGCACGAGGTCGGCGGCGGGATCGAGCCTGAACGTGACGGAAATGCCATGCTCCCGCGCACCGACGAGCGCGAGCGTGCTCGCATCCTCGATCAGCTTGGGCAGGCTCTCGATCCGCCGCTCGCTCTCACCGCGCGCCACGAATTCGCGAAGGTGGCGGATGATCTGCCCGGCCCGCAGGGCTTGGTCGGCGGCCTTGCCGACCGCGTCCCGGAGCGTGTCGACATGCTCGCCCTCCATGCGCTCGAGCAGGCGGCGCGCCCCCTGGAGATAGTTGCTGATCGCCGTCAGCGGCTGGTTGATCTCGTGCGCGAGCGTCGACGCCATCTCGCCGAGCGCCGTGAATCGCGACATGTGGGTCACTTCCGACTGCAGCTCCTTAAGCCGGTCCTCTGTGAGCTGCTGGTCGGTCAGGTCGCGGATGAAGCCGGTGAAATGATGGCGCCCGCCGGTGCGCAGTTCGCCCACGGTGAGATGCATCGGAAAGGTCGTGCCGTCCTTGCGCTGCCCGACCACGATGCGGCCGATGCCGATGATCCGCCGCTCGCCGGTCGTGAGGTAGCGCCCGATGTAGGCATCGTGCTGCTCGCGATATGGCGACGGCATCAGGAGGCTGACGTTGCGGCCGCACGCCTCGTCGGAGACATAGCCGAACAGGCGTTCCGCCGTGGTGCTGAGTGATTCGATGCGGCCGCGCTCGTCGATGATGATCATGGCGTCGGGCACGGTCTGCAGGATCGACCGCAGGCGCGCTTCCGCTGCCTCGAGCGCCAGCACGATCGACGTATCGCTCATCGGGGCATTACCATGACAGGCGAATCATAGCACGCGCCCGAGCACCGCGGGCAATCAGGGTCTTATGAAGGAGAGCGGCGCATCCTCGTCGAGATTGTCGATTGCCGCCGTCAGTTCCGCGGCGATGTCGTCGTTCGCGCGACCAAGCCTGAAGAGGCGGATCGCCTCGGAGAGCAGGCACCGTGCAACCACGTCGGCGGCAATGCCCTGCCCTGCCGCCTCGGCGAGTGCGGCCTCGACATGCCGCGATACCAGTTGATGAGTGCTCATGACGATCCCTTCTTCAGATTCCGCGGGAATGCCGGCCGTCGGCATGCGCGAGATGAGCGTCGAATGCCGCACAGACGAAGCGCACGAGCGGACGCCCACGCTCGGTGACGTGCAGCGATTCGCCGTCGCGCCGGACAAGCCCGTCGCTGACCAGCCGGGGAAGCCCGGCGACCTCGGAGATGAACGACTGTGCCGAGGCGCCGTGGCGACGGCAGACATCCTCGAGGTCGACCGAGAAGCTGCACATCAGCCTCTCGATGATCTCGCCGCGCAGCCGGTCGGCGGCGGTGAACTCCAGCCCGCGGACCGAGGCGAAGCAGCCGGCCTCGATCAGCGACTGGTAGCGTCCGGGATCGGCGACGTTCTGGGTGTAGCCGCGCGGCAGGCTCGAGATCGCCGACGCGCCAAGGCCGACGACGGACGGCTGGTCGACCACGACATAGCCCTGGAAGCTGCGTCGCAGCCGCCCGCGCTCCGCCGCGGTGGAAAGAGGATCGGCGGGTCGCGCATAGTGATCGAGGCCGATCTTCCTGTAGCCTGCCTCGACCAGTCGTTCGGCCACGAGACTGGCCATGGCGGCGCGTGCCTCCGCCCCCGGCAGGCTCTCAGTGTCGATCAGGCGCTGGCGCGCCTTCATCCACGGGACATGGGCATAGGCAAAGACGGCGAAGCGGTCCGGCGCCAGGGCAAGCGCGGCGTCGAGCGTGCGCGCGAGCGTGTCCGGCGTCTGCTTCGGCAGGCCGTAGACGAGATCGATGTTGATGCGGGCGATGCCGGCGGCGCGGATCCGCGCGATCGCGGACGCCGTATCCTCGATCGACTGCAGGCGGTTGATCGCCTTCTGCACGTCGAGATCGAAGTCCTGCACGCCGAAGCTCACCCGGTCGACGCCGATCTCCCGCATCGTCGCCACGAAAGCCTCGTCGCAGAAGCGTGGGTCCACTTCCATGGAGGTTTCCGAGCCGCTGCGCCGGTCGAAGCGCGCGGCCAGCCGTTTCGCCACGGCGACGAGATTGGCCGCACCCAGCTGCGAAGGTGTACCGCCTCCCCACTGGATCTGGCCGACCATCATCCCCGGAACGGCTTCGGCCACGAGGTCGATCTCCCGGGTGAGTGCGCGGGCATAGGCACCCAGCGACTCCGAGCGGTTCATCGCGGCCGTGTGGCAGGCGCAGTACCAGCACAGGCGCGCGCAGAAGGGCACATGGAGATAGACCGTCGAGCCGGCGCGTTCGAGGTCCGCGAGCCACGTCCTGTGCTGCACGGCGCCGACCGCGCCATGGAACTGCGCCGCCGTCGGATAGCTCGTGTAACGAGGAACCGACCGGTCGTACGCGGCGATGGTGGTGGCGTCCATCAGTGCGAGATCAGCACGGGGACGGTCATGCTGGACAGAAGCGTCCGGCTCACGCCCCCCAGCACCATCTCGCGCATGCGCGAATGGCCGTAGACGCCCATGACGATGAGATCGCTGCCGATATCCGCGGCGCGCGAGAGAATGACGGTGCCCACGTCGCTGTCGGCGGCGACGTCGCGCTGCACCGTCACGTTCACGCCGTGCCGGGTGAGCCAATGCGCGACATCGGCGCCGGGCTCCGCACCATGGCCATTGGGCGAGGTCCGCGGATCAACCACGAGGACGACGACCTTCTGCGCGTGGCGAAGGAACGGCATCGCGTCGGCCGCCGCGCGCGCGCTCTCGCGGCTGGCGTTCCAGCAGAGCAGAACGGATTCGCCGATGGGCGCAGTCACGCCGATATGCGGCACGACGAGGGTCGGCCGACCGCTCGCCAGCACGACGGCCTCCGGTAAGTCCGACGGTGTCGGCGTCTGCGCATCGGGGTCGGTCTGACCGAGGACGAGGAGATCGGTGTAGCGCGCCTGCACGACGAGTTCGGAATCGATGAACCCGTCGGTCACGCGCCATTCGCTGGAAGGAATGCGGCGCTGCTTCGCGGCCTTCTCGAAGGCCTGGCGCGCGGCGGCCTGGTCGGCCTCGGCACTGGCTTCGTAGCTGGCGAACAGCGCATCCATGGCGACGCCGCCCTCGAAGAAGATCGGCGCTTCGAGAGGCGGGCAAGCATGCACGCCAACCAGATGGGCCTCGAACCGCTCCGCCAGTTCCGCCGCCACGGTCAGCCTCTGGCCGACCTTCGGCGCGGCGTCGCAATGAACCAGGATCGTCTTGTAGGACATGGGCAGCCTCCGGTGGATCGGCTGCCATCGTGCCGCCTGTCGAAGGACAGGACTTTGACCCAGGTCAAGCGCTGGCACGGATAATCATGGTCCATTGAGACCGATGGACATCATCTCCCGGTTCCTGGCGATGTGCGGCGACGGCCTGATGGCGGCTGCCTCGACGCCTCTTGGCCTGCCGGCGGCCCTGCTCATGGCGGGACTTGCGGGCAGCCTCGTGCACTGCGCGGGAATGTGCGGCCCGTTCGTGCTGGGCCAGGTCATGGTCGATGTCGAGCGTCCGCAGCGTCAGCGCCACAGCGAATGGCATCGACTCACCGGTGCCCTGCTCGTGCCCTACCATCTCGGCCGTTTCACCACCTACACCGGGCTCGGCGCTCTCGCGGCAGGCGTCACGGCCGTCTTCGCCTCGCTCGGGATCTTCAATCTACTGTCGGCGATCCTGCTGTTCGCGGCGGCCGGCCTGCTGCTGGCCCAGGCTTTCGGCATGGCCCTAAACGCAGCATCCCCCGCAACAAATCTCATGGCCCGCTTTGCCGGCCCCCTCTCCGCCTCGCACACCCCGGTCGCACGGTATGGGCTCGGCATCCTCCTGGGCTTCCTGCCCTGTGGCCTGCTCTACGCCGCACTGGCCGCCGCGGCCGGCACCGGCTCGGTCGTATGGGGAGCCCTCTCCATGTCGTGCTTCGCGCTCGGCACTGTGCCCGCGCTCGTCGCCGTCGGCTGGGGCGGGCTGATCATGCGGCGACACCTGCGCACGGTCGCGCGATGGGTGAGCCCGCCGCTCCTCGCCGGCAACGCGCTGGTCATGCTCGCTTTGGCAAGCCAGCGGCTCTAGGCAGCGGGCTCCGCCTCAAAGCGGATGACGTCACGGTAGGCATGCCATGTCGCGTGGGCGACCAGCGGCAGGGTCACGACCAGTCCGAGCAGTCCCGGAATCATGCCGAGACCGGTGAGGAACACGATGAGGCCAGCCCATAGCAGCATCGGCCGCAAGTTGAGCCGGGTCGCGGCCACCGAGGTCGCGATCGCCTCGAACATGTTCGAGTTCCGCCGGTCCAGCAGATAGGGAATCGAGAAGGCACCGATCGCGAAGGCGATGGCCGCCAGGAATGCGCCCAGGCCGATCCCCAGCGCCAGGAACGGCAGGCTCTTCGAGGTCGTCCAGACGAGATCGAGAAAGCGGTCCCAGGAGGGCACGGTGCGGAACTCGAAGAGCGCGAAGAGGAGCTGCGCCATCCTCATCCAACCTAGATGGAAGAGCAGGAGAAGCACGCCCATGAGCGCGATCTGCTCGGGGTTGCGCCGCCAGGCCATCAGGGTGGAAACGCCATCGACGGGCTGACGGGCCTCGAGCCGCCGGCTGATCTCATACAGCCCGGTCGCGATGAAGGGGCCAACATAGAAGAAGCCGGCGCTGAGCGGCAGCACGAGATACGGCAGGTCGAGCCGCAGCATCAGGAGAATGGCCAGCCATCCGGCCGCCACCGGCACGAGGCCATAGGCGAGGCTGCTGCCGGGGGCAGCCACGATGTCGCGCCACCCGGCGGCAAGCCACGTCCACGGACGATCGACGGGAACGCGCCGGATGAGCGGCCGGGGCGTCGGGAACACCGCAATGGTCTCGCTCATGGCGTCTCACGGTCGGATTGCATGCGGCATTGTGATCCGTCACTCGCTGCGACGGCCTTGACCCAGATCAAGGGAGCAACCGGCACGACCTCCTAGCGTCCCCGCGACCATTGGGGAGTGAGCATGTCGAGCCAAGCCGTACTGACAGCCGACCAGCGTCCGGCGCCGCGCTACGTCGAGGACGTGATCCGGGCATCGGTCGTGCTGACAATGTTCTGGGGTATTGCGGCCTTCCTGGTCGGCGTCGTCATCGCGGCCCAGCTCGTATGGCCGCAGCTCAGCTTCGACAGCCCGTACCTGACGTTTGGCCGCCTGCGCCCGCTGCACACGTCGGCCGCCATCTTCGCCTTCGGCGGCACCGCGCTGATCGGCACGGCCTTCCACGTCGTACAGCGGACCTGCCGCACCCGGCTGTTCGGCGGCGAGGCGCTCGGCTGGTTCGTTCTGCTGGGCTACCAGTTCTTCATCGTCGCCGCCGCCCTCGGCTACCTGTTCGGCATCACGCAGAGCAAGGAGTACGCCGAGCCCGAATGGTTCGTCGACTTCTGGCTCACGATCGTGTGGGTGGCCTACCTGATCGCCTATCTCGGCACGGTGATGAAGCGCGAGGAGCCGCACATCTACGTCGCCAACTGGTTCTATCTGGCGTTCATCATCACCATCGCGATGCTCCACATCGTGAACAACCTCGCACTGCCGGTGTCGATCACCGGGACGAAGAGCTACGGCGCGTGGTCGGGCGTGCAGGACGCGATGATCCAGTGGTGGTACGGCCACAACGCGGTCGGCTTCTTCCTGACCGCGGCCTTCCTTGGCATGATGTACTACTACATCCCGAAGGCGGCGAACCGGCCGGTCTATTCCTACCGGCTGTCGATCATCCACTTCTGGTCCCTGGTGTTCATGTACATCTGGGCCGGCCCGCATCACCTGCACTACACGTCCCTGCCCGACTGGGCCCAGACGCTGGGCATGGCCTTCTCGGTGATGCTCTGGATGCCGAGCTGGGGCGGCATGATCAACGGCCTGATGACGCTGTCGGGCGCGTGGGACAAGCTGCGCACCGATCCCGGCTTGCGCTTCTCGGTGACCGCCGTCGGCTTCTACGGCATGGCGACCTTCGAGGGGCCGGTCATGTCCATCAAGGCCGTCAACTCGCTCAGCCATTACACCGACTGGACGATCGGCCACGTTCATTCCGGCGCGCTGGGCTGGGTCGCCTTCATCGTGTTCGGCACGCTCTACTACATGGTGCCGAAGCTGTGGAACCGGCCGGCCATGTGGTCCACGCGCCTGATCAGCTGGCACTACTGGATCGCGACCATCGGCATCGTCCTCTACATCACGGCGATGTGGGTGAGCGGCATCATGCAGGGCCTGATGTGGCGCGCCTACGACGAACTCGGGTTCCTCCAGTACTCGTTCGTCGAGAGCGTCGCGGCCATGCATCCCTTCTACCTGATCCGCTTCCTGGGTGGCGTCTGCTTCCTGAGCGGCGGCCTGATCATGGCCTACAACATGTGGCGCACCATCCGCACCGAAGCGGAGACACACGCCACCCACACCCAACCGGCACTCGCGGCGTAAGGAGCGTCCCATGTTTATCCGCCACGAGACGATCGAGAAGAACGTCATCCTGATGCTCGTCCTGACGCTGATCACGGTATCGATCGGCGGCTTGGTCCAGATCATCCCGCTGTTCACGATCGAAACGACGATCGAACGCATCGACGGCATGCGTCCCTACACGCCACTCGAGCTGATGGGCCGCAACATCTACATCCGCGAGGGCTGCTACCTCTGCCACAGCCAGCAGATCCGGCCCTTCAAGGACGAGGTCGAGCGCTACGGCCACTACAGCCTCGCGGCCGAGAGCATGTACGACAAGCCCTTCCAGTGGGGCTCCAAGCGCACGGGACCGGATCTCGCGCGCGTCGGCGGCCGCTACTCGAACGACTGGCATGTCGCCCATCTCGTCTCGCCGCGCGGCGTCGTGCCGGAGAGCGTGATGCCGGCCTATCCCTTCCTGGCGAACAGCCCGCTCGACTATTCCGATATTGCCCAGCACCTGCGCACCCTGCGCAATGTCGGTACGCCCTACACCGACGAGATGATCGCCAACGCGCGCGCCGATCTCGAGGCACAGGTCGACCCGGACCGCGATCCGACGGCCATGCAGAAGCGCTATCCGCGCGCGCCGGTCGCCAAGTTCAACGGCGACACGAGCACGATCACCGAGATGGATGCGCTCGTCGCCTACCTGCAGATGCTGGGCACGCTGGTGCAGTTCGGCGACATCCCGCCCGACCGGCTGAAGCAATAGGGAGGAGCCGCGCCATGACCCTCGAAAGCCTGCACGAGCTCCTCGCCTCCTTCTGGACGGTCTGGGCCGTCATCATCTTTCTCCTGATCGTCTTCTGGGCCCTGCGGCCGCGCAACCGGAAGCGCTTCGAGAAAGACGCCCGGATCCCCCTCGACGACGACCGCTGAAGGACTGGCCATGCCAACCAAGATCGAGAAAGATACAGTGTCCGGCCAGAACACGACCGGCCACGAGTGGGACGGCGTGAAGGAGCTGAACACGCCGCTGCCGACATGGTGGGTCTACAGCTTCTACGCCACCATCGTCTTCGCCGTCGTCTACTGCGCCCTGTACCCGTCCTGGCCGTGGCTCACCGGCCATACCCAGGGCCTGCTCGGCTATTCGAGCCGCGCGGAACTGCGCCACGAACTCAGCCTGCAGGCGAAGGAACGCGCCGGCTTTGTCGACCGCATCCGCACCGCGTCGCTGGCCGACATCCGCAAGGACCCGGAGCTCTTCAACTTCGCCATGGCGGGCGGCCGTTCGGCCTTCCAGACCAACTGCATGCAGTGCCATGGCGCCGGCGGTGGCGGCAGCACGGGCTTCCCCAACCTGGTGGACGACGACTGGATCTGGGGCGGCAGCATCGACCAGATCTACGCGACCATCGAGTACGGCATTCGCAACACCGACGACAAGTCCCGCCAGTCGATGATGCCGCGCTTCGGCGCAGACGGGCTGCTGACCGGCGCGCAGGTGGCGGCAGTGACCGACTACGTGCTCAGCCTGTCCGGCAAGGCGACGGCGACGCCCGAGGGCGCGAAGATCTACGAGGAGCAGTGCGTCGCCTGCCACAAGGCGGGCGGCAAGGGCGACCAGGAGCTGGGTGCACCGAACCTCTCCGACGGGATCTGGCTCTATGGCGGCAGCCGGGATGCCGTCTATCGCTCCATCTTCTACGCGCGCAACGGCAGCATGCCTGCCTGGAGCGGCCGTCTCGACGAGGCGACCCTGAAGATGCTGGCCGTCTACGTCCAGGCGCTGGGCGGCGGCCGCTAGGTGTGATGCGGAGCGAGCGATGGTCGCCCCCGCCCGCCAGGCCGACAGGACCGCGCAACGGCCGCCGACGCCGGAGCCACCGCCGCTCTACGCGCCGCGGACCAGGGTCTATCCGCGCGCGGTGGCCGGGAAGTGGCGCCGCATCAAGTGGGCCACGCTCGTCCTCCTGCTCGGCCTCTACTATGTCGTGCCCTGGCTGCGCTGGGATCGCGGACCCGGTGCGCCCTCGCAGGCCATCCTGATCGATCTCGACCATCGTCGCGGCTGGTTCTTCGACATCGTCATATGGCCGCAGGAAGTCTACTTCGTCATGGGCTTCCTGATCCTGGCCTCATTCGGCCTGTTCTTCGCCTCGTCGCTGTTCGGCCGCGTCTGGTGCGGATTCACTTGCCCGCAGACCGTCTGGACGGACCTCTTCATGTGGGTCGAGCGGCTGATCGAAGGCGACCGCAACGAGCGCATGCGGCTCGATCGCCAGCCGATGTCGGCGGCCAAGGCCGCGCGCAAGACGTTGAAGCATGCTGCCTGGCTGGTCATCGCCGCGGCCACCGGCGGCGCCTGGGTCTTCTACTACGTCGATGCCCCCAGCACGCTGGTGAAGATCTTCCGCGGCGACGCCTCGATGGAGGTCTACGCCTGCGTGGCGCTGCTCACCTCGACGACCTATCTGCTGGCCGGCTGGGCGCGCGAGCAGGTCTGCACCTATATGTGCCCGTGGCCGCGCTTCCAGGCCGCGATGCTCGACGAGCAGAGCCTCATCGTCACCTATCAGAAGTGGCGCGGCGAAAAGCGCGGCAAGCACAAGGCGGGCGATAGCTGGCTCGGCCGCGGTGACTGCGTCGACTGCAATCTCTGCGTCGCCGTCTGCCCGACCGGTATCGACATCCGCGACGGCCAGCAGATCGAATGCATCGGCTGCGGCTTGTGCATCGACGCCTGCACGCAGACCATGGGCAAGGTCGGGCGTCCGACCGGCCTCATCCGCTGGGATACGCTCGCCGCGCAGCAGGCGAAGGAAAACGGCGCCGCGTCGGTGCCGTGGCGGCCCGTCCGGGCGCGAACGCTGCTCTACGCCGCGCTGCTCGGCATCGTCGCCGTCATCATGCTGGTGGCCTTTGCCTTGCGCGCCGACACCGAGCTGACGGTGCAGCGCGACCGCAACCCGAACTTCGTGCGCCTGTCCAACGGCGACATCCGCAACTCCTACGCCGTCAAGGTGCTGAACAAGCGCCGTACACTCCAGCATGTCCGGCTCGACATCGACGGCCTGCCTTCCGCCCGGCTGGGCTTCGTCGGCGCCGATGTCGAAGGCAGTGGTCCGACTGCGACGCTGTCCATCCAGCCCGATGCCGTGGGCACCTTCCGGGTCTTCGTCACGGTGCCGGTGGCCGCCGCACCTCCGGGCACGAAGCCCATCACCTTTACCGTGCGCGACGAGGCGGGCGGCGAGCGTGCCTCGCACGAAGCCGTCTTCGTCGGCCCGGGACGCTGAGGACTGGCTCATGAGCACCACCAATTTCGCGCGCGGCCGATACATCCCCTGGCTCTTCGTCGCGGGGTTCGCGATCGTATTCGCCGTCAACGCAGCGATGATCAGCGTTGCGGTCGGGTCCTTCTCCGGCCTCTACACGCCGAAGCCGCGCGACCGGGGCCTGCACTACAACGAGGTCATCGCGGCTCAGCAGGCCCGTGATGCGCTCGGCTGGCGGATCGAATCCACATGGCAGCCCGGCAGCGACAGGATCGAGATCGCCGTGTTCGATCGCACCGGCCAGCCCCTCGCCGGCGCGCAGGTTGCCGTGGCACTCGTCCGGCCGGCCGAGAAGGGCGCGGTGGTGAGTGTCGCGATGGAGGCCGTCGAAATCGGCCGCCACGCCGGCCATGTCGCCCTGCCGGCGCGCGGCAACTGGGACGTCGACATCTCCGTCGAACAGAGCGGCCAGCGCTTCGCGCAGACGCGCCGGATGTTCCTCAGATGACCGACGCGGTCCTCCATGCGCGCGCAGTCGCCGTTCCCACGGAGTTGCGGACCTGCGCGCATTGCGGCGAGACGCTGCGGGGTTCGCCGGACGCGCTGTTCTGCTGCCCGGGCTGCGCCAGCGCGCACGCCATCATCGGCGCCGCCGGTCTCGGCGCCTTCTACCGGAGGCTTGAAGAGACGCGCGCTCACCGTCCCGAGCCGCTCGAGATCGACTTCACCGCCTATGCCAGGCCCGACAGTCACGGAGGCGTCTCGCTGGAACTGCTCGTCGACGGGCTCGACTGCGCGGCCTGCGTCTGGCTGATCGAGAGCCTGCTGGCGCGCAATCCCACGGTCACGCGCGCGCGGGTCCACCTCTCGACGCGGCGCCTGTCCCTGGCATGGCAGGGCTCCGTCGACGAAGCCAATGGACATGCCGGCCTGGTCGCGGCCCTGGGCTTCCGGCTGGCGCCCTACGACACGATCGCGGCCGCGGCCGGCGACGATCGCGAAACGCGCGAGCTGCTGCGCGCCATGGCCGTCGCAGGCTTTGCGGCGGCCAACGTGATGCTGCTCTCGGTCGCCGTTTGGGCGGGTCACGACGGCTCGATGGGCGAGGCCATGCGCACGCTCTTTCATTGGCTGTCGGCGGCCATCGCACTGCCGGCCGTCGCCCATGCCGGCCGGCCGTTCTTCCGCTCCGCCCTCAGCGCACTGCGCGCCGGGCGCACCAACATGGACGTGCCCATCTCGATCGGCGTCACGCTCGCCTGCATCGTCAGCCTGCACGAGGCCTGGGCCGGCGAGCAGCATGCCTATTTCGATTCGGCCATCACCCTGCTCTTCTTCCTCCTGATTGGACGCTACCTCGACCGCCGCGCGCGCGGTCGCGCCCGACAGGCCGTGCATGCGCTGCTGGCCCTCTCCAGCCGCAGCGCCACGGTGGTCGGGACAGACGGCAGCGCCCAGTCACGCCGCGTCGATAAGCTCGTCCCGGGGGACGTGCTGCTGGTCGCCGCCGGCGAACGGCTGGGCGCCGACGGTATCGTGAGCGAGGGCGTCTCGTCCCTGGATACGTCGCTGGTGACCGGGGAGAGCCTGCCGCAGCCGGCCTTTCCCGGGGTCAGGGTCTTCGCCGGCACGATCAATCTCGGCGCGGTCCTGCGCGTGAAGGTGACGGCGGCGGGCGACAACACACTGCTCTCGGAAATCGTGCGCCTGGTCGAGGCCGCCGAACGCGGCCGGTCGGGGTTCGTGGCCATCGCCGATCGGGTTGCGCGCGCCTACGCGCCCGTGGTGCACGTGACGGCCCTGCTGACCTTCCTGGGCTGGACCTTGCTGGGCGGCCTGGCGTGGGACCGCGCGCTGCTGGTCGCCACGGCAGTCCTGATCATCACCTGCCCCTGCGCCCTCGCACTGGCGGTGCCCGTCGTACAGGTCGTGGCCAGCACGCGGCTGCTGCGGTCGGGCATGCTGCTCCTGTCGCCGACGGCGCTGGAGCGCCTGGCGCAGGTCGATCACGTGGTCTTCGACAAGACCGGCACGCTCACCCTCGGCCGCCTCGAACTCGTCGCGGCGCCGGACGATGCCGAGGCCCGGCAATTGGCCGCCTCGCTCGCGCTCAACTCCCGCCATCCGCTGGCTCGCGCGCTCGCCAAGGCGGTCCCGGAAGCGACGCCGGCTGCGCACGTCGTCGAACATCCGGGCTCGGGCCTGGAGAGCGACGGCGTGCGGCTCGGGTCGGCGTCCTTCTGCGGCGTCACGGATCCGCCGGATGACGGAAGGTCGGAGTTGTGGCTCGCACAGCCGAACCGCCTGCCCCTGCGTTTCGCGTTCGCCGACCAGCTGCGGCCGGACGCGGCCGCGACCGCTGCCGCCCTGCGCCACCGCGGCTTCACCGTCGAAGTCCTGTCCGGCGACCGTCAGGCTGCGGTCGCTGAGGCGGCAGCGGCCGCCGGCACCGCCGAATGGCGATCCGGCGTCACCCCGGCCGAGAAGGCGCAGCGCCTCGCCGAGCTTACCGCCCAGGGCAAGCGCGTCCTGATGGTGGGTGACGGATTGAACGACGCGCCGGCGCTCGCCGCGGCCCATGCCTCGATCTCGCCGACCACCGCAGCAGAGGCCACCCAGTCCGCTGCCGACGCCGTCTTCCAGGGCGACGCGCTCGGACCCGTTGCTGAACTCCTGCTGGTGGCGCGCCGCGCCGACCGGCTGGTCCGCCAGAACCTGACGCTTGCGCTCCTCTACAACCTCAGCGCGGTGCCGCTGGCGATCCTGGGCAACGTGACGCCGCTGATCGCAGCCGTGGCGATGTCCTCTTCTTCCCTGCTGGTGATCGGCAACACCCTGCGCCTCGGCGTCAGCGGCGCGAAAGGCCGGGGGTCCTGATGGACAGCCTGCTCGTCCTGGTGCCGGCGGCATTGGTGCTCGGCCTGCTCGCCCTCGCCGCCTTCCTCTGGGCCCTGCGCAACGGGCAGTACGACGATCCCGACGGCGCTGCCGGCCGCATTCTGTTCGATGACGACGATACAAGGAGAAAGTGATGTCCTACTGGATCATGGGAACCATGGCCGCCCTGATGGGCCTTGTCGGTCTCTTCATGGCGGGCGCCGCAAAGGACTCCGGCATCCTCGCCTTCGGCCTCGGCCTCTCGCTGTTCGGCGTCCTGTTCTGCTGGTGGATGATCAAGACCGCCTTCGACGAGGCCGAACACAACGCCGCCCAGGGCAAGTAGCCCGCGCCATCGCCCAAGGAGAACCCCATGCTGAAGAAGATCATCCTCGAACTGGCCCGGACACCGGAGTTCCCCAACGGCAGTTCGAGGCATGGCTACGAGTTCATCGCGCCCCTGGACAGGCAGGGCCACCTACAGGCGGACGATTGGGCGAGGAACAAGGCCGCCTGCACCGTGCGCCGCTTCTGGGAGAAGGCCGACGACGAGACCGGCCATCTGATCCATCGCCGCGACGGCAAATGGGTCTTCTCCTACAAGCCGGGAGACGACGACGATGAGCCGATCTTCCGGTTCGACTCCCACAAATTCGCGGTCGGCGAATATGTATCCGTCACCGAGCACGACGGCATCGAACGGCCCTTCAAGGTCGTGATGATCTTCTCGCCGGCGACCTGACGCGGCTTTGGCGCGGCCCTCATGCCGCGTCGCGCATCCTGTCCGCCGACACGGCCCGGGCGACGCGCGTCGCGCCTTCGATCTGCTCGAGGACGGAACTTGCCTCCCAGGCAGCACCGCGCAGCGGGTGGCCGACGGCATACAGGCGTCGCGACGGCCGGCCATCGCTTCCGATCACCGCGCCGGTCGCGGCGTCGGCTTCGATGCCGAACCCGACCGGATGCGGCCTGACCGCGCCTCTTGCCATGAGATTGCGGGCCAGCGTGTCGGGCAAGCGCCGCCAGTCCGCCTCATACCCTGCGGCGTTCACGACATAGTCGAAGCGACGGCTCTGGTTTTCGGCATCGCCGCGAGGACGCCAGGTCACGTCGACCCCGGGCTCGGCAGACGGCGCCAGTCCCCGCACGCGCCCCGCCACGCTGAAGAAACGTCCCTGCTCCCGAACGCGATCCAGCCACGCCATCGAATCGGACACCGCGCGATGGAAGGCCAGATCCCAGAAGGTCCTGAGATGGCGGGTGAAGCGTCGACGCTCGATGTCGAAAGCGTTGGCCCATAATGGCTCGATGAACGGACGCAAACTCACGACCAGCCGCTGCCAATCCTCGCCGGCTGCCGTGATGGCACGCCGCTCCCGCTGGATTTTCCGCAACAGGGCCAGCGCACTGCCCGGAAGCTTCTCGGGGCGCAGGAAAGCCGGCCACGCCTCGACCTCGCGTCGGGCGTGCGCGACCAGGCCACGGCGCGAGAAAGTGAAATAGCGTCCGCGAAAGCCGCGCTTCTCGAGGCTGATCACGATGTCCAGCATCGTGAGGCTGCTGCCGATGATCGCCACGTCGCCATCGAAACAGTCGACTGCGTCATAGGCGTTGGCCGTCCATGGATCGCCGATATATCTCGCCTGCGAGCGCACCGGATCGGAGATCGCAAAACCCGATTCGTTTCGCACAAGGCCCGTCGCCAATACGATCCTGGTCGCCGGAAGCCGGCGACCGGAAGCGAGCACGACCTCGCCTTCCGGCGAGACGTCCACGGCACGATCAACCACGTGCTGCACGCCGGTCTTCGCCAGCTCCGACTGCACATAGTCGCCGTACAGGTAGCGAGGCGGAAAACTCGCATCGAAGTTTCCGTCGGCCGGCCCCGTCCAGCCCCGCCTGTCCGGATGGCTGGCCAGCCATCGCGACAGGTGACTGGGATCGCCTGGATACAGGCTGAACATTCGTGCCGGCCCGTTCACGAGATGGTCGAGATCCGGCGTGCTGTAGGCGATGCCACGCCCGAGTTCCGACCGGGACTCGACGATCGTCACCTGCGCCGCCGGATATCCGGCTTCCACGAGTTTGATGGCGGTTGCGGCGCCTGCAAAGCCGCCGCCGAGAATCACGATCGAATCAGACATTATGGACGCGCGGCATGATGTGCTCCGCGAAGCGGCGCATTTCCGCTTCGAAGGGTTGGAACTGAAGCATGAAGGTCTCGATGCCGGCGCGGTTGAAGTCCCTGATCCGGGACGCGACCGTATCGTAGCTGCCGACCAGGCCCGCACCCGTGCCGCCGTTGCTGCCCACGCGCGGGAACTTCGCGAGGGTCCTGGCCATCACCGAATCGGGATCGGTGTTGGCCTTCTTCTCCGCCTTCCATGCGGCGTCCTTCTCGGCCAGCGCCGCGAGATGGCGCAACACGGCCTGGGCTTCCTCGTCGGTCTCGCGCGCAATGACGAAGGCCGAGAGGCCGAAGCGCAGCGGGTGGTCGGCCCGCGGTCGGCGCGCCACATCGGCGATCAGGGCCTTCACATCGTCCAGCGGCTGTCCATTGATGAACCAGACGTCGCCCCGGTCCGCGACCAGCGCACGCGCCGGCTCGGATTCGCCGCCGACATAGATGCGTGGCCGGGAGCGATGCAGGCCCGCCGGCCGCAAGGCATAGCCGTCGAGGCGGAACTGCTCGCCCTGGAAGTGGACGCTCTCGCCGCGCATCAGCGGCTCGACGACGCTCAGCCACTCGTGGCCGTAGGCGTAACGCGCATCATGTTCCGGAAAAGCGATGCCGGCGCGTTCCAGTTCCAGCTTGTTCCACGCATTCACGACATTGATCGCGAAACGGCCGCCGCTGATCTCCTCGATCTGCAGCGCCATCTTGGCGAGGACCGCCGGATGGTAGAGCAGCGGCTTGATGGCGGTGATGATCTCGATCCGGCTGGTCAGTGCCGCAAGGGCCGCCGAAGCAGTCCAGGCCTCCAGCTGTGCGAGGTCGGGCTTGTGAGGGTTGATCGTGTGCTGCGCAACCAGCGTCGAATCGAAACCCAGCCTTTCGGCTTCCAGCACCAGCTCGCGATTGCGCTTCCACGAAGCGTCGTAGGGCTCGTCGGGATCCTGCAGCGCGGCGCGGCTGCCATGGACGAGAGCCCAGATGCCGAAGCGTATGGGTGGAACGGTCATTTCAGGCGGGTTGGCGGACATGTCCATTTATAGCATGCGCGGCGATGCGCAACGGCCGCGCCACAACGGAGATTAATCTTCCGCCGAAAACGAAAGAGACGATATGGCAATCTCTTCTTCGCAAAATCATCGATGCGAAGATTCGATGTAAGAGCCCGGCATGCACTGCCACGTTTGGTTCGCACTGGAGTTTACCAAGCGTAGGAGTTGAGTATGACGGGCAGCAAAGCAACACGGCGCCACTTCCTCGGTGCCGGCGCCGCCGCAATCGCCACGACGGCACTACCACTTCAACTGCATGCCGAGGCCTATCCGGGCCGGCCCATCTCCTACGTCGTGCCTTTCCCACCCGGCGCCACCAATGACAATTCCGGACGCATCATTGCGCGCAAACTCGGCGAAAAGCTCGGCCAGACGATCGTCGTCGACAACAAGTCGGGCGGCGGCGGATCGATCGGCGCCGAGTTCGTCGCCAAGTCGAAGCCGGACGGCCACACGCTGCTCAATGCCTCGACCGGCAATCTCACCATCGCGCCGCACCTGGTGCGGACCGGCTACGAACCGTTCCGCGACTTCAAGCCGGTCGGCTATGTCGGCGCGTCCCGCTCCGTATTCGCCATCCATCCCTCCGTGCCTGCCACGACGCTGCAGGAGCTGATCGCCTACGCGAAGGCAAACCCCGGCAAGCTCAACTTCGGTTCGGCCGGCAACGGTTCCGGCGGACACCTCGCCGGCGAATACCTGAAACTCCGCACCGGGATCGACATGGTGCATGTGCCCTATCGCGGCAGCGCGGCCGCGGCGAAGGATGCGATCGCCGGTCTCGTGCAGGTGGTCATCGATCCGATCACGGCGCCGCTGGTCCGTTCGGGACAGTTGCGTGGCCTGGCGGTTTCCGGGAACGATCTCCGCGACGACCTGCCCGGCGTTCCCGGCATTGCCGAGGCCGGCATTCCCGACTGGGAATTGAGCAGCGGCTTCGTCGCCGTCGCACCGGCGGCGACACCGGCACCCGTCCTGGCGCGACTGAATGAGGTCTTCGCCGAAATCCTGTCGGATGCGCCCACCACCGCGTCGCTCAACGCGATCGGCCTGCGGCCGCTCGTTCTGACGCCCGACCAGATCGTCGTGAGCCTGAAGAAGGAAAGCGACACCAACCGCCGGATCATCGAGGCCGCGAAGATCACCGCCGACTAGAGGAAGGCGACCGAGAACCACGGCACGGCGGCGATGACCGCCAGGCCGGCCATCAGGGCGAGAAGATACGACCAGATCGCCCCGATGGCTTCGTCCGGAGAGACGTTGCCGATACGACACGCCAGGTAGAAGCCGATGCCGATCGGTGGTGTCATCAGGCCGATGTTCATCGCGGTTACGATGGTCATGGCGTAGTGGATGTCGTTCACGCCGAGGCTCTTGGCGATCGGGAACATTAGCGGGGCCATCAGGACGATCGCCGGCAGCCCCTCCAGAACGCAGCCCAGGATGAGGAACACCACGATGCTCAGGATCATGAAGACGACGGTGCCGCCCGGCATCGCGGACATGAACTGGGTGACGTCGCGCGCGATGCCGGCCTGCGTGATGGCCCAGGCCATGGCCGAGGCGGTTCCCAGGATCAGCAGGATCGAACCGGTCAGGGCCGCCGTCTCCACCAGCATGGCGTAGGACTTCTTCAGGCTGATGCCGCCGTAGAGCACCACGCCGATGAAAGCCGCATAGAGCACCGCGATGGTCGAGACCTCGGTGGCCGTCGCGACGCCGCCCGACACGGTGCTGCGGATCAGGAACGGCAGGACGAGCGCCGGCGCCGCGATCAGCGCGGTGCGGCCGATGATGCGCAGGCTGGGACGCTGCACGCCCGACATGTCCTCGTGCCGCGCCTTCCAGCGGGCGAGGATGGCGAGGCCCAGCAGCAGGACCATGGCGATGGCGAAGCCGCTGGTGAACAAAGCGGCGATCGATACGCCGGCAACGGATCCCAGGACGATCAGCACGATGCTGGGCGGCACCGTGTCCGCCATGGCAGCACCGGTCGCCAGCAGGGCGATCATTTCCTTGGGCTTGTTGCCGCGGCGCTTCATCTCGGGGAACAGGGCCGGCGCCACGGTCGCCATGTCGGAGACCTTGGAGCCGGAGATGCCCGACACGACGAACAGCGAGCCCAGCAGCACATAGGACATGCCGGCGCGGATATGGCCCAGCCACGAGGCGAGGAAGTCGACGATGGCCTTGCCCATGCCGGTGGCGTCGAGGATGCAGCCAAGCAGGAGGAACACCGGCACCGACAGCAGGATGATGCTCGACATGCCCTCGTCCATGCGGCCGATCACGACCGACAGCGGCGCCGTGGTTCCGAACGCCAGGTAGCTGATCGTGCCGATGGCGAAGCAGAAGGCGATGGGCACGCCGCAGGCGAGGCTGACCGACACGAACAGCACGAGGAACAGCAGCAGCTTCGAGTTCCCGGCGCGGACCAGCTGTGGCGAGAAATGCCACAGCAGGCCGCCGATCGCGCCAACGATGACGAACGCCGCCAGCAGGTGCCGGAAATCCGGCGAGCGAAGCGCGTAGCGGATCACCAGGACGAGCATCAGGACGATGCCGAACGGGATCGCGGCCACGCGGAAGCTGTTGGGAATGCCGAGAGCGGGCGTGGTGATGAACCACTCGTCCATCGTGTAGTCGACGGCGTGCGGCAACAGCGCGACCAGCACCGCCGCGACCACGACGAGGCCGAAGGCATCGATGAAGTTGCGGCGCCGCTCGGAGAAGAGATTGACGAACAGGGTCAGGCGAAGGTGCTCGTTGCGATCCAGCGCCATCGCCGACCCCAGCATCGCCACCCAGATGAAGCTGATCGAGCAGACCTCGTCGATCCAGATGACCGGAAAGTTGAACAGGTAGCGCGAGGCGACGCCCGCCAGCAGGAGCAGGACGATGCCCAGCATGAGCATGGCCGCGATGGCGTTGATGGGCTCGAGCAGGTTCCAGCGCCCGCCGGGGCTCGGGTGACCAAGCGACTCGGACAGGTCGAGGTTTTCAGCAGGCGCGCTCATGGCGATTTCCGAACAGATCCGCAGAAAGAAGACACCCCGGCCTTTTCAGGCCGGGGTGCGTCACCCTTAGCTCAGCTTGCCGGTGTATTTTTCCAGGATCGACCAGGCCTCGTCGCCGTACTTGCCCTTCCACTCGGCGTAGAAGCCGGCGGACCGCAGCTTGTCGCGGAAGGCCTCCGCCTTGGGCTGGTTGATGACCATGCCTTTGTCGGTCAGCTCCTTCTGCAGGCCCGCATTCAGCTGGGCCACGTCCTCGCGCTCCTTCACGCCGGCGGCATTCACATGCTTGGCGACCACGGTGCGCAGGTTTTCCGGCAGCCGCTCCCAGGCGCGGCGGTTGGCCAGGAACCAGAAACCGTCCCACATGTGGTTGGTGAGCGAGCAGAACTTCTGGACCTCATAGAGCTTCGCGGTCGCGATAATGGCCAGCGGATTCTCCTGGCCGTCGACGACCTTGGTCTGCAGCGCGGTGTAGACTTCCGAGAAGTTGATGCTGGCCGGCGCCGAATCGAACGCCTTGTACATCGACGTCCAGAGCGGCGAGACCGGCACGCGGATCTTGAAGCCCTTCAGGTCTTCAGGGCCTTGGATCGGTTTGGTCGAGGACGTCGTCTGGCGGAACCCGTTGTCCCAGATCTTCTCCATGGCGACGAGGTTTGCCTTGGCGATCTGGTTGCGGACATACTGGCCAAGGTCGCCGTCCATCGCCTTCCACACCGACGGATAGTCCGGGAAGGCAAAGCCGATGCCGTTGATCGAGGCCACCGGCACCAGCGTCGACAGGATCAGGCCGGACAGGGTGAAGAATTCGATGCCGCCGGAGCGCAGCTGGCTAAGCATGTCGGTGTCCGAACCGAGCTGGTTCGACGGGAAGATCTGGATCTCGACCCGGCCGTTGGTCTCGGCCTTGATCGCGTCCGCCATCTCCTTCGCCCGCTGGTTCATCGGATGGGCGACCGGCAGGTTGTTGGCATACTTGTAGGTGAATTCCGCACTCTGCGCGCGAGCAACCCAGGGGGCCGCAACGGCAATAGAGCCCAGTGCGGACGCCCCGAGCAGCGTCCTGCGAGATACTTTCATGCTTTCCTCCGATCCATTCGGTCTTGTCGATTTTGCCGACCGGGTTGATCCCCCTGCAGCAAGACGCCGGCAAATACTATGAATCCCCTGCCACTTACAGAGCGACGGCCAACGCCGCCGGCAGGCGGTCGAGACCGTAGGTGCGCATCGCGGTGCCGCTGTAGAGCGCCGTCTTCTCAGCCGCGCCGGCTTTCGCCGTCAGGCGCTTGAAGGCGTTCCACAGGACCGGGTAGCTGCACTGGCCCTTGTCGACCGGGAAGTTGCTCTCGAACATGCAGCGGTCGGCGCCGAACGCTTCGATGCAGGGCTCGATGTAGGGCGCCCAGGTCTTCGCCAGCTCTTCCGAGCTGGGCGGCCTGGGCTTCTTGTGGAAGTCGAAGCCGTTCACGAACATGGTGAGGCCGCCGAGCTTCACCCGGACGTTGGGCAGCGCCGCCAGCTCCATCATGCGCTGCTTCCACTCGGGATAGACTTCCGCCTGCTTGCCGCGGAACGGACCGATGCCCAGCGGGCCGCCGACATGGTCGACGATCATGGTCAGCTCCGGCACGGCCTGCGCCAGCTTCACCACATGCGGGAGCTGCGTGTGATAGCCCCAGACGTCGAGCGGCAGACCCTGCTTCGCCAGCCGCCGCGCGCCGTCGGCGAAGGACGGATGCTCCAGCGGGCCGGGCGGCTTCATCACCAGGTTAGACGTGACATCCGGCGACGGATGCCAGGCGGTGCGGTTGCGGATGCCGCAGAAGCGGCCGCCCGCGATGGTGCGATGCTTCTCGAGCAGCGGCTCGACCTTGTCGCCCAAAGTGAGGTCGACCATGCCGATGATGCCGGCGCAGGCGCGCGTCGGTCCGTGGCGGCCGCTCGCGCTGACGGCGGCCGCGCCGGTCACGAACTCTGTCTCGCCGAGCGACTGCTCCTCGACCGGCCCCGAGGCACGATACATCTCGCCGCACTGGACGAAGATGGTCGCGCGGATGTCGTGGCCGGTCGCGGTATCGGCCAGGAGGTGCGGCAGCAGGTAGGAATGACCGCCGTCACGCTCCCAGAGATGATGATGCGGATCGACGATCGGCAGACCGGGCTCGAGGATGTCCTCCCCGGTCAGCCCGAGCCAGTTCTCGCGCACGATGATCTGGCGACCGTGTCCCAGCAGCGGATCGTCTTCAGCCATGGCTCACCTATTCGATGCGGATGTCGGCGCTCTTCACCATCTCGGCGAAGAAGGCGATCTGCTTCTCACGGAAGGCCACGAACTCCGCGACCGTATTGGCCTGCGTGAGCGCACCCAGTTCGGCGAGCCGCTTCGCCACGTTCTCTGCCTTCATGACGGCGTTGACCTCGGTATTGAGGCGCGAGATCAGAGCGGGATCGGTGCCGGCCGGCGCGAACAGACCGTTCCACTCCCAGGTCTCGAAGCCCGGAATGACCTCGGCGATGGCGGGAACGCCCGGCAGCACGTCGACCGGCTTGGGGCCGGTATGCGCCATGCAGGTCACGTCCTTCGAGCTCAGCAGCGCCACAGTGCCCGGGACGTTGTTGAACAGCAGCGGGACGCGGCCGGCGAACAGGTCGTTACGGACCGAGCCCATCTCCTTGTAAGGCACGTGATTGATCTTGATGCCGGCCTTTTGGTTCAGCAGCTCGAGCGAGACATGCTGCACCGTACCGATGCCGGTCGAGGCGCAGTCGAGCGAACCCGGCTTGCTTTTCGCGAGCGCGATCAGCTCCGGGATCGTCTTGGCCGGGAATTGCGCGTTACGCACCAGCGTGACCGGCGTCACCATCGTCTGGGCGATCGGCAGCAGGTCGCGTTGCGTGTCGTAGGGGAGCTTGCCCGCGAACAGCGACGGATTCACCGACTGCGCGGTGGCATCGTAGAGGATCGTGTAGCCATCGTTGGGCGCGCGAGCCACGATCTGGGCGGCAACGGTGCCGGCCGCCCCCGGCTTGTTGTCGACCGTGAAGCTTTGCCCAAGCTTCTCGCCCAGCGCCTGGCAATAGATGCGGCAGACCACGTCCGCAGTACCGCCGGCGCTGTAGGCATTGACCACGCGCACCGGCTTGTTCGGCCAGGCCTGGGCGTGGCCGATCGCCGGCGCGGCCAACGTGCCTGCGGCCGCGGCGGCGCCCAGGAAAGTACGGCGCCGAATGGTCCCGTTCGTGGACATGATTGTTTCCTCCATCACATTCAGTTCTTGTCGATGTGACGGGACACTTCAGGCACGGCGCCGCCGCCGACAAGCGCCAACAGCGCCGATCCATTGCACGCCGGAACGAAAAGTCTCATGCCGGCACGGCTGGGAATTTCCACGCACGGCAAGCCGACCTCGCCGTCCGTCACGCTCCGGCGCTTCGCGCCCATTCCACAATCACTGGCCGCAAGAGTAATTTGCACATTTAGTGCAGAGTTACGCCAAATGGCACTATTTTGTGCTTCACGGTTGCAAAAATAGTCCTTTCCTCTCCTCACTCATCTGAAATCATACAAGGCGCAGCGCACGCAGGCGGCTCTTGTGACGTGGCGACGACAAGTCGTCCGCGGCTCTGGGAAACGCGCTCCGAGGGGGGAGATGAGCGATGTTGCCATTGGTTGCCATTGCCACGGCCGTCATACCGGACCTGATAAAGATCATTGCCGGAGACAGGGCCGGCAAGATTGCCGACTCGGTCGCGGAGGCGGTGACGACGGCAACGGGCACCGCCGACGCCCAGGCGGCCCAGAAGATGATCGAGCAAAATCCGGCGATCGCCGCGGAGTTACGCGTCAAGCTGGCCGAGATCGCCCTTCAGGAGACCCGGCTGCAGAACGAGAAGGAGGCCGCCGAGCGGGCGGCGCGGGCGCAGGCAGAAGAAAAGCAACGGCAGGACGCCCTGAACCTGCTGCGGACGCAATTCGAGAACGACCAGAAACTGCGGGAACAGCAATTCGCCCAGCAGCAGGCACAGCTCACGCTGGCCATGGAGCAGACGGCCAGGGCGCGCGCACTGCAAGTCGACCTGATCAATTCCGGCGGTCCCATAAAGTGGGCGCCCGTCGGCGTCTCGATCGTCGTGACCCTGCTGTTCGCCGGCGCGCTGCTCATGCTGCTGCTCACCTCGCCGCCTCCGAAGGATGCGCCGAACTACTCCGAGCTCATCAACATATGCATCGGTGCGCTGGTGGCCGGCTTCTCCACCGTCATCAGCTTCTGGCTCGGCTCCTCGCAGGGTTCGCGGGAAAAGGACACGGCCGTCCAGCAGATGCAGGTGACGCAGGCCGCGCAAGCGACCCAACAGATCGAGCTCGCCACCCGCCAGGCGACGGAACTCGCCCGGGCGAGAGAGGAGGTTCGCGAACGGCCGGCCGCGGGACCAGTCACCATCGCTGTCTCGCCGGCACACAAGGGCTCCAACTTCGATAGCTGCCTCACCCTGGTTCTGGGCGCCGAGGGTGGCTTCGCGAATGACGCGCGCGACAAAGGCGGCGCCACGAAGTTCGGCATCACCATCGGCACCCTCACTGAATGGCGCCGCAGCCGTTCGGCCAATGCCACCGTCACGGTCGACGATGTACGGGCGCTGACGCTCGAGGAGGCCAAGGAAATCTACCGCTCGCGGTACTGGAACGTCATGCGATGCGAGGACCTTCCTCAGGGCGTGGATCTCCTGGTCTTCGATTTTGGCGTGAACGCCGGCACCGGCCGCTCCGCCCGTGTGCTGCAGGATGTCCTGGGCGTCGAGCAGGACGGCTCTATCGGCCCGGTGACCCTGAACGGCCTCAATACATGTCCCCCGGACAAGGTCATCCGTGATTTCTCGGCCAAGCGGCTCGACTTCTATCGCGGGCTGGACGACTTCACGGTGTTCGGCGCCGGCTGGACCAACCGGACAAACAGCATGCTGGAAGCGGCCCAGAGGATGGTCGCGGCACGGGCCTGACCACGTAGACCCGGAGTCCAAGCCATGTCAGGGGACCGTAACGTATCGTTGCCCGTGGCGGCGCTGGGCGTGCTGGCGTTCTTCTTTTCGACGGCGCTCCTGACGCAGCACGCTTTCGATCTGTTGCGGCTGAGCGAAGGCGACACGATCAAGGAACGCCCCCTCGCACAGCCACCGGTGGAAGCGCGACTGTGGGAAGATCCGCTGGCGGCAACGGTTCGGCATCAGGACAGGCTGAACAACCTGTGCTCGAAGCCCGGAAACCGGCCTGCGCTATGCCCGCCGGACAACAAGTACCGGCCTGACCTGTCCATCTCCTCCGATGCGGATCGGCTCACCGTCATAGCCGCTCTCGTTCCCGGCTCCAGCTTCGTCGGCGTGGAGGAGGCGCGACGTCGCATGCGCTACGCCATGCTCTCCGGGCTTGCCTCCAAAGGGTTCGTTCCCGAAAACAGCGAGCGCCTCGGCCTCCTCACCGTCCCGCTTTGCGACTCGTTCCATGATTGCCCGGCGGCCGGCAAGCCCGACGGCAAGCGTTCCGACCTGAACGTGCCTTATGAAACCCTGACCACCGACGATTCGGGCGCGCGACGCCGCATTGCGATCCTGTGGCTGGACGATTCCAAGCTCGGCGAAAAGTGGCTGCGCAAGGTCGTCGTCCTGCTGGGCACGGTCATTCAGGTCAAGACCGAAAAGCTCAGCATCATAGGCCCCTATACCTCCGACAAGCTGGTCGACGCGATGGAGGATGTCGCCGAGTTGGCCCAGGGGCTGGATTCCGGGAAGGGCGAAACAGCCAGGGAGGGAGACCCGAAGAAGAGGCAGGAAAATTTCTGCGCCCACTGGCAGCGGCTGCAGCGCGTCGATCTCGTCAGCCCCTACTCCACCGCGGACGCCCGGCAACTCATCAAGGCCGCAAAATTTCCGACGGCGAATGGACCTGTCAGCACTCTCCCGAAGGACTGCGAGGAGCGCGCGAGCCGGATCGACGTCCAGCAACACGCGCGCGCCGTGACCGATCCGATCGACCGGCAGTTCCAGCAGCTCTTCAGTTCGCGGCAGGCTGCGCTCGTCGAACCGTTCTTTCTGCGGACCATTGGCTCGGATGCCGTCCAGATCGCGCAGCTTCATGCCGAGCTCTGCGCGCGCGGCCTGGACGACGGCAACGGCGGACGCATCGTCATCCTGCGGGAATGGGACTCGATCTATGCCCGGAGCCTGGCCGACAAGCTCGGAAAGACGCTGGAATGCGCCGCGGGAAAGCCGTCGCCGCGGGGACACGAGAAAACGAAGTTCGACCTCTATTCCTACTTTGCAGGCATCGACGGGATAACACTCGAAGGCGTCTCGAAGCAGCAGCGCCTGGTGCCGCGCGCCGATGGCGACAAGAAGCGCGACGAAGGCAAGGAACCGCAACTCGAATGGCCGGAGAACAGGGACCAGCGCGACTATGTCCGGCGACTGGTCAATCAACTGCAACAGGAAGCGGAAGCCGACCGGCGCAACACCGTAAGAGCGGTCGGCATAATCGGGCAGGACGTGCACGACAAGCTGGTCCTCACCCAGGCCCTTCGGCCCGCATTCCCCGAGCGGATGATCTTCACGACCGACCTGGACGCGCGACTGCTGCATCCGGAGGTCACCAGGTACACGCGCAATCTGGTGATCGCCTCGGCGCTGCCGCTTTCGGTTTCGGAACTCGATCCACCTGCCGAACAGTCGGTGAAGGTCCCGCCTTTCCGGGATATCTATCAGACGGCGACCTATCTGGCGGCACGCCACGCCGTTTCCGGCGCCGACGGCGGATCGCCGAAAGCCGCGGCCTCCACGGCGCTTCAGAAATCCTACCTCTACGAGATCGGACGCCACGGCGCCGCCGTGAAGCTGGCGTCACGCAGCTATCGGGTCGATCCCGAGGACGGCATCAAGCTGGCTCCCGACGAACCGCTGCCAGATCAGATGGAGGTCCGGAGATTCTATGCGATCCTGCTTTTCGCCATCCTGATCGCGTTCGGCGGGTTCATCGTCTTCGTCCAGCCTGGCCCGGCGCTGCGGGAAGCCATCTCGGGCGACCTGCCCTTCGACGTCTCGACGATGACGATTTCAGGGCTGACAGCGGCATCGTGGGGTTTCGCGGCCGGCGTCGTGGCTGAATTGGCGATGCCGGGCCGCATCGGCCTCGGCGGCGCATTCGTCACCGCCCTCGCGGCCACGCTGCTCTTCTGGATCGCCGTCTATCCCGGCCCGCGTCCTGGCAGGGTCCCGCTCACGGCAGGCACCTCCTGGCGCTGGATCACGGGACAGCGTCTCCTGCGCGCGACACTGTTCATCCTGGTCATCGGCGGCGGGTATCTTCTCATCCCGGGGGCGAGCGCGGGAACCCACGAGCCTCTCGCCTTCTTCAGCGGCGTCAGCAGCTGGCCGTCGGAACTGCTGCGCGCGCTCGCGATACTCCTGTTCGGCTGGTTCGTCGACTATACTTGGCGAGGCACGGCGGAGACGACCCGGCAGGTCGGCGCGAAGTACTTCGACGTCAAGACGGTGCCGAAAACGCGCCTCGGAAGCGTCGTCACCTATTTCCGGCGAAACCCGGAGCGTGCAACCAACTTCGCCTGGCGTCGTGTGGTCAAGGGGCTTCGGGACGCAACACTGTGGATGTGGCATCCGCAGATTTCCAGGCGTAGCGATCAGGCCAGCGCGCGGCGTCTCCTCGATGATACGCAGCCGACCACGACCGCCAACGATGGCGGCATCGACGGCACCCGGATCTGGCGACGCTACATCCGCCTGTTGCACGGCGGTCCACGGTTCCTGCGCACGGTGATGTGGCTGTTCGCGGTTTTCTGTTTTGCCCTGCTGGAGACCAAGCTCTTCGGCGGAGAATCCCCTGAGGTGCCCGCCCGCGGCATCGGGGACCGTACGCTTTTCTACTGGACGACCGTGATGGCCGTCGTCGCCGCCATCATCCTGATGGTTCTGGTGAGCGACGCCACGATCCTCACCTGGCGGTTCATCCGGATTCTGCGCAACAAACGGACGATCTACCCGCAGGAGACGATCCGGAGGTTCGCCGCGGAGCTGGGGCCGGAGCTTGCGGATCGCGCCGCCCGTCCCATCGCGGCACGCGTGCGCGATCGGACCACCGCGAACCGGCAACGGCGCAATTCCATCCTCGATCCCTGGATCGACGCGCGGCTCCTGGCTGATCACACCGATGCAATCGCGCGGCTCATCTTCTTTCCACTCATCCTGCTCGGCCTGCTGTTCCTGGCCCGGAGCCCACTGTTCGACAACTGGTCGTCCGCCAATGTCGTGATCGTCGTCCTCGTCTCGTATCTGCTCTGGACCATTGCCATGGCCACGATGCTCAACATCTCCGCCGAGATGGCCCGCCGCACCGCCTTGGAGGCGATGCGAAACGATCTGCTGTGGCTCCAGGGGTCGGGCGAGAAGTACCGGTTGCTGGCCGAGCGCCTGCCGTCGCTGATCACGCAGGTCGAGCAATTGCGCAAGGGTGCCTTCGCGCCCTTCTTCGAACAGCCGCTCGTCCGCGCCGTGCTCGTCCCCTTGGGCGGCGCCGGCGGCCTTCAGCTCCTCGAGCTGCTGTCGTTCGCCCGTTCCTAGACTGCCGCTTCGACCGTCATCAGCTCGCCCGCAGGGCCCGCACCACATAGCCGTTGAGGCGGCGAGCAAAGGCTGCGGGATCGGACGGGATCTCGCCGTCGAGGATGCAGGCTTCGTCGAGCAGCAGGTTCGCGAGATCGTCGATGTCCTGCGCGCGGTCTTCCGTCTTCGCCGCGCCCAATGCCCTGACCATCGCGTGCTTCATGTTGAGTTCGAGGATCGGCTTGGCGCCGCTGCCGCGATTCTGGCGTTCGAGCAGGCGCTCCAGTTCGCGGTCCCTGCCCTGCGCGCTCGCCACCAGGCAGGAGGCGCTGTCGGTCAGACGCGTCGAGGCCCTGACGTCCGCAACCTTGTCGCCGAGCGCCTGCTTCGCAGCTTCCAGCACGGCGGCATCGCCCTCGGCATCGGTAGCTGTGTCGTTCGTCTTCTCTTCATCGACGAGCGGGATCAGGCCGAAATCGACCTCGCCCTGGCTCAGCGACTTGAGCGGCTTGCCGTCGAAGTCCTGCGGCTGGGTCGTCCAGAAGGCGTCGACCGGGTCGGTCAGCAGCAGCACCTCGACGCCGCGCGCCTTCGCCGCTTCCAGCTTCGGATTGGACTTCAGGCGCTCCAAGCTGTCGCCCACCAGATAGTAGATCTCGGTCTGGTTCGGCTTGAGGTCAGCCACGTAGTCCTTGATCGAACGCGGCGCGTCGCCGGCCGTCGAGGCGAAGCGCGCGAGGCCCAGCAACTGGGCGCGCCGCTCCTGGTCCTCATAGAGGCCTTCCTTGAGGATCGAGCCGAAGGTCTCCCAGATCTTGCCGTAGGCTTCGGCGTCCTTCGTCGCGGTGCTCTCCAGCTCCGACAGGACGCGGCCGACGAGGCCCGAGCGGATCTGGCGGACCTGCGGATTGTTCTGCAGCATCTCGCGCGAGAGGTTGAGCGGCAGGTCCTCGCTGTCGACCACGCCGCGCACGAAGCGCAGGTACGCCGGCAGCAACTCGGCATCGTCGGTGATGTAGACCCGGCGGACATAGAGCTTCACCCGCCCCTTACGCGCGGGATCGCCGAGGTCGAACGGCGGCGTGCTGGGCACGAACAGCAGCACCGCATAGGACTGCCGGCCCTCGACCTTGTAGTGAAGCGTCAGCGCCGGCTCGTCGAAGGCCATGGCGATCGAGCGATAGGCCTGCACGTAGTCCTCGGGCGTAACCTCGGACTTCGACCGCTGCCACAGCGCGCTCGCGGCATTGACCTGGCGCGCCTCGCCCTTGTCGTCGATCAGCTCGATCGGGAACAGCACATGGTCGGAATAGGTGCGCACGATGCGCTCCAGCTCGTAGGGCTGGAGGTAGCGCACCGCGTCTTCCTTGAGGTACAGCACGATTTCCGTGCCGCGCGCCACGCGGGCTGCCTGCTCTTCCGTGGCCGATGCGACCTCGAAACCGGCGCCGCTCGCCGACGTCCAGGTCCAGGCCTCGGTCGAGCCCGCACGACGGCTCGTCACCTCGATGCGGTCGGCCACCATGAACGCCGCATAGAAGCCCACGCCGAACTGGCCGATCAGGCCCAGCCCGTCCTTGGCGTCCTTCAGGTTCTGCAGGAAGGCCTTGGTGCCGGAGCGCGCCAGGGTGCCGAGATTATCGATCAGCTCCTGCCGGTCCATGCCGATGCCGTTGTCGGCGATGGTGAGGGTCTTGGCCCCAGCATCGGGCTTGATCCGGATGGCCAGGCGTTCGTCGCCGGCCAGAAGCTCGGGCCGGGCGATGGCCTCGTAGCGGACCTTGTCGCAGGCGTCGGAAGCATTCGACACCAGCTCGCGCAAGAAGACGTCAGTCTCGGAATAGACCGAGTGGATCATCAGATTGAGAAGCTCGGCCACCTCGGCCTGGAACTGGTGCTTCTCCGGGCCACCCTGGGCCGCCGAACCGTCGCCGTTCATTGCACTTCCATCCCTCGCCATGGATTTTCCGGCGAGGGATATAGGAAAAGCGCGGCGAACGGCAAGAGTTACGGCCGTCCCCGGGCCTCAGCCCTTCTTCTTGGCCCGCTCGATCGCCTCGGTGATGAGGCGCTTGGCCTCGTCGACGTCGCCCCAGCCCAGCAGCTTCACCCACTTGCCGGGCTCGAGGTCCTTGTAGTGGATGAAGAAGTGCTCGATCTGGTGGCGCGTGATCTCCGGCAGGTCGGTGTAGTTCTTCACGTGCACGTAGCGCTGGGTCAGCTTGGGCGACGGCACGGCGATGATCTTCTCGTCGCCTCCGCCATCGTCCTCCATGCGCAGCACGCCGATCGGCCGCACGTTGATCACCGCGCCGGCAATGATGGGCCGCGTATTGGCCACCAGCACGTCGATCGGGTCGCCATCGTCGGACAGGGTGTGCGGCACGAACCCGTAATTCCCGGGATAGCGCATGGGCGTGTAGAGGAACCGGTCGACCACGAGGGTGCCGGCTTTCTTGTCCATCTCGTACTTGATCGGCTCTCCGCCGATCGGCACTTCGATGATGGCGTTCACGTCTTCAGGCGGGTTCTTGCCGATGGCAATGGCGTCGAGGTTCATGGCCCGATTCTTACCCAAGCCGGGCAAAACCTCAAAAAGAAACCGGCGGCCCTTGTGGGGCCGCCGGTCGTTTTCTGTCTGCAGGGGGCGTGTCAGTCCTCTGCGTAGATGTCCCGATCCTTGGTTTCCGGCATGAAGAGCAGGCCGACCACCAGGGTCATGCCGGCCACCACGATGGGGTACCAGAGGCCCGAGTAGATGTTGCCGGTCGCCGCCACGATGGCGAAGGCAGTCGGGGGCAGGAAGCCGCCGAACCAGCCGTTGCCGATATGGTACGGCAGCGACATGCCGGAGTAGCGGATGCGGGTCGGGAAGAGCTCGACCAGCAGGGCCGCGATCGGGCCGTAGACCATCGTCACGTAGATGACCAACACGGTCAGGATGATGATGACCATCGGCATGTTGACCTGCTTCGGGTCGGCCGTGGCCGGGTAGCCGGCGGCGCGGATGGCCGCGGTCGCCTCGGCGTTGAACGCGCGCTCCTTGGCGGCACCGTCAGTCCCTGCCTTCGCCTTGTCGAAGGAGGTGATGACCTTGTCGCCGATCTTGATCGTCGCCGCGGTGCCGGCCGGAGCCGCCACGTTCGAGTAGTTCACCGAATTGCGCGCGAGGAACGACTTGGCGATGTCGCACGAGCTGGTGAAGGCAGAGGTGCCCGTCGGGTTGAACTGGAACGAGCACTCGTTCGGGTCGGCGGTCACGACGACCGGCGACTTCTGGATGGCCTGCTCCAGCGCCGGGTTCACCGCGTTCGAGAGCGCGTGGAACAGCGGGAAGTAAGTGACCATGGCGAGCGCGCAGCCCGCGAGGATGATCGGCTTGCGGCCGATCTTGTCGGACAGCCAGCCGAAGAAGATGAAGAACGGCGTGCCGATGGCCAGCGCCACCGCGATCACGATGTTCGAGGTCGTGGCGTCGAGCTTCAGCGTCTGGGTCAGGAAGAACAGGGCGTAGAACTGGCCCGTGTACCAGACCGCCGCCTGGCCGGCGGTGCCGCCGAACAGGGCGATGAGCGCGATCTTGGCGTTCTTCCAAACGCCGAAGGCCTCGCGCAGCGGAGCCTTGGAGCCCTTGCCCTCGGCCTTCATGCGCTGGAACGCCGGCGACTCCTGCAGCTGCAGGCGGATCCAGATCGAGACCGCGAGCAGGATGATCGACAGCAGGAACGGAACGCGCCAACCCCAGGCCGCGAACTGCTCGGGCGTGAGCGCAAGACGCAGCGCCACGACGACGATCAGCGACAGGAAGAGACCGACGGTCGCCGTCGTCTGGATCCACGAGGTGTAGAAGCCGCGGCGATCGTGCGGTGCATGCTCGGCGACGTAGGTTGCCGCGCCGCCATACTCGCCGCCCAGCGCCAGGCCCTGGAGCAGGCGGCAAGCGATGAACAGGATGGGCGCCGCGATGCCGATCGAGGCGTAGCCCGGCAGCAGGCCGACCACGAAGGTCGCGATGCCCATCAGGGTCATCGTCACGAGGAAGGTATACTTGCGGCCGATCAGGTCGCCCAGGCTGCCGAAAAACAGCGCGCCGAACGGACGGACCGCGAAGCCGGCGGCGAAGCCCAGCAGGGTGAAGATGAACGCGGCGGTCGGATTGACGCCGGTGAAGAAATTGGCGGCGATGTTCGCGGCGAGCGCGCCCGCGAGATAGAAGTCATACCATTCGAAGATGGTGCCGACGGAGGAGGCGATGATTACCTTCCTCTCCTCGCGCGTCATCGGACGCGCGCGATCGCCTGCTGTGCCTGCTACGGCCATATGCGTTTCTCCCTTATGACAATCGGATTAAGTTCGATTGCTTAGGGATCGTGTTAGTGCGTGCTGCGGTGCGCGTGCAATTCGACCAAGGTCACGCACGACCAAAGTCGAACGGCGTTTGCGAAACTTCAGATGATGTGCGGCGTCAGCCGCGAACGATCCAGACGATCGCAGCGCCTATGCAAAGCGCCAGGGTAACGACGCCGGCCATCTCCGCGTAGCGCAGGTAGGTCTTGCGCAGCACTTCGAGCAACTGCTCGGGCGGATAGTTCGGCGGAAGGTCGGCGCCCTTGTTGAGGAGCACCCACAACTCCGTCGACTTGTGATTCCATTTCGGCGCGTTGTAGGCGAACAGGGCGAGCACCGATCCATGCAGCGCCTCGAGGATCGCGCCCGACTTCAGGCACAGCACCAGGTCGTAGGAGAGGCCGAGCATGACCATGCAGATCGCCAGCAGCGCGAAGGCGCAGCCGCGACGCACGATGACGTCCGCGAGATATTCGATGCGATCCATGCGAGCCCTCGACGGGAGCCTATTGCACAGCACCTGACATGAGCAAGACGCGGACCATGGCGGGAAAGCACAGCACCAGTGCGACGAAGGCCCAGACCCAGTTCGGACCGGGCGCCTCGCGGGACGCGGGAAAGGCCCGCTCGATCAGGGCGGCCGGCAGACCCGAGACGAGAAGCGTGGTCGTCGCCACGATCAGGCTCGCGAAATAGAACGTGACGCTCGGGTCGTTGGGCAGCCAGGGCGGCGCCCAGACCAGGCTGTAGGCCGCGACGAGGTGGACGAGCGGCGAGAAGATGCCGTTGAAGACGGCGAGCCCCAGCACGAGGGCGAAGACCTGGTGACGCAACATCGTCAGCCTCCGCCCGCCAGGCGCGGCGTCATGCCGGCCGACGCCATGGCGAAGTAGAAGCCGGTGCGCAGCCAGAACAGCCAGAACGCCGTGATGAGCGGCAGCCAGCGCCGGCCGAGCGAGGCCGGCGTGACGAAGCCGGTCGCGGCAATGGCCCAGCCGGTGAGCCAGACGAAGGAGCGCCAGATGTAGTTCTGCGGCTGCAATACCGGCACGAAGAACGAGAGCATCCAGCGCCCGATGCAGGCCCACGCCACGAGCGACAGCCCGTAGTTCACGATCCAGAAGGGCAGGTAGCCCCAGAAGAAGTCGGGTTGGTTCATGTTCGCAAATGGAAAGGGCGAGGCTTGCGCCCCGCCCTTCCTTTCATCGGTTCGCGGTGGCCGTCAATGCGCCGCTTCGGCGTTGCGCACCGATCCCGCGGGCACGCGGATCGAGTCGATGAAGTCCTGCATCTCGGCCGATGCGGGCTTGCTCACCCAGCCGGCGACCAGCATGGCGATGAACGCCGCCGGGATGCCGAAGATGCCGACCGAGATGTTGTTGATGCCCCAGATGTACGCGACGTCGCGACCGCGGATCTTCACGATGTTGATGTCGCCCATCCAGCTCAGGCTCTGCTTGACCCACGGCCCGTAGAACTCGGTCGTGATCAGGAAGAACATGCAGAGGCCGAAGCCGACGATGATGCCCCAGACGCCGGCCGCATTGCCCGCCCGCTTCCACCAGATGCCGAGCACTAGGCCTGCGAACAGGCCGGCGGCCGCCATCGAGAAGGCCCAGGACACGAGGAACAGGATGTCCGCACCCAGGGTGCCCGCCACGTAAGCGGCGACCAGAGCCACCAGGCCGAGCAGGACTCGGCTGATGACCAGGCGGCGCTTGGTGTCGGCGTTGGGGTCGATCATCTTGTAGTAGATGTCATGGCTGAGTGCGTTGGCGATCGCGAGCAGCAGCCCGTCCGCGGTCGAGAGCGCGGCGGCGAGACCGCCGGCCGCGACCAGGCCGGAGATCACGTACGGCAGGCCGGCGATTTCCGGCGTGGCCAGCACGACGGCGTCGGTATGCAGACGGAACTCCGAGAGCTGCAGGATGCCGTCGCCGTTGCCGGTGACGCCCTTGCACATCGCGAAGGTCTGGGCGGCGTTGGCGCCGTCGCAGGCACCGACGAGGCCGATGCTGCCCCACGAGGAGACCCAGGCCGGCAGGCTGGCGATCGGCTGCCCGATCACGTTCTGGTACACTTCCAGCTTGGCGAAGGCCGCGTAGGCCGGCGCCGTGAAGTAGAGCAGGAAGATGAAGAACAGCGACCACGCCACCGAGTCGCGCGCCTGCTTGACGGACGGCGTGGTGAAGTAGCGCATCAGGATGTGCGGCAGCGACGCCGTGCCGACCATCAGGCAGAGGATCAGCGCGAAGAAGTTCCACATCGCCGTCGGGCTGTAGGCGCCCTTGACGTCGGTGAAGGCCGAGACATAGGGCTGGGCCACGCCGAAGGTCTTCTCGAGCGCCTCGATCTTCTCGAGCGCCTGGCCGTACATGATCTGCGGGATCGGGACGCCCGTGACCTTGGCCGACAGCACAACGACCGGGATCAGGTAGGCGATGATCAGGATGATGTACTGAGCCACCTGCGTCCACGTCACCGCCTTCATGCCGCCCAGCATCGAGCAGAGCAGGATGCCGAGGAGGCCGACGAAGCAGGCGACCTGGAAGCCGATGTCGAGGAAGCGCGCGGTGATGATGCCGACGCCCACGATCTGCGCCACCACGTAGGTGAACGAGGCGGTGATCAGCACGACGACCGCGAGGGCACGCGCCACGTTGCCGCCGTAACGCGCGCTGAAGAAGTCGGGCACCGTGAACTGCCCGAACTTGCGCAGATACGGCGCCATCAGGATCGAGACCAGCACGTAGCCGCCCGTCCAGCCCAGCACGAAGGCGAGGCCGCCATAGCCGCCGAAGTAGAGCGAGCCGGCCATGCCGATGAACGACGCGGCGCTCATCCAGTCCGCGCCGGTCGCCATGCCGTTGTAGAAGGCAGGCACGGCGCGTCCGGCGACATAGTATTCGTTGACCTCGGCGGTCCTCGCCAGCCAGCCGATCAGCGCATAGACGCCGAGGGTAAGGAAGATGAAGAGATAGCCGAGGACCCTGTTCGGCACGCCCATCAATTCGAGGAGGCCGATGAAGATCGTGAACCCTATGAAGGATCCGGTGTAGATGGCGTAGACCCGCCCGAGGTTGGCGAGAAACCCGCCCTGGATAGCAGCCATGGTCGTTCTCTCCCCCGTCACTCGTCCTGGACGCCGAATTCGCGATCGATCTTGTCCTGCGCCCTGGCGTTCCAGACGCACATCAGGACGAAGGCGACCAGCGAGCCCTGGGCCGCCATGTAGTAGCCGAGCGGGAATCCGATGATGCGGATCTGGTTGAGCTGCGGTGCCCAGAAATGGATCACGAAGCTGAAAACGAACCATGCGGCGAGGATGACCAGCATCAGCCCGCGCGTTTTCTCCCAATAGGCGGCCTGCTGCGAGGCCGTCAGTTTGCTTTCCGCCATGCTCTCGTTCCTCCAAGGACACGTTGGAGGCGCCGCTGCATTCTTACCGTCGCGATGAGTTCGGGACTTGCCCGACGGTACGCTTACTCCCCATCGCCCGGTTTATTCGGGCGCCTTGTTTCTTCATTTTCATTAACTCAGACTATGTGAACATACAGTAAGTGTGATTCACTGTCAGTGCGGGTTGACCCCCTACCTTAGTCGAATATCCATTCACAGGCGGTGCAGCCGACGAGAAGCAGATGCTGGCAGGGCTCAGGAGCTACCTCTTTCCAACGCGCATTCGGTCGCGCGCGGAGCTCACGCGCTTCGTCAGCGGAGAGGCGTCGTACGTCGCGCAGCGGTCGACCTACGAGTTCTCGCGCAACACACTCGCCTGGTTCGGCCAGTCGGCCTTCGGCGATCCCGCCTTCAACGACGCCTTTGCGGTCTGCCGCTGGGAAGCCTTCGCCGATATCGCGGCCGACATGACTTTCGTCGTGCGATCCTTCCTCGACGGCGGCCCCGATCTCGATCCCGCCATGGTGCGCCTCTATGCCGACGTGCTGGGCGAGTATCCCGCGCCGGATCATCGCCCCGAGGGCTGGAGCGATCGCCATGCGACCCTGCTCAGCCGCTTCGCCGGCATCCCGTCGGACCACCGGCTCGACCTCAAGGCCATGGGACACAGGACGGGCGCGCTGATCCACGAGCACGTGCCGGCCCGGTCCAACAACGCCGAGGAAGAGCGCCAGGTCCTGGCCGCCGCCGTGACCTTCGGCCTGATCTCCTTCAACGATCGATTGCCCCGGCGCCTCGATCGCGACGCGCTTGTGCGTGACCTGCACCATGCAACTTGATTCTTGCGGCCCCGATGGTCACGCTCGCGACATGGCCGACATCGAACGCTTCCTCATCGCCGACGACCATCCGATGGTCCGCGACGCGCTGGCGTCGGCGCTCGGCCAGACGTTCGCCGGCGCGCAGTTCAGCATGGCCGGCACCCTGGCCCAGGCGCAGGCCGCGCTCGACCGGCAACCCGACACGGATGCGGTGCTGCTCGACCTCGACATGCCCGGCATGGACGGGCTGACCGGCCTCGCCCGCCTGCGCGCCGAGCATCCCACCGTGCCGATCATCATCGTCTCGGCGGCGCGCGAGGCCGGGGTCGTGCAGCGCGCCTACGAATTCGGCGCCTCGGCCTATATCGACAAGTCGGCCTCGCTCGACGAGATCTCGGGCATCGTACGCGCCGTACTCGACGGCGAGATCTTCGCCCCGCCCGACGCGGTTGCCGGCGACAGCTTCGCCCAGCGCGCCGCACAGCTCACGCCGCAGCAATGGCGCGTGCTGGCGCTGATGGTGCAGGGCGACCAGAACAAGCAGATCGCGCACAAGTTGGGTGTCGGCGAGGCGACCGTGAAGGCGCATGTCACGGTGATCCTGCGCAAGCTCGGCGTCCGCTCGCGCACCCAGGCGGTCATCGAGGCACGCGGTCTCGCGCTGCCGGCGCCGGAAGTGCTTCGTCAGTAGGACAAAGCTTCAAGGATCCTTCGCTTCGCTCAGGATGACACCGGTCTTGTCATCGGCGCACTGCGTACATCACAGCAATAGTGTCATCCCGAACGAAGCGAGGGATCCTTCCTCTTCCCTCACGCCGTAAGTCTGCCCGCCGCCGAACTTCTCAATCGCAACAGCGCGCGCAACGATGCCGGCTTCACCGGCTTGTGCAGCAGCTCGACCTGTTGCGCCCTCGCCCTCAACCGTAGCGTCGGGTCGCGGTCGGCCGTGACCAGTGCGGCCGGTACGGTGCGGCCCCAGGCCTCGCGCAGGGCGACCACGGCCTCGAGCCCATCGGCGCCTTCGTCGAGATGCAGGTCGGCCAGGACGAGGTCGGGCAAGCGGCCGGCGCGCGCGACAGCCTCCAGCGCCTCGGCCGGCGTCGCCGCCGTCGCGACGTTGCAGCCCCAGCCGCCCAATAGCGCCGCCATCGCCTCGCGCACCCTCGCCTCGTTGTCGAGGCAGAGCACGAAGCTCTCGGCCTCGATCGACGGCAGCGACTGCTGCACCGGCGGCGCGACGGGCGCGGTCACCACGGCTGCGACCCGCGGCACGGTGACGGAGAAGGTCGAGCCCTTGCCAGGCGCAGAGGCCAGCGCGACCGGCAGGTCGAGCATGCGCGCGATGCGGTCGACGATGGCGAGGCCGAGGCCCAGTCCCCGCTCCTCGCGCGGCCCCTCGTCCTCGGGCTGAAGCCGCACGAACTCGTCGAAGATGACGGCCTGCTTGTCGCGCGCGATGCCAGGCCCATTGTCGCGCACTTCGATACGGAGCAAGCCCCCTACCCGCCGGCAGCCCAGCAATACCCGCGCCGGCCGGCCCTCGACGCGGCCATAGCGTAGCGCGTTCGACAGCAGGTTCTGCAGGATGCGCCGCAGGAAGGCGGGATCGGTGTCGACGAAGGTGCGCGTCGGCACAACCACCAGCTCGACGCCGTGCCGCGCGGCCGTCGGCGCGAAGGCGGTGGCCAGCGATTCGAACAGCGGCTGTAGCGCGAACGGCCGCTTCTCCGGCTTGAAGGCGCCGGCATCGAGCTTGGAGATGTCGAGCAGCGCGTCGAGCAGCGATTCGACGGCGCCCAGGCTCGCATCGATCTTGCCGCCGAGATCGTTGCGAGGATCACGGTCTATCATCGCCGCCGTGAACAGGCGCGCGGCGTGCAGCGGCTGCAACAGGTCGTGACTCGCCGCCGCGATGAAGCGCGTCTTGCCGAGATTGGCAGCCTCGGCCTCGGCGCGGCTCGCCTCGAGCTGGGCGGTGCGCTCGACGACGCGCTGCTCCAGCGTCTCGGCGGCGCGGCGCAACTGGCCGTCGCTGTCGCGCAGCGCCTGGGCGGTGTGAACGCGCGCCGTCACATCGTTGCAGGTGGCGACGAAGCCGTCGCCAGGCAGCGGATCGAGGCGCAGCTCGATCACCCGGCCGTCGCGCGTCGCGATCTCGTGTGTCTGCGGCGTCTCGGGCCGGCGCAGCAGCGCGATGACCTCGGGCGTGGCGCCGAACTCGCGCGGCGCGGCACCGACCGCCACCGCATCGTCGTCGAGCGCCAGCAGTGCCGTGAAGCGATCGTTGAAGATCTCCAGTCGCCCCTCGCGGTCGAAGGCGGCGATGCCCATGCCAACATGGTCGAGCGTGTTGCGCAGGATCTCGTAGTTGTAGCGGATCGCCTCCGACGCCTCGTCGATGATGGCGCGCGCGCTGCGCGGCAGCAGCCGGCCGCGGCGGGCCGAGGCCGCCACGATGACGCGCGCCGAAGCCGCCCCCAGGGTGCCCGACAGCATGCGTTCGGTGCTGACCAGCGCCGTCGCCAGCGAGAGCTCACCCGACAGCGTGCGGGCCGCGCGCTCGACGCCGACGAAGCGCGCCAGGAGCTGGCGTAGCTCCTCGATGCGGGCGGCATCGGCCGGTGTCCGCCGCGTCGGCGGCTTGGGCTCTGCGCCCAGCACGAAGGCATCCGCCTGCTCCCGGTCGCGGCCGACCGGACGAACCAGCAGCGAGACGCCGACCAGCAGCGCCGTGTTGACCGCAATACAGACCAGGAAGCCCTGCAGCACCGGATCGAGGGAAGCGAGCGGCTCCGGCAGGTACGGCATGAACGGCGCCACCGGCCCGCCCCCCGTTCCCGCGCCCGCTTCCTGACGCAGCGTTGGCAACAGCAGAGCGTAGAGCCAGACGACGAAGCCGCCGGCCAGGCCTGCCACGACACCGAAACGGTGGGCGCGCTGCCAGTAGAGGCCGAGCACGAGGCCGGGCGCGAAGTTGGCGACGGCGCAGAAGGAGATGAGGCCGATGGAGGCGAGCGGCAGGTAACCGGAGATGATGCGCTCGTAGGCGTAGCCCGCCATCAGGATCAGCACGACGGCGGCGCGGCGCACCAGCACGACCAGCGGGCCCATGTCGCGCGCGACGCCGGCCTGCCGCCGCAGCAGATAGGGCATCAGCAGCTCGTTGCCGATCATGCCCGAGAGCGCCATGCAGGCCACGATCACCATCGAGGTCGCCGCCGACAGGCCGCCGATGAACACGAAGGCCGACAGCCAGCTCGCGCCGTTCACCAACGGCAACTGCAGCACATAAAGGTCGGGACTGACGTTCGGGCCGAGCAGCAGCAGGCCCGCCGCCGCGATCGGGATCACGAACAGGTTGATCAGCACGAGATAGGCCGGGAACAGCCAGCGCGCCGTCTTGAGGCTGGCCGGATGGTCGTGTTCGACGACGGCGACGTGGAACTGGCGTGGCAGGCAGAGGAAGGCCATGCCCGAGAGCAGCGACATCACGATCCAGGTGAGCGGCGAGCCCTCGCGCGTCAGCCGGTCCGACAGCGCCGGCGCCTCGGCTAGGCGCGCCATCATGTCGGCCGGCCCATCGAACAGGAACCACACGACGAAGGGACCGACCGCCAGCAGGGCCAGCAGCTTCACCACTGATTCGAAGGCGATGGCCAGCATCATGCCGCGATGCTGTTCGGAGGCCTGCACGTTGCGCACGCCGAACAGGATGGTGAACAGCGCCATCAGCGCCGCCACGATCAGCGAGGTGTCGGCATGCACGACGGCCGGCGCGCCACCGCCCCAGGACGACGGCGCCGCAATGGTGCGGAACGACGAGGACACGGCCTGCAGCTGCAGCGCGATGTAGGGCAGCACGCCCACGGTCGCGAACAGGGTGGCGGTGACGCCGACGGCGCGGCTCTTGCCGTAGCGCGAGGCCAGGAAGTCGGCGATCGAGGTGACGTTGTGCTGCTTGGCCAGGCGCACCATGCGGCGCAGGATCGGGTAGCCCAGCGTCACGACCAGGACCGGACCGGTATAGATCAGGATGAAGTCGATGCCCGAGGTCGCCGCCCGCCCGACCGCGCCGTAGAAGGTCCAGGAGGTGCAGTAGATGGCCAGCGACAGGCCATAGACCACCGGCGCCACCGAGTTCCGCGACCAGTCACGCGCATGCCGGTCGCCGAAATAGGCGACGGCAAAGAGCAGCCCCAGATAGGCCAGCGACAGGGCCAGGACAGCCGGTTCCACCAGCATGCGTGCGCGTTTCTCCCGGCCGTCATTGAACCGTCTGGGCGGGGCCGCTACAAGCTCCGCCACACAAGGATTTGGTTACAATGGCATCCTACCAGTACATCTACGTGATGAAGGGTCTGAACAAGACCTTTCCCGGCGGCAAGCAGGTCCTGAAGGACATCTGGCTGTCGTTCCTGCCCGGCGCCAAGATCGGCGTGCTCGGCCTCAACGGCTCGGGCAAGTCCACCCTGCTCAAGGTCATGGCAGGCCGCGACGACAATTTCACCGGCGAGGCCTGGGCGGCCGAGGGCGTGAAGGTCGGCCTGCTGGAGCAGGAGCCGGGCCTCGACCCCGCCAAGGACGTGCTGGGCAACGTCATGGACGGCGCCGGCGACATGGCGAAGGCGCTGGCGCGCTTCGAGGAGGTGTCGAACGCCTTCTCCGACCCCGACGCCGACATGGACAAGCTGATCGCCGAGCAGGCCGAATTGCAGGAGAAGATCGACGCCGGCAACGGCTGGGATCTCGGCCGCACCGTCGAGATCGCCATGGACGCGCTGCGCTGCCCGCCGTCCGAAGCCAATGTCGAGAAGCTCTCGGGCGGTGAGAAGCGCCGCGTGGCGCTGTGCCGCCTGCTGCTCTCCAAGCCCGACATGCTGCTGCTCGACGAACCGACCAATCATCTCGACGCCGAGTCGGTGGCCTGGCTGGAGCGCCATCTCGCGGAGTTCCCCGGCACCGTCGTGGCCGTCACCCACGATCGCTACTTCCTCGACAACGTGGCCGGCTGGATCCTCGAACTCGACCGCGGCGCCGGCATCCCGTGGGAAGGCAACTACTCGTCCTGGCTGAAGCAGAAGGACAAGCGCCTCGAGTTGGAAGAGAAGACCGCCGACGCCCGCCGCCGCACCATGCAGCGCGAGCTCGAATGGATGGGCACCAGCCCGTCGGCGCGCCGTTCCAAGAGCAAGGCGCGTATCGCGGCCTACGAGCGCATGGTGGAAGAGGACAGCCAGCAGACGCTCGACCGCGCGCAGATCGTCATCCCCGCCGGCCCGCGCCTCGGCGACCATGTCATCCGCGCCGAGGGCATCTCCAAGGGCTTCGGCGACCGGCTGCTGATCGACAACCTGTCGTTCAACCTGCCGCCGGGCGGCATCGTCGGCGTCATCGGTCCCAACGGCGCCGGCAAGACCACGCTGTTCAAGATGATCACCGGCCAGGACAAACCCGACAGCGGCACCTTCTCGGTCGGCCCGTCGGTGAAGCTCGGTTACGTCGACCAAAGCCGCGAGACGCTCGATCCCAACAAGAGCGTGTGGGAGGAGCTTTCGGGCGGCCTCGACATCATCAAGCTCGGCACCAAGGAAATTTCCAGCCGCGCCTATTGCGGCTCGTTCAACTTCAAGGGCGCCGACCAGCAGAAGAAGGTCGGCCAGCTCTCCGGCGGTGAGCGCAACCGCGTGAACCTCGCCAAGATGCTGAAGAGCGGCGCCAACGTCCTGCTGCTCGACGAGCCGACCAACGACCTCGACGTCGACACGCTGCGCGCGCTCGAAGAGGCGCTGGTCGAGTATGCCGGCTGCGCCGTCGTGATCTCGCATGATCGCTGGTTCCTCGACCGCATCGCCACCCACATGCTGGCCTTCGAGGGCGACAGCCATGTCGAGTGGTTCGAGGGCAACTACCAGGACTACGAACTCGACCGGCATCGCCGCCTCGGCACCGACGCCGACCAGCCGCACCGCATCAAGTACAAGCCGCTGGTCCGCTAGGCCGGCGGACGCAGGGGCAAAAGATGGACCCGCTGAAGGAAGTCCAGTGGGGCGCCGACTGGGCGTGGGGCGTCCCGCTGATCGCCCTCACCTGCGTCATTCACATCCTGTGCCTGGCGGTCTTCACCGCCAGGGTCGACCGCCTGCTCGATGCGATGAAGAACAAGCGGCGTCACTTCACGCTCACCTTCTCCCTGGTGATGGCGATGGCCGTGACGCTGGTGACGACGCTGCACATCTTCGAGGGCGCCATCTGGGCCGTGGCCTACCGCCTCCTCGACGCCATCCCCGACAACCGCTCCGCCATGCTCTACTCGCTGGGCGCCCTCACCACCTACGGCGACACCACCATCCACCTCGAACACCAGTGGAAGATGATGGGCTCGCTCGAAGCGGTTAACGGCATGCTGCTGTTCGGGCTTACGACCGCGTTCCTGTTCGCGATGATCCAGCGGGTGCTGCCGGCACCTAATCGGTCCTAGCGCTCACCGCTCTCTTTCGGACTCCTCTCCACCGCTAGGGGGAGATGTTGGGTGAGGGGGTTGCGCACGGTCTTCGATGCCCCCTCACCTAGCCTCTCCCCCTAGCGGGGGCGAGGAACATGAGGCGAGGCAAAGCCTCGCCTACGCAGCTTCCCGCCGGCAGAGACACGAAGCCCGCACCGGCATCTCCGTCCGCGCCGACGCCAGATCCAGCCGCGCCTTGATCAGCGGCGCCTCGACCTTTTCGCCGCGGCGGACGAGGCATTCGTGGAGGCCGTGCAGGCTCCAGACGTTCTCGGGATGCCAGCAGGCGCGGTTGGTCTTGCCGTCGAAACCAAGATCGGCGCGGTAGACTGCCTCGGCCTCGGCGAGATGGCCCTGCTCCAGCAGCAGCGCGCCGAGCGCATGGCGGGTCGGCTGCATCCAGCCCCAGGGCTCGTCGTAGGGCAGTGAATCGTCGAGTTCGACGGCGCGTCGCAGATGAGCGAAGGCCAGGTCGAAGTTGCCGCGGCGATATTCCAGCTCGCCGGTCAGCATCTCCTCGCCGATCGCCAGCAGGTCGAGCATCGTGTTGTTGTGCAGGCGGCGGCTCTTCGGCACCCGTGCGCAGGCGGCGCGGAAGTCGGCGCGCGCGTGCTCGGCCTTCTCGATCTGGCCCAGCACCGAATGCGCCACGCCCCTGGCATAGAGCATCATCGCCGTGGTCCCGCAGTAGAGGTCCGGGTCCTTCGGCAGTTCCTGGGCGATGATCTCCTCCCACTTGCCGAAGCGCACCAGCACATGCTGCTTCATCGAGAGATAGCCCTCGATGAAGTCGGCCATCGGCGGCGAGGGAATGCGCAGCAGTTCTTCGGGCGTGGTGTCGATAAGCTCCTGCGCCGCCTTGATGGCCGGCGTGTACTGGCCGAGGAACATGGCGCCGTAGACGATGAAGTGATGGTCGTGGCTGCGATAGAGCGAATAGACGTTCATAGCGCCCTCGCGCGCCAGGAACTTGCGGTCGACCACGACGGCCTTCTGGTTATAGACGACGACGTCGCGATAGTTGCCGCACAGCACGTCGATATGGGTCGGCATGTGCACGAGGTGACCTGAGTCGGGCACGAGGTCGCGCAGCCGGTCGCCGGCCCGCAGCGCGCGCTGCGGGAAGGGCGACATCTCCATCAGGTGGACATAGAGGTGCAGCAGGCCGGGATGGTCCCAGCTCGCGGGCATGTCGCGGAAGGCGCTCTCCATCACCTCGACGGCCTCGTCCGTGCCGGCGCCGGGCGTCGCCTTGCCGGTCTTGAGGTCCCACATCTGCCACGGCGTCTCGTTCATGATCGATTCGACGAAAACCGAGCGCAGGTCGAGGTCGGCGGGATGCGCCTTGAACAGCTTGCGCATCTCGACCGTGAATTGCTTATCCCAGGTCGTCTGGTCCTCGATCGCCTCGCGCTGCGGATAGCGCGCCGGCAGCGCGCGGATCAGCGCCTGCTCGACCGGCGAGGCGTTGGATGCAGCGGCCAGCGCGCGCTGCATGGCGTCGTAGGAGGCTTCCAGCGCCCGCGCCTTGCCCGCCGGGTCGTAGCGATGCCAGGGCAGATTGTAGTTCGGGCCGGCGGCGTAGGAGACGCCCCAATGGGCCATGGCACAGCCGGGATCGTGCTCCAGCGCGCGGCCGAAGCACTTGATCGCCTCGGCATGGTTGAAGCCGTAGAGCCAGTTGAGGCCGCGGTCGAACCAGGTCTGCGCCTCGGGCGACGTCGTGGTGACGGTGCGCTTGTAGGCGCCGAGATCGTAATAGTCGTCCATGGCCATCTCTCCCGCTGCGGTCCGGCGCGCATCGTGCCGCCCGGACAGGAGCGTCGCAACACCGGCGCACGCGACCTCCAGATGATCTAGACTTGAGCCGCGATGCGTATCCTCCTCATCGAAGACGATCCCATGATCGGCCAGGGGCTTTCCCGTGCGCTGAACGAACAGGGAATGCAGGTCGAATGGACACGCGACGCCGAGCGCGGCGAGGCCGCCTGGCGCCGCGGCGACCATTCGGTCGTGCTGCTCGACATCGGGCTACCCGGCCGGTCGGGGGTCGACCTGATGAGGTCGATGCAGGCCACGGATATCGACACGCCCGTGCTGGTCGTCACGGCCCGGAGCGAGATCGAAAGCCGCGTCGCGGTGCTCGATCTCGGCGCCGACGACTACGTCGTGAAGCCCTTCGAGCTGCGCGAACTGCTGGCGCGCATCCGCGCGGTCATGCGCCGCCATGACAAGAACGGGCGCTCCACCCTGGCAGCCGGCGAACTCGCCATCGATCTCGCGACCCATCTGGTCAGCTATCGGCAGAAATCCATGAGGCTGCCGGCGCGCGAGTTCGCCCTGCTGCAAATGCTGGTGCGGCAGGCTGGCAGGATCGTGCCGCGCGATTCGATCGAGCGCGAGATCTACGTCGCCGGCGAAGAGATCGAGAGCAACGCCGTGGACGTGCTGATCCACAGCATCCGGCGCAAGTTCGACCGCGAGATCATCCGCAACGTGCGCGGCGCCGGCTGGCTCGTCATCAAGGAGACGTCGTGACGTCGGTCCGCTGGACGGCCTACCGGTGGATCGTCTCGGTTCTGGCCGTCATTGCCGTGATCAGCACGGCCGTCTCCTACATCGCGGGCAAGGACGAGGCGAACCACGTCTTCGACGGCCAGCTGGCCCAGATCGCCCTGCATGTCGGCAGCGACACGCGCGCGCTGCCGCCCGGTGCACCCAAGCTCGATCCCGAGGACGAGCTCATCGTCCAGATCTGGGACGGTGAGGGCCGGCCAGTCCGCGCAACGGGCGGCGTCGACATTCCTCGGCAGGACCGCGCGGGCTTCGCCGATCTCAGGGTCGGCGACATCGCGTGGCGGGTGTTTACGCTCGAGGACAAAGGGCAGACCATTCAGGTCGCGCAGCGCCAGAAGGTGCGCGACACGCTGGCCGAGCATCTAGCACTCGCCGCGGCGCTGCCCCTGCTCGCGGCCATTCCCCTCGCCTGGGGCTTCTTCGTGGTCGGCCTCGGGCGGTTGTTCAGGCGACTCGACCTGGCCAGCACGGACCTCGCGTATCGCAGCGGCGATCCGACGGCGCTGCTGCCGCTCGACATCGCGCCCGGCGAGGTGAGGCCGCTCATCGTCGCCATGAACGAATTGCTGCAACAGCAGCGGGCGGCCGGCGCGCAGCAGCGGCAGTTCGTGTCGGATGCCGCGCATGAGCTGCGCACGCCGCTGGCGGCGATCCAGATCCTCGTCGACACCCTGGCCGAGCGATCCTCGACGCCGGGCGCGAGCGTCACCGACATCGTGGGCGATCTGTCGCTGGCCACGGGCCGGGCACGCGCGCTGTGTAACCAGCTCCTGAAATTGGCGGAGCTCGATGCAAGAAAGGATCGGACGCCCTCGACGGAAATCGATCTGCATCGCCTGCTCCTGGAGGTGGTCGCCGGCCATGTGCAGTTCGCCTCCCGCAAGGGAATCGAACTGAGCCTGAGCGTCACGACCGAGCTTCGCGTGAAGGCCGAGAAGACCGACCTCACGAGCCTCTTCTCCAACCTCGTCGACAATGCCATCCGCTACGGAGATGCCGGCATCGTGGAGATCTCGATGCGGATGCAGGACGGATCGGGACTGGTCGAGGTCGTGAACGGCGGCAGCGGCATACCCGCCGAGGCCCTGCCTCGGATCTTCGACCGCTTCTTCCGTGCCGCGTTGCAGGAGATCGAGGGAACGGGCCTCGGCCTCGCGATCGCCAAGGCGACCGCCGACCGCTATCGCTTCACCCTGTCGGTCGCGAACCGGCCCGCAGGCGGTGTGATCGCCTCGGTCGCGATCCCGGCGGATGCCCTGCTGATTAATGTCTGAGCGAGAATTCCACCGGCACGACAACGCTCAGCGTGTCGCCCGACTGGCTCTGCGGGAAGCCCGGCAAGGGCTCTGCGCCGCGCACCATCTCCATGCCCGCCTGATCGAGGGCGGTGAAACCGGAAGTCTGGAGGACGTGCGCCTCCAGCACGCGGCCGTCGCGACACATCGTGAAGACGATGTGGGGAGTCCCCTGCTGGCCCTTCCGCTGTGCCTCCGCGGGGTATCGCTTGTAGCGATCAAGGTGATGCTGCAGGACGTCCTGCCATTCCTTCAGGGTCGTCTGCGTCGGCGCCTCCGGGCCGGCGGCCTGCGGATCGCAGGTCGGAGCGGCCTCCGCCATGGTCGGTGCCGTTCCCTCCGGGTCTGCCAAGGGAGGCGGCGGATCGTGCGTCTCGGCACTCTCCGGTTCCGGCACGATCTCCAGGTCCACGGGCAGCGGCGGGAGTTCCATCAGGATCGCCGGGACTGGCGGCCGCGAGGCTTCCTCTGAGTGACCCTCGGCGAGCAGCATGCCGATCGCCACGGCATGCAGCGCCACGGCGAAGACGAAGCCGAAGGTCCAACGGAGGGTAGCGAACATGCCGGCAACTATCCGACAGCCGAGGCCGCGCTGATTTAGCGAGCGCTAATTCTGGAGCAATTCTTTGCTGCGGATGGCCCGGATTGACACGCCAAACGGCCCGAACCTATTTTGCAACCGATACGCAATTGCATGAATTGAAGGTCGTAAGCCGCCGATGATTGCGGTCCTCGTCATCGTGTTCCGGGAAGTCCTGGAAGTGGGTCTCGTCGTCGGCATCGTGCTCGCCGCAACCCGTGGGGTCGCGGGCCGCGGCCGGTGGATCGGCGCGGGCATCGCCGTGGGTATTGCCGGCGCCCTGGTGATGGCGGGCGTCGCCGACCAGCTCGGCGGCGTCTTCGATGCGCCCGGACAGCAGCTTCTCGATGCCGCCATCCTGGCCTTTGCCGTCGTGATGCTCGCCTGGACCGTGGTGTGGCTCTCCGTACACGGCCGCCAGATGACGGCCGCCATCAGCCAGGTCGGCCGCGACGTCGCCGAGGGGCGCAAGCCGCTGAAGGCGCTGGCCGCGGTCGTCTGCGTGACCGTGCTGCGCGAAGGCTTCGAGGTCGTCCTCTTCGTCTACGGCACGGTGGCGGCCGGAAACCTCACGACCCTCGATGTCGCGGCCGGCGTCGGTCTCGGCATCCTCTACGGCGCGGCGATCGCCGGTGCGCTCTATCTCGGCCTGGGCACGATCCCGCTGCAGCATGTCTTCAAGGTGATCTCCGTCCTGATCACCCTGCTGGCCGCCGGACTGGCCGCGCAGTCGGTGGGGTTGATGCAGACGGCCGGCTATCTGCCGTTCTGGTCCGGGCAGGCGTGGGATACGTCGCAGGTCCTGCGCCAGGACAGCATCGTGGGACGGATTCTGCACACGCTCATCGGCTACCTGCATCGCCCGACGGGCTTGCAGGTGCTGGCCTACGCCGCGACGATCGTCATGATCGTCATCGCGACGCTGTCGGTCGAGCGGACCCGCGCCCGGAGCCGGAGCTAGCGCCGGGCAGCGCCCGCCGTTTCGCGCTAGTCTCGACGGGTATGAAAAGCCCAGGACGCATTGTGATCTGCGGCGGCGGCGCCATCGGCACCGCCATCGCCTATTTCCTCAGCCGGCGCGGCGCCCGCCCGATCGTGGTCGAGCGCCACGAGGTCGCGGGCTCGGCGTCCGGCAAGTCGGGCGGCTTCCTCGCCTTCGACTGGTGCCGCGGCACGGCCGTCGACCGGCTGGCGCGGCGCAGCTTCGCGCTGCATGCCGAACTCGCCGGAGAACTCGGCAATCCGTGGGGCTACCGGACACTCACCACCTATGCCGGCCATGCCGCCGCGGGCCGAAGCACGCTCGGCAAGCCCGGCCGTCCATGGCTGTCGTCCGACGTCACGCTGACCGGCCAGATCGGCTCGCCGCAAACGACGGCTTTGGTCGAGCCACGCGCCTTCACCACCGGATTGATGCGTGCAGCCGAGGCCAATGGCGCCGAGCTGCGTCACGGTACCGTCGTCGATTTGCTGCGCGGCCCGAAAGGCGAAGCGTGCGGTGTCATGCTGGACGGCGGTGAGACTATCGAGGGCGACGGCGTGGTGATCGCGATGGGCCCTTGGTCGATCCTGGCCTCGCGCTGGCTGCCCCTCCCCGCCGTCTATGGCTTCAAGGGCCATAGTCTCGTCTTCAGGACCGGCGATGCCGTGCCGGCCGAGGCGCTGTTCCTGGAATACGAGGAAGCAAGCGGCGAGACGCTGACGCCCGAGATCTTCGCCCGCGCCGACGGCACGGTCTGGGCCTGCGCCGTCTCGAGCACCGCGTCGCTGCCGGTCGATCCCGCCGACGTTGCGGGAGACGACGGCGCGCATGAACGTCTCGAAGCGCTCTGCCGCCAGGTCTCGCCCGCGATCGCCGCGGCCCCCATCGTGGCGCGCCAGGCTTGCTTCCGTCCCGTGACCGAAGACGGGCTGCCGCTGATCGGCGCGGCGCCCGGCGTCGAGGGCGCCTGGATCGCCACCGGCCACAGCGTCTGGGGCATGCTCAACGCGCCCGCGACCGGCGAGGCGATGGCCGAACTGATCCTCGACGGTGCGACGAGCCACGTTCCCCTGAGGCACTTCGATCCGCAGCGTCTGCGGACCTTCTCCGGACTGCGTTAGCCTTCCGGCTTGCTCGTCCATCGCGGCGGCAGCAACCGCGTGTTCAGGACGAAGGGCACGCTGTTCTCGCTCAGGCGGATCGTGCCGATGAACGGCAGGTCGTAGGTGGCGCGGAAATAGATCTGGGAGCGGTGGACGACGCCGTAATCCTCATTGAGCGGCGGCAGGCCGAACAGCGCACGAAAAGGACAGCGGAAGGTGGCTTGCTCGCCGGGCTTCAGCTCGGAGGCGGAGCCCACCGGAAAGCGCACGTCGGTCGCCTCGATCAGCGTCGGCTCGCGGCCGGAGGCCCGCACATGATCGAGGACGCAGGCGAACTTCAGCCCCTTCATCGCAAACCACGGGTTCGTGTTCTCCGCCGTGAAGGTCGCGTCGAAAGGTGAGCCCGCCTTCTGCTCCTCCGACGCATAGCTCGGTACCGGCCGCATCGCCCACGCGCCGATGCCGATGCCTGCGATCACGACGAGCACGGCCAGGAAGACGATCAGGCTCTGCAGCGACTGCGCGCCGCTGTGCGCCATCATGCGCAATTCCTGTTGCAGCGTGGTCGTTGGCGGCGGAAGTGGCTTGGGTCCCGAGGCCCGGGACGCCTGCTTGCGCGGCGCCTTGGGCTTCGCGCTGGAAGAAGAGGGCTTCGCGCCGGAAGAGGCGCTCTTCCGGGGCTTGCTCGGGGGCTTCTTCTTCTGCGCCATCGCCGGCAGGCTTAACGCATCCCGCCAGCCTCTTCCATTACGCGACTGGTCGCAGGCGCTCCAGCGACTACGGCCGGCGCTGGCGCAACTGCTCCTCGATCATCTTGTTCAGGCCGCTGCGGATGCGATCTAGGTCAAGCTCGCCCTTCAGCCGCCGCTCGTTCTTGATGCCGTCCATCATGCTTTCCATGATGTTCGCCGGGTTGAAGCTCGGCGGGAAGGAACGCGGGGGAAATTCCTTGAACGTCGCCACGAAGGCGAAGACGTTGTCCATCACGCCATAGACACCACCCACCTGGTTGATCAGCCAGTCCCAGTAGGTGTTGGAGGTGATGTCGGCGCGCTCGAACGGATCCTGCATCAGGTTGAAGATCTTCTGCATGCGGAGCGTCGTGAACGGCTCGGCCCAGACACCCATCGTGCCCTGCATGCGCTGCTCGGAGAACACGTACTTCATGTCGCCCTTGCGGTAGCCGACCAGCAAGCCGTCATCGTCGGTGTAGAAGAAATTGTCGCGCGCGCTCTTCGTGCCGTTGTTGCTGCCGGCCGTGCCGCTCACGGTACGCAGGAACGCCGACTGGTCGTAGCCGTCGAGATGGACCTTGTAGGCGATGCCGTTGGCCGTGTAGCCCGCCTTGCACTTGGCCACGATCTCAGGCTCGCCGGCGATCGAGCACAGCGTCGGGATCCAATCGTTGTGGCTCATGATCTCGTTGGAGACCGTGCCGGGCCTGATGTTGCCCGGCCAGCGCACCAGGCAGGGCACGCGGAAGGCGCCTTCCCAGTTGGTGTTCTTCTCGTTGCGGAACGGCGTCATGGCGCCGTCCGGCCAGGTGTTCATGTGCGGGCCGTTGTCGGTCGTGTAGACGACAATCGTGTCGTTCGCGACACCCATGTCGTCGACCGCCTTCAGGATCAGGCCGATCGTGTCGTCATGCTCCTGCATGCCGTCGATATATTCGCTGTCGCCATGCTTGTAGCGGCCGCGATGAGCAGCGCGGACATGGGTGCGCAGATGCATGCGGGTCGAGTTGAACCAGCAGAAGAACGGCTTGCCGGCCGCCTGCTGGCGCTTCATGAAATCGATCGCCGCCGCGGACGTCTCGTCGTCGATCGTCTCCATGCGCTTCTTGGTCAGCGCGCCGGTATCCTCGATCGTCTGCTTGCCGACCTTGCCGAAGCGCGGATCGACCGTCGGGTCGTCGACGTTGGTCGCCTTGCACTTCAGCACGCCGCGCGGGCCGAACTTGGCGCGATAGGCCGGGTCCTTTGGATAATCGGGAAGCTCCGGCTCCTCCTCGGCGTTGAGGTGATAGAGATTGCCGAAGAACTCGTCGAAGCCGTTCACCGTCGGCAGCGATTCGTTGCGGTCGCCGACATGGTTCTTGCCGAACTGGCCCGTGGCATAGCCCAGGTTCTTGAGTAGCCCGCCGATCGACGGATCGAGCTGGCTCATGCCCATCGGCGCGCCGGGGAAGCCCACCTTGGTGAGGCCGGAGCGGATGCCGTGCTGGCCGGTGAGGAAAGCGGCGCGGCCGGCGGTGCACGACTGCTCGCCGTAATAATGCTGGAGCTTGATGCCTTCGCGCGCGATGCGGTCGATGTTCGGCGTCTCGTAGCCCATCAGCCCGCCCGAATAGGCGCTGACGTTCGAGATGCCGATATCATCGCCGAAGATCACGAGGATGTTGGGCTTGCGACCACCGCCGCCGGCCGGCGGTTGGGGCACCGGCTGCGCCGGCCTTTGCTGCGGCGTCTGCTGCGCCTGCGCAAGCTGCGGACCGATGCCCGCCGTCGCGAGCACGGAGAGCGCGGTGCCGCCGAGGAGAAGATTGCGGCGCCGGTTATCGACGGGCTTGTCCTTACGATCGCTCATGTCATTCCTCCTGCTTTCACCCCGCTGAAGGGACGCTAGCAAAAAGATCAATGGCCGGGCAGATGCGGCACCCTGCGCCCACGCATGGCCGGTTATCTAAAGGCGTTCTCCAGGGCGCCCCGCGTCGCTGTCGCCCCTTCGCGCGCAACATCGACCGCAGGTCGAGCCCAGTGCGCCGGATTAGGCGCCTCGTAGCTCACCCAGCCGCGATAATCCTTGGCCGCGAGCAGTTGGAACAACTCGCTCCAGCGCACGACGCCCTTGCCGGGCGCCAGGCGATCGACCGGCGGTGCGGCGTTGGGTGGCGCATCGGGCACGTCGCTGTACTGGACATAGAAGATCTCGGAAGCCGGCACCTCCTCGAAGCCGCGGCCGGGCCGGCCGCCGCGCTGCAGGTGATAGGCATCGAGCAGCAGGCCGACGCTCTTCTGTCCGGCCTTGGCGATCAGCTCGCGCAGGATCTCGAGGCGGCTCACGATCGGATGCTGGAACTGGTATTCCAGCGCGAGCCGGAGCCCGTGACGCGCCACGATCTCGCCGGCATGACGAATGTTCGCCACGCCCTCTTCCATCGACGCCGTGCCGGGGCCAATGCCGCTCATCACGGTCGCGCAATCGAGCGTCACCGCCCGCTCGCAGGCCTCTTCCAGCGAGGCGAACAGCCTTTCGCGATCATCCTTCCCCGCGAAGGTCCAGCCATACTCGCAGCCGACGGCGGCGACCGGCAATCCGTTTGCGCGCACCTTACCCAGCACAGCGGTATTCGAGAGGCCGCTCTCCTTGGCGCGCTTGAAGTCGACGCGGCGCAATTCGACCGCATCGAAGCCACCGGCCTTGGCGGCGGCCAGCGCATCCTCCAGAGGCGTCGTGTCGACGGTCCAGAGATGCAGCGCGAGGCCGCGGAACTTGTGATGCATCGGATATCCCCCTCAGAACGGGATCACGTAGTTCAGGATCGCGATCTGGCGCAACAGCACCTGGCGGATGACGTGCGCGACCTTGACGTGATCGGTGTAAATGGCTGCCTCGCCGACGCTGCCGGCCGGCAGGCTTCGCGCGATGGCGTCGTCGTCGAGGGCAACACGCACGACGAAGGGCACGGGCTGCGCGCCCTTGGGCGTTATGGCCAGTCCCGAGGCCTGCGTCTGCCCCGTCGAGACGGCCTGCAACACGGCCTCGACCTTGCCGGTGACGATCCGGCCGGGCAGGAACTTGAAGGCCATCTCGACCGGCTGGCCCGGCGCCACGTAGCGCGCGTCGATTTGCTGGATCTCGATCCCGGTGATCGAACTCGACGTGTCGATGAAGGCCAGGACCGGCGCCAGCGTCGAGACGCGGGCGCCCTTCTGAAGGCCCAGGTTGGTCACGTAGCCGTCGGCCGGCGCGCGGACCGTCGTCTTGTCGAGATCCCACTTCGCGCGCTCCAGTTCGGCCCGGAGCCGTTTAACCTCGGCGTCGCGCTGCTGGACGTCGAAGGCGCGGCCGGCCTGCGTTCGTTCCAGCTCGGTCATCTGTTCGAGACGCAGCTCGGCGAAGGATAGCTGGGCCTCCAGCGCCTTCACCTGCGCGGCGTAGGGCACGGGATCGATACGGAACAGCACGTCGCCCGCCTTCAGCGGGGTATTGGCGGCGACCGACACTTCGATCACCTCGCCCGCCACATCGGGCGTGATCGCCACGGCGTGACGGCCGAGCAGCACCGGCCCCCCGGGCGCACCCCAGTTCATCGGGATGAACAGGCCGACCAGCAGCAGGAGCAGGACGAGGAAGGGTGAGGCCTTCCAGAACAGGTTGAAGGGAACGACCTTGAACCAGACGAGCAGGAAGAGGATCGCCAGGTAGGCGTTCAGGAGGAAGACGATCATCGGCGGTCAGCCGGCACGTCGAGATAGGCCCAGATGAAGGCGACCGGCCAGAGCACGAAACCGAAGAACAGGGTGATCCACCCGGCGACCTTCACCGCCTGCGCATGCGGATGATGGCGCGTCTGCGCGATGTGGCCGGGCAGCCAGCCCATGATGCAGATGACGGCGATCGTGCTGACCGCCAGCACAACGAGAACGAGCCAGGCAAAGAGATCGAGACCCGACATGCCTCTCCCCGAAGCCGGGCGTTGCCCGACTAGATGCGGTGATCCATGTCGAGCGCGGGTTCCGGCACGTCGACGCAGCCGATGATGCGGGCGGGAACGCCGGCGGCGGTGCAGCCGGCCGGGACGGGATCGAGCACGACGCTGCCGGCCGCGATCTTGGCGCATGCGCCGATCTCGATGTTGCCCAGCACCTTGGCGCCGGCGCCCAGCAGCACGCCGCGCCGCACCTTCGGATGGCGGTCGCCGCGTTCCTTGCCGGTGCCTCCCAGGGTCACGCCGTGCAGCATGGAGACGCCGTCTTCCACGACGGCGGTCTCGCCGATCACCACGCCGGTGCCATGGTCGATGAAGATGCTCTTGCCGATCACCGCGCCGGGATGGATGTCGAGGCCGAACAACGAGCTGGCGCGGCTCTGCAGGAAGTGGGCGAGCTGGATGCGGCCCTGCGTCCACAGCCAGTGCGCGGCGCGATAAGTCTGCAGCGCGTGGTAGCCCTTGAACCAGAGCAGCGGGTCGAGATGGGAGGTGCAGGCGGGATCACGATCAACGACCGCCATGATGTCGGCTCGTGCGGCGACACCGATCTCCGGATCCGCGGCAAAGGCCTCCTCGAAGGTCTGGCGAATCAGGGCAGCAGGCACCTCGGTCGTGCCGACGAGCCGGGCCAGATGGTAGCTCAGAGCGCTCTCGAAGCGCGGCTGGCTCAGGATGGTCGCGTGGAGCGTGCCGGCGAGCGCGGGTTCGGACGCGGCGGCCGACTGGGCGGCCTCGCGAATCCGGTCCCAGACCGGATCGACCGCCCTCAGATCCGCGGATCTAAGCTCGGCCGTGTTCTTGGCAACTGCGCTGTCCATGGCGCTCTCCTCCGCTCCGCTCTCGTCCCCTGCGACGCCCGCGGACCGATCGACACGCCTCCCTCGAAAGGAAGACTACGCCGACCGGCCTACCGGTGCAATTCGCGGCTCAGCGAGCGGCCCGTGCTTCCAGCTCGTTGACCAGCGGCTCGACCTTGCCGCCATGGCTCTGGATGTAGGAATTGAAATCCGAACGTCTAGTCATGACCATGCTGACGCCCTCGACTTTCACGTCGGTGATCCGGTCGTTGCGGATTTCCCATTCGAGCTTGATCGGCTGGCCGCTCGTCTGGTTCAGCCGGCTGTCGACGATCGTCACGCCATTGGCGCGCGGCGTCACCTTGCCGACGGTCAGGGTCTGGCCGCCATACTGGCCGAACCGCTCGCTGTAGGCCTTGGCCTCCGCCGTGGCGACGGCCTTGAGGTAGCGCGTGCGCTCCTGCTCGGTCGCGGTGTTCCAGTGGGTGCCCAGCGCCGACCGCGCCATCGCGGGCATGTCGAAGCTGCCGTTGAGGACGCTCAGGATCGCGGCCTGGCGATCGGCACCGGTCTTGGTCTTGATGATGTCGATGACCTGCTGGGCCGTGCTCTGCACGAGCTGCGCAGGATCGGCCGCATGGGCCGGAAGAACGGCGAAGACGGCGGTGGCGGCGGCAAACTGCAACACGCCACGACGAGAGGTGAGCTTCGGCACCGTGCACTCCATCAGGAGAATTCAGGAAGGGCGTTCTAGCCCGGACGCCGGCTCAACGCACCCGTCGCCGGGCGCGTTGCTCTAACGCACCAGTGCCAGGTTGTCGCGACGCTCGAGTTCGCTGCGCGCGTTGGTCTTCTCGCGCTTCTCGCGAATCTGGTCGGCGCGGTTCTGCGTGTAGGCCGAACGCAGCGCCGCGTAGTAGTCGACGCTGTTCTTCTCGAGATCGTCGAGCGCGAAGATGGTGCGGGAACGGTAGTCGATGGCGTTCATGCCGTAGCGCCCGAGCTGCCAGTAATCCCAGTCAACCGCGAGATTAAACGTCAGGATACGGAACGGATCGACCAGATAGTCCATCATCAGGCCGGTGCCGTCGCGCGCATTGGACGGACCGTAGGCCGGCAGCATGAGATAGAAGCCGCCATTTTCCGGCTCGACGCCCGCCCAGAGGCCGATCGTCTTGCCGAAATCTTCCTTGGTGCGCTCGAGGCCGAAGCTCGACGCCACGTCGAAGATGCCGGCGAGGCCGATGGTCGAATTCACGAGGAAACGCGCCATGGTCGTCGCGGCGCGATTCGGGTCGCCCTGGAACACCTCGTTGATGGCCGTCACCGGCTCGCCGAGATTGTCGAGGAGGTTGCGCACACCTGTCTGTGCCCGGTCCGGCACCAGGTCGCGGTACATGACGGCCAGCGGACGCAGCGCGATGAGGTCGACCGCGCGGTTGATCGAAAAGATGAAGCGGTTCGGGGTTTCCAGCGGATCCCAGACCTCGGCGGCACCGGTATCGCCGGAGGCGCAGCCCCCGACCACCGTGCCGGCGAGGGCGACCGCGACGGTCGAGCGGCGGATGCTTGAAGCGATGGCCTTCGTCACACTGAACATCAACGCCGACCCCGGTTCCATCCCGCTGGCCCAGGGACGCCGGGCCAAAAAGCGTGACGCGACGTTCACGTCGCATTTGGCAGAGTGTTGCACACCGAAGCTGCAGATTGAAGCAATTCCGGGTAGGGGCACCGCCGGCGCGCCGGTTTCGAATGTTTCGAATATTTCAGTCTTGCATACATAAATATATGCTTATATCATTCTCCTCATGGAACACCTCCTCACCCTGCTGCGGGCGGCCGCCGAGGATACCAGGCTGCGTATCCTGGCCCTGGCAGCGCGCGAGGACCTGACCGTCAGCGACTATGTGAACGTGCTGGGACAGAGCCAGCCGCGAGTCTCCCGGCACCTGAAACTGCTGGTCGAGGCTGGGCTGCTGGAGCGCTTCCGCGAGGCCCAGTTCACCCGTTTCCGCCTGACGAATGGCGGCGAGGATGCCGCGCTGGTGCGCGAGTTCGTCCGCCGCCTCGATCCCAAGCACCCCCGGATCGCCACCGACCGCGCCCGGCTGGATGCCGTCCAGCAGCGCCGCCAGACGGCCGCCGCCCGCTTCTTCCGCGACAATGCCCAGCGTTGGGACGAACTGCGCGCGCTCCACGTCGCCGACCGCGAGATCGAGCGGGCGCTCAGCCATCACCTGCCGCTCGGCGCCCGCCGGCTGCTCGATATCGGCACCGGCACCGGCCGGCTGCTCGAAGTGCTGGCGCCCAAGGTCGAGCAGGCGATCGGCGTCGACCAGAGTCGCGAGATGCTGGCGCTGGCCCGCGCCAACCTCGCCCGCGCCGGCATCGAGAATGCCGATATCCGCCAGGGTGACATGTACGCCCTGCCCTTCGAGTCCGACTGGTTCGACGTCGTCACCATCCACCATGTGCTGCACTATGCCGACGATCCCGCTGCGGCGCTGGTCGAGGCCGCGCGCGTCGTGAAGCCCGGCGGGACGGTGCTGGTGGTCGACTTCTCGCCGCACGACCTGGTCGAGCTGAAGCGCGAGCATGCCCATGTGCATCTGGGCTTCGCCGACAACCAGGTGCAGGGCTGGCTGCGCAGTGCCGGCCTCAATCCGCTCGAACCCATCCACTTTCCCGGCCGCCGCCTGATGACGGGCATCTGGCGCGGCGAGCGCGAGCTGCCGGCCGTCGCCACGGCGCGGCCTGCCGCCGTTTCCGTCCAAGGAGTTTCACGATGAGCCCCGACACCGGTCCGATCGGTAGTCCGATAAGCACGACGGCCACCGAATTCCCCGCCCGCGCGCCGCAGCGGCTTGCCGTGTCGTTCGAGTTCTCGCCGCCGCGGACCGACGCCGCCGAGCAGACGCTGTGGGAGACGGTGAAGCGCCTGACGCCGCTCCATCCCTCCTTCTTCTCGGTGACCTACGGCGCCGGCGGCTCGACGCGCCAGCGCACGCACGACACGGTGGCGCGCCTCAAGAGCGAGACCGGCATCGACGCCGCCGCGCACCTGACCTGCGTAGCCGCCACCCAGGGCGAGATCGACGACATCGCGCGCGCCTACTGGGATGCCGGCATCCGCCACATCGTGGCCCTGCGTGGCGACCCGCCGGGCGGCATGGGCGGTGCGTACACGCCGCATCCCGGCGGTTATGCCAACGCGGCTGCGCTGGTCACGGGCCTGAAGAAGATCGGCAACTTTCAGATCAGCGTCGCGGGCTATCCCGAGAAGCATCCGGCCTCGGCCGACGAGAAGGCCGATCTCGACAACCTGAAGGCCAAGGTCGATGCCGGCGCCGACCGCTGCATCACCCAGTTCTTCTTCGAGGCCGAGGACTTCCTGCGCTTCCGCGACCGCGCGGCCGCCGCCGGCATCAACGTGCCGATCGTGCCGGGCATCATGCCGGTGTCGAACTTCTCCGCGGTGAATCGCATTGCCGGCCTCTGCGGCTCCAAGGTGCCGCCGTGGTTCTGCAACATGTTCCAGGGCCTCGACGACGATCTCGAGACGCGGCGTATGATCGCCGCCACCGTGGCGGGCGACCTCTGCCGCCGCCTGCACGACGAGGGCGTGGAGCAGTTTCACTTCTATACGCTGAACCGCGCCGATCTCACCTTTGCGATCTGCCACCTGCTGGGAGTGCGCCCGCAATGACACGCCCCACAATGACCCGCCAGGAAAAGGCCGAGCAGCTCCGCGAGATCGGCTCCGAGCGCATCCTGATCAAGGACGGGCCCTACGGCTCTATGATCCAGAGCTACAAGCTCGACGAGGAAGGCTTCCGCGGCGGCCGCACGTTCAATCACGACCAGAAGGGCAACAACGACCTTCTGAACCTGACGCGCCCAGACGTCGTGGGCGAGATCTGCAACGCCTATCTTGATGCCGGCGCCGACATCGTGGCGACCAACACGTTCAACTCGAACTCGATCAGCCTGTCCGACTACGGCATCACCGGCATGGCGCGCGAGATCAACATCGCCGCGGCCAAGCTGACGCGCGCCTGCGCCGATGCCGCCACGGCGCGTGATCCCGCCAAGCCGCGCTTCGTCGCCGGCGCGCTGGGGCCGACCAACAAGACGCTGTCGGTGTCGCCCAAGGTCAGCGATCCCGGCTTCCGCGCCGTCACCTTCGACGAGGTGAAGGACATGTACCGCGAGCAGATCGACGGCCTGCTCGACGGCGGCGTCGACTTCATCCTGGTCGAGACGGTGTTCGACACGCTGAACGCCAAGGCGGCCCTCGTCGCCGCCGACGAGGCGGGCGAGGCACGCGGCGAAGTGCTGCCGGTGATGGTCTCCATGACGCTCACCGACCTGGCCGGCCGCAACCTGTCGGGCCAGACGGTCGAGGCCTTCTGGCATTCGGTGCGGCACGCCAAGCCGATCACCATGGGCCTCAACTGCAGCTTCGGCGCCACCGAGCTTCATCCCTACGTGCAGGCGCTGAACCCGCAGGTCGACAGCATGCTGTGCGTCTATCCCAATGCCGGGCTTCCCAACGAGCTCGGCGCCTACGACGAGCCGCCGGAGATGACGGGCAAGCTGGTCCAGGGCTGGGCGAAGAACGGCTGGATCAACGTGGTCGGCGGCTGCTGCGGCACGACGCCGGGCCACATCAAGGCGATCGCCGAGGCGGTCAAGGGCATCAAGCCGCGCACCTGGCACGTCCTGCCGCCGGCGCTGCGGCTCTCCGGCATGGAAGCAGCGAGTTTCTTCTGATGAGCACTGTCGAGAACACGGGCGAGACCAAGCCCGAGAGCCGCGCCACCTTCATCAACATCGGCGAGCGCACCAACGTCACCGGATCGGCGAAGTTCAAGAAGCTGATCATCGAGGGCGACTACACCGCCGCCATCGAGGTCGCGCGCCAGCAGGTCGAGAGCGGCGCGCAGATCATCGACGTCAACATGGACGAGGGCCTGCTCGACGCCGAGCTGGCGATGGACACGTATCTCAAGCTGATCGCGTCCGAGCCCGACATCGCCCGCGTGCCGATCATGATCGACAGCTCCAAGTGGAGCGTGATCGAGGCCGGCCTGAAGTGCGTCGCCGGCAAGCCGATCGTGAACTCCATCTCCATGAAGGAGGGCATCGAGCCCTTCATCGAGCATGCCCGCAAGGTCCGCCGCTACGGCGCCGCGGTCGTCGTCATGGCCTTCGACGAGAAGGGCCAGGCCGACACCAAGGAGCGCAAGGTCGAGATCTGCGCCCGCGCCTACGACATCCTGGTGAATCAGGTGGGCTTCCCCGCCGAGGACATCATCTTTGACCCGAACATCTTCGCGGTGGCGACGGGCATCGAGGAGCACAACAATTACGGCGTCGACTTCATCGAGGCGACGCGCGAGATCAAGCAGCGCTGCCCCGCCGCCAAGATCTCCGGCGGCGTCTCCAACCTGTCCTTCGCCTTCCGCGGCAACGAGCCGGTGCGCAAGGCGATGCACTCCGTATTCCTCTACTATGCCATCCAGGCGGGTATGGACATGGGCATCGTCAATGCCGGCCAGCTCGAGGTGTACGACCAGATTCCGCAGGAGCTGCGAGACGCCTGCGAGGACGTGATCCTCAACCGCCGCCCCGATGCCACCGACCGGCTGCTCGAGATGGCGCCGAAGTACAAGGGCAGCGGCGCGGAAGCCGCCGATCCCAAGGACGCCGAATGGCGGAGCTGGCCGGTCGAGAAGCGGTTGGAGCATGCGCTGGTCAAGGGCATGGACCAGTTCGTCGTCGCCGATACGGAAGAAGCGCGTCTGCAGATCGCGCGGCCGATCGAGGTGATCGAGGGCCCTCTGATGGCCGGCATGAACGTGGTCGGCGATCTCTTTGGCGCCGGCAAGATGTTCCTGCCGCAGGTGGTGAAGAGCGCGCGCGTCATGAAGAAGGCGGTGGCGCATCTCCTGCCCTACATCGAGGCGCAGAAGACCGAGGGTTCGCGGTCCAAGGGCAAGATCGTCATGGCGACGGTCAAGGGCGACGTCCATGACATCGGCAAGAACATCGTGGGCGTGGTCCTGCAGTGCAACAACTTCGAGGTCATCGACCTCGGCGTCATGGTGCCGTTCCAGGACATCCTGAAGAGCGCCAACGACAACAAGGCCGACATCATCGGCCTCAGCGGCCTGATCACCCCCTCGCTCGACGAGATGGTGACGGTGGCCGAGGAAATGGCGCGCCAGGGTATGAACCTGCCGCTGCTGATTGGCGGTGCCACGACCTCCAAGGTCCACACCGCACTTCGCATCGCGCCGCGCTATGCCGGCCCGACCGTGCACGTGCTCGACGCGTCGCGCGCCGTAGGCGTCTGCTCGGCGCTGGTGTCGGAGTCGGGCAAGCAGGCCGAGGAATTCGCCAGCAAGGTCGCGGCCGAGTACGAGGCGATCCGCATCGAACGCGCGGGCGGCTCGAAGGAAAAGGTGATCCCGCTCGAAGCCGCGCGCGCCAACGAGTTCAAAATCGACTGGTCTGCCTATGAGGCGCCGAAGCCGGCCCTCAGCGGCACGCGCGTGTTCGCGGAGTATCCGCTGCATGAACTGGTCGAGCGCATCGACTGGACGCCGTTCTTCCGCGCCTGGGAGCTGGCCGGCAACTATCCGGCGATCCTCGAGGATCCCGTCGTCGGCGAGAGCGCGAAGAAGCTCTACGCCGATGCGCGCAAGATGCTCGACCATATCGTGCGGGAGAAGTGGCTGACGGCGAAGGGCGTGGTCGGCTTCTGGCCGTGCCGCCGCGAGGGCGACGACGTCGTGATCTACAGCGACGAGACGCGCACCAAGGAGATCTCGCGCCTCTATTTCCTGCGCCAGCAGATCGAGAAGCGAGCCCCGCGCGCCAACATGTGCTTGGCCGACTTCATCTCGCCCGAGGCCGACTGGATCGGCGGCTTCGCCATCACTGCCGGCCACGGCATCGAAGAGCATCTCGCGCGCTTCAAGGCCGATCATGACGATTACTCGGACATCCTGCTGAAGGCGCTGGCCGACCGCCTGGCGGAGGCCTTCGCCGAGCGCCTGCACGAGAGGGTGCGCAAGACGCTGTGGGGCTACGCGCCCGAGGAGGCGCTGAGCAACGAGGAGCTGGTCCGCGAGAAGTATCGCGGTATCCGCCCGGCCCCGGGCTATCCCGCCTGCCCCGACCACAGCCAGAAGCCCGAACTGTTCCGGCTGCTGAACGCCGGCCAGAACGCCGGCATCCAGCTCACCGAGAGCTTCGCGATGATTCCGACCGCCGCCGTCTCGGGCTACTACTTCGCCCATCCCGACGCGCAGTATTTCGGCGTCGCCCGCATCGGCAAGGACCAGGTCGAGGACTACGCGGCGCGGCGTGGTGTTTCGATCGAGCAGGCCGAGCGCTGGCTGCGCCCAAACATCGGGTACTGACACTCCGTCGTCTCGACCGGAGCGCCGAAGGCGCGGAGTGGAGAGACCTTTTCTCCATCAAAAGCCGGCAAATCGTGGAGAGAAGATCTCTCCACTCCGCGCTGCGCGCTCCGGTCGAGATGACGAGATTGTTCTAAAAATCCGCCGTCAGGGCCAGCCTGAACGTGCGCGGGGCGCCGAGGTACATCAGGGACGCGCTGGTGCCGCCGGCCCAGTAGTTCGAGTCGAGCACGTTGTCGACGTTGAACTTGGCCACCAGCATCTTGCCCTTGGCGCCGGGATTCTCGAACGCATAGCGCGCGCCCACGTCGAAGCGGGTCCATTCCGGCAGCTGGCGGCGCGGCGACAGCGTGTCGATGAACTGCGCGCCGGTATAGGTCGCGCGACCCGTCAGGGTGAGGCCCTTCACGAACGGAAGGTCCCATTCGCCAGCGATGTTGAACTGCGCGCCCGGCGCGAAGGGCGCGATCCAGCCATCGGTCAGGCCGCCCTGCGTCTTGGTCAGCACGGCATTGAGCAGCATCACGCCGCCCAGCACGCGGACGCCCTCGGTTACCTCGCCGAAGAAGTTCAGCTCAAAGCCCTGGTTGACCTGCTCGCCTCCGAGATACTGCGTGTTGCTCACGGTGTTGGTGAGGATGCTGGGCTGCGAGATCTGGAAGAGGCTGGCGGTGGTGGTGAACTTGCCCCAGTCGACCTTGATGCCGGCTTCGAACTGCGTCGACTTGTAGGGCGGGAAGATCTCGCCGGCATTCGCGAAGGGCTGCGGGACCACTGTTCCCTGCTGCAGCCCCTGGATGAAGTTGCCGTAGAAGGAGACATTGTCCCAGAACGGCTTCACGACGAGCGCCACCGAGGGACTGAAGGCACTCTGGTTGTAGCTCGAGGTCTGCGCGCCGCTCACGATGTTGAAGTTCGTCGCCTCGACCTGTTGGAAGCGGCCGCCGACCGTGAGCTGGACCCGGTTGTTCGCAGCCGAGAGCGTGTCGGCGATACCGATGCTGGTGAGGCGCGAGATCGAGGTCTTGTGCGGCGCCGGTGTCGCGATGTTCGGCCGACCGATCACGGTGGGCGCGTAGATGTTGGTGGCGAAGGCCGCGCCCTGCACGACGGCATCCTGACCATCCTCCAGGGCATAGGTCGTGGCCGTGAAGGCGAGCTGATGGTTGATCGGCCCCGTATCGACCACGGCGTTGACGCCGGCAGCGGCCGTGAAGACCGACGCATAGGCGGTGAAGTTGAACGGGGCAGCGGCCGAGGCGGCACCATTGAAGTTCGTGATCGTGGTCGTCACGGAGTACATGCCGCTGTAGCGGTTGTCGCGCGCGCCGACCGTGGCATAGGCGGTGACATTGTCGGTGATGTCGACCTCGGCGCGGGCCATGCCGAACACGTCCTTGCGTTCCGCAAAGCCCCAGGGCTGCGCCGTCGGGTTGCTGCGGGCACTCGGCGCCCACGGCAGCGGTACCCCCGCGGCGAGGCCCAGATAGGGCGACACGCCGCCCATGTAGAGCGACTGGAATCCGAAATCGGCCGAGAGCCGGACCCGCTCGCCGCGATAGTCGACGCCCAGAGTGGCGAGGCCTCTCTGGTCCGAATTGTACTGCAGCTCGGTCTGCCCGGCCCGGAACACGCCGTTGGCGCGGATGCCGAACTGCTTGTCCTCGCCGAAGCGGCGCGCGACGTCGATGTGTCCGCCCACCTGGCCTGCCGAGATGTAGTTCGCTGTCGCCTGGGTCAGCGGCTCGTCCGGCGCGCGCTTCGGCACGATGTTCACGAGGCCGCCGACATAGCCGTTCGGCGGCATGCCGTTCAGCATGACACTCGGTCCCTTCAGGACCTCGACACGCTCCGCCACCTCCGCCATCGGCGAGAAGATCGGCAGCACGCCAAACAGTCCGCCATAGGACCAGCCCTGCGAGTCGACCGGGAAGCCGCGGATGCGCAGCCCCTCGGTGCCCAGGGTGAAGTTGCTGCGGGTGTTGCGCACCGACGGGTCGTCGGCCAGCACGTCGAGGATCGTCTTGGCCTGCTGGTCCTGCGCCTTCTTGGCGGTGTAGCTCGTCTGGTTGAACGGCGTGTCCATGACGCCACGATTGCCGAGCAGGCCGAGCTGGCCGCCCGTCGCGACCTGTCCGCCGGCATAAGGCGGCGGCAGATTGTCGATCAACGCCTGCTGCGGCACCGGGAAGCCCTGCACCTGCACCGGATCGAGTTGCAGCGCGCCGGATGCGCCCGTCCTCTGCAGGACGACGGCGCCCCCCTCGCTGACACTGAAGACGATACCACTACCCGCCAGCAGGCGGCTAAGCGCCTGCTCCACGGTCATCGAGCCGCTGACGCCGGGCGAGCTGAGGCCCCGCAGAATGTCGCCATGCGCCGATACCTGCAGGCCGCTCTGGCGCGCGAACATCGTGAGCGCATCGGCCAGCGACTGCGCGGGAATGTCGAAGCTGCGGCTACGCTGGCCCGCAGCCGGCGCCTGGCCCTGCTCCTGCGCCCACGCCACTTCGGCGCCCAAGGAACCGCATGCCGTTGCCACGGCCAGCGCAAGTCGAGCCGCCGTATTGATCGCCTGTCCACGCATCGCTTCACTCTCGTGGGCCGAGCACGATGGCAACAGGCGACGCGTCACCAGCCCTCAATCAACAGACGACGGCGACAAAGCCGGTGTTCAATTTTTTTCCAGCGACGGCGACATCAGTCGCCCGAGATGACGATCAGCCAGGGCGACAGGCGATGGAAGCTCGCCCCCTGCGCACGCGCCACCGCGCGCAACGCCTCGACCGAATTGCCGAGACTGTAGACGCCGGTTAGCGGCTCGGCCGCAAGGCGTTTGCCCCGCACGACGATCGCGCCCTCAAAGTAAGGACGCAGCGCATCCACCACCTCGGCCACCGACCGGTCCTTCACGATGAGCTGCCCCTGAATCCACGAGGCGACCTGATCCGGCGGCACGCGACCGCCCTCACTCTTGCCGTCGCGAGCGACGCGCGCCCAGTCGCCCGCGAGAAGCCGGCGCGGCGTTGAGCCGGCCGCACTGACATCGACGATACCTTCACGGACGGCGACATCGCTTGCGTCGGCGCCCAGCCGGACTTCGAAAGCCGTGCCGATGTCGCGCGCGACCAGGTCGCGCGTTTCGACGGAGAAGGGCCGCTGATCACCCGCGGCCACTTCGAAGAATGCAGCCCCCTTCAGGAGACGTACCCGCCGGCCGCTGTCCGAATAGGCATCGTCGATCGCGCTTTCCGGTCCCAGCAGAACGACCGTACCGTCGGCGAGTTCGATCCGTCGTTGTTCGGCCGTCGCCGTCATGTAGTCGGCCTCCATCCGGAGCAGCAGGTTGCTGCCCTGGAAAAAGATCAGCAGGCAGGCGGCTGCGGCCAGCGCAGCCAATCCGGCCAGCCGCCGGCGGCGATGCGTGCGCAGCCGTTGCTGTTCGGCCGCGCGGCGCCTGTTCAGGAAATCGGCCCAGTCGGGTTTTTCCGGCGTCGACGCGGCCAGCAATTCGGAGGCGCGATTGATCTCGGCCCAGTCGCGCGCATGCGCGTCGCTGGCCGCCAGCCATCGCTCGAAATCCGCGCGCAAGGCGGCATTGCCGGGTTGCTCGGCGAGGGCCACCAGCCATTCGCTGGCCCTTCCGGGCTTTCCGTCGTTCGCCGGGCGCGATCTCTCAGCCATGCCACTCCTGCCAATGGGCGCACTTCACCTCACCCTCTACACGACGGTGGCGAGCCCAATGTTCAGAAATAGTTTTTAGGTCCGGCTATCGCTTCGCCGCAGGCCGCGACAGGCGCACGCGACAATGTTCGAGCCCGTCGATCACCAGGCTGTGCGTGAGGCCGACCGAGATCCCGAGATACTCGGCAATGTCCCGCAGCGTCGCGCCACCCATGCGGTGCATCTCCAGCGCGGTGCGGGTGCGCTCGGGCAATTCGAGCATCGCCGCCTGCAGGGCGCGCAACTCGGCGCGCGATTCCGCCTCCGCTTCCGGCGTCGGCCGCGCCTCGACGACGCTCTCCACCAGCAGCGGCGTGCCGGGAACGAAGTAGCGTTCCTCGCGCACCTGCTTGCGCCGCCCGTCGATCGCGAGATTGCGGACGATCCGGTAGAGATAGCTCAGCGGCTCGCTGAGCAGCTCGCGCTTCGAGACCTCGTCGAACCGCAGCCACGCTTCCTGCACCACATCTTCGGCAGCCGCGCGCGAGCCGACGATGCCGACAGCATAGTCGATCAGCGAGAGCCGATGCTCAGTGAAGAGAGCCGTGGTGTCGGACGGCACTGCGCATTTCCAAGAGTTTCCCGAACCAGCCGATGCTGTCGGGCTTGTTTCCGCTACTATCTCAATTGCGAATGGCTCGCAATTTGATAATCGCGGGAACTCCCCTAGAAATCCGCCGTGAGCGACAGTCGGAAGGAACGCGGAGCGCCCAGGTACAGGAGCGTGTTGGTGCCACCGGACCAGTAGCTGTTGTCGAGCACGTTCTCGACGTTGAAGCGGGCCACCAGCAACTTGCCGGGCGCGCCCGGATTGTCGAAAGCATAGCGCGCGCCGAGGTCGAAGCGCGTCCATTCCGGCAGGGTGCGCCGCGGCGACAGCGTGTCGAAGTATTGCGCACCGGTGTAGACGAAGCGGCTGTTCAGGGTCAGGCCTTTCACGAACGGCAGGTCCCATTCGCCGCCCAGGTTGAACTGGGCGCCCGGTGAGAAAGGCGCGATCCAGCCGTCGGTGAGACCACCCTGCGTCTTGGTGAGCACGGCATTGAGGAGCATGAAGCCGCCAAGCACGCGAACACCCTCCGCGACCTCGCCGAAGAAATTGAACTCGAAACCCTGGTTCACCTGCTCGCCGCCCAGGTACTGCGTGTTGGTCGCTAGGTTGGTGAGGATGCTGGGCTGCGAGATCTGGAAGATGCTCGCGGTCGTGGTAAGCTTGCCCCAATCCACCTTCACGCCGGCTTCGAATTGCGTCGACTTGAAGGGCGGGAAGATGGTGCCGGCATTGGTGAAGCCCGGGCCGACGATTGATCCCTGCTGCAGGCCCTGGATGAAGTTGCCGTAGACCGACACGTTCTCCCAGGGCTTGAACACCAGCGCCACCGCCGGGCTGATCGCGCTCTGATCGTAGCTCGACGTCGCGGCTCCGCTGACGGCGTTGAAGTTGGTCGCCTGGACCTGTTGCAGGCGGGCGCCGACCGTCAACTGCACGCGCTTGTCAGCGGCGGACAGCGTGTCGGCAATACCGATGCTGGTGAGGCTCTGCGCCGACGTCTTGTTCGAGGCCGGCGTCGGAATGCTCGGCTGGGCGACGACGGTCGGGCTGTAGATGTTGGTGGCGAACGCGCCGCCCGGGGCCTGGACGGAGCCGTTTCCGAAAGTCGACCAGAAGCCCGTGGCGGTGAGCGCCAGCTCGTGGCCGATCGGGCCCGTCTGGGCCAGGGCGCGCACGCCGACTTCGCCCGTGAGATTGATCTGGTAGAAACTGTCGCTCTGTGGGGCAAACGATGATGCGCCGCCATTGAAGTTGTTGATGATCGTGACGAGGGAATAGTTCCCCATGTTTCGATAGTCGTGGGCCCCGAACGCGGCATACGCTGTGACGTTCTCTGCGAGGTCGACCTCGCCCCTGACAACGCCGAAGAGGTCCTTGCGATACGAGTTGCTCCAGGGCTGCGCGGTCGGGTTGCTGCGGGCAGACGGCGCCCAGGGAAGGTTCGCACCTACGGCCACGGCCAGGAAGGGCGTGACGCCGACGCGATATTGGTCCTGGTAGCCCAGATCGGCGGACAGGCGCACGCGCTCGCCACGATAATCCAGTCCGAGCACGGTCATGAATCTTTGATCTGAATTGTACTGCAAGTCCGTCTGGCCGGCGCGGAAGACGGTATTCAAGCGGACGCCAAACTCCTTTTCCTCGCCGAAGCGACGGGCGACGTCGATGTGACCGCCGAACTGCCCGGCCGACAGGTAGTTCGCGGTAGCCTGGGTGAGCGGCTCGTCGGGCGCGCGCTTGGCGACGACATTGACGGTTCCGCCGATGAAGCCGCCCGGGGGCATGCCGTTCAGCATCGCGCTCGGTCCCTTGAGCACCTCGACGCGCTCCGCAAGCTCGGCATTCGGTGACGAGAGCGGCAACATCCCATAGAGACCACCATAGGCGGCGCTCGCGATGTCGACGTTGAACCCGCGTATCTTCAAAAGGTCACTGCCGGTGGTGTTTTCGGATCTGCCGGTCCGAACCGATGGATCGTCGATCAGGGCATCCTGGATCGTCTTAGCCTGCTGATCCTGCACCTTCTTCGCCGTGTAGCTCGTCTGGTTGAACGGCGTGTTCATGACGCCGCGATTGCCGAGCAAACCGAGTTGGCCGCCGGTGGCAACCTGTCCGCCGGCATAAGGCGGCGGTACGTTGTCGATCATCGCCTGCGACGGCACCGGGAAGACTCCCTGCACCTGTACCGGATCGAGCTGCATCGCGCCGGAGCTCTGTCCAGGCCGCTCGAGCGCGATGGTCGCACCGGATGTCGTGAAGATGAGCCCCGTACCGGCGAGGAGCTGCCGCAGCGCCTCTTCAACGCCGAAGTTTCCCTGCACGCCCTGCGTTGCGAGACCGCGTACGAGATTGGCGTCGGCGGTGACCTGACGGCCTGATTGCTGGCCGAACAGGACGAGCGCACTGGCAAGGGGCTGCGGCGGAATGTTGTAGGCGCGTCGGGCGGTCGCCTGTGCCGTCTCGACGGATGGCGGCAGGGCCTGCGCCCGGGCGATCTCGCCGTTCAAGGTCAACGCCGCCAGGAGGGACATCGTCCCCGTCACGCTCTTGTTCACGCCGAACTCCATCTCGCACGCGGGAACTGGCGCGATGGCGGCGGCTCGTCCGTTGGACGTCGCGATCTGCTCCCCTACTGAAGCAACGACGCGGCGCGAACGGTTTCTAAAAATAGTTGGAGCGCGCGCTCAGTCGGCAGAAACCACCAGGAGCCACGGCGTCACGCGGCGGACCTTGGCGCCGTGCGCGCGGGCGATACCGCGCAACGCTTCCTCGGGATCGGCGAGGTTGTAGACGCCGGTGATTCGGCGCGTTCCCAGCGACGCGTCCGTCAGGACGATGGCGCCCTCGTAGTAGCGGCGAAGCTGGTCGACCGCGTCCTGCAGGCTCCTGTCCTGCGCCAGCAGCTGGCCGTTACGCCAGCCGGCGACGAGCTGCGGCGCTTCTTTCGCGCGCTGCGAATGGCCGTTCCAGCCGACCCGGACCGTGTCGCCGGCCGTCAGGCGCTCGGCCGTGCCCGATGCGGTCGAGGCGACCTGCACAATCCCTTCCTCGACGGCAACGGCGACACCGTCGCTGTCACGCCGCACGTCGAAGCTGGTGCCCAGCACCGTGGTGCGCACGGAATCGGCTTCGACGACGAAGGGCCGCTTCGGGTCGGGCTTCACCTGGAAGAAGGCTTCGCCCGCGATCAGCCGGACCTGCCGCTCGCTGCCCTTGAAAGTGACGGCGATCGCACTGGCCGCCGCCAAGGTCACCGTGCTGCCGTCGTCGAGAGCGAAGCTCTCCAGCTCGGCCGTCGAGGTGAGATGGTCGGCCTGCAGGCGCAGCAGCGCCGCCGGCACGACGGCGACCGCGACCGCTGCCGCGGCAACGGCGACCAGGGTGGCCAGCGCCCAGCGACGCCTCAACGAGTCGAACAGGCCGTCCCTCGTTCGCCGGGGCTGCGGAGGGGCCTCGCCTTGTCGCTGCGCCAGGAACGGCTGCCACTTGTCGGCATGAACGGGCGCCACGGCGGCTGCGAGGTCGGTCACGCGCGCCGTCGTCTCCCATGCCGACGCGTTGAGCGGGCTCGCGTCGCGCCAGGCCTCGAACTGCTGGCGAAGGGCACGATCCTCCGGCTCCTCGCGCAGGACAATCAGCCACTCCGTGGCTTCGCGCGAGGCACGCTGCCGTGCCGGATCGGTGGTCGCTGACATCCCTTCTCCCGAGCGGCCAGGCCTCGCTGTCGCTTGCGAGCATGGTCCTATCCCGTCAACGAAACAGCAGGATCAGATTCTAAAAATAAATCAGGACCAGCCGAGCCGTTCCTTGCAGTGCTGGACGGCATCGGCCACCAGCACACCGGCGAGCGGAAGGGAGATGTCCAGAAACGCGGCGATCTCGCGCAGCTTGCTGCCGCCGAAGCGATGCATTTCGAAGGCGATGCGCGTGCGCTCGGGTAATTCGTCCAGCGCCTCGCTCAGCAGCCGGAGCTGGTCGCGGTAGAGCGCTTCGGCCTCGGGTGTCGCCGGCTTGTCCGGGGACGCCGCCGCCGCCACGTCGAGCTCGACCGGGGCGAAGATCCTCTGCTCCCGCACGCCACGACGCTGGCCATCGAGCGCGAGGTTACGGACGATCCGGTAGAGATAACCCAGCGGTTCGGCCAGCAGTCGCTGGCGCGCAACCTCGTCGAAGCGCAGCCACGCCTCCTGCACCAGGTCCTCCGCCTGGCTCCTCGACCCGACGATGCCGGCCGCGTAATCGACCAGTTCGCGCCGATGCTCGACGAACAACAAGTTTACGTTGGTGGACAAGGGTGCAGCGTCTCCCGTGTCCTTCCCGTAACGCAGGTGCGAATGGTTCGCAAACGGAAACGCGCCTAGAAATCGGCAGACAGAGAGACCAGCACCGTGCGCGGCGCACCCATGGCCAGGCCGAACAGCGAGTTGGCCGACTCCCAGTAATTGTTGTTGCCGACGTTCAGGACGTTGAGCTTGGCGCTGAGCGGCCGGCCCTGCACCTCGAAGCCGTAGCGTGCGCCGATGTCGAAGCGGACCCAACTCGGGATCTGCTGGGTGTTGGCATTGTCGTAGTATTGCGCGCTGGTGTAGATCGCGCGGCCGGTCAGGGTGAGGCCGCGCACCCAGGGCGTGTCCCATTCCAGCCCGACATTGAGCTGCACGTCCGGCACGCCGGTGGCGACCTTGCCGTCGGTGAGACCGTTGGCGGTCTTCTGCAGCCGTCCCTGGAGGAATGTCACGCCGCCCAGCACGCGTACCCCGTCGGTGAGCAATCCCATCGCATTGAGCTCGATGCCGCGATTGCGCTGCTCGCCGTCGGCCGTGAACGTGTTGGTCGCCGCATTGGCGATTCCGCTGGGCTGGGTGATCTGGAAGAGCGCCAGCGTGGTGATCAGGCGTCCCCAGTCAACCTTGGCGCCGACCTCGAACTGGTTCGACACGAAGGGCGGCAGGACCTGGCCAGCATTCGCGAAGTTCGCAGGCACGATACTGCCGGGCTGCAGGCCCTGCATGTAGCTGCCGTAGAAGGAGACGTTCTCCCATGGTTTGAAGACTACGCCGACGGCCGGAGTCAATGCTCCGCTGGTATAGTTAGCCGTCCGCAGGCCCGAAGCATTGTTATAGTTGTTGCTCTCGATCTGCTGCTGGCGCAGGCCCCAGATCAATTGCACGCGGTCCTCCGCCGCCGACATCGTGTGGCCGAATCCGTAGCTGTAGAACAGCGAATCGCTGGAGCGGTTGGGATTGAGGAAGGGAACATTGGGCGAGGCGACGAAGGTCGGATTGTAGATGTTCGAGGTGACGGTCGTCAGCGTCGGAAGCTGGTTCGACGTGACGGTGAACAGCCGGTTGGCGACCAGCGACACCTGATGGCGGATCGGCCCGGTCTCGAAGCGTCCACGAACGCCTACTTCCTCGCTGTCGGTCTGGCTGAGGAACGGGATGTACTGGATCGGGTTCGTGAAGTTGCCCATCGCGTTGGTGATGGTCGGCCGTCCGCCGACGGCGTTCGACCGGGTCGTGCGGCCACCGGCCATTCCATAGACCGTCCAATCCTCCGAGATGTCGAACTCGCCGCGGAAGCTGCCGAACCTGTCCTCGATGTCGGAGTAGGTCCAGGGCTGCGCCACGTTGGAAGTGGCGCTGGGCGCCGCCGGGATGGCGATGCCGGCGTTGATGCCGAAGTTGCGGAAGGGCGCGGTCGCATATTGCCGCTGGTATCCGAGGTCGAGCGCCAGCCGCGCCCGCTCACCACGATAGTCGAGCGCAAGCGCCAGCAGGCCGAGCTCCTGCGACTGGTTCTGTACCGCCGTGTTGCCGCCGCGATAGCTGCCGTTGAAGCGGACACCCCACTCCTTGTTGTCGCCGAAGCGGCGGCCGACATCGACATGGCCGCCGAACTGGCTGTTCATCGCGTAGTTCGTGGTGACCCGCGTGGTCGGCGTCTCCACTGCACGCTTCGGCACGATGTTTAGCATGCCGCCAATGCTGCCTTGCGGCGGCATGCCGCTCACCAGCGCGCTGGGACCGAGCAGAAGCTCCACCCGCTCGACGAAGTCGGCGCTGATCGTCTGTCCCGGCAACACGCCGTACAGTCCATTGAACGAGACGTCCCACGGCGCGACGAAGAAACCGCGGATGTAGGTGGTCGGCACGAACGAGGTTTCAGACGTCGCCATGCGCACGGAGGGATTGTTGGCCAGCACCTCGGTGACGGTGCGCGCCTGCTGGTTCTCGACGGTCTGGGCCGTGTAGCTGGTCTGGCTGAACGGCGTGTTCATGACGCCGCGATTGCCGAAGAGGCCCAGCTGTCCTCCTGTGGCGACCTGTCCACCGGCATAAGGCGGCGGAATATTGTCGATGATGGCCTGCTGCGGCACGGCAACGCCTTGCACCTGCACCGGGTCGAGTTGAAGCGCGCCGCTGCTGCTGTCGGTCAAGCGCTGCAGCATCGCGGTATTGCCGGTGATGCGATAGGTGATGCCCGTGCCGGACAGCAGCCGGTCGAGCGCCTGCGAAGGCGTCATCGCACCGCTGACGCCCGGCGAGGAAACACCCTGGGCCAGGCCAGCACTGATCGAAACCTGCATGCCCGACTGTTGGCCGAAGGCCGCCAGCGCACCGGCCAGCGGCTGCGGCGGGATGTCGAAGGTGCGTTGTTGTGCCTGGGCGATGCTGATGCCCGGTTCGGATTGAGCCGCCGCCTCACCGCCCACGCCGGCGGCCGTCATCAGCGCCAACGCAACACCACGCAGGGTCTGCCTGCCTCGTCCCCCGACGACCGCCATACGCACTCACTCCCCAATTTGGCGCGGCGACCGGGTCTGCGGCGGCGTCTCAGATCGGCGCGTAGTCAATCAACGTCCGGCGCCGGCAAAGTTTTTGGAGAAAGTTTGAGACTCTTTGCGCGATTACTTCGACGATACGAGGATCATCCACGGCGACACCTGACGAACGACGCCGCCATGCACGCCGGCGGCCGCACGCAACGCCGCCACTGGATCGTCGAGATTGTAGACGCCGGTCACGCGCTCCCGCGCCAGGGCGCCATCGGTGACCAGCACGACACCCGCGAAGGAACGGCCCACTTCCTCGACGATGTCGGCGATCGCGCGATCGCGGGCGACGATCTGCCCGCGCTGCCAGGCGGCGACCTCGGAAGGCGGCACGATCCCGCGCGCGACGGCATTGCCGCGCTCGACCCTCGTCCAGTCGCCGGCCTTCAGCCGCTCGGAGACACGCGGCGCAGCGGCTCGTTCGACATGCACCTCCCCTTCGCGCACCGCGACAAGCGCGCCATCCTCCAGCAGCCGCACGTCGAACATGGTGCCAAGCACGGTCGTCTCGACGCCCCCCGCCTCGACCTTGAACGGACGCGCACTGTCCGGCACGACTTCGAACAGCGCCTCGCCGCGCAACAACCGCACGCCGCGGCCGTTTCCGCCCAGCACCTCGATGGCGCTGCCAGGCGCCAGGCGCACCGCGGAGCCGTCGTCGAGAACGACCGTCCGGCTTTCTGCGACCGACGTGACATGGTCAGCCTGCCACTGCAGCAGCAGGCCCGGCAATGCCGCGAAGGCGAGGCAGGCCGCGATCGCCAGCGACGCAGCCGACAGCGCGAACCGTCGGCGGCGCGAGCGATCCAGATTGACGACGGGCCTGTCCGCTGCCGGCCGGGCATCGCGATGCGCGATATAGGCGGGATCGCCGATCGCCTCGTAGACATCGGAAACGCCCGCCCAGGCGGCGGCGTGCTCGGGGCTCTCCGCACGCCATGCCTCGAAGCGCCCGCGCAATTCGGCATCGTCCGGCGAGTCCTCCAGCGTCAGCAGCCATTGGGCCGCCGCGACCGAAGCATCCTTCTCATCCTTGCCGTCGATCGACATGTCCATCCTTGGCCGAGGCAGCCGTCCACCCACGTCACAAAAGACGCTGCGGCCATCGGAAATTTTTGAAGAATCTTTTTTGGCCTACCGGCCCGCCTTCAGCCGGCGGTGACAATGCGCCAACCCCTCGGCCACGATCTGATAGGCAACAGGCACGGATACCCCCAACCGGGCCGCGATCTCCTTCAGCTTGCAGCCGTCGATACGGCGCATCTCGATAGCGATGCGGGTGCGCTCGGGCAGCTCCTCCATGGCCTCGATCAGCCGGCGGATATCCTCGCGTGCCGAAGCCTGGATTTCGGGCGACGCGAGGCCGTCCGGTAGCGATTCCGCCTGGGACAGGTCCTCGCTCTCGACGACCCGCTCGCGCGCCATGCGGCGGCGGCAGTCGACCGAGAGGTTGCGCACGATGCGGTAGAGATAGCCGACCGGCTCGTCGAGCGAGCCCTTGGCCATTGCTGAGACGAAGCGCAGCCACGCTTCCTGGACGACATCCTCGGCGCGCGCGTGATCGCCGACGATGCCGCTCGCGTAGCTCGTCAGTGCAGGTCGGTGCGCCGCGTAGAGCGCCAAAGCCGTCGGCTCGCCACCCAAGTGGGTTCTTCCTTACTTGCGAATTGTTCGCAAGTGACCTTATAGGCGCCGGTCAGCGCTCCGGGCAAGCGCAGCAACGACTCACTCCAGCGCGCGTTGTGCGGCGTGTCACGCACGACCGGGGGAGTCACATGATCATCGCAGGCAGCACCGACCTCGCCGGCTACCGCTCGTGAGCGAGCACAGGCCCGCGCGGCTCAGCGAAGGTCTTCCCTATCCTCTCGGCGCCACATGGGATGGGCTGGGTGTCAACTTCGCGCTTTTCTCGGCGTACGCGACCAAGGTGGAGCTCTGCCTATTCGACTCATCGGGCGAACGCGAGATCGAGCGGATCGTCCTGCCGGAGTATACCGACGAGGTCTGGCACGGCTATCTGCCGGACGCGCGGCCCGGCACGATCTACGGCTATCGCGTGCATGGTCCCTACGAGCCGGCGGCCGGCCATCGCTTCAATCCCAACAAGCTGCTACTCGATCCCTATGCGCGGCAGATCATCGGCAAGCTGACCTGGAACCCTGCCCTCTTCGGCTACAAGATGGAGAGCGGCGACGATCTCTCCTTCGACGATCGCGACAGCGCTCCCTTCACCTACCGGAGCTGCGTCATCGATCCGGCCTTCAGCTGGGGCCGCGCGCCGCAGCGGCGCACCTCGTGGGAAAACACGATCGTCTACGAGGCGCATGTTCGTGGCCTCACCATGCTTCATCCCGCCGTGCCCGAGCCCCTGCGCGGGACCTATGCCGGTCTCGCGTCGGCCGAGGTCACCACCTACCTCTCCTCGCTGGGCGTCAGCGCCGTCGAACTGCTGCCGGTGCATACGTTCGTCGATGACAGCCACCTGCTCGAGAAGGGGCTGAAGAACTACTGGGGCTATAATACGATCGGCTTCTTCGCACCGGCCCGCCGCTATGCTGCCAATCCCGATTTCGCCTTCGCCGAATTCAAGGAGATGGTCGCCCATCTCCATGCCGCCGGCCTCGAGGTGATCCTCGACGTCGTCTATAACCACACCGCCGAAGGCAACCAGCTGGGGCCAACGCTCTGCTTCAAGGGCATCGACAACGCCTCGTATTACCGGCTGGCGCCGGACCGACGCTACTACATCAACGACACCGGCACTGGGAACACCGTCAACCTCAGCAATTCGCGGGTGCTGCAGCTCGTGATGGACAGCCTGCGCTACTGGGCGACCGACATGCGCATCGACGGCTTCCGTTTCGACCTCGCCACCATTCTCGGCCGCGAACCGCACGGCTTCGAGGAGGAAGGACGCTTCCTCGACGCCTGTCGCCAGGATCCGGTGCTCTCCGAGGTGAAGCTTATCGCCGAGCCGTGGGACATGGGGCCGGGCGGCTACCAGGTCGGCCGCTTCTCGCCAGGCTGGGCCGAATGGAACGATGCCTTCCGCGACACGGTGCGCGCCTACTGGCGCGGCGACGAGGGCAAGCTGCCGCCGATGGCGGCACGGCTCACCGCGTCGGCCGACCTGTTCGCCAAGCGCGGCCGCAAGCCTTGGGCTTCGATCAACTTCATCACCGCGCACGATGGTTTCACCCTCGGCGATCTCGTCGCCTACAACGACAAGCACAACGCGGCGAACGGCGAGGACAACAAGGACGGTCACTCGCACAATCTCTCGAACAACTATGGCGCCGAGGGTCCGACCGAGGATCGCGACATCCGGGGCACGCGCCTGCGCCAGATGCGCAACATGCTGGCGACGCTCATCCTGTCGCGCGGCACGCCGATGCTGCTGGGCGGCGACGAGTTCGGCCGCAGCCAGAAGGGCAACAACAACAGCTACTGCCAGGACAACGAGATCTCCTGGGTCGACTGGCAGGGCATCGGCCCCGACGAACGCGACCTCGCGGAGTTCGTGCGCCGGCTGATCATGATCCGCCACGCGCTGCCGATGCTGCGGCGCGGCCGCTTCCTCACCGGCGCCTTCGACGAGGAGCTGGGCGTCAAGGATGTGAGCTGGCTCACGCCAGCGGGCGAGGAGATGACGGAGGATAACTGGAACGACGCCAACGGACGCTGCCTCGGCGTGCTGCTGGACGGCCGCGCTCAGGAAACCGGCATCCGCAGGATCGGCTACGATTCGACCCTGCTCATCATCGTCAATTCACACACCGATACGGTGCCGTTCACGCTTCCCGAAGCGGTCGGCGGCGCACGGTGGGTCAGGCTGATCGACACCAGCGATCCCGAGGGCGAGCCGCTGGCGCTGCGTGACTTCCACCAGGCCTACGACGTGCCGGCGCGCTCGCTTCACCTCTTCGTGCTTCAGCCCGCCCGCACGCCGCAGCGCGACACCGCCGCCGAACGTTCGTTCCAGCGTGTGGTCCAGGCAATGGACGAGGCTTCCACGAAATCGGTGCGCTTCGGCTTCGAGTGAGGGAGAGGCGGCGACGGTAACCGACGCTCCTCCCCGGATCACTACACCACGAAGTGGTCGTGCTGCGTGTCGTGATGCAGCGCGTCGAGGATCGGCAGCGTATCACCGGCCGGGGCGGGCGTGTCGTGGCTCTCCATCGGCGTTCCCATGTGCTCGGCCATCGCGTGTGCCATCTCGTAGGCGTCGGCCGGGCTGGCCTGCGGCGGCGGATCGCCGATCATGATGGCGGCGTCGAAACCATCGCTGGCCGCGCTGGTGATGATCTGGAAGGCAAAGTGGAAGTCGAGCTTGCCGTTCCCATCCGCGTCATAAGTCCCGAGTGCGTTGTATTGCGCGAACCGGTCCAAAAAGAACGTCTGCGCAGCGCCAAGGGTCGACCAGCTATGGTTCTCCAGTAAGGAGCCTTCCACGGTGACCGAGAAGGACATCGAGGTGAATCCGGTGCCAGAGCCATTGAAGCCCATCACGAGATTCTGCGGATCGGCGACCGCGTCGAGGTCGACCGAGAAATCGATCGACGCATTCATCGTCTGGGTGCCGGTGCCGGCACCGCGCTCGACGGACGTCTGGACCAGCGCGAAGTAGGATGTCGCCGTCGCGAATCCCGCCGGGATGAGCGAGAGGCCTTGCATATACTCCTCGATCACATCGGCACCCGGCGCGGCCACGATGCCAGCGAAGGCGTTGGTATCGCTGAGATCGATGTCGGGCGACGCGTCGTAGACTGCGTCGGCGGCCACCTTGTTGAATGCGCCGCCCGAACTGCTCACGTCGATCGTTGCCATCGTGACCAGGGCGCTACCAAGCGTGCCATCGCCGGCACGGATGGCCGTCATCGCCTGGGCGTGGCTGGCCACCCCTTCGGCGGTGGCAACCGCCTGGCCGATGCCGGCGTCGAATATAGTGGGTCCGCTGCCACCCTCGGCACGGGCATGGGCGATCGCTTCACCGTCCGGGGCCACCGCATGGGCCTCGGCAACGGCTGAGCCGCCGGCGCCGCCGGCGGTACCGTTGCCGCCGAAGGCGTCCGCGGTCGCAGTGACCTTCAAGGCCCCATCCGACGCGAGGCGGGCAGTAGCGGACGCATCGCCGCCGTCGCCACCCAACAGATCGGCGTGACCGCCGACGCCGCCGGCCGCCGTCGCCGTCCCGTCGATGACGGCGCTGACGTCGGGAATAATCGGCAAGTCGGGACTGAGGTCGAGATAGGACACGGCTTCGCCGCCCATTCCGCCATGACCGGTTCCTTCGGCCGTGCCGCCGACACCACCGCGGGCATACTGGGTCATCGTCGCGATGCCCCCGTACGCCACCGCGATCGCTCCGTTCATGATCGTGCTGACGCCGCCGGCGCCGGCATCGGCGTCCGACAGGCCCGCGCCACCGGCGCCGCCGGCCTGCTCGACGTATGCGGTAGCCGTCCACCGGCTGGGATCAGGCTCTTCATCCGGATCCGGATCTGGATTCGGGTTCGGGTCATGGCCCGGGAACAGGTCCATGACGAGCGCCGCGGCCCCCGAGGCGAAAGCGGAGCCGCCGTCACCGCCGCTGTTGCCCGCGCCGGTGCCGGTGCCGCCGGTGCCGCCATAGGCCAGGGTCGTCGCGCTTGCCGAGGAGAGGCCCCCGGCTGTCGCTATGCCTGCAACCGTTCCGCCCGCACCACCGTTGATGCCATTGCCACCCGCGCCGCCATTTGCCGTGAGGAGCGCACTCGCATCGTCCGTGTACGCCACGCTCCCTATTGTGCCTAAGGTTCCGCCGCCGGTGCCGCCACGGCCGGCGGCAGAGGCGCCGCCGGCGCCGCCGTTCAACGTAGCCTCGGCGGTCGCGGTCATCGTGAGCGTCTCGACGTTGGCCTCACCCGAGGCGTCGCCACCCATGCCGCCCGCTCCGGCGCCAGTCGCATCGCCACCGGCGCCGCCGGTCGACGTGAAAACGGCGGAAGAGGCGATCATGCCGAGCGCCTCCGCATAGATGTCCGCCGCTCCGCCGGCCGCGCCGTTGCCGCCCGCGCCGCCAAGCGCCGTGGCGTCCACGTCCGCCTCGTCCTCGTATGACATGGCGTTAGCGCTGGCGTAGGCCGAACCGCCCATGCCGCCCAGCTTCGAGTTGGCCGTGCCACCCGCGCCACCCGTCGCCGTCGCTTCGGACCTCGCATACTCCGTCGCGGAATCGGTCGACGCGATGCTGCTCGCCGAGCCGCCGACGCCGCCCTTGCCGCTGCCGTCGTTGTTGCCGCCGGTGCCGCCGGTCGCCTCGGCTTGCGCAAACACTATCCCGTCATCGAGCAGCGAGCTTGCGGCCTGGGCGTTGCCGCCACTGCGCGCATCGGCGGAACCCGCGAGTACGTTTCCGGCATTGCCGCCGACCGCTGTGGCGTAACCGGTCATCGAGGCGGTGACGGATGTATCGCATCCGCAGTTCTGGACGTCGAGTATCGAGCTGGCACCGCCGCCCTTGCCGCTCGCGATCCCGTCACCATCGCCGCCGTTGCCGCCGGTCGCGGTCTGCTCCAACGTCACATAGCCATCTGCGGCCATGCCGGAGGACGCATTGTACATCCGGGAGGCAGCGCCGGCACCGCCGCCGCTGCCGCCATTGCCGCCGGTTTGCTCTACCGCGACAGAGAGGGTGCCTCCCGTCACGCCGGTGCCCGAGGCCGTCGCGGCGGCCACGCCACCCGCGCCGCCGCGATAGCCGGCAGCTGCCGCGCCACCGTCACCGCCGGTGGCGCTGGCCTTCACATGGTTGTCGGTGCCAGTCGATGTGACGGTCACGGAGGTGCCCGCCGTTGCCTTGCCGCCAGCCTGGCCGGCACCGGCCGAACTGGCGCCGGCATTGCCGCCAGTCGCCAGGGAGGTCACGTCACCGTCAACCAGCGTCATCGAAGCCTTGGCCGTGGCCGAACCGCCCGCGCCGCCGACGCTGCCGTCGCCGCCCTCGCCGCCGGTGGCAGTGGCATCGGCAACCGTCTGTTCACCGGCATTCGTCGCAGTGAAGCGGACGGCGACGTTGCCGCCCTTGCCGCCGGTCCCGTCGGTGGATTCACCGCCTTGGCCGCCGATACCTAACACCCTCAGCGTCAGGTCCGCAGCGGAGCCGCTCACCGTATTGTTGGCCACGACCGCGCCGCCGGCGCCGCCGTTGGCGCCGTCGATGCCATCGCCGCCCCCGCCGCCGGTCGCTTCGACCGAGGCGCTACCGGTCCCAAGGGTCTCGGCTTTCGCCATGAAGCCTTTGACCGCACCGCCCGCGCCGCCCGACATGCCGCTGCCGCTACCGCCGCCGCCGGACCCGCCCGAGGCTTCGACTTCGGCCGTCGACAGGAAGTTACCGGTGGTTTTCGAGGTCGCGCTGGCCTTGACGACGGCGCCGCCCGCACCGCCGCTGGCGCCCTCGATGCCCTCGCCGCCCTGGCCGCCGGTCGCGTTGACAGTCGCGCTGGCCGTGCTGCCGGTGACGGCCGAAGCCGTTGCGCTGGCCGTCCCGCCGACGCCGGCGGTGGCGCCATCGTAACCGTCGCCGCCACTACCGCCGGTGGCATCGGCCTCTGCCGAGCCCGTTTCGGTGGAGGTGATGGAGGCGGTTGCCTGGGCGTTGCCGCCCTTGCCACCGAGGAACCCGGGGCCATCGGCATCGCCGCCATTTCCGCCCTCGGACAAGGCGGTAGCGGTGACGTTGCCCTCCGTCGGCGTCGGGATCACCTGATTGCTGTTGGTTGCGGTGGCCGACGCAGCGCCACCATTGCCGCCATTGCCGCCGCCGGTGGCCAGGCCACCCCAGCCGCCACGCGCTTCGGCGGATGAGCTGAGGTAGGTGTTTCCCTGTAGTTTGCCGACTGCGGTAGCCGCGCCGCCCGCGCCACCGCCGCCTTCGCCAGTGCCGCCCCCGCCGCCCTGGGCAATCGACTGCATCGCGACAGTGCTGCTGGCCGTCAGGCTGGCCGTGTCGTTGAAGGCGAGGGACGATTTGGCGGCACCGCCAGCGCCGCCGCTACCGAGATCGGAGGCCGAGCCGCCATTGCCGCCGGTCGCCGTCTGATCGAGATGCAACGTCCCGAAGTCGGTCGAGCCGCTCACGCCATCGACGATCCACGCAGAGCCGCCTTGGCCTCCTGAACCGGTGCCGGTTCCGAGGCCGCCATTGCCGCCCGCCTGGTCGATGGTGGCCCAGCCGGTCGCTCCAGTGCCGGCATAGGCCGCAGCTGTCGAAAGGACCTTGTTGATACCGGTGCGGCCGCCCGCTCCGCCGGTGCCATCATTGCCCGTACCGCCGTCACCACCGCGGATATTGCTGGTCGCCCGGGCATCGCCCTCGTCATTGGTGGCGGTCGCGTTCGCGCGCGCCCTGCCGCCCGCGCCACCGGCCGCCCCCGCACCGGCCGAACCGGGTGCGCCGGCCGCGCCGCCGTCGCCGCCAAATCCCGTGGCGGTCGCTTTGGTCTCGCCGTCGGGCGTGCTTGCCGACGTCGTGGCGATCGCCCGGCCTTGGTTTCCCTGGCCACCCGCACCGGCATTGCCGCTGATCTCGGCGCCATCGCCACCTGCGCCGCCCGTGCCACCATAGGCCAGCGCGGTGGAGTCCTCGGTGGTCGAGTTGGCAGTCGCTTCGGCCGCGCCACCGTTGCGGCCATTGCCGCCATTGCCATCGGGCTCAAGACCGTTTGCGCCATTAGAGCCAGTGGTACCGGTCTCGACGACATACGACATGGCGAACCTCCCCCAAGAGCGGGCGTATGTTTAGTCGGTATGAGAAGACATGTCTTGCCTCGCTTTGAGCGGGAGAACTTTCATCGACACGGCAAACACTACCGATCCAATCTGTTATTCGTCCCGGCTCGTGGTGTTGATCGTGGTCGCGCTTATGGTCGTTGGACATTACATCACGTGATCATTTACGCGGAGTTGGCAGAACTCTGTCGAACGTTGGCTTGCGAGATGCCGCTTCAGGGAAGTGCAGAGATGCGATGCTGAGCTATGCCCTCGTCCTGTTCGTCGGCCTCATTGCCGGAACCGTGAGTGGCGTCGTGGGCACCGGTGCGACGGTCATCCTTCTGCCGGTGCTGGTCATCGTCTTCGGCCCCCGCGAGGCGGTGCCGATCATGGCGGTCGTCGCGCTGATGTCGAATTTCGCCAAGATCACCGCCTGGTGGCGCTTCATCGACTGGCGCGCGGCCGGCGCCTATGCGCTGGGCGGCGTCCCGGCGGCGGCGCTGGGCGCACGCACGTTGCTGGCCCTGCCCGAGAACACGGTCGAGACCGCGCTCGGCATCTTCTTCCTGGTGATGATCCCGGGCCGCCGCTGGCTCGCCGCGCGCAACGTCACGCTCGGCTATGGCGGCATGTTCGCGGCGGGAATCGTCATCGGCTTCCTGACCGGCATCGTGGTCTCGACCGGTCCGCTCAGCGTGCCCGCCTTCGCCGCGCACGGACTCGTCAAGGGCGCTTTCATCGCGACCGAAGCGGCGGGCTCGCTCGCGCTCTACATCAGCAAGGCCGCAACCTTCCAGGCCTTCGGCGCTCTGCCGACCGACATCGCGATCAAGGGACTGATCACCGGCTCGTCGGTGATGGCCGGCACCTATCTCGCGCGCTTGATCGTCGAACGGTTGAGCGTCACTGCGTTTCAATACCTGCTCGACATCGTGATGGCGGTGTCGGGCCTGGCGTTGCTTTGGCAGGCACTGAGGTAGACGCGCGCAAAATTGCTTGGCAAGGATGTCGTCCCTTCGAGGAGATCGATAATGGCAATCACGAAGAAGCAGGAAGAGCGTGCGTTGAGCGCGGACGAAAAGGAAATGGTCGGCATGTCGGCCGTGCGGGCCTCGCGGTCCCTGACCGATGCCGAGCTCACCCGGCTGGTGAAGCGCCTGCGCACCAAGCGCGACCGCGCGAAGACGGTGGCCGAGCGCCAGCGCCGCGAGATGCGCGGCAAGACACGTGCGCGCGGCGCCGCACCGGCCAAGGCCGATGACGGATCGCAGCTCAAGCTCACCATCCTGTCGGCGGCGCTCACGCGTCTCGACACCGAGACCGGGCGTCGCGGCAAGGTGAAGGCCAAGGAAGCGCTCGTCGCCAGCGCAAAGAAGGCCCTGGCGCTGAAGGAGAAGGCAAAGCCCGCCAAGGCCAAGTCCAAGACGGCGTCGAAGACCGCAAAGGGCGGCCTGCGTGGCAAGGCGCGCATCGCCGTCGAGAAGCACGTGCCGGGTTCGGTGCGCGGCAGCGTCCGCAAGCAGGGCGCACGCGCACAGGCCAAGCGCGACGCGCGCTAAAAAACGCGCCAACAATACGGGCCGCGATGCGATAGGGCGACGCCGACAGGGGCGTCGCCGCACGCTAAGCTGGCAGCAGCTCCCAGGGAGGAACGCATGCTGGCCAACACCACGCGTACGCTTACCGAGGCACAACGAGAGCAGTGGGCCGTCGACGGCTACCTGCAGATCGAGGGCGCGCTGTCGCCGGCCGAGGTCGATTTCTTTTCCAAAGTGCTCGACGACAAGGTTCGCACCGAGCCGGGCTACGAGCCCGCGCCGGGCACGCTGCCGCGTGGCCACTATGCGTGGAAACTGCCCGACCAGAACAAGGACGCGTTCATGGACCGGCGCGACCTGCTGCCCTACCACCAGGCCTTCATCGACCTGATCGACCGGCCGGCGATCTTCGACCTGATCCTCGACCTGATGGGCCCGTACATCCAGTTCTCGATGAGCCAGGCGATCGTGCGCGCCTCGACCGACATGTTCCCCGGCTACACCCATACCGACGGCGGACAGGCGCAGAAGGCGATCAGGGTCAGCGAGACCAGCCGGCCGCTGGCGGTGAAGGTGATGTACCTGCTGACCGACGTGACGGCGGAGAACAGCGGCAACTTCACCGTGTTCCCCGGCAGCCACCTGCGGCCCTTCCCCGAGCGCGCCGAACGCATTCCCGGCCCGGGCATGCCGGGCGCGGTGCCGCTGCTCGGCAAGGCGGGCGATGCCTATGTCTTCCCGCACGCGCTGTGGCATGGCCCCTCGCCCAACCATTCCGGCAAGGCGCGCAAGACGCTGCTCTACAACTACTGCCAGATGTTCATGCGGGCCTACGATTTCAGCGGGCCGTATGCGGCAATCCTCGACCGCTGCACGCCGCGCCAGCGCCGCCTGCTGGGCGACCTCGGCCACGATTTCCGCCCCGGCGACTTCTTCTACTCGCCCGAGGACCAGGAAGCGGTGATGACGGGCGCCGCCTAACCCATCCCGTCGTCTCGACTGGAGCCTCGCAAAGCGAGGCGGAGTGGAGAGACCTTTTCGCCACCCAAAGTCAGCAATTCGTGGAAGAAAGGTCTCTCCACTCCGCGCCTTCGGCGCTCCGGTCGAGACGACGGGAGGTTTTTCCTTTCGGCTACAGGGCCAATGAATCGGTCATCCCTTTCCAGCGACCGCGCGACGTCGTAAGGGCTGTTCCGACTGGCGCTCCTTCGGGCGGCCATTCGCTTACAGGAGCATCAATGAAGAACGTCGTCATGGCGGCCGCAATGGCCGCCCTCGCCCTCTCGACCGGCGCCTGCACCACCAGCATGCAGCAGTCGAGCGCGCAGCAGCTCAACGCCACCAACGCCAATTCCCGCATCTACATCGGCTCGCTGACCTGCAACGTCGGTGGCAGCACCGGCTACGTGCTGGGCTCGGCCAAGCCGCTGGACTGCGTGTTCCTCGGCAAGGACGGTGTCTCGACGGCGCAGTACACCGGCTCGATCGACAAGGTCGGCATCGACATCGGCTACACCAAGGCGGTGCACACGATCTGGCGCGTCTACTCGCTGGGCTCGGACCGCGGCGTAACGCAGATCGCGGGCACCTATGTCGGCGAACAGGGCACGGTCGCGGCCGGCAGCCAGGCCGGCGGCAACTGGATCTATGGTGGCCCGAACGCCGAGATCGGCATGGTCTCGTCGGGCGTGATCAAGGACGCCGGCTACAATCTCGCGACCGGCGTGGCCGCGATGACCATCCGCCTGAAGCAGTAGTCTCCTAGACCCGAGCCGCCGTCGCCGCCTGCAATGCGCAGCCGGCGACGGTGATGCGGTGCATCAGGCGCCGCTCGCCCTGATAGTCGTTCTGCGCACTGTGCCAGGTGGCACGGTTGTCCCAGAAGGCGATAGAGCCGTCGCGCCACTGGAAGCGGCTGGTGAATTCGCTCCGCGCGACATGCGCGTAGAGGTATTCGAGCAGCGGGTTGCTGTCCTCGACGCTCCAGCCTTCGAAGTGCAGCGTGAAGTCCCCATTGACGTAGAGCGCCTCGCGGCCGCTCAGCGGGTGACGGATGACCACCGGATGCAGCACGTCGCCCACCTTGTCGCCATTGTGGAAGACGAGGTCGCTGCCGCTGGCCTTGCGCGCGGCGGTGCCGAAACGATGCGCCGACGAATGCACGGCGTTCAGCCCGCGCAGCGTCTGCTTCAGCCCTTCCGACAACGCCTCGAAGGCGCGGTAGACGTTCGCGAACAGCGTGTCGCCCCCCTTCGACGGCAACTCGCGCGCCACCAGGATCGAGCCCATGGCGGGAATCTGGTCGTAGGTGTGATCGGTGTGCCAGCGCTCGCCGATGTTCTTCTGCTGCGTCGGCTCCTTGCGGACCTCGGCGATCATCGGATAGCCGGCGACGGCCGGGAAGTAGCGGTTGATGTCGATCGCGCCCCAGCGCTGCGCGAACGCGATGTGCTGTTCGGGCGTCAGATCCTGGTCACGGAAGAAGATCACGCCGTGCTCGACGAAGGCGCGCTGTACCTCGTCCCACTGGCGGTTGCTCATCGACTTGAGATCGAGCCCCAGCACCTCGGCGCCGCAACCCTCGAGTTCGCGAACCTGAACCGTCTCGTATGTCATGGTCACCCTCCAGCCTCGAGTTTACCGCGCCTGCACCCCGAGCAACAACAGTGCCACGGACAGCGTGAAGACGCTCGCGGCGGTCGAGATCACCACGGCGTTGGTCGCGCGGGCGACGCCGATTCCGTACATCTGGGCGATCAGGTAGACGTTGGCGCCGGCCGGAAGTGCCGCGTTCAGGGTCGCCACGTTGAGCCACAGTGGGTCGAGCGGGAAGACGTAGCGGCCGATGAGCCAGACCAGCACCGGCAGCATCGCGAGCTTGAAGAAGGACGCGACGGCCGCCGACTGCCAGTGGCCCTTCAGCCCGACATGGGCCAGCGAGGCGCCAACCATGATCAGGCCGCAGGGCGGCGCCGCGGCCGCGAAGGCCTGTAGAATCCGGTCGATCACCGCCGGCGTCGTGATGCCTGGAACGTGGGTCGTGATCTCGCCCCACAGGAGGCCGGCGAAGATCGCCGGGATCACCGGATGCTTCAGCATCGACAGCGCCGCACCGCCCAGGCGCTTCAGCACGTTGCCGCGCCGCCCGCCCGCGCCGTCCATCTCCATCAGGAAGCAGGTGAAGGTGAGCAGGATCAGCGAATGCACGCTGATGATCATCAGCAGCGGCACCAGCCCCTGCTCGCCGAAACCGTAGCTGATGAAGGGGATGCCGATGCCGACGCCGTTGGAGAAGGAGCCGCTCAGCGCAAACATGGCGCGGTCGCCGAGGCGAAGCCCCTGCAGGCGGCCCAGCACCATCAGCGCGCCATAGAGCAGCATCACGCCGCTGAAGAAGGCCAGCAGCACCTGCGGCTCGAGCGTCTCCAGCCGCACCTTGGACATGGAGCGGAAGAGCAGCGCGGGAAACAGCGCGTAGAAGGTGACGGCGGTGAAGCCGCGCAAGCCCTCCGGACTGAGGAGCTTGCTGCGGCCGATCACCCAGCCGACCAGCACCATGCCGAACACCGGCACGATGATGTCGATGATTGCGTTCATGCGCTGGGGGCACGCCACTCCCGTGGCGCGTTCTTATTCTTTCTGCACGGCGCGGGCTCTCGCGCCTTAGCGTTTTCGCCGACTACGGCGAAAACGCGCGAAGGCGCTGCCGCCCGCCGGCGCATAGGAATGCGCCCTAAGCCGCCATCGCGAGGTTGCTGTAGCGGGTCAGGTGATGCTGCTGATTGCCGAACATCAGGTCGATCATGGTCAGGCGTTTGAAGTAGTGGCTGACCGACAGCTCGTCCGTGACGCCCATGCCGCCGTGCATCTGCACCGCGCTCTGGCCGCAGAACTTGCCCGACTTGCCGATCTGGACCTTGGCGCCCGAGGCGGCCTTGGCGCGCACCGTCGGATCCTTGTCGTCGATCTTGAGCGAGGCCATCAGCGTCATCGAACGCGCTTCCTGCGCATTGGTGAAGCAGTCGACCATGCGGTGCTGCAGAACCTGGAACTTGCCGATCGCCACGCCGAACTGCTTGCGGGTCTTGATGTACTCGAGCGTCGCGGCGTTGATCGCGTCCATGCAGCCGGTGGCCTCGGCGCAGAGCGCGACGATGGCGCGGTCGACCGCTTCCTCGACGGTCGGGAACGCCTCGTCGACCTTGCCCAGCACGGCGTCGGCGCCGACCGAGACCTTGTCGAAGGTGAGTTCGGACGCGCGCAGCGCATCCTGCGTCGGGTAATCGCGGCGGGTGATGCCCTTGGCCTTGGCGTCGACGATGAACAGCGTCAGGCCCTTGGGCTCGCGCGCCGAGCCGGCGGTCCGGGCCAGCACGATGATCTCGTCGGCCGACGGCGCGTTGTAGACGACGCCCTTGTGGCCCGAGAGCGACCAGCCGTTGCCTTCCTTGGTCGCCTTGAGCGACACGTCGGCGAGATTGTAGCGGCTCTGGCGCTCCAGCCAGGCGAAGGCGAACTGCTTCTTGCCCTCGATCATAGGCGCCAGCAGCGCCTCCTTCTGGGCCGCCGATCCGGCGCGGGCGATCATGCCGCCGCCCAGGACCACCGTCGGCAGAAACGGCTCGAGCACAAGGCCCTTACCGAACTGCTCCATGACGATCATGGTCTCGATCGGGCCGCCGCCGTAGCCGCCGTCCTCTTCCGAGAACGCCATGCCCAGCCAGCCCAGTTCGGCGAACTGCGCCCAGTTCTCCGGTAGGAAACCGCGCTCGGTCGCCGAGATCTTGCGGCGGTTCTCGAACGTGTACTTGTCGCGAACGAAGCGCTCCGCGGCTTCCTGCAGCTGCTTCTGTTCGTCGGAAAGGGACAGATCCATGGTTCTCCTCCGGAATTCTTGATCGCGGTTATAGCCCCCGTCAGAGGCCCAGCACCATCTTCGAGACGATGTTCTTCTGAATCTCGGTGCTGCCGCCGTAGATGCTGGTCTTGCGCATGTTGAAATAGCGCGGGGCAGCCGGCGGGGCGTGGTCGGGCCCGATCGGCGTCTCGTTGGTGTCGTGGAACAGCATGGCGGGCTGGTAGGGCTGGGCGTACTCGCCCACCGCCTCCATGGTCAGCTCGGCGATGCGCTGCTGGATCTCCGAGGCGCGCACCTTCAGGGTCGAGACCTCGGGGCCGGGCGCGCCGCCCTGGGCCATGGTCGAGAGCACCCGCAGCTCGCTCATCTCCAGCGCCTGGACCTGCAGGTCGATGTCGGCGATCTGGGCCGTGAAGGCGGGATCGTCGGCCAGGGTGCTGCCATCCTGCGGCTCGGTGCGGGCGATCTGACGCAGTACCGACACGCCGCGCTTGGAGGCCGGGACCTCGGCAATACCCAAGCGCTCGTTGGCCAGCAGGAACTTGGCGCAGGTCCAGCCCTCGTTCTCCTTGCCGATCAGGTTCTCGACGGGGACCTTCACGTTGTCGAGGAACACGTCGTTCACGTGATGGGCGCCGTCGGTCATGATGATCGGCCGCACGGTGACGCCCGGCGTCTTCATGTCGATCAGCAGGAAGGAGATGCCTTCCTGCGCCTTCACTTCCGTGTTGGTTCGCACCAGGCAGAAGATCCAGTCGCCCCAATGCGCGAACGAGGTCCAGGTCTTCTGGCCGTTCACGATGTAATGGTCGCCTTCACGTACCGCGCGCGTACGCAGGCTGGCGAGGTCGGAGCCGGCGCCCGGCTCGGAATAGCCCTGGCACCACGACACGTCTGAGCTGCGGATGCCCGGCAGGAAACGCTCCTTTTGCGCCTCGGTGCCGAACGTGTAGATCACCGGGCCGACCATCTTCGGACCGAACGGCAGGATGCGCGGCGCGCCCTCTTCCGCCAGCACGTTCTCGAACAGGAAGCGCTGCGTCACGTCCCAGCCCGGACCGCCGTACTTCTTCGGCCACGTGTAGGCGAGCCAGCCCTTCTTCCCGAGCGCCTTCTGCCACACGATGTGGTCGTCGCGGTCGTAATGCTTGCCCGAGAAGGTCTTCTCGCGCGTCGCCGGCGACAGGTTCTCGCGCGCGAACGCACGCACTTCGTCGGCGAACGCCTTGTGTTCGGGTTTGAGGGCGAGGTCCATCTAGCGAGTCTCCCGTGTCATCCCGAGCGCAGCGAGGGATCCTTCATCGGTGCCGCCAAGGATCCCTCGCTGCGCTCGGGATGACACCGTGAATGTTGCGGACGAAACGAACTCGATCACAGCCCCAGCACCATCTTCGAGATGATCCCTTTCTGGATCTCGTTGCTGCCGCCGTAGATCGTGGTCTTGCGCGTGTTGAAGTAGCGCGGCGCGGCGAGGTGGGCGTAGTCGGGGCCGACCGGCTCCTCGTTCGTGCCTTGCCACAGCAGGCCCGGCAGGTACGGCGCCGCATATTCACCGACCGCTTCCAGCGTAAGTTCGGTGATGCGCTGCTGGATCTCCGAGCCGCGGATCTTCAGGCCCGAAACTTCCGGTCCCGGCTGGCCGCCGTGGGCCATCTGCGACAGCACGCGCAGCTCGGTGAATTCGAGCGCTGTCACCTGGATCTCGAGGTCGGCGATCTTCTCGGCGAAACTCTGGTTCTCGATCAGCGGCTTGCCGTTGTCCTGTTCGGCACGCGCGATGTCCTTCAGCGCCTCGACACCGCGCTTGGACTGCGGCACGGCGGCGATGCCCAGCCGCTCGTTGGCCAGCAGGAACTTGGCGCAGGTCCAGCCCTCGTTCTCCTTGCCGACAAGGTTCTCGACCGGGACCTTCACATTGTCGAAGAAGACCTCGTTCACCTCGTGGCCGCCGTCGGCCATGATGATCGGCTTCACCGTGATGCCCGGCGTCTTCATGTCGATCAGCAGGAAGGAGATGCCCTCCTGCGGCTTGGACTTCGAATCGGTGCGCACGAGGCAGAAGATCCAGTCGGCCCAGTGGCCCATCGTGTTCCAGGTCTTGGACCCGTTCACGATGTAATGGTCGCCGTCCTTCTCCGCCTTGGTGCGCAGGCTCGCGAGGTCGGAGCCCGAACCCGGTTCGGAATAGCCCTGGCACCACCAGACGGTGCTCTCGCGGATCGCCGGGAGGTACTTCTCCTTCTGCGCCTCGGTGCCGAACGTGTAGATCACCGGCCCGACCATCTTGCTGCCGAACGGGATGATGCCCGGCGCGTATTCCTCGGCGCAGATATTCTCGAAGATGTAGCGCTGGGCCGGCGTGAAGCCCGGGCCGCCATGCTTCTTCGGCCAGGTGTAGACCAGCCAGCCCTTCTTCCCGAGCGCCTGCTGCCAGCGCATGTAGTCGTCGCGGATCAGGTGCTTGCCGTTCTTCACCTTGTCGCGCGTGTCGGCGGACAGGTTGGCGCGCACGAAGGCCCGCACCTCGTCGGCAAATTTCTGTTCTTCAGGCGTGAAAGCGAGGTCCATGGTCCCCTCCCGAGGAGGCATTTTCGATTTGGCCGGAGTTTAGCCACGAGGACCGTCCGGACAAGCGTTGATAAACCGCTTGGCGGCTGAATACGCCGCGAAGCGGAATGGGTTTACGTTGAAAACGGGTTACGTCAGGCCCTCGTCAGGTCGGGACGATCAGCACCTTGTCCGCCTTCATCTTCTCGATCGCCTCGTCGCTGACGCCGGCCTCGCGCAGGACCTCGACACCGTCGCCGCCGATCCGCGGGGCGTGGCGGCGGAACTCGACCTTGGTCTTCTCGAAGTCGAGCGGGCTGGCGAAGGTGGTGATCGGGCCCTCGGTCGGGTGATCGCGGTCGGTGAAGAAGCCCGTGGCCTTGAGGTGCGGGTCGTCCTTCAGCTCTTCCAGGGTGCGCACCGGCATGGCGGGGATGTCGGCCTCGTCGAACATGTCGAGCCATTCCTGCGTCGGGCGGTGCTTCAGCAGCTCGGCCAGCACCTGATAGAGTTCGCTGAAATGCTTGGCCCGCTCCATGCGGTCGACGAACTTCTTTTCCTTCGCGAGGTCGGGCCGTTCCGCCAGCTCGAAGAACTTGATCCAGTGCGCGTCAGTGTAGGGTAGCGCGCAGATGTAGCCGTCCTTCGTCGGGAACGGATGGCGGAATTTGTTGATGATGCGGTCGTAGCCCATCGGCGCGCGCTCGGGGCTCCAGGTCGCGCCGAACAGGTGCTCGGTCAGCCAGAAGGAGGCCAGCGTCTCCAGCATGGGCACCTCGATCATCTGCCCCTCGCCCGTGCACTTGCGATGGTAGAGCGCGCCCAGCACGGCGATGCAGAGATGGAGGCCGGTCGTCTTGTCGGCGATCAGGCTCGGCATGAAGCGCGGCGGTAGCCCGTCGACCCGGCTCTGCAGCGAAGCCGCGCCAGAGACGCCCTGCACCAGGTCGTCGAAGGCCGGCTTGTGGCCGTACGGGCCCTTGCGCGCATAGCCCAGCGAATAGGCGTAGATGATCGACGGGTTGATCTTCTTCAGGTCTTCGTAGCCCAGACCCAGCCGCTCGATCGCCTGCGGGCGGCTGTTATGGATGAAGAGGTCGGCGCCCTTGATCAGGTCCTTGAGGACCGCACAGGCGGCGGGCTTCTTGAGGTCTAGACAGATCGATCGCTTGTTGCGGTTGGCCGCCATGTAGATCGGCCCCATGGCCGGCGCGTTGCCGAGGCTGCCGCCCGAGGCGCGCAGCAGGTCGCCTTCCGGCGGCTCGACCTTGATCACGTCGGCGCCCATGTCGGCCAGATGCTGCGTGGCGAACGGCCCTAGCAACACGGCCGTCAGATCGATCACACGCACGCCCTGCAATGGTCCCGGCATTTCCTCGTCCCCGCTATGACGTTTTGGTCTTTCCCGGACCGTGCCATCGCCCTTTGCGAAATGGTAGTCCTACAGTAACACCTGCCCGCGAGCCGCCTCGCGGTGCGATGTGTCTTGCACGGGTTTAACGGGAAGTTGGGGTCTTCGATGGCTGGAGCGCTAGACGGTCTGCTGGTGGTGAGTGTCGAGCAGGCGGTGGCCGCCCCCTATTGCGCCGCCCGGCTGGCGGATGCCGGTGCCCGGGTCATCAAGATCGAGCGGCCCGAGGGCGATTTCGCGCGCGGCTACGACGCCTATGTGCACGGCCAGTCGAGCTACTTCGTCTGGCTGAACCGCGGCAAGCAGTCCCTCACCCTCGACTTCAAGGCCAAGGACGATCTCGCCCTCTTGCACCGGCTGATCGGCAAGGCCGACGTGCTGATCCAGAACCTGGCGCCGGGCGCCGCCGAGCGTGCGGGCTTCGGCTCGGCCGCGATGCGCGCCGCGCACAAGAAGCTGATCACCGTCGACATCTCCGGCTACGGCGACCACGGCCCCTACAAGAACCGCCGCGCCTACGACCTGCTGGTCCAGGCCGAGAGCGGCCTCGCCTCGATCACCGGCACCGAGCATGCGCCGGGCCGGGTCGGCATCTCCGCCACCGACATCGGCACCGGCATGTATGCGCACGCCGCCGTGCTGGAGGCGCTGATCGCCCGCGGCCGGAACGGCGAGGGCCGCGCCATCTCGGTCTCGCTCTTCTCCTCGATGGCCGAATGGATGACCGTGCCGCTGCTCGGCATGGAATATTCCAACTACGAATGGCCCCGCCTCGGCCTCACCCATCCGTTCATCGCGCCCTACGGCGTCTATCCGACCTCCGACAAGGTGCCGGTGCTGATCTCGATCCAGAACGACCGCGAGTTCGAGCGGCTGTGCCATGGCGTCATCGACAAGCCGGGCCTGGAGAAGGATCCGGACTACGCCACCGGCAAGGCACGCAATGCGCGGCGCGACGATACCAACGCGATCGTGGCCAAGAGCTTCGCCGCGCAGACCTTCGCCGGTCTCTCGGCCCGCCTCGAAGCCGCGCAGATCGCCTGGGCGCGCGTCAGTGGCGTCAAGGACCTGACGACGCATCCGCAGCTCCGCCGCACCGGCTTCAACTCGATCGGCGGCGAGGACGTCTCGATCCCGGCACTGGCCGCTTCCTACACGGGCGAGCCCGAGCGGCTGGGCGACGTACCGACCCTCGGCCAGCACAGCGAGGCGATCCGCAAGGAGTTTGCCGCCTGATGTCCAAATGGCTGACGGGCTTAAGGCTCGCGGCCTATGGCGGTGCCTACTTCTTCGCCGCCGGCGCCTTCATGAGCTACTGGCCGGTGTGGCTGCGCGACCGCGGTGTCACCGACACCGAGATCGGCACGCTGTTCATGTCGCGCCAGATCATCACCGTCATCGCCACGCTCTCGGTCGGCTGGATCGTCCATCGGCTGGGCGGACCGCGCGGAGTGATCATCGCCCTGGGTATCGGCGCCGTCGTGATGATGGGCGCCTACCAGTTCTCCTACTCGTTCATGACGATCTTCATCGTCACCATGATCTGGGGCTTCCTGTGGTCGCCGCCGATGCCGCTCTACGATGGCGTACTGGTAACGGAGACCAAGAAGCACGGGCTCGACTATGCGCGGGTGCGCATGTGGAGCTCGGTCGCCTTCATCTTCGGCACCTTCCTCACCGGCATCGCCGTCGACCGCTACGGCCCGCCCTGGGTTCTCTATGTCGGCATGGCGAGCATCGTGCTGTTGGCGCCGCTTGCGCTGCTGCTGCCGGCCACGCCGCCGCGCGCGTCCGCCGCTGCGCACGGCCACGCACCGTTTCGCGTCGGCGAGCTGCTGCGCCAGCCGGCGTTCATCCTGTTCCTGCTGGCCTGCGGCCTCTGCCAGGCCAGTCACTCGGTGCTCTACAGTTTCGGTACCCTGACGTGGCGCGGCGCCGGTATCGACGACGTGACGATCAGCGCCCTGTGGGCCGAGAGCGTCGCCATCGAGATCGTGCTGATGCTGTTCGGTGGCTGGCTGCTGGGACGCCTGGGCGTCTGCGGCCTGATCAGCCTCGGCCTCGCCGCCGGCCTGGTGCGCTGGACGGCCATGGCCTTCACCACCGACCTGTGGGCGCTGGTCCTGCTGCAGGCCTTGCATTCCTGCACCTTCGCCGCCTGCCATCTCGGCGCCATGGCCTTCCTGCAGCGCGCCCTGCCGACGCACGGCGCCGCGATCGGCCAGAGCCTCTATTATGCGCTGGGCACCGGCGCCACGCAGGCCGTCGTCTACCAGTTCTCCGGCCTGCTCTATTCCGAGTACGGCCAGCGCGCGTTCCTCGGCATGACCGTGGTTAGTACCCTCGGCCTGTGCGCCCTGTTGCTGCTCGCCCGCACCTGGAACGGCGGCTTGCTGGTGGGACAGCCGAAGCCGGCGTGACGCTCAAGGTCCGTACTGCGCGTCGCTGACCTTCTCCAGCCAGTCGACGGCCTTGCCGTCGAGATTCTCCTGCAGCGCGATGTGCGTCATCGCAGTGTCGGCCTTCGCGCCATGCCAGTGCTTCACGCCGGGCGGAATCCAGACCACATCGCCTGGCTTGATCTCCTGCCTGGCCTCGCCCCAGCGCTGCACCCATCCCGTGCCCGCCGTCACGATCAGGATCTGGCCGAGCGGATGCGTGTGCCAGGCACTGCGCGCGCCGGGCTCGAAAGTGACGCTGCCGCCGCTGGTCCGCGCCGGTGCGCTCATGCGGAACAGCGGGTCTACACGGACGCTGCCGGTAAAATAGTCGGCCGGCCCCTTGCCCGAGGGCTGCGAGCCGTTGCGTCTGATCTCCAGCTCGCCGGCCATCTGGGCGAAAGCCGAGGCCGCCGCGAGCATCGACGCGCCCGTGGTGGCGAGCATCCTGATCGTCATGCGCTCCTCCTTCTCATGAGCTGAACTTAAGGGGCGCAGACTGAGCAACTAGCCGCCATAATCGGCATGGACTTATGAACGGAGGCCATGAATGCAGCGCGGCAATCTCGACGCCCTCCTCGCCTTCCTGGCCGTCGCGCGCGAACGCAGCTTCACCCGGGCGGCAGCAAAGCTGGGCGTCTCCCAGTCGGCATTGAGCCACACCGTTCGCGAGCTGGAAGCCCGTCTCGGGGTCCGTCTCCTGACGCGCACCACGCGTAGCGTCTCGCCAACCGAAGCCGGCGAACGGTTGATTCAGACGGTCGGGCCGCGCTTCGAAGAGATCGATTCCGAGCTCGCGGCGCTCGGCGAGTATCGAGACAAGCCGGCCGGCACGATCCGGCTCACGGCGATCGACTATGTCGCCGACACGATCCTGTGGCCGAAGTTGGCGCCGTTCCTGCGGCGGTATCCCGACATCAAGATCGAAGTCATCGTCGACTACGGCCTGACCGATATCGTCGCTCAACGATTCGATGCCGGCGTGCGCGGCGGCGAGCAGGTGGCGAAGGACATGATCGCCGTGCGCATCGGGCCGGACATGCGCATGGCCGTCGTCGGCGCGCCCTCCTACCTGAAGAAACGCCCGGCACCGCGCCGGCCGCAGGAACTGGTCGACCATGATTGCATCAACCTGCGGCTTCCCACCCATGGCGGCCTCTATGCCTGGGAGTTCGAGAAGGGCAGCCGCGAGGTGCGCGTGAGGGTCGAGGGCCAGCTCACCTTCAACGGCACGACGCAGATGCTGAACGCGGCGCTGGCCGGGTTCGGCCTGGCCTATGTGCCGGAGGAGCTGGCGAAGCCTCACATGGCCAAAGGCCGTCTAATGCGCGTCCTAGAAGATTGGTGCCCGCCCTTTTCAGGCTATCACCTCTATTACCCGAGCCGGCGCCAGCCCTCGGCCGCCTTCGTGCTGATGGTCGACGCCTTGCGCCATCGCCCCTAAACCCTCGTCAGGATGAGGTGGTATAGGCGAAGCCCGATACGATTCTATTTCGGACGCTTCTCGAACACGTCCTTTGCGACCGGAAGCGCCGAGAAGACGTTGGGCCAGCCCGCATAGAAGGCGAGTTGCGTCATTGCCTCGGCGGCCTGTGCCTGCGTCAGGCCGTTATCCATGGCCCGGTTGAGATGATAGGGGATCTGCGCCACTTGCCCCGAGGCGATCAGGGCGCTGACCGTGACGAGGCTGCGATCCCGCGGCACCAGGTTGGGACGCAGCCAGAGATCGCGAAACAACACATCCGTCGCGTATTGCACGACGCCCGGCGCCACGGCGCCAAACTGCTGCCCGACCCGCTCGGCCCGCTGCGCCTCGGCCGCCGTGTCGAGCGGCAAAGGCTGCGACGACGCCGACGCGAGTTGGTCGGCGCCGATACCGCGCGCCGTAAAGACCTTCCTGGCGGGCGCAACGGCGGATAGTGCATTGCCGCGTCCGGAATAGAAGGCGAGATGGGTGATGATCTCGGAGATCTCGCGCGGCTTCACGCCATTGTCGAGCGCGAGCGCGATCTGATCTTCCATCTCGACCGTCTGGGCACACGCGATCAGCGCAGCCAGAGTGACGATGCTGCGGTCACGCGGCGCGAGGCCGGGGCGCTTCCACAGATCGGTGACGACGCCCTGCGTGTACTTTTCGAGCCCCGGAGCAACGCTCGCAATATCGGCGGCGCCCCGTACTCTCTGCTCCGCTTTCGCCGACGCGGAAGCGGCGAGAAACAGCGACGCGATCGTCGCAACGACAAGCTTCATGCCGATCTCCCATGAGGTCTCGCCCTGTTATGGGAGATGTCACGGTCAGCGATTAGCCGTCACAATCGGCATGCACTCATGAGCGCTGCTCATGAGTGCGGCATGGCCCCTAGCGCGACCGGCCGCGTCCCGTGACCGGCCAGATCTCGACCAGGGTGTCGCCCTTCACCACGTGATAGCTCTCGTAGAGATTCACGGTCGGGTCGCAGTGCGGCGGGGTCAGCACGACCTGCTCGGCAAGCTTGGGTGCCTGCTGGCCCTCGGGCGCGATCACCGCGAGATGCTCGTCGCCCATGAAGCGCGTGGTCGCGCCTTCGACGGCGCCCTTCAGGATCATCGGCGGGCCCTTTTCGGTGGCCATGGCTTTCAGGCCGGCATCGACCGTCACCATGCCCGGCGTGTTGGCGCTGACCACGCGCGCGTCGATCTGCAGCGCCTGCTCGAAGGTCGGCTTGTCGAGGCCGCGTAGGTCGCAGACGTTGTAGTCGTGGTCCATGAACACGTAGGAGCCGACCTGCAGCTCGGTGAAGACGCCGAGCTTGGCGTCGATGTAGTGCGTGCCGGTGCCCGAGCCGGTGACGATGCCGGGCTTCAGCCCCGCCTCTTCCAGCTTCGCCAGGATGCCCTGCAGATATTCGGTGCGCTCCTTGATCTCGGCGGTGCGCTGCTTGAAGTCGACGATGTGCTGATGACGGCCGCAGTAGAACTGGACGCCGGCATAGTTGAGCGACCGGTAGTTGGCGATCTTCTGCACCAGCGCCACCGTGGCCTCGGGCGTGGCGGTGCCGGTGCGATGAATGCCGGGATCGATGTCGACAATCACCTTGAGCGGCTTGCCGGCCTTCGCGGCGGCAGCGGCCAGCGCCTCGGCATTGTCGGGATGGTCGACCACCAGCATCAGGTCGGAGACCTTGGCGTTGAGGTCGACCAGCCGCTGGATCGCCTGCGGCGTCACCACCGGCGAGGTGATGTGCAGGCTCTGCACGCCCTCTTCGCCCAGCGCCTCGGCCTCGCCCAGCTTGGCACAGCAGACGCCCAGTGCGCCGGCCGCCATCTGGCGCTTGGCGATATCGGCCGACTTGTGGGTCTTTGAATGCGGCCTGAGCTTCACGTTATGCGCCTTGGCGAAGTTCGCCATCTCCGCGATGTTGCGGTCGAGCATGTCGAGGTCGAGCACGAGGGCCGGCGTGTTGAGCGATCCGCGCGATCCCTGCTGCCCAATGAGATGTCCGTGCAAACGTTCGGCTTCGCTCGTCATTTCTTCTGTCCTTCGGATTGCAGATTGCGGACGACCATGGCTTCGCCGGTCGTGCCGCGGTTGACTCCGGCACTCTTCATGAAGGTGTTGTCGCGGCCGGTGCCCCAGAGCGCGACGCCCTGGGCCAGCAGGCCGCCATCCACCTTCACCGTCTCGCCGGTGATGAAACGTGCCTCGTCGGAGGCGAGGAAAGTCGCCACGTCGGCGATATGCTCGGGCTCGCCGCGGTCGGGCCAGGGCTGCTGGGCGAACTGCTTCTCGTACTTGTCGGGCCGGCCGCGATGGACCAGCGGCGTCGAGATCACACCCGGCGCAATCCCGACCACGCGGATGCGGTCGGGTCCGAGTTCGGTCGCCACGTTCTCGATCAGGCTGATGCAGGCCGCCTTCGTCGCCGAATAGGCGTGGCTGCCGCCACCGCCCACCATGCCGGCGATCGAGGCGGTGACCAGGATCACGCCGCCGTCTCCATGCTCCTTCATCGCCTGCGAGGCGTGCTTCAGGCCGAGGAACACCGAGCGCGCCAGCACCGCGAACGTATAGTCCCAGTCCTCGACGCTGGTCTCCGCGATCGGCCCGAACGCGCCGCCGACACCGGCGTTGAGATAGGCAATGTCGAGCCGCCCGAAAAGGCTTTTGGCCTCAGCCACCATTGCCGCGACATCAGTCTCCTTCGCCACGTCGCAGCGCACGAAGCCGATCCTGTCGCCATGGCCCTGCGCCCTGGCGACCGCCAGCGTCTCCGCACCATTGGCCTCGTTGAGGTCGGCCACCAGCACCTTCGCGCCTTCGGCCAGGAAGCGCATCACGGTCGCGCGGCCCATGCCGCTCGCGCCGCCCGTAACGATGGCCACCTTGCCCGCCAGTCGATTCATGCCGATTTCGCCCTCCGATGCCATGGTGGTAGGGCCGGCATCGCGAGGCAAGCCTGACGTTTCGCTAACCGCTGTTCACGCGAGCGCGGCACACGCCTCGCCGATCGACCGCCCCGCCGCATGGATGTGCTCCGTCGGCACCGCGAAGGTCATGCGCACATAGTTGGGAAGCCCGTAGCCCTCGCTCGGCAGAAGGGCGATGCCGGCGGCGTCGAGCAGATAGTGGGAGACGTCCTCGCCCGCTTCGAGCACGCGGCCTTGCGGCGTGCGCTTGCCGATCACGCCCGCGCAGGAGATGCAGAGATAGAACGTGCCCTCCGGCGGCGTGGCGGAAAGGCCCTCGCAGCCGTTGACGAGGGAGACGGCGAGGTCGCGCTTTTCCTGCAGAATCGCCAGACGCTCCGTCAGCACCGTCTGTGGACCATTAAGTGCCGCGGTCGCGGCTGCCTGGCTGATCGACGAGGGGCAGGAGGTCACGAGGTACTGGACCTTTGTCATCTCCGCCACGAGATCGGCCGGCGCCGCGGCATAGCCGATCCGCCATCCCATCATGGAGTAGCTCTTTGCCACGCCGCTGATCGTGACAGTGCGATCCTTGAGATCCGGCGCGGCTTTGAGGAGCGTCACCGCCTTGCGACCATCGTAGACGGAATGTTCGTAGAGATTGTCGGCCAGCACCCGGACATCGGGGTGTTGCCTTACGACCTCGCAGAGTTCGGCCAGCTCGGCGCGCGTATAGACCGCGCCCGTCGGGTTGACCGGGCTGTTGAGGACGACCCAGCGCGTGCGCGGCGTGATCGCGCGTGCGAGATCCTCGGGGCGCAGCTTGAAGCCGTTGTTCTGGGCGCAGGAGACCGGAACCGGCACGCCGCCCGCAAGCTGCGCCTGGCCGCGATACGTCGCCCAGCACGGGCTCGGCACGATCACCTCGTCGCCCGGCTTCAAGGTCACCGCGAAGGCGGTGGCGATGGCCTGCGAGGAGCCGTTGCTGACGACGATCTCGGAGCGCTCGAACTCGAGGCCGTTCTGGCGGCGGAAATGCTCGCGCACCGCGTCCTTCAGCTCGGGCGTGCCGTCGACATTGGTATAGCGCGTGTCGCCCGCGCGCGCGGCGGCAACAGCCGCCTCGACGACGTGCGGAGGCGTGGAGAAGTCGAGATCGCCGCCGGTCATGTCGATGATCGTGCGGCCCTGGCTTCGGAGGTCGAGCACCTTTCGGCGAAAAGTGGCGGCCGTTGAGGAGTGCAGGCCCGTGGCCTGGGGTTGTGCGCTGGACATGGCGATGTTTCTAGCCAGCATTGATCATTTCAGAAATAGATGATTGGATGTTTAAGAGATAACAAAAGGATATGATAGATGCTGGACCCGGCGGCGGTTCAGGCCTTCGTTCTGGTGGCCGACCTCGCAAGCTTCACGCGCGCGGCCGCGGCGCTGAACTCGAGCCAGGCCGCGGTCAGCCTCAAGATCCGGCGCCTCGAGGAAGCGCTCGGCCGCCGCCTGCTCGACCGCACGCCGCGCCTCGTCCGCCTCTCGCCCGACGGCGCAAACTTCCTCACGGCCGCGCGCGAGTTGGTCGCGGCGCAGCAGAAAGCCATCGCCGCCTTCACGCAGGAGCAGCGACGCATCACTGTGTCGATCAGCCATCACATCGTCGGCGCCGATCTCACGACCCTGCTGCAGCACCTGCATCGCTCCGATCCCGGCCTCGTCGTCGAGGTCAGGATCGTGACGTCGGCCGAGGCCATGGCTGCGATCGGCGACGGATCCAGCGACTGCGCCATCGTGCTGAACCATGACGGCAAGCGGCGCGGCGGCGAGGTGCTGTTCAAGGAGGAGTTCCACTGGACCGCCGTGCCCGACTTCGACTACCGGCCCGGCGCCGTGCTGCCGCTCGCGACCCAGGCATCCCCCTGCAATGTCCGGGCGATGGCGGTCAGCGCGCTCGACAGAGCCGGCATTCGCTGGTCCGAAGTGTTCGTCGGCGGCGGTGCGCAGACGATCGGCGCCGCCGTCCGCGCCGGCCTTGCCGTCGCAGCCCTCGCTCGACGTGTCGCGCCGATGGGTACGGTCGATGTCGGAAAGCGCCTCGGCCTGCCGCCCCTGCCTGCCCGCGACGTCGTCCTGATTTCAGGAGCCGGCAGCACCGCGAAACGTCAGGCGATCAAACTGCTGGGGGGCTCGTTCCGGGCGCTGGCCGGACGCTCACACGGCGCGTGTTGCGCGCACCGCGAGGCAGGCATAGCGTTTCACGAATGAGATTCCTGCTCCTGGTCTCACTCATTGTCGCGGCGCTGCCGGTCGCCGCCCAATCGCCGGTTCCCGACCCGGTGATGACGCCGCTGGTCGCCAGGGTGCTCTTCCCACCACAGGCGGTGCCGGGCTCCGACGGCAAACGCCACCTCGTCTACGAACTCGACCTCGCCAATGCCAGCCCCGCCGCGACGGCGCTGCAGAAAATCGAGGTGTTGGAGGCCGATACACAGAAGACGCTCTTTACCCTGGGTCGCGAGGACATCGCCCGGCGCCTGTCGATCGGCGGCCGGCGCGGGGCTGAATCGGCCGACCTCGGCACCGGCCAGTTCGGCGTGGTCTTCGTGCACGTGCCGCTCGATGCCGAGGCTCCGATCCCGTCCTCGCTGGTGCACCGCCTCTCGTTGCGCCTCGCTTTGCCCAACCCCGTCGACATCACCGAGACCGTGGGCCGGACCGACGTGAATCGGGCGCCGCCGCCGGTGCTCGGGCCGCCGCTCATCGGCAAGGGCTTCGTCGCGGCCGATGGCTGCTGCGACACGATCCGTCACGTCCGGGCGCTGTTGCCCCTGAACGGCAGCTTCGCGCTGGCGCAACGCTTCGCCATCGACTGGGAGCAGATCGACGGGGAGAACCGCGTGGTCCGGGGTAACCTTTCTGATCCGAAGAACTACACGATCTTCGGAAGCTCTGTGCTGGCCGTCGCCGACGGCACGGTGGTCTCCGCGCGCAACGACCTGCCGGAGCAGGTCCCCGGCGCATTGCCGGCAGGCCTGCCGATCGCCGAGGCCGACGGCAATTTCATCGTGCTCGATATCGGCGGCGGCGCCTATGTGCTCTATGCCCACCTGCAGCCCGGCAGTGTCCTGGTCGGCGCCGGCGCACGGGTGAAGCGCGGCGACGTCCTCGGCAAGGTCGGCAACACCGGCAACAGCCAGGCGCCGCACCTCCATCTACATGTCATGGACGGGCCCTCTCCGCTCCTGGCCAACGGCATTCCCTACGTCTTCGATTCCTTTGCCATCACGGCGGTCGACCGCGCCGGCACGCCGGACTTCGACAAGGCGGAGGCCACCGGCACGCCGCTCACGCTGACGCCCTTCACGCCGCCGCGGCGTTTCCAGAACGTATTGCCGCTCGATCTCTCGGTCGTCGAGTTCTCGCGCTGACGTCTAGCCGCTGTTGCGCAGTCCGGCGGCGATCCCGTTGATGCTGAGGTGGATGCCCTGCACCACCCCCTCGTCGGCGTCGCCGGCGCGATGACGCTTCAGCAGCTCGATCTGCACATGGTTGAGCGGATCGATGTAAGGGAAGCGATTGCGGATCGAGCGCGCCAGTAGCGGATTGAGTTCCAGCAGCGTCGCCTGCCGCGTGATGGCGCAGACCGCGTCGATCGAGGCCTGCCACTCCTGCCGCAGGCGGCCGAAGACCTGCTTCCGCAACGCCGCATCGGTCACCAACTCCGAATAGCGCGAGGCGATGGCGATGTCGGACTTTGCGAGCACCATGTCCATATTCGACAGGATGGTGCGGAAGAATGGCCAGTTGTCATGCATCTCCTGCAACATCGCCATGCCGTCGCCTGGCCGGGCGGCGGTCCACGCCTTGATCGCCGCGCCGAACCCGTACCAGCCCGGCAGCATCAAGCGGCATTGCGCCCAACTGAACACCCAAGGGATGGCGCGCAGATCCTCGATGCCCTGCTTCTTCGAGCGCGAGGCCGGGCGGCTGCCGATGTTGAGTGAGGCAATCTCGTCCAGCACCGTGGACTCGCGGAAATACCGATCAAAGCCATCGGTCTCGTAGACGAGGTCGCGATAGGCGCGGAAGGCATGCGCCGACAGCTCCTCCATGACGGCGAGATAGTCGGCGGGCGGCGGCGGCCGGTCCGCGTCGAGGAGCGAGGCTTCCAGGGTGGCGGCGGCCAGCGTTTCGAGATTGCGCCGTCCGATCTCGGCGTTGGAATACTTGCCGGCGATCACCTCCCCCTGTTCGGTGATGCGGATGGCGCCCTGCACGGCGCCGGGCGGCTGCGCGACGATCGCGTCGTAGCTCGGCCCGCCGCCGCGGCCCACGGAACCGCCGCGGCCATGGAACAGGCGCAGCCCGACCTGGTGGCGCCGGAAGACTTCGATTAGGGCCAGCTCCGCCTTGTACAGCTCCCAGGTCGAGGTGAGGTAGCCACCGTCCTTGTTGCTGTCGGAGTAGCCCAGCATCACTTCCTGGGTGTTGCCGCGCGACGTGAGCAGTCGGCGATAGGCCGGCAGGCCGAGCAGCTCGTCCATGATCCGTCCGCAGTGCTGCAGATCGCCGATGGTCTCGAACAAAGGTGCGATGTCGACGTCCAGGCGATCCTCGCGCGGATCGAGCAGCCCGCCCTCCTTGAGCAGCACGGCCACTTCCAGGACGTCGGAAACACTGTCCGCTTTGGAGATCACGTAGTGCGGCATGGCGGCTCGGCCGTAGCGCCGATGCGCATCGGCGGCGACACGCACCAGGTTCAGCTGGGCGGTGGTTTCCTCGCCATAAGAGAGATAGGGCGAGGCCAGCGGCCGCCTGTTGCCCAGTTCGCCGGTCAGCAGAGCCACGCGCGCTTCCTCGTCGAGTGCCGCATAATCGGCGCCCGTACCGGTCGCGGCCAATAGCTCGGCCATGACGCGCGCATGCACGTCGGAATTCTGCCGAAGGTCGAGCGACGCCAGATGGAAGCCGAAGACATCGACGGCGCGCCGCAACGACCGCAGGCGGCCCCGCGCCAGGTCCGCCGAGCCGTTCTCGGAAAGCGACCGGTGGATCGTGTCGAGATCCACATTCAGCTCGACCGCCGTCGCGTAGACGGGCGCCGGCCCGACCGGTGGATGCGGTGGTTCCAGCCTGTCGAGCGACCACGCGGTCGCGGCCAGCCGCGCGTAGATGCCGACGATGGCGCGCCGGTAGGGCTCGTCCTTGCGCTCGGGCGCGCGATCCGCCGAGCTCTCGACCAGCCCGCGCAGTCCCTCCGAGACGTGGACGATGCGGCCATCGAGCGACAGCTCGTTGCCCAGCTGGAGCAATTCCTCGAGATAGAAGCGCAGCGCCCGCTGGCTCTGCATGGTGAGCGTCTGGCTCGTGACATCCGCGGTGACGTAGGGATTGCCGTCGCGGTCGCCGCCGATCCAGCTCCCCATGCGCAGGAAGGACGGCACGTCAATATCCCGCCAGGCCGCATCGATGCCGCCGAGACGGTCTTCGAGGTCGGCGTAGAAGACCGGCAGCGCACGCAGGAAGGTATGGTCGTAATAGGCGAGCCCGTTGGCGACCTCGTCGATCACCCGCAGCCGCGTGTCGCGCAGGATGCTGGTCTGCCAGAGTGTGAGCACGGCGCGGCGCAGCGCCAGGCGATTGGCCCGCAGCTCGTCCGGCGTGAACTCGACCCGGTCGCGCGCGTCCAGCAGGTGCGCGATCTCCATCTCGCGGTCGATCGAACTCTTGCGCCGGATCTCCGTCGGATGGGCCGTCAGAACGGCGCTGCAAAGCGCATGGGCGAAGAAGGCCTGCAGCCGCTCGCGGGAAATGCCCGCCTTCGCGGCGCGGCCCAGCGCATAGGGCATCGTGCCCGGCGGCGACGGCGCCTTGGCGATGTCGTAGGCCCGCATGCGCCGGATCTGGTGCTGGTCCTCGGCGATGTTGGCGAGATGCGAGAAATGACCGAAGGCGCGGATGATGCGGATGGCCTGGTCGGTCGGCAGGCCGCTCATGGTGGCCTGCAGTTCCTGCCGCGCGGCTTCGTCGGCATCGCGATGGAACAGCACCCCGATGCGGCGGATATGCTCGACCAGCTCGAACGTGGCATCGCCTTCCTGGTCGCGCACCGTTTCGCCGAGGATGCGCCCGAGCAGCCTTGTGTCGTAGCGCAGCGGCACGTCCTTCCTGGCCGCTTCCTTTTTCGACATATCGATCGGGCTCATGGGCTGCCTCTCACTACCTGTCCTGTAGCCGATGCACGGACTAGGCCACCTCGATGACCCCCTCGCCGCCGGCGTAGAGCTTCTCGACCAGCGCCTTGCGGCGTTCCAGCGTTGCGCGCTGGTTGATGTAGCCCTTGTCCGTGATTTCCTGGCCGTCAACCTGCGGTGGCTCGGTCATCAGCAGAACGCGCCTCACGCGCATGGACGAACCGCGGCTCTCTTCGTTCATCTTCGCGAGGCCGTTCTTCACGGTATCGACCACGGTGGGATGGGCCAGCAGCTTGTCGAGCGGCAGTTGCGCGCCGGCGTCATTCGCAAGTTGGCGGCACGCGGCGAGGTTGGGGAAGCCCAGCAGGCCGACATATTCGCGGTCCTGGCCGCAGACCACGGCATCCTGCAGCGCCGGAGAGGCCGCAGCGATGGCGGTCGTGCGCAAGGTGCCAACCAGCACGAAGGTGCCGCTGGTCAGCTTGAAGTCCTCGACGACGCGGCCGTCGAAGATCAGCCCTTGGCTCGGATCCTCGGGATCGACGAATCGGCCGGCGTCGCCGATCTTGTAGAAGCCGTCCTCGTCAAACATCTTCGCGGTGAGGTCGGGCTGCTTGTGATAACCCGGCGTCACGATCACGCTCTTGAGGCGCAGCTCGTAGCGCCCCTCCTCACCGGTCGGCACCATTTTTAGCTGCACGCCCGGATATGGCAGGCCCACGAGACCGACGCGATCCGAGGCCCAGTGCACGCTGGTCGCCGTCGGTGCGGTCTCCGTCGAGCCCCAGCCGGTGACGAAGGGGATGCGGTAGCCGGTGTGCTTCACCGCCAGCGCTTCCATCCGTTCATAGAGATCGTCCGGCAAGGTGGCGCCGCCATAGGAGAGCACGTTGATGTTGGCGAAGAACCGCTTCGCCAGCTTCTCGTCCTTCTCCAGCGCGGTCGCCAGCATGGCGTAGCCCGCCGGCACGTTGGAGAACGAAGTCGGCGAGACTTCGCGCAGGTTGCGCAGCGTCTCCTCGAACAGGCCGGGCAGCGGCTTGCCGTCGTCGATCCAGGTCGTGCCGCCCTCGTTAAGGTTGCCCTGGAAGGTCGCGTTGCCGCCCATCGTGTGGTTCCACGGCAGCCAGTCGAGCATGACCGGCGCGGTGGCATCCGCCTTGCGCACCCTCGCCATGCTCATCATGGCGACGTTGGCGCACATCATCTCCTGCGTGTTGATGACGGCCTTGGGCATGCCGGTGCTGCCCGAGGTGAACAGGAATTTTCCAATGGTCTTTGGCTCGATGGCGTCGATGGATTTCGCAACCGCATCGGTCGCCTTCGTCGCGACCAACTCGGTCCACGGCAGCGACTGCATCTTCGGCGGCGCCTTGTCGACATGGACCAGCAGCACGCCCTCGAGATCGAGCGCGGCCAGCGCACGGGCATAGATCTCGCCATTCTGCACGAAGACCAGGCCGGGCTTGATGAGGTCGAAGACGTATTTCAGCTTGGCGTGGTCCTGGCTCATCACCGAATAGGCCGGCGATACCGGCGCGACCGGGGCGCAGGCCTGCATGGCGGCCATGGTGAGCAGCGCGAACTCGATGGAATTCGAGGACAGGATCATCACGGCCTTGTCGGGGCCGAAACCGCGGTCGAGCAGCGCCTGGGTCACCGAATCGATCTGCCGTTTGGCCTCGCCATATGTGACCTTCAGCCAGTCCCGCTCGGGGCCGCGGCGCTGCGCCAGCCACAACCGGTCCGGCACCTCGGCCGCCCATTTGGCGAGCAGCGCCGGCACGTGGCGGGCATAGGGCTTCAGCGGGTGGTTCGACTGCAGCACCACGGTGCCGTCGGGACGGCGCTCGACCTTGATGTCCCGGCTCAGGAAATCGATGGGCTTGAACGGAACCTGCATTAAACTATCCAACGACGTTCTCCCCGGCGCTTGTCCTGTCGACCGCGATTTAGGGACGGGAACCATCGCGGGGCAAGGGAGCGTTTCGAGAGTGTCGCTCAGCAATCTGTCGATGCCAGCACCGACTGCAGGACGTTGGGTGCAACTCTGTGCCGGCGTCGTCTGCATGGTCGCGGTCGCCAACCTGCAATATGGCTGGACGCTGTTCGTGCACCCGCTCCACGAGAAGTACGGCTGGAGCCTCGGCAGCATCCAGACCGCCTTCGCGATCTTCGTCATCGCGGAGACCTGGCTGGTGCCGTTCGAAGGCTGGTTCGTCGACCGGTTCGGGCCGAAATTCGTGGTGGCCGCCGGCGGCGTCGTGGTCGCGGCGGCCTGGATGCTGAACTCCGTCGCCGACTCGCTGTTCCTGCTTTATGTCGGCGCGGCGCTGGGCGGCATCGGCGCCGGCGCGGTCTACGGCACCTGCGTCGGCAACTCGGTCCGCTGGTTCCCCGACCGCCGCGGCTTGGCGGCCGGCCTCACCGTGGCGGGGTTCGGAGCGGGCTCGGCGGCCAGCATCATCCCGATCCAGAGCGTGATCACCACGAACGGCTACGAAGCGGCCTTCCTGTGGTTCGGCCTGGCGCAGGGCCTGGTCGTGCTGATCACCGCCTGGGCACTGCGCGCGCCGGTCGAGGAGGTCGTGGCCGCCGCGCGCCCGCGCGTCGTCCAGACAGACCACCACTTCAGCCCCATCGAGATGATGCGGTCCAAGGTCTTCTGGCTTCTCTATCTCATGTTCATCCTGGTCTATTCGGGCGGGCTCATGGCCACGGCCCAGCTCGCGCCGATCGCCCGGGACTTCAAGGTGGCCGACGTGTCGGTCAGCCTGCTCGGCCTCACCCTGCCCGCCCTCACCTTCGCGCTGACCCTCGACCGGGTCATGAACGGTATCACGCGGCCCTTCTGCGGCTGGGTCTCCGACCATATCGGCCGCGAGAACACGCTGTTCATCGCCTTCCTGCTGGAGGGCGCCGGCATCTGGGCGCTCTGGGTCTACGGCCAGAATCCGCTGTTGTTTGTGCTGATCGGCGGCATCGCGTTCTTCGCCTGGGGCGAGACGGCGAGCCTGTTCCCAACCATCTGCACCGACACGTTCGGCACGAAATACGCGACGACCAACGCCGCGCTTCTCTACACGGCCAAGGGCACCGCCTCGCTGCTGATCCCGCTTGCCAGCTTCTACGTCGCCGAAACGGGGAGCTGGCGCGACGTCTTCATGGCGGCGTCCTTGTTCAACGTGGTCGCCGCCTTCCTTGCTCTCGCCGTCCTGAAGCCGCTGCGACTGCCGGCGAAGTCACATTAGGCCTTGAAGCTCGTCAGCGCCTTCTCGTCGAACTTGAGGCCGAGGCCCGGCTTCTGCGGCAGGACGAGCTCGCCGTTCTCGATGGCCGGCGTCTCCTCGTAGAGCGCCAGCATCCAGGGCATGTATTCGACGGTGAGGCCGTTCGGGCAGGCCGCCACCATGTGCAGCAGCACCTCGGGCATGACGTGGCTGACGACCGGCAGGTTGAACGCCTCGGCCATGCCCGCGACCTTCATCCACTGCGTGACGCCGCCCACGCGGGCGAGGTCGATCATGACGATGTCGACCGAGCGCGCCTCGATCATGTGCCGGAAGGGCACGATGCCCCAGACATATTCGCCGCCGGCGATCGGTGTCCTGAGCGCCGCCGTGACCCGCGCGAGGCCCGCGAAGTCGTCGGCCGCGGTCACGTCCTCCAGCCAGAACAGGCCGACGCCTGCCTGTTCGACCTGGGAGCCGATATCGATCGCCTGCTCGGGCCGCCAGCGCTGGTTGATGTCGCACATCAGCTTCACGTCCGGCCCGATCGCATCGCGCACGACCCTCACGCGGCGCAGTTCCTCGGCCGGCGTCGGATTGCCGGGCAGCGCCATCTGGGTCTTCATCTCGCGGAAGCCCTTCTGCAGCAGCGTGCGCGCGGCCTGCTGCGCCTGCTTGTCGGTGAGGCCGCGCCGGAGCGAGCCCGACGCGTAGGTCGCGATACGGTCGCGGTGGCCGCCCAGCAGCTTCCACAGCGGCTGGTCGAGCGCCTTGCCCTTCATGTCCCACAGCGCCGTGTCGATCGCCGACAGCGCGAGCGTGAAGATGCCGGCCGGTCCGCTGTCGCCCGCCGCCCTGCGCAACTTGGCCACGATATGCTCGATCCGCATCGGATCCTCGCCGACCGTCAGCGCCGAGAGCTCCTCGACGGCGGCGTGCAGGCTGCGGCTCATCTTGCCGCCATAGAGGGTGACACCGATCCCCTCGATGCCGCTGTCGGTGCGCAGGCGCAGCGCCACCGCAGGCCGGGTACGGCCGGCTTCCTCCGGCATGTTGGCCAGCGGATCGTCCTCCGGCACCTGCAGTGCCAGCGCTTCGAAGCTTGCAATTTTCATTCGAATTTCCTCTCCCGCGACCGCAATCCGAAACCGGAATGCGACCTGAATGCCCGTTCACATTGCCCCCATTTTCGGCCAGAGTCCGCCGCAGCACAAAGGGAGAGAGCGATGGATTTCGAATACTCGGATCGCAGCAAGGCGCTGCTCGAGAAGCTGAACAAATTCATGGACGAGGTCATCTATCCGGCCGAGCCGATCCACGAAGAGCAGATGGAGAAGGCCAAGGATCGCTGGCAGCTCCCGCCGATCATCGAGGAGTGCAAGGCCGAGGCGAAGAAGCGCGGCCTGTGGAACATGTTCCTGCCGGCCGACCGCGAGAGCGGCGACACGCACGGCACGATGGGCCTCTCCAACCTCGACTACGCCCCGATCTGCGAAGTGCTCGGCCGCTCGTCGATCGCGTCCGAGTCGGTCAACTGCTCGGCGCCGGACACCGGCAACATGGAAGTGTTCGCCCGCTACGGCACGGCAGAGCACAAGGAGAAGTGGCTGAAGCCGCTGCTGAACGGCGAGATCCGCTCCTGCTTCGCCATGACCGAGCCGGCGGTCGCCTCGTCGGACGCGCGCAACGTCGAGTGCCGCATCGAGTCCGACGGCAACGACTATGTCATCAACGGCCGCAAGTGGTGGTCGTCGGGCATGGGCGATCCGCGCTGCAAGGTCATCATCCTGATGGGCAAGAGCGATCCCAACGCCCCGGCTTACCGCCAGCAGTCGATGATCGTGGTGCCGCGCGACACGCCCGGCATCAAGATCGTGAAGATGCTCCACGTGTTCGGCTACGACGACGCGCCGCACGGCCACGCCGAAGTGGTCTACGACAACGTCCGCGTGCCGAAGTCGGCCATCCTCCTCGGTGAGGGTCGCGGCTTCGAGATCGCCCAGGGCCGCCTCGGACCGGGCCGCATCCATCACTGCATGCGCGCCATCGGCGTCGCCGAGCGGGCGCTCGAAATGGCGATCAAGCGCGCCAAGAGCCGCGTCGCCTTCGGCCAGCGCATCTCCGAGATGGGCGTCACCAAGGCCCATGTCGCCGACATGCGCATGGAGATCGACATGGCCCGCCTGCTGGTCCTCAAGGCCGCCTGGGCGATGGACAAATACGGCAACAAGGAAGCCCGCCAGCAGATCGCGATGATCAAGGTGGCGGTGCCGAACATCACCTCGAAGGTCGTCGACCGCTGCCTGCAGCTGCATGGCGCCGGCGGCGTCAGCCAGGTGTTCAAGCTGGCCAGCATGTACGCCCACCAGCGCACCCTGCGCCTGGCCGACGGCCCGGACGAGGTCCATCGCGACCAGGTTGGCCGTCTCGAGATCGCCAAGTACAACTAGGTCCCTCACCGGGACGGAAGCAGGCGCGATCCTCCGGGATCGCGCCTTTTTCTTTGGGTTAAAGGAAGATGAAGGATCCTTAGCTGCGCTCAGGATGACACTATTGTTGAGGCAAAAAACGGTGTCATCCTGAGCGCAGCGAAGGATCCTTAAAACGGCGCCAGATGCGGGGAGAACCAGCGTGGACAGTCCGAAGAAGAACCCGCACGTCACCGATCATCTGGCCAACGAGCGCACGTTCCTCGCCTGGATCCGGACGGCAATCGCGGTGATGACGCTGGGCGTCGCAATCAACCGCTTCGCCCTCTTCCTGATGGAGATGCACCAGGTTGTGCCGGAGGTGCGCGATCTCGCCAACCGCCACGTCGAGAAGCTCGGGATCGGCCTGGTGATGTTGGGCATCGTCATGCTGGTCGGCGCGACCTGGCACTATCTCCGCGTCAGCAAGACGATCGACGACGAGACCTACCGCCCCTCCGTGAGAGTCATGGTCGGCACGGCCGTCGCGATCGGCCTCATAGGCGGCTCGACGCTGATCTGGTTGTTCTAGCTTTTGGTTGGCCCCGACTGCGGCGCGGCGGGCGGACCGTCGGGCATGTCTAAAAGTTCGCTCTCCGGCGCACCGGCCTCGTAGGCTTTCACCAGCGCCTCCGGATCGAAGACGATGCCGATGGGATTCTTCTTGAACGCCTCGGTCTGGAAGTATGCCGCCGTCGCCTCCTTCGTCGCGTAGCGGTCGACCTGCAGTTCCACACCGTTTCCGTCGGGATCGCGATAATAGATCGATACGGTCGGGCCGTGATGGATGCAGCGCGCCGGCTCGATGCCCAGCGCCTTCACGCGACGATAGGTCGAGAGCAGCGCGCCAATGTCGGCGAAGGTGTAGGCGACGTGCGCCAAGCCAGAGGTCTTCGCATCCGGTGCCTTCAGCCCCGCCAGGTTCACGATGCCCAGCCGATGATGCTCGTCGTCGTAGGTCAGGAAGCAGATGTATTCGGTGCGCTGCACGATGTGCATGTTCAGCAGCGCCGAGTACCAGTCGATCATCGGCTGCACGTTCGACGAGCGCAGCACGAAGTGCGCGAACAGCACGGGCGTGGCGGGCTTTTCCGCAAGAGTCCGGCGGCGCGACGCGGTCTCGATCACTGTGTCCATGGCGACCTCCGGAACCGAGTGTAGGCCTTCTCTTTAACAATCCGCAGCCCCCCTTGAACTCCCTTGCCAATAAACTAACTGACTGGTAAGTTAGTTATATGAAAGCGCCAAAACAGCGTCGCGCGCCGGCCGCCCGGCCGCAGGAGATCATCGCCGCAGCCCTCGATCAGTTCGTCGAGACGGGCTTTGCCGGCACGCGCCTCGACGACGTGGCGAAGCGCGCCGGTCTCTCCAAGGCGGCGATCTACCTCTACTTCGAGGACAAAACCGCCCTGTTCAAAGGCGTGGTCCAGCACGCGATCGCCAGCAACCTCGGCCAGATGGAAGCGATGCTGGCCACTCATCGCGGCCCGGTCGCGCCGCTGCTGCCGCGCATCCTGGAATTCATGGCGAACCGCATCGAGCACACCCAGATGGCGGCAGTCGCCAAGCTCGTGATCTCCGAATCCCGCGCCTTCCCTGAGATTGGCCAGTTCTATCTCAAGGAGGTAATCGGCCGCGGCTTGCCCTTGATGGAAGGTCTGCTGAAGCGCGGCATCGACCAGGGCGAATTCCGCAAGGTCGATCCCTTCATGACCGTGCGCTCGATGATGGGCCCCATGCTGCTCGCCATCATCTGGCGCACCGTCTTCGAGCCGATCGGCGCCGAGAAGCTCGATGTGCAGGCACTGGCACGGCACCACGCGGACCTGATGCTGCACGCCCTGCGTCCTGTCGCGGGAGAAGCCACATGAAACGCGCTCCGCTAATCGCCGTCGCGGCTCTCGTCGCCGCGCTGCTCGTCTCCTACGTCGTCTGGGGCGATCGTCTGCTGGCGCTGGTCGGCATCGGCGCCGATGACGGCCGCTATCTCGGCTATGTCGAGGGCGAGACCAGCCTGATCGCGCCGCCGACCGCCGGCCGGCTGATCGAGCGGCCCGTCGATCGCGGCGGCCGGGTGAAGAAAGGCGACCGGCTGTTCGTCATCGATCCCGTCGCCGCCAAAGCCGAGGTCGCGCGTGCCGAAGCGATGCTCGCGGAAGCCAAGGCGCGACACGAGAACATGCTGACCGGCAAGCGGCAGGAAGAGCAGGACGTGATCCGCGCCCAGCGCCGCGAGGTCGAGGCGGCTCTGGTGCAGGCCGAGACCGAGCTGAAGCGGCAGACCGAGTTGGTGGCGCGCAACATCTCCACGCACCAGGCCTTCGAGCAGGCCGATTCGCAGGTCCGGCAGCTCAGGTCGCGCGCCGCGTCGCTGGCGGCGCAGGAGCGCGTCGGCGATCTCGCCGCGCGGCAGAGCGAGATCGCGGCGGCCGCCGCGCTGATCGAACAGAGCCAGGCCAATCTCGCGCAGGCGAAGAAGCGGCTCGAGGACCTGATGCCGGTCGCGCCCGAGGATGCGCTGGTCGAGAACACCTTCTTCAACGTCGGCGAATGGGTGCCGGCGGGCTCACCCGTCGTGTCGTTGCTGCCCGACTTCCGCGTAAAGCTGCGCTTCTTCGTGCCCGAGGAAGACGTGGCGCGCGCCCGCGCCGGCCGCGAGGTCGCTTTCACCTGCGACTCCTGCCCCGCCGGCCTCAAGGCCACGATCATCTATGTCTCGCCGCGCGCCGAATACACGCCGCCGGTGATCTACTCGCAAAGTGCCCGGACCAAGCTCGTCTTCCTGGTCGAGGCGCGGCCGCTGAACGTGAGCACACCGCTCCCTCCAGGCCTGCCGGTCTCGGTCGAGCCCTTCGGATCTGCGCCGTGACTCTCGCGATCGACGTCCACGACCTGGTGAAGCGCTACGGCACGCGCACGGTCGTCGACAAGTTCAGCCTCGCCGTCGAGCAGGGCCGCATCTGCGGCTTCCTCGGTCCCAACGGCTCGGGCAAGACGACGACCTTGCGCATGATCTGCGGCCTGCTCACACCGGACGGCGGTGGCGGCACCTGCCTCGGCTACGACCTCGTGCGCGAGCGCGAGGCGATCAAGCGTCAGACCGGTTACATGACGCAACGCTTTGGCCTCTACGAGGATCTCACCATCCGCGAGAATCTCGAATTCGTCGGCCGCGTCTACGGGCTCGACCGGCTGAAGGAGAGGGTCGACCAGTCGCTGGAGCGGCTCGGCCTCACGACGCGCCAGGGCCAGCTCGCGGGCTCGCTGTCGGGTGGCTGGAAGCAGCGGCTGGCGCTGGCCGCCTGCGTGCTGCACGAGCCCAAGCTGCTGCTGCTTGACGAGCCCACCGCCGGCGTCGATCCCAAGGCCCGTCGCGCCTTCTGGGACGAGATCCACTCCTATGCCGCCGACGGTATCACCGTGCTGGTCTCGACCCACTACATGGACGAGGCCGAGCGCTGTCACGAGATCGCCTACATCGCCTATGGCGAGCTGATGGCGCGCGGCACCGCCGAGGAGATCATCAAACAGTCCGGCCTCTTCGCCTTCATCGCCACCGGCCCCGGCGCCGACCGCCTGGCGGCGAAGCTGCGCGACGCACCGGGCGTCAGCGCTGCCGCGGCCTTCGGCACGACCCTCCATGTCTGCGGCCCCGACCGCGCTGCCCTCGGAGCGGCCATTGCGCCGTATCGAAACGATCCCGCCATCGCCTGGCAGGAGGCCGAACCGACGCTTGAAGACATCTTCATCCACCTCATGGGACGGGCGCACGACAATGCACCGGGAGCGTGAGTGCCCTAAGACGCAAGGATCCCTCGCTACGCTCGGGATGACACCGTTTTTTGTCATCCCGAGCGTAGCGAGGGATCCTTCGCTTTCCGGAGCCGGCCAATGATGCGCTGGCTGGAATCCCGGCGCGGCTTCCTGCGGCGGTTGCGCGCCATGATCGTGAAGGAGGTGCTGCAGCTGCGCCGCGACCGGCTGACCTTCGCCATGATGTTCGCCATGCCGATCGTGCAGCTGCTGCTGTTCGGCTATGCGATCGATGCCGATCCGCACCGCCTGCCGACCGCGGTGATCGCGGCCGACCAGAGCCAGATCACGCGCACCGTGCTCTCGGCGCTGAACAACACCGGCTACATGCGCTTCACGCACCATCCCTCGACCGAGGAGGAAGCCAACGCGCTGCTGCAGAAGGGCGAGGTGCAGTTCGTCGTCATCATCCCCTCGGACTTCACGCGCCGCCTTGTGCGCGGTGAGCGCGCGCAGATCCTGATCGACGCCGACGCCACCGATCCGATGGCCGCCGCCAATCCGCTGGCCGCGGCCGGGCCGTCGATCGCCCAGGCGCTGGCCCGCGACTTCGTGGGCCCGCTCGCCAACCTGCGAGACAAGCCCGACGCCGTCGAGATCGTGGTGCAGCGCCGCTACAATCCCGAAGGCAAGTCGCGCCTCAACATCGTGCCCGGCCTGCTGGCGGTGATCCTGACCATGACCATGGTGATGATGACGGCGCTGGCCGTGACCCGCGAGCGCGAGCGCGGCACCATGGAGAACCTTCTGGCCATGCCGGTGCGACCGATCGAGGTCATGATCGGCAAGATCGTGCCCTATATCGTCATCGGCGCGGTGCAGGTGACGGTGATCCTGTTGGTCGCGCGCCTGCTGTTCGACGTCGCCATCCAGGGCAGCATCTTTTTGCTGGCGACCGGCACGGCGCTGTTCATCACCGTGAACCTCGCCATCGGCTTCACCATCTCGACCCTGACGCAGAATCAGCTGCAGGCGATGCAGGCCTCGTTCTTCATGATGCTGCCCTCGATCCTGCTCTCGGGTTTCATGTTCCCCTTCCGCGGCATGCCGGTCTGGGCGCAGTGGATCGGCGAAGCCCTGCCCGCCACGCATTTCATGCGGGTGGTGCGTGGCGTCATGCTGAAAGGCGCGGGCTTCGACGATATCTCGACGGAGCTCGCCGCCCTCCTCGCCATGCTGCTGATTGTCTCGCTGGTCGCGATCAGCCGCTACAAAGTTACGCTCGACTGAGCCTGGAGCCGCTCGACGCCGCGATACTCGAGCAAAGTCAGGAGCGCGACGGCGGCCGCCTGCGCGCCGATGAAGAGCTGGCCGAGCAGATTGGGCGCAATGGCGCCGCCTGTCATCAGCCACAGGCTCGCCACCACCCAGGTCGCGTTGCCGGCGATGACCAGCCACACTGCGGGCCGTGAAAGTACGGTGCGTGTCGCTATGAAGGCCATGAAGGCGGCGATCGGCAGCAAAATTAACCCCGCAGGTAATAAAAGCCCTGCGGGAATATTCGTGAAGCCGTTGACGGGGGAAGCGCCAGCCGCCATCACAACTCCTGCGACCAGACAGGTCGCGGCATCGATGAGCAGCACGTTTCGGAGAAACCTGTTGTCGGATCTGCTGGGCATGTCGAACTCCGGTTGGCCGTGAAGGCCCGACCGTTAACGCCCGACCGCCGAAGGGGCGACGTATAAGAAATACGAGGCGATACGCGTTGAGAGTCCGTTCATGAGAGACGATCCGACACCCGTCATCGGCCATGCCGACAAGTATCTCGGCCAATGCCTGCGCACCTGGCGCGTCCTGAACAAGGTGAAGCAGTCTCATGCCGCCGAGCTGCTCGGCATCTCGCAGCCGACCGTGTCGCGTATCGATAAGGGATTGCTCCTCGCCTCGCTGATGGAGCGCGCCGCCATCATGAAGATGCTTGCCGCGCGGCTGACATCGGCCGCCGATCACGAGCTGATCCGGCTCGTCAGCACCTCGCGATCCGCGGTCCATGTCGTCTGCGACCTCACGCACCGGCTGATCGTCGCCTCGCCGGCCCGTCAGGCCGAGTTCCGCGTGCCTTATTCGGACCTGCTGGGAACCTGCCTCTGGAAATTCGCGACCGAGGAGCTGCAGCAGCTCGAGGACCGGATGCCCGAGCTGGGCTGGTTCGACGGCACCGCGCCCGCCCTCGAAGTCCGCTCCCGCGGGCGACGCTACGACGAAGTCGTCATTCCCCACGGCCATTACAAATATGTGCGGTTCCGGTTGGCGAACGGCAGTCACGCACGCCTGATCGAAACGACGACCTATCTGGAGCCCTCGCTCAAGCAGGCCGCTTGACCGGAGCGTCGCGCGGGCGCAAGCCGTTCGGCCCATGTCTGCGCCCGCCATCGACACAACCGATACGCTCTCGCGCCTGATCCCGTCGCCCACTGCGCGTGGTTTCTTCCTCGCCGTCGTCTCGGGCATCTTCTTCAACTTCCTGAATGCCTCGGTGAAGGAACTGGCGAGCGAGATGCCGCCGCTCTACGTCGCCTGGGGCCGCTGGGTCGCCGGAGTCGCGGTGATTGCGCCGTTTCTCTTCTGGCGCGCCGGCCTCGCCGGCATGAAGACGCAGGACCTGAAGCTCCACTGCTTCCGCGGCCTGTTCCACACGTCGGGCTATGCGCTGTGGTACGAGGCCGTGGTCTGGCTGCCGCTCGCCACGATGGCGGCGCTGGGCTTCACCGGGCCGATCTTCGTCACCCTGGGCGCGGTCATCTTCCTGCGCGAGACCGTGCACTGGCGGCGCTGGCTGGCCGTCGGCATCGGCTTCGTCGGCATGCTGATCATCGTCCGGCCGGGCCTCGTCACCGTGAACCCGGGCATCATCATGATGCTCTGCGCCGTGCCGCTGATCGCCGGCTCCAACCTCGTGGCCAAGGTCGTGTCGGGCCGCGACAAGCCCGCCGTCGTCGTGCTGTGGCAGAGCGTGATCGGCGCCATCTGCTTCACGCCGCTCGGCCTCTGGTTCTGGCAGACGCCGAACCTCGACCAGCTCCTGCTGTTCCTGGCGGCCGGCTTCTTCGGGACGATGGGCTACTTCTTCATCACCTGGGCCTATCGCCTGCTCGACATTTTCGCCCTGCAGTCCATCACCTTCCTCGGCATCGTCTGGGCTGCCTTGATGGACGTGGCGGTGTGGGGCAAGACCGCAGACATCTGGACCTTCGTGGGCGCCGCCGTCATCGTGGCCTCCACGACTTACATCGCCCACCGCGAGGCAAAAGCGGGGGCCGCCGCGGGAGGAAAGAAGACATGACGGATCGTCTGGCCGGCAAGGTTGCGCTCATCACCGGCGGCGCCTCGGGCCTCGGCGCCAATGCCGCCGAACTGATGGCCAGGGAAGGCGCCAAGGTCGTCGTGACCGACGTCGTCGCCGACCGCGGCAAGGCGGTCGCCGACCGGCTGGGCTCCTCGGGCCACTTCGTGAAGCTCGACGTCACCAGCGAGGACAACTGGAAGGCCGCGATCCAGGAGACCGTCGACAAATTCGGCGCGCTGCACGTGCTGCTGAACTCCGCGGGCATCGGTCTCAGCAAGACGGTGGAGGAGATCGAGCTCGCGGAATGGCGCAAGGTCCATGCGATCGACCTCGACGGCGTGTTCCTGGGCTGCAAGCACGGCGTCGCCGAGATCAAGAAGCACACCCAGCGGCTGGGCGGCTCGGTGATCAACATCTCGTCGATCTCGGGCATCATCGCCGGCGCCAACATGGCGGCCTACAACTCGGCCAAGGCCGGCGTCCGCCTTCTCAGCAAGTCGGTGGCGCTACACTGTGCCAAGTCGGGCTACAACATCCGCTGCAACTCGGTGCACCCGACCTTCATCGACACGCCGATCCTCGACAAGTATCGCGACCGCTTCGGCCAGGACCTGATGCAGCAGAAGCTCGGCAAGCAGGTCCCGATCGGCCGCCTCGGCCGGCCTGAGGAAGTGGGCTGGGCGCTGGTCTTCCTCGCTTCCGACGAATCGAGCTTCATGACCGGCTCGGAAGTGATCATAGACGGCGGCATCTCGGCGATGTGACGATGAAGACGGGCGAGCCGATCCCCCTCAAGACCGTGCTCGATCCGAAGCCACCGGTGACGGAGATGATTGCGCCTCCGTCCATACCGCTCGAACAAGGCGCGACGATCGACGGCTTCAGCTTTGGCACCCACACGACAGGTGGCCATCGCCGCAAGCTGCCTCACTGGTTCAAGATCGTCGCGTTGATCTTCCTCGGCTGGACGGTACTGGGCCTTCTCGCCCAGGCTGCCGACATCGTTTACTCGCTCATTCGGACCTGACCCATGCTCCTCTCTCATAACGGCAACAAGATCTACTTCGACCTCGCCGGGCCGCAGAACGCGCCGACCGTCTGCTTCACCCATTCGCTGGCGGCCGATGGCGGCATGTGGAACGAGCAGCTCGTGCCGCTGCTCGCCGCGGGCTACCGCGTGCTGCGCCTCGACATGCGCGGGCATGGCGGCAGCCAACCGATCGAGGGCGACTACACGATGGACCAGCTGGCCGGCGACGTGAAAGGCGCGCTCGACGTGCTGGGCATCGACAAAGTCCACTACATCGGCCTGTCGATCGGCGGCATGATCGGCCAGGGCTTCGCGCTGGCCTATCCGGAGCGCCTGAAGTCTCTGACCTTGTGCGACACGCATCCCTCCTCGCCCGACGATTCGGGCGGCCAGTGGGACCAGCGCAAGGCGGCCGTCCGCAAGGGCGGCGTCAAGGCGCTGGCCGACGGCAACATGGAGCGTTGGTTCACGGCGGAGTTCAAGGGCGCCAACCCCGCGCGCTGGAAGGAGATCCACGGCACGATCTGCGGCACGTCGGATGCGGGCTTCCTAGGATGTGCCGGCGCCATCCAGAACTTCGACTATCTCGACCGCCTGCCGACCATCAAGATCCCGACCCTGGTGATCTGCGGCGACGACGATCCGGCAACGCCGCCCGACCGTAACAAGCTGATCGCGTCGAAGATTCCCGGCGCGCGCTACGAGGACATCGCCAAGGCGCGCCACCTGCCCAACGTCGAGCGGCCCGAGCCGTTCAACCGGCTCATGATGAGCTGGCTCGGGCTCAACCGCTGACTTAGTTGTCATCCCGAGCGCAAGCGAGGGATCCTTCTCTTGGCTTTAAAGATCCCTCGCTCACGCTCGGGATGACAGAGGTTCAAATGGATTTCGCGTTTTCCGAAGACCAGCTCGCCATCAAGGACAGTGTCGCCAAGCTCTGCGCCGGGTTCGACGACAAATACTGGCTGAAGAAGGACAAGGACGGCGGCTTCCCGGAGGATTTCTACCGCGCGATGGCCGACGCCGGATGGCTCGGTATCGCCATGCCGGAAGAATACGGCGGCTCGGGCCTCGGCATCACCGAGGCGGCGATCATGATGCAGGCGGTGGCCGAGTCGGGCGCGGCGCTGCAGGGCGCCTCGGCGATCCATCTCAACGTGTTCGGCCCCAACCCGATCGTGGTGTTCGGCACCGAGGAACAGAAGAAGCGCATCCTGCCCGACATCATCAAGGGCAAGGTGAAGGGTTGCTTCGCCGTCACCGAGCCCGATGCCGGCCTCAACACCACCGCGCTCGACACCAAGGCGGAGCGCGACGGCAACGGCTACGTCGTGCACGGCAAGAAGACCTTCACCACGACGGCGTCGGTCGCCGACAAGATGCTGCTGATCGCGCGCACCACGCCCAAGGAGAAGTGCAAGAAGCCGACCGACGGCCTGTCGCTCTTCTACACCGACGTCGACCGCTCGAAGATCGAGATCACCGAGATCGACAAGATGGGCCGCAAGGCGATCGACACCAACCAGGTGTTCATCGACGGGCTCAAGGTGCCGCTCGAGGATCGCATCGGCGAGGAAGGCAAGGGCTTCCACTACCTGCTGCACGGGCTGAACCCCGAACGCATCCTGATCGCGGCCGAGGCGATCGGCATCGGCAAGGTGGCACTGGCCAAGGCGACGCAATACGCCAAGGAGCGCGTCGTGTTCGGCCGGCCGATCGGCAAGAACCAGGCGATCCAGCATCCGCTGGCGGAGAGCTGGATGCAGCTCGAGGCGGCCAACCTGCTGACCTTCAAGGCGGCCTGGTTGTACGACAACGGTAGGGAGTGCGGCGCCGAGGCCAACTCGGCCAAATATCTCGGCGCCCGCTCGGCCTACGATGCCTGCGAGCGCGCGATCCTGACCCATGGCGGTTACGGCTACGCCAAGGAGTTCCACGTCGAGCGCTTCCTGCGCGAGGTCATGATCGCCCGCATCGCGCCGGTCAGCGAGCAGCTCGTCCTCTGCTATGTCGCGGAGCGGGTGCTGGGGCTGCCCAAGAGCTACTAGGCTTTAAGGCAACCGGGGATTAATTGAGGCAGAAAAGGGGCGAGTGCAGACGATTGTATCGTTTGTATTCGCAACCCCTTGGCGATTCAGGACGTTTCTCCAGTACCAGATCACAACAATTCCACTGGAGCCCTCCAATGACCCGCAACCAGCTACATGCCGGCCTGGCGCTGGGAAGCGTCTTCCTGATGGCAGGTGTCGTGACGTTGGCGCCGCCGATTCCGCCGGCCTCGGCCCAGACGCAGGCCGAGCGCATCTGCCGCGAGCAGGGCATCACGTCCAAGACAGAAGGCTACGAATACTGCCTGTCGCAGGCCACGCGAGCGCTGGAGTGGGGCAAGCCCGAGATCGCCTACACGATGGCGCGGGTGACCGCTGATGCTCGTGACTCCTGCCTCGAATACGGCCTGTCGCCGGCGACTTCCGGTTACAAGAGCTGCATGGAAAAGGAAACCCATGCCCGCCGCCTGCTCGTCTTCACCGACGAACCGCAGTACGGCAAGGACATCGCCGAGCAATAGTCACGGCTTGGGGTAGAGCTTCTCGTACTCACCCTCGATATCGCCGAACACCGTCCAGAAAGCCGGCGGTGTTCGGCCGTTGGCCCGCTCGACGAGGATTTCGAGATGGGTGTGCCAACCGCCGCTCACCATGACCATCTCGTTGCGATCCGCCAGCCTGCGATGAGTCACCGTCAGCAGCACGTGTGAGCCCTGTTCCTTCAGCTCGAAGGTCACTTCCGTGTCGGGCGGCCAGGTAAAGGTAAGAAGATGCGGCGCATCGATCGCCGTGATCGTGTGTTCGCTGGTCGGCGCCTTGGCGTCGATATCCTCGTACTTCGTGGGCGGCGGTGCCTTGTGGGGTGAGAGTTCGGAATGGCGAAAGGTGAATTTGGCCTTTCCGCCAACCTTGAGATCCATCGGCCCGGAGGCGAGCCACTCGCCGCGCTTCTCGGAGTCTGTAAGGAAGCCCCACACGGTTTCGATCGGACCGGGCAGCAGTCGTTCGAAGCTGACTTCGGCGGGCGCGATGATACGGCCGTAGTTCTTTGCGGTCATTTGCGGCTCCTGGTCTTTCGCTTGTGGCGCAGCAGCGCTGCTTCGAGGGCATCGAGACGGCCGGTCCAGAAACGCTGGTAGTAGGCGATCCAGTGATCGGCTTCCGCCAGCGGACCGGCTTCGATCCGACAGCGATGAGTGCGCCCTTCGACGGTGCGCTTCAGGAGCCCCGCCCCTTCCAGCACCTTCACGTGCTTGGCGGCGGCGGCGAAGGACATGTCGAAGGGTTCGGCGAGTTCGCCGACACTGTGCTCGCCGCCGGCCAGACGCCGCAGCATCGCCCGGCGCGTCGGATCGGCGAGAGCATGGAAAACGCGGTCCAAGCCATCGGTTCTAAATTCAACCATGTGGTTGAATATACTTTATCCGGTCGCATCGTTCAACCGATCAGTTGAATAATTACCGAAGCCAATTCCGGCAACTCCCGCTTGCCTGCAGGCGTTTTTCCGGGAGCAACGGAGGATGTCATGAATCGCCTCAACACGATCTTCATCGCCGTCGGTACTGCCGCAGCCGCGGCGCTCTTTGCGCCCTCGGTACAGGCGCAGTCGGGCCATGCGCTCGCCGTGGCCGAACAGGCCTGTCTCGGCAAGCACATCAAGCCGAACACCAGTGCTTTTAACCTCTGCGTCAACGACACGGCGCGCGCCTACGAGCGCGGCGAACTGCTGTCGGGCCGCGAGGCCTGCCTCTCATCCGGTCTCAAGCCGCAGACTGCGGATTATCGTCACTGCGTCGAGGACAAACAGGCCGGCTACCGGGAGGTCGCGCATCAGCAGTGATCAGGTGCCGAAGGTGACGTGACCCTCGGCGTCGATCGGCCAGGCGGGATTCCACGCGATCTCCCAGGCATGGCCGTCGGGATCGGCAACATACCCACGAAAGCCGCCATGGGGCGGCGCATCGGCCGGCCGCAGAACACTGCCGCCGGCCGATGCCAGTTTGTCGATCAGCCGCTGAACGGCGTCCTTGCTCAGGACGTTGTGCGCGATGCTGAAGGCGCCCGGCGTCTTGCCGGTGCGCCGTGAATCCTCGTCCAATGCCGACGACAGCCAAGTGCCCAGCATCAGCCCGTTCATCTGATAGAAGACGATGCCCTCGGCCTCGAAGACCGGCTTCCAGCCGAAGCCCTCGACATAGAACCGCTTCGAACGCGCGATATCGGCGACACCCAGCGTGATCACCGAGATTTGTTGCTGCTGCATGAACTCTCCAGTGACCGCAGTGCGGATCAAATACCTAACATTTTAACCGAGGTCGGCGTAGGCTCGTTGCATGCAACCGCTTCCTGCCTCCGTCCTTCCCGCCGGCGTCCGCGCCCGCATCCTCCCCGGCATCAACGGCCTCGACATCCACGTGCTCGAAGCCGGCTTCGACAAGAAGGCGCCGGCCGTGATGCTGTTCCATGGCTTTCCCGAGATCGCCTACAGCTGGCGCAAGGTGATGCCGGCGCTGGCCGATGCGGGCTACCACGTGATCGCGCCGGACCTGCGCGGATATGGCCGCACGACCGGCTGGAGCGCCGACTTCGACGCCGACCAGATCGGCTTCCGCTTCACCAACCTGCTGCGCGACGCGATCGGCGTGCTCTATGCGCTGGGCCATCGCACAGCCGAGGCCGCGGTCGGCCACGATTTCGGCTCCTCGGTCGCCTCCTATGCCTCGCTGGCGCGGCCAGACATCTTCAAGCGCATGGTGCTGATGAGCGCCCCCTTCCCCGGTCCGACCGCCGTGCCATTCGACACCGACGGCAAGCCGGTGCCGGCGAAAGCGCCCGACGTCCATGCCGCGATGGCCGCCCTTTCGCGACCGCGCAAGCATTACCAATGGTACCAATCGACGCGCGAAGCCAACGAGGAGCAGTGGCACGCAAAGCAGGGCCTGCACAATTTCCTGCGCGCCTACTATCACTACAAGAGCGCCGACTGGAAAGCGAACAAGCCCTACGAGTTGAAGGGCTGGACCGCCGAGGAACTGGCGAAGATGCCGACCTACTACATCATGGATCTCGCCGAAGGCATGGCCGAGACGGTCGCCAAGGAGATGCCGACAGCCGCCGAGATCGCCGCCGCCAAGTGGCTGACCGACGACGAGCTCGCGGTCTATGTCGGCGAATACGAGCGCAACGGCTTCCAGGGCGGCCTCAACTGGTATCGCGCGCGCACCAGCGGCAGGGTCACACCCGAGCTCGAGATCTTCACCGGCCGCACCATCGACCAGCCCTCGACCTTCATCTCGGGCAAGAGCGACTGGGGCAACTACCAGTCGCCCGGCGCGCTCGAGAAGATGCAGAAGAGCGCCTGTACCAACATGAAGGAGATCCACATGGTCGAAGGTGCCGGCCATTGGGTGCAGCAGGAACAGGCCGCCGAAGTGAGCCGGCTGCTGATCAAGTTCCTGACGGAGACCAGCGCCTGACCGACCTGGCCAGCGTTTCAGCCGGCGAGGAGGCCGCCATCCTCGCGCTCAACAACGAACATGCCGTCGAGCTGTCCTGGCTCGACGCCGCAAGGCTTCGACACCTCCTGAAGGAGGCCTTCTACGCCCGCCGCGCGGGCAGCGTCGCGGCCTTCCTCATGGCCTTCGACCAGGCCGCCGATTACGACAGTCCCAACTATCTCTGGTTCCGCGAGCGCTACAAGCGCTTCGTCTATGTCGACCGCATCGTCGTCGATCCCGCGATGCGCAAGCGCGGCCTCGCGAACCGCCTCTACGAGGACCTGTTCCGTGTCGCCGGGGACGCCGGACACGACCGTGTCGTCTGCGAGGTGAACTCCGATCCGCCCAATCCGGCCTCGGACGCGTTTCATGCCGCGCTCGGCTTCGTCGAGGTCGGCCACGCCAGCATTCACGGCGGCACCAAGACGGTCCGCTACCTTTCACGGTCTCTCACACCGGCACTCCAGGAGTAGCGTAATGGACCTCAGCTGGTGGCATCTGGTTCTCGCCGGACTGGCGGGACTCGCTGGCGGCGCGGTCAATTCACTGGCGGGCGGCGGCACGCTGATCACCTTCCCGGCTCTGGCGGCGCTCGGCATCCCGCCGCTCCAGGCCAACATGACCAACACGGTCGCACTCATCCCCGGCTATCTCAGCGGCGCGATCGCCCAGCGCGCGGCGATCCTCGACCAGCGGCATCAGGCGCTCATCGCCTTTCCGGTTGCCGCGCTCGGCGGATTGTTGGGCGGCTGGCTGCTTCTCAGGACCGACGCGGCGACCTTCGAGAGTCTCGTGCCCTGGCTGATCCTCGCCGCCTCGCTCCTGCTGGCCGTCGAATCGAAGGTAAAGGCCGCCGTCGTGCGTCTCTCCGCGCACCGCACCTCGACCCGCGCGGCCCATATCGGCAACGACATTTCTCTCGCCGTCATGGTGTTCATCGGCGCGCTGTATGGCGGCTTCTTCGGCGCCGGCCTCGGCATCGTCGTGCTGGCCCTGATGGGCCTCGTCATGTCCGAGACCTTGCCGCGCATCAATGCCGTGAAGCAGACGGTGAGCCTGGCAGCTAACGTCACCGCCGCCGTGTTGTTCTTCGGCTCCGGAATGGTCGTCTGGTCGGCGGCCATCGCGCTGGGGATCGGCTCGTTCATCGGCGGCGAGTTCGGCGGCAAGTTCGCGTCGAGCGTCAAGCCGCAGGTCCTACGCACCGTTGTCGTCATCCTGGGCATCGGCGTGTCGATCGCCTTCTTCGTCCAGCAGAAGTGAGAGACCTCACCACACCGCCTCGTTGATCCTCGAACCGGGAGATTTTGTATGTCCGTTCTCGCCGCCGTCGATTCACTGATCGTGGACGTCATCACCGACAATATGAGCGACACTTATGCGAGCAAGCCTGCCTTCGCCGTGTCGGAAATGGCCAATATCCTGAAGGCCGGCGCCAAGGAAATCTCCGGCGAGACCTTGCTGGTCGCCAATCTCGGCTACGGCCTGCGGCTCAGGACCAAGATCGGAACCAAGCAGCACACGCTGCTGTTCGACACGGGCACAGAGGGCACCGCCTTCATCCGCAACTGCCGCAACATGGCGATCGACCTCGGCGAGGTCGAGGAGATCGCCGTGACGCACGGCCACTGGGACCATATGGGTGCGCTTCCCGCCGCACTCGACGCCATCGCGGCCCGCCGCGGGCGGGGCAGCGTGGCGGTCAACGTCAATCCCGGCATGTTCAACGAGCGCGGCGTGCTGCTGCAGGACGGCGCGATCTTCCCTGCCGCCCGCGTGCCCACGCCCCTGCAGATGGAGTCCCAGGGCGCCAAGGTCGTCAACGACGGCAATGCGCGCACGCTGCTGGACGGTCATTTCTATTACAGCGGCGAGATTCCACGGGTCAGCGCCTTCGAGAAAGGCCGCGAGGATCATCTCTGCCGCAAGGACAATTCGGAGGAGTGGCGGCCCGACCCCTTCCTGATGGACGAGCGTATGCTGATCGTGAACGTGCGTGACCTCGGCCTCGTCGTGTTCAGCGCCTGCTCGCACGCCGGCATCGTCAACGTCTGCACCGAGACGAAACGCCTGTTCCCCGACACGCCGATCCATACGGTGATGGGCGGATTGCACCTGGGGGGCGTCATGGAGCATCTCATCCCGCAGACGGTCGAGGCGCTGAAGCCCTTCGACATCGCCTACATCATCACCGGCCACTGCACGGGCTGGCGGGCGCTGCACGCGCTGGCCAATGAATACGGCGACAGGGTCAGTCAGTCGGCCGTCGGCACGACCTATACGTTCGACGCCAGCGTGCCGCCGCCGGAACGCGAGACCAAGGCGCCGACCACATTCGAGACGAAGCCGACCTTTTGACCGACCCATCTCCCGGCCCCTTCTCCCTCGGCGCGCTGCGGGCCGCCGCCTTCGAAGGCCGGGAGCCGCCACCGCTGCAGGCGGTCGCGCGCCTGAAATCGTATCGCTGGTTCGTCGTCGGCACGGTCTGCATCGGCGCCGTCATGGGACAGGTCGATGCCAGCATGACCCAGGTGCTGCTGCCGCGGCTCGAGGTGGAGTTCGGCGCCCGCCTCAGCAGCGTGAGCTGGGTCGCCGTGGCCTATCTGCTCGCACTCGCATCGTTCATGCCGATCTTCGGACGGCTGGCGGACATGTTCGGCCGCAAGCTCCTCTACACCGCGGGCTTCCTGCTCTTCATCGCGGGCTCCGCACTGTGCGGCTATGCGCCGAGCCTGCCCTGGCTGATCTTCTTCCGCGTCCTGCAGGCGATCGGCGGCGCGCTGATCACCTCGAACAGCGTCGCCATCGTCGTGATGATCATGGGGCCCGAGGAGCGCGGCCGCGGTCTTGGCCTGCAGTCGGCGGCGCAGGCGGTCGGTCTCGGCGCCGGACCGGCGATCGGCGGCTTCATCCTCGACACCTTGGGCTGGCAGTGGGCCTTCTGGATCAATGTGCCGCTCGGCATCGCCGGCGCGATCATCGGCTGGTTCGTTCTGCCCCAGACCGGAAGCCCCTCCAAGCACGAGCGCTTCGACTGGCGCGGCGCGATCCTGATCGCACCGGCACTGACAGGCTTCATCGCGGTGCTGAACGAGGTGCATGCGCTGGGACCGACGTCGCCGATCCTGATCGCCTGCCTGCTGGTCGGCATCGTCTGCGCCGTCCTGTTCGTGCGCACCGAGCATCGCCTGCCGGCACCGCTGCTCGACCTCAAGCTGCTCGCCAAGCCGGCCTTCCTGCTGGGCAACACGGCGAACTTCCTGTCCTACGCCACCCTGTTCGGCGTGTTCTTCCTCGTCCCCTTCGCGCTGGTGCGCATCTATCAGGACACAGCCCTCGCCGCGGGCCTGCGGCTGTCGATCCTGCCGGTGATGCTGGGACTGGTCGCGCCCGTGGGCGGCATGCTCTACGACCGTCTCGGCGCGCGCCTGCCGACCTGCTTCGGCATGCTGATCTGCCTCGCAGGGCTGGCGATCCTCTATTTATTCCTCGACGGTGCTCCGGCAAATCTCTGGCTGGTGACCCTGTCCCTCGCCGTGATCGGCGTCGGGCAGGGCCTGTTCATCTCGCCCAACAGCAGCGCCATCATGTCGACCGCGCCGGCCGACGAGACCGGGCAGGCGGGAAGCGTGCTGAACGTCATGCGCATGCTCGGCATGAGCACCGGCATCGCCGGCGCCTCGACCCTGCTCGCGCTGTCTCTTGGCAACAACAGCGGCAGCACGCTCGACATTCCGGTGGCGGCGCTCGTCGCCGCGAGCCGCGACGTCATCGTCCTGCTGGTGTGTCTGGCGGCCCTGGCCGGCCTGATCTCGCTGATCCGGCCACGCGGCGCCGCGGGAGGCGGCGCCGGTGCCGGTGCGCGAGGCCCGATCGTCGAGTGATCAGGCGGCGAGCTTCTTCGCCGTCTCCGCGATCTTGCGGCCCTGGTAGCGGGCGCCGACCAGCTCGTTCTCCGACGGCTGGCGCTGGCCGGTGCCGCCGGCGATCGTGGTGGCGCCGTAGGGGCTGCCGCCGGTGATCTCGTCGATCGTCATCTGGCCGGCGTGACCGTAGTCGAGGCCGACCACCACCATGCCGAAGTGCAGCAGGTTGGTGATGATGGAGAAGAGCGTCGTCTCCTGGCCGCCATGCTGGGTCGCCGTCGAGGTGAAGGCGCCGCCGACCTTGCCGTTCAGCGCACCCTTCGCCCACAGGCCGCCAGCCTGGTCGAGAAAGCTCGCCATCTGCGAGGACATGCGGCCAAAGCGCGTGCCGGTGCCGACGATCACCGCGTCGTAGTCGGCGAGGTCCTCGACCTTGGCGACCGGCGCCTTCTGATCGAGCTTGAAGTGCGAGGCCTTGGCCACCGCTTCCGGCACCGTCTCGGGAACGCGCTTGATGTCGACCTGTGCACCGGCCTCGCGGGCGCCAGCGGCGACGGCTTCCGCCATCGTCTCGATATGGCCGTAGGTCGAATAGTAAAGAACGAGAACCTTGGTCATTTCAGTCTCCAGTAGTCGGTTGAGGTTGAGGGGTTGAGGAAGCTTCAGGCGACCTGGCCCATGCGGCCGGCGTGGTAGTCGCGGACCGCCCGTTCCAGTTCGTCGATCGAATTCATCACGAAGGGACCGTGACGCAGGATGGGCGCATCGAGCGGGTCACCACCGACCAGCAGGATCTCGCTGTCTCCGTCCGCCACGATCTCGAGAGCGTCGCCGGCCGTAAGCGGCGCAAGCTGGCCCGCCTCGATCCGTCGTTCGTCGCCACCGATCCTCACGGCACCGACCATGACGTAGACTCCGAGTTCGGCCGGGCTGCCCGCCGGAAGCTCGGCGCGAGCGCCGTCCTTCAGCGAGGCGTGCACCACGAAGGGAGCACCCGACGTCGTGATCGGTCCCTTGAGGTCGCCCAGGCTGCCGGCCACGAGCCGCACCAGCGCGCGGCCCTCGTCGGTCGTGACAGTCGGGATCTCGGACGCCTTCACGTGCCGATAGGCCGGCTCCGCGTGCTTCCCGCCCTTGGGCATGTTGATCCAGAGCTGGACGCCGTGGACGTGACCGCCCTTGCGACGAAGCTGCTCGTCCGGGCTTTCGTCATGGACGACGCCGCGACCGGCGCGCATCCACTGGACCTCGCCCGGTCGCATGCTGCTCACATTGCCGAGACTGTCCTTGTGGGTCTGGCTGCCTTCCAGCAGCAGGGTCAGGGTCTCGATGCCAGCATGCGGATGCGCCGACGCGCCCTTGGCCTCGCCCGGCCGGACGTCGATCGGGCCGAATTGGTCGAGGAAGATGAACGGGCCGATCGCCTCGTAGGCATTGGACGGAATGGCCCGGCGCACTTCGAACCCATCGCCCTCGAGGGTCCGGAACGCTTCATGGATGGAAATGAGCTGGCGCTTGTTACTGTTCATGGCCGCCTCCTTGGCTGTGACGGCTATGTAGAGACTGCTCCTTTGCCTGAAAATCCGTATAATACTGAATGATCTTTTCAGTTATTTAGAAATGCCGACAACGCCCGGAACGCCTTCCTTCGCTCAGCTCCAAGTCCTGCTCGCGGTGGCCGATGCGGGCAGCTTTGCCGGCGCGGCCCGGCGCCTGAACCGCGCAACCTCGGCGATCACCTACGCCATCGACAATCTCGAGGCCCAGCTCGGCCTGCCCCTGTTCGACCGGGTCGCGACCCGCAAGCCGGAACTGACGCAGGCCGGCCGCGCGGTGCTGGCCGAGGCGCGGGCGGTGACGCACGGCGTCGACATGCTGCGCGCCAAGGTGAAGGGCCTGCTCGAAGGGCTGGAGGCCGAGATCTCGCTGGCCGTCGACGTCATGCTGCCGACCACCCGTCTCGTCGATGCATTGCAGGGCTTCCAGACGACCTTCCCGACCGTGCAGCTGCGGCTTCATGTCGAAACCCTGGGGGCCGTCACGCAGCTCGTGCTCGACGGCACGGCGAACATCGGCGTCAGCGGACCCAACGTTGCCGCCGACGAGACCGAGGGCATCGCCATCGGCGGCGTCCAGCTCGTGCCGGTCGCCGCGCCCTTCCATCCGCTGGCGCGTCTCGGCGGGCAGGCGCGCGGCGCCGCGCGCGAGCATATCCAGCTCGTGCTCACCGATCGCTCCAAGCTGACCGAGGGCCAGGATTTCGGCGTGGTCGGTCCCAAGACCTGGCGTCTGGCCGATCTCGGCGCCAAGCACGCGCTGCTGCTGGCCGGCGTCGGCTGGGGCAGCATGCCGGCACCGATGGTGAAGGGCGACATCGAGGCCGGCCGCTTGGTCGAACTCGACCTCGCCGACTGGTGGGCTGCGATCTATCCGCTGAGGGTCTTGCACCGTATCGACAGCCCGCCTGGGCCCGCCGCGCAATGGCTGATCGAGCGCTTCAAGAGCCAGATCTGACGGCGCCACCGCTTCCGACCTTCCCGTGGTAGAACCCCACCGTGTCGTTCTTCACCCGTCGTCGCGTCGCCTGGGCGCTGCTGCTGCTGACGCCCGCGATGTTCTCCGTGAACATGCTGGGCGCGCGCTACGCCACCTTCGTGCCACCGAACGCGCTGGCGCTGGGGCGATGGTTCCTCGTCGCCCTGCTGCTGCTGCCGTTCGTCTGGACCCGCCTCGTCCGCCATCGCCACGTACTCGCGCGTGAATGGCGTGACCTGCTGCTACTGGGTGCGATCGGCATGTGGATCTGCGGCGCCTGGGTCTATATTGGCGCGCGCTCCGTGCCCGCGCTGAACATCGGCCTGATCTACGCCGCCTCGCCGATCCTGGTCGTTGCACTGGGTCGCCTGCTCTATCGTGAGCGGCTGACGGCGGGCCGTATCGCGGGGATCGTGCTCTGCCTCGCCGGGGTCGCGGCGGTGTTCGCCAAGGGCCGGATCGAGAACCTCCTGTCGGTGCAGTTCACCGAGGGCGACCTCTGGATCGCGGCCGCCTCGGCCTGCTGGGGCCTCTACTCGGTGCTGCTGAAGGCGCGTCCCAGCACGCTCGATCCGCTGACGCGGCTCTGCGCCATCTCCTTCGCAGGCTCGCTCGTGCTGCTGCCGTTCACAATCGGCGAGGCGCTGCTGTGGCAGGCGCCGGACTTTGCCGACTGGCGAACCTGGCTCGCCTGGATGGTACTGGCGATCATTCCCGGCGTCGGTGCCTACGGCGCCTTCGCCTACTGCGTGCGCGAGCTGGGACCGTCGGTCACCAGCGTATCGATGTATCTCGGCCCGCTTTACGTGGGCATCCTCGCCTGGTTGATCCTCGGCGAGGCGCCGCAATGGTATCATCTGATGGGAACCATGCTGGTGCTGCCCGGCTTGTTCCTCGCAACGCGCCCACCCGCGTCTCCATCCGCCAAGGGAGTTTGACATGACTCGCGTGATCCTCGCCGCTCTCGCTCTCCTTATCGCGCTCCCCGCAGCGGCGGAGGAAATCGGCTCGGTCGGCTATCGCTTCAAGTGGCTGGGCCCCAACGACAAGATCGTGGTCGAGGCGTTCGACGATCCCGATCTCTCCGGCATCACCTGCTACCTGGCGCGCGCCCGCACCGGCGGCCTCAAGGGCATGGTCGGCCTGGCGGAAGATCCGCCCTACGCCTCGATCTCCTGTCACCAGGTCGGTGCGATCGACGGCGAGAAGGCCGAGAAGCTCAAGAGCCCGCACGAAGTGTTCAGCGAGCGCGCGTCGCTGATCTTCAAGACCACCCAGGTCGTGCGCTTCTACGATCCGAAGCGTCGCGCCCTGATCTATCTCACCTATACCGACCGCGTGATCGAGGGCAGTCCCCAGAACTCGATCAGCGTCGTCCCCGTCGGCCTGCGCTGACTTCTTCCGGAGAGTTGATGAAATGACCACCCGTCCCCAGCCCAACTGGCGCTCGCTGATGTTCGTGCCGGTGCTGGCCGAACGCTTCATCGCCAAGGCCCATACGCGCGGCGCCGATGCGCTGATCCTCGACCTCGAGGATTCGATCATCCCGTCCAAGAAGGAAGAAGCCCGGGCCGCGATCGCCGCGGCCGTGCCGCGCGTGGCGCAGAACGGTGCCGACGTGGTGGTGCGTATCAACCGCCCGCTCGAACTGGCCGTGCCCGACATCGCCGCCGCCGTAATGCCCGGCGTCTCGGCGCTGATGCTGCCCAAAGTGATGGGGCCCGAGCATGTCCGCCTGCTGGCCGAGCTGGTGACCGAGCGCGAGACGCAGCTCGGCATGGAGATCGGCCATACGCGCTTCCTGGTGCTGATCGAGACGACCGCTGCGCTGCCGCATCTCTTCGCCATTGCCGCCGAGCCGCGCATGGCCGGCATGTCGGTCGGCGGCGAAGACATGGCGACCGACATGGGCGCCACGCCCTCGGCCGACAGCATGTACGTCTTCGCCATGCATGGCCTCGCCGCCTGCCGCGCCGCCGGCATCCTGCCGATGGGCTCGATGGGCCAGCTCGCCAAGATCGACGATCTCGAGTCCTACCGCGCCGGCCTGAAGCGCGGCCGTGAACTGGGCTTCACCACCGCCTCGTGCATCCATCCCGCGCACGTGCCGATCATCAACGAGGAGTATGGCGCCTCGGACGCCGAACTCGATCGCGCGCGTCGCCTGCTGGCGGCCTTCGAGGTCGCCAAGGCCAATGGCGAGGGCGCCGTCGCGTTCGAGGGCAGCATGGTCGACCTGCCGATCGTCATTCGCGCCGAGCGGCTGCTAGCGCGCGCCGCTTCCTGGAAGAAGACCGGCTGATGTCGCTTGCGATCTACGGCCACCTCTTTTCGTCCTACACCCAGAAGGTGTTGATGGCGCTCTACGAGAACGGCACGCCGTTCGAGTTCCGAGCGCTCGGCCAGGACGAGGCGGAGAATGTCGGCGAATGGCTGAAGCGCTGGCCACTCGCCAAGTTCCCGTTGCTGGTCGACGGCGATCGCACCGTCGTCGAGACCAGCATCATCATCGAGTATCTGCAGCTCGCCCATCCGGGCCCGGTGCGGCTGATTCCCGACGATCCGATGAAGGCGCTCGACGTGCGCTTCCTCGACCGGTTCTTCGACCTGCACGTGATGAACATGATGCAGATCGCGGTGAACGGCGCGCTGACCGGCGATCCCGTGAAGCGCAAGGAAGGCCACGATGAATCCATCGCGAAGCTGGAACGCGCCTACGCCTGGCTGGAGAACGAGCTCGCCGGTCGCACCTGGGCGATCGGAGACAATTTCACGATGGCCGACTGCGCTGCCGCACCGTCGCTGTTCTATGCCGACTGGGTGCACCGGATTCCCGAGACCTATCCGGTCCTGCGCGCCTATCGCTCGCGTCTCCTCGCGCGACCGTCCTTCGCGCGCTGCGTCGAGGATGCTCGTCAGTTCCGCCCACTCTTCCCGCTAGGCGCGCCGGACCGGGATTGACCGAACAACAAGGATCCCTCTCTACGCTCGGGATGACACGGAGTGACTCAACGAAAGCCGTGTCATCCTGCGCGAAGCGAAGGATCCTTCTCTATCCCTTCCCGTATTCCAGCTTCGGGTGGAAATCACCGCGTCCCTCGGGCGCGACGTCGAGCATGTTCCACAGCGGGTCGAGCAGGTCGTTGTGTCGGTATTCCTGGCCGGGCTCGGGCGGGACGTAGAGTAGCTCCGAGCCCCAGAAGTGGCGGACGCGGTTGCCGTCACGGCGGAAGACGTTGAGGATCGGCATGTCCCATTCCTTGCCGTCCTCGAATTCCTGCTGGCGGCGCACGCCGGGCGACAGCGCGCTCGAATCGCCGAAATAGTCACGGTCGTAGCTGTTGCCCGCGGTCGAGAGCAGGTTCAGGTGGCGCCAACCCCGCTCCTTCGCAAAATCCATGATGCGCGCGATCGGCGACTTGGCAGCGACCACGAAGTTGAGACGCTGCGCGATATGCGGTGCGCTACCGTCGAGTCCGTCGAGGAAGTGCGTGCAGCCGGGGCACGGCCGCTCACGCTCGGGCCCGAACATGAAGCTGTAGACGGCAAGCGTGTCCTTGTCGCCGAACAGCTCCGAGAGCTTGCGTTCCATGCCGCCGGGCGCTTCGAAAACATAGTCCTGCGGAATCTCGCCGCCCAGGGGAAGACCTCGCCGCTGGGCCGCGACCCGCTCGATCTGGCGGCGCAGCTCCATCTCTTCGGCAAGCAGGGCGTTACGGGCTTGCCGGTAGGTCGGCGACTCGTTGGGGAAGTGCAGATGGTGGAGTTTGTCGGTCATCCCGACTGAATGACGCCGGCCGGGCTGGGGTTGCAGCCGATCAGCGATACAGGAACGTCCCCAGCAGCACCCAGCGGCCGGCCTTCGGTGCGCCGACCAGCGGCGTCGTGTAGTGCCAGAACGGCAGGCGATACGCCGTCACCGTCGCGGGAGCCGCCACCGAGACGATCTCGCTGAAATGGCCGGCGCGGCTGTAGACCAGCCACTGGTGCTCGACGCCGGGGTTGCACAGGCTGAGGTGCAGGTCGATGTAGCCACCGACCGCGGCCTCGTTCTCGGGATGATGATCGTTGTGCGGACCGGCATAGTCGCCCGGCCCGTAGCGCAGCACCTGCCGGCCCCAGCCCGGCCTGAGCTTGCGTCCCGCCAGCGCCTCGGCGAAGGCGCGGAAACTCTGGCTGCGCATCATCGACGCAAGACCGATCTTTTCGGCTGCCTTCACACCGGGCTCACGGCGGCTCTCGAAATATATGGTCCGCGCGCGGCTGCTCTTGGGCAGCAGCTCGGCATAGTCCTGTTTCATCTCGAAGATCGTGTCGGGCGGGATTGGCTTCTCGATCGGCTCCAGCGTGTCCGGCAGCTCGGCCTCCAGCGTGCGCCGCATGCGCGCCGCCTTGGCACGGTCAAGCAGGTCCTCGGAGCAGAGAAAGCGCGTGCGCGGATTGGCCAGCGCCCCGCACAGAGGATGCGTGCCCGCCAGCACGCGCTTGCCGGCGCGGCTCAGCAGGTCCTCGAACTCCACGGGAATGCCGTTTGATCTCATCGGTCCGCCCCTCTAAACGACGTCCCTAGCATGCCTTACGCCTCGCTTCGCGACTTCATAGACCGGCTGGAGAAGAGCGGCCGTCTCGTGCGCGTCACCGCGCCGGTCTCGCCACACCTGGAAATGACGGAGATCCAGACCCGCCTGCTGGCCGAAGGAGGCCCGGCGGTGCTGTTCGAAAACGTCGTGCGCGCCGACGGGACGCGCTCCGACATCCCGGTGCTGGTCAACCTGTTCGGCACGGTCGAGAGGGTGGCCTGGGGCATGGACCGCGAGCCCGGCCAGTTGCGCGCGGTCGGCGAGACGCTGGCCTTCCTGCGCCAGCCCGAGCCGCCGGGCGGCTGGCGCGAAGCGCTCGAGATGCTGCCGATGGTGCGCACCGTCATGGCGATGAAGCCGAAGACGGTCGGCTCCGCGCCCTGCCAGGAGATCGTGCTCACGGGCGACGACATCGACCTCGCGAAGCTTCCCATCCAGACCTGCTGGCCGGGCGAGCCGGCGCCGCTCATCACCTGGCCGCTGGTGGTGACGCAGGGTCCCAATCCCAAAGGCGACAAGCAGGACAGTTTCAACCTCGGCATCTACCGCCTGCAGGTGACGGGCAAGAACACGACCCTGATGCGCTGGCTGAAGCATCGCGGCGGCGCGCAGCATCACCAGCGCTGGCAGAAGTCCGGCAAGCGCGAGCCGCTGCCGGCCGCGGTGGTGATCGGCGCCGATCCCGGCACCATCCTCGCGGCGGTAACGCCGGTGCCCGATACGCTGTCGGAGTATCAGTTTGCAGGCCTGCTGCGCGGCAAGAAGGTCGAGCTGGTCGACTGCAAGACCGTGCCGCTGAAGGTGCCGGCGGAGGCCGAGATCGTGCTCGAAGGCCATGTCAGCCTCGACGATTACGGCGACGAAGGTCCCTACGGCGATCACACCGGTTACTACAACAGCGTCGAGCAGTTCCCGGTCTTCACGATCAGCGCCATCACGATGCGGCGCAAGCCGATCTATCTCTCGACCTTCACCGGCCGCCCACCCGACGAACCCTCGGTGCTGGGCGAGGCGCTGAACGAGGTGTTCATCCCCCTCTTCCAGCAGCAGTTCCCCGAGATCGTCGACTTCTGGCTGCCCCCCGAAGGCTGCTCCTACCGCATCGCCGTCGTGTCGATGAAGAAGGCTTACGCCGGCCACGCCAAGCGCGTGATGATGGGTGTTTGGAGTTACCTGCGGCAGTTCATGTACACCAAGTGGGTGATCGTCGTGGACGCCGACATCGACGCGCGCAACTGGAAGGATGTGATGTGGGCGCTGTCGACCCGCATGGACCCGGCGCGCGACATCACGGTGATCGAGAACACGCCGATCGACTATCTCGATTTCGCCAGCCCGGTGTCGGGTCTCGGCTCCAAGATCGGCCTCGACGCCACCGACAAGTTCCCCGGCGAGAGCAATCGCGAATGGGGCCGGCAGATCAGGATGGATGACGCGGTGATCAAGAAGGTCGACGCAATGTGGGGCACCTTGGGATTGCCGGGATCCGGCAAGAAGATCTGGCGTTAAGGCCAGTCAACAACAAGGACGCCATCGGATGGACGATTTCGATAATCTCGAGAACGCGACGGTCGACGATCTCAAGGCTATCGCCAAGGGCCAGGCGGAAATCGCCAGCAAGGTCGGCGATCACCTCATCGCGCATCTCAGACTGCTGAAGGGCGACTTCGGCGGCTTTCCCATCGACCGCTACGAGCACTGCATCCAGGCCGCCACGCGCGCCTACAACGACAAGCGCAGCGCGGAGTATGTCGTGTGCGCCCTGTTCCACGATATCGGCGACACGCTGGCGCCCTACAATCATGCCGAAGTGATCGCCGAGATCCTGCGGCCCTTCATCGACGACCGGAACCACTTCATCCTGCAGCGCCACGGCGTGTTCCAGGGCTATTACTTCTGGGGCAAGCTCGGCCTCGATCAGAATGCGCGCGACCAGTACAAGGACAGCCCCTACTTCAACGACACCGTCGAGTTCTGCGAGAAGTACGACAGCCCGTCGTTCGACACGAAATACCCGAACCTCCCGATCGAGACCTTCCGCCCGCTCATCGACGAAGTGCTGAAGACGCCGAAGCAGGCGTCGGTCTATTCGGCGATCTTCAAGAAGTCGAATTGAACTGAGTGAAGGATCCCTCGCTGACGCTCGGGATGACACGGAGCAGCATAACAAAAGCGTGTCATCCTGAGCTCAGCGAGGGACCTTTCCTCACTCGATGTGACAGGAGCCCCGCCGTCGCTTCCGCGTTGAGGCCCGCAGAAAAACCTCATTGCGCGCCCAAAGGACCTGCGTGGCTCCCGCAAAGAACGCTCTCCTCGAAGGTCCGATCCTCCGCTCTCTGCTGACGCTCGCTGTGCCGATCGTAACGGCGAACGTGTTGCAGTCGGCCTACCAGATCATCGATGCCTTCTGGGTCGGACGGCTGGGCGGTGCGGCGGTGGCGGCGGTATCGATCAGCTTCCCGGTCCTGTTCCTCACCTTCGCCATCGGCTCGGGCCTGTCGCTCGCGGGCTCGACCCTCATCGCTCAGTATGTCGGCGCGCGTAACGACAAGATGGTGGCGCACGTCGCGGGCCAGACCCTGCTGATGGTGATGCTGGCCTCGGTCGTGCTGGGGACCATCGGCTATTTCTCCTCGCCTGCACTGCTGCGGCTGATGGGCGTGGCCCCCGACGTCTATCCCGGCGCACTGGGCTTCATGCGCGTGTCGTTCATCGGCATCGTCTTTAATTTCACCTTCTTCGTCTTCCAGGCGATCATGCGCGGCATCGGCAGGCCGACCCTGCCGGTCTACATCGTGCTGGGCACGGTGTTCCTGAACTTCGTGCTCGACCCGTTGCTGATCTTCGGCTGGGGGCCCGTGCCGGGCTACGGCGTGATGGGTGCGGCCATCGCCACCCTGGTCACGCAGGCGATCGCCGCCATCGTCGGCATCGCCATCCTGCGGCTCGGCATGCACGGCATCCATGTGCGGCGGCGCGACTTCATCCCCGACTTCTCCTATGTGAAGCGGGCCTTCTTCCTCGGCCTCCCCGCCTCCGTAGAACTGTCGGCGCGGGCGCTTGGCCTCATGGTGATGACTTTCCTGATCGCGAGCTTCGGCACGCTCACGATCGCGGCCTATGGCGTGGGCTCGAACATCCTGCAGGTCGTCATGGTGCCCGCCATGGGCCTGTCGATGGCGATCTCGACCCTGGTGGGCCAGAACATCGGCGCCGGCAACATCGAGCGGGCGGCGCAGATCGGCCGGCTGGGCGCTCTGCTAGGCTTCGCCAGCCTCTCCTTCTTCGGAGTCGTGGTCTTCTTGTTCGCGCCGCAGCTCGTCGCCTTCTTCGTACCGGGCGATCCCGCCGTGATCGCCGCCGGCGCGGGCTTCCTGCGCATCATGTCGCTGGCCTGGGGTTTCCTCGGGATGCAGTTCGCACTGACCGGCGTGTTCCGCGCCTCGGGAAACATGGTGCTGACGATGGTGCTCACCTTGGTGTCGCAATGGGTCGTGCAGTTTCCGCTGGCCTATGTGCTCTCCAAGCACACCGACCTGCACGAGCAGGGAATCTGGTGGGCGCTGCCCATTTCCAACATCGTGACGGCGCTGATCACGCTCTGCCTCTACGCCAAGGGCGACTGGAAGAAGAAGCGCCTGATCGAGCCCGAGGAGGAACTGGCCGGCAAGGTGACGGAAGACATCCTTGTTGGCGAAGTCTCGCGCTGAGCTTCAGTCCTTCTTCGCGTTCTGCACGATCTGCGTCAGCCGCTCTCCGTCGATGTCGGTCTTGATCTGCACCCAGACCGGGAAGTGGTCGGAGAGCTGATATGTGAACTGAGTGCGCGTCATGTCCTGCCCCGGGAAGAGCTGCTGGATCGACGCGTCGGAGACGTAGAAGTCGAGCGTGCCGCCGAAATTGGTGAAGCGCTTCTTCGCCGTCGGCAAATGCAGGATCTGATCGTAGCGCGCATTCTTGCCGAGGTTCGAGCCCTTGACCGCGACATCGCCCACCTTGAGCTCGAGTAGCGAGTCGGGCACCTGCAGGCCGCGCCGCGTCAGCGCCTTGAAGGTCTTGTCGTCGAGCGAGGGCGTGTTGAAGTCGCCCATCACGATCAGGTCGTGATCCTCGACCGACTTGTCCTTCTGCCGCGCGTCGATCCAGTCGGCCAGCATGCCGAGTTCGGCCTCGCGGCCTTCGAGACTGTCGCCCCAGCGCGTATGGGTGGCGATGGCGATGAAATCGAAGTTGCCGGCGCGGAACGAGCACATGTAGGGCGCGCGCCAGAACGACTGCGCGGCGAGATACTCGGTGTCCTTCTTGGCGCGCGGTGCGTCGACCTCGGCCGCCAACCCGTTGAAAGTGACGGCGCGGCGATCGTAGAGGAAGCCGGTGCGCTCGCGGTTGCCGCCGGCATCCGACATCCAATCTGAATAGACGAGATCCCAGCTTGGCCCCAGGAACCGGCAGACCTTGCCAAAATCCTCGAGATTGTCGCGCAGCTCCACCAGCGCGATCAGGTCGAACTGACCCAGGATCTCGGCGACGTAGTGCAGCGCCGCCACGCTCCGCCGCTTTTTGCCGAACTCGCGGATGTTCCAGACCGCGACGTTGATCGTCTCATCAAGCTTGGAGGGCGGGATCTTCGCCGCCTCGATGCGCTTCTTCAGGGCCAGCAGGCCTGCCGCAATCTCCGGTGACACGTCGCCGTGGTGCATGGGAGCCCCCCGCTCTCGCCTTCGTGCAGGCAGAAGGTAGGAACATCCAGCCGATCACGACACGGCCCATCTCCGCATATCCCGCGGCTGTTGCCAGCAGGGGCTTTAATGTAAACTCGCTTAACATGAGCTGGAAGCGTAACGACCGTGAGGAGCGGAAGTATCACCACGGCAGCCTGCGCGAGGCGCTGATCAAGGCTGCCCGCGAGCTCATCAAGGAAAAGGGCCCCGCGGGCTTCACCTTCGCCGATGCGGCGCGCTCCGCCGGCGTCAGTCCCGCTGCGCCCTACCGCCATTTCCGCGACCGCGACGCGCTGATGGCCGACGTTGCGCGCGAAGGCTTCGAGCGTTTCGCCGCGATGCTCGCGACCGGCTGGGCCAACGGCAAGCCCGACCCCGTCACGGCCTTCCACAATATCGGCAGGGCCTATCTCACCTTCGCCCGCTCCGAGCCGGCCTACTATGCGGCGATGTTCGAGTCGGGCATTTCACCCGATCTCAATCCCGAACTGCGCACGGCGTCGGAGCGGGCCTTTGGCGTGCTGCGTTCGGCCGCCGACCAGCTCGTGACCCTGCTGCCGCCGGCCGGCCGGCCGCCGGCGCTGATGATGAGTCTGCACATCTGGTCGATGTCGCACGGCATCGCGTCCCTCTTCGGTCGCGGCGACTCGGGGCGGCGGCCGCTGCCGATGTCGGCCGAGGAACTCCTGGAGTCGGAAGTTCTCATCTACCTGCAGGGCTTGGGTTTTCCCGCTTCGCGCTGAAAGTTTTTCGCGAGCCCTTGACTCCCCGGGTCGGCGACCCCAATGTAAATGTCGTTAACATTCACATCGTTAACATCAGCAAAAGGGGGCTCCCACATGGGCCTGATCGAAAAAATAGACGACCTCGGCAAGCCGGCGTGGATCGCGCTCATGGTGCTGAGTTTCATCCTGTTCTGGCCGGTCGGCCTGGCCCTTCTCATCTATCTCAAAGGGAGTGGACGCATGTTTTGCTCGAAGCGCTACGGTCACTGGAACATGCCGGACGGTCGCTCGTGCCGTGATGAATTCCAAAGCTGGAAGCGCCGTTCCGGCTGGGGCCGTCGAAGCAGCAGCGGCAACGTCGCCTTCGACGAGTATCGCGAGGAGACGCTGAACCGCCTCGACGAGGAGCAGCGCGAGTTCCGCGACTTCCTCGACAAGCTGCGCGCCGCCAAGGACCGTGCCGAGTTCGACCAATTCATGGCCGATCGCCGCAACCGTCCGGCAACCGAGCCGACGCCGCCGGCGCCCAGCGCCGCCTGATACTTCCGGACAAGGCCTGTTCGACGACGACGCCCGCGGCTCAACCGCGGGCGTTTTCTTTAGAGTCTTTCCGCTTCGAGTTCACCCACACCACCTCATCCTGAGGAGGCCCGAAGGGCCGTCTCGAAGGATGGGCAACAGACGCGGTGCTCGTGCCCACCCTTCGAGACGCGGTCCTGCGGCCCGCTCCTCAGGGTGAGGTGATTTTGGTGGAGACTGATATGATTCAGCCTCAATCGGAAAGACTCTAGTGATCGAGTTTCATCGGCAGGCGCTCGGTATGGGCCCGTTGCGCCAGTTCCGTCAGGATTGAGAAGGCATAGCGCGCACACGCTTCGACGCCCACTCTCTCAGGGCGAACCTTTCCCCAGGCCGCTACGTCGTCAGGCGACGCTTTCCAGGTGGCCGCGTTCAGGTCGGCAAGCTGGCGCCGCAGCGTCGTGACCGACCCCATCACCACCCGGCGCCCCTCGACATCCTCACCCTCGAAGGTGATCTCGAAGGCCACCGGCAGCCACATCTCCACGTTACGCACCAGGTGGGAGTAGCGCGAGCGGAAGCCTTCCGCGGTGGCCCGCATCAAAGCGAGATCATGGTCCCATTCTTCCGGTAGCGTTTCGGGCAAACGCAAGGTCGGATGCTCGGCGTAGGCCGCCCACAGGACGAGTGATCCAAGACCGTCCCAGCCGGGGCGATTGGTGAACCAGGGCGCCGACGGGGCCTCGTCCCACTCGAGTGGCCCGGAGAGACGATCGCCGAGCGCCTTCCCGAGCGCGGCACGCCACGCGATCACCCTCGGACGGATACGCTCCTCGCTCTTGGCCGCGTCGGTCGGCCTGGCGGGCCGGACAGGAGGCAGCGCGCGCCGCTCACGGGCTGCTTTCTCGACCAGATTTTCCCAGGCACCGGCATAGTAACGCGTAAGAGACCCGACATAGACGTCGAGAGCCATGTAGAGACAGGTTCCTTTCAGTACGGTCGCTGACGCGACCCGCCACTTGCAGTTGACCTAGACGTACAATTTCTACGTGCAGCGACGCAATCGCAAAGCGGCGATAATTCTTCTCAATTTCGGTCAACGGCATGCTTCGCCCGGAACAACCTGCCCGAGCAGTGCGACTAGGGCACGCGTCCCTATTGCGGCTCGAGATTCAACCCTTTCACGAGCTCGATCCAGATCGGCCCCTCCTCGGCCACGATCTTCTCGAAGAAGACGTGGTCGCGCGCTGCATTGTCGATGCCGAACGTGGTCAGGATCTTCTGGATGCGCTCGCTCTTGCCGCCTTCGACCATCATGTCCGAAAGTTTCTGCACGATCTCCTTCGGCATGCCGGCGGGACCGACCAGCCCGATCCAGCCCTGCACCTGGAAGGCCTTGTCGGTCACCCCCTGCTCGAAGAAGGTCGGCACGTCGGGCAGCTTGGCCATGCGCACCTTGGTCGGCACCGCGATGGGCCGCCCGTTGCCCGACTGCAGCACGCCGGAAGCGGCGGCTACGCTGCCGCTGCCGCCCTGCACCGCGCCCGAGCCGACATCCTGCCACATCGGCGCCTCGCCACGATAATGCACGGCCTCCATGCCGAGCTTATAGTGGCGGTTCAGCGCCTCGACGGCGACATGGCTGTAGGAGCCGGCGCCGTAAGTGCCGAGGCTGGTCTTGTTGGCACGTGCATAGTCGGCAAGCTCTGCCAGGTTCTTTACCGGCACCTTGCTGTTCACGATCAGCGGCAGGTGCCCCGCGTCCATCCACGAGATCAGGACGAAATCCTTGTCTGGGTCGTAGGGCAGCTTCTTGAACAGGACCTTGTTCATGATCATCGTGGTCGAGATCGTCCACATCAGCGTGTAGCCATCCGGCGCCGCCGACTTCACCTGCTCGGCCGCGATGGCTCCGCTGGCGCCCGACTTGTTCTCGACCGACACCGGCTGCCCGGTCTTCTGTGCGATGTAGTCGCCATAGGCCCGGGCGAAGGTGTCGGTGAGACCGCCCGCCGGATAGCCGCAGATGATGCGGATGGGTTTGTTGGGCCAGGCCCCCTGCGCGATGGCCGGGGCCGGTAGAGCAGTTGCAACGGCAGCGGCGGAACCATAACGCAGCACATCACGTCGCGACGCACGCACGATCATCGATTGCCTCCCTGCGGCGCGGTATTTTTGGCAACAGTCCAGGCTGTCAGGTCGCGCCTTCGGGAAGCATGGCGGCGATTTCGCAGGGCGTAAAGCCCACTCGCAGACCAAAAATATCAACTGCGAAGGAACGCGAATTTGATTGCAGCTTTCTCGTAGAGAGCGAAACTTTTCGCCCGGAGGCTCCCCATGGCGGCGTTGGGTTGGTCCATCCAGAAGCACGAGAAGCTCGTTGTCGTGAGCGGGCTCGGCGTGTTCGATTTTCCGTTTCTTCTCTCGTACCTGAAGGCCACGCAGGCTGCCGGAGCCGTCGGCTACTGCAAGCTCCTCGACTTGCGACAGGCCGACATCCAGTTGAGCAGCGATGACCTGCAGGCCATCGGGACGCTCACGCGCAACAACGATCCTATCGCCTCAGGCCCGGTCGCCATCCTGGTGGGAAAGAATCCGCCCCCTCTGATGCTCGATATGGCAATCCTGTTGAAACAGCGCGTCGGCACCTCGCGACGCTTCCGCCTCTTCACCGACGAGGCCGAGGCAAGGCGATGGCTGGCGGAGATCTCGAGGGGGCCTTGAGGACGACGGCAAGAACTACTGCGGCTCGATCCCCAGGCTCTTGATCACCTCGAGCGAGACCGGGCCTTCTTCGTCGAGCACTTGCCGGAAATAGGTGGCATCGCGGGCGCCCTCGTCGATGGCGAAGGTGTCGTTGACCTTCTGGATGCGCTCGGTCTTGCCGGCCTCGACCATCAGCGCCGAGAGCTTCTGCACCACGTCGGTTGGGGTGCCGGCAGGCGCCGCGCAGCCGACCCAGCCGCGGATCTGGAATGCTTTCTCAGTGAGGCCTTGTTCATAGAAGGTCGGGATATCGGGCATCTTCTTCATGCGCACCATCGTGGGCACAGCGATCGGCTTCACGCTGCCCGCCTGCAGCACCGCCGCGCCCGAGGCATAGCTGCCGGTGGCGCCCTGGGCGGCACCGGAGGCCACATCCTGCCACATCAGCGATTCGCCGCGATAGTGCACCGCCTCCATCTTGAGCCCGTAGTGGCGGTTCAGCGTCTCGGTGACGATATGGGCGAAGGAGCCGATGCCGTAGGTGGCGAGCGAGACCTTCCTGTCGCGCGCCCAGGCGGCGAACTCGGCGATGTTCTTCACCGGGATGTCCTTGTTCACCATGGTCGGCAGATGGCCGGTGTTGAACCAGGCGACGAGGGCGAAGTCCTTGTCGGGATCGTAGGGCAGCTTTTTGAACAGCGCCTTGTTCTGCACCATGGTCGTCGAATTCGTGAACATCAGCGTGTAGCCGTCGGGCGGCGACTGCTTGACGATCTCCGCGCCGATCGCACCGGCGGCGCCGGCCTTGTTTTCGACGATCACCGGCTGGCCGGTCTTCTCGGCCACGTACTCGCCGTAGGCCCGGGAGAAGATGTCGGTGAGGCCGCCGGCCGGATAGGTGCAGACGATCCTGATCGGCTTGGTGGGCCACGCCTGAGCTATGGCCGGCGCCGGCAACGAAGCCGCCACCGCCGAAAGAGATCCGTAGCGCAGCAAATCTCGCCGTGTTGCACGGACGATCATGGTCGCCTCCCGATCGGGCGGCGACTCGTTATGGAGACGGCCTAGGTTGCAGAAGCCGTCTTGGTCGCGCCCGACTTGAGCATGGCGTCGATTTCGCCCTGCGTAAAGCCGGCCTCCTGCAGGATCTCGACACTGTGCTCGCCCAGCCGCGGCTGCAGGCGCGTGATCTCGGGCTTGGTCTTGCTGAAGCGCGGCGGGATGTCGGGCATGCGCAACTTGCCCTCGGTCGGATGCTCGACTTCCTTCCAGAAGCCGGTCGCCTCGAGCTGCGGATCGACGAACAGGTCGTCGAGCGTGTTCACCGGTCCATGCGGCACGTTGGAGTTCTTGAGCAACTCGACCCATTCGGCATTGGTGCGCTCGGCGCAGAGGCCCGCCAGGGTCGAGTAGTACTGCTCGACGTTCTTCAGGCGGTTGGCCATGCCCTGGAAGCGCTCGTCCGCGGCGAGATCCTCGCGACCGACCAGCGTGCAGAACTCGCGCCAGTGCCCGTCGGTGTAGGGCAGCAGAGCGAAGTAGCCGTCCTTCGACGGATAGGGCCGCCGCTCCTTGTTCAGCACGCGCTTGTAGCCCGGCGTGTCGAGCGCCGGCTTGAAGGTCTCACCGTAGAGATGCTCGACCATCACGAACGAAACCAGCGTCTCGTACATCGGCACCTCGACCGACTGCCCCTTGCCGGTGCGCTCGCGCGCAAACAGCGCCGCCAGCAGCGCCGAGACGACGCCGTTGGAACTCGTCTTGTCGGCCACGATGGTCGGCAGGAAGCGCGGCTGTCCTGCCACTACGGTCTGCAGCGCGGCAAGGCCGGAGCCCGCCTGGATGATGTCGTCATAGGCTGCCTTCGCACCCATCGGACCTGCGGAGCGATAGCCGTAGGTCGCGAGATAGACGATGCGCGGATTGATCTTCTCGAACTTCTCGTACTCGACGCCCAGGCGCTTGGCGGGGCCGGGCCGGTAGTTGTGCATGATGACGTCGGCCGTCTCGGCGAGCTTGAACAGCGCGGCGCGACCGGCCTCCTGCTTGAGGTCGAGCACGATCGAGCGCTTGGAGCGGTTGCAGCCGAGATAGAAGGCGGCCATGCCGGGATTGCGCGCCGGTCCCAGCACGCGCGTCGTGTCGCCTTCCGGCGGCTCGATCTTGATCACGTCTGCCCCGAGATCGCCCAATTGCTGCGCCGCCCACGGACCCAGCACGACGGTCGTGCAGTCGAGAATACGAACGCCGTCCAGCGGACCTGCCATCTTGAATTTCCTCCACTTTCAACGTCCCGCTTACCACAAGTTGGTCACCAACCGCGGGCCAAATCGCTGGCAACATCGACCTCCTGCAGGCGTTTCATCCTGCAGCAAAGGAGAGCCAAATGAATTTCGAGGTCTTGCGTCTGGCTGGTTCGCTCGCGGTCGCGGGTGCGGTCATGCTCACCGCCTCCACTGCCATGGCTGGCGACTGGAAGAAGGGCCGCGGGCACCACAAGCACAATCACTATTACTACTATGATCGCGAGGTCGTCGTCGTGAGACCGCCGCGGCCGGTCTACTACGCACCTGCACCCCGCCCTGTCGTGGTCTATCCCGCCCCTGTTTACGCCCCGCCGGTCGCCTACGCGCCGATGGACGGTCCGGTCTACCCGCGTGGCGGCAACCTCAGCATCGGCGTGAACGTTCCGCTGTCACCCGTCCCTTAAGTCCGTGCTCGAATTCCTCCCCCTGTCATTGGGGGGAGGACAGCACACAGCAGAATTGCCTCGACACCTACAGTTGACGTCCGGCGGCAAATCGACGATTGTCGCGCCCAACATGCTGCGACTGACGACGCTACGACTTATTGGCTGATCCGCCGCCCGACCGGGACAACCGGAAGGGCCCTGCGGATCGCTTGTCGTTCGTCTCTGTTCTTACCCAACCAGTCGCCGCCACCTTCTTCATCCATCGCAGTGTTCGTTTGAGCCATACGGCCGTGCGCGGCGCGAGGAGCTACCCGTCATGTCATCCGCAAATCCCCAGAAGCCCCAGAAACCCATGATGCCAAACGCGGCCGAGAAGTACGTGCCCTTCAAGCCCGTGCCCCTCCCCGACCGCAAGTGGCCGAACGCCGTCATCACCAAGCCGCCGATCTGGTGCGCGGTCGACCTGCGCGACGGCAACCAGGCGCTGATCGAGCCGATGGACTCCGACCGCAAGACCCGGATGTTCAAGCTACTCTGCGATATGGGCTACAAGGAGATCGAGGTCGGCTTCCCCGCCGCCTCCGAGACCGACTTCGACTTCGTGCGCGAGCTCATCGAGAAGAAGATGATCCCCGACGACGTCACCATCCAGGTGCTGACGCAGAGCCGTCCCGAGCTGATCGAGCGCACCTTCGAGGCCTGCCGCGGCGCCAAGCGCGTGATCGTCCATCTCTACAACTCGACCTCGACTTTGCAGCGTCGGGTCGTGTTCAACACCGACTTCGCGGGCATCATCGACATCGCTGTGTCGGGTGCCAAGCTGGTCAAGCAGATGGCCGACGCCGATCCGAAGACCGAATGGGTGTTCGAGTATTCGCCCGAGAGCTTCACCGGCACCGAGCTCGAATTCGCGCGCGACATCTGCGCCGCGGTCGGCGACGTCTACAAGCCGACGCCGCAGAAGAAGATGATCATCAACCTGCCGGCCACGGTCGAGATGTCCTCGGCCAACGTCTATGCCGACCAGATCGAGTGGTGCCATCGCAACTTCAAGTACCGCGATTCGATGATCCTCAGCCTGCATCCGCACAACGACCGCGGCACCGGCGTGGCGGCGGCCGAACTCGGCTACATGGCCGGCGCCGACCGCATCGAGGGCTGCCTGTTCGGCAACGGCGAGCGCACCGGCAACGTCGACCTGGTGACGCTGGGCCTCAACATGTTCACGCAGGGCGTCGATCCCGAGATCGACTTCTCGAACATCAACGAGATCCGCCAGACCGTGGAGTACTGCAACCAGCTCCCCGTCCATCCGCGCCATCCCTATGGTGGCGACCTGGTCTTCACGGCCTTCTCGGGCTCGCACCAGGACGCGATCAACAAGGGCTTCAAGTCGCTCGACTCTTCGAACAGCAAGGTCTGGGAAGTGCCCTACCTGCCGATCGACCCGGCCGATCTCGGCCGCAGCTACGAGGCGATCATCCGCATCAACAGCCAGTCGGGCAAAGGCGGCATCGCCTACATCCTGAAGAGCGACTACGGCATCGACATGCCGCGCCTCCTGCAGGTCGAGTTCTCCAAGGTGATCCAGCAGATCGCCGACGAGACCGGCAAGGAGATTCAGCCGGCGCTGATCTGGGACACGTTCCGCAAGGAGTATCTCGAGAACACCTCGCCAGTTGAGTTCGACAGCCACACGACCGTGCCGGACCCCGATCATCCCGACGTGCGTCTTCTCGACGCCAAGGTGACATTCAACGGCAAGCCCGCCACGGTCTCGGGCCGCGGCAACGGCCCGATCGCGGGCTATGTCGATGCGCTGGGTAAGAATTGCGGCATCCAGATCCGGGTCCGCGATTATCACCAGCATGCGACCGGCGCCGGTTCCGACGCCCAGGCGGTGAGCTTCATCGAGGCGGAGACCGCCGGCGGGAAGGTCCTCTGGGGCGTCGGCATGGACTCCAACATCGTGGCGGCCTCGCTCAAGGCCGTGACCTGCGCCGCCAACCGCGCGGCGGCGCTCAAGTAGAGGTTCCGCGCCCCACGGTGGACGACGCCATCCGTGGGGCGCGCAACCGCGCCATGTTTGAAAACAGCCACACCGAGCAATCCCGGAAACGCGAGGCGGCGCTTCCCGATCGTCCATTGCTCGACTTCGTCGACTATGTCTTTGCCGTGTGCGGCCTCGACAATTCGGTTTTCGACGACGCAACGCGGGACGACGTCTTTCTCGCGAGCGTTGCGGGCTATGCATCCGCGAACGTGCATCCGCTGGGATATGCGGCGTACTATTTCTTTTCCCATCGCCGAAGCGGTTCCCCGATCTCGAATGAGATGCAGGCGGTGGACTATGTGAGACTTGCCTCCTACCGGAGAGAGCTCCCTGCAGACGACCCGCGTTGCCTGAGCGTCTCGGTCGATCGCTGGAAAGCAGCCTTTCCGGATCTCTTTCCAGAAATTCGATTCGCCGACCCGAAGAATGCCGGCCTCCGTGAAAGAGTGGCGGATGCGATGGCATCGTTTGCGCCGGAACATCCGCTACGACTGGAGACGATCAATTTCGCTCGTTCTGCGGACAGATCTGCATATGTCGATTATTGGATAGCTCGCGCTGAAGCTCAGATATCCGAACCCTTCAAGGACCTGCGTCTCCTGGCCGGACTTCACGCAATGAGCGAAGGCTTTCTCAGCTTCCACGGCATGATGGAGAACGTGTACGGCAAGGACTACGAACTCGTCTGGGGACCCAAGCGGTATGCGCTGTTCCGCGACCTCGACCCGGACCTGACGGCTCTGGTCGTGGGGCGCCTTGCAGCCGAGATTGCCGATGGGCGTCGACCGGTGCCTCCAGGTCTGCGCAGCCAGTTTCCCGATTTTTACGATGCCTACTACCCGGAAACCTTCGGCGTGCGTGAATGATGCGCGAAATAAGCGTGCGTGACGGCACTGCGAACGATTAGCATCGCGGGCGGGGACCATTTCCCCGCCCGTTTTGTTTGGGAGTGAACAATGAGGATCAGCTCGTCCGTGAAAATCTCCGCCGTCAGCCTCGCCGTCGGCGCGGTCATCGGCGCCTGCGCCGCCGGCGCCAACCAGCCCAACATGCAGGCGGCGCTCGGCTCCCTGCAGGCGGCCCGCGCCGAACTCATCCAGGCACGTCCGAACAAGGGCGGCCATCGCGAGCGCGCCATCAACCTGGTCAACGCGGCGATCAACGAGACCGAGGCCGGCATCGGCTACGCGGGCGACTAGGCCATGCTGCCTCCTGAACCGACAGAGGCGCTGCGGCGTCAGGAGGGCCCGATCCGGCGCGGCGTTCGTCATGTGTGGAACGCCGCGCTCTCCCTCATGCTGGGTGCGATGATCGGCATCCTCGGCCACCAGTTCGCCGGCGACGCCGTGGCCCGCCTGTGGCCCGACCAGGCGATGGTCGCCGACCTCGTGCGCGCCTTATTCTGGACACTCGGGATCGCCGCGACGGGTGTGCTGTTCTTTTCCTACTATCTCGACGACACAGCCGGTTCGCCGTAGAACGGCCGCATGGCCAAATCGAAGAAAAAGTCCTCCGGGAAGTCCGCAGCCAAGTCGAAGAAGCCGGCGAAGAAGAGCGCCACCGGCGCGCCCGACCCGAACCTCCTGTCCGACCTGCTGAAATGGGCGAAGGGATTCGGCGCCGACGCGGCCGACGCGCTCTACGTCAACGGCGAATCGATCTCGGTGGCCCAGCGGCTGGGCAAGCGCGAGAAGCTCGAGAGCAGCGAGGGCCGCGATCTCGGCCTGCGCGTCTTCGTGGGCAAGCGCCAGGCCTTCGTCTCCTCGACCGATTTTGATCCGAAGTCGCTGCGGGAACTGGCCAGCCGCGCCGTCGACATGGCCCGCGCCGTACCGGAGGACCCGACCTGCGGCCTGGCGCCGGAAGAGCTGCTGACGCACAAGTGGCCCGACTTGGATCTCGACGACAAGACGCGGCCCTCGGCCAAGAAGCTGCTGGCCATGGCCGGCGAGGCCGAGGATGCGGCGCGCGCCGTGAAGGGCGTCACCAACTCCGAAGGCGCCGAGGCCGGCTGGGGCCGCACCTCGGTGATGCTGGCGGCCAGCAACGGCTTCTCCGGCGGCTATCGCCGCAGCGGTTTCTCTCTGTCCTGCTCGGTTCTGGGCGGCGAAGGCACCGGCATGGAGCGCGACTACGAATGGACCAGTGCGGTCCATCTCGAGGACTTGATGTCGCCCGCCAAGGTCGGCCGTAACGCCGGCAAGTTCGTGGTGCGCCGCCTCAACCCGCGCAAGGCGCAGAGCGCGCGTGTGCCGGTGATCTACGACCGCCGCGTGTCGGGCGGGCTGGTCGGCCATCTCGCCGGCGCCATCAACGGCCGCGCCGTGGCGCGCGGCACCTCGTTCCTGAAGGACAAGATGGGCGAGCGCGTGTTCGCGGAGGGCATCCGCATCCTCGACAATCCGCTGCGCAAGCGCGGGCTGGGCAGCCGGCCGTTCGATGCCGAGGGCCTGCCGACCTCGCGCCGCGCCGTGATCGACGACGGCGTGCTCACCACCTGGCTGCTCGACCTCGCGGCCGCCCGCCAGCTCAACCTCGCACCGACCGGCCACGCTTCGCGCGGCGTCTCGGGCCCGCCCTCGCCCACCACCTCCAACTTCTACCTCGAGAAGGGCAAGCTCTCGGTCGACGAGCTGATCGGCGACATCAAGAGCGGCCTCTACATCACCGACCTGATCGGCTTCGGCGTCAACGGCGTGACCGGCGACTACAGCCGCGGCGCCTCGGGCTTCTGGATCGAGAATGGCAAGCTCGTCTGGCCGGTGAGCGGCATCACCGTCGCCGGTAACCTGAAGGACATGTTTCTCAACATGACGGCGGCGAACGACCTGCAGTTCAAGAGCTCGACCAACGCCCCGACCGTGAGAATTGAAGGGCTGACCGTCGCCGGCTCGTGATAAACTCCCGGGCATGACCCTCATGCCCCCTGCCAAAACATTCGCCGCAACGACGGCTCTTTTCTGCAGCGCCGCGTTTTTCGCGACGGCTACCGCGCAAGCCCAGGATGGTGGCTTCCGCGACTGCCTGAACAACATCAAAGCCGATGCGCTGAAGCAGGGCGTACCGGCGTCGATCATCGATCGCGCCTTCCAGGGCCTGACGCCCGACCAGAAGGTCATCGACCTCGACAACCGCCAGCCCGAATTCTCACTGACCTATGCGAAGTATGTCGGCGGTACCGTGTCGCTCGACCGCATCCAGAAGGGCCAGCAGAAGCTGGCGCAGCATCGCGCCCTGCTCGACCAGCTGCAGGCCGAATACGGCATCCCGCCGCAGTACATCATGGCCTTCTGGGGCATCGAGACGAACTACGGCACCTTTATGGGCGACTTCCGCGTCGTGCGCTCGGTCGCGACGCTCGCCTGCATGACCAAGCGCACGGCCTTCTTTAGCAACGAGACGGTCCAGGCGCTGCGCATCCTCAATAACAACCACATGACCAGCGACCAGATGCGCGGCTCATGGGCCGGCGCGATGGGCAACATGCAGTTCATGCCCTCGACCTTCACCAAGTGGGCGGTCGACCGCGACGGCAACGGCAAGATCGATATCTGGAACAGCCTGCCCGACGCTTTCGCCTCGGCGGCAAACTTCCTGCGCGGCATCGGCTTCAAGCCCGGCCTGCCGTCGAGCGAGGAAGTGATGCTCCCGGCCAATTTCCCGCTCGACCAGGCCGACACCACGGTCGAGAAGCCCGTGAAGGCCTGGGTCGCCATGGGCGTGAAGAAGATGAACGGCGGCGCACTGCCGGCCGTCGACGCCGAAGCCTCGATCCTGCTGCCCGCCGGCTTCCGCGGGCCGGCCTTCATCATCTATCCGAACTTCAAGGCGGTGATGAACTGGAACCGGTCCACGCTCTACGCGCTGTCGGTCGGCATCCTCGCCCGCCAGATCGCGGGCGGTCCCCCGGTGCAGCAGCAAGCCCCGGCCGACGACGCGCCGATCTCGCGCGACACGGTCATAGACATGCAGAACCGCCTCGCCCGCCTCGGCCTCTACAAGGACGAGGCCGACGGACTGCTGGGCCCCAAGACCCGTTCGGCCCTGCGCCTCTTCCAGCAGCAGCAGGCCTTGCCTGCCGACGGACACCCCACGGCGGAGTCGGTCCGCCGCCTGCAGGCCGTGCGGTAAAGGCGGTTCCCTCATGACCGCCTTCATCGGCATCGACAGCCGGGGCGGTCTGCGCAGCTTCGGCGGCAGCCAGTTCGCGCTGGTCAACCGATGGTGCACGACCTGGTTCAAGCGGGACCTAATCCACTTTGCCCAGACGCTGACGATCCGCTTCAACGGGGCCAACATGGTCCTCCGCCTGATCTCGAAGGATCGGCTGCTGGTCCGCCTGCAGATCTTCCAGGCGGGCACGCGGATCGCCAACGTCGCCTTCCGCATCGATCCGCAGCAGCAGCGGGCGTTCCTGAGCTGGACCGTGCTGACGCCGGCGACGCAGCGGACCGGCGCCTTCAAGCACATCCTGCAGAACATCCTCCTGGTCCTGCGGGACTGCGGCATCTCGCGGATCGGCCTCGTCGCCAGCTTGACTCATGGCGGCTATGTCTGGGCGATCTATGGCTTCCTGCCGGAAACCGCCGCCGAATGGGCGCGTTTGGCCGGCGTGCTGAGGCGGAAGCTGCTGGCCGTTGCCTCGCAGCTCAAGCCGGCGGAACTCGACGCCGTGCAGAAGCTGCTCGCCTCGCCGGATCCGCTGGCGCTGCGGGCCATCGCGGGCAGCGCCATCCCCATCGGCGACAAGACCCTCGGCAAGCATCTGTTGATGGGAACCGAGTGGAAGGGAGAACTGGACTTTTCCGACAGCCCCGCCGTGCTTATATACCTGAAGCGCATTGGGGTGATGCCATGACGAAGAAACTGGCTCCCACTGTTACCGATTTTGTCACGGCGGCTTACGTCGCCCCCAAACGCGCCCGCGCGACGGAAGCCGCGCCCGCGAAACCCCGCGCGCCGCGCGCACGACGGACGATCAAGTTCATCCCGATGGAAGAGCTCATGCTCCTCGATCTCGAGGCGACATCGAACCTCGTGAGCCTGCCGACCGAAGAAATCGAGCGGATCGCGCAGATCTTCGGCCTGTCCTCGGACGACGTCGCCGCGCTGTACGCCCGCCGTTAGGACGGCCGCAAGAGGCGCACGGCCTCCGTCGAGAGGCCGATCGAGACCGGCAACGTCATCGCATCGTCGCCGTCGATCTGGACGGGCTGCCGGCGGCTTTCGCCGGCATCGTTCAGGACCGAGATCTTGACCTCGCGGCCTGAAACGACGCGATAACCCGACGTGCGCGGCAGCGCGCCGCGCAGCAGGGCGGCGCCGAAGCGCAGGGCATGCATCCAGCCCCAGCGCTCGAACAGGCACACATGCAATAGCGGCGCGTCGAGGGAAGCTTCCGGCGCCACGACATAGGGGCCGGCATAGTGACGGGCGTGTGTCACGATGACCGACGCCGCCTCGTAGCTCGCGCCGTCGATCTCCACGGCGTAGCGCACGGGCCGGTAACGGCGTGCCTCGATCAGCGAGCGCCAGACATAGGCGCCCTTACCCCAGCGGCGCTTCAGCGGCGCGGTGACGCCGGCGACCACTTTGGCATCGAAGCCGGCGCCGGCCATCAGGGAGAAACAGCGCGGCCGGCCGGCTTCATTGGCCTGGCCCGGACGCATCAGCACCTCGCGGCCCGCGGTCACCACCTGGGCAAGCGACGAGGCGTTCGAACCGAGACCCAGCTCGTGCGCCAGCACGTTGGCAGTGCCCAAGGGCACGATGGCCAGCGGCGGCGCGGTGGCGGCCCGCGCGGCGAGCCCGTTCACCACCTCGTTGATCGTGCCGTCGCCGCCGGCGACTGCGATCACGCCGTAGCGTCCGGCGTCGCACGCTTCCGCGTAGCGGCGCGCGTCGCCGGCTGCCGTGGTCTCCACGACGTCGACCCTCCAGCCCTGCGAACGCACGCAGCGCACGACCGCGTCGACCAGGCCGCGGCGGCGGCGGCCGGCGGTCGGGTTGAGGATGAGAAGCACGGATGTAGCCGGGTCAGTTGCCTGGGCGAATGTCATCGGACTGTCACAACCAATACACCTCCACGCAACGGCTCACATACACAATCCAATGCGTACCGTGCAATCTCGCACAACAGATTTTGTGTCGGCCGACATTATCCACATGACCGTGCCCTCCTCATGACAATCCACGATCGAAACCAACCCGCACGCCATCGCGCGATCTTCCTGTCCGACATCCATCTCGGCACGCGCGGCTGCCAGGCCGACCTGCTGCTCGACTTCCTCAAGCACAATGAGAGCGAGCATCTCTACCTTGTGGGCGACATCGTCGACGGCTGGCGCCTCAAGCGCTGGTGGTACTGGCCGCAGGCCCACAACGATGTCGTGCAGAAGATCATGCGCAAGGCCCGCAAGGGCACCAACGTGGTCTACATCCCCGGCAACCACGACGAGGCGGCGCGGCAATACTGCCAGCTCACCTTCGGCGACGTGCGGGTCGAGGACGAGGCGATCCACGAGACGCCCGACGGCAGGAAGCTGCTGATCATCCACGGCGACCAGTTCGACGGCATCGTGCGCTACGCGCGCTGGCTCGCCATCCTCGGCGACTGGGCCTATGCCGCGGCGCTGCGCCTCAACACCATCTTCAACTGGGGACGCCGCAAGCTCGGCCTGCCCTACTGGTCGCTCTCGGCCTTCCTGAAGCACCGGGTCAAGAACGCTGTGCAGTTCATCGCCGACTTTGAGAATGCGGTGGCAAGCGAAGCCCGTCGCCGCGGTGTCGACGGCGTGGTGTGCGGCCACATCCATCATGCCGAGATGCGCATGATCGAGGGCGTGCTCTACTGCAACGACGGCGACTGGGTCGAGAGCTGCACCGCGCTGGTCGAGGATTTCGACGGCCGCTTGCGCATCGTCCACTGGGCGGACGAGGTGGCCCGTCGGTCGTCGCGGCTTCCCTTGCCCCACATCCAACTCGCTGCGGAGTAGCGGTTTGCGCATTGCCATCGTTACCGATGCCTGGCGTCCCCAGATCAACGGTGTCGTCCGCACGCTCGAAATCGTAGCGCGCCTCCTCCGCGCCGAGGGCCACGAGGTCGAGGTGTTCGGTCCCGACCGCTTCCGCACCATCCCCTGCCCGACCTATCCAGAGATCAGGCTCTCGCTGTTTCCGTCGGCGCGCCTCAGCCACATGCTGAAGCTGTTCGCGCCCGACGCCATCCATCTCGTCACCGAAGGTCCGCTCGGCTGGGCGGCGCGCGGCTTCTGCCGCCGCAACGGCATTCCCTTCACGACCGCCTATCACACGCGCTTCCCCGAATATGTCCGTGCCCGCATCTTCGCGCCGCTCTCGTGGAGCTACGCCTTCGTGCGCCGTTTCCATGCGGCGTCTTCGGCGGTGCTGGTCGTGTCGCCGGCGATCCGCGATGAGCTGACCCAACGCGGCTTCAAGAACCTCGTACCGTGGTCGCGCGGCGTCGACATCACTGCGTTCAAGCCGCAACCGCGCGAGCAGTTCAAGGAACCGCGGCCGATCTGGCTCTATGCCGGCCGCGTCGCCATCGAGAAGAACATCAAGGCCTTCCTCGAGCTCGACCTGCCCGGCAGCAAATGGGTGGTCGGCGGCGGCCCGCAGCTCAAGTCGCTGCAGAAGCACTATACGAACGCGCATTTCTTCGGCTCCGTCGACACCGACGAACTGTCGTATCGTTATTCACAGGCTGACTGTTTCGTCTTCCCGAGCGTCACCGACACGTTCGGCCTCGTCATGGTCGAGGCCCTGGCCTCGGGCGTGCCGGTCGCGGGCTACCCCGTACCGGGACCGCTCGACGTGGTGACCGATCCCAAGGTCGGCGCCCTCGACAAGGACCTGCGCACCGCCTGCCTGGCGGCCTTCCCGCGCGATCCCGAGGATTGCCGCCGCCATGCGGAAACCTTCACCTGGCAACGCTGCGCGCAGCAGTTCCTCGAAACACTGCGCGTCATTCCCCGCAGCCATTGGCAGCCGCTGCGCAATCGCGTTCTGCCCGACGCTGCTGCTCCCTAGCGGCATACCGTCCCTCTCATTGTGGGTTGCGGCCCACCCCCGAGGGAGAGTAGATGCGGCGTCCGCATTCCTGAGGGCAGACCGGCATGGCCATCCAGTACTTCGCCAAGGTGACCGCATCCGACCACGAGGCGCTGCAACGCCTCGTGAAGCACTATCCGCTGAGCTCCTATGCCGACTGGCATATGAAAGAGATGAGCCGCATGGCCGACTGGCGCAGCCGCCGTCACGCCATCAAGATGGTGCCCGTGACGCCGGAAGAATTCGAGGCCTACTGCAAGAAGAAGGGTGTCCCGAGCGACATCATCACCTTCAAGGCCTTCGTCTGCGAGAAGGGCGGCGGCTGATCACCCTGCCGCTCACCGGCGCGTAACTGGTTGAAGTCACCGGCGGCCTGCCTACCTCAGTAGGAGCCCGCAGGAGACTTCCATGCCAGCCCTCAATCACCTGATCGTCCATGTGAAGGACAAGGACGCGTCGGCCGAGTTCCTGGCCGACATTCTGGGCATCGAGGCCGGCCCGCAATGGGGCCCGTTCCGCCCGGTGCAGACGTCGAACGGCGTCACCCTCGACTTCGTCGGCACGCCCAATCCCAGCACGACGCACTATGCCTTCCTCGTCAGCGACGAGGAATTCGACGCCTCGTTCGCGAGGATCCGGAAGGCCGGCATCTCCTACTACGCCCATCCCGACAAGAGCGGCGCCGGCGAGATCAACCATCTCTACGGCGGCTGCGGCGTCTACTTCGAGGACCCCAACGGGCACCTGCTCGAACTGATCACCAAGCCTTACGGCGACTATCCCGCCTAGAAGGAATCCGACATGGCAAAACGCGACGCGGTCTTCCCGGCCAACAACCGGCATGCCCTCTACGACGCCCACAAATATTCGCCGGCCATCCGCTCCGGTGACCTGCTCTTCGTGTCGGGGCAGGTGGGCAGCCGCGACGACGGCTCACCGGAGCCCGTGTACGAGGACCAGGTCCGGCGGGCCTTCGCCAACCTGCGTGCCGTGCTCGCGGCTGCCGGCTGTACCTTCGACGACGTCGTGGACGTCACGTCCTTCCACACCGATCCCCAGGCGCAGTTCGAGACGATGATGAAGGTGCGCGACGAGGAGATCGGCGAGGCGCCCTATCCCAGTTGGACGGCGATCGGCGTGACCTGGCTCGCGGGCTTCGATTTCGAGATCAAGGTCATTGCCCGCATTCCCGCAGTGTCAAACTAATACTGCGCCGCGCGGCTGCCGTTCATCACGGCGGACTGTCCCGAACCGGGGTCGGTCTCGCGGATGGTGCAGACATACTGGCCGGGCAGCATCTGGACGTCGACGTAGCGGATGTTGCCGGGCGCGATGTTCATGTTCATCGCATTAGCCGAGCCGGCACCGCGGCAACGCAGTGTGTAGGGGCCGGCCGCCAGCTCGGTGCGCATCCAGGTCTGCGTGCCGAGGCGCCCGATCTCCTGGCCGTTGGCGGTGACGTTCAACACCGGGCTCGCCGTGGAGGGATTGAAGAAATAAACCGCGCCCATGCCGGGCGGCGGCGGCGCGAACTGCTTGCCGGCGATGTCCTGCCCTGGCGGCGCCATCGCCACGTTCGACCCCTCGCAGGCGGCAAGGCCGAGCATCAGCAGCACGGCCATCGATGAGATTCGCATGATCGACCTCCTCACCCGCCGGCAGGCTCGCCGGCCTTGATCCATGCCTGGTAAAGCTTCTTCGTCTCGTCGTTCGGCGGATAGGTGCCGGTGATCGGATGGCCCTGGCCCACGCGAATGGCGACGAACTTCTCCAGCCTCTCCTGCTCGAAGGAATCGCGCGCGACTTCGTCGGCGAGATGCCGCGGCACGACGATGGCGCCGTCCTCATCGGCCACGATCACGTCGCCGGGATAGACGGGAACGCCGCAGATGCCGACCGGCACCTGCACCTCGACGGGCCGCAGGTTGGCCATGCTGGGCGGTGCAGCGGCGGCCGAGCAATAGACCGGGAAGTCGAACTTGCCGATCACCGGCGAGTCGCGCATCGCGCCGTCGCTCAACACGCCCGCGAGCCCGCGCACCTTGAGGCGCAGCGCCAGGATGTCACCCAAGGTGCCGGAGCGGATGTTGCCCTCGGTGCCGATCACCAGAACAGAACCGGCCGGCGATTCCTCGATCGCGGTGCGCTGTGCGTTTGGCGGATCGCTGGGACTCGGCGCCTTGTCGATATCCTCGCGGCTCGGGATGTAACGCAGCGTATAGGCCGGCCCTACGATCCGTGCCGCCGCCGGATTGAGCGGCTTCACCCCGTTTACCGCGACATTGCGGAAGCCCCGCTTCAGCATCTGCATCGAGACGGTCGCCGTGCTCGCATACATGAAATTCCTGATCGTCTCGGCCGACAGCGGTCCAGCAGTCATTGTTGTTTCCCCCTCTCTATTTGTGTCATCCCGAGCGTAGCGAGGGATCCTTCTCACTATCCTGAAAGGTAAGGATCCCTCGCTACGCTCGGGATGACAATTTTCATTTCATCAAGGCTAGCGCCTCACAGCAGCGAGCCTTGGCTGCCGCCACCGTCGCGGCGCTTGGGCGGCGCAGGTGGAGATGCAATTGGCTTCGGCGTACCCGCTCCATCCGTCACGCGGGCGCCGACGCGGCCGTCGTTGAATTCGATGCTGATCGTCTGACCGGCGCTCATGCCAGCGGCGGCGAGGACCGGTTGGCCGTCCTGATCGCGCACCAACGCGAAGCCGCGGTTAAGGACGGAGTGGAAGGAGTAGCTCTCCAGCAGCTTCGCCGCCTGATCGACCTGGCGCTGGCCGTTCTGCAACAGGTCGTTGCCGTGGCGCTTCAGGCGGTCGCCGAGCTGGTCGAGGCGGTCGAAGGCGCGGGCATACTTCTGCAGCGCGTCGCTCTTGAAGCGGTCCATTGCGCGCGTCAGTGCCCGGCCTTCGGCGACAAGCGCCTGTTCCTTGGCGGCGATCACCGCCTGCGGGCTCACCAGGCGCGCGGCCGAAAGCTGATGCGCGCGGCGCTCGACGAGCTGGCGCGTCGCCAGCGCCAGCCGCTCGCCGCTGACATCGACCCGCTGCTGGCGCTCCTCGATGAGGCGGCGCGGATCGCCCAAGCCGCGCGCGAGGCCGGCCAGTTCCATCGACTGCTCGCGCAAGAGGCGCGTCATGCCGCCGACCAGGCGCTTGGCGTAGTCGAGCGTCTCGGTCATCAGGTCGGCGCGCACCGGCACCGCCATCTCGGCGGCGGCGGTCGGTGTCGGCGCACGTCGGTCCGAGGCGAAGTCGATCAGGGTCGTATCGGTCTCGTGGCCGACTGCGGAGATCAGCGGGATCTCGGAGTTCGCGGCGGCGCGCACCACGATCTCCTCGTTGAAGGCCCACAGGTCTTCCAGCGAGCCGCCGCCACGCGCCACGATCAGCACGTCGGGGCGCGGCACCTTGCCGTCCACCGGAAGCTGGTTGAAGCCGGCAATGGCGCGGGCGACCTCGCCGGCCGCCTTCTCGCCCTGCACCGCGACCGGCCAGACCAGCACATGGCAGGGGAAGCGATCGCTGAGGCGATGCAGGATGTCGCGGATCACAGCGCCCGACGGCGAGGTCACGACCCCCACGGTCTGCGGCAGGTAGGGCAGCGCGCGTTTGCGCTCGGGGTCGAACAGGCCCTCGGCCTGCAGCTTCTTTCGCCGGTCCTCCAGCAGCTTTAGCAGCGCGCCTTCGCCCGCCAGTTCCAGCCGGTCGACGATGATCTGGTAGCGCGAGGAGCCGGCATAGGTGGTGAGCTTGCCTGTGGCGATGACCTCCAGCCCCTCCTCGATCTTGATGCCCAGCCGCGGGATCGAACCCTTCCAGCAGACGCCGTCGATCACGGCATTCTCGTCCTTGAGGCGGAAATAGCAGTGGCCCGAACGCGGGAACGAAGGCTGGCTGATCTCGCCGCGCACGCGCACCCTCGGGAAGGCGCCTTCGATCTCGCGTTTCAGGGCGAAGGAAAGCTCGGAGACTGAGAATTCCGGGACGTTCGAGGGTGCGGCGGGAACAGCCGGGGCGTCAAAATCATCCATATGGCTGCGAACCTAGCCGCTTGTGCCTCCGGCGCAAACTGTGGTCAAAGCCTCGCCATGCGAATCCTCGTGGTGGGCGGCGGCGGCCGCGAACATGCCTTGTGCTGGGCGATTTCAGCCTCGCCGCTGTGCACCAAGCTCTACTGTGCGCCCGGCAATGCCGGCATCGCCCAGGTCGCCGAATGCATCGACGATGTCGGCGCCGAGGACATCCCCGGCCAGGTGGCGCTAGCCCAGCGCCTGAAGATCGACTTCGTGGTGATCGCGCCCGACGCGCCGCTGGTCGCCGGCATGGCCGACGCTTTCGCCGAGGCCGGCATCAAGGCCTGGGGCCCTTCCAAGGCGGCGGCCCGCCTGGAAGGCTCCAAGAGCTTCACCAAGGAGCTCTGCCGCGCCAACAACATTCCGACGGCGGCCTACGAGCGCTTCACCGAGGTCGCGCCTGCCGAGGCCTACATCAAGGCGCAGGGCGTGCCGATCGTGATCAAGGCCGACGGGCTCGCCGCCGGCAAGGGCGTGATCATCGCCGAGACGATCGAGCAGGCGATCGTGGCGGTGCGCGACATGCTCTCGGGCAACCGCTTCGGCGCGGCCGGCGCCTCGGTGGTGATCGAGGAATTCATGCAGGGCGAGGAAGCGAGCTTCTTCGCGCTGACCGACGGTGAGCATGTGCTGCCGCTGGTCGGTGCGCAGGACCACAAGCGCGCCTTCGACGGCGACAAGGGCCCGAACACCGGCGGCATGGGCGCCTATTCGCCCGCGCCGATCTTCGACGCCGCCATACAGCAGCGCACGATGGACGAGATCGTGCTGCCCACCGTGCGCGCGCTGGCCAAGGCTGGCACGCCGTTCAAGGGCGTGCTCTATGCCGGCCTGATGATCGACGCCAAGGGGCCGCGGCTGGTCGAATACAATTGCCGCTTCGGCGATCCCGAGACCCAAGTGCTGATGATGCGGCTGAAGTCGGACCTCGTACCGGCCCTGCTCTCCTCGGCGGAGGGCGGGCTGAAGCATCTCGACCTGCGCTGGTCGCCCGATGCCGCCATCACCGTGATCATGGCGGCCAAGGGCTATCCCGATTCCTATCCCAAGGGCAGCGAGATCCGGGGTCTCGACGAGGCCGCCAAGGTCGAGGGCGTGCAGATTTTCCACGCCGGCACCAAGGCCGGTCCGGACGGGAAGATCCTGGCCAATGGCGGCAGGGTCCTGAACGTCAGCGCCATGGCCCCGACGGTCGAGGAAGCCCGCGCCCGCGCCTACCGCGCCGTCGACCTGATCGACTGGCCCGAAGGCTTTTACCGCAAGGACATCGCCTGGCGGGCGCTGAAGGCCTGACGTTTCATATTCCTCTCCCCCGCTTGGGGGAGAGGAGCTTGAAGAGCTGGCATGCGCCGCCCCCGGGCAGACGCCGCGGGAAAGATGCTTTAGTTTCAAACCCATGCCCGACGCCCTCTCCGAGTCCCAGCGCCTTCTGGCCCAGCTTCGCTTTCCCTGTGGTGACGTGCCGGAACCCGGCGACATCAAGAACGTCGCCCCCGGCATTTACTGGCTGCGCATGCCGCTGCCCTTCCAGCTCAACCACATCAACCTGTGGCTGATCGAGGAGGAGAACGGCTGGACGATCGTCGATACCGGCATCAATTCGCAGGACACGCGAACCCTCTGGGAGAAGATCTTCGCGGAGAAGCTCCAGGGCAAACCGGTGGTGCGCGTGATCGGCACGCATCTTCACCCGGATCATATCGGCCTCGCCGGCTGGCTGTGCGAGCGCTGGAACGCCCCGCTCTATATGACCTTGGGCGAGTACATGAGCGCGCAGGCCGCGCGCAACGACTTCGTTGAGAGCGAGGAAACGCGAGCAGCACATGTCGCGCGCAACGGCGTGCCGGCCGACCGCATCGCCAACTTCCACCGCCACAAGGGCGGCTACGCCAAGGGCGTGGTGCCGCTGCCGACCGCCTTCCGCCGCATGATCCATGCGCACCCGATCACCATCGGCGGCCATCGCTGGGACGTGATCGTGGGCCGTGGCCACGCGCCCGAGCATGCCTCGCTGTGGTGCCCAGAACTCAACGTGATGATCGCGGGCGACCAGGTGCTGCCCAAGATCAGCACCAATGTCGGCGTGTGGCCCAACGAACCGCTGGCCGACGCGCTTACCTGGTTCCTCGACGGCTTCTCGCGCTTCCGCCGCCTGCCCGCCGATGCGCTGGTGCTGCCGAGCCACGGCTTCCCGTTTATCGGCCTGCATACGCGCCTTGACCAGCTTGTGGCCCATCACGATGCGCGGCTGAACGACATGGAGCTGGCGATCGCACGCATGGGACCGAACGGCGCCACCGGCTGGGACATGGTGCCGATCCTGTTCCCGCGCCATCTCGACAACAACCAGATCGTCTTCGCCTTCGGCGAGACCCTGGCGCACCTGCATTGCCTTGAGACCCGCGCGAGGGTGAAGCGCGTGGTGATCGACGGCGTGCATCGCTTCGTGGCCCTGGCCGACCTGCATGCCCAGCCACCCGCCGACGACACGGACGGCGTGGTCATGGACATCGGCCAGACCTGATGAAGGCTACCCTCCTCTAAATGCGTGTCGACCTTTTCGATTTCGAGCTGCCGGACGAACTGATCGCCCAGCGGCCTGTCTCCCCGCGCGACTCCGCCCGCCTGCTCGACGTCACGGGCGAGGCGCTGCACGACCGCACGGTCCGTTCGTTGCCTGGCCTGCTGCGACGGGGCGACCTGCTGGTCTTCAATGACACCAGGGTGATTCCGGCGCGCCTGAAAGGCGTGCGGCCCGGTAACGGCGTACGGCAGGATGTGGCGGTCGAGGCGCTGCTGATCCGCGATCTCGGCGACCGTCGCTGGCGGTCCTTCATGCGGCCCGCGAAGCGTTTGCGGCCCGGCGATGCGCTGGTCTTCGCGGACCTCCGCGCCACGGTCGAATCGAAGGCCGAGGACGGTTCGCTGGTGCTGAAATTCGACACCGAGGGTCACGCCTTTCTCACCGCACTGGAACAGGAAGGCGCGGTACCCCTCCCTCCCTACATTCGCGGCGGCACCGCCGACGCGCAGGACCGGAAGGACTATCAGACGCTGTTCGCCAAGCACGACGGCTCCGTCGCCGCCCCCACCGCTGGCCTCCATTTCACGCCGGAGCTGATGGCAGCGCTCGCCGACAGCGGCATCACGACGGCGGGCGTCACCTTGCATGTTGGCGCCGGCACCTTCCAGCCGGTGCGGGTCGACGACACCGACGCCCACACGATGCATGCCGAATGGGGCGAAGTTTCCGCCGCCACCGCGCGCGCGGTCGAGGCGACGCGGATCCTCGGCGGCCGCGTCGTTTCCATCGGCACCACCTCGCTACGGTTGCTGGAATCGGTGGCGCGCATCCATGACGGCGCGATCAAGCCGTGGAGTGGCGAGACCGACATCTTCATCACGCCGGGCTTCCAGTTCCGCGCCGTCGACCTGCTGCTGACCAATTTCCACCTGCCGCGCTCGACCCTGTTCATGCTGGTCTCGGCCTTCGCCGGGCTGGAGCGCATGAAGCAGGCCTATGCGCATGCCGTGGCGAAGCGTTACCGCTTCTATTCCTACGGCGATTGTTGTCTGTTGCGCCGATGAGCCTTTCCTACGAACTGCTGGGCACCGACGGCGCGGCCCGCCGCGGCCGCATCACGACGGCGCACGGCACGATCGAGACGCCGGCCTTCATGCCGGTCGGCACCGCGGGCACCGTGAAGGCGATGCTACCGCAGTCGGTTGCCGAGACCGGTGCGGAGATCGTGCTGGGCAACACCTTCCACCTGATGCTGCGGCCGGGCGCCGAACGCGTGGCGGCCCTCGGTGGCCTGCACAAGTTCATGAACTGGCCGGGCCCGATCCTGACCGATTCCGGCGGCTTCCAAGTGATGTCGCTGAAGGAGCTGCGCAAGCTCGATCCCGACGGCGTCACTTTCCGTTCGCCCAAGGACGGCTCGCAACATCGCCTGACGCCCGAAAGCTCGATTGAGATCCAGCGCCTGCTCGACGCCGACATCACCATGTCGTTCGACGAATGCACGAGCTGGCCGGCCGAGGAGCCGGAAGCCGCCTTCTCGATGCGGCTCTCGATGAAATGGGCAGCGCGCGGCCGCAGGGCCTTCACCGAGCGGCCGGGCTACGGCCTGTTCGGCATCGTGCAGGGCAGCACCTACCCCGCTTTGCGCGAAGAGAGCGCCAAGGCCCTGATCGACATCGGCTTCGACGGCTATGCGGTCGGCGGCCTCGCCGTCGGCGAGGGCCAGGAGCTGATGTTCTCGACGCTCGATTACACGGTACCGATGCTGCCCCAGGACCGGCCGCGCTATCTAATGGGCGTCGGCCGTCCCGGCGACATCGTGGGCGCGGTGAAGCGCGGCATCGACATGTTCGACTGCGTGATGCCGACGCGGTCCGGCCGCACGGCGCAGGCCTTTACGCGGCGCGGCGAATTGAACATGCGCAATGCACGCCATCGCGACGATCCGCGGCCGATCGATGAGCACTGCGCCTGCCCGGCTTGCACGCATCACAGCCGCGCTTACCTGCATCACCTGATCCGCGCCGACGAGATCCTCGGCGCGATGCTGCTGACCTGGCACAATCTTCACTATTATCAGGACGTGATGCGCGGCCTCCGCGGCGCCATCGAAAGCAAGACCCTGGATGCCTGGATCGCGTCGTTCGAAATCGACCAGGCGCTGGGCGACATCCCGGCGATAGAGAACGGAGCCTAGCGGATGCCGAACGAGGCCTTGATCGTGATCGACATGCAGAACGACTTCTGCGAGGGCGGCACGTTGGCCGTTGCCGGCGCCAACGCCATCGTCCCGCTGGTCAATCGCCTGATCGGCCGCCACGACCATGTCGTGCTGACGCAGGACTGGCACCCGCCGGGCCATGCCTCCTTCGCCAGCTCCTGGCAGGACGCGGAGCCCTTCTCCACCGTGCGCTTTCCCTACGGCGACCAGGTCCTGTGGCCGGACCATTGCGTGCAGGGCACGGCGGGCGCGGCCTTCCATCCCGAGCTGGAGATCACCAAGGCGCAGATGATCGTGCGCAAAGGCTATCACACCGGCATCGATTCCTACTCGGCGTTCCGCGAGAACGACCGCATGACCCGCACCGGCCTCGACGGCTACCTGAAGGCGCGCGGATTCACCAACCTGACCTTCTGTGGATTGGCACTCGACTATTGCGTCGCCTGGTCAGCCATTGATGCGCGGCAGGCCGGCTTCACTGTGGCAGTGGTCGTCGAGGCGACAGCCGCCATCGATCTCGACGACAGTCGCAAGCGCATGATGAGCGACATGCGCCGCGCGGGAATCAATCTGAATGCGACAGCCTGAGCGCTGCGCCTTCGCGCAGCACTCTTAAACAGGCTTAAACGCGCTCCAAGGCGAGCGCGATGCCCTGGCCGACGCCGATGCACATGGTGGCGAGCGCGCGCTTGCCGCCGGTGGCTTCGAGCTGGTTGAGCGCGGTGATCATCAGGCGGCCGCCCGAGGCGCCCAGCGGATGACCGAGCGCAATGGCGCCGCCGTTCGGGTTCACGTTCTCGGCGTCGTCGCTCAGGCCCAGCTGGCGCAGCACGGCCAGCGCCTGGGCGGCGAACGCCTCGTTGAGCTCGATCGTGTCGAAGTCGCCGATCGTCATGCCGAGCTTGGCCAGCAGCTTCTGCGTCGCCGGCACCGGGCCGATGCCCATGACGCGCGGCGGCACGCCAGCCGACACGGTGCCCAGGATGCGGGCGCGCGGCGTCAGGCCGTTGGCACGGGCGGCGGCTTCCGAGGCGATGATCATGGCGCAGGCCCCGTCGTTCAGGCCCGACGAGTTGCCGGCCGTCACCGAGCCGCCGTCGCGGAACGCCGCCGACAGCTTGGAGAGCGTCTCCATCGTGGTGTCGCCGCGCGGATGCTCGTCCTTCTCGACGATCACCTCGGTCTTGCCCTTCTTGACGCAGACCTTGACGATTTCCTTCTCGAAGAAGCCGCGATCCTGGGCGGCCTTGCAGCGGCGCTGGCTGCGATAGGCGAAGGCATCCTGGTCGGTGCGGCTGATCTGGTGCTCGGTGGCGACGTTCTCGGCGGTCTGGCCCATCGGGTCGACACCGTAAGCGGCCTTCATGCGCGGATTGACGAAGCGCCAGCCCAGCACCGTGTCCTCGAGCTTCATCGACCGGTCGAAGGCGCCCTCGGGCTTGCCCATCACGTAGGGCGAGCGGGTCATGCCCTCGACACCGCCGGCGATCATCAGGTCGGCCTCGCCGAGCTTCACGGCGCGCGCAGCGTGGCCCGCCGCCTCGAGGCCCGAGCCGCAGAGCCGGTTCACGGTGGCGCCCGCCACCTCGACCGGCAGGCCGGCCAGCAGACCCGCCATGCGCGCGACGTTGCGATTGTCCTCGCCGGCCTGGTTCACGCAGCCATAGATGACGTCGTCAACCGAGCCCCAGTCGACATTGGCATTGCGCTGCATCAGCGCCTTGATCGGATGGGCCGCAAGGTCATCGACGCGCATGGCGCCAAGGCCACCGTTGTAGCGGCCGACAGGGGTGCGGATCGCATCGCAAATGAAGGCTTCGGTCATCTTGGGTACTCCCAACTCAGGCAATCGTCGCTGTCGGGTTAGCACCGGCTACGGGCGGTTGCCAATGGCCCACCCAATGCTCCTGGGACAGGGGCGCCATGCCTTTGGGGGGATGGCGGATCAGGCCAAGCGGCGGCAGACGGCGTACTGGGCGTAGCCGCGATGGGGCCGCTCGAAGGTTCGGACCTCGATGCCAGCGGGCAGCCGGACCAGGGCTCCCTCTAGAGCATCGCGCGGCGTGACGTGGAACATCGTCAGCCATTGGCGCAGGCCGCCACGGAACCAGCCGGGCAGCCGCTCCTGGCCGCCGAAATCGACGAGGTGCAGTTCGCCGCCCGGCTGAAGCCAGACGACGGCCTGGGCCAGCGCCTTCTCCCACTCCGGGATCATCGACAGCGTGTAGGAGAAGAAGATGCGCGAGAAGCCCGGCACGCCGAACAGCAGGGCCGGATCGAAGCGCGTGGCGTCAGCATGGGACAGGCGAATGCGGGCGCCGAGCCCTTCCCGCTCGACGCCGCGACGCGCCGTGTCGAGCATCTCAAGCGAGAGGTCGATGCCGAACAGTGGCGTGGCGGGATGGCGACGCGCCACTGCGATCAGGTTGCGCGCGGTGCCGCAGCCGATCTCCAGCACGCGGCTGCCGGGCGGCGGCGCCAGCCCGTCGATCAGCCGGTCGCGACCGAGCAGATAGTATTTGCGGCTGAGATCGTAGATGTGACGCTGGCGGCGATAGATCCCGTCCAGCAGGCCAGCATGACTGCCCGCGGACACGCCTTCGCTGGAGAGGCCCGTCACGGCTTCAGCACATAGAGGTGGAAGCCGCCATAGATCGCCGAGCGGTCGCGCGCCGTGAAGGCGAGCGAGGCATCAGCCTCATAGTGCCACTGGTCGAGCAGTTCCGGCGCCACGCGGCCCGGCAGCAGCGACGGCTCGGCGGCGGTGCGGAAGATCACGCGGGCGCCCGGCTTCGCGGTGCGCGTGATCTCGGCCCACAGGGCGTTGAGCTGTGCGTCGGTCATCCAGTCCTGCGCGTCGAGCAGCACGTAGCGATCGCGCGAAGCGGCGGGACAGGCGGCGAGATAGTCCGTCACCGAGCGGTTCATCACCTCGACCCGCTCGGCGCCGCGCTTCACAGCAGCGAAATTCTCCTGCCGGAGATAGGGCGGCAAAGGCCCGCTGGCGTCGCGCGCATAGCCGCGACCGAAGGCCTGCCAGGCAAAGTAATTGTCGGCCAGGCTGAAGCCGCAGGCCAGCCGCTCGACCCGATCACGCAGCACCGCGCCCATGTCGCGGCCGCCCGCCAGCGCCGCGTACTGCGCCGGCGGGATGCCGAGGCCGTAGAGCGACAGGCGGCTCGACGTGGCCCAGCGCACGGCCGGCTTGTCGAACAGCGGCGCCAGCACCGTATCGAAGAAGCGCTGCTGCTCCTCGATCGTCCGCGCCGCGAGAAGCTTGCCGAAGTCGACGCCGTAGGCGCGGGCGGCGACATGCGCCACGCCGATGAAGCGGCCGAGCACGCCGTGGCGATAGGCGTTCTTCGCAAAGATCGAGATGCGCCGCCGCCCGCCCCGATGCAGGCTGCGGCCTTCCCAATAGGCCCGGCTCTCGGCATCGAGATGCGGCGCGATCTGGCGATCGTAGGCGCGCGGATTGACCGCTGAGTCGGCGGCGCCGAAGAAGCGATAGTAATCCGACCAGGACGGCAGTTTTTGCGCGGCCGTGAGCTTCAGCCGGTTCAGCGCCACATGGGCACGGCTGAGATCGACCGCGGTGATGCGCGCGGGATCGGCGGTGAGATAGGACAGGATGTTGCAGCCGCCCGACGCGATGGCCACGACATGACAATCAGGTGTCAGCGCCATCGCCTCGAGGTCGACCTCGGGATCTTCCCAGATCTGGGCGTAGACGAGGCCACGGAACAGCCGTTCGAACAGCTTCTCCAGCATCCCTTCGCGGGACATGACCTTATGGCGGCGCACCGCCTGCTTCAGGAGCGAATTGCTCTCAGCCCGCGGATGGATCAACCAACGACTCCGGCTCTACACAGACTGGCCGACGCTAGACATTGTCGGTGCCAGTTTGATGACAGCTACCTGTGGGTCATCCCGACTTGACTGGATGACCGGTTAGGTAGAAAGGTTGAAGCCATGAGCGCCCAAGGTTTTGCCCTGTTCGACACGCCGATCGGTACCTGCGCCATCGCCTGGAGTGGCCGCGGCATCACGGGCCTGCAGCTTCCCGAGCCGAACCCGGCCGCGACGCGTGCTCGCGTGAAGCGGCGCTGGCCTGACGCCGTCGAGGCCACCTCGGTGCCGGCCGGCGTCCAGCGCGTGCTCGATCGCGTGCAGGCGCTGCTGGCGGGCGACAACACCGACCTCGCCGATATCCCGCTCGATCTCGAAGCGGCACCCGAATTCAACCGCCGCGTCTACGAGGTGGCGCGCACGATCCCGCCCGGCCGCACCATGACCTACGGCGAGATCGCCAAGCGCCTCGGCGTACCGCATGAATCGCGCGAGGTCGGACAGGCGCTGGGCAAGAACCCGATCGCCATCATCGTGCCCTGCCACCGCGTGCTGGGCGCCGACGGAAAGATGGGTGGCTTCTCGGCCAATGGCGGCGTCTCGACCAAGCGGCGCATGCTGGAGATCGAGGGCGCGCCCGAAGTCGGCGCCGGTCCCCTCTTCGCGACACGATGACGGAATTTCCGTTCAAGCCCGCGAAAGCCGTCGCGCATCTCAGGGCCGCCGATCCGGCGCTGGCCGCGATCATCGAAACGGTCGGCCCATTCCGCATGCAGCTGAAAGTCTCGCGCAGCCTGTTCGGTTCGTTGGCTGAAGCCATCGTCTACCAGCAGCTTTCCAACAAGGCGGCGGCCACCATCTACGGCCGGGTCGAAGCGCTCTATCCCAAGGCCACTGACGGTTTCACGCCGCGCCACATCCTGAAGACGCCGGACGAGCATCTGCGCGGCTGCGGCCTGTCGCGCGCGAAAGTACTAGCCGTGCAGGACCTCGCCCGCCGCGTCGACAGCGGCGAACTGCCGACGCTCGACGAGGCGCACGCGATCCCCGACGCCGAGCTGATCGAGCGCCTGGTGAAGGTGCGCGGCATCGGCCGCTGGAGCGCCGAGATGTTCATGATGTTCCGCCTCGGCCGCCCCGACATCCTGCCCCTCGACGACTACAGCCTGCGCAAGGCCTATGCGAAGGCGTTCAGGAAGCGCGCGCTGCCGTCGGCGAAAGCGCTGGAGAAAGCCGGCGAAAAGTGGCGCCCCTATCGCACTGTTGCGAGCTGGTATCTGTGGCGCGTGCTGGATCAGCCGCCAGCGTAGCGTGGTAAAGGCGCGTTCACGTGTCGCCACTGGAGTGACACGTTTGCTGTGACATACTCTGGTCATGGCCCTAACGTTTTCCAATACCGTCGACCGTACCCTCGAACGTCTCCGCACCGCCTTCGTCGACACCGCGCGCGGGGCGCGCGAGGCCGTGGGCGCGCCGCTGCGGCCCGATCTTCCCGATGACGACATTCCGCGACTGAAGAGCCGCATCGACGCTTGCCTCGAAGGCAAGGGCGGCGAGACGGCGCGGCGCGGGCGCGCGGCGGAGCTGGGACAGGCCTACCTCTCGCTGTCGCCCGCTGGCCGCAAGAAGTTCCTGCTGACCTTGGCACGCGACTATGGCCTGCCGCGCGAAGCGGCGATGAAGACCGTCGACAAGTGGCGAGCCGGAAAGGATGCCGCACGGTCGCTGCGCCGCGAGCTGGAGCCGCCGGCGGTGCGGCTGCTGCGCGAGTTCGTGGGCGTGCCGCAGGGCGTGAAGTTCGTCGTCGACCTGCGCGCCGAACTCCTGACGCTGGGGCGCAGCGATGCTTCGGCCAAGGCCTTGAGCGAGGATCTGCGCTCGCTGCTGGGAGCCTGGTTCGACGTCGCCTTCCTCGACCTGGTGCGCATCGACTGGCGCTCGCCGGCGTCGCTGCTGGAAAAGCTGGTGACCTACGAGGCCGTCCACGCCATCCGCTCGTGGCGCGACCTCAAGAACCGGCTCGATTCGGATCGCCGCTGCTTCGCCTTCTTCCACCCGCGCATGCCCGACGAGCCACTGATCTTCGTCGAGGTGGCACTGGTCGACGGCATGGCAGGCAACGTGCAGCGCCTGCTCGACGCGCGCGACGAGACGCACGACGCCAAGCGCGCCAACACGGCGATCTTCTATTCGATCTCGAACTGCCAGCAGGGCCTCGCCGGCATCAGCTTCGGCAACTTCCTGATCAAGCGTGTGGCCGACCAGCTGTCGCGCGACCTGCCCAACATCAAGGACTTCGCCACGCTCTCGCCGATCCCGGGCCTGCGCCAGCATGTCGAGCACCGGCTGAAGACCGAAGGCGATGCCGCCCTCACCCAGAGCGAGATCGCGTCGCTGGTCCCCGTGATCGACGAGGCGCGGGGCGCCGCGGCCGTGACCAGGCTGCTCGCCCGGCCGATCTGGTGGGAGGTACCGGCGATCGACAAGGCGATGCGCCCGATCCTGACGCGCCTTGCCGCGGTGTACCTCACGGCAACGGACAAGGGCCGCGCACTGGATCGCGTCGCGCACTTCCATCTCGGCAACGGCGCCATCGTCGAGCGCTTGAACTGGCTGGGCGATACCAGCGCCAACGGGTTCAAGCAGTCTTACGCCATGATGGTGAACTACCGCTACAAGCTCTCCGAGGTCGACGCCAACCACGAGGCCTATTCGAGCGGAAGGGTCGTCGCCAGCCGCGAGGTCCGGGCGCAAGCCAAGGGGTGATATGCGGCCGCGCATAAGAAGCAATATGGTCGGGCCGTTTCAATGATGATCTAGTTTCCTCATCACCGTGGGGGAGCGGCGAATGCCAGCGACGGACGACGGCGCGGACGGCAGCCCGCGCAAGAAGAAGCGCATCATCCTGCTGCTCGACGGGACGTGGAACGACTCGTCGGCCGGCGACAACGACACCAACATTGTCCGGCTCGAAGACCTGATCGTCAGGACACTGCGGGATTCGGGCTCTCAGGTGACCGCTGCTACCGCAGGCAAGCTCACCCACGGCTACGTCACCGACGGGCAGGAGAATATCGTCCTCTATCAGCGCGGCGTCGGCACGGGCGCCTTCGACCGGTTCAAGGGCGGCACCCTGGGCATCGGCCTGCACGACAATATCCGTCGCGCCTACAAGTTCATCTCCTATCACTACGAGAAGGGCTGCGACCTCTACGTCTTCGGCTTCTCGCGCGGCGCCTACACCGCCCGCTCGCTGGTCGGCTATATCGGCGCCTCCGGCCTGCTGACCCGCGAGAACTGCAACGCCCGGAACGAGGCATTGGCGTGGAATTTCTACCGAACCCCACCGGCCGACCGACTGCCGGCCGTCAGCGTGCAGCTCGACGGGCTAGGCCATGACCGCGCGGATCTCCGTGTGAAATGCCTCGGCGTCTTCGACACGGTCGGTGCGCTCGGCGTTCCCTTCGAATGGTGGTTCTCGAAGCTCAACCGCGAGAAATACGGCTTCCACGACGTCGAGCTCTCGTCGATCACCGAGGTGAACCTGCATGCGATGGCCGTGGACGAGCATCGCCGGCCGTTCAGCGCCGCGGTCTGGCGCAGCCCGCGCTTCAAGAAGCTGAAGGGCAGGATCGAGCAGGTCTGGTTTCCCGGCGCCCATGCCGACATCGGCGGCGGCTACGTCTCGGCCGAACGCCGGCGCAACGATCCCAAACTGGCCTCGCTGGATGACGTCACGCTCGACTGGATGCTGAAACGGTTGGCAGTCCATTGCCCGGACTTCCCCATCGACCGGACGAAGGCCAGATGGCGGGACGCCGGCACGGCCTGCTCCCTGCTCGGCCACCACAACGAGCGCAAGCTGGTCTACAAGCTCTTCCCCTTCGCCTGGCGCGCGCTAGCCAACCGGCCGATCGCGAGGCCCGGCTGGCGGCAGGAGGCCGTGTCCTACGATCGTCGCGACACGACGATCGGCGAGGCCATCCACATCTCGCTGCTGGAACGGCTCAACCAAGAGATCACGGTCAACGGCCGCAAGGCGATCTATGCGCCGCGCAACCTGCTGGAGATCATCGAGATCGTCCAGCAGACCTACACGTCGAAGGACCTCGAATCGCCCATCAAGATCGTCGATTGGAGCGGCGAGATACTGGAGCCCGGCAACGCAGCCGACGCGGCAAAAGCCCTCGCCGCCATCGAGAGCGCCGTGCCGGCCAACTGAGGCCTACTTGTTCAGATACTCGAGCTTGAGGCCCGGACGCGGCCATTCGAAGCTGACGAGCTTGCCGGTCATCGACAGGGTCGCGTAAGCGGTGCGTAGGTCCTTGCCGCCGAAGCAGACGTTGGTGACCATGGCGTCGGGGAACTTGTACTGCGTCACCGACTGACCGTCGGGCGAGATGTCGGAGACCGCGCCTGTGATCAGGGTCGCGACGCAGATATGGCCCGCCGAATCCACGGCCAGCGAATCGAACATCTGGTAGCCGCCAAGGCCGGTCACGACGCGGCCCTTCTCGCCGCGATAGGCGCCGTTGGCATCCTTGATGGTGCCCGGTGCGGAGAGGTCGAAAGCCCAGAGGCGCGCCGTCGGCGTCTCGACCACATAGAGCGTCTTGCCGTCGGGCGAGAGGCCGCAGCCGTTGGGACGCTCCAGCGGAAACACCTTCTGCTCGATCTTCGAGCCGTCGGCCTTGGCGTAGTAGACGGCGCCGCGATCGTTGTCGTACTCGCGGGTCTTGCCCAAGTCGGTGAACCAGAAGCCGCCGGCATCGTCGAACACCAGGTCGTTCGGCCCGTTCAGCTTGCGGCCGTCGCAGCTGTCGTAGAGCGTCTCGAACTTGCCGGTCTCCGGATCGACCACCTGGATCGAGCCGCCCTTGTAGGACGCGGGCTGCGTGCCCGGAAACAGGCGGCCGTCGGGCCGCTCGATCCAGTTGAACCCCCCATTGTTCGTCACGTAGATCTTGCCGCCCGGCCCCATCGCCGCGCCGTTCGGGCCGCCGGCCAGCTTGGCGACGATGTGCTGCTTGCCGTCCGGCGTGACCCTCGTGAGCGTCTCGCGCGCGATCTCGACCAGGATGACCGAGCCGTCGGGCATGGCCACCGGGCCTTCGGGAAACTTGAGGCCCGAGGTGATTTCCTTGAACGGCGTTGTCATGGTCGTCTCTCCCATCGTTTTTATGATTACTTGCCCTTGAAGGCGGGCTTGCGCTTGGCGAGGAAGGCCGCGACGCCTTCCTTGAAATCCTCGCTCTTGCCCAGCTCGCGCTGGAAGTCGCGCTCGACATCGAGCTGCTCGGAGAGCGTGTTGCCGCTGGCGCGGTTCATCGCCTCCTTGATGCGCGCGAGCGACATGGTCGGACCGTCCGCGAGGCGCCGCGCGAGATCGCCGGCCGTCTTCATGAGATCGGCATCCTCGACCACGTCCCAGATCAGGCCCCAGTCCTTGGCCTGCTGCGCGCTGATCTGCGGCGCCAGCATCGCCAGCGCCCGCGCCCGCTGCTCGCCGACCAGGCGCGGCAGGAACCAGGTGCTGCCGCCGTCGGGCAGCAGGCCGATGCGCGCGAAGGCCTGCAGGAAGGAAGCGGACTTGCCCGCAACGGCGATGTCGGAGGCGAGCGCGAAGCTCATGCCGACTCCGGCCGCCGGGCCGTTCACCGCCGCCACGATCGGCTTCGGCACGCTGCGCATCAGGCGGATCACTGGATTGAAGAACTTGTCGAGCGCCTCGCCGGAATCCGACGTGTTGCCCTTCGCACGATCGGGATCGGCGAGGTCGGCGCCGGCGCAGAAACCGCGGCCCGCCCCGGTCAACAGCACGGCGCGCACCGACGTGTCGGTCGCAAGTTCTTCCCAGCACTGCTTCAACTCGCCGATCATCTTGCGCGACACGGCGTTCAGCCGGTCCGGCGCGTTCAGGGTCAGCGTGGCGAGCCCGTCTTCCTTGGCGATCTGAATCTTCTCGTAGGTCATCTGTCTCTCAATCAACGTCCGGTGAAATTGGGGGCACGCTTGGCGAGGAAGGCCGCGACGCCCTCCTTGAAGTCTTCGCTCTTGCCGAGCTCGCGCTGATAGTCGCGTTCGAGGTCGAGCTGCTGGTCGAGCGTGTTGGTGGCTGCCGCGTTGATGGCACCCTTGATCGCGGCATAGGAGCGGGTCGGACCGGTCGCGAGCTTCCGGGCGACCTTGCCGGCCTCGTCCATCAGCGCGGCATCGTCGACGACCTGCCAGACCATGCCCATGCGCGCGGCCTCCTCGGCCGGCACGGAGCTGCCGAGCATCGCCAGCGCCCGGGCACGCGCGTCGCCCACTGTGTGCGGCAGGAACCAGGTGCCGCCGAGGTCGGGGATCAGCGAGATGCGCACGAAGGCCTGGTCGAAGCGAGCCGAGCGCGCGGCGATCACGATATCGCAGGCCAGCGCCAGGTTGGCGCCGCCGCCGGCCGCCACGCCGTTCACCGCGGCGACGATGGGCTTGGGCAGGTCGCGCATAGCGCGGATCATCGGATTGAAGATGCGGTCCATCGCGGCGCCGACGTCGCGCGGGCCCTGGGACGAGGCATCGCCGGGGCCACCGCCCGCCAGATCGGCGCCGGCGCAGAAGCCGCGACCGGTGCCGGTCAGTAGCACGCAGCGCACGGCGGAGTCCTCGCGGGCGCGCTTCAGCTCGGCATTCATGGAGTCGATCAGCGCGTGGCTCATTGCATTCAGCCGCTGCGGGCGGTTCAGCGTCAGGGTCAGCACGCCGCCCTCAAGGGCCGACAGAACGGGTATTTCCGGGGTCGTTTCGGTCATGGGCCGAAGACTGGCATGCGTCCCGAGGCCGCGCCATCGGGTCGCGTCGCATCGCGGCATTCGCTACCTTATCCGAAGACATGGCCACGATCCTGATCCTGGTCGGCACCGAATCGGGCAATGCCCAGATGGTGGCCGACGCTTTGCAGCCCGTGCTGGCAACCGCCGGCCACGCGGTCGACGTCACCGACAAGGCCGCGACCGCCGCCGACCTGCAGGCGCACGACGTGCTCCTCGTGGTCTGCGCGACCCACGGTTCGGGCGACATCCCGACCAACATCCTGCCGCTGGTCGAGGCGCTGGAGCGCGACAGGCCCGACCTGTCAGGTCATCGCTACGGCGTCATCGCGCTGGGCGACATGACCTACCAGGACACGTTCTGCGGCGGGGCTAAGAAGGTCGACGAGGCGTTGGAACGCTGCGGCGCGAAGAAGGTCGGCGACCGGCTCGAAATCGATGCCTCCGAGCAGCCGCTGCCCGACGAGGAAGCCCTCACCTGGATCGAAGGCTGGAAGACGAAGGTCTGAGCCTCAGTCCGGCAGCGTGAAGATCTCGACCGGATCTCGCACACCGCGCAGGCGGTGTTTGCCCAGCGACTTCATCGGGCGCGGGCAGTCTTCGTGGAACTCGGCGGAGGCGCAGACGCGGACGCCCAGGGCCTTGGTGAGGCCCTCCAGCCGTGACGCACGATTGACGGCCGAGCCGATGACGGTGAAGTCGAGCCGGTTCTCGGTACCGATGTTGCCGAAGGTCACCGTGCCGACATGGAGCCCGATGCCGAACTTCATCGGCTCGGCGCCGCCCGTGGCGCGCGCCTCGTTGGCGGCCTCGGCATCGGCGATCACCTGTTGCGCGGCCTCCAGCGCCGCCGCCGTCACCATCGGCATGAACAGCGCATCCTCGGCCGGGAAATAGCCCATCACGCCGTCGCCGATGAACTTCAGGATCTCGCCGCCATGCTTGTCGAGCGCGTCGCCGATCAGCTGGAAGTAGTTGTTCAGCAGCTCCAGCACCTGGTCGGGCGGCAGGCGCTCGTTGAGGCCGGTGAAGTCGCGCAGGTCGGAGAACCACAGCACGGCACGGATTTCCTCGCCGTCGCCGCGCCGGATCGCGCCGTTCAGGATGCGCTGGCCGACCTGACGGCCGAGATAGGTTTCGGTGACGGTGTTGGCAACGCTCTCCTCGATGTGCATCTCGGTGATCGCGCCCATCATGTCGACGAGCCGCGTCAGGTCGTCGATGTCGGCGTCGCTGAACCCGTCCCTGGCGTCGGTCGCGAAGGCCACGACCGGCATCGGCCCGTCGCGGCGGATGTGCATCGGCAACGAGTAGTAGTCGGTGCCGCCACCGCTCCGCACCTCGTGCAGCACCTCGTGATGCTTCTCGGTCAGTTTGTCGAGCCGGTAGCGGACCGGCGCGCCACTGTCGCGCACTTCCTTCAAGGGGCTGCCGATATAGGCCGACGTGAACTGCACGCCGTAGGCGCGGGCGATCGATTCCACCCTCTCGCCGCGCCGCCACAGATAGCCCATCGCCTGCAACTGCGGATGGACGAGCTGCAGGCCGATATACATGCGCCAGAGCGGGATGCCCGCAGCTTGTACGCGGTTCATCAGCTGGCCGATGAAGGCGGCTGGCGTGCGCACCAGTCGGCCTTCCCGCGTCAGCCATTTCGCGACCGGCAGCAGCCGGTCCGCATCCGGAGTGTCGGTACTCAGGAGCCGCTCACGACAGCCGCCACTTCCTCACCGGAGGTGCGGAAGACGCGGTTGGCCGAGACGTCGGCGATCTTCTCGATATTGTCGGCCACGTCCTCGATGGTCGGTGCGCGACCGTCGATGCGCAGGCCCTCGGCCTCGCGATACTCGATGCGCGCAAAGGTGCCGGCGCCGGCGCTCCAGATGTCCCCGGTCCGCTGGCACTGCTCGCTGCACAGGAAGGCGACCATCGGCGAGACGAACTCGGGCTTCAGCTTGGCCAGCGCCTCGGGCGTCATCAGGCTCTCGGTCATGCGCGTGGCGGCGATCGGCGCCAGAGCGTTCATCATGATGTTGTACTTCTGGCCTTCCAGGCGCAGCGCGTTCATGAAGCCCACGACCGCGAGCTTGGCGCCGCCGTAGTTCGACTGGCCGAAGGTGCCGTAGATGCCCGAGTTCGACGAGGTCACGACCACACGGCCATAGGCCTTGGCGCGCATGATCGGCCAGGCGGCATGGGTCACGTAGGCGGTGCCGAGGAAGTGCACCTTCACGACGAACTCGAAATCCTCGGTCGTCATGTTGTGGAAGGTCTTGTCGCGAAGGACGCCGGCATTGTTCACGACGATGTCGACCGTGCCGAAGGCATCGACGGCGGTCTTCACGATGTTGGCGGCCGTTGCGGCCTCGGCGACGGAATCGTAGTTGGCGACGGCCTGGCCGCCGGCGGCCTTGATCTCGTCGACCACCTTGTCGGCCGCGGCATGACCGCCACCCTTGCCGTCCACGGCTCCACCCGGATCGTTCACGACGACCTTGGCGCCACGGCTGGCCAGCAGGAGCGCATGCGCGCGGCCGAGCCCGTTGCCCGCGCCGGTGACGATGGCGACGCGGTTGTCGAAGCGGATTGTCATTTCTGTCCTCTACTCTTTCTTGAGAATCACGACGGAGGCCACAGCCTCTTCCATGCCGATCACGCCGCCGCCGTTTTCGGCAAGCGCGACCTTTGCACCCTCCACCTGACGGGCGCCGGCCTCGCCGCGCAGCTGCGTGGCGAGTTCGGCCAGCATCGACAGGCCGGTAGCGCCCACCGGATGGCCCTTGGAGACGAGGCCGCCCGACGTATTGACCGGCAGCTTGCCGCCGGGGCCGGTGGCGCCCGACTCGACGAACTTGCCGCCCTCGCCCTCGGGGCAGAAGCGCAGCATTTCGCACTGGTAGATCTCGCAGAAGCTGGTGGCGTCGTGGACCTCGGCGACGTCGATGTCCTCGGGTCCAAGGCCCGCCATCTTGTAGGCCTTGTCGCCGGCGGCGCGCGTCAGGCCCGGCTCGTCGAGGTTGCGGTACTTGCCGCCGGAGAAGCCGACGCCCGCGATCTTGAGGGCGCGGTCCTGGACGTCCTTGGGCTGCTTTTCGAGATACTCCGCCGAGCAGAGCAACGCCGCCGCGGCACCGTCGCCGATCGGCGCGCACATGGCACGGGTCAGCGGGAACGACACGGGACGATCCTCCAGCACCGATTGCGGCGTCATCTGGAAGCGGTACTGGGCCTTCTCGTTCAGCGCGCCGTAATTGTGGTTCTTGGCCGCGCCGGCCGCGATCTGGGCCTGGGTCGTGCCGTACTTCCACATGTGCCACTTGGCCTGCATGGCATAGGTGTCCATGAAGATGGTGCGATCGTCGCCCGGCTTGAACTCGGAGCCGACCATCTTGCCGACCCGGTTCATCTCCTCGACCAGCCGGTCGTGCTGGCTGGTGATGTAGCCCTGGTTGAAGAGGCCGGCCGTGCGCTCGGGCGCCTCCGGGCTGAACAGCTTCTCGACGCCCAGGCAGAAGGACAGCTCATGCGTGCCGGCCAGCACATCCTTCCAGGCGCCCATGAAGGCGGTCGAGGCCGTGGCGCAGGCATTCTCGACGTTGAACATCGGCACCCGCTCGGGGAACAGGCCCTCCTCGACCAGCGGCTGGAACAGCGCCTGGCCGCGGATCGAGTTCTGGCCCCAGAAGCCCATGCCGCAATTGCCCAGCCAGCCGGTCTCGATGTCCGTGCCCTTGTCCAGGCCGGCGTCTTTCAGGGTGCCGAGATAGGCCTCGCGGGCCAGGTCGCCGAAACTGAGGCCGGGATGCTTCTTGAAGACGGTCGTGTAGGCGCCGATCACGTAGACGTCGCGCATGGGGCGGTTTCCTCAGGTTGGCTTTGGCCGCATTTGAGCGTATCCAAACGGCTTACGCTAGGAGAACGAACATGGTCGCAGCGGCCCAGGCGAAACCTCCCCACGTCGATGCCACGATCGCCGAGCTGAAGGCGCTTTTCGGCGACCGGGTCAGCACCGCGCACGCCGTGCGCGAGCAGCACGGCAAGGATATTTCGTATCACGAAGCCCACCTGCCCGACGCGGTGGTCTTCGCCGAATCGACAGAGGAAGTGCAGCAGATCGTCCAGCTCTGCGCCCGCCACAAGACGCCGATCATCCCGTTCGGGACCGGCACTTCGCTGGAGGGCCATATCAGCGCTCCGAGCGGCGGCATCTCGCTCGACGTCAGCCGCATGAACAAGGTGCTGCAGGTCAACGAGGCCGACCTCGACGTGGTCGTGCAGCCCGGCGTCACCCGCAAGCAGCTCAACGAGTACCTGCGCGCGACCGGCCTCTTCTTTCCGATCGATCCCGGCGCCGACGCCTCGATCGGCGGCATGACCAGCACCCGCGCCTCGGGCACCAACGCCGTGCGCTACGGCACGATGCGCGAGAACGTACTGTCACTGCAGGTCGTGACACCCGACGGCCGGATCATGCAGCTCGGCCGCCGCTCTCGGAAGTCGAGCGCGGGCTATGACCTGGTCAAGCTGTTCGTGGGCTCCGAAGGCACGCTGGGCGTCATCACCGAGATCACGCTCCGCCTCTACGGCACGCCGGAATCGATGGTCGCCGCGACCTGCGCCTTCGACACGCTGGAAGGCGCGGTCAACACGGTGATCCAGACCATCCAGTCCGGCATCCCGGTGGCGCGCATCGAGCTGATGGACACCTACACCGTCGACACGGTGAACCAGTATTCCAAGCTCACGCTGCCGCAGAAGAACCTGCTGCTGCTGGAGTTCCACGGCACCGAGGCCGGCACCAAGGAACAGGCCGAGATGGTGCAGGCCATCGCCGGCGAGAATGGCGGCGGCGACTTCGCCTGGACCAACCAGGCCGAGGAGCGCAGCAAGATGTGGCAGGCCCGCCACGACGCGGCCTGGGCGGCCAAGGCCTACAAGCCGGGCTGGGGCATGTGGGCGACCGACGTCTGCGTGCCGATCAGCCGCCTGGCCGAATGCATCCTGGAGACGCAGAAGGACATCCAGGCCAACAATCTCTACGCGCCGATCGTCGGCCATGTCGGCGACGGCAACTTCCATCTCACCATGATGGTCGACCCCAATGATCCGACCTACCTGCCGCGCGCCGAAGGCCTCAACGACCGCATGATCGCGCGGGCCCAGAACCTCGGCGGCACCTGCACCGGCGAGCACGGCGTCGGCATCGGCAAGATCAAGTACCTCTACCAGGAGCACGGCGAGGCCATGTCGCTGATGCGCTCGATCAAGAAGGCGATCGACCCGGACAACATCATGAACCCGGGCAAGATCATCGGGCCGGTCAACTGATCATTGCTGGGAGCGCGCCAGTCCAGTGGCGCGCTCCCAGCAAAAAGCGCAGGCGATCAGATCAAAAAGTCGAACTTGGCCGGGTCGGCCGGCCCTGTCGCGGTGAAACCGAAGCTCACGTCGGCCTCTGCATCGATCTTGCCGTTCCAGGCTGCGTTGCGGACCACGTAGCCACTGGCATCGTGCGAGACGATCTCCGCATTCCAAATGCTGGTGATCTCGCTACGCGTCTCGATCTCGAGTTGCCAGCCGGAGATGGCTCCCCCGTCGTTATGGATCGTCACGGCCGCATTGAAGCCGCCGTTCCATGAATCCACCACCGACATCAGGGCCTCCAGATCGCCGCTCGACGTTCCCTCGGCGCGCGTGGCATCCGACATCGACAGGCTTGCCAGAGCCGATGCGGATGCCGGCGTCCCGCTGCCGGACGACATGCCATTGAGCGTAAAGCCCGTTGCCGCCGTCCCGTCGCTGCCCGGCGTTGCCTGGAAGCCGAAGCTTGTATCCTGGTTGGCGCCGACAGTGCCGTTGTAGGACATGTTCTTGATGACGTAGTGATTGCCGACGTGGCTTACGATCTGGGCGTTCCAGATGTTGGTGATGGCGAACGCCGCATCGAACTCGACAGTCCAGCCCTTCAGGGCCGTAGCGCCGGCGCCAACCTGCATGTTGCCGATGAAGCCCGCGCCCCAGTTGTCGCTGACCTGGTAACCAACCGCCGCCCCGCCGGCCGGGGCGGCCACGTCGTCGTTCATGATCGTGCCCGTACCCGAGCCGTCGGCAATCATGGCACCGCTGGCGTTCGAGAGGTTCAGCGTCAGCGTCTCGTTCGCCTCGAAGGCGGTATCGCCCGACACGGCGATCGAGACCTTCTTCGAGGTCTCGCCCGCCGCGAAGGTGAGCGTGCCCGATTTCGCCGTATAGTCCGAACCCGCACTCGCCGTGCCGTCGGCGGTGCCGTACTTGACCGTCACCGGACCCGTGGCCGCCTTCGACAACGAAACGGTGAAGTCGAGCATGGCCTTGCCCGAGTTTCCCTCGACGCGCGTGGCATCCGATACCGACAGGCTCGGCAGGACCGGGACGGCCACGTCGTCGTTGACGATCGTGCCGATGCCCGAGCCGTCGGCAATCGTGGCGCCGCTGGCGCCCGAGAGGTTCAGCATCAGCGTCTCGTTCGCCTCGGCGGCGGTATCGCCCTTCACGGCCACCGAGATCTTCTTCGAGGTCTCGCCCGCCGCAAAGGTGAGCGTGCCCGACTTCGCCGTATAGTCCGAGCCCGCACTCGCCGTGCCGTCGGAGGTGCCGTACTTGACCGTCACCGGACCCGTGGCCGCCTGCGACAGCGAGACGGTGAAGTTGAGCTTCGCCGTGCCCGAATTTCCCTCGACGCGCGTGGCATCCGATACCGACAGGCTTGGCAGGACCGGGGTGACTCCATCGTCGTTGACGATCGTGCCGGTGCCCGAGCCGTCGGCAATCGTGGCGCCGACGGGTGACGACAGCAGCACGGTGAATGTCTCGTCGGCCTCGGCGACGCTGTCGCCCTTGATATCGACGTGGATCATCTGCGAGGTCGTGCCCGGCGCGAACGTCACCGTCCCCGTGGTAGCCGTGTAGTCCACGCCGCCGACGGCGCTGCCATCGACGGTCCTGTACTGCACCGTCACCGGCACGGACGACGCCTTGTCCAGCGTCACGACGAACATGAAGTGGTTGTGCTCGCCGTTGCCCTCCCTGATCGACAGGTCGGCGATGGAGATGGCGGGCAGCGTGCCGGGCTGCGTATCGATATCGTTGTTGACGATGGTGCCCGTGGCCTGCCCCCTGGCGATCGTGGCTCCCGTGGGCGACGACAACGACACGGAGAAAGTCTCGTTGGTTTCGACGAGGGTATCGCCCAGAATGTCGACGCTCACCGTCTTGGTCGTCTCGCCTGCCGCAAACGTCAGCGTACCGACGACCGATGCGTAGTCCTGGCCGGCAACGGCCGTACCATTCGCGGTCGTATAGCCGACCGAAACGGGGCCGGTCGCTGCCTGCGAAAGCGTGATGGTGAAGACCATCTGGCTCTCGCCGGCATTACCCTCGGTGAGGGTGCCATTGGCGATGGAGACTTGCGGCACGACGACCACAGGCCCCTCGGCCGAGTCGATCAGCTCCTGCCATTCCGCGCGCGCCGTGGCGTCGCGGGCAGCGATGTTGTTGTGGTCCAGTTCGGCGAGCGACACGCCCGTCAGGACGTAGGTCTGGCGGTTGCCCTCGATGCTGATGACCGTCGAGCCATCGACCTCTTTCACCGAGAATTCGCTGGCCTTGAACCAGCCGAAATCGAGCTTGTCCTTCGACGGATCGAAGGCGATGACGGTGTTGACGCCATAGTGCCAGTCGATGACGGTCGTCGTTCCGGCCTGACCGGAGGGAGGCGCCCCGTTACCCGTGCCCGTCGGCCAGTTGTTCGTGCCGGCGACCGGCACGCCTTGCGGCTTGATCTGCGAATCCGGAACCGAAGCGAAGCCGAGTTGCAAGGCAACGCGGTCCTCGCGGGCCTCGGCAAAATAGAAGATGAAATTCTCGACTTTCAGATCGGCGGTCGTGACGCCCAGCAGGATCAACGCCTGACCCGTTCCCGAATTGGAGATGACCACTCCCTCGGGGTTGTTGGTCATGTAGATCTGTTCGCGGGTGCCGAAGTAGCGGAAGTCCACCGTATCGGTGGCGGGGTTGAAGGCGACCCGGTCGATCTGGCCGATCTCGTGCGAGCGCGCATAGACGGTGTGGTCGTTCGCCGCGATTCCCTGTTCCCAGGCGAGCGCACCGGACAGGCATTCGCGCAGATGGTCGTTGATGATCGGCACGAAGTTGTCGATCGTGAGTTGACCGAGCGAAACGCCGACGACAACCGCGACCTCGCCCGACCATGGATTCATGATCCCGACGCCGGTCGGCGTATCGACGATGATGCCGTTATGCACGGTGACGGGACCAAGATCGAGCTTGTCCCGGGCCGGATCGAAGCCCGTGATGTCCGCACCGTCCGACGTGATCTGGAAAATTCTTCCGGTCGCGCCTGCTTCGTTCGCCATGTCCTTGCCTCCGGCTGTTTGTCAGCGACAGTGTCCCCGCTGATGAGATGTCAGGTTTCCCGGAGAGGAACAGAGGCCGGCCGAGGCTACTCGACGAACGCGGCCGATTAATCGGTGAACGAACGGGAGGCCGGCAAGATCGGCGCCTCGGAAGGAGCGCCCAAAGAAAAAGGGCCGGCGGATGCCGGCCCTTTTCCGTTCGAAACAGACGCGCCTTACTTGGCGGCCTGGACCATGATCTCGACCTTGAGGCCGGGGGCGGCGAGCTTCGCCTCGACCGTCGCGCGCGCAGGCGTGTTGCCGGGGGAGACCCAGGCGTCCCACACTTCGTTCATCTGGCTCCAGGTCGAGATGTCGGTCAGCCAGATGTTGGCCGAGAGCACCTTCGACTTGTCCGTGCCGGCTTCGGCCAGGAACTTGTCGACCTTGTCGAGGATCTGCTTGGTCTGGCCCTTCACGTCGGCCTTGGCGTCGTCGGCGGTGAGGCCGGCGAGATAGACCGTGTCGCCATGGACCACGGCGCTGCTCATGCGGGCGCCGACGTTGATGCGCTTGATGCTCATGCTCTCTCTCCTCTGGAAACTCAAAAAGCGGGCGGGACCTTAGCAGAGCCTAGATCGCCGCGACGACCATGATTTCGACCTTCATGTTCGGATCGTTCAGCCGGGCCTGGACGGTGGCGCGGGCCGGCGTCTGGCCGGGGACGACCCAGGCGTCCCAAACTTTATTCATGGCGGCAAAATCGGAGATATCGCTCAGCCAGATCGTGGCTGTCAGGATCTTCGACTTGTCGCTGCCGCCCTTGGCCAGCAGCGAGTCGATCTCGGCCAGCGCTTGCTGCACCTGCCCGGTGATGTCGGCGCTCGTATCCTCGGGAATCATGCCCGAGCAGTGGATGCGGTTGCCCAGGGTGACGGCCTCGCTCATGCGCGGACCGACGTCGATTCGTGTGATGTTGCTCATGCGAACGACCCTAAAGGGACCTTTCCGCTCGCACAACGGACCGGAAGCGCACTCCGCCCTCCCCGCGCCGCCGGTTCGCGATAAAGTCTCGCCAGCGCATCGGAGAAAATACACCCATGACCATCCGCCGCCCGCTCGACGGGATGCTCGTCCTCGATCTCGGGCAGATCTACAACGGCCCCTATTGCGGCCTGCAGCTCGCCTTCATGGGCGCGCGCGTGCTCAAGATCGAGCCGCCGGAGGGCGATGTGGTGCGCCGCCGCAAGCGCGAGGTCGAGCCCTATCCGCTGGTCATGCTGAACTCCAACAAGGAGTCGGTGGTGCTCGATTTCAAGCAGCCGCGCGGCAAGGAGATCTTCCTCGACCTCGTGGCCAAGGCCGACGTGCTGATCGAGAATTTCGCGGCCGGCGTCATGGATCGCCTCGGCCTCGGCTACGACGTGCTGAGCAAATTGAACCCTCGTCTCGTCTATGGCGGCAGCTCGGGCTTCGGCCTCGACGGCCCCTATCGCGACCTCGCCGCGATGGACGTCACCATCCAGGCGATGAGCGGCATCACCAACGCCACCGGCGACGCCGACGGTCCGCCGACGAAAGCAGGCGCGGCGGTGTGCGATTTCCTGGCCGGCATCCATCTCTGCGCCGGTATCCTGGGCGCGCTGGTGCAACGCGAGCGCACGGGTAAGGGACAGCGGGTCGAGGTCGCCATGCACGAGGCCGGCGCGATCTCGATCGCCTCGGCGCTGGGCGCGGTGATGGACGGCGACAAGAACGTGCCCGACCGCACCGGCAACCGGCATCCCGCGCTCGCCATGGCGCCGTACAACACCTATCGCTGCAGCGACGGCTATGTCGCGATCTTCACCTCGGCCGAGCGGCACTGGGTATCGATGTGCGAGATGCTGGGCCGCGAGGACTGGCTCGCGAATCCCGAGCTCGCGACAACGCCCGGCCGCGCGAGGAACATGGCGATGATCGACGACACGGTTGGCGTCTGGACCCTGCCCAAGACCAAGGACGAGGTGCTGGCCGCGCTGAACGAAGCGCACGTCCCCTGCGCCCCGGTGAAGACCGCGCGCGAGGTCACCTACGATCCCCATCTCGAGGCGCGCGGCTTCTGGGTCGATGTCGAGCATCCGCGCCGTGGCAAGACCCGCGTCCCGATCTCGCCCATCCGCCTCCACACCGGCGGCAAGTCGGAGATCAAGCGCGCGGCGCCGACGCTGGGGCAGCATACGGATGCCGTGCTGGGCGAGCTGCTCGGGCTGAAAGCCGAAGAACTGGTGCGCCTGCGCGCCGATGAGGTCACTGTGCCGGTTACAGAACGGAAGAAGAAATAGTTACTGTCATCCTGAGCGCAGCGAAGGATCTCACGCTAGCCACGGAGTTCGCTGGTCGTTCGGCTAGGTCCTTCGCTGCGCTCAGGACGACAAAATAATACGGAAGGAGCAACGCCATGCCGATCATCGACTCGCAGGTCCATGCGTACGAAGCCAACACGCCGAAGCGGCCGTGGGCGACGGTGCCGAACTGGCCGCCGCATGTGACCGGCGACGAGATGGTCGCGGCGATGGACAAGGTCGGCGTCGACGGCGCGATCTTCATCTCGTCCTTCTCGATGTACCGCTACGACGGCAGCTACGCCGAGGAAGTGGCGCGCCAGCATCCCGGCCGCATGGCTATCGTGAAGCCGGTCGATCCGGACGACGGAGGCGTCGCCGACGTGGTCGCGAAGTGGAAGGAGACGAAGGGCGCCGTCGGCATCCGCATCTTCCTGCGCGAGGAAGAGAAGCGCGCGCCCGACCATCCCGGTCTCGACCGCATCTGCAAGGCCGCCGTGGACTACGACCTGCCGCTCAACTTCCTGTTCTGGGGCAGGGTCGATGACGGCATCAAGATCATCGACCGCCATCCCAACACGCGGTTCATCGTCGACCATCTCGGCCTGCTGCAGCCGCGCGACCCGCCGGCGCCGGCCGAGCCTTGGGCCGATCTGCCGAAGATCCTCGACCTCGCCAAGCGCCCGAACGCGGTGATCAAGGTGAGCGGCGCCTGCACCCTCTCCAAGCAGCCCTACCCGTTCCCCGATATCTGGGATCCGCTGAAGCGCGTGTTCGACGCCTGGGGCTTCGAGCGCTGCCTGTGGGGCACCGACTGGACGCGCGCCTTCGCCGTCGTGAACTACGAGAACGCCGTGAAGCCGTTCCTGGAGACGAAGACGCTGAGCGACAGCGAACGCGCCATGCTGATGGGTGGCGCCTGCACCAAGGCCTACGGTTGGTCGCCGAAGAGGTAACGTCCTGTCGTCCTAGAGAGTCGTTCCGCCTCGAGTTCACCCGCACCACCTCATCCTGAGGAGGCCGCGCAGCGGCCGTCTCGAAGGATGAGCAACAGACGGGGTGCTCGTGCCCACCCTTCGAGACGCGCTCCTGTGGAGCGCTCCTCAGGGTGAGGTGGCTTTTGGAAAGACCGATATGATTCAGTCTCAGTCGACCGTCGAACGAACCAGCTTGCCGGGACGCGCGCCGGTCTCGACGCCCTTCTCGAAGATCGGCGTGCCGGAGCAGATCGTCATGTCGTAGCCGTCGACGCTCTGGACCAGGCGGCGGCCACCGGCCGGCAGGTCGAAGATCATCTTCGGGCTGTGCAGGTTCAGCCCGTCGAAGTCGATGACGTTGACGTCGGCCTTCTTGCCCGGCTGCAGGCGGCCGCGATCCTTGAAGCCGTAGAAATCAGCGGTGCTGCTGGTCATGCGCTGGACCACGAACTCCAGACCGAGGCGCGGCCCGCGGGTGCGGTCGCGCACCCAGTGCTGCAGCATCGACGTGTTGAGCGAGGCATCGCAGATCACGCCGCAATGCGCGCCGCCGTCGGACAGGCCGAGGATGGTGTGCGGATCCTCGATCATCTCGCGGACGACCTCGAGATCGCCGTGCACGTAGTTGGTGACCGGAAAGTAGACCATGCGGTTCTCGGCGCCGGTCAGATAGTCGTAGCAATATTCCTGCGGCGTCACGCCGGCTTCCCTGGCCAGCGCTTCGATGCTGCGCTCCGGCGCGGGCTCGTAGTCCGGCTTGTCGCCCAGCGGATACATGCGGTCCCAGCGCGTCGCGATCTGGCGCGACAGCGGCGGCAGCACTTCGAGCAGGCGCGGCGAGGCTTCCTGCGACAGGATCAGGCGGCGCACTTCCGGCGTGCGCAGCTTCGCCAGCATCTCGGCCGGCGGCAGGTGGGCGAGGTCGGCATAGCCTTCGCGTAGGCCGAACGGGTTGAGCGAGGTGTTGAGGCCGAGCGTCAGGCCCACGGGACGTCCCGCGACCTGAGCGTAGAGCGGCAGGTTGTCGGCCCGGCAGGCGCGCACGCCGTCCATCAGGCGCTGGTAGCGCTGCGGATCGTAGCTGCGGTCGGTCAGCAGGAACCAGACCGGCCGGCCGCTGTGCCTCGCGACCTCGCGGATCCAGGTCCATTCCGCCTTCTCGTCATTGAAGTCGGACAGGAAGCCGAAGGTGCCCACGCCGGCGCGGCCCATCGCCTTGCCGATCGCGATCAACTCCTCATGCTCGGCGAAGCGTCCGGGCACCAAGTCGCCGGCCAAGGTCTTGTGCTGGTCGGAGCGGCTGGTGGTGAAGCCGACGGCGCCGGCCTTCAGCGCTTCCTCGGTGAGCCGCGCCATCAGCTCGATGTCCTCTTGCGTCGCCATCTCGCGGTTGATGGCCCGCTCGCCCATCGCATAGACGCGCAGCGGATGGTGGGCGACCTGGGCGCCGATATCGATGGTGCGCGGCAGGCGCTCCAGCGCGTCGAGATATTCCGGGAAGCTCTCCCAGTCCCACTTCAGGCCTTCGGTCAGGGTGATGCCGGGGATGTCCTCGACCCCCTCCATCATCTCGATCAGGGCCTTCTGGTGCTCGGTCCGCACCGGCGCGAAGCCGACGCCGCAATTGCCGAACACCAGGGTCGTGGCGCCATGCCATGAGGACGGCGCCAGCACGGGATCCCAGGTGGCCTGGCCGTCATAGTGGGTGTGGACGTCGACCCAGCCCGGCGTGACCAACCGGCCCTCGGCTTTTACCTCACGCTTGCCGGGAGCCGCCTTGCCGCCGACCTGGACGATCTTGTCGCCGTCGATCGCGACGTCGCCCTGGAACGCCGGCGCGCCGGTGCCGTCGACGATGGTGCCGCCCCGAATGACGATGTCGTGCATGGCCTGTCCCGCTGTTCTGTAATGAGGCGGTAAACTTTCCACACAAGACCGGGCTTAGAAAGCCCGGAGCCATGCGTTACAGGCGTACTGCTATTCTGGCCGCTGCGAAATTCGCTAGCGTCCCTCCGCTTCAGGTTCACCCACACCACCTCATCCTGAGGAGGCCCGAAGGGCCGTCTCGAAGGATGGGCCGCGGACGCGGTGCTCGTTCCCACCCTTCGAGACGCGCTCCTGCGGAGCGCTCCTCAGGGTGAGGTGCCTCTTGGACGCTAAGAACGCTCCCGAATATCCGAGAACTTCACCTTCGGGCTCTTCTCGGCGATGTAGCCCAGTTCCCAGGCGTTGCGCGCGAGGAACACCGGGGAGCCGTCGCGGTCCTCGGACATGCCGCCGCGATTGGCCGACATGAACTCTTCCAGGTCGGCCTTGGTGTCAGCGGAGATCCAGCGTGCGGTTTCGAACGGCGCGGGCTCGAGGTCGATGGCGACGTTGTACTCGGCCTCGACGCGAGTCTTGAGCACGTCGAGCTGCAGTTCGCCGACGACACCCACGATATGGTCGCCGCCGATGACCCGGCGGAACACCTGCGTCACGCCCTCTTCCGCCAGGTCCTCCAGCGCACGCCGAAGCTGCTTGGATTTCATCGGATCTTCGAGCCGCACGCGACGCAGCATTTCCGGCGCGAAGTTCGGGATGCCGGTGATCTTCAGCGTCTCGCCCTCGGTCAGCGTGTCGCCGACCCGCAGGACGCCGTGGTTGGGAATGCCGATGATGTCGCCGGGCCACGCCTCGTCGACGATCTCGCGCTCGCGGGCGAAGAACAGGATCGGCGAATTGACCGACAGGGTCTTGGACGTGCCCATCTGCGTCAGCTTCATGCCGCGGCGGAACTTGCCGCTGCACAGGCGCAGGAAGGCGATGCGGTCGCGATGGTTGGGGTCCATGTTGGCCTGGACCTTGAACACGAAGCCCGAGACCTTGGGCTCAGTCGGCTCGATCGGCCGCGGCTCGGCCGGCTGCGGGCGCGGCGGCGGCGCCCAGGCCGCGATCGCGTCGAGCAGCTCCTTCACACCGAAATTGTTGTAGGCCGAGCCGAAGAACACCGGCGAAAGATGGCCGGCGCGATAGCTCTCCAGGTCGAAGGCCGGATAGCCCGCGCGCACCAGCTCGACTTCTTCGGCGAAGTTGGAATCGGCGATCTGGTAATTCTCGATCACCTCGCCGATGCGGCTGCGATCGGTGTTGTCGAACACCAGCATGCGGTTGTTGTTGAGATCGTAGGTGCCCTTGAAGTTCTGACCCGAGCCGGTCGGCCAGGTCATGGGCGCGACGTCGAGCGCCAGGGTCGAGGCGACCTCGTCCAGCAGCTCGATCGGGTCCTTGGACTCACGGTCGAGCTTGTTGATGAAGGTGACGATCGGCACGTCGCGCAGGCGGCAGATCTCGAACAGCTTGCGGGTGCGCGCCTCGATGCCCTTGGCGGCGTCGATCACCATCACCGCCGAATCGACGGCGGTCAGGGTGCGGTATGTGTCCTCGGAGAAGTCCTCGTGGCCTGGCGTGTCGAGCAGGTTGAAGACGGCGCCGCCATACTCGAAATGCATCACCGAGGTGGTGACCGAGATGCCGCGCTGCTGCTCGATCTTCATCCAGTCCGAGCGCGCCCGCCGCGCCTCGCCGCGCGCCTTCACGGCGCCCGCGACATGGATGGCGCCGCCGAACAGCAGCAGCTTTTCCGTCAGCGTCGTCTTACCGGCGTCGGGATGCGAGATGATGGCAAACGTGCGCCGCAGCCCGGCGGGATGGCCGGCCAGGCGGGCGTCGGATGCGGGAGAAGCGGCGGAATCGGGCACTTTTTGCAGGGTCCTTCGGGGGTGGCGAGGGGGTAGCGGACAGGTCCGGGGACGTCAACTCGGGCCGGCGAATCTTGTCCCGCCCTGTTCTCCCGGGGGCCGCTTGGTCGCACCGCCGAGGTTTGTTAGTACGGCGCGGTCTTTTTCCGGCGCGCCCTCCCAATGAGGGTGGGCCGGATCGAATGGATTGGGGTCAATGGACAAGACGAAGGCTGGCAGTACGCCAATCGCGCTGCGCGTGCTGAAAGAGCTGGTGCTCCCGCTGGCCGGCGGCGTGGCCTACGGCACGATCGTGGCGCAGGCCAAGCAGATGCCGCTCGACGGCGTGACGGCGGGCGGCGTGGCGTTCTTCTGCATTCTTGCGGCGCAGGGGTTGGTCCTGCGCGCGGCACGGACGGCACGGAGCGAGCAGCAGCCCGCGCCGGCGGCCGTCAGCGCACCGGCTCCGGAACCGCTCAAGCTGCCCGCGCCCGAGAAAGCGCCGGAAAAGGAACCGAAGCCTGCCGCCTTGCCCGCGCTCATCGCCACGCCGACAATCGAGCCCATCGTCGAGCCCCTCGCCAAACCAGTCGACGAACCGGCCCCAGTGCCCATCGCGATGCCCGTCCCCGAGCCTGCAGCGAAGCCCGCCCCAAAGCCGGCCAACGATTTCGTCAGCATCCGGGTCGGCGTCGAGGAACTGAAGGAGCTGGGCGCCCTGCCGGAGCCCGAACCGGAAAAGCCGGAAGACGGCCAGCGCCCCCTGTTCCGCAATCTCGCCCACTCCCCCAGCAAGCGGACGCCCGTCGAAGCGCTGGCGCCGAAGCAGCTGCTCGACCTGAAGATGCCCTACCAGGCGGCGCTGAATGCGGCCGTGAATTTCGAACGCGAGGTGAAGCGGCATGCCGACATGCCCGACGACAAGACCTCATCGCTGGAAAGCCTGTTCGAGCAACCGCGCTTCAACCTGTCGGCCGAGAAGCTGAAGCAGCTCGATACGCTGCGCCGCATCCGCAACAACATCCTCCACGGCTTCGAAACCCTCGTCGACCCCGTCGAAGCCGCCGCCCTCGTCGCCGCCTTCGACCGCGCCGCTTCGTGGTTCGATCCTGCCAAACTCGAGCCGGCGAAGCCTGCGAAAGAAGAGCCTGAGACACCCGCGAAGGTCGAGGTCGAGGATTTCGCGAACGACGAGGCAGAGAACCCCGCGACGAACGAGCCTGAGAGACCTGCCAAGGACGAGGCAGAAAATCACGAGAAGGACGAATCTGAGAAGTTGGCCGACGAGGAGTCGGAGAAGCCAGCTCAGAACGAGACCGAGAAACCCACTGAGGATGAGGCTGAGAAAGCCGCCGAGGACAAGTCGACAAAAAAGTCCGACGATGTTCAAATTAAGCCGACCGCGAGCATCTGACTTGCAAAGAAACCTGTCGTTCTGAGCGACGCCGTCCAAGGAAACTCCTGCGATGAATCCCGACGAGGTTCGCACCAGTTGATGTTTCATCCGGCCAACAACAGGATCACAAAATAGGAACGAGTCCTTCTGGCTTCCATTGCCGCCATTTCGACATTCGTTACAGCCGCAGTGATTGTCGCTGATCAATTACAAGCAAATCTGCTCGCTGATTGGATGCGAGAGAGCAGCGACCCACGAATTACCTGCAGCGGCAAACTCGGAGCTCTCTTTCTGTTCTGGGCGGCCTTCGTCTACGAATTTGCCAGTATCGCCATAGCCCTTCATCTCAAATCCCGAACGCTGGACGTCGTGGCGTATCAAGCAAGAATGAAGTCGGGAAAATCCGACCAGCAAGAACAGAAGCGCGGATTGATCCCATTGGTCGTCTTTGCCGCCATTACATACTGGGGATCGTTTCATCTCGCCTATGGCGACTCCAGGATTTGTGATGCCCAACATCTGATGCCAGCGGCCGTCAGTTATCTGTACCTGTTCGGAGTCAGTGCGGCTCGCGGGCTGCTGCTATTGTTCTTCTTTCATCTCTACTTCATGTCGCTCGATATCGACTCGGATCGGAAGTCCAGCAGGTGATTCCTCCGGCATCGCCTTGGGGAGAGAAGCCTCTCACATCTCCAGGTGCTTGCAGGCATGGATTGCAGGACTAAACTCCCGCCCATGAACTCCGACCAGCTCAAATCCTTTATCGGCGGCTTCTGGGACGACCAGATCCTGCCGTCGCTCACCGAATACATCCGCATTCCCAACAAGTCGCCGTCCTTCGATCCCAAGTGGGAGGAGAACGGCTACATGGAGCAGGCGGTCACATTAATGACCGACTGGGCGCGCCCGCATGTCGCCGCCTTCGCGGGGGCGACGATGGAGGTGGTGCGCCTGCCCGGCCGCACGCCGCTGATCTTCATCGAGATACCGGGCGACGATAACGACGACACCGTCCTGCTCTACGGCCATCTCGACAAGCAGCCCGAGATGAAGGGGTGGGCCGAGGGCATGGGCCCGTGGATCCCGGTGCGCAAGGACGACAAGCTCTACGGCCGCGGCGGCGCCGACGACGGCTACGCGATCTATGCCTGCTTCGCCGCGTTGCTGGCGCTACAGGAGCAAAAGGTGCCGCGCGCGCGCTGCGTCATCATGATCGAGGGCTGCGAGGAATCCGGCAGCTACGACCTGCCCTTCTATGTCGATCACCTGCTCGACCGGATCGGCGACCCGTCGCTGGTCGTCTGTCTCGATTCGGGCTGCGGCGACTGGGATCGGATGTGGCTCACCACGTCGTTGCGCGGCATCGCGGCCGGCACCCTGAAGGTGCGTGTGCTGAACGAGGGCGTTCACTCGGGCGACGCGTCGGGGATCGTGCCCTCCTCTTTCCGGATCACGCGCGCGCTGTTGACGCGGCTGGAGGACGAGGCGACCGGCGAGATGAAGCTGCCGGAGCTGTTCGTGCAGATCCCGCCGCAGCGCATCGCCCAGGCCTCGGAAGCCGCGCGCGTGCTGGGCCAGGAGGTCTATCGCAAGTTCCCGTTTGCCGGCACGACGAAGCCGATGGTCGAGGATCTCGGCCAGATGGTGCTGAACCGCACCTGGCGGCCGCAGCTCGCGACGGTCGGCATGGCGGGCTATCCCGAGCCGATCGACGCCGGCAACGTGCTGCTGCCCTACACCGAGGCCAAGATCAGCGTGCGCACGCCGCCGACGCTCGACGCCAAGGAAGCCGTGAAGGCGATGAAGAAGGCGCTGGAGTCGGATCCGCCCTACGGCGCCACCGTCGAGTTCGACGCCGGCGAAGGCGGCCAGAGCGGCTGGCACGCGCCGCCGCTGGCGCCGTGGCTGGAGAAGGCCGTGACCGACGCCTCGCAGGAGGCGTTCGGCGAGCCGGTCGCCTACATGGGCGAAGGCGGCACGATCCCGTTCATGGGCATGCTGGGGACCAAGTTCCCCAACACGCAATTCGTGATCACCGGCGTGCTCGGCCCGCACTCGAATGCGCATGGGCCCAACGAGTTCCTGCACATCCCGACGGGGAAGAAGGTGACCGTCGCGACGGCGCTGATGATCGCGGCGCATTACGTGCGGAAAGAGAAGTAACGCGCCGTCGCCTCGACCGGAGCTAGCCGCCCAATTCCTCGCGCAGCATTTCGAGTTCGAGCCATTCCGTCTCGGCGGCTTCGATCTCGGCCTGGGCGGCGCCGATGCGGGTGGTGCTGGACTGGAAGCGTTTGGGATCGCGGCGGTAGAGGTCGGGATCGGCCAGCGCCTGTTGCAGGGTCGCGATCTCGGCCTGCAGGGCTTCGATCTTCTTGGGCAGTTCGACCAGGGCGCGTTCGCGCTTGTAGCCGAGGCGGGCCTTGCCCTGCCCGCTTTCCTTTGCCGGCGCGGGCTTCGCCTTGGCGCGCGACGGCGTGACGCCCGTGGGCTCCACCCTCGGGCCGCGCTGGGCCACATAGTCGCTGTAACCGCCGGCATATTCGGTCGCCGTGCCGTCGCCTTCGAGCACGATGGTCGAGGTGACGAGCCGGTCGAGGAAGTCGCGGTCGTGGCTCACCAGCAGGACGGTGCCGTCGTAATCGTCGAGCGCTTCCTGCAGCAGGTCGAGCGTGTCGGCGTCGAGGTCGTTGGTCGGCTCGTCGAGCACGATCATGTTCGACGGCGCGGCCAGCGCCTTGGCCAGCAACAGGCGGTTGCGCTCGCCGCCCGAGAGCGTGCGGCCCGGCTGGCGCGCCTGCTCGTCGCGGAACAGGTACTCGCGCAGGTAGGTCATCACGTGCGTGAGATGCCCGCGTACCAGCACATGGTCGTTGCGGTCGGCCAGCGTCTCCCACGGCGTCTTCTCGGGATCGAGGCCGATGCGGCGCTGGTCGATCACCACCGGCATCAGGTTGGCGCCGAGCTTCACCGTGCCGCTGTCGGGCTCCAGTTCGCCCATCAGCATCTTGAGCAGGGTCGTCTTGCCGGCACCGTTCGGCCCAATGAGACCGATGCGGTTCTTGCGGAAGATGCGCGTCGAGAAATCCTGGACGATGGGCTTGTCGCCCCAGCGCTTGGTGATGTTGCGCGCCGTGACGACCAGCGCGCCCGAGGCCTCGGCGCTGCCGGCCTCGATCGTGGCGCGGCCGACGGGACCGATCTGCTGGCTGCGCTGCTGGCGCAGTGCCGCGAGCGCGCGCAGGCGGCCCTCGTTGCGCGTGCGGCGGGCGCGGATCGACTTGCCGGCCCATTCGGTCTCGCGCTCGATCAGCCGGTCGAGCTTGTGCCGCTCCGTCGCCTCGCGCTCGATGATGTCGTTCGACCAGGCCTCGAACTCGCCATAGCCCTTGTCGAGGCGGCGCACGATGCCGCGGTCGAGCCACAGCACGGCGCGCGTCAGGTTGGTGAGGAAGCGCCGGTCGTGGCTCACCAGCACATAGGCGCCGCGCCACTTCGAGAGCCTGTCCTCCAGCCACTCGATGGTCGGCAGGTCGAGATGGTTGGTCGGCTCGTCGAGCAGCATGACGTCGGGCTCGGCGATCAGCACGCGGGCCAGCGCCGCGCGGCGCGCCTCGCCGCCCGACAGCGTGGTCGGATCGCGATCACCGGCGAGCTTCATGTCCTCGAGGATGGCGGCGACGCGGTAATCGTCCGGGCCCAGCGAATCGGTGAGCGCCGAGGCGACATAGCCGCCGACCGTGGCGTGGCCGGTGAAGTCCGGCTCCTGCGGCAGGGTGGCGACGGTGGCGCCGGGCTGGGCGAAGCGCTCGCCGGAGTCGGCGATCGGCGCGCCGGCCAGGATGCGCAGCAGGGTCGACTTGCCCGCGCCGTTGCGGCCGACCAGCGACAGGCGTTCGCCGGGCGCAATGCCGAGATCGACGCCGGCCAGGATGGTCTGGTCGCCGAGATGGAAACGGATATCGCTGAGCGCTAGGAGGGGCGGATCGGCCATGGGAGCGGGCTGTATTGGCCGAACCTGTCCACATCGGCAAGGGCCAGAGGCACGCTATGGTCGCAGCATGCTCGAGGTTGTCGAGGAGCCGAAGCGGATCGATCGTGCCATCAGGCGCCTGCATGGCGCCTTGCAGGGCGTTCCCGCGCGTGGCGTGCGACTGACTTGGCGCGGCGGCGAGCTGCGCACGACCATCCATTGGGCACGCGACGACGGTTTCTGGTGGGCGGTCGAGCCACGCCACACGCGCGACGCACTGGTGCTGGGTCACGCGCCGGAGCCGCCGTCGCGGCGCGAGAGCATCACCTGCGAGATCAACCTGCCGCGCGGCGGCGCCGACCGGAAGCTGGCCGGCATGATCGTCGAGGATCCGTCAGGCACGCTCTATCTCGCCCATTCCGGCCGCATGGGCGGCGCGCGGCCGGGCCAGAGCATGGAAGGGTTCCGCGAGTTTTTAGCCGACGGCGTGTGGCGCACCGTCAAGTGGCCCGACGGCGAGGAGAGCGAGGCGCTGATCGTGGCGCCGCTCGACAGCCCCCGCCTCACCCGGCTGCTGGGACGCTTCGTCGATGCCGTGCGCCGCTACAAGGCGGGCGGCGCGGCACCCCTGCAGACCACGCTCTGCACCGATCCCTCGACACGCATCTCGCCCGCCGCCGCCTGCGATCGCGCGCTGGTCGATGCCGCGCTCTACGAGGAGCTCACCAAGCGCGGCGTTTTCGGCGGTACGACGGATCTCTTCTCAGTGGGTCCCGGTGGGCCGCGGCCTTTGTTCGGGCTGATCGCGGATGGCCAGCCTGAGGAAGTGGCACTGGCCGTCGGCGCCTTGTCATTGGCCGCCGCACGCCAGGGTTCGGCAGTGAGGCCGATCCTCGTCGCGCCGGTGGAGCTGCCCGGCGGCGATGATGATGCACTCGCCGCGCTCCCATTTCCCTGCGTGCGCTACCAGTGGCGCGGCGCCCGCGCCGTGTTTGACGGGCTGGACGACGCGCTGGCATGAAGGGCCCATCATGGTGATGGGACTCACGACGGGACTTTGGGTCAGCGCGCAGGTGCGCCTGTGCGATCGCGCGTTCATTCCGGCCGCCGTTGTGCGGCGCGGCGATCCCGATGTCGGCACGGTGCTGCTGAAGATCAACCGCTTCGAGGCGGGCGTCACGGTCTTCACCCAGACCAGCACCCTCGACGACGAACCCTCATGGAGCCGCGGCACTGGCCCCGCGCCCGTCACCGAGCCCGAAGCCGACGCCTACATCGCCCGCCAGGTCGCCCGCGACCCCGACCTCTGGGTCCTCGAGATCGAGGACCGCAAGGGCGAGTACAAGATGGTGGGCAAGATCGTAGGCTGAGCGAAGCTCAGCCTATTGCGCGCCCAGCACCGTGGTCGGATCGATGGTCTTGCCGGCGCGGCGGACCTCGAAGTGGAGCTGTGGCTCCGCGGTGCCGCCGGAATTGCCGACCTTGGCAATGACCTGGCCCTTCTTGACCACGTCGCCCTTCTTGACCGACAGCGACTCGTTGTTGCCGTAGGCTGTGATGTAGCCGCCGGGATGCTCGATCAGCAGCAGGTTGCCCATCCTCGCGACCTCGCCGCCGGCATAGACGACCTTGCCGCCCTCGGCCGCCTTGACGGGCGTGCCCTTGGCGGCGGCGATATCGATGCCGTCGTTCTTCTGGCCGCCCGAGGTGCCGTAGTTCGAGACGATCTTGCCGTTGACCGGCCAGCTCATCCTCGCGGGCGGCGGCGTGGCCGGCACGGACACCGACTTGGCCGCAAGCGGCGTCGGCTCACCGGCAGGGGCTGCCGAGCGCGGCGCCTCGCCCTGCGAGGAACCGGGCGGCGGCGCCAGGCCCTCGCGCTTGACCGAGGAGGGCGCGTTGGGATTGGCGGCGGCGGTCTGCTGGCTGGCGGCCTCGCCGTAGCTGTCCTGCACGAAGCGGGCGCCCGGCATGGCCAGCGACTGGCCGGGCTTGATCGTGTACGGCGCCTTGAGGTTGTTGCGGTCGATGATGGTCTGCGACGGCACGCCGTAGCGGCGCGACAGGCCGTCGACCGTGTCCTTGTCCTTCACGACATAGACGGGAACGGCGTTCGGCCCGGCGGCGGAACCGGGATATTCCATGGTGCCCTCGCGGGCACCCATGACGGTATTGCAGGCGCCGAGCGCGACCGACAGCACCGCCATTGTACCCAGCGTATGCATCCGGCCGGCCCATCGCGAGGGGAAGCGAGGGGCTGTCTTCATGCTTCCATACTACTGCATGACGATTCCGGCGGGAATCAGGCTCGCGTCGATTTCTGGCGACGTTAACCCGACCCCAGCACTGGCAATGGCCCTGCGACGAGCGGCACGAAGCGCACCGGCATCAGCGTGTCACGCTGGAGCCCGCTTTCGCTCTTCACGATGCGCTCGACGACCTGCGCCGTGGGATCGCGGCCTACGGGCACGATCAGGATGCCGCCGACGGCGAGCTGGTCGATCAGCGCCTGCGGGCGTTCCTCGGCGGCGGCGGTGACGATGATGCGGTCGAACGGTGCCTGGCCTGGCCAACCCTTGCTGCCGTCGTTGATGTCGACCACGACATTGTAGATTCCGAGATCGAGCAGCAGCCGCTCGGCCGCCTTGGAAAGCGGCTTGAAGCGCTCGATCGAATAGACACGACGCGCCAGGCGGGCCAGCACGGCGGCCTGGTAGCCCGAGCCGGTACCGATCTCGAGCACCTTCATGCGCGGGCCGACCCGCAGCGCCTCGGTCATGGCGGCGACCACCAGCGGCTGGCTGATCGTCTGGCCGAAGGCGATGGGCAGCGCGGTGTTCTCCCAGGCGCGCTCGGCGAAGGGCTGCGATACGAAGCGCTCGCGGTCGACCGAGGCGATGGCGGCCAGCACGTTCTCGTCCTCGATGCCCGAGTTGCGCAGCTCGGCGATCAGGCGCTGCATGGCGGGGACGTTCACGGGGGTGGCCTCTAGTCGAGGTCGACGGGCGAGGCCTCGAACTCCGCGACGAGCTTGCGGCGCATGCTCTCGTGGGTCAGGTCGAGGTGCAGCGGCGTCACCGAGATGTGGCCCGAGCGGACGGCGGCGATGTCGCTCGCCGCATCGATCTCGCTCTCCTGCGGCGCATAGCCGATCCAGTAGTAGGTGCCGCCGCGCGGATCCTTGCGCTCCAGGATATGGCCGCCGAAGCCGCGCGTGCCGGTGTGCGTGACCCGCACGCCCTGCACCGAGCCCGCCACGACGTCGGGGAAGTTCACGTTGACCAGCACGTTGCGCGGCCAGTCGAGCGCCAGTACGCGGCGCGCCACGGCGGCGCCGTGGGCCGTCGCCGTGCCCCACTTCACCGGATGGTCGTGGGTATAGGCCAGGCTGAAGGCGATCGACGGCAGGCCGAGCAGGCAACCTTCCATGGCCGCGGCGATGGTCCCCGAATAGGTCACGTCGTCGGCGATGTTGGTGCCGCGGTTGACGCCCGACAGGACGAGATCGGGCTTGCGGTCCCGCATCAAGTGCTTGACGGCAAAAAGCACGCAGTCGGTCGGCGTGCCGTCGACGGCGAACTTGTGCTCGCTGACCTCGCGCGCGCGGATCGGCCGCGACAGCGACAGCGAATGGCCGGCGCCGCTCTGGTTGACCTCGGGCGCCACGATCCAGACGTCGCTCGACAATTGCGTGGCGATCTCGACCAGCGCTTCGAGGCCCGGCGCGTGGATGCCGTCGTCGTTGGTGACGAGGATGCGCGCCTTGGTGAGGTTGGCGACCTTCATTTCCCGGGCGCAGGAATGAGCTCGAGGCCGCCCATGTAGGAGCGCAGCGCCTCGGGCACCGTCACCGAGCCGTCCTCGTTCTGGTAGTTCTCCAGCACCGCGACCAGGGTGCGGCCGACGGCCAGGGCCGAGCCGTTCAGCGTGTTCAGGAAGCGTGTACCCTTCCCTTCCTTCGGCCGGTAGCGCGCATTCATGCGGCGGGCCTGGAAGTCGCCCATGTTCGAGCAGCTCGAAATCTCGCGATAGGCGTCCTGGCCGGGCAGCCAGACCTCGATGTCGTAGGTCTTGCGCGAGCCGAAGCCCATGTCGCCGCCGCACAGCACGACGGTGCGATAGGCAAGGCCGAGGCGCTTCAGCACCAGCTCGGCGCACTCGGTCATGCGCTGGTGCTCGGCGTCGGAATTCTCGGGCGTGGTGATGCTCACCAGCTCGACCTTGGGAAACTGGTGCTGGCGAATCATGCCGCGCGTGTCCTTACCGGCAGAGCCCGCCTCGGAGCGGAAGCAGGGCGTGAACGCGGTGAACCGCAGCGGCAGCTCCTTCTCCTCCAGCACCATGTCGTTCACCAGGTTGGTGAGCGAGACCTCGGCCGTCGGGATCAGCCAGAAGCCGTTGTCGGTGCGGAACATGTCCTCGGCGAACTTCGGCAGCTGGCCCACGCCATAGACCGCGGCGTCCTTCACCAGCAGCGGCGGATTGACCTCGGTATAGCCACCCTCGACCGTGTGCAGGTCGAGCATGAACTGCGACAGCGCCCGCTCCAGCCGCGCCAAGTGCGACTTCAGGAACACGAAGCGCGAGCCGGAGATCTTCACGGCGGCGCCGAAATCCATGTTGCCGGTCGCCTCGCCCAGCGCCACGTGGTCCTTCGGCGCGAAGCTGAAGTTGCGCTGGTTGCCTTCGCGGCGGATCTCGACATTGCCGGTCTCGTCGGCGCCCTCGGGGACGTCCTCGAACGGCAGGTTGGGCACCACCTCAAGGCGGATGCGCAGCTCCTCGTCGAGGCGGCTGGCCTCGTGCTCGCCGTCCTTCAGGCTCTGCTCCAGGCCCGCGACCTCGGCCATCAGCGCGTCGGCGTTCTCGCCCTTGCGCTTGGCCATGCCGACCTGCTGGCTGAGCGCCTTGCGCTTCGCCTGGATCGCCTCGCTGCCTGAGATGGCGGCACGGCGGCGCCTGTCGATCTCCAGGATCTCGGCCGAGAGCGGCGCCAGGCCGCGCTTCTTCAGGCCGGCGTCGAACGCCTCGGGACTTTCGCGGATGAAACGGATGTCATGCATGGCTAGCTGCCGGTGTTCTGGCCGGCCTTCTCGGCTTCCTCGGCCTTCTGCTCAGCCTCCTCGGCCGCCTTGTCCTCGCGCGCGCGCTTCCGCTCGATGACGCCGCCGATCAGGATGCTGATCTCGTAGAAGGCCATCAGCGGGATGGCGAGCGCGATCTGGCTGACCACGTCGGGCGGCGCCAGGACGGCGGCAATGACGAAAGCCACGACGATGGCATAGCGCCGCTTGGACCTCAGCCCCTCGGTGGTGGCGATGCCGACCTGGATCAGCAGCGTCAGCAGGACCGGCACCTCGAAGGCGAAACCGAAGGCGAAGACGAGCTGCAGGATGCGTTCGAGATAGTCGGACGATCTCAGCGTCTTCTCGATGTCCGGCGGCGCGTACTGCGTCAGCATGAAGTTGATCACGTACGGCAGCACGACATAGTACATCAGCGCGCAGCCGGCATAGAACATGAACGGCGTGGCGACGAGGAACGGCACGAAGGCGCGCTTCTCGTGGCGATAGAGTCCGGGCGCGACGAACAGCCAGATCTGCACGGCGATCAGCGGGAAACCCACGATCAGCGCGACAAACGCCGACAGCTTCACCGTGACGAAAAAGAACTCGAAGATATCGAGGACGATGACCTTGTAGCCATCGGCCAGCGCCGGCTGGATCAGGAACGAGAAGATCGGCTTGGCGAAATAGAATGTAACGAAGAAGACCAAAAAGAAGCAGACCAGCGCATAGATCAGGCGCTTGCGCAGCTCGATCAGGTGATCGAGCAGCGGCATCGGCTTGTCGTCTTCTGGTCCGTCGTGCGCTTGGGTCACTATCTAGGTCGCCGAAAGGGGAGCCGCGTTATGCCGCCCTTTGGCGTGCAATTCAAAGCGCAAGTTGGCGCTCAGCCGGCCGCGACGGCCTTGGCCGGCTTCTCCTCGGCTGCAGGCATCGCCGTCTCGGCCGAAACCGGGGCAGGCTCGGTCGCGGTCGGCGTCGATTCCGCCATGAGAGGCGTTGCCTCGGCGGGGGTCGGCTCGGCGGCGATCTGCGGGGCCGATTCCGGCTCGACCAGCGGATTGTCGACCAATGGATTGTCGAATTGCGTCTTGGCGTCGGCCATGGCCTTCTCGCCCTCGGCCATGCCTTCCTGGATCGCGCTCTTGATCTCCCGTGTCGGGTCGAGCGACTGCAGGTCGAGGCCGGGGGTGGCCGCGAGCTGCTTCTTCACGTCGTCGATGTCGGCCTGGCGCACCATCTCGTCGACATGGCCGCGGAATTCCGAGGCCATGCCGCGCATCTGGGCCATCCACTTGCCCCAGCTGCGCAACATGCCGGGCAGCTCCTTGGGGCCGATGACGACGAGCGCCACGACTGCGATGACCAGAAGCTCAGGACTATCGATGCCGAACATGGCCGTTCAGGCCCTCACAACGCCGCTTTAGACCTTGGCGGCGCTGTCCTGGTGGTGAACGGTCCCACCCGGCGGGGTGGTCGTCGCCTGAGCCGAGATCGGCTTGGCGCTGTCGCCCGGCTGCGTACCCGGCTGAGCCTGCGGCGGTGTCTCTTCCTGGCCGCCCCCGACGCCCTTCTTGAAGGCCGAGAGGCCCTTGCCGAAGTCGCCCATGAGCTGCGAGACCTTGCCGCGACCGCCGAAGAGCAGCAGCACGACGGCCAGCACGATCAGCCAGTGCCAAATGCTGAAGCTACCCATTTCACAATGCTCCCAAGATCGATTGCAATCGGCGTGTCGAATTACCTCTGCCGATTATGGCATCGGCGACGAAGCCCCGGCAACCTGTCGAATAAGGTGGTTCTGGGGCGTCAGTGCCCCGACTGCGCAGTGCCTTCCTCGACGGCGAGGGGCTCGTCGGTCTCGTCTTCCGTCGGCTCCAGCGGCAGATCGGGCTCGTCCGGCCTGAATATGGGGGGCTGGGCGCGCGCATCCAAGAGCCCGGCCGCCTTCAATTCCTCCTGACCCGGCAGGTCGTCGAGGCTCGGCAGGCCGAAATGCTCGAGGAAAAAGTCGGTCGTGCCCCAGGTCACCGGCTTGCCGGGCGCCCGGCGGCGGCCCATCGGCTTGATCCAGTTCTGCTCGAACAGCAGGTCGAGCGTGCCCTTGCTCAGGCCCACGCCGCGGACCTGCTCGATCTCGGCGCGCGTCACCGGCTGGTGATAGGCGATGATGGCCAGCGTCTCGACCGAGGCCCGCGACAGTTTGCGCGTCACCGGCCGCTCGATCTTGAGCTTCTCGGCGAGGTCGGGCGAGGTGCGGAAGGCATAACCGCCCGCCACCTGCACCAGGTTCACGCCGCGACCGGCATAGAGTTCGGCGAGATCGGCCAGCAGACGCTTCACGTCGGCATCGTTGGGCAGGCGGTCGACCAGCTCCTTCTCGTCCAGCGCCTGGGTCCCGGCGAAGATCAGCGCCTCGAGCAGGCGCAGATGCTGGGCATGATCCGGCGACACGACGTCGGTGACGTTTTCGCCGCTCGCCTGCGCGACAGCGGCCGACGCGGCGATGGCCGCGACCGCAACGGCTTCGGCGGCGACGGCCTCGATGACGGCTGTCTCGGTGACGTTTGTCTCGGTGACGGCGGCCTCGGAGGAAGCTTCGGCCGGCGGCTCCGCGACCTCCACCGGCTCTTCGTCTACAGCCAACCGGGGAAGACCGTCGCCCTTCCCGCCATCCTTGTCGTCGTCTTCGTCTTCGTCCTCATCGGACTCGTCATCGTCCTCTTCGTCGTCATCCTCATCTTCGTCGGACTCGTCGTCATCATCCTCATCGGACTCGTCGTCGTCGTCCTCGTCGTCATCGTCCGAATCATCATCGTCATCATCGGAATCGTCGTCCGACTCCTTGTCATCCTTGTCGTCGTCATCATCCTTCCCGGCCTTTTCCTTGGCAGCGGCCTGGTCAGGGACGAGCGCGAGCGTGTCGGGTTCTTCAACGGCGGGGGTGGCGTTTTCGATGTCTGACATGGCGGGAACCGTCACTGCTGCTCGGTACGTTTACGCAGATGGATGGGGCCGAAACGCTCGCTCTGGCGCAGCTCGATCTGGCCGTCCTTGGCGAGCTGAAGGCCCGCGACGAAGGTCGCGGCGATCGCCGAGCGGCGGCGAGCCGGATCGGTGAGGCCGGCCGGCAGGAAGGCCTCGAGCGACTGCCAGTCGATGGCGATGCCCAGCATGCGACCGAGCCGCTCCGCTGCCTCTTCGACCGAGAAGAACTCCATCGGGGCGATCTGGTAGGTGTCGGCGTCTTTCGGCCGGACCTGCGAACCATAGGCGTTCAGCAGGTCGTAGAGCTTCACGTCCCACACCGCGCGGCGCACGACGACGATGCCCTCGGGCTGGCCGCGCGAGAAGATGTCCCGGCCGAGCTGCGGTCGCGCCATCAGGCGCGTGCCGGCCTCCTGCATCGCCTCGAGGCGGCGCAGCTGCCATTGCAGCGCGTCGGCCATCTCCTGGCCCGACGGCTCCTCGCCGGCCGGCGGCTCCGGCAGCAGCAGGCGCGATTTCAGGTAGGCGAGCCAGGCCGCCATCACGAGATAGTCGGCCGCCAGTTCCAGCCGCAGGCGACGGGCCTGGTGGATGTGCGCCAGATATTGGTCGACCAGCGCCACCATCGAGATCTTGCGCAGGTCGACCTTCTGGTCGCGCGCCAGGTTCAGCAGCAGGTCGAGTGGGCCTTCGAAGCCCTCGAGATTGACGATCAGCTCGCCCTCGCCCGGCGCGATGACGTCCGGACCGGCCGCCACGAAGGTGTCGGCCGGGGCGGCGCTATCGGTCTTGGGCGCGTCCTCGGGGGGCGGGCTGGCGGGTTCGTTCATGCAGTCCCGGTTTAGTCAGCGGAAGCGCCTGCCGCCACTGGATTTGGCCCTGCCTTATCCCCATTCCGGCAGGAGTTCGGCGACCCGCTGCGCCGCCTCGGCCAGGCCTTTTTTGCCGGCCGGGTCACGATGCCGGCCCAGGAAGCTGCAGCCGTCCTGGAAGCGCCGATGGGCGACTGCGGTCATGGGGCCGGTGCGGCCCACGATTTCGACCATTTCGGGCATCTTGCCGTTGCAATGGAGGGCGATATCGCAGCCGGCGGCCAGTGCCCGGGCTGCGCGGTCACCCAGCGATCCACCCAGCGCTTGCATCGAGAGATCGTCCGACAGGAGGAGCCCGTCGAAGCCGATATGGGAGCGGATCACGTCCTGCACGGCGCCTGCCGAAACAGTGATGCAATCTTTCGGGTCGATCGCCTCGAACAGCAGATGGCCGGTCATCGCCCAGGGCAGGTCCGAGAGCAGCTTGAAGGGCACGAAGTCGGTGCGCTCCAGTTCGGCGCGGGAGGCCGTGACCGTGGGTAGCGCCTCGTGGCTGTCGACCGTGGCCCGGCCGTGTCCGGGGATGTGCTTGATCACCGGCATCACCCCTTCGGCCATCAGCCCCTCGGCCGCCGCCCGGCCCAGCGCAGCAACCGGCTCGGGCCGGTCGGCATAGGCGCGGTCGCCGATCACGGCATGGGTCTCGGGAAAGGCGATGTCGAGCACGGGCAGGCAGTCGACGTCGCAGCCGATCGAGGCCACGTCTGCCGCGAGCAGCCGGGAGTTGAGCCTGGTCGCCTCCAGCCCGGCATCGGGATCGCGGGCGTAGAGTTCGCCCAGCAGGCGGGCGGGCGGTGCCTTGCGCCAGGTCGGCTGACGCAGCCGGGCAACCCGGCCACCTTCCTGGTCGATCAGGACCGGCGCCTCGGCGCGCGCCACGCAGGACCGCAGATCGTCGACCAGACGGCGCGTGCCCTCGATCGTGCTGACGTTGCGGGCAAACAGGATGAAGCCCAGCGGATCGGCGTCGCGGAAGAAGGCGCGCTCCTCGGCCGACAACTCGGGCCCGGCGCAGCCCAGGATGACCGCGCGCGGCCGGCTCATCGGGGAGTCCTCCCTAGCGCGCGGGCGGGACCGAAACGCAGTCGGCCTTGCGGGCCTTCAGCGAGGCGCAGACCGAATGGGCCTGCTTCTCGTCAAGCGGGCCGGCCTGCACGCGATACCACACACCGCGATCGCCGAGATCGACGCGGACCGCCTGCATGCGCAGGCTGGCCAGCGAGTCGCCGTGCGCGCTCTGCAGCCGCGCCCAGGTCGACTTGGCGATGTCCTCGCTTTTCACCGACGCGACCTGGATACGCCAGCCACCGGTCGGGCCGGACATGTTCTCGATCAGGCTGGCGATGCTGGGGCCGCTCTCGGTCGTGGTCGGCGTATTGGTGGCCGGCTGCACGTTGGGCGGATTGGCCGGCACCTTGGGTTCGTTCACAGCCGGTGCCGCAGTGGTGGAGGCCGGCTGCAGCGGCGTCGGCGTCTTGGTGGCCTCGGTCTCCCGCGGCGGCGAGGCCGGCAGCGGCAGACCGTTGGCCGGCAACTTGGGCGTCACCGCGACAGGCAGCAGCTTCTCTGGCTGGGCCGGCACGGCGCCGGGGGCGATGCGGTTGAAGACTTCCTTGTCCTGGTTGGGCACCACCAGGCCGCCGGCATTCTCGGGCTTGATGCGCGCCGGGGTGGTCGGCGCCTGGACGACCAGCGGCTCCAGTCCCCTGCCGCCCGCCTTGACGTCCTGGTTGTGTGCCCACCAGACCACCGAACCGAAGCTCGCAATGGCGGCGACCGAAACCATCACCGTGAGGATCTGGCCGCGGCGCCTGTTGACCCGCATGAGCAGCGAGTCCCGCGGCGGCGGCGGAATGGAATCGGGTTCATGCGCGACGGGCCGAGGCGGAGGATCGAGCCGCACAGCTACCGACTCGTTGGGCCGGTAGATCGTTGGTCCGTCGCCGGAGGGGGGCCGGCGAACATGCATTTGTTATCTCATTTCCTCGACGGGTGTTACGCCGAAGACCTTTAAACCTGATCCTATCACAAATCCGATTCCCTGTACCAACGCCAGTCGCGCCCGCGTGAGATCGGAGTGGCCTTCGATCACGAAACGCAGGCTCGGCTCTTCCCTTCCCCTGTTCCAGTGGGAGTGGAAGGCGGCTGCCAGGTCATAGAGATAGAATGCGATGCGATGGGGCTCGTGGGCCACCGCCGCCGCTTCGACCTGGCGCGGCCACTGGGCGATCATGCGGATCAGTGCGAGCTCACCCACGTCGGAGAGGCGGTCAAGCGGCGCGCTGGCGAGACCTTCGACCGCGATGCCCGCGGCCGTCGCCTGGCGCATCACGGAGCGCGTCCGCGCATGGCCATACTGGACATACCAGACCGGGTTGTCGCGTGACTGTTCGGTGGCCTTCACCAGGTCGAAGTCGAACGGCGCGTCGTTCTTGCGCGTGAGCATGGTGAAGCGCACGACATCGGGGCCGACCTCGTCGAGCAGGTCACGCAAGGTCACGAACGTGCCGGCGCGCTTGGACATGCGAACCAGCTCGCCGTTGCGCATGACGCGCACCAGCTGGCAGAGCTTCACGTCGAGCTCGCCCTGCTTGCCGGTGATGGCACTGACCGCCGCCTTCATGCGCTTGACGTAGCCGCCATGGTCGGCGCCCCAGACGTCGATCATGTCGGCGAAGCCGCGGCGGTACTTGTCGTGGTGATAGGCAATGTCGTTGGCGAAGTAGGTCCAGCTCCCGTCCGACTTCTTGAGCGGCCGGTCGACCTCGTCGCCGAACTGCGTCGCCCGGAACAGGGTCTGCTCGCGGTCTTCCCAGTCGTCGGGCAGCTGGCCCTTCGGCGGCTCCAACCGGCCCTGGTAGATCAGGCCTTGCTTCGTCAGATCCTCGAAAGCGCGGTCGACGGCGCCGCTTTCGACCAGCGCGCGCTCCGACGAGAAGACGTCCATGTTGACGCCGAGCGTCTCCAGGTCGGCCTTGATCTCGGCCATGAGCGTGGCGATGGCGAAGGCGCGCATCTCTGGCAGCCAGTCGGCCTCCGGCTTGCCGACCCAGCGCGCACCGTCCCGCCGGGCGATCGCGGCGCCCACTTCCTTGAGATACTCACCGGGATAGAGACCCTCGGGGATCGAGTCGATCGTCTCGCCGAGCGCTTCCCGGTAGCGCAGGTAGGTCGACTGGCCGAGCTTGTCGACCTGGGCGCCGGCGTCGTTGATGTAATATTCCTTGGTGACGCCGTAGCCCGCCTTGTGCAGCAGGTTGGACAGCGCATCGCCCACGATGGCGCCGCGCGCGTGGGCGACGTGCAGCGGGCCGGTCGGATTGGCCGAAACATACTCGACGTTCACCTTGGCGCCCTTGCCCATGGTCGAATCGCCATAGGCGATGCCGGCCTTCAGGCAGTCCGCGAGGCGCGCCCGCCAGAACCCGTCGGCGATCCTGAGGTTGAGGAAGCCCGGGCCGGCCACCGCGCCGTCGACCACGTCGGGATTGGCTTTCAGGCGGGCCAGCAGTGGCTCGGCGATGTCGCGCGGCTTCTTGCCCGCCGCCTTGGACAGGACCATGGCGGCGTTCGTGGCGATGTCGCCATGCGCCGGATCGCGCGGCGGTTCGGCCGTAATCGCGGAAAAATCGAGCTTTTCGGGCAGTTCGCCCGCACCCTGCATGGACTGGAGCGCGGCGACGATCTCGCCGATGAAATGACGGTAGGGATTCATGGGGCGGGTATTGCCGAATCCGCGCCTTTTGTCATCCGAGCGGCTGTCCTGACCCGCCGTCTCGACCGGAGCGCGCCCTCGGCAGATTTCGGGATTTTCCGTTTCGTTCGTTTCGTCTGTTTCGTTTATTTCGCCTGCACGCCGCCGCGGGGCCCCAGCCACGCACCGGAAGCGCATCATACCATGAAAGGCGATCCCTTTCGATTCCTTCTCCGGGCGACGGGAAAGCCGTCAGGAATACAGGTCGAACAACCGCCGGTGCTCGTCGAGGGCGTAGCGGTCGGTCATGCCAGCAATGTAGTCGGCGACGACGCGCGCGCGGGCGTGGGTTTCGGCCTGCTCGGCCTTCTCGCGCCACGGCGAGGGCAGGCAGTTGGGTTCGGCGAACAGCAGCTCGAACAGGTCGACCACGACGCGCCGCGCCTTGGAGTGCGAGCGGTTGAGCTTCCAGTGCTCGTACATGCGCGTGTAGAGGAAGCGCTTCACCGTTTTCTCGGTCGCCGCCATCGCGTCGGAGAAGGCCACGACCGGCCGGCCCAGCGCCCGGATTTCGGCGACCGACTTCGGATTGGCCTCCTTCAGCCGCCGCCGCGTCTCGGCGACCACATCCTCGACCATGGCATTGATCACGCGGCGCACCGCCTCGTGGATCAGGCGGGTCTGGTCGATGCCGGGATACTTGTTGCTCACCAGCGAGAACATCTCGCCGACCAGCGGCAGGTCGAGCAGGTCCCCGATCTCGAACAGGCCGGCACGCAGCCCGTCGTCGATATCGTGGTTGTTGTAGGCGATGTCGTCGCTCAGCGCCGCGACCTGCGCCTCCGGCCCGGCATGGCCATCGAGCTCCAGGTCGTGATCCTTGCAATAGTCGACGATGGCGGCCGGCAGGTCGGCCAGCGCGCGGCCGGGCTTCAGCAGCGGGCCGTTATGCTTCACCGCCCCTTCGAGCGTCTCCCAGGTGAGGTTCAGCCCGTTGAACTCGGCGTAGCGGTCCTCGAGCTTGGTGAGGATTCGCAGGGTCTGGGCATTGTGGTCGAAGCCGGCATAGGGCGCCATGACGCCGTGCAGCGCCTCCTCGCCGGCATGGCCGAACGGCGTGTGGCCGAGATCGTGGGCCAGCGCCACGGCCTCGCCGAGGTCCTCGTCGAGGCGCAGCACGCGGCAGATTGTGCGCGTGATCTGGGCGACTTCCAGCGAATGGGTGAGGCGCGTGCGGTAGTGGTCGCCTTCGTGGAACACGAAGACCTGGGTCTTGTGCTTCAGCCGCCGGAACGCGGTCGAATGGATGATGCGGTCGCGGTCGCGCTGGAACGGGCTGCGGCTCGGCGACTCAGCCTCGCGATGGTAGCGCCCCTTGCTCTGCCACGGCAGCGTCGCATAGGGCGCCAGCGCCTCGTGTCGCCACAACTCCTCGGCCAAACGCGGTCCTCCTGCAGGGCCCGCGTTCTACGCCGTCCCGGCCGGAATGGCTACTTGACCAGGGTTACCGGCACCTTGGAGTAGGCGACCACATCCTGGGCGACCGAGCCCATCAGCACGCCGGCGAGGCCGGTATGGCCACGGGTGCCCAGCACGACCAGGCCCGCGCCCAGCTTCTTCACGAAGTCGGCTGTAATCTCGCCCTGGCGGCCGACGCCGATATGCGTCTTGGCCGTCACCCCGGCCTTCCCGGCCAGCGCGACCGCCGAGGCCAGCGCCTTCTGGCCCTCTTCCCGGTGATGCGCGTCGATCTGGTCGCGTGACACGAAGGTCGCGACGGCGCCACCGATGCTCGGCTGCACGTTCAGCAGGTGCAGCTCGACCGCGCAGCCGCTGGCGATCATGTCGAGCGCATGCCCAACGGCACGATCGGAAGGAGCCGAACCGTCGACCGCGACGAGGATAGCGTTGATCTTGTGCATGACCGCTACTCCTTGCCCTTGTCGGCGGCGAGATCCACCGGATCGTGTTCCTTATGCTTCTGCTTGGCCCGGTACTGCAGGAAGTAGCCGACGGCGACGACCAGGACCGCGCAGCCGATCTCGAGGATCGTCTTGGCGTGCGGGGTGATGGCGGTGAGCTTGGCGGCATAGCCCGGATCGGTGGCCAGCACCTCACCCGCGATCCAGCCCAGCAGCGCACCACCGGCGATGACGATGACCGGGAAGCGGTTGAGCAGCGCCATGATCAGCGTGGCGCCGAACACGATCAGCGGGATGGAGATGATGAGGCCCAGCACCATCAGCGTCGTGTCGCCCTTGGCGGCGGCCGCGATGGCGATGGCGTTGTCGAGGCTCATCACCGCGTCGGCGATGATGATGGTGCGGATGGCCGAGCCCAGCGAGCTGGCCGCCTTGACGCCGTCCTCGCTCTCTTCCTCGCCCTGCACCAGCTTGACGCCGATCCACAACAGCAGCATGCCGCCGATGAGCTTCAGGAAGGGGACGGACAGCAGGTAGTCGACGATCAGGACGAAGATGATTCGCAGCAGGATGGCGCCGCCGCTGCCGATGATGATGGCCGGCCGCTGGTGCTTCTTTTCGAGGTTGCGGCAGGCCAGCGCGATGACGAGCGCGTTGTCGCCCGACAGGATGATGTTCACCAGAATGATCTGGGTCAGGCCGCTCCAGAAAGCGGGCGTCAGCTCAAATCCCATATGCGGCGGTCCCCGTACCGATTTCCCTACGTGGCCAGTTTCCCGCCGGCCCGTGCTTCTAAGCTTCGGCCGAAGGTGTTAGTGCAGCCCTCACCAAGGGGCAAGCCAAACCGGACGGGACGAGGGGCGAAATCGCATGGCGAGCAGCGCTGGCTACAACAGGATGTTTCCCGTCTCGTGGACGGAGTTGCATCGCGATGCACGGGCACTCGCCTGGCGGCTGGCCGACCTGGGGCCGTTCAAGGGCCTGGTCGCCATCACGCGCGGCGGGCTTGTCCCTGCAGCCATCGTTGCACGCGAACTGAACCTCCGGCTGATCGACACGGTCTGCTGCTCGACCTACGACCGCATGGAACGCGGCGCCAAGGTGGAGTTGCTGAAAGGAACGGCCGCCGAGCAGGACAAGGGCGCCGGCTGGCTGATCATCGACGACCTGGTTGACACAGGCGTCACCGCCCGCGCCGTCCGTGCCATGCTGCCCGAGGCCCATTTCGCCACGGTCTATGCAAAGCCCGCCGGCCGTCCGGTGGTGAACAGTTACGTCACCGAGGTGAGCCAGGACACCTGGATCCTGTTCCCCTGGGATCAGGAAGCCGTCATGGCCAAGACCATCATCGAACTGAAGGGCGACGCCAAATGAAGTGCTACGTCATCCCCGCCCCCAAGGGCATCGAGTCGCTCACCCTGGTCGAGCGCCCGGACCCGACGCCCGGCCCGCGGCAGGTGCTGGTGCGAGTCAAGGCGACCTCGCTCAACTACCGCGACCTGCTCACGATTGAGGCACAGTACGCACGGTCGGCGCCCAAGCCCGACCTGATCCCGCTGTCGGACGGCGCCGGGGAAGTCGTCGCAGTGGGCCCCGGCGTGAGTCGCGTGAAGGTCGGCGACCGGGTCGCGGGCTGCTTCATGCAGCGCTGGTTCGGCGGCGCCATCAGCGACAGCGCCATGCCCTCGGCCATGGGCGGCGCGATCGACGGCATGCTGACCGAACTGGCGGTGCTGGAAGACGAAGGTGTCGTGAAGCTGCCGGCGCATCTCAGCTACGAGGAGGGTGCCACCCTCCCCTGTGCCGCCGTCACCGCCTGGAACGCCCTGGTCGAGATCGGCCACCTGAAGGCCGGCGACGTCGTGCAGATCCAGGGCACCGGCGGCGTCTCCATCTTCGCGCTGCAGTTCGCGAAGATGTTTGGCGCCCGCGTGATCGGCACCTCCAGCTCCGCGGCCAAGGCCGAGCGGCTGAAGCAGATGGGGGCCGAGGCGGTGATCGACTACAAGGCGACGCCGGACTGGGACCAGGAAGCGCTGAAGCTCACCGGCGGCCGCGGTGCCGACATCACGGTCGAGGTCGGCGGTGCCGGCACCCTCCCCCGTTCCTTCATGGCGACCCGGCTCGGTGGCTCGATCGCGGTGATCGGCCTGCTGTCGGGCATGGCGACGCTCGATCCGATGCCGATCCTGCGCCGCAACCTCAAGGTCCAAGGCCTCTATGTCGGCAGCACCCAGATGTTCGAGGCGATGAACCGCGCCATCGAGGTGGACGGTCTCAAGCCCGTCATCGACAAGGTATTCCCTTTCGCCGAGGCGAAAGCGGCCTACCAGCACCTCAAGAGCCAGAAGCATTTCGGCAAGATCGTCATTTCACACGCCTAGGAAGCACATCTCATCATGATCAAGCGCCGTCTCTTCAGCGCCGCCCTGCTGGCCGCGCCCTTCGTGAAGCCCGCTTTTGCCCAAACCTGGCAACCGTCCGGCCCCATCAAGATGGTCGTGGCCTATCCGGCCGGCGGCCCGACCGACGTGATCGCGCGCATCGTCGCCGCGGACATCTCGACCGCGCTCGGCCAGCAGGTCGTGGTCGAGAACGTGTCGGGCGGCGCCGGCGCCATCGGCACGCGCGCCGTCGCCAAGGCGAAGCCCGACGGCCAGACGATCACCTTCGGCAACAACCAGACGCACGGCAACAACATGTTCATGTTGAAGGAGCCGGGCTACGACGCGGTGAAGGACTTCGCGCCGCTGGCCGGCGCCGGCGCCTTCGAGCACGTCTTCGTCGTGCGCAACGACCTGCCGGCCAAGAACATCCAGGAGCTGATCGCACTGGCCAAGGCCAAGCCCGGTGAGCTGAACTACGGCTCGACCGGCATCGGTTCGGGTTCGCATCTCTCGACCGAGCTGTTCATGGCGCGCACCGGCACCAAGATGACCCACGTCCCCTATCGCGGCGCGCCGCCGCTGGTGCAGGACCTGGTCGGTGGCCGCATCGACATCTCGAACTCGACGCTGCCCAGCGTGCTCGCCCAGATCAAGGCCGGCACCATCCGCGCCATCGCGATCGGCAGCGCCAAGCGCAATCCGCAGCTTCCCGACGTCCCGACGCTCGAGGAGCAGGGCGTGACCGGCGCCAACGCTTCCTCGTGGGCCGCCTTCTTCGCGCCGGCGGCGACGCCGCAGCCCGCGCTCGACCGGCTCTCGGGCGAGATCATGAAGAGCCTGAAGAAACCCGAGGTCGTCGAGAAGATCGACAAGCTCGGCTTCACCGTCGAGCCGCGCGATCCCGCGCAGTTCAAGCCGTACCAGGAGCAGGAGATCGCGACCTGGGTGAAGATCGCCAAGGACGCCGGCATCCAGCCCGAGGAATAGGTCACGCCATGAAGAATCTCTGGTCCGACGACGACGCCAAGCAAGCCATCGCGAGCCACGCCACCAAGGGCATCAACGAGGACCTGGCGCTGCGCGTCTACACGACGCGCCTGCTGGGCGGCGAGCCGAAGCTGGTGCTGCACGGCGGCGGCAATACCTCGGTGAAGACGCGCATGGCCGACGTCACCGGCCAGCCGCTCGACGTGCTCTGCGTCAAGGGCAGCGGCTGGGACATGGGCACGATCGAGGCGCCCGGCCTGCCGGCCGTCCGACTCGCGCCGCTGCGCGAGTTGCAGGGGCTGCAGGCGCTGAGCGACGAGGACATGGTGAACGTGCAGCGCGCCAACCTGCTCGACAGCAAGGCGCCCAACCCGTCGGTCGAGACGCTGCTGCACGCGTTCCTGCCCCACAAGTTCATCGACCATACCCATTCCAACGCCGTGCTGGCGCTGACCGACCAGCCCGACGGCGCCGAGCTGGCCGCCGAGCTCTACGGCAAGCGCGCGGCGCTGGTGCCCTATGTCATGCCGGGCTTTGCGCTGGCCAAGAAGACCGCCGAGGTCGCGGCCGCCAATCCCGACGTCGAAGGGCTGATCCTGCTGAAGCACGGCATCTTCACGATGGGCGCGACGGCGGAGGAAGCCTATGTCCGCATGATCGACCTCGTGACCATGGCCGAGGATCGATTGGCCAAGGCCACGCGAAAGATCTTCCCGGGCGCCACCTTGCCGGCAACGCCGGCGACGGCGGCGGAGATCGCGCCGATCCTGCGCGGCCTGTTCTCGCTGCCGGCCAAGAGCGGCGGCCGTGAAGCCGCGCAGCGCTTCGTGTTCGAGTTCCGCAGCTCGCCCGAGATCCTGGCCTATGTGAACGGCAAGGATATCGCGCGCTACAGCCAGCAGGGTCCGGTGACCCCCGACCACGCGATCCGCACCAAGAACGTGGCGTTCATCGCGCCGGCGCCGGAGGCCGGAAAGCTCGATGCGTTCAAGAGTGAGACCAAGGCCGCGCTCGAGAAGTTCGCGGCCGACTATCACGCCTATTTCATGCGCTACAACGGCAAGCTGATCACAGCGAAGAAGGAGCTCGATCCGATCCCGCGTGTCGCGCTCGTGCCGGGCGTCGGCCTGTTCGGCATCGGCAACAGCTCGAAGGATGCGAAGATCGCGGCCGACCTCGCCGAGACGACGGTGGCCGTGATCGCCGACGCCGAGCGGCTCGGCACCTACGAGTGCATTCCCGAGCCCGACATCTTCGACATCGAATACTGGTCGCTCGAACAGGCGAAGCTCAGCAGCGCCGCCGAGAAGCCGTTGGCGCGGCGCATCGCCGTCGTGACGGGCGGCGCCTCGGGCATCGGCGCCGCGACGGCCGCCGCCTTCGCGCGCGAGGGCGCCGAGGTGGCGGTGCTCGACCGCGACGTCTCCAAGGTGAAGGGCTTCGCAGTCGCCTGCGACGTCACCGATCCGAAGTCGGTGCGAGCAGCCTTCGACAAGGTCGCGGCCACCTATGGCGGCGTCGACATCGTCGTCTCCAATGCGGGAGCGGCCTGGCAGGGCCGCATCGGCGACGTCGACGAGGCCGTGTTGCGCGAGAGTTTCGAGCTCAATTTCTGGGCGCACCAGAGCGTGGCGCAGAACGCGGTCCGTATCATGCGCACCCAGGGTCTGGGCGGCTGCCTGTTGTTCAACACCTCCAAGCAGGCGGTGAATCCGGGACCGGACTTCGGCCCCTACGGCCTGCCCAAGGCCGCGACCTTGTTCCTGATGCGCCAGTACGCGCTCGACCATGGCGGCGACGGCATCCGCGCCAACGCCGTGAACGCCGATCGCATCCGCACGGGTCTCCTGACGGACGAAATGATCGCACAGCGGTCCAAGGCGCGCGGTCTCAGCGAAGCCGACTACATGGGCGGCAACCTGCTCGGCCTCGAAGTGACGGCCGACGACGTGGCGCAGGCTTTCGTTTCGCTGGCCAAGGCGTCGAAGACGACGGGCGCTGTCACGACCGTGGACGGTGGTAATATCGCGGCCGCCCTGCGCTAGGGCTCCTTTCCCAAGGGAGGTCCCGTTGTCGATCGAGACGCGTCCGCTTCAGCCTCAGCAGCCCCTCTTCGCCGCCGAGATGACCGGCATCGATGCGGCGCGGCCGCTGACGCCGGCCGAGGTCGCGGCGTTCGAGGCCGGCATGGACAAGTATGCCGTGCTGGTCCTGCCCGGTCAGGACATGACCGACGAGCAGCAGCTCGACTTCACGCGCAACTTCGGCCCGCTGCAGGTGGGCGCCAACACGGCCATCACCGCGGCCGACATGCGCCTGCACACCGCCTTCGCCGACGTCTCCAACCTCGACAAGCAGAACAAGAAGCTGGAGCGCGACGACCGTCGCCGCATGGCGGCACTCGGCAACCGGCTGTGGCACTCCGACGCCACCTTCCGAATCGTGCCGGCGCGCTATTCCCTGCTGAGCGGCCGCATCGTGACGCGCGACGGCGGCAACACAGAGTTCGCCGACATGCGCGCCGCCTACGACGCGCTCGACGACGCGACCAAGGCGGAGATCGAGGATCTGGTCTGCGAGCACTCGTTGATCTACTCACGCGCTCAGCTCGGTTTCTCCAATTTCACCGACGAGGAACGCCACAGCATGAAGCCGGTGCTGCACAAGCTCGTGCGCACCCATCCGGTGACCGGCGCTAAGTCATTGCTGCTGTCGGCCCATATCGGCGCCATCGTCGGCTGGCCGCGCCCCGAGGCGATGGCCTTCATCCGCGACCTGATGGAACACGCGACCCAGCCGCAGTTCACCTACGTCCACCGCTGGACGAGGAACGACTTCGTGATCTGGGACAACCGCACCACGATGCACCGCGTGCGCCGCTTCGACGACCTCAACATCGTCCGCGACATGCGCCGCACCACGACCATGAGCGAAGGCCCGACGGTGGCGGGGCAGCAGGCGGCTTAGTAAATCCCCGTCGTCTCGACCGAAGCGCCGAAGGCGCGGAGTGGAGAGACCTTCTCTCGACCAAATGCCAGCAAATCGTAGAGATAAGGTCTCTCCACTCCGCCTCGCTACGCGAGGCTACGGTCGAGACGACAGGCTTTTTTGTGCGCTCTTAACGCCCCTCGAACTCCGCGTCTTTCTTCGGGATCAGGTCGTACGGCAGCGCGAAGCCCGGCATCGCCTTGATGCGGTCGCGCCACGCCGCGAGGTTGGGTCGGCTGTCGATCGACAGTCCGCCTTCGTGGGCGAAGACCATGCGGCCCCAGCAGCCGATGTCGGCGATCGAGCAGGCATCGCCCACCAGCCATTCGCGGCCGGCCAGCGCCTTGTCGGCGAAGTCGAGTGCGGCTTCGGCGCCGGGGCGGAAGTAGTTCACGATGTCCTGCGACACGTCGGGGCGGAAACGCGCGAAATGGCGGACCCGGGCCACGTTGGTGATGGCGTCGTTCTCCCACGACAGCCATTCGCGCGCCTGCCAGCGATGCTGCTCGGTCCTGGGTTCGAAGTGTCCGGTCGTGCGCGCGAGATAATCGAGGATCACGTTCGACATCACGAGAGTGAGCCCGCGATGACGCAGCACCGGCACCTGGCCGTAGCGGTTGATGGCGAGATGCGCTGCTTCCTTCTGGACGCCGTTCTTCAGGTTGACCGTGCGGAACGAGAACGGCAGGCCCGAGAGCGCCAGGAAGAGCATCGGCTTGTAGCTCGAGCTCGACGTGAAACTGCCGTGCAGAACGAGGCGCTCGCTCATTGTCTCCGCTGGCATGGTCTCTCCTGTGGCGCTGGCCGGAGGCAATTCGTACTCTCCCCCGTCCTCGGAGGAAACGAACATGACAGCGCTCCAGCGCCGCAAAGTCGGAAAAACGAAACTCGAAGTCACCGAGATCGGGCTTGGCGGCGCGCCGATGGGCGGCTTTCGCGCCACCATTCCCGATGCAGAGGCGGTGCAGCTCACCAACGACGGTTACGACGCCGGCATCCGCTACTTCGACACCTCGCCCTTCTACGGCTACGGCCGCAGCGAGCTGCGCATGGGTGCGGCGCTGCGCGAGAAGCCGCGCGACAGCTACGTGCTCTCGACCAAGATCGGCCGCATCCTGCACGTGCGGAAGCCGGGCGAAGTCCTGCCCAAGGACTTCCGCGAGAACGGCCTGCCGGGCTTCGTGCCGAAGTTCGACTACACCTATGACGGCGTGATGCGCTCGCTGGAGCACTCGCACTTCCGGCTGGGCCTCGACAAGATCGACATCGCACTGGTTCACGACGTCGATTTCTGGACGATCAAGGATCGCGCCATCCTCGACGAGCGCTTCAAGACGGTGATGGATTCCGGCTTCCGCGCGCTCGACGAGCTGCGCCGCGCCGGCGTCATCTCCGCCATCGGCGTCGGCATCAACGAGAGCGACACCAGCACGCGCTTCATCAAGGCCGGCGACTTCGACTGCATGCTGCTGGCCGGGCGCTACACGCTGCTCGAGCAGGGCGCACTGGAGGAGTTCCTCCCCGAGTGCACCAAGCGGAACGTCTCGGTGATCCTGGGCGGGCCGTACAATTCCGGTATCCTGACCGGCAACGTGAAGACGGGTGCCACGCACGACTATGTGGCGGCGCCCCAGCACCTCGTCGAGAAGGCGCAGAAGATAGAGGCGGTGTGCCAGCGGCACGGCGTGCCGCTCGGCGCCGCGGCGATGCAGTTCCCGCTGTTCCACCCCGCCTTCTGCTCGGTCATTCCCGGCGCGCTCAGCGTCGCCGAGGTGAAGCAGAACATCGCGCACATGAGCGTGAAGATCCCGGTCGAGCTGTGGAGCGAGCTGAAGCGCGAGAAGCTGCTCGACGCTGCCGCTCCGACTCCGAACTGAACCATCACCTCACCCTGAGGAGCGGCCGAAGGCCGCGTCTCGAAGGGTGGGATAAAGTCGTGTTGTAACCATGCTTCGAGACGACCGCTTCGCGGTCTCCTCAGCATGAGGTGGGAGAGTAAAATGAAGATCGTCGACGCGCAGATCCACATCTGGTCGAAAACCATCACGCCGCCCTCGGGCCTGCATCGCAAGGTCGAGAAGTTCACGGCCGAAGAGGCGCTGAAGGAGATGGATGAGGCCGGTGTCGATGCCGCGCTGATCCACCCGCCCTATTCCTGGGATCCGGACTCGGGCGCGATGGCGCTGGAAGCAGCGAAGAAATATCCCGACCGCTTCGCCGTGATGGGCCAGTTCTCGCTGACCGATCCCAACAACCGCGACCGCATCAAAGGCTGGCGCAAGCAGCCCGGCATGATGGGCCTGCGCTGGGCGCTGCTGCATCCGGGCGAGCAGAAGTGGCTGAATGACGGACTGCTCGACTGGGTCTGGCCGGCCGCCGAGAAGGAAGGCATCCCGGTCGCGACGATGGGCGGCATCTTCCCCGACAAATTCCGCGAGATCGCCGAGAAGCATCCGAACCTCAAGATGATCGTCGATCATTGCGGCCTGAACCGTCACGGCCAGGACGAGGAAGCCTTCATCCACCTCGACAAACTGGTGGCGATGGCGAAGCTGCCCAACGTCGCCGTGAAGGCGACCGGCGCCCCACACTATTCGACCAAGGGCTATCCGTTCAAAAACATCCAGGACGGCCTGCATCGCATCTACGACGCCTTCGGTCCGAAGCGCTTCTTCTGGGGCACCGACATCACCCGCATGCAGTGCACCTATCGCCAGTGCGTGACCTTCTTCACCGAGGAACTGCCCTGGCTGAAGGGAGACGACCTCCAGGACGTGATGGGCCGCGGCCTGTGCGAGTGGATCGACTGGAAGCTGAAGTTCGACTGACCGGATCTCCATCTTGATGTATCATGAAACATCAAGATAGGAGGAGTTCCCGGTATGGCCGCCGCCCGAGAGAAATTCGCGACCCAGGTGAACGCCAAGACGCTGGCGGCAGTGCGACGCCTGGCAGAGCAAGAAGGCCGTCAACTTCAGGCTCTGGTCGACGAGGCACTTGTCGACCTTCTGGAGAAACGCCGTCTCGGCCGGCCGCGTTCCCATGTCATGGAAGCCTATGAACGCAGTCACACGAAATATGCTGAACTCTACAAGAAGCTGGCGCAGTGAGGGACTACCTCACTGTTGCTGACATCCTGGCAATACACGCCGATCAAATAGACCGATACGGCGGGTCATCCGGCCTGCGCGATCCCGGCCTCCTCGAAGCCGCACTGTTTCGACCACAAACGGGCTATTATGCCGATCTCATCGAGGAAGCGGCGGCGCTGTGGGAGAGTCTTTCCCAGAGCCATGCGTTCATCGACGGCAACAAGCGAACCGCCTTCGCCGCGATGTATACCTTCCTTGCAATCAACGAAATCGAATTGGACGTGTCGGCGGATGAGACTTACGCGTTCATCTCCAACCTCCACGAAACCGGCACCTTCCACTTCGACGAACTCGTGAAGTGGCTTCGCGTTCAGACGATGGCCTAGACCAGCAGGCTGTGGCCTGACGAACTGGTGAAGTCGAGCAGGACGAGGAAGTCGTTGAAGTCGTGGTCGCCACCGCCCCTGGTGTCTTCCCAGCCCCAGGTATTGACGCCGTAGTTCCACAGGTGGCCCAGCCCGTCCGGGTTCGCCTGTGAGAAGGCCCAATAGGTGTCGCCGTGGGTCATGTTGACCAGCTTCATTGCGACGAGGTCGCCGGCGTCGACGTTGAGCAGCGCGTTCTGGGTGTAGTTGCCGTAGCCGGGCCCGCCGAGCATCGTGCCGCCCGAGGCGAGCTGATAGGCGTTGGCCTGTGCCGCCGCTTCGTAACCCGCCTGGCCCGGCGCGATGCCGCCGATGGTGCCGGCAAGATCGTCGACCTTGTAGAAGGTGACGCCCAGCGAATCCTGGCCGTTCTGGCGCACCCGCACGATCGCCGTCTGGTCATCGGCCGCACCCGCCGTCTCGGCCACCGCAACGGCCCGCGCGACGCGCACCACGCCGTCGTTCGCCATGAAGTCGGCGAAGCCATAGGCGCTGGTCAGGCCCGCCTGGATCGCCTGCCCCGTCTGGCCATCGATCGAAACGCTGAGCGAATCCGAAGCGCCGAGAGCGTATTGCATCTGGGCGCCGTGCCCGTAGCCGTCGAACAGGCGCACGAGGTTGGAATCGAAATCCGACTGGAGCGACTGCATCGCAAACCGGCTCGTCCAGGCGAAGCCGGCCGACGCGCCGCTCGAGAAGTCGAAACCGTCGCCGCCGATGGTGACGCCCACCGCGACGCCGTTGGGCGACATGGTCTGGAACAGCAGGCTCTGCGACGCGCCGCTGGTCCAGCCGCTCGCGAGATCGCCATTCACGACATCGGGCTCATTGGCGAAATACATCTGCGAATGGGCGATCCAGCTCATCGCCTGCGCCAGCAGCTTGCCATTGGGCGAGCCCAGCCCCGTCGTCAGATCGTAGCCGGCGGTGGCCTCGTAGCCGAAACCGGTCGGCACGACATGGAGGGATTCCGGTGACGACGCCGTGCCGGGATACACGATGGCCGATGTGGGATCGGCATAGAACGACGAGATGTTGTTGCCCATCGTGATGTCGTTGAACGACGCCGGCGCCACGGCCGCCGCGATATAGAGAAGGTCGTTCGAGAAGCCGAGATGGGGCAGGCCCTGATCGGCGAAGATCGTGTCGATCTGGGCCATCAGCGACGCCCACAGGGGCGCCGCGGCGCTGGTTCCCGAATCTCCGGCCAGCCCCGTCATGTCGGGGTGCGGCACGTAGTAGGACATGTTCCCGCCGGCAACAGCGGCCACGTCGGGCGCACCCCGGCCGGACCCGCCATGGGGCGCGGGATTGGCACTGGTCGGCACGAGACCGAAGGCCCGCTGATACCAGGGCGTCGGTTGCGTCGTGTCGACGCCGCCGTCGCCCGTCCCGAAGCCGGCGCCCGTCCAGAAGCTGTTGCTCGTCACGTCATCTATCGGCGTGAAGGTGGCCTGGTTCCACACCGCTTCGAGAAAGGTCTGTTCCATGGGCGCGCGCACGTCGCCGGGCATCGTTCGCAGTCCGGAGGCGACGAGCTGCCACAAGGTCGAGGGATCGCCGGCCAACGCGGCCGCATAGAGTGCGCTCGTGGTGGGATCGCTGGGCGCCGCGTTGTGCGTCGTGATGGAGGTGCCGCCCACCACGATGGCGTAGGGCGAGCTCGAATTCATGTTCTGGTTGGCGAGGCCGTTCTTGAAACCCCAGCTCGACCCGAAATCGTTGTCGGCCTTGAGTACCGTGATGTTGCGCAATGCCGCATCGACGAACAGTTCCCACGCGGCCGTCGCGAAGGGGGAACCGGGCTTCGTCTGCTGCGACATCGACGTCGAGGCGGAAACGACCGGCGGCTCGTGGACCAGGTCCCAGAACGCCGCCTGGAACGCGGTGAAGACGTTGGAATAGGCGCCCTCCGTCGTGCCGGGGTCGGGCGCGCCGGGCTGATAGAAGCCGGAGCCGGCGTAAAGGTTGATCGTGCTGCCGGGACTGGCCCCGGCGACCACGCCGACATCGAGTGACCGTTCGAGCGGATCGGTCTGATTGCCCGTCGCGGCATAGTAGGTGCCGTTGTTGGCGATAGCGTAATAGGTGGCGTCCTTCGGCACACCGGCCTTCACGCGATAGGCCTCGAGCAGGTCCTTGAACGAGCCCGAAGGCACCGCGTCGGCACTTCCCGGCTCGAGGAGACCGACCGTTGCCATCTTCATCTCCGGATGGTCGACAAGCGGGAAATTGTAGAACCACTTCGCCATGTGCGACGAAAACGGCGTCGCGTGCGCATCTTCGGGCGCGGCATTGCCGATGCTCTGCGACCCCGGCTCAAGAGCGACCTCCGCACTGCCGGCGAGATTTCTGAAGGCAGGTTCAGGGCCGCGCTGCAGGAAATCGAACCAGATGCCGACGCCTTCGCTCGCCAGCGCGTCCGGCAGCGACAGGTAGCCGTTCCAGAAATATTTGCCGAAATCGATGAGCGCGCCGTCCTGCATCGGGAGCTGCCCGAACAGGGTTTGGAAATCGGTAGGCGAGAGCTGCAGCCAGATCGTGCGCGACTCGGCGGAGGAGATGTAACCGTCGCTGCCGGCCGCATCGCCGATCTTGGTGAGGCCGAGCTGGCCGGGGCCGTTGCCCGTGAGCAGCGCCACCGCCGCATCGTACCGGGCCTGGTCGGCGCCATAGGTGGTCCACAGCGTGCCCTGCTCCTTGAGGTCGGCCAGGGTGGTCTGGCGCGTGGCCCAGTCGCTGGCCAGCAGCGCGGTCGGATCGTTCGCTCGCGGCAGGGTGATCGCGACGTTCACGGTCTCGTAGGCAGGTCCGTAGTCGACGCCGCTGACGCCCATGCCATAGGCATCCTGGACCAGTGTCGCCGACGTATAGTCCAGCATGCCGTAGCTGGTCATATCGAGGTAAAGCGAGTCGGAAAGAACCGCCACGGAAACACCCTTTACTGTGAGCGCGCAACCTAGCAGCGACACGCGCCGCCACTAACAATCCATTCGACGCAGCCTACTTCTTCAGTGGAACGATCTGACCGCGGATCTCGCCGTCGGGATACTTCTCGGTCAGTACGTTGACGTACCAAAGACCGGCGAGGACTTCCCGCGCCTGCTGCTCGGTCAGCGTCACGCCATCGTTCACTGTCGAACGGTCGGCGTAGAACGGCACGTCGATGGGCACGACCTGCACGGCATTCTGGTCGGCCGCCGCGGGACCGTAGAGGCCCACCTGGCGCACAGGGCCGCTCAGACGCACCAGGTTGATCTTGTATTCCAGCACCTTGGTCGAGGGCCGGTAGGTGGCCGCGAAATAGCCCTCGCCCTTGCTGTCGGTCGCCGGCACCTCGCGCGCGCCGCTCAGGTCCGCGCGCAGGTCGGTCTTCGGCAGGTTGGGCTCGCCCATGTTGAACGAGCAGCCCGACACGGCGAGCAGCAGGCCGGAGGACAGACCAAGGGACAGGATCGCGCGGCGGGACGGGAGGGTCATGCTCCTAGTCTACGTCGCCAGCCGCTCCGTCGTCCCCCGCTTCCGCTCAGGCCTTGTGGTGCACGGCCGCCCGGGCATAGACCGGCGTCGGCAGCCCCTCCATGCGCGCCTTGAGCTGCAGCGACAGGAAGATCGAGTAGAGCCTGGACTGCATCAGGTTGCCGCCGTGGAACCACAGGTTCTCCTGCGCCGTCGGCTTCCACATGTTGCGCAGCTCTCCCTCCCAGGGGCCGGGATCCTTGGCGGTGCCGGAGCCCAGGCCCCAGCACTTGCCGACCTTGTCGGCTACCTCGGGCGAGATCAGCTCGGCCGCCCACTGGTTCATCGAACCATAGCCGGTGGCATAGACGACGAGGTCGGCCTTCAGCTCGGTGCCGTCGTTGAGCACGACCGAGTCCTCGGTCAGGCGCTCGATCTCGACGCCGGACTTCAGCTTGATACGACCATCGGCGATCAGCTCCGACGCGCCGACCTCGATGTAGTAGCCGGAGCCACGGCGCAGATACATCGGACCGATGCCGGTATTGTCCTCGCCGAAGGTCAGCTTGAAGCCCGCCTTTTCAAGACGCGCATAGAAGTCCGCATCGTCCTGCCGGATCTGGTCGACCACCGGCTGCATCACCTTGGGCAGCGCGCCGTAGGGCATCGAGGCAGTCGTGAGATCGGCAATCTCGGTGGTGATGCCGGACGCGACGGCCTCCTCGGAATAGAGCGGCCGGTTGCGCGCCAGCGTCTCGGCGCGCACGACCAGCGTCGGCGAGCGCTGCAGCAGGGTCACGTCGGCGCCGTGCTCCCACAGATCGGCGGCGATGTCGTGCGCCGAATTGTTCGAGCCCACGACGACGCATGTCTTGCCGGCCCAGCCCTCGCCGCCGCGATGCTGGCTGGAATGATGCTGCTTGCCCTTGAAGCGATCGGCGCCGGGGAACGTCGGGATCTCGGGAAAGCCCGACATGCCGGTCGCGATCACGAGCTGCTTCGGCGTCAGGGTGACGTCCTTGCCGTCCCGCTCGACGACGACGGTCCACTCGCCCTTGGCCTCGTCGTACGACGAACTCTTGCACGTGGTCGACGGCCAGTAATCGAGTTCCATGATCTTGGTGTAGGACTCGAGCCAGTCGCCCATCTTGTCCTTGGGCGTGTAGATCGGCCAATGATCGGGGAACGGCAGGTACGGCAGATGGTCGTACCAGACCGGATCGTGCAAGCAGAGCGACTTGTAGCGGTTGCGCCAGGCATCGCCCGGCCGCGGATTGCGGTCGACGATCAAGGTCGGAATGCCGAGGCGCTTCAGGCGTGCACCGAGGCCGATACCGCCCTGCCCGCCGCCAATGATCAGCACGTAAGGCTGGCGGTCGTAGCCCAGTTCGTTCGCATCGGCGCGACGACGGTCGGTCCAGGTCACGCGATCCTTGAAGGCACCGTGCTGCGTGCCGTGCTCGCGCGACGGTCCCTTCTTCTCCTCGAAGCCCTTCAACTCCATCAGCGCGGTGAAGAAGGTCCAGGCCTTGCCGTCCTTCAGGCGGACGTGACCCTTGCCGCGACCCTGCGCCGTCTCGAAGGTGAACCAGCCGGGCCGCCCTGCGAGTTCGAAGGAATCCGGTTTCACATCGCCGAGTCGCGCCTTGAGCATGTCTGAAATCGCAGAGCGGCTCTCGAGCGTCACGATATTCCAGGTGAAGGCGACGAGATCGCGCCAATAGCATTCGTCCGCGAACAACGCGGATGCAGCATCGATATCGGAACGCTTCAACGCGGACGCAAAGCTGGCAAGCCACTCGGTGTCGTTCATTCTCTTCCCATTGCGACGGTCGGACAGGCGGCGCACTCTAGAAGATGGACGACTCCAGAGGAATGGGGCACCAGGAGGATGGCGCGATGAAATACGACGTGATTTCAGCGGATGGGCATATCGACCTGATCTGGCTGCCGCCGGATCTCTTCACCAGCAACGCACCGGCTTCGCTGAAGGATCGCATGCCGCATGTGATCGACGGTCCCAAGGGACCGGAATGGGTCAGCGCCAAGGGCGCGAAGTTCGGACTCGTGAACGGCATGGGTTCGGCCGGCCGCGAATATGTGCCGGGCATCATCCATCGCTCCGATCGCATGGCCTCGACCGGCCTCTACAGCGACGGCAAGAAGGGTATCCGCCGCCTCACCGAAGTCGACCATCGCCTGAAGGACCAGGACCGCGACGGCGTGCAGGCCGAGGTTCTGTACGGCGTGCTGGGATCGAGCGGCCGCCTCAACGACCCGGAAGCCGCCATCGTGATGCTGCGCATCTACAACGACTGGCTCCACGATTTCTGCAAGCAGGCGCCGGACCGTCTGGTCGGCCTGGCCAACATCCCGAACTACGACATGGAAGAGTCGGTCACCGAGGCGATGCGTTGCGCCAAGCGCGGCGTGAAGGGCCTCGACATCGCCAACCGCCCCGACATGACGCCGCTCTGGGATCCGTTCTGGGAGCCGCTGTGGAAGTTCGGCCACGAGACCGGCATCCCGCTGCACTTCCACACGATCGGCGGCCGCTCGCCCGACGTCACGAAGTTCACGCCCGAAATCCAGCGCCGCATCTTCGCCGTGCACATCACCGGCTTCCAGATGCACATGAGCACCATGCTGATGGGCCTGATCTATTCCGGTGCCCCGGCGCGCTATCCCAACCTCAAGATCGTGATCGGCGAAGCCGGCCTCGGCTGGATTCCCTATGTGCTGCAGCACATGGATCTCGAATGGGAGGACCAGTTTCAGGACCTCGACCTCAAGATGAAGCCGTCGGAATACTGGCACCGCCAGTTCTACGCGACCTACCAGACCGATCCGGTGGGCATCGAGCTGCTGCGCCATCTCGGCGAGGACAATGTCATGTGGGGTTCGGACTACCCGCATCCCGACGGCATCTGGCCGGACAGCCAGGAGTTCCTTTCCAAGGAACTCACCGAGGTCACGCCCGCGATCAAGCAGAAGATCACGCGCGACAATGCGATGAAGCTCTACGGTCTCGGCGCCTAGGCGCCGCATGACCGCGCGCCTATCACCGGAACGGCTGCCATCCGAGCAACTGCTGAACTTCGCCACCGAGGTCTATGCCTCGGCGGGGATGCCGGAGGCCGATGCCCGCATCGTCGCGGACACGCTGGTGCAGGCCGATCTCTGGGGACACCAGTCGCACGGCGTGCTGCGGCTGCCCTGGTATCTCGCCCGTCTCAGGGCCGGCGTCTGCACGCCGGTCGCCAAGCCGACCTTCGTCGTTGACGCCAAGGCCGTCGCGGTGATCGACGGCGGCGACGCGATGGGCCAGGTGCTGAACGTGTTCGCCATGCGCGAGGCGGTGAAGCGAGCGCGAGACTTCGGGATCGCGGCCGTCGCCCTGCGCAACTCCAACCATTTCGGCACCGCGCTCTACTACACGCTGATCGCCGCGCGCGAAGGCTGCGTCGCCTTCCTGTCGACCAACGCCAGCCCGGCCATGGCGCCGTGGGGCGGCCGCAAGAAGACGGTCGGCACCAACCCATGGTCCTGGGCGGCGCCCGCCGGCCGCTTCGCGCCGATGGTGCTCGACATCGCCAATACCGGCGTGGCGCGCGGCAAGATCTATCTCGCCAAGCAACGCGGCGAGACGATTCCCGAGGGCTGGGCGATCGATGCCGAGGGCGCGCCGACCGTCGACGCCTCGGCCGCGATCGACGGCATCATCCTGCCGATGGCCGGTCATAAGGGCTACGCGATCGCCGCCACCATGGACATGCTGTCGGGCGTGCTGACCGGCAGCGCTTTCGGCACCGGCGTCGCCGGTCCCTACCAGACCGAACGCAAGAGCGGCGCCGGCCAGCTCATGATCGTGCTCGACATCGCGGCCTTCCAGCCACTCGCGACCTTCAACGCGCGCATGGAAGAGATGATCGGCGAGCTGAAAGCCGTGCCGCTGGCGCAGGGCCACAAGGAAGTCTTCTATCCCGGCGAGATCGAGGCGCACAACGAGGCCGCCAATCGCCGGGACGGGCTGTTGCTACCCGAGGACACGCTGGCGGATCTCGAAAAAGTCGCGCGCGAAAACGGATTGAAAGCGCCATTCTGAGCGCATGAGTCCGACGCTGCGCCTGCCCTTCCTGATCGTCTTCGCGATGCTGGCCTTCGCCGGCAACTCGCTGCTCTGCCGCATCGCGCTCCGCGACACGTCGATCGACGCCGCGAGCTTCACGTCCATCCGCCTCGCCTCCGGCGCGCTTGTGCTGTGGATACTGCTGCGTTCGCGCGGCCGGCAACCGCTGGCGGCGGGAAGCTGGCCGATGGCGGCCATGCTGTTCGCCTACGCGGTCTGCTTCTCCTTCGCCTATCGCGACCTCACCGCCGCGACCGGCGCGCTCCTGCTGTTCGGCGCGGTGCAGCTCACCATGACCGGCTATGGCCTGTTCACCGGCGAGCGGCTGGGCGGGCTGCGTCTCGTCGGTGTCCTTGTGGCCATCGCGGGCCTCGTCTGGCTGCTGCTGCCGGGCCTCGAGGCGCCGCATCCCGCCGCTGCGGGGCTGATGCTGGCCGCCGGTCTCGCCTGGGGCATCTATTCACTGCTGGGCCGCCGCGCCGGCGAGCCGGTCGCGGCCACGGGCGGCAACTTCATCCGCGCCGTGCCCTTCGCCGCCGTTCTCAGTCTGGCTGCAGCGACGCAGACCCATCCCGACCACACAGGCCTTCTCTACGCCGTGGCCTCTGGCGCGGTGACCTCGGGGCTGGGCTATGTCTTGTGGTACGCCGCCCTGCCCGCGCTTTCGGCCACCTCGGCCGCCACAATCCAGCTTTGCGTCCCGGCCATTGCCGCGCTGGGGGGCGTGGTGCTACTCGCCGAGCCGATCACCGCGCGGTTGCTGTTCGCCTCGCTGGCGATCCTGGGCGGCATCGCACTGACCATTCGAAAAAAGAACTGAAGGTAAGGGGAAACATGTTCGAGGTTGCCGATCGTCTGAAGAACGTGAAGGTGTCGGCCTCGGCCGCGATGACGCGCAAGGTGCGCGAGCTGCGCGCCCAGGGCGTGAAGATCGTGGGCCTGTCCTCGGGCGAACCCGACTTCCCCACTCCTGCGCACGCCATCGAGGCCGCGCACCAGGCGGCGCTGGCCGGCGACACCAAGTATCCGCCGCAGGACGGCGTGAAGTCGCTCAAGGAAGCGATCCAGCGGAAGTTCAAGCGCGACAACAATCTCGACTATGCGCTGGACGAGATCATGGTCTCCAACGGCAGCAAGCAGATCATGTACGACGTGCTGATGGCCAGCGTGAACCCGGGCGACGAGGTGATCATCCCCGCGCCGGGCTGGATCTCCTATGCCGACCAGGCCGTCATTGCCGGCGCGAAGCCGGTACCCGTCTCCTGTCCGGAGAACAACCAGTTCAAGCTGCGCGCCGCCGATCTCGAGGAAGTCATCACCGCCAAGACCAAGTGGGTGGTGCTTAACTTCCCCAACAATCCGACGGGCGCCGTCTGCTCGCCAGCCGAGATGCGCCAGATCTGCGACGTGCTGCTGAAGCATCCGCACGTGATGGTGATGGCCGACGACGTCTACGAGCATCTGGTCTACGGCGATGCGAAGTTCACCACCGTGGCCGAGGTCGAGCCGGCGCTGAAGGATCGCACACTGACGGTCAACGGCGCATCGAAGGCCTATGCCATGACCGGCTGGCGCGTCGGCTTCGCCGGCGGGCCGCGCCCGATGATCGCGGCCATGACCAACATGCAGGGCCAGATCGGCTCCGGCATCTCGACCATCGGCCAGGCTGCCGCCACCGCGGCGCTCAACGGGCCGCAGGACCTGCTGAAGGAGCGCGCCGCCGATTACCAGAAGCGCCGCGACGAGGTCGTGGGCATGCTGCGCGCCGCCAAGGGCCTGACCTGCCACATGCCCGAAGGCGCGTTCTACGTGTTCCCCAACGTCGCGGGCTGCATCGGCAAGACGACGAAGGGCGGACGCAAGCTCGCCAACGACACCGACTTCGTCACGGCGCTGCTGGAAGAGAAGCACGTCGCCACGGTGCAGGGCGCGGCCTACGGCATGAGCCCCTACTTCCGCATCTCCTACGCCACCGACATGGCGAGCCTCCGCGAAGGCTGCACGCGCATCCAGGAGTTCTGCGCCGAGCTGCGCTAAAGCGAAGACATCTCCTTGGAGCGCGCCACTCCAGTGGCGCTCATCGTCCTCCGAGCGCCACTGGAGTGGCGCGCTCCGAAGAGAGGCCGCGACTACAGCGCGTTGATTTCCTTGACCCTGGCGGTCATGCCGAGCTTGCGATTGCAAAGCGGCCAGTGCCAGGTCTCGCCCTGCTCGAAGATGACCCAGGACGTGAGCGATGCCGCCTTCTCGTAATCCTGGGCGGCCGCGATCGCTTCCTGGACCGTCAATACCGTGCCGTCACGGCGCTGTTGGAAGGTGATGTAGGTGCGGGGCGTGTACTGGAAGCGCCCATGATAGGTGCCGCGTCCGCCGGTGATGCGGTTGGAATGGGGACCCCAGCTTCCGCTCTCGCAGATCGCAAGCGACTGGATCAGCTCCGTCTTGCGCGACTCCACCATCAACTCATGTTCCGTGGGCCCCGGCGCGGCGGCGGCCGTCTCGGGCGGCTTCTTCGCGCATCCCGGCGTCGCGAAGATCACGGCGAGCACGAGCGGCAGAATGGCGGTTCGAATAATGTTCACGGCGCGCCATTGATCACACGATTTTATCCCCAGGGTAAACCCCGACCGGTCCAGCCGGCGGGCAGGGATGGTGCGATGCCGAAAGCGCGAACGTGCCATGAACCGACCTCGATAAAATGCCGACTACGCTGGCTTAAACCCCTCCCCGCTCCCCTCGACGCCGGGCGCGCTCACGCTTGCGATGCAGCAGGGCTGCTATCGCTTTCGTGTACCAATTGTAACGATGCAGGCAGCTTTCAGGCTGCACTGGCCGGATGAGTCTTGATCCAGTGCCGCGCGATCTCCTCGCGCGTCGCCACCCAGACCTTGGGCTTCGACGCCACATAGTCGAGGAAGCGCGCCAGGGTCGCGGCACGGCTGGGGCGACCGGCGAGGCGGCAATGCAGGCCGATCGACATCATCTTCGGCGAGCGCGCGCCCTCGGCGTAAAGCACGTCGAAACTGTCCTTCATCGCCTGCAGCCAGCCGTCGCCCGCGGTGAAGCCCGGCGCGACGCCGAACTTCATGTCGTTCACTTCCAGGGTGTAGGGAATGATGAGGTGCGGTTCGCCGCCCACCTTCACCCAGTAGGGAAGGTCGTCGCTGTAGGAGTCGCTCGAATAGAGGAAGCCGCCATGCTTGATGACGGCTTCGAGTGTGTGCATGCCGAAGCGGCCGGTGTACCAGCCCACCGGGGCCTTGCCGGCGGTCTGCTCGATCACCTTCACGGTCTTCCGCATATGGTCGAGCTCCTGCTCGAGCGTGAAGTCCTTGTAGTTGATCCAGCGCCAGCCGTGGCTCGCCACCTCATGGCCGGCCTCGGCCATCGCCTTGCCGGCGGCGGGATTGAGCTCCAGCGCGCGGCCGACCGCCCAGGAGGTGAAGCGCATGTTGCGCTCCTGGAACAGCCGCAGGATGCGCCAGAAGCCGGCGCGGCTGCCGTATTCGTACATCGACTCGGTCGACAGATCGCGTCCACCCACGATCGGCGTGCCGCCCGGCGTCTCGGTCAGGAACACCTCGGAGGCGGGATCGCCGTTCAGGATCGTATTCTCCCCGCCCTCCTCGTAATTCAGCACGAAGCTCACTGCGATGCGGGCGTCGCCGGGCCACTGCGCGTCCGGCGGGTTGGGGCCGTAGCCGATCAGGTTGCGGTCGAGATGGTTGTGCATGAAGCCCCCTGATACGCGGACGCCCAAGCGTCGGGCGATTGAAGCCCGACTATGGCGCGGCTATAGCTCGCGCGACAAGCTTGTGGAGGCGAGATGGGCGCGGCCGAAGCGATCAGGGAAGAGCGACTGTGGCGGCGGCACGCCGATATGGCGAAGCTGGGCGGCACGCCGAAGGGCGGCGTGAACCGGCAGGCGCTGTCGGCTGAGGATGCCGCGGCGCGTAACCTGCTCGGCTCGTGGGCCAAGGCACGTGGCTTCACCATCTCCACCGACGCGATTGGCAATCTCTTTGTGCGCCGCGAGGGCTCCGACCCCAAGGCGCTGCCGGTGATGAGCGGCTCGCACATGGACAGCCAGCCGACCGGCGGCCGCTTCGACGGCATGTACGGCGTGCTGGCCGCCTTCGAGGCACTGGAAGCGCTGGAGGATGCCGGCGTGAAGACGCGCCGCCCTGTCGTGGCCGTCGCCTGGACGAACGAGGAAGGGTCGCGCTTCCAGCCCGGCGCCATGGGCTCGGCGGTGTTCGCCGGCCATAACGCGCTCGACGAGATGCTCGAGGTCAAGGACTGGAAGGGCGTCGTCCTGAAGGATGCGCTGGCCGAGACCTTGAAGGCCGCGCCCGCGCCGATGCTGGGCGGCAAGCCCGGCTTCCTGCTCGACGGCTATGTCGAAGCCCATATCGAGCAGGGCCCGCGGCTGGAGAACGAGCAGAAGACCATCGGCGTCGTCACAGCCATCCAGGGCAGCCGCCGCTACATCGTCACCACCGAGGGCGAGGAGGCGCATGCCGGCACCACGCCGCGCGCCGCCCGCAAGGATGCGTTTGCCGCCGCCCTTCGCATCGCCCAGGCGATGTACGAGGCGACGACCGACAAGGACGACACGCTGCGCTTCACCATCGGCCGCGTCGATGTCGGGCCGGGCTCGCCGAATACGGTGCCGGGCAAGACGGTCTTCACCATCGACATGCGCCATCCCGACGATGCGGTGCTGGAGGCGCACGAGAAGACGCTGAAGGAGATCGTCGCCGCCAAGGCCGCGCCCTGCACCTCGGGCATCGAGCGCGTGACCGCCGTGCCGCCGGTCAACTTCGATCCCATGGTGATTGACCTGGTGCGCGCCAAGACCAATGCGCTGCGCCTCTCCAACATGGACATGCCCTCGGGCGCCGGCCACGACGCGATGCACATCGCCCATCTCTGCCCCACCGGCATGATCTTCGTTCCTTGCGAGCGCGGCATCAGCCACAACGAGATCGAGAACGCCACCCCCCAGGACCTCGCCGCCGGCGCCCGCGTCCTGGTCGAGGTGCTGGCCGAGTTGGCCAATCGTTGATCTGTGTCATCCCGAGCGCAGCGAGGGATCCTTGTTGATCGATAAGGATCCCTCGCTGCGCTCGGGATGACAGCATTGCTTGAATAAGGAATTCGAATTCATGTCGAAGAAGATGCAGTCCGAACTCGTCTCGATCCTGTCCGACCTGATCGCGCTGCCGAGCCCCTACCCGCCCGGCACCTCGGTCGAGATCTGCGCCTATACGGCCAAGCGCCTGAAGAAGGCGGGCTACAAGGTCGAGATCGCCACCCACAAGAAGGGCGTCGACAATGTCGTGGCCCGGATGAAGGGCAAGGCGAAAGGACCCGTGATTGCCTTCAACGCCCATGTCGACACGGTGGGCGTCGGCGAGCGCTCGAACTGGAAGAGCGATCCCTACAAGGCGCTGGTCAAGGGCGGCCTCGTCTACGGGCTCGGCGCCGGCAACTGCAAGGGCAGCATGGCGGTGCAGATATGGATCGCCGAGGAGATCGCGCGCCGCGGTGGCCCGGCATCGGGCGAGCTGATCTTCACCTTCGTGGCTGACGAGGAAAACCTCGGGCCCGAGGGCATGGAATACCTGCGCAAGAGCAACAAGGTTCGCCCCGATGCGCTGATCCTGGGCGCGCAGACCGAGAACAACCTGATCGTGGCCGAGCGCGGCGTGATGTGGGCGCGCCTCACCACCAAGGGCCGCGCCGCCCATGCCGGCAATCCGGCGGCCGGCGACAATGCCATCCTGCGCATGATGCGCCTGGTGGGCGCGCTCAGCTCCTACTACGACAAGGCGCTGGCGGATCGTGTCTCGGGCGCAATGAAGTCGACGGTGAACATCGGCATGTTCCACGGCGGCCACAACACCAACGTCGTGCCCTCGGCCTGCACCGTCGAGATCGACCGCCGCCTGCTGCCCAACGAGAAGGTGAAGGACGCGTTCAAGGAACTGAAGAAAGTGGTCGACGGCGTCGGCGAGCCGAAGTCGATGTACGGCGTCGAGTTCCTGACCGGCACCAACGGCTTCTTCGCGCCCGAGAACGGCGCGGCGGTCGGCGCCTTCGAAGCCGCCGTGAAGGCCCATAGCCGCCGCAAGGTGAAGTTCCTCAATGCCACCGGCGTCAGCGACGGCCGCTACTATGCCGACGACGGCATCGAGATCATCAACTTCGGTCCGGGCTCCGGCGCGCAGGGCCACGCCGCCAACGAGAGCGTGCCGATCGCCGAGATGGTCGACGCCGCCCACATCCAGCTCGACGTGGTGAAGCGGCTGCTGGGCTGACGAAGCGGCGGCTAGAGATAGCCGCCGTCCTTGAGTTTCTCGACGACCTGCTCGACAAAGCGCGTCGCGTATCTGGATTGCGCGTGAAAATGATACCGCGCGAGCGGCGTCCGGCTGTCGCCGCGGTAGAGGACACCGCGCACCACGAACGACGTCGCACTCACGCCGCTCGTGCTTCCCGAGCGGTTTTCGAGAGTGCTGGTCTCGGAGCGGCCCTCGGGAATGTCGATCTCGAGCCTGTAGGTCGGTCTGAACTTTTCGATGACCGCTTTCTGGTCGGCGCTCCGATCGACTTCGAGCCGCGTCGATCGGCCCGTCTCCATCGTGACCCCATAGGGCGCCAATGCGCTTGTGAAGCGCGCGGCGACATTGGCGCCATCGAGGCGTGCGTCGCTGGCCGGCAGCCAGAGCAACAGCCTTTGCATCTTTGCCGGCGGTGGCGACGGAGATGCCAGGGGTTCATGTACGAACGCCGGATCCGAGACGCACGCGTTCAGGAGGATCGCGCTCGCGAGCCCACCGGAGGCCAGCAGGAACAGCCGGCGCGAGAGAAAGGATCGCCTCGCCATCAGATCAGCCCATCCTCTCGCAACTTCGCGGTAAGGCTATCGACATAACGATCCGCCGCCTCCAGACGGCCGGATGGCGTGCCGCTCCCCTGCCAATAGTCGGGCAGTTCGGTGGCAGCGCGCCAGACGAGCTTGCTCGGAGTGCCTTCAAAGAGCCTTGCCTCGATCTCATAGCCCTTGATGTAGGGACCACTGCTCTTGATCTGGCTGGTCCGCAGCAGGAGCACCTGGGTGGCCCTGAAGCGGATGTTCGCATCCTGAAGCAACGAGCCGCCATTGTCCGGCGCGCCATGCGTGTCGACGACTTCCACCGCAATCTCGAGCGAGGGCCACTTCGCGTTGAAGGCGCGCTTCAATTCGTCTGCCTGGAGGAGTGATGCATTCTGCGACTCCGTCAATCGCAGGCTCTGCACATGGATCGCGATCAGGACTCGCTTCAGCTTGCGGCCCGAAACGGAAGCGGCGTTCGATTGGGTGATGGCCTTCTGTTCGGGCACGCATCCTGCGAGCGTCGTGCACAACCCGATCAACGCCTGCCGCCGCCCCAGCCCCGTCATCTCCACGTGTTTCCCCTTACAAGATATTGTTCCTCATCCAGCCCGATGCGCAGAGCATTCCATCGGCTAGAGATAGCCGCCGGTCTTCAGGTTCTCGACGACCTGCTGCACGAAGCGCGGCACGTCCCTGGACTGCGCGTGATAGCTGAACCTCGCGAGCACGGTCGCGCTGGCGCCGCGATAGAGCTGTGCCTGCACGAGCGTGGACAGCGAACTCGCGCTTCCATAGGTCGCCCTGTGGCCGCCACTGAATCCGATCTCCAGCCTGTAGTTCGGCTGGAAACGCTGGACGATCTCCCTCTGGTCGTCGGCGCGGGAAATCTGAAGCCGATTGGCTCGCCCGGCTTCCACGGCCACCCCGTAGGGAGCAAGGTCACGGACGAATTCGGCGGTGATCCTGCGCCCATCGATGACGTCGTCGTTGGTCGGCAACCACAACAGCAGCCGCTGGATCTTCACCGGCGGTGGCCCCGATGCGAGAGGCTCGTAAACGAAGTTGGAAGCGGTCTCGCACGCAGCGAGGACGGAGGCGCCCGCCGCTCCGCCCGACGCCAGGAGAAACAGTCGCCGCGACACGAGGGATGGCCGCGACATCAGATCAGCCCGTCCTCTCTCAGCTTCGCCGTGAGGCTGTCGACATAGCGATCCGCCGCTTCCGGCCGCTTCGACGGCGTGGCGCTCACCCGATAGAAGCTCGGCAGTTCCGTCGCGCCCCGCCAGACGAGCTTGCGCGGCGCGCCGTGATAGAGCGAGGCATCGATCTCGTAGTCCTCGACGAACGCGCCGCGCAGCTTCAGCGATTTGGTCTGGAGGATGAGCATCTCGGTCGAGCGGAAACGCGTGTTGGCGGCGGTGAGCAACGGACCGCCATTGTCCGGTGCACCGTCGGCATCGACGACCTCGATCGCAATGCCGAGCGGCGGCCATTTTGCATCGAAGGCCCGCTTGAGTTCGGCGGCCTGCAGCAGCGATGCATTCTGGTTCTCCGTCCGGGCCGGGCTGCGGACGTAGATCGCGATCAGGACCCGCTTCAGTCTATGATTCGAGAAACCGGCGGCCACGTTCGATTGCGTGACGAGTTTCGGCTCGGGCGTGCACCCGGTCAGCGTCACACCAAGCCCCAACACGGCGTGACGACGCCTTAGAACTGTCATTCTCTCTCCCCTCACGCGGGTGCCACGATAACAGCAAAGGCACAGGCGTCACTACTGGGGATTGCATACGGACGACAGCGGTGCGCCTTTGCACCTCGCGACCATGCATGGCACGGTGCGGGCAGGGAGAAAACAGCCATGCCGTTCTACGAAAAAGGCGACGTCCGCATTCACTATGAAGAGGCGGGCTCGGGCCTGCCGCTGCTGATCATTCCGGGCGGCGGCCTCAACTCGACCATCGGCGGCCTCGACAGGACGCACCCGTTCAGCGCGATGAAGGAGTTCAGCGACAGGTTCCGCTGCATCTGCGCCGACCTGCGCAACGCCAATGGTGGTCAGTCGACCGGCCCGCTCGACATCGAGCGCACCTGGGACGGCTTCACCGACGACCATGTCGGCCTGATGGACCATCTCGGCGCCAAGCAGTTCATGGTGCTGGGCTACTGCATCGGCCAGCCGCTGATCTGGAACCTGATCAAGAGGGTGGGCGACCGCGTCGTCGCCGCCGTGCTGACGCAACCCTCGGGCTTCCGGCCCGAGCTGCCGAACCAGTTCTACGACAACAACATGAAGGGCTGGGGCCCCGACTTCGTGGCCAAGCGGCCGGAATACACGATGGACCAGGTGAGCCAGTTCCTCACCAACATGTACACGAAGAAGGCCGACTTCGTGTTCACCGTGCCGCGCGACTTCGTGAAGAACTGCAAGACGCCGATCCTCGTCGCCCCCGACGACAGCCCGCCGCACCCCTACAAGGTCGCGATGGAAGTGGCGATGCTGTCGCCCAATTCACAGGTCACGCTCTATCCATGGAAGGATACGCCGGAACGGGTCCCGCTGGCGGTGCGCCACATCCGGATGTTCCTGGAAGCGCACCGGCCGTAGTTACACGGCGCGCGACACTCCGGGGAGTCGGCGGAAAAGGCTCGAGACCAGCCAACTCAGGCTGAGGCCCAGGGTCAAGACGAGGGCGCCTTTCGCCAGCGGTGCGAGCGGCGTCCACAGCAGGAGCAGCTGGAGCCAGAGCACGATCGGCCAGTGCACGAGGTAGATGCCGTAGGCATTGGCGCAGAGGCTGTTGCCCACCGGCCCTGACCGGCTGGAGAAGCGGACGGCGAGCGCCAGGAGGCCCAGCGCCGTGATGGTCGAGAACAGGACTAGCGTCACGCCGTCAACCCACGACGGGACCTGTTGTTCGTCGAGCGCGAAGAAGGCCACCGTCGCGACGATGGCCAGCAGGGGCCAGCGGATCCACTGCCGCTCGAACGCGCGCGCGAGTCGCTCCGGGCCGATGAATGCGCCCGCGGTGAACGACAGGAAATAGAGGCCGATCCGGCTTGTCTGGATGCCGAAGGGTCCGGCCGTCAGCCAGTGGGACTTGCCGAAGGCCAGGTGGAACGGGAGATACGCCGCCGCGCTGGCCACGATGAACAGCATCAGCCACGCGCCGGCCGGCATCCGGTCGAGGACCCGGCCGAAGCGGCGCGCGAATTGCCAGACGCGGTCCTGCGCCAGCAGCATCGCCAGCACGGCATCGAACACCAGCAACGCGCCTACGAACCAGAGCGGGCCGCTCGGCCACGGACCGACCGTCACCATGCGCGTCCAGAACGCGGCGAAGCTCTCGCTACCGCCACCCAGCAAGTAGGCGGTGTAGTAGGACAGCGGCACGATCGTCACGACACCGACGAGCAGCGGCACGCCCAGCCGCAGCGCGCGGTCGATGAGATATTGACGAAGTCCCTTCCGCGCCAGCGAGGGACGCACGAACAGACCCGACAGCAGGAACATCAGCGGCATGAAGAAGCCGTTGGTCCAGGTGACGATAGCGTTGAAGCCGGACCACTGCGCCATGTCGACGACCGGCGCGCTGCCGTTGGTGTAGGAGCCGGCCGACACGGCTTGGGCGCCCGCCATGTAGCCCAGCGCGACATGCTGGAGCACGACCAGCGCAATTACGAAGATGCGGAGATGATCGAAGGCAGGAAATCGTGCCACAGGCTGCGCGATGCGCACCAGCGGCGCTCGGCGAAGGGCTCTATATCGGTTGTGGGAACGGGCGAACGCATCGTTGGACGCAACGGCAACAGACTTCACGAGCAATACGCCCCGGTTGAACTCGGACCGGCCTACAACGGCGGGGCCGACGGATGCGTTGCACGCTCCCTCAAAGGGTCACAATTGCGCCTGTCTCGACTCACAGAAGATGAATTCGCGGGCTGCGCGACTCTGCGTCTGGCAGATCTAATTCAAGGATCCCTCACTGCGTTCGGGATGACACCGCTGTGCATCGGCGCACTGCGCCAGTCTCAACAACAGTGTCATCCCGAACGCAGTGAGGGATCCTTCGCTAAGCCGTCTTCTCCGCCTTCAGTCCCAACTTCTCGATCGTCTGTTCGCGCATCACGAACTTCTGGATCTTGCCGGTGATGGTCATCGGGAATTCCGGTACGAACTCGATGTAGCGCGGGATCTTGTAGTGGGCGATCTGGCCCTGGCAGAAGGCGCGGATCTCCTCGTCGGTCGCGGTCTGGCCGGCATGCAGCTTGATCCAGGCGCAGACCGCCTCGCCGTAGCGCGGATCGGGCACGCCGATCACCTGCACGTCCTGGATCTTCGGATGGCGATAGAGGAACTCCTCGATCTCGCGCGGATAGACGTTCTCGCCGCCGCGGATGATCAGGTCCTTCAGGCGGCCGACGATGTTGACGTAGCCCTGCTCGTCCATGGTCGCGAGATCGCCGGTGTGCATCCAGCCGGCCTCGTCGACGGCCTCCTTCGTCTTGGCCTCGTCGTTCCAGTAGCCCTTCATCACCGAATAGCCGCGGGTGCAGAACTCGCCGGTCGCGCCGCGCGGCACGGCCTTGCCCTCGGCATCGATGATCTTGATCTCGATGTGCGGCAGCACCTGGCCCACGGTGGAGACGCGACGCTCGACCGGATCGTCGGTGGCGCATTGCGTCGACACCGGCGAGGTCTCGGTCATGCCGTAGGCGATGGTGACCTCGCCCATGTGCATGTGGCTCTGCACCTTCTTCATCACCTCGATCGGACAGGGCGAGCCCGCCATGATGCCGGTGCGAAGACTCTTGAGATCGAACTTCGCGAACTCGGGATGGTCGAGCTGCGCGATGAACATGGTGGGCACGCCGTAGAGCGCCGTGCAGCGCTCCTCGGCCACTGCCTGCAAGGTCGCCAGCGGATCGAAGGCGTCGGACGGATAGACCATCGTCGAGCCGTGCGTCAGGCAGCCCAGATTGCCCATCACCATGCCGAAGCAGTGATAGAGCGGCACGGGAATGCACAGCCGGTCCTCGGGCGTGAGCTTCAGCCCCTCGCCCACGAAGTAGCCGTTGTTCAGGATATTGTGGTGGCTGAGCGTGGCGCCCTTGGGAAAACCCGTGGTCCCTGAGGTGAACTGGATGTTGATCGGATCGTCGAACTGCAGCTTCGGTCCCAGTTCGGCGATACGCGCCTTCTCGGCGTTGCCCCCGGCCGTCGCCACATCGTCGAAGTTCAGCATGCCCGCCGTCTTCTCCGCCCCGAGCCGGATGACGTGCTTCAGGTGCGGCAGCTTGTTCGCCTTCACCAGATCGTCGACGATCTCGAGATAGTTCGAGGTCTTGAGCGCGGGCGCCAGGATCAGCGCTTTGCACTCCACTTTATTCATCGCGTATTCGAGTTCGGCGCGCCGGTAGGCCGGGTTGACGTTCACCAGCACGAGACCGGCCTTGGCGGTCGCGAACTGCGCCAGCGTCCATTCCGACGTGTTGGGCGACCAGATGCCGACCCGGTCGCCGCGCTCCAGGCCCAGGGTCAGGAGACCGGCGGCGAGATCGTCGACCCGGCGGCCCAGCTCGCCCCAGCTCCAGCGCACCTTCTGGTGACGGACCACCAGCGCCTCGCGCTCGCGATAGGTTTCGACGGCGCGGTCGAAGAAGGCGCCGATCGTCTCGCCGATCAGCTTCTTGTCCGAAACGCCGTGATCGTAAGAGATTCTAGGGGCGGCCTGAGCTTTGGTCATGCGTCGAGCTTAGCGCGCCATGCGAGATTTGGAATCATGAAACTCAATTTCGTCACCGTCGACGTCTTCACCGACCGCCAGTTCGGCGGCAACCCGCTGGCCGTCATCACCGATGCACAGGGCCTGTCGGGCGAACGGATGCAGGCCATCGCGGCCGAGTTCAACCTGGCCGAGACGACCTTCGTGCTACCGCCAAAGGACCCCGCCCACACCGCCGAGGTCCGCATCTTCACGCCCAAGGCCGAGATGCCGTTCGCCGGCCATCCCAATGTCGGCACCGCCTTCGTCCTGGCCCGCGCCGGCGCCAGCTACGGCCGCCCGGTGACGGGCGACCGGCTGATCTTCGAGGAGAAGGCAGGCCTGGTGAACATGGACATCGTGCGCGAGGCCGGTGCCGTCGTGGCCACACGTCTGGCCGCCCCCGTGCCCTTGAGCTTTGGCGAGGAGATCGATCCGGCGCTCGTTGCACAAGCCTGCTCACTGTCGGCCGACGATCTGAAGCTCGACGTGCACCGTCCGAGGGTCGCCTCCTGCGGGGCGCCGCTCCTGTTCGTCGAACTGAAGTCGCGGGAGGCGCTCCGCTCGGCGGCACCTCGTGCCGATGTCTTCGCCCGCGAGTTGCCGCGCGATCGCATCGTCGGCATCCATCTCTACGTGCAGGCGAAGGACGGCGAGATCGACGTCCACACCCGCATGTTCGCGCCCGAGCACGGCATCCCCGAGGATCCCGCGACCGGTGCCGCCAACGTGGCGCTTATCGGCGTGCTGGCGCATCACCGCCCCGAGGCCGACATCACCTTGGCGAAGACGATCGGTCAGGGCTTCGACATGGGCCGGCCAAGCGTGCTGCAGGCTTCTGCGGAGAAGAAGGGCGGCACAGTCGTCGCGACTTACATAGGTGGCCGCTGCAAGCCGATGATGAGTGGTGTGATCGAGTTGGAGTGATTTAAGGATCCCTCGCTACGCTCGGGATGACACTATTGTTGGAATGTACGCAGTGCGCCAATCGCAAAAGCGGTGTCATCCTGAGCGCAGCGAAGGATCCTTTTTCTTCTCTCCCAACGGCAGCGCCGCCCCCTGCTTCACGGGACGCAGCGCGAACGAGCTGCGGATCTGGGCGATGCCCTGGATCTTGGTGAAGTCCATCACGAAGCGCTCATAGGCTTCGAGGTCGGGCACGACCACGCGCAGCAGGTAGTCGCTGTCGCCGGTCATCAGGTAGCACTCCATCACCTCGGGCCGTTCCGCCGCCGCGCGCTCGAAGTCCTTCAGCGCCTTCTCGTTCTGGGTCGAGAGCGACACGCTGACGAACACGTTGACCGAGAGGCCGACCGATTTGGCGTCGACTTGCGCGGCATAGCCCTTGATGACGCCGGCTTCCTCCAGCGCCTTGACCCGCCGCCAGCACGGCGAGGAAGAGAGGCCCACCTGTTCGGCGAGGTCGGCGTTGCTCAGGCGGCCATCGTGCTGCAGCCGTTCGAGAATGCGCCGGTCGATCGCGTCGAGGGAGATCATTGCTGAAACTGCCAGTATCTGGGAAAATCCTGCCCTATACAGCCTGTTTGGCGACCTGAACGCAAGGACCTTCCAGCCTGTCAGGAGTATGCGTTGGCCATGACCACCCTCGCCCCCATTCAGCGTCTCCGCCTCCTCCGTGAACTGGAACGCAAGGTGCTGTGGCTCAGCGCCTGGACGATCCATCACGCCAACCACCTCCGCCCCAACCGCGACGGGCTGAAGGTCGGCGGCCACCAGGCCTCCTGCGCCTCGCTGGCGACGGTCCTGTCGGCGCTCTACTTCTCGGTGCTGCGGCCCGAGGATCGCGTCGCGGTGAAGCCGCATGCGTCGCCGGTCTTCCACGCGATCCAGTACCTGTTCGGCCACCAGACCCGCGAGAAGCTCGAACGCTTCCGCGCGCTGGGCGGCGCGCAGTCCTATCCGTCGCGCACCAAGGACGTGGACGACGTCGACTTCTCGACCGGCTCGGTGGGCCTCGGCGTCGCCATGACGCTGTTCTCGTCGATCGTGCAGGACTATGTGCGCCTGAAGAACCTGGGCGACGGCAAGCGGCCGACGGGACGCATGGTGGCGCTGGTCGGCGACGCCGAGCTCGACGAGGGCAATATCTTCGAGGCGCTGCTCGAAGGCTGGAAGCACGACGTCCGGAACCTGTGGTGGGTGATCGACTATAATCGCCAGAGCCTCGACGGCGTGGTGAATGACCGTCTGTTCGGCCGGGTCGCCGAGATGTTCGAGCTGGTCGGCTGGCGTGTCGTCACCCTGAAATACGGCAAGCTGCTGGAAACGGCCTTCACGCAACCCGATGGCGCGCATCTGCGCGACTGGATCGACGCCTGCCCCAACTCGCTCTACTCGGCGCTGGTGTTCAAGGGCGGCGCGGGCTGGCGCGAGGCGCTGACGCGCGATCTCAACCAGTATCCCGGCATCCGGCGCATCCTCGAGCAGCACGACGACGCCTCGCTGCACAGGCTGATGACCAACCTGGCCGGCAACGACATGCAGGCCGTGATCGACGCGTTCGAGAACGTGACCGACGACACGCCGACCTGCTTCATCGCTTACACGATCAAGGGCCAGGGCCTGCCCTTCGCCGGCCACAAGGACAATCACTCCGGCCTGATGACGCTCGACCAGATGGCGGGCTTCAAGAAGGGCATGGGAATCGCGGACGGCGAGGAGTGGGAGAAGTTCGCGGGCCTCACCGCGCAGCCCGCCGAACTGCAGGCCTTCCTCGACGCAGCACCCTTCAATGCCGAGGGCCGCCGTCGCACCGACGCGCCGGTCGTCGCAATTCCGGCGCAGCTCACCAAGCCCAACGACAAGAAGTCGAGTACGCAGGAAGGATTCGGCAAGATCCTGAACGCCATCGCGTCGGAAGACGGCGAGCTCGCCCGCCACATCGTCACGACCTCGCCGGACGTCACGGTCTCGACCAACCTCGGCGCCTGGGTGAACCGACGCGGCCTGTTCGGCCATACCGAAGCCGAGGACGTGTTCCGCGAACTCAAGGTCGTGTCGGCCCAGCTCTGGCGCCAGACACCCAAGGGCCAGCATGTCGAGCTGGGCATCGCCGAGAACAACCTGTTCATCCAGCTGGCCGCGCTCGGCCTCAGCCACCAGCTGTTCGGCGCGCGCCTGCTGCCGATCGGCACGCTCTACGATCCGTTCATCGCGCGCGGCCTCGATGCACTGAACTATGCCTGCTACCAGGATTCGCGCTTCATGCTGGTGGCGACGCCGTCGGGTGTGACCCTGGCGCCGGAAGGCGGCGCGCATCAGAGCATTCACACGCCGCTGATCGGCATCGGCCAGCCGGGCCTCGTCTCCTACGAGCCGGCCTATGTCGACGAACTGGCGGTGCTGATGCGCCACGGGCTCGAATACATGCAGCAGCCCGATGGCGGCTCGATCTATCTGCGCCTCTCGACACGCAGCCTGGCCCAGCCCGAGCGCACGCTGACGCCGGAGCAACGGAACGACATCGTGTCCGGCGGCTACTGGTATGCCCCGCCCGAGGATGGCGCGGACGTGGCCATTGTCGCCATGGGCGCAGTGACGCCCGAGGCGGTCGCGGCGCACGAGAGCGTCGCCCGCGATTTCGGCGGCGCCGGCCTGCTGGTGCTGACCTCACCCGACCGGCTCCACACCGACTGGCTCGCCGCGCAGCGGAACCGCGGCCGCACGGCGGGCCTGGTCGATCGCACGGCGAGCCCGATCGAGCGGCTGCTCGCGCCCTTGTCGCGTGATGCACGCATCGTGACGGTGATGGACGGCCATCCGCTGGCGCTCTCGTGGCTGGGGTCGGTGCGCGGCCAGAGGGTCGTGCCGCTCGGCATCGAGAAGTTCGGCCAGTCTGGCGATATTCCCGATCTCTATCGAACCTACGGGCTCGATACGGCGGCAATAATCGACGCGGTGGCGCGCGCCGTCTAAAGTGGCGGCGTGAAAGTAGACGGCAAACCTTACCGAACCATCTGGCTCGGCGCCGACGGCACGACCGTCCAGGCGATCGACCAGACCCTGCTGCCCCATCGCTTCGTCGTGCGCGATTTTCGCACGATGGAGGATGCCGAGGTAGCGATCCGCACCATGATCGTGCGCGGCGCACCGTTGATCGGCGCCGCCGCGGCCTACGGCATGGCGCTGGCCATGGCGACCGATCCGTCCGATGCGATGCTGGCCCGCGCCTACACGGTGCTGCTGGAATCGCGGCCCACGGCGGTGAACCTGCGCTGGGCGCTCGACGATTTACGGGCGCTGCTGGCGCCGCTGCCGGCTGCCAAGCGCCGCGAGGCCGCCTACCGGCGCGCCGCCGAGATCTGCGACGAGGATGCCGAGATCTGCCGCCGCATCGGCGAGAACGGGCTGGGCCTGATCCGCCAGCTGAAGCCGCGCGACAAGAGCGGGCGCATCAACGCCCTCACCCATTGCAACGCCGGCTGGCTCGCCACCGTCGACTGGGGCACGGCGCTGGCGCCGATCTACCAGGCGCACAATGCCGGCATCCCGATCCATGTCTGGGTCGACGAGACGCGGCCGCGTAACCAAGGCGCCAGCCTGACGGCATGGGAGCTGGGCAAACATGGCGTGCCGCACACGGTGATCGCCGACAATGCCGGCGGCCACCTGATGCAGCACGACCAGGTCGACTTCGTCATCACCGGCACCGACCGCACGACGCGCGGCGGCGACGTCTGCAACAAGATCGGCACCTACCTGAAGGCGCTGGCCGCGCACGACAACGGCGTGCCGTTCTATGTCGGCCTGCCCTATCCGACCATCGACTGGACGATCGTCGACGGTGTGCGCGACATCCCGATCGAGGAGCGCAGCGCGCGCGAGCTGTCTCACATGACGGGGCGTACCGAGACCGGCGAACTCGCGACGGTGAACATCCTCCCCGAGGGCAGTGCCGGCGCTAATCCGGCCTTCGACGTGACGCCGGCGCGACTGGTCACGGCACTGATCACCGAGCGCGGCGTCTGCGACGCCAGCGAGGCGGGTCTTCTCTCCCTCTATCCCGAGCAGTCGCGGGCGGCGTGAAGGTCACGCCAGCGGCCAAGGCCACCGTCGGGCTCTGCCTCACCCAGATCGTGGGCTGGGGCACCACCTTCCTGATGCCCTCCGTGCTGGGCCGCCACTTCGAGCGCGATCTCGTACTGCCGAGCGAAGTCGTCTATGGCGGCATCACCGTGATGTTCGGCGTCGGCGCCCTGTTCGCGCCGCGGGTCGGCCGCCTGCTCGACCGCACCGGCGCGCGCTCGGTGATGGCCATCGGCTCGGTCGTCTATGCGCTTTCGCTCGCCGCGCTCGCCTTCTCGCAAGGGCTGGTGAGCTACTTGCTGTGCTGGGCCGCCATGGGCATCGCGTCCACCCTGGCGCTGAACACGCCCGCCAGCATCGCGATCGCCCAGATCGCCGGCAGCCGCGCGCGCCAGGCGATCGCGATCCTCGCCATCATCGGCGGCTTCGCCTCGACCGTGTTCTGGCCGATCTCCGAGATGCTGGAAACCTTCGTCAGCTGGCATGGCGTGCTGCTGATCTATGCCGCCATCCATCTCTTCGTCTGTGCGCCGGTCCATCTGCTGGTGCTGCCCGGCCGGCCCAAAGTCGGCACACATGCCGCGGCCGAAGCGACGGCGCCGCTACCACCCTCGGAGCAGACAAAACGCATCTTCCTGCTGCTGGCGGTCGCCTTCTCCTGCGGCGCCTTCATCTTCACCGGCTTCATCGTGCACGCGATCGGCGTGCTGCGCGGGCTGGGCCACGATCCCGCCTCCGCCCTGCTGCTCGCCTCGCTGATCGGACCGGCGCAGGTGGCGGTACGCGTCGTCGAGCTGATGTTCGGCCACCGTTATGCGATCAGCAGCTCGGCGCTGTTCGCCGCCGCCGTCCTGCCGCTCGGTTTGGGGCTGGCCTTCCTGGCCGGCGGCAACTTCGCGGTCGCGCTGCTCTGCCTCGTGGCCTATGGCATCGCCAACGGACTGAAGGCGGTGCTGCGCGCCACCCTGCCGCTCGCCCTGTTCGGGCGCGCCCAGTTCGGCGCCTATCTCGGCCGCCTCGCTCTGCCCCAGGGCATCGTCTCGGCGGCCGCACCGCCGGTGCTGGCGGCGGTGATGGCCAACTACGGCGCCGAGGGCGTACTCGGCCTCAACTTCGTCATCGGCATGGTCGCCCTCGTCGCCACCGTCATGCTGGTGCGGGTCAGCGGAACCGTGCGCTAGAAGTCCGCCGTCAGCGCCAGGCGGAAGGTGCGCGGCGCGCCGAGCGACAGCGTTCCATTGGCGCCGCTCGCCCAGTAGTCGTTGTCGAGAACGTTCTCGACGCTGAAACGGATGGCGATCGGACCGTTGGTCGGGCTCTGGGTATTCTCGAGCAGGTAGCGCGCGCCCAGATCGAAGCGGGTCCAGGCCGGCAGGCTGCGCCGCGGGCTGAGCGTGTCGATGTACTGCGAGCCGGTGTAGATGACGCGGCTGGTCAGGGTCAGGCCCTTCACGAAGGGCAGATCCCATTCACCGGCAAGATTGCCCTGGAAATTGGGTGTCTGCGGCGCGGTCCAACCGTCGGTCGCTCCGCCCTGGGTGTTGGTCAGCACGGCGTTCAGCAGCATGAAGCCACCGAGCAGCCGGACCCCGGGTATCGGTTCGCCGAAGACGTTGAATTCAAGGCCCTGGTTGCGCTGCGAACCCGAGGGCACCAGCGTGTTGGTCGTGACGTCGATGATGGTGCTGGGGCGCGTGATCTGGAACAGGCTGGCGGTGGTGGTGAACTTGCCCCAGTCGACCTTCACGCCGACTTCGTACTGCGTCGACTTGAAGGGAGCGAAGACCTCGCCGGCGTTCGCGAAGTTGGCGCCGACGATCTGGCCCGCCTCGAGGCCCTGAATGAAATTGCCGTAGATCGAGACATTCTCCCACGGCTTGACCACCAGCGCGACCGATGGGCTCAGCGCGCTTTGGTCGTAATAGTCTGTCTGTGCGCCGCTGACCGGATTGTAGTTGGCGGCAATGACGCGCTGCTGGCGCGCACCGACCGTGAGCTGGATCCTCTTGTCGAAGGCCGACAGGGTGTCGGCGAGCGCAATGGTCGACAGGGCATTGTAGGAGGTCTGGTTCGATATCGGCGTGCCGAGGGTGTTTCGGGGCACCACGCTGGGATTGTAGATGTTCGTGGCATAGGCCGCGCCGTTGGCGAAAGCGCTTCCGCTGTAGCGCATGAAGGCCGTGGCGGTGAGTGAGATCTCGTGACCGATGGGGCCCGTATTGGCGAACCCGCGCAGCCCCGTCTCGCCGGTCAGGTTGGATGCGTAGAAGCTCTGGTTGGCCGGCGACGACGTACCGTTTCCGTTGAAGTTGTTGACCAGGACGCTGTTGCCCGCGTTCAGGCTGATGCTCCGGGAGTCCTGCGCACCGATGGCCGCGTAGGCGGTGACGTTTTCCGTGAGATCGACTTCGCCGCGCACGACGCCAAAGAGGTTCTTGCGCTCGGCCTGGCTCCAGGCCTGGCCGAACAGCTTCCTGGCGTCCGGTGCGTAGGGTAGCGGAATGCCCGCATTGAGGCCCACGAAGGGAATGAGGCCGCCCATGTTCTGCAGCTGATAGCCGAGATCGGCCGAGACACGGACGCGCTCGCCGCGGAAATCGAGACCGATCAGCGCGAGCATCCTCTGGTCGGTGTTGTTGACGACGGCGGTTTCGCCAGACCGGTAGGCCACGTTGAGCCGGACGCCGGCCTGCTTCTCGGGGCCGAAGCGGCGCGCGAGATCGGCATGGCCACCGAATTGCGTGCCAGAGGCATAGCTGGCGGTGAACTGCGTCAGATCTTCCTCAGGCGCGCGCTTGGGTACGATGTTGATCCTGCCGCCCAGCGACCCTTCCACCGTCATGCCGTTGAGCATGACGCTGGGTCCCTTCAGCACTTCGATGCGCTCGGCCATCTCCGGCATGATCGAACTGCTGGGCATCAATCCGTAGAGGTTGCCGTAGGTCGCCGTCGCGTTGCCGACCTGTAGGCCGCGGATGAGGACCTGGTCGGCGCCGACGCCGCCGTCCGGGAGCCAGGTGCGAACCGAGGGATCGTCGACCAGCACGTCGCGAATGGTCTGCGCCTGCTGGTCCTGCGCCTTCTTTGCCGTGTAGCTCGTCTGGTTGAACGGCGTGTCCATCACGTTGCGATTGCCGAGCAGGCCGAGCTGGCTGCCGGTCGCGACCTGCCCGCCGGCATAGGGCGGCGGGATGTTGTCGATCATCGCCTGCTGCGGCACGGGGAACGATCCCTGCACCTGCACGGGATCGAGCTGGAGTGCGCCCGGCGCACTGCTCTGACCGGGCCGCTGCACCGCGATCGTCGTCGTGCTGGGGAACGAGTAGATCAGGCCCGTGCCGCCCAGCAGCTGGCGCAGGGCCTCGTCGATGCTCATCGTCCCCTGCACACCCGGCGTGTCGAGGCCCCGGACGGCGGCGCCGTCGACGGTGATCTGGCGGCCCGCCTGCTGACCGAAGATGCCCAGTGCCGGTCCCAGCGGCTGGGCCGGGATATTGAAGGATCGCCGCTCGACCATCTGCGCCACGCTGGGCGACAGGTCCTGCGCCTGCACGCGCGTCGGCTCCATCGCCATGAGCGACAGGAGCGTGACCGTGGAAATTCGTGAAAATGCGATCGCGCGCGATGCTCGAATGCTCAACCCCAAACTCCGTCATTCGTTGAGGGTGTGTTGCGCTGGTCGCGGCGGCTGGGCGCTCCCCCTTATCTAAGACGACGAGGCTGGAATCGCGGTTTACAAAAAAACTTTCCCGCGACTCTCAATCGTCCGACATGACGATGAGCCAAGGCGAGATTTGCCGCACCTTGGCACCGTGCGCGCGCGCCATGCCGCGCAGCGCGTCCTCGGGATCATGGAGATTGTAGGCGCCCGTGACGGACTTTCGGGCGAGCGCATTGCCCGCGACGACGATGGCGCCGCCATAGTAGCGGCGGAGCTGGTCCACAGCCTCGCCGATCGGCCGGTCATGGAGGATGAGTTGCCCCTGCCGCCACGTGGCGACGAGTTGCGGCGGCACGTTCGACCGCTGGGCCTCGCCCCGCCAGGACATCCACACCGCATCGCCCGCGCCCAGCATTTCCGACTTGGACGCAGCGGAGACCGCCACGCGTCCCTCCTCGACGCTGACCGCAACGCCTTCCGCATCGCGCCGCACATTGAAGCTCGTGCCGACCACCCGAGTCTCGACGTCGCCGGCCACAACCCGGAAAGGCCGCGAGGGATCGGGCGTGACCTGGAAGAACGCCTCGCCCTTCAGAAGCGTCACGCGCCGGTCGTTGCCGGACATGTCGAGCGCCACCGCGCTGGCGGCGGAAAGGGTGACCCGGCTGCCGTCGGGCAGGTTGAGCACCCGCGATTCCGCGGTCTCGGTCAGGGCATCGGACTGCAGCCTGACCAGCAGGCCGGGCCCGGCGACGAAGGCGAGGCAGGCCGCCAGCGCCAGGGCGGCGGCGCCGATCCGCCAGCGCGGCACCGACGGCCGCCGCACCGCGCGCGGCGCTTCCGCGGCGCCGACCCGCTCGAGTGCAGGCCGCCATTCGGCCGCCAGTTCCGGCGTCATGCCACGGGCAAGGCGCGACAGGTCCTGCGCCGAGGTCCAGGCGCGCGCGTTCGCCGGACTGGCGGCGATCCACTCGCGCAGCCGCCGGCGCACCGCCGGATCGTCGGGATCCTCCTGCAGCTCGATCAGCCACGCCGAGGCCTCCCGCGACGCGCGCGCTTCCGCCGATTCCGGCGCCGATGTCATCACCATCCCTCGGTCACGTCCCCATTCTTATGACGAGCCATCGTGGGGCAATTACAAAAATTCACGTCCTCAGGGCCAGCCAAGGCGGCTCTTGCAATGCTGAAGGGCATCCATCACCAGAAGCTGTGCCGTCGGGATCGAGACTTCGAGCACGGCCGCGATCTCGCGCAGCTTGCAGCCCTGGAGGCGATGCATCTCGAAAGCGATGCGCGTCCGCTTCGGGAGTTCCCGCAGCGCCTCCAGCAGGAGGCGAAGATTGTCGCGGTCGATCGATGCCTGTTCGGCCGAGGGCGCGGCGTCGGGCAGCGACGCGACGATTTCCGCGGACGGCTCGTTGAAGATCCGTCGCTCCACCTCGCGGCGCCGCCGGCCATCGAGCGCGAGGTTACGGACGATCCGGTAGAGATAGTTGCGCGGCTCGCGGAGAAATTCCTCCTTCGCCGCCTCGTTGAAGCGGATCCACGCTTCCTGCACGAGGTCCTCGGCCTGCGACCGCGAGCCCACGATGCCGGTCGCATACTCCACCAGCTCCCGGCGGGTCTCCACGAACAGAAGGTTTGCGTTCGAAGCCACAATGATCGTGACTTAGCGCAACTGCGAATTGTTCGCAATTCTCCGCGCGTTGGCGCGTTTAGAAGTCGGCGGTCAGCGACAATCGAAAGGTGCGCGGTGTACCCAAAGAGAGGGTCGTCGCACCGCCTCCGGAGGCCCAGTAGTCGTTGTCGAGCAGGTTCTCGACGGCGAAGCGGATGACGGCGGGGTTGCCGGTGAAGCTGTTGGCGTTGTCGATGACATAGCGCGCGCCGATGTCGAAGCGCGTCCATTCGGGCAGGACCCGCCGCGGCAAGGTGGTATCGATGTACTGCGTGCCGGTGTAGGTGACACGGCCGGTCAGCGTGAGGCCACGCACGAAGGGCAGGTCCCATTCGCCGCCCAGATTGAACTGCGCGCCCGGAGAGAACGGCGCGATCCAGCCGTCGGTCAGGCCGCCCTGCGTCTTGGCAAGGACGGCATTCAGGAACATCGCGCCGCCCAGCACGCGCACGCCGTCGGCCAGTTCGCCGAAGAAGTTGAGCTCAAGTCCCTGGTTGCGCTGCTCGCCCGCCAGCACCTGCGTGTTGGTTGCCACATTCGTGATGACGCTCGGCTGGCTGATCTGGAAGATGCTGGCCGTCGTGGTGAGCTTACCCCAGTCGATCTTGATGCCGGCCTCGTACTGCGTCGACTTGTAGGGCGCGAAGACCTCGCCGGCGTTGGCGAAGGGCGCTGCCACGGTAATGCCGGGTTGTAGGCCCTGGATGAAGTTGCCATAGAGCGAGACGTTGGCCCATGGCTTGAAGACCAGCGCCACCGAGGGGCTGATGACGCTCTGGTCGTATTCCGACGTCTTGGCGCCCGTCACAGCGTTGAAGTTGGCCGACCGGACCTGCTGCAAGCGCGCGCCGACCGTGAGCTGTATGCGCTTGTCGACAGCCGACAGCGTGTCGGCGATCGCGAGGCTGTTCAGCGTCATCGCACCGGTCTTGTTCGCCGCACCGGTGGGAATGTTCGGCTGCGCGATGACGTTCGTCGAATAGATGTTGGTGGTGTAGGGCGTGCCATTGACCGTCGCGATACCCGTCACCTGCTCGAAGGTCGTGGCCGATACCGCAAACTCGTGCGCGATCGGACCCGTGTCGACCAGCGCGCGGACACCCGCCTCGGCGGTCAGGAACTGGTAGTATTGGCTGATGTTGCTGGGCGTCGCCGTGGCGGTCCCGCTGAAATTGTTGGCCGTCACGATCGGGCCGCCGGAGAGGATGCCCAGCCGCCAGTCGTGCATGCCGAAGGCGGCATAGGCGGTGATGCGCTCGGTGACGTCGAACTCGCCGCGCACGACGCCGAACAGGTCCCTGCGATCGATGTAGCCCCAGGGCTGTCCCCAGTTCTTGCGGGCGTCCGGCGCATAGGGCAGCGGCACATTGTTGGCGAGGCCCAGGTACGGGACCATGCCGCCGATATACTGGTACTGATAGCCGCCGTCGAAAGAGAGCCGGAAGCGCTCGCCGCGATAATCGAGGCCGAGCGACAGCAACGCCCGCTTGTCCGAGTTCCCCCAGATCGCCGTCTCACCGGCGCGGAAGACGCCATTGAACCGCACGCCGAATTCCTTCTCGGGGCCGAAACGGCGCGCGGCATCGACATGGCCGCCGAACTGCGCGTTCGCATTGTAGCCCGCCGTCACCTGGGTGAGCGGATCGTCCGGCGCGCGCTTCGGGACCACATTGACAGTGCCGCCGATGGTCGATTGCGGCGCCATGCCGCTCAGCATCGCGCTGGGGCCCTTCAGCACTTCGATGCGTTCGGCAAGCTCGGGCATGATCGAGCTGTAGGGCAGGATTCCGTAGAGCCCGTTGTAGGCAGTGCTCGCGCCGGCGACGGTGAAACCTCGGATGCGCAACTCGTCGTTGCCGATGCTGCCGTCGGGAAAATAGGCCCGCACCGAAGGATCGTCGGCCAGCACATCCCTCACCGACTTGGCCTGCTGCTCCTGGATCTTCTTCGCCGTGTAGCTCGTCTGATTGAACGGCGTGTCCATGACATCGCGATTGCCGAGGATGCCAAGCTGTCCGCCGGTCGCCACCTGCCCGCCGGCATAGGGCGGCGGGATGTTGTCGATCAGCGCCTGCGACGGCACCGGGAAGAGGCCCTGGACCTGCACCGGATCGAGTTGAAGTGCGCCGGGTGTCGTGGCTGCCGCGCGCTGCAGCATCGCCGTGTTCCCCGTCACCCGGTAGGTGATGCCGGTACCCGCCAACAGGCGCGTCAGCGCCTGCTCCGGCGTCATCAGGCCGTTCACGCCCGGCGAGGCGACACCGCGCGCGACGTCGCCGTCGACCGAGACCTGCATGCCCGACTGACGGCCGAACGACGCCAATGCATCGGTCAAAGTCTGCGGTGGGATATTGAACGTAAATTGCCTCTGCTGGGCGATCTGCAGCGGCGTCTCTTCTGTCTGCGCTTGCGCGCTGCCTACCGAGAATGCCGCCATCAACGCCGCGGCGGCCGCAGCCACCAGGCGCGCGTGCTCACGCGCATTTTCCATCGCAATCCCCGCCCACTACTCGACTCTGGACAGGATGCGACGTCACGTGTGAATGCGTCTCGTCATCGTGCCTTCACTCAAGCAACGCCACGAGGTTGCCGCTTTTCGGTCGAGTGCCGAAAAAAATTCAGCCGCCGAAAGCCACCAGCATCCAGGGCGTCACCTGCCTCACCGTGCCGCCATGCGTGCCGACGATGGCGCGTAGCGCAGACGCCGGATCGGCAAGATTGTAGACGCCGGTCACGCGACGGCTGCCGAGGCCACTGCCGGCGACGAGGATGACGCCGGGATAGTAGCGGCGCAGCTCGTCCACCACGTCGGTCAGCGGCCGGTCGCGCGCGACGATCTGACCATGCAGCCACGGCGCCACTTCGTCCGCGGGGATGGCGCCGCGCTGTGCGTTGCCGTTCCAGCCGACTTGCACCCAGTTGCCGGGCTGCAGTCGCTCCCGGCTTGCTTTAGCCTCGACGCCGACCAGGCCGCTTCGCACCGAGACCTCGGCGCCGTCGCTCATGACGCGCACGTTGAACGACGTGCCGAGCACCACCGTTTCGACGTCACGAGTCACGACACGGAAAGGCCGTTGCGGGTCGGGCTTCACCTCGAAGAAGGCCTCGCCCTTCAACAGGCGCACGCGCCGTTCGCCCGCCTTGTAGGCGACATCGATGGCGCTGTCGGGCCCAAGCCGCACAATACTGCCATCGTCGAGACCGAGAGATTGCACCTCGGCCGTCGAGGTCATGTGATCGGCCTGGAAGCGGGTGACCAGCCCCGGCACGAAGAAGAAGGCCAGGCATGCCGCGAGTGTCGCCACGGCAAACCCTGCCGCTACACGATGCCGGACCGACGAACGTCGCCGCTCAGGAGCGACGCGACGGGCATGGGTCATGGGCGCAGCACCTTGCCAGCGCGCGGCATGAACCGGCGCCGTGTGGGCCATCAGGCCGTAGATGTCCGACGTGTCAGACCAAGCGGCTGCATGCGCCGGATCCGCGCCGCGCCACGCCTCGAAGCGCGCGCGCAGGTCGGCGTCGTCGGGATCGTCATCGAGCGCAACCAGCCAGCGGGCGGCTTCGGTCGTGACGCGATCGAGTTCCTCCTGAGATCCGGTCATCTCGCTGTCCCCGTCCCTTGCGGGGTTCCTTCTCCAACAGACGCCCGGCGGGCAGGCGATTTCGGAGGGCGCACGAAATCGTGTCTCATGACGGTGGCCGCACGCGCTGGCGGCAATAGGCGATGCCGCTGGCCACGATCTCGTGGGCCACGGTCACCGACACGCCGAGATGGGCCGCGATCTCGCGCAGCTTGAAGCCGCCGAAGCGGCGCATCTCCAGCGCGATGCGGGTCCGCTCCGGTAGTTCAGCCAGTGCCTCCCGCAGCAGGACCAGCTCCTCGCGCGCCGCCGCGGTTGCTTCGGGCGAGGCCTGTCCGCTCTCCGCCTCGGGCACGATGGCGAGCGGCACCGGCGCCACGACCCGCTCCTCGCGGATCAGCCGGCGTCGCCCATCGACGGCGAGGTTGCGAACGATGCGGTAGAGAAAGCCGACGGGCTCGTCGAGCGTACGATCCTGCGTCGCCGAGCCGAAACGCAGCCAGGCCTCCTGCACGACATCCTCGGCCCGCGCCCGATCACCGACGATGGTGGTGGCGTATTTCACCAGCTCGACGCGATGGGCCAGGTACAGGGCCAATATACTTCGGTCGTGCCCCAACAAGCCGCCCCAAAATGCGAATGATTCGCAGTCATTCTATAGGGCTGACTGTGAGGGCCGGCAAGGTCGTGCGGCGCGCCGCAAATCAGAAGTCGAAGCTCGTCGACAGACGGAAGGTGCGCGGCGCGCCGAGGATCAGGGACGTGGCGCCGCCGCCGCCCGCCCAGTAGTTCGAGTCGAGCACGTTGTCGACGTTGAAGCGGATGACGATCGGCTTGGCCGTCGGACTGTGCAGGTTGTCGAACGTGTAGCGCGCGCCGATGTCGAAGCGGGTCCACTCGGGCAGCTGGCGGCGCGGGAAGGTCGTGTCGATATATTGCGCGCCGGTATAGATGGCGCGCCCGGTCAGGGTCAGCCCGGGCGCGAACGGCAGGTCGACTTCGCCACCGAGATTGAACTGGGCGCCCGGCGAGAAGGGCGCGATCCAGCCGTTGGTCAGGCCGCCCTGCGTCTTGGTCAGCACGGCGTTCAGAAACATCGCGCCGCCGATCACCCGGAATCCTTCCGTGACCTCGCCGAAGAAGTTGAGCTCGAGCCCCTGGTTCTGCTGCTCGCCGGCCAGCACCTGCGCGTTGGTGGCGACGTTGGTGATCACGCTGGGCTGGTTGATCTGGAAGACGGCGGCGGTGGTGGTGAGCTTGCCCCAGTCGATCTTCAGGCCGGCTTCGTACTGCGTCGACCTGTAGGGCGGGAAGACCTGCCCGGCGTTGCTGAAATTGTTGGCGACGACGATGCCCTGCTGCAGGCCCTGGATGAAGTTGCCGTACACCGTCACGTTCTGCCAGGGCTTGAAGATCAGGGCGACGGCCGGCGTGATGGCGCTCTGGTCGTAGCCGTCGGTCTGCAGGCCGGTGGCGAAGGCGAAGTTCGCGGCCTTCACCTGCTGCAGGCGCGCACCCACCGTCAGCTGGATGCGCTTGTCGACCGCGGTCAGCGTATCGGCGATGGCGAAGCTCGTCTGCTCCAGCGACGACACCTTGTTGGCGGCCGGAGTCGGGATATTGGGCTGCGCGATGACGTTCGGATTGTAGACGTTGCTGGCGAACGGCGTGCCGTTGACCGTGCCGAGACCGTTCTCACGCCGGAAGGCCATGGCGGAGAAGGCGAACTCATGACCGATGATCCCGGTGTCGAAGCGCGCCCGTACGCCGGCTTCACCGGTGAGGAACTGCTGATAGACGCTTTGATTGTAGGGCGTTGAGAGCACGTTGCCGTTGATGTTGGTCATCGTGAGGCGTGCACCGCCGGATAGCGCTGCCTGCCGGAAGTCATGGGCGCCGAACGAGGCATAGGCCGTGACATTCTCGGTCAGGTCGACCTCGCCGCGCACGACGCCGAACAGGTCCTTGCGTTCGCTGTAGTTCCACGGCTCTCCGAAGTTCTTGGTGGCCCTCGGCGCCCAGGGCAGCTGCACGCCGGGCGAGATGCCGAGATAGGGCAAGGCGCCGCCGATATACTGGTACTGGTAGCCAAGGTCGGCGGAGAGCCTGAAACCTTCGCCGCGGTAATCCATCCCGATGTTCACGAGCGATCTCTTGTCCGACGTCCATTCGACCGGCGTCTGGCCCGCGCGATAGACGCCGTTGATGCGGATGCCGAACTGCTTCTCGGGCCCGATACGACGGGCGAGATCGACATGGGCGCCGAACTGGGCGTTGGACGTGTAGCCTGCCGTGACCTGTGTCAGCGGTTCTTCGCCCGCGCGCTTGGGAACGACGTTGATCGTGCCGCCGATCGCGGTGAGCGGCGGCATGCCGTTCAGCATGGCGGCCGGGCCCTTCAGGATCTCGATGCGTTCGGCGAGCTCGGGCATGACCGAGAAGGTCGGAAGCATGCCGTAGAGGCCGCTATAGGCGTAGTTCGCGGACGAGACCTGGAAGCCGCGGATGTAGACCGTGTCGTCGGCGGCGCTGCCATCGGGATAGGTCGTTCGCACCGAAGGATCGTCGATCAGCACGTCTCGGACGGTCTGCGCCTGCTGATCCTGCGCTTTCTTCGCCGTGTAGCTCGTCTGATTGAACGGCGTATCCATCACGTCGCGATTGCCCAGCAGGCCGAGCTGTCCGCCGGTCGCCACCTGCCCGCCCGCATAGGGCGGCGGCAAGTTGTCGATCATCGCCTGCGGCGGCACCTGGAAAGCGCCCTGCACCTGCACGGGATCGAGCTGCATGGCGCCGGAGCCCGTGCCCGCACCGGGCCGTTCGAGCGCGACCATCGAGCCGTTGATGCGATAGACGAAACCCGTCCCCGCCAGCAGCGCGTTGAGTGCCTGGTCACGGGTCATGGTGCCGCTGACGCCTTGGGTGCTGATGCCGCGGATCGCGCCGCTCTCGGCAGAGACCTGGAGGCCGGCCTGGCGTCCGAACACGATCAGCGCTTCGGCGAGCGGCTGCGGCGGGATGTTGAAGGACTGGACGGCAGCCTGCGCGGTTTCCTGTCCGGACGCCTGCGCAAGGGCGGTGAAGGCCGCGCCGCATGAAGCAAGCGCCGTCGCGACCATTGCCGCGGCAAACCGAACAGACATCGCCCCTCCGAACTCAACGACACACGCGCTTCAGGGCAATCTCTGGCGACGGCGTTGGACTCACCCCTTTCCACAGGACGGGTGGGTTCCTGTTTTTTCCAATGGCACGGACAGATTTTTGTGAGCCGTCTACTTCGACGTCACGACGAGCAGCCACGGCGACACGCGGCGCACCCGTGCATCGTGCGACGAGGCAAGGCTCTCGAGCGTGGACTCCGGGTGGCGCAGATCGTAGATGCCGGTGACGCGCGTGCGCGCAAAGGCGCCGTCCTGCACGACGATCATGCCGTCATAGTAGCGCCGCAGCGCATCGACGATCTCCGTCATCAGCCGGTCGCGTGCGGTCAGCTCGCCTGCCATCCAGTCGCCGATCTCGTCGACGTTGCGCCTGCCTTGCGCGACACCGCTGCCGGGGCGCACGTTCAGCCAGTCGCCGGCCAGCAAATTCTCGGATACCGGCGGCGCGTTGCTGTCGACCCGCACACGGCCATGGCGAACGGCGACATCGACGCCGTCGCCCGCCAGCCTGACCTCGAATGCCGTGCCCAGCACGGTCGTCACGACATCCCCGGCCGAGACCCGGAACGGCCGCGTGGCGTTCGGCACGACATCGAAGAACGCCTCGCCCTTCAGCAACCGCACGCGCCGCTCGCCGCTGGTGAAATCCACGCCCAGCGCGCTTTCCGGCCCGAGACGCACCTGCGTGCCATCCTCCAGCGTGAGCGAGCGCAGCTCGGCCGTCGTCGTGAGATGGTCGGCCTCGAGCCGCAGCAGCATGGCGGGCGCGGCGAGCAGCAGGAGGCAGGCGGCGACGGCGGCAATCGCTGCGAACCCCAGCACACGTCGTTTCGAAGGGGCGGCCGGACGCGTGAACGGCACGACCGTCGAGACCGCCGCGGCCGCGGGCGCGGCCTTGCCGGTCAGCTCATAGGCTCGCGCCGTGCGCGCCCACAGCTCCGCGTGCAGCGGGTTCGCCGTTCGCCACGCCTCGAAGCGCCGCGCGAGATCGCGATCGTCGGGCTCGTCCGCCAGGAGGACGAGCCAGGTGGCCGCTTCGGTCTCTGCGCGCTCGTACTCGCTGCCGGACGACGACGTCATGCCACTTTCTCGATCCACGCTCGTTGCGGAAACACGTGCCCACTAACAGACGGAGGGCACCGCCAATTTTCCAATGGAACGGAAAAATTCTTTAGAGGCTGCGTTGGCAGTGCCGGACGGCCTCGACGACGAGCACCTGGGCCATCGACGTGGAGATGCCGAGCCGTTGGGCGATCTCGCGGAGCTTGAGCCCACCCAGCCTGTGCATTTCGAGCGCCAGCCGCGTCCGTTCGGGTAGTTCGGCCATCGCCGCCAGCACACGCTCCAGCTCCTGCCGCGCGATCGTCTCGGCTTCCGGCGAGGGCTTCTCTTCTGCCACTTCGGCCGCGACGTGCTCGACGCCGCGTCGTACATGACGGCCTTCGAGACTCGACCGCCGCACGCCGTCGAACGCCAGATTGTGAACGATGCGATAGAGATAGCCGACCGGCTCGTCGAACAGGCGTCGCGCCGCGGCATCGGCGAAGCGGATATAGGCCTCCTGGACGACATCCTCCGCACGCGCACGGTCACCGATGATGCCGCTGGCGTAATTCACCAGCTCACCCCGATGCTCCATGTACAGCGTCAGCGTCGTATCGCCGGATGACACGGCTGCAGGCCTCGCCCTTCAGATGCGAATGGTTCGCAAATGCTTTATAGGCAGGGCTTCGCGGCCGGGCAAGCGACCTTCAGAAATCGGCAGTCAGCGCGAACCTGAAGGTACGGGGTGCGCCAAGAAACAGCGTGGTCGAGCCGAACCCGCCTTCCCAGAAGTTGGAATCGAGGAGGTTCTCCACATTGAACCGGGCGACGAGCAACTTGCCCTTTGCACCGGGATTTTCGAATGCGTAACGCGCACCGACATCTAGGCGTACCCATTCGGGCAGGCTGCGACGCGGCGACAGCGTGTCGATGAACTGCGCGCCCGTGTACGTGACACGACCGTTCAGCGTGAGCCCCTTCGCGAAGGGCAGGTCCCATTCGCCGCCGATGTTGAACTGCGCGCCGGGCGAGAATGGCGCGATCCAACCGTTGGTCAGCCCGCCCGCGGTCTTCGTCAGCACCGCGTTGAGGAACATCGCGCCGCCCAGGACGCGGAACCCTTCGGTCACTTCGCCGAAGATGTTGAGCTCCAGCCCCTGGTTGACCTGCTCACCGCCCAGGAACTGCGTATTGGTCGCGACGTTCGTGAGGATGCTGGGCTGATTGATCTGGAAGATGCTGGCGGTCGTGGTCAGCTTGCCCCAATCCACCTTCAAGCCGACTTCATACTGAGTGGACTTGAACGGCGGGAATATCTCACCGGCATTGGCGAAGCCTGCGCCGACGATCGTGCCCTGCTGCAGACCCTGGATGTAGTTCCCGTATATCGACACGTTGTGCCACGGCTTGAAGACCAGGGCGACCGCGGGGCTGAGTGCGCTCTGGTTATAGTTCGACGTCTGAGCGCCGGAGATTGCGTTGAAGTTGGCGGCCTGGACCTGCTGCAGCCGGGCGCCCACGGTGAGTTGCACCCGTTTGTCGGCAGCCGACAGGGTGTCGGCGATGCCGATGCTCGAAAAGTTCTGCGTGGACGTCTTGGACGCTGCCACGAACGGCAGGTTGGGGCGCGCGACCGAAACGGGATTGTAGAGGTTCGTCGCGATCGCCGCGCCGGCCGGCGTCGATGTGCCATCCTCCATTCCATAGCTGTTGCCGGTGAAGGCCAGCTCGTGGCCGATCGGCCCAGTTTCCAGCGATGCACGCAGGCCGGCCTCGGCGGTACGGTACGTCGTGTACTGATCGAGATTGAACGGAACCGTACTGGTCGCATTGCCATTGACGTTGTTTACGGTCACGCCCGCGTAATAGAGGCCCGTGCTTCTGTAGAGATGCGCTCCCAGCGACACGTAGGCGGTGACGCGTTCGGTCACGTCCAGCTCGGCGCGGACCACTCCGAAATAATCCCTGCGATCCAGATCCGACCAGGCCTGTCCAAGATTGGTCCTGGCGTTGGGTGCTGACGGCAACGGAACATTCGCCGCGAGCCCGACGAACGAGGGATAACCCGCGATGTAGAACTGCTGATATCCGAGGTCCGCCGAGAACCTGAACCGGTCGCCACGATAGTCCACGCCCAGGACGCCAAGCGCCTTCTGGTCGTTCAGCATGTTTATCTCGGACTGACCTCCCTTGTAGACGCCGTTGAATCTGACGCCGACTTCCTTCTCGTCCCCGAATCGTCGCGCGATGTCGACATGGCCACCGAACTGCGCCGCGGAGATGTAGTCGGCGGTGATCTGGGTGATGCCTTCGTCAGGCGCTCTCTTGGGAACGACGTTGACCGTGCCGCCGATATTGCCCTGGTTGGCCATTCCATTGAGCAGGGCACTCGGGCCCTTGAGCACCTCGACCCGCTCGGCAAGCTCCGCCATGGTCGAGGTACGCGGGAGTATGCCGAAAAGGCCACCGTAGGAAATCGCACCTGCGGCAGCCGATGAGAATCCCCTGATCCTGACCGTGTCCTGCAGGATCGAGCTGGGCGAACTGCCGCGAACTGAAGGATCGTCGAGCAGGACATCGCGCAGCGTCGTGGCCTGTTGATCCTGCGCCTTCTTTGCCGTGTAGCTCGTCTGATTGAAGGGCGTGTCCATGACGCCACGATTGCCGAGCAGGCCGAGCTGGCCTCCCGTCGCGACCTGTCCACCGGCATATGGCGGCGGAATGTTGTCGATCATCGCCTGCGAGGGAACCGCGAAGCCCTGCACCTGTACGGGATCGAGCTGCAGCGCCCCCTGCCCGCCTGCGGCCTTGGTAATGAAAACGCTGCGTCCACCGCCGGGACGCCAGGCGAGGCCGGTGCCGGACAGAAGGCGGCGCAAAGCTTCTTCCGGCGCCATGGCGCCGCTGACGGGCGATGAGCTCAGGTTGGCGAGTGTCGCCTGGTCGACCGAGATCTGGTAGCCGGACTGCCGGCCGAACGCGGTGAGTGCGCTTGCGAGCGGCTGAGCGGGGATGTCGAAGGCGACCGGCTGCGGAGATTGTGCCAGCGCCGGCATATCCTCGACGCGCGTCGCGCTGCCGTCCTGGGCCAGCACGCCTTTCGTCAACGCGGTACCCGCCAGCATCGCCATCATCGTGAGCGCCGTGCGCCGCTCGAAGCCTCGCCTCATACTCTTGCTCCTCCAACTCGGAACGACGGCGAACGATTGGCATTCGCGTCGTCCGGTCAGAGACGAAGCTGCTTCGAAAACTTCTCGCAATTTTTTGGAAGCCGACTCAGTCGGCCGTCAACACCAGCAGATAGGGCGTAATCTCGTGGACGGTTCCACCGTACGGCGCGGCGAGGATACGCAGTGCGCCGACAGGATCTCGCAGGTCGTAGACACCGGTCACGCGCTTGCCGCGCATGCCCGCACTCGCGACAAGGATGCTGCCTGCGTGATAGCGGCCGATGGTCGAGACCACATCGGTGAGCAGGACATTCTCGGCGATCAGGCGGCCAGCACGCCACGCGGCGACCGAATCGACAGGCACGTTGGTCTTCACGGGTCGTCCCGCCGCGCGCTCGACGGTCACGCCCTCACCGGCCGCGAGATCGACCGACTGGTCGGCCGGCGCGCCGGCCCGCACGACGCGCACCGAGCCGCTGGCGACCGCGACGGAGAAGTTGTTGTCGGTCAGGCCGACGTCGAACGACGTGCCGGTGACGGTCGCGCTGAGATCGCCGGCACGTACCGAGAAGGGCCGGTCGCGGTTGGGCACTACGTCGAAGAACACCTCGCCTTTCAAGAGGGTAATGTCGCGACCACCGGGGCCGAACGCGACAGCAATGGCGCTGTCTGCCGCCAGGGTGACGGTCGATCCGTCCTCGAGCGACACCTGCCGCGCCTCGCCGACCGATGTCAGGTGATCGGCGGTGAGCCGGAGCTGGATCGCCGGCCACGACAGGACAAGCAACAGCGAGGCCGCAAGGGCGAGCGCGGCCGCCCGCACGCGTGAATGCCGGCGTGGTGGAGCGGTCGGACGAAGCGGCACGACTGAAGCCGATTCCGTTCCTGCGCCCTGCCGGGGCGGCCATTCGTGCGAGAAGGCAGGCGTGGCCTGGCCCGTTAGCTGCCAAGCCCTCCGGGTGAGCTCCCAGGCACGCGCATGGACTTCGCTCTCGGCGATCCAGGCCGACAATGCGGCCCGAACACCCGCATCGTCGGGCGCGTCCTTCAGGCGGAAGGCCCACGACGTTGCGGTTTCCAGGACCGGATCGGGAATCACGTCATCGTCCTGCGCCATCGGATTGGCCCATACACCGATGACGAAGCGTCGGCAAAAAATTCTCCGTGATTCGCGTCGCCTTCATCGGCTCGGCCTCTGCAGCCGCTTCGCCACATGCAGGAGCGCCTCCTGCGCCCAGCGGCCGGCGGTCGGCAGCGAGACGCCAAGGTGATCGGCGATCTCCTGCAGCTTGTAGCCGCCGACGCGACTCATCTCGAAAGCGCGGCGGACATTGGGCGCCAGCTCGGCGAGGGCCGCTTCGACGCGGCGCAACTCGTCGCGCTGCAGCGCTTCCTCCTCGGGCGAGGGCGCGTCGGGCAGCGATTCGCTCAGGACAAGATGAGCCTCGTCGCGGCGATGGTCCGCCGACAGGCTGCGCCGCAGGTCATAAGCGAGATTGCGGACGATGCGGTATAGATAGGCGGCCGGTTGCTCGATCCTGTTGCCCGGCGCGGTTGCCGGCACGAAGCGCAGATAGGCTTCCTGCACGACATCCTCGGCCCGCATGCGGTCGCCCACGATCGGCGTCGCGTACTCCACGAGCGCACTGCGGTGCGCAAGATAGAGTCTCAGTTTCGCGTCGTCGTCGTGCAAGGTAGCGTCGTTCCTTAGTCGCTCCGGATATCCGACACTATACTTGTTAATAATCGTTCTCAATTGAGTTCTTGCCGCAGCCCATGTTCGAACTCCATTCCCTCTTCCTTGGCTTCGCCGTCGCCCTCGGCGTCGGCCTGCTGATCGGCATCGACCGCGAGCGCAAGAAGGTCGAAGGCTCACGGCGCGGCGCGGCGGGATTGAGGACTTTCACCCTCGCCTCGCTGGCCGGTGCGACGGGCGCGGCCGCGGGCGGTGAGTTCCTTCTGGCGGCCGTCGTGCTGGGCATAGTGGCCTTCGCCGGTCTCTCCTATTGGCATGCGCGCGAGACCGATCCCGGCCTGACGACAGAGACGGCGCTGGTCGCGACCGCCCTGCTGGGCGGCCTTGCCATTCGCGAGCCCGCCTTTGCCGCCGGCGTCGGCGTGGTGGTCGCGGTGCTGCTCAATGCCCGCGCCGAGCTTCATCGCTTCGTGCGCTCGATGCTGACCAACGAGGAGATCCGCGACCTCCTGATCTTTGCCGGTGCCACGCTGGTCGTGCTGCCGCTGCTGCCCGACCATCCGATCGGCCCCTACGGCGTGCTGAACCTGCGCACGATCTGGCTGGTGGTGATCCTGGTGATGGGCATCGGCGCGCTGGGCTACATCCTCGTGCGCATCGTGGGACCGCGCTACGGGCTGCCGCTGGCGGGCTTCGCCTCGGGCTTCATTTCGAGCTCGGCCACGATCGGCGCGATGGGCGGGCGGGCCGCGAAGGAACCGGAGGTGATGAAGCCGGCGGCGGCGGGCGCCGTCCTGTCCTCGGTCGCGACGGTCGTGCAGCTCGGCATCCTCATCGCCGCCACCGACCTCGCGGTGCTCAAGGCCTTCATGCTGCCGCTGCTCTTCTCGGGCGGTGCGGCGATCGTCTATGGCGGCGCCTTCACCCTGTGGGCGTTGCGGGAGAAGCGCGGCGAGGTCGAGGAAACGCAGGGCAACGCCTTCAGCCTGAAGACGGCCCTGGTCTTCGCCGGCATCCTGGCCGGCGTCCTGCTGCTCGCCGCCGCCTTGCAGGACTGGATGGGCGAGGCCGGCGTCATCATCGCGGCCGGCGCAGCGGGATTCGCCGATACGCATGCGCCTTCGATATCGGTCGCGTCGCTGGTCGCCGATGGAAAGCTCGCAGCGGCCGCCGCCGTGATGCCCATCCTCGCCGCCTTCACGACCAACACCGTGACCAAGATGGTGTTCGCCTTCACCGCCGGCGGCGCGCGTTTCGCACTCTATGTCGTGCCGGGCCAGCTCCTGATGCTGGCGGCGGCGTGGGCCGGTATGCTGGTCGGGTGATCGCGTACGAAGGAAAATCCATGACCGTCGAAGAGAAGCTTGGCCGCCGCGGCCTCATCGCCGCCGGAACGCTCGCCGCTGCCACCACTATCGCTGGTCCCGCGCTGGCGCAGGCGCCGGCACCATCGACCGCAGGCGCCACGCCCGCCGGCTGGAACGACGGGCTGGCGCATCCCATTCCCTACACGCCCTCACCCGGTGTCGGAAAGGAACGCGGCCTCGTGCTGGGCGGCGGCGGCGCCTACCTCGTCTCGTGGATGATGGGCTACTTCAAGGCGCTGAAGGAGAACGGCGTCGACCTTGCGACGGCCGACGTCGTGGTCGGCACGTCGGCGGGCTCGGTCGCCGGTGCGGTTCTGACCAGCGGCCGGCTGTGGCGCCTCACGGGTGAACTCGACTTCTTCAGCGACTTCCCCAAGCTCTTTGCCGAGCTGGTGCCGGCGTTGCAGGCCAATCCCAGCCAGGAGCGCGCACGCAAGTTCGCGGTCGACGCCAAGGATGCGAGCTTCGAGACCATCCGCGCCATCGGCCGCGCCGCGATGGCCGCGCGCAATCCCGCCGGCACCGACAAGTATTTCAGCACGCTGCATCGGCTGATCGGCCCCACGGCCTGGCCTTCGCCCGCCCTGCATACGACAGCGAACGACTGCTACACGGGCGAGCGCATCGTCGTCTCGGCAAGCGCCGGCCTGCATGTCGATGTCGCCTGCGCAGCGAGTTCCTCCCTGCCCGGTTCTATGGGCCCGACCTGGCTGAAGGACCGGCTCTGCATGGACGGCGGCATCTGCCAGACCAGCACGCATGCCGATGTCGTAACCGGTGTGAAGCGTGCGCTGGTCATCTCGCTGAGCGACGGCGGCCCGGAGGCGGTGACGCAGGGCCTGCGCACTTCGGGCATGCCGAACACCCTGCAGCAGGAGATCCGCGACCTCGAAGCAGGCGGCACGCGCACCATGCTGACCGTCGCCGGCCTGCTGCCGGGCACGCAGCATGTCGACAACATCATGGACCCCAAGTGGATCGGCCCGATGCTGAAATACGGCCACGAACGCGGGCTGGCCGAGCTGCCCAAGGTCAAGGCGCTCTGGGCGTAATCCGCGTGCGTTCGCTCGTCCTTCTCCCCGGTTTCATGTGCGACGCCGATCTGTGGGCCGACATGGTCCCCGATCTCGAGGCACTGGGCTCCCTGCATTTCGGCAATGTCTATGAGGACGACTCCCTCGAAGGCATGGCGCAACGTGTACTCGCCGAAGCACCCGAGCGCTTCGTGCTGGTCGGCTTCTCGATGGGCGGGTTCGTCGCGCGCGTGCTCACCCTGATGGCGCCGGAGCGCGTCGCGGGCGTGGCCTTCGTCGCCTCCTCCGCACGCGGCTACTCCGACGAGGAACGGGCGCGGCGAGTGTCGGGGTTCCGGCCGGGCGATCGACCGCCACGGGCCGCCGGCGCGGTCTCCAACGCGATGGGGCTGCATCCCGATCGCGACACCGATCCCATGCTGCTCGACCGGCTGCGCGGCATGCAGCGGCGGCTCGGTCCGGAGGTGCGCAAGCGCCAGGCCGCCCTGGTCAGGCGTGACGGCTACACCGATCTCGAACGCATCGCCTGCCCCTCACTGGTCGTGGCCTGCCGCCAGGACCGGCTGCGCACCTTCGCCGAGACCGAACGCATGGCGCAGGCGCTGCCGAACTCGAACTTCAGCATCCTCGAAGACTGCGGCCACATGGCTCCGCTCGAGAAGCCACACGAGCTTTCGGCATTGCTGGGCTCGTGGATCGAGAGGGCTAACCTCTAGCTCGGCTCCAGCGCGACAGGCGAACCGCGCCGCCAAAAATCAACGCCACCCCGAAGGCCACGGCCGCCGGCAGCCACAGATCGACGAACGACACGATGCGGGCGCGGCCGGGCTGGCTGCGGTCGTAGACGACGTTCACCACCTCGCCCGCCGCGAAAGAGGTCCCGCTACCGCCACGACCATGGAATTCGATCTCGCGGCCTTCCGGCGTGGTGAAACGTACGATGGGTGCGAAGGAAATGCGCTCGACGTCGCGGCGCACCTCGCGGCCGGCCGGCGTCGTCACCTCCTCCGTGACGATCGAGCGGCTCTCGCGGATCTCGGTGACCGTGCCACGCGCCCGGCCGCCGCTCGCATAGAGGTCGATGGCACTCCACAGCACGAAGACGCCGATCAACAGCGCCGACAGCGAGATCACGGAGAAGGCGCGCTCCCCTACCAACGTGAGGTCGGCGTTGCGCGACAGCGCCCAGGCGATCGCACCGAACATCAGCCAGAAGCCACCGAAGACGATGAGGATGATCGGCACCAGCCAGAGCCGCTCGAACGTGTCGAGACGGAAATCCTGCGGGCTTTCGGGCAGGTAAAGAACGGTGACGGCGTCGCCCGCCGAAAAATCCGGCGCGCCCGAGCCAAGGTCCTTCACCTCGATGGTTTCGCCCTGGGGCAGGCGGAAACGCACGACGGGCGCGTACATGTCGCCCTCGCGCACGATCTCGGTGACGACGCCGTCGGCCCGCTCGCCGTAGAGCACATGACGAAGATTGCCCAACCCCATCAACACGCCGCCGGCCGCGATCAGCCCGCCGATCCCGAGGATCAGCCAGGCGATCCAGCGCCAGCTCGTGTCGACGGCCATCGCCTATTCGAGCTTGAGGTTGGCCTTGCGGATCACCGTCGCCCACAGCTCGGCCTGCCGGCGCATGAGCGCCTGGAAATCTTCCGGCAACAGGAACCGCGCCTCGGTGCCCAGCCCCTCGAAGCGACGCAGCACGATCGGGTCCTCCAGAAGCGACTTCACGGCAGCGCTGATCTTCCCCTCCACCGGATCCGGCAGGTTCGCAGGCCCTGCGAGGCCGAGCAGGTTGATCGCCTCGAAGCCCGGGAGTGTCTCGGCGACCGTCGGCACGTCGGGCAGGGCCGGAGAGCGCATCAGCGACGTCACGGCCAGCGCCCGCAGCCTTCCGTCGCGGATCATCGGCAGGGCCGTCGAGATCGGCTCGAACTGGAACTGCGTCTGATCCGACATCAGGTCGATCATGGCCGGCGCGCCAGAGCGATAGTGGGCGGCCTCGAAGCGCACGCCTGCGCGCTGTTCGAGGAGAAGACCGGCGAGATGGGCGATCAGGCCCTCGCCCGACGTTCCCATGACCATCCGGCCATTGTCCTTGCGCGCTTGGGCGATGAACGCCGTCATCGTGCGCGCCGGCATGGTCGGCTTCACCAGCAGCACCAGCGGCTGTACGGAGATCGACGTGATGAAATCGAAATCCTTCTGCCAGTCATAGGCATTGCGGCCATACAGCAGCGGACTGTTGGCCAGCGCCGCCGAGGTGACGAGCAGCGTATAGCCGTCGGGTGTTGCCCGCGCGACGAACTCCGCGCCGGTCAGGGCGCCGGCACCGGTCATGTTCTCGACATCGACCGGCTGGCCGAGCTGGTTCTTGAGCTGGGCCGCGACGATGCGGGCAATCCCGTCGACGCTTCCGCCGGTCGGAAACGGCGTCACCAGCTTAACCGGCTTGGTCGGCCAGTCCTGCGCCTGGACCGGGAAGGCGAGGAGCGCAAGAGCACAGAGAACTCGCAGGAACATCGGGATACACATGTTCGAACTCTCTTCAGGTGTTGCGTCGGCGCAGCCGGTCGACGAGCGCGACGAGCCGGCTGCCTTGCGGCGTGGCGGGATCGAGCAACTGTTCGTGCGGCGTATCCCGCGCGAGCCGGCTGATCTCCATCAGCGCGCGGATGTGCTGGCGGCGTGTCAGGCTGTATTCCGAGGGCCGGTGATGGAAGAAGAGACGCCTGAGCTGGCCGTCACCGACCAGTGCGTTCAGCTCGCTCGCCGCCACATAGATCAGGAAGCAGACGAAGATCCAGATCTGTACCGCCACGAAGCGATGCCAGGTGAAATCCAGCATCGCCGCCTGGGCGGCGGCATCGAAGCCCCGCGGATCGAAGGCAAAGTGCACGAGCCGCTCGAGGAAGCGCACGATCGTGACGACGACGCTGTAGAAGACCGACTTGTAGAGGATCGGCTGGATCAGCGGCGCACCGCGGAACTTGTCGATGATCCGCACCTTGTCGACGACCAGCACGACCTTGCCGACGATCAGCGCCGTGGTGCTGGCCAGCATGAAGCTGCCGAGATTGAACCAGTAGTTGTGCGTCAGCAGGTTGGTCGTAAAGACGATCAGGTTGAAGGCCAGGAAGAAATAGAGGGTCGGCGGCAGCAGGTGCTGGAACACGTGCAGCCAGCCGTGGAAGAAGCGCCTCGGCAGTGAGGCGATGGCAGCCGCATTCACATCCGGCCTCCATCGACGACGAAATTCTGCGCCGTCACCAGCCGGCTGTCGTCGGAAGCGAGCCACAGGACCATGCGCGCGATGTCGGGCGGATAGAGCAGCTCCTTGAGGCACTGCGCGCCCAGCTGCGCCGTCTTGGCCTCCGGCGTGACCCAGAGGTCGAGCTGGCGCTGCGTCATGATCCAGCCGGGCGTCACGGCGTTGAGGCGGATGCCGTCGCCGCCGAGATCGCGGGCGAGGCCGCGCGTCATGCCGATCACCGCCGCCTTGGCCGCCTGATAGACGGAAAGATTCGGCGTCATCGTGTGATAACTCACCGAGCTGAAGTTCACGATCGAGCCGCCGCCCGCCTTCTTCATGGCCGGCGCCACCGTCTGGATCGCGAAGTAGGCGTGGCGCAGGTTGACCGCGATGCGCTCGTCCCAGAAATCCGGCGTCACCTGATCGAGCGTGTGCCGGTCGTCGCGCGCGGCGTTGTTCACCAGCACCGTGATGGTCCCGAGCTTCGCAGTCACCCCCTCGATGGCCCGCTGATAGGCCGCCACGTCTCGGATGTCGCAGGGCACGAACAGTGGCACGGTGTGGCGTTTGGCTTCGATCTTCTCGATCAGCGCCTTCGAGGCCGCCTCGTCGATGTCGACGAAGCCGACCTTTGCGCCCTGCTCGGCAAAATGCTCGACGATCGAGGCGCCGATACCCGAGCCGCCGCCCGACACGAAGACGGTGCGCCCCGAGAGGCTGGGATAGGAAGCGAACGACGGCATGAAATTCCCCTAGCTCTGGACCAGCCTGAACGAGATCTCACCGGCAAGCGTCGCACTGGCAGCCAGCCGGGCCTGCCCGACCGCACCGTTGGCGTGAGTCACCGGCTCGACACAGAAGTATCGTTGGCCATCGGGAACATAGATCACCAGATGACGAAATGCCTCCGTCGCGGACAGGACGAGGCGAAGCCGATGTTTCGGCCAGGTGACGGTGGCCTCTCCGTCCCAGCCGTCGAAGCAGTGGTCGAGGCCCATCCCCTGGACCCGGCGCGAGCGCGAGAAATCCCATTCGGACGGCAGCGGCACGCGCTGCAGCGGCAAAACCTCCCGGTCGGTCCGCCACACGCCCGCCAGGCGGCAGGCGAGCTCGGTATCGGCATCGCGCCGGAAGAAGGGATGCAGCCCCAGCCCCGCCGGCACCTCGCGGTCTTCGAGATTCTCGATCGAGAGACCGACGGTCAGTCCCGCCTCGTCGAGCGCGAAGGTCTGGCGCGCGCGATAGCGGAAAGGCCAACCCGCGGTGCCCTCGCCGGGTTCGTGGACGAAGGCCAGTTCGGCCGAAGTCCGATCGTGGCGCACCACGTCCCAGGCCCGCGCCCAGCCATCGCCGTGCATGGGATGGCGCACGCCCGGCCAGTTGGGATCGAGGCGAATGATCTCATCGCCGAATGCGAGACGACCGTTCGCGATGCGATTGGAAAACGGCACCAGCGGATAGCAGGCCGTGTCCTTTCCGGTGCCGGAGGCGAGCGCGGCGTCCGAGGCAGGCCGCAGCAGATCGCCCACGCCGTTCAGGGCGAGCCGCGCGATCGAGCCGCCAGCCTCCGGCGCCAGATCGACGGCCAGCCGGCCCGCCCGCAGCGACAAAAGCGTCACACCATCCCCCGCCGCTGTGTAAACTCGCCCCTCGTCAAATTACGAGGAAACGCATCGATGTCGAACATGCTGAAGAAGCGGCTGCAGGCCGGCAAGGCCTGCGTCAATGGATGGCTGGCGATCCCCGACGGCTTCGCCGCCGAGACCATGGCGCAGTGCGGCTGGGACAGCGTCACCGTCGACATGCAGCATGGCGTGCAGGACTACCACTCGATGGTCCGCTGCTTCCAGGCGATGGACAAGCATCCGATCACCCCGCTGGTACGCGTGCCGTGGAACGAGCCCGGCATCGTCGGCAAGGTGCTGGACGGCGGCGCCTGGGGCGTCATCTGCCCGATGGTGAACACGCCGGCCGAAGCCGCGGCGCTGGTCTCCTATTCGCTCTATCCGCCGAAGGGCAAGCGATCCAACGGCCCGATCCGCGCCGGCGCCTATGGCGAGGCGACGCCCTACCAGGCGATGGCCAACGACGAGGTGCTGATCATCCCGATGATCGAGACGCAGGAAGCGATCGACAATATCGACGCCATCCTCGATGTCCCGGGCATCAGCGGCATCTACGTCGGACCCTCCGATCTCGGCCTGTCGCTCGGCATGAAGCCGATGCTCGACCGCGAGGAGCCGCAGATCCTGGCGATCTATGACAAGCTGCTCGCCGCCACCAAGAAGCGCGGCCAGTTCGCCGGCCTGCACAACGGCACCGGCAGCTACGCCGCGAAGATGGTCCACAAGGGCTTCCAGCTCGTCACCATCGCCAACGATGCTGGCCTGATGGCCAAGGCCGCGCGCGAAGCGGTCGCCCAGACGCGCAAGGAAGGCGGCCCGACGGCCGCGAAGTAAGGGGCCGAGGCGTGCGCTTCGCGAACGCCGCGCTGCCCGACGGCAGCCGGCACGATATCGAGGTCGAGGGAGGGCGGATCGCCGCCCTCCTCCCGGCCTCGACGAAGCCTGCTCAGCCGGACGCCATCGATCTCAGCGGCACGCTCGTCCTGCCGCCGCTGGTCGACGGGCACATCCATCTCGACAAGACGCTGCTCGGCCTGCCCTGGCTGCCCAATCAATCCGCAGGCAACAAGGTCTCCGACCGTATCGAGGCCGAGCGCCGCGTGCGCGCCGCGCGCACCGTGCCGGAATTCGAGACCGGCTCGAACCTTGTGCGCCAGATCGTGGCCAGCGGCACCCTGCACATGCGCAGCCATGTCGACATCGACAACCAGCTTGGACTGAAGAACCTCCATGAGGTGCTGAAGATCCGCGAGCATTTCCGCGACCTCGTCACCATCGAGATCGTGGCCTTCCCGCAAAGCGGCATCCTGCGCTCGCCGGGCACGGCGGAGTTGCTCGACGAGGCGATCGCTGAGGGCGCGGATCTCGTCGGTGGCCTCGATCCGGTCGGCATCGACGGCGATCTCGACGCCCATCTCGATACGGTGTTCGCCATCGCCCAGCGCCGCGGTGCGGGCGTCGACATCCACCTGCATGATGGCGGCGAGGCCGGTCTGGCCCAGATCCTGGCCATCGCGGCACGCACTGAAGCGGCGGGCCTGCAGGGCAAGGTCGCCGTCAGTCACGCCTTCGCGCTGGGCTCCGTCTCGACCGAAAGCGTCACCCGCGCCGCCCACACGCTGGCCCGCTCGGGCGTCGCCATCATGAGTCATGGGCCGGGTGGCGCGACCATTCCGCCGCTAAAGCTGCTGCGCGAACACGGCGTGGAAGTATTCGGCGGCTCCGACAATATCCGCGATGCCTGGTCGCCCTTCGGCAACGGCGACATGCTGGAACGCGCGATGCTGATCGGCTACCGCGCCAACTTTCGCCACGACGCGGAGCTGGCGCTGGCCTTCGAGATGGTGACCGCGGCCGCCGCGCGCGTGCTCGGCCTCGAGGACTACGGCTTCAAGGTCGGCGGCGCGGCGGACTTCGTCACCGTCGAAGCGACCACGCTCGCCGAAGCCGTCGCCACCCGCAAACGCCGCAGCCTCGTCGTCAAAGCGGGCCGCATCGTCGCAAAGGATGGGGTGCTGATCCAGGCAGCGACCTAGGTCGCGCTCCAGCCGCCGTCGATCGGGATCGCCGCCCCGGTGACGTCCCGGCCGCCTGTGCCGCAGAGGAAAGCGACCAGGGCCGCAACGTTGTCCATGGCAACAAACCGCTTCGAGGGTTGCCGCGAGGCCATGAACTCGGCCTCCGCCTGTTCCCTGGTCAGGCCCCTTTCAGCCATGAAGGCGGCCAGGCGCGTTTCGATCGCCGGTGTCGGGGAGGACCCCGGGCAAACCGCATTGCACGTTATGTTCCGATCCGCCACCTCCAGCGCAACGGCACGGGTAAAGCCGATCAAGGCAGTCTTGGTCGTCACGTAGTCCACTCGATTGGTCGTGCCGAACAGGCCGAACACGGAGGAAATGTTCACGATACGACCGAAGTCGCGCCGCCTCATTCCCGGCAACGCCAGCCGCACGGTATGAAAGGCCGAAGACAGGTTCACCGCCAGCGACCGTTCCCAGTCCTCGGGCTTGAACTGCTCGACAGGTGAGAAGTGCCGAACAACGGCGTTGTTGATCAGGATATCTATGGCACCGAACGTGTGCTCCGCCACCGAGACAAGGTCGACGATCTGGCTCGGGTCCGCGAGGTCCGCACCATGATGTATTGCCCGCACGCCATGACGATCCTCGAGCTCGCGGCAGGCGTTCTTTATGTCCGGAGCGTTGCCGAAGCCATTCAGCACGACATTGCAGCCATTGGCGGCGAGCTGCTGGGCCATTGCGTAGCCTAGACCTTGGGTAGACCCGGTGATGAGCGCGACTTTACCCTTCATGCTTCCTCCTCATGGAATTCGCGCCTCTCATCGGTGTCTGGCTTCCGACAGCAGCCGCGCTTCTTGCGACAGCAGGGCCACGTATGATTTCAGCTTTACTTTTGCGAAGCGGCTCTCGGGAATCGTCAGCGCGAGAGAGCCGACAATCCGATCCTCGGAGAGCCTGATGGGAACGCCGATCCCGATTGAATCGGGCAGCTTGTCGCCGTTGCTGAGGGCATAACCCTTGCGCCGCGTCGTCTCGACAAGGCCTGCCAACGCAGCGCTCGTCAGCCGCTTTCCGGTCAGCGGCGAAGGACGGGGAGACGCGCAGATATTCGCCCGCACATCGGCCGGCAGAAACGACAATATGGCAAGCCCCGATGCGCCGCATTCGACGGGCACAGGCTCGAACAGCGTGATGCGGTACCGCAGCGAATGCGGACTGTCGCTGTTCGCCGCATAGGCGGCCATCTGACGGTCCGGCAGATATTCGCAGTACAGAGCCGTCTCGCCGGTTTCCGCGGTGATCCGGTCGAGCGCCGGCTGGCAGAGAGTTGCGAACGACGTCTTCTGCGTCACCAGGTTGGCGACGCGCAGGAACTGCAGGCCCAGTCGGTAGCGACGCTGCGTGGCGTCCCGCTCGACAAACCCCGCCCCCCGCAGAAGGTCGAGAAGGCGATGAGACGTGCTCATCGGCAGCCCGAGCGCCTTCGCGACATCGGTGACGCCGACATGTCCGCCCGCCTCGGCCATGACGGTCAGGATGGCGAGCGTACGCGCCACCGTTCCCGACATGTCGGTCTTCTCAGGCATCTCCCCTTCCCGCCGCCGAGTTGACAATAACCTGGCACGCTTGCAATGTTTTGGAACTATATCCCGATTAACGGAATATGAGCCAATGTCGATTGTGACGTCAAGCAGAGAGACGCTGGTGGGAAGGCTGCCCGCCGAAGAGGTGGTCAAGTGGAAGCACGACGGGTTCCTGTCGCCGTTCCCGTTGCTCGACGAGAGCGAGCTCGATGAGTGTCGCCAGGGCGTTGCGCGCTACGAGGCGTGGCTGGGCTCGACGATCAACGCCCATGAGGACATGCGCTGGCGGTCGATGCCGTATCTGATTCTGCCCTGGGCCGCCCGCCTGGCCCGGGACCCTCGCATCCTCGACAAGGTCGAGGGGCTGTTGGGGCCGGACTTCATGATTTTCACGAGCACGTTCTTCATCAAGGAGCCGTGTTCCCCGACCATCGCAGCCTGGCACCAGGACTCGACCTATTACGGACTGGAACCGAAGGAAGAGGTTACGGTCTGGGTCGCGCTGACCGAGGCAAGCGAAGCGGCGGGTTGCATGGACGCGCTCTCCTTCAAGGGCGAGCCGCGACAACTCAGCCATGTCTCGCGAATCGTGCAGAACAGCGTCAATCGCGCCGGCCAGGTCATCACCGAGCCCCTCGACGACAGCGCTCCGGTCGCCATGCCGCTCCGGCCGGGCTGGTTCTCGATGCATCACGGACTTTGCCCTCACCGGTCAGGGCCCAATACGTCGCCGCATCGCCGTATCGGACTGGGGCTGAACTACATCCCGACGCGCGCCAGGCCGTCCGGCTCGGTCCGACAGGCCGCCCTGCTCGTCCGCGGGACCGACCGCCATGGGCACTTCGAATCCGCCGACTGGCCGATCCAGGAGCTGGGCGACAGAGAGCTGAAAGAGCACGAGCGTGTCGTGGGCCTCTACCGGGACGCGTATATCGAGGAAGAGGCCAGGCATGCAAAACGGCTGGCCTGACTGACAAGCGCCGAACGATAAAAAACAAGGGGAGGAAGAACTATGATGCGGATTGGGAAATGGATTGCCGCCATGTGCGCAATCCTGTGCGGCGCAATGCCAGCGGTTGCTCAGGATTACCCCAATAGACCGATCACGATGGTCGTGCCGTTTGCCGCAGCGGGGCCGGGCGACATCATTGCCCGGCTGGTGGCGGAAGCAATGCGTCGCAATCTGGGGCAAGAGATCATCGTCGTAAACGTCGGCGGCGCCGGAGGCACGATCGGCACGGCGCGCGTCGCGCAGGCGAAGCCCGATGGATATACGATCCTGCTGGGACATGTCGGCCAGTCCACCAGCACCAGCCTGTACAAGTCGCTGCCCTACGATCCGATCGATGGCTTCGAGGCCATTGGCCTGGTCACGGACGTGCCGATGACGATCGTCGGCAAGGCCGATCTCGCACCAAAGGACCTGAAGGAACTCGTGGCCTACATCCGCGAGCGGCCCGATCAGGTCAACTACGCTCACTCCGGCCTTGGCTCGGTGGCGCATCTGTGCGGATTGATGTTTACCAGCGCGACCAAGACGAAAGTGACCGTCATCCCGTACAAGGGCGGCGGCGAGGTCATGAAGGATCTGCTGGCGGGTACGATCGACGTCTACTGCGAGCCGGCGACGGGCACGACGGCAAACATTCTGGCCGGGAAGATAAAGCCCTATGCCGTGACGACGAAGAACCGGGTGGGGGCCCTGCCGTCAGTGCCCACAACCAAGGAAGCGGGCTTTCCCGAGATCGGCATCACCACCTGGTATGGCCTCTATGCCCCCAAAGGCACGCCGACTGCCATGACCAACAGACTCTCGAGCGCGCTTCAAGCGGCTCTCACGGACAGCAACGTCATTGCCCGTTTCGCCCAGCTCAGCATGGAGCCCGTCCCCCAGGATCAGGCGACACCAGCCGCCCTGGACGCAAAGCTCAGATCGGAAGCGAAGTACTGGTCGGCCCTTCTCAAGGAAGCCGGCGTCCAGCCTGAATAACCCGTTCAGCCGGATCAGGGTCTTTCCGAACAAGCAGGAATCAAACCACCAACCTCATGCTGAAGAGGCTGCGGAGCAGCCGTCTCAGGATGAGGTGGGCGTTTGATCTTTCCGGACGAAGTAGAATCGGCTTCCTCCCCATTCAAATGGGGAGGTGGCGCGCTCATAGCGCGACGGAGGGGTCAGGGGCGAGGTGCCGACGAGCATGACCCCATCGCCCCGTATGACGGGGCACTTCCCCATCTGAACGGGAAGAGATTGATTCCGGAGCCTGACGTTTCAATCCACGTCGGAAAGACTCTAGGCTGCCTGCGCAGCCTTGACCGGTCCCCACGATTTCACCACCGGCAAGACCTCCTTGGCGAACAGCTTCAGCCCACGCTCGCTCACCTCGTAGGGTGTGCCGCCGAAGCGGAAGGCGACGTTCATCTCGAAGTCGCCGAGCAGTTTACGGCGTGCCTCCAGCCCGCGCAGGATCTTGTCCGGCGTGCCCCAGGACGCCGCCTGCATGAAGCCGGTGATGGCGCCCTCGATACCGCCACCCTTGCGCGCGAGATCGGCCTTCTGCTGGTAGGAGTCGTAGCCCTTCACCGACTTGAAGTGCTCGCCGAGAAATTCGTAGTGGTAGAAATTGCTCTCGACGAACTTGCCCTGGTACTGCCGCGCCTCGTCCTCGATGGTCGCGGCGTCGGGCCCGCAGACGCAGAACTCGGTCAGCATCACCCGCGGCGGCTCGGTGCCGTGATACTGGCGATGGAGCTGGCGTCCCTTCTCGATCATCGGCGCGCGCATCTCCCACGGCCGGTCGGCGAACATCACCATGTGGGCGCCGAGCTTGGCGGCCGAATCGATCGAATCCTCGCTCGACGCCACGGCATAGATGCGGCCGTCGAACGAGTGCTGCGGCCGCGGCCTGATCTCGATGCGGGGCTGCTTGTAGTATTTGCCGTCGCCTTCCATGAAGCCGGTCTTCAGCGCCTCGACGATCATCGGCGCCGCCTCGTCGAAGCGGCCGCGCGATTCGTCCATGCTGATGCGGAAGGCATTGAACTCGCGACGCGCCAGCCCGCGCCCCATGCCGAGCCGCAGCCGCCCCTTGCTCAGGAGATCGACCACGGCGGCGTTCTCGGCGACCCTCAGCGGATCGTGCCATGGCAGGATGACGGCGGCCGTGCCGACGTCGATGTTCGGGCAGAGCGCCGTCAGGTGGGTCATCAGCGCGAGATTGTCGGGCACGAACGAGTAGTCGTTGAAATGATGCTCGGCCGACCACAGGCAGTCGAAACCAGAATCGGCGGCGATCCGCGCCAGCCGGATCTCCTCGTCCCAGACGCGCTGGTCGGAGCAATTCTCCCAACCGTAGTTGGTGAACACCATCATCATGCCGACGTCCATCGGGCTTCCTCCGTCTTGTTTTCTTGTTGGAATGCTTTCAGGCCGTCGGGCTACCGCCATGGACCGGCATGGCGAGCAAGCGAGTGGATTTCGCCAGCGCTTCGTTGGAGCGGGCGATGAGATGCATCATGCGACGATGTCGTTCCAGCCGGAGCCCCAGCGTGTCCCGGGCATTGCCATTCACGGCCGGACGCTGCTGCCCCGAGATCATGGGCCGACGGCGACGGACGAGATCGCGCAGGATGTAAGCCCGGAGTGCCGCGGAAAGAGTGGGCTTCCCGTGACGCCCGCCGGCATTGATATGAGCCACGAATGCCTCGAGCGAGAGCCCGCGATCGCGGCAGATGGCGATCAGTTCGGTCCAGAAGGCGTCTTCCAGCAAAATGCTGAAGCGATGCCCCTCGACGGTGACAAAGCGCTTGCGCATGCCGCAACTCTGGCAGCGATCGCAACCGGCCTCAAGTGCAAGCTGTAATGGGGCTAGCCGCCGCGGCGAACCTCTTCGAGCAAGGCTCGATACTCGGCGATCGTCGGAAGGTCCGCGTCTGCCTCTTTCCTCCGCCGTCGCCCCGGCATCGGGATATCCGTGGCGAGGAGCCTCTCCAGCCGCCACATGACGTCACGGCAATCATGGTCGCCGGTCACGAGACGAACGAGCATCTCGGCCAGCTGCTCGCATTCCGCGGCGTCGAGCTCGCGCCCGCGACTCTCCACCTCGTCGAGGAAGAGTTCGACGTATTGAAAGAGTGGCGACGCCTGCGTGTCATCCATGAATTGCAGCGATCGATTGGTCAGAGAGTCCTGGCGCGACTGCCATAGTCTCCCTTCCATCGGTGGCTGAAGACGACGGTCGGCGAGGCCGCCGAATATGCCTGCGGCTTCGAGCGGGACAAGAAGAATTTTCCACGTCACGAACCGTACCCGGGACACGGCGTAGGGCGGCCATGCCCCTCGCCCTGAATGCAGAGCGGTGGTAAAGGCGCAGTCCTTCTTTCCTGCGGGTCGAAAATGGCGTCGCGTCAGGCCGTGCTCGGCATGGAGCAGGCTTCCTTCTTCTACGGCTCGGGCCGTGTCTTCGAAAACGTGTCGTTCCTGCTGGACGATGCGCGCACGGCACTGGTCGGCGAGAACGGCGCGGGCAAGTCGACCCTGCTGAAGTGCCTGACGGGCGTGCTCGAACTCAATGCCGGCCAGGTGATCCGCTCGCGCGGCCTGCGAATCGGCCAGGTCCCGCAGGACGTGCCCGAAGGTCTTGCCGCCCTTCCCGTACGCGAGGTGCTGGCCCGGTCGCTGGCCAAGGTCGGACAGGACGGCGAGGACTGGCGGATCGACGTGCTGGTCGACGAGATCGGCGTCGATCCGGAAATCCTCGACAAGCCGTTCGGCACGCTGTCGGGCGGCTGGCAGCGTCTAATGCTGATCGCGGCCGCGGCGCGGCTGGAAGAGCCGGACATCCTGATCCTCGACGAGCCGACCAACCATCTCGACCTCGCCAACATCAACACGCTGGAGCGCTGGCTGACGGCCGAGTTCACCGTGCCGATGCTGATGGTGAGCCATGACCGCGAGTTCCTCGACCGGGTGACCGAACGCACGCTGTTCCTGCGCGCCGACGGCGTGCATGCCTTCAAGACGCGCTTCTCCGTGGCGCGCGAGGAGCTGCTGCGCCGCGACGCCACCGCAGCGGCGCGGGCGAGGCAGGAGGATCGCGAGATCAAGCGGCTGGAGCAGGCGGCCGCGCGGTACAAGGTCTGGGCGGTCAAGAACCCCGACCTCAACAAGCGCAAGAACGCCGTCGAAAGCCGCATCGCCCGCATCGAGAAGGAGCGCACGCAGACCTATGTCGCGCGCGAGCGCCGGCTGGAGCTGGCCGACGGCGACATCGACGCCAAGGTGGCGCTGCGCCTCTCGAACCTCGACGTGAAAGTGCCCGGCAGCGACCGCAAGCTGATCGGCATCGAGCGCCTCGCGATTGCCGCGGGCGAGCGCGTGGCCCTGCTCGGCACCAACGGCACCGGCAAGTCGACACTTCTGGCCGCGTTGGCCGCGGCCTACGAGCCCGGCCGCGAGCATTACGACGGCCAGGCCGCGGTGCGCTTCAATCCGGCCTGCCGGCTGGTCTATTTCGACCAGACCATGAGCGAGCTGCCCGTCGCGACCAGGATCCTCGACTATGTGGTCGAGGCCGAGGGCGTCACCGAGAAGGACGCAGTGCGCCAACTCGCCGGCGCCGGCTTCGCCTTCGTGCGCCTCAAGGAGCCGATCGGCGTGCTGAGCCACGGCGAGCGCGCGCGGCTCGTCTTTCTGAAGATGAAGCTGCTGCGGCCGAACTTCTATGTGCTCGACGAGCCGACCAACCATCTCGACATCGAGGGCCAGGAAGATCTCGAGGAGCAGCTGGAGAAGAGCGACGTGTCGTGCCTCTTCGTGAGCCACGATCGCTTCTTCACGCGCACCGTGGCGACGCGATTCCTCGAAATCCGCAAGGGCCGGCTCGTCGAGACCGAAGACGCCGACGCCTTCTTCGATTCGCAAACGTAACCGTCGTCTCGACCGGAGCCGCGCGTAGCGCGGCGTAGTGGAGAGACCTTCTCTCAGCGATTGGCCGGCTATTTGTAGAAAGAAGGTCTCTCCACTGCGCGACGGAGCCTGCCCCGAGGGCTTCCGAGGGGGCGCTTCGGTCGAGACGACGGATCACCTGCGCCCCGCCATCTGAGCCAGACCGAGGGCGACGGAGAGGAGGTCGGAGGCGCCGGCGATGCGGGCCGACGGGGCGGCTTGCGCGACGGCGGTGCGCACCGCGGGAACGCGGCTAGAGCCGCCGGTTAGGAAGATCGTCTCGATGTTCTCGGGCTTGAGGCCGGCGGCGGCGATGCAGTCGCCGGCCGATTTGCGGAGCCGCTCGGTCGCGGTGCCGATCGCGCGGTCGAACGCGCGCCGCGTCGCGAGAGCCGAGAGGCCGGCTTCGAGGAAGGCGAGCGGAATGGCGGCGCGCTCCTCTGCGCTCAGCTCGATCTTGGCGTCCTCGACGGCGAAGGCGACTCTGTGGCCGAGGCCGTCGTGCACCAGCTTCAGCAAGCGCGCCACCTTCTCCGGCTCGGCGGCCAGCGACTGAAGCTCGGCGATCTCTCGCTCGTTGCGGTAGGTGTAGGCGAAGTTGATCGTCGCCCAGGTCGCGAGCTGGTGATAGAGCGCGTTCGGCATCGGCAGGTTCTTCTCCACGAGCTGCGTGCCGAGACCGAGCAGCGGCATCACCGACGTGAGAGAGAGCGCGGTGTCGAGGTCGGTACCGCCGATGCGTACGCCCGACGTTGCCAGCACGTCGCTGCTGCGGTCCAACCGGTCGCGGCGTCCCGGCCCGACCCTCACGATCGAGAAGTCGCTCGTGCCGCCGCCGATATCGGCGATCAGCACCAGCTCCTCGCGCGCCACGGTCTGCTCGTAGTGATGGGCGGCGGCGATGGGCTCGTAGGCGAAGGCGATGTCGCGGAAACCGGCCTCGCGCGCCACGCGTTCCAGCACCGACTGCGCGCGCGCATCCGCCGTGTCGTCGTCATCGACGAAGCGCACCGGGCGGCCCATCACGACCGAGGTGATCTCTTCGCCCGCGAACGCCTCAGCTTTTTGCTTGAGGTTCTGCACGAAGATCTCGACCACCTTGGTGAGCGGCACCTTGCGGCCGCCGAGGCTGGTCTCCTCGTCGATCAGGGACGAACCCAGGATCGACTTCAGCGCCCGCATCAGGCGGCCCTCGGTGTGATCGACATAGGCCGCGATGGCGGCCTCGCCCAGCAGCACCCGGCCCCTGGTCTCCTGGTCGAAGAAGACCGCGCTCGGCAGCAGCGTATTGTCGCCCTCGACGGGCGCCAGCATCGCGGTGCCGTCGCGCACCACGCCGATCGCCGAATTCGACGTGCCGAAATCAAGTCCGCAGGCGGTCATCACAGTCCCCAGGGTCGCGAAGGGGATGTCATCTATTACGATGGCCGCTTCGTTGCCAGACTGTTTCTTTTCGCCTACTCTATGCGCGATAGAGGGCTGCCAAAGACACGGGCGGCCCTTTTGCTTTTTGCGCGGTCAGGCGACGATCTCGCCGCGGAAGGCCCAGCGGGTCATGCGCTTCTCGACCATGGCGCAGACCGCATACATCGCCACGCCCATGATCGCGATGGCGAACAGCCCGGCGAAGGTGGTGGGCGCGTCGTTGCGCGCGCTGGCCGACAGCATCAGGAAGCCGATGCCGTTGTTGCCGCCCACCGTCTCGGAGATTACCGAGCCGATGAACGCCAGCGTGATCGCCACCTTGAGGCTGGCGAACAGGTAGGGCATGGCGCGCGGGATGCCGACCTTGGTCAGGATCTCCAGCCGCGAGGCGCCGAGGCTGCGCAGCACGTCGCGCATTTCGGGCTCGATGGTGGCAAGGCCGGTCGCCACGTTCACCACGATCGGGAAGAAGCTGATGACGAAGGCGGTGATGACTGCCGGCAGCGAGCCGACGCCGACCCAGATCATCAGGATCGGCACGATCGCCACCTTCGGGATCGCATTGAAGGCGATCAGCAGCGGATAGAGGCCTGAATAGATGAAGGGCGAGGCGCCGATCGCCAGCCCGAGCAGCAGGCCGAACGCAATGGCCAAGAGGAAACCGACCGTCGTGGTCCACAGCGTGTCCCAGCAATAGGCCATCAGGATATCGAAGCGCTGGAAGAAGACCGTGAAGATCTTCGTCGGCTTCGGCAGGATGATCTCCGGCACCTGGAAGACGATGCAGCAGATCTCCCAGACGATCAGCAGGCCCGCCAGAAAGAGCCATGGCATGGCGTGCTTCAGCGCCTCGCGCTTGAGGTCGCTCATGGCGCGTGTTCCTGGTGGATGCGGTCGCGCAGCTCGTGGACGATGTCGACGAAGTGCGGCTCGAAGGTGGTGGCGAGCGTGCGTGGCCGCGGGATGTCGATCTTCTTGGCAAGCACGATGCGTCCGGGCCGGCGGCTCATCACATAGACCGTGTCGGCGAGATAGACCGCCTCGCGCAGGTCGTGCGTCACCAGCACGCCGGTGAAGCGCTTCTCCAGCCACAGCGCCTGCATGACGCCCCACAGCTCCTCGCGCGTGAAGGCGTCGAGCGCACCGAACGGCTCGTCGAGCATCAGCAGCTCGGGCTCGTGGATCAGCGCGCGGCACAGGTTCGAGCGCTGCTGCATGCCGCCCGAGAGCTGCCAGGGGTATTTGTCGGCGAAGTCCTGCAGGCCGACCGTCTTCAGGAGCTTCATCGCGCGCTCGACATATTCGGCACGATGGCTGCGGAAGCGACGCTTGTGCGGCTCGACCACCTCCATGGGCAGGAGGATGTTGTTCATCGTCGTGCGCCACGGCATCAGGGTCGGGTTCTGGAATGCCATGCCGACGCCCTTGATCGGCGCCGTCACCTTCCTGCCGTCCACCACCACCTCGCCGCCCGACGGCGGCAGCAGGCCGGTGACCAGCTTCATGATGGTGGACTTGCCGCAGCCCGACGGGCCGACGACGGCGATGAACTCGCCCTTGTCGATGCCGAGCGTTGCATCGGCAAGGGCCAACGTGGTGTCCTTGCCGAGCCGGTAGGTGAGGCTGACGCCCTTGAGGTCGACGAAGGCCATTGCCTTTGTCCGGCCTCTTACTTGGCAACCATCCGGTCGGCCTTGGGCGGCAGGTAGGCGTTGCTGAACACCTTGTCGGTGGCCGGCACGGTCGGCAGGCCGAACGCCTCGGACACATCCTTCACCGCGCGGGCGAAGCGGGCCGGGTCGACGTCACCCATGCCGTTGGCCTTCACGTAGGGGGTCAGGATGTTGGTCTCCAGCGAGATCTGCAGGCGCTCCATCTCGAGCTTCTCGTCGATCAGCGGATCGCGCTTCTTGGCGGCGGCGATGCCGAGCTGCGGGTTGGCGATGACGTCCTTCCAGCCCTTCATGGTGGCCGCGAGGAAGCCCTTCACGGCCTTCTCGTTCTTGGCCATCTCGGCCGAGACCACGACGCCGTTACCGTAGACGTCCATGCCGAAGTCGACGAAGCGCATCGCCACGATGTCCTCGAAGGCCACGCCGCGCGCCTTGAGGTCGAGCATCGACGAGAAATAGTGGCCGGAGATGAAGTCGACCGTGCCCTGGACCAGGCTCTGCTCGCGCAGCTGCGGCGTCAGGTTGACGTGCTCCCACTTGGTGATGCCGTTCTTCTTGGCAAAGGCCGGGAAGAGACGGAAGCTCGCGTCGAACACCGGGGCCCCGAGCTTCTTGCCCTCGAGGTCCTTCGGGGTCTTGATGCCGCTCTTCTTCAACGCGTAGACTCCGAACGGCGCGAAATCGTACACCATGAACACACAGAGCACTTCCTTGCCCGGGTTCTTGGCGTTGTATTCGATGGTCGAATTCACGTCGGCGAAGCCGATCTGGTAGGCACCGGTGGCCACGCGCTGCACCGCGCCGGCCGAGCCCTGGCCGGGGTCCATCGTGACGTCGAGCCCTTCGGCCTTGTAGTAGCCCTTCTCCAAGGCCACCAGGAACGGCGAGGTCGGGCCCTGGAAGACCCAGTCCAGGGTGAATTTGATGGCTGTCTGGGCATTGGCCGGGAGGCTTCCGAGCGCCAGCGCGACCGCTGCCGCGCCGCCCAGCATCTTGGCGAATTTGCTCATTTTCTTGATCCCCGTGAGTTCCCTGTTCGGCGACTCTTAGGCGGACATTTCACGCCCGCCAAGGGGATATCAGGCAGATTCTATGCCAGCCTGCTGTGTCGCCACGAGCCGGGCGAAGGCGCCGCCCTGGCCGATCAGCGCCTGGTAGGCGCCGTGCTCGACGACCCGCCCGTGTTCGAACACGACGACCTGGTCGGCCTCGCGGATGGTCGACAGCCGGTGGGCGATCACGAAAGTCGTGCGCCCCTGCATCAGGACCTTCAGGGCCTTCTGGATACGCGCCTCGGTGACGGAATCCAGGGCACTGGTCGCCTCGTCGAGGATCAGGATCGGCGGATTCTTGAGCAGCGCCCGCGCGATGGCCAGGCGCTGGCGCTCGCCGCCCGACAGGGTGGTTCCGCGCTCGCCGACCAGGGTCTCGTAGCCCTCCGGCTGGCGCATGATGAAGTCGTGCGCCTCGGCGAGCTTGGCCGCCTCCTCGAGCTCGGCCTGCGTCGCGTCGGGCTTGCCGATGCGCAGATTGTCGGCGATCGAGCGGTAGAACATGGTGCTGTCCTGGAACACCACGCCGATGTTGTTGCGCAGCGAGGCCAGCTTGATGTCGCGATGATCGACGCCGTCGATGCGGACCGCGCCTGACTGGGCATCCCACATGCGGTGCAACAGCGAAAGTGCCGTGCTCTTGCCCGCGCCGGTCGGGCCGACGAAGGCCACCGTCGTGCCGGCCGGCACCTTCAGAGAGAAGTGGACCAGGGCCGGCCGCTTGCCGTCATAGGAGAAGTTGATGTCGTCGAACTCGACCTCGCCCTTGGCGCGACCGATATCGACGCCGTTGGGCTTGTCCGGAACGGTCGACTGCGAATCCAGCACGCGGAAGAAATCGCCGAGCGAGGGCATCTGGAAGAAGATGCGGCTCACGAAGCCCGAGGCCTGGTCCATGCGGCCGATCAGCATGGTGGCGAAGCCCATGAAGCTCACGATCTCGCCGACCGTCGCTTCGCCGCGCGTGTAGAGCCAGGTGCCGAGCACGAAGATCAGGATCACGGTGATGGTCGAGGCGGCGCGCGTCAGCACCGACAGGAACGCCCACCAGTTCAGCACCGGGAACTGCGCCTGCAGCGTCTGGCCGATGATGCGATGCATCTCGCGCGTCTCGGCGCCCAGCCGCACGAAGCTCTGGATCAGGTGGATGTTGCCCAGCGCATCGCCGGCGCGGCCGGCCAGCTCGCTGTGCAGGTCCTCGACCTTCTTCTGCAGCCGGTCGGTCTTGCTCACCACCCAGACGTTGGTGACGGCAAAGAACAGGATCAGGACCAGCAACAGGAGACCCAGCCGCCAGTTCATGAACATGCTGAGCGGCAGCATGACGAACAGCGCCACCAGGGTCGCCAGGTTCTCGCGGAAGAAAGACAGCCAGATGCCGAACAGGTTGTCGACGCCCGTCAGCATGACCTTGATCAGCCGGCCGGAATGCTGCGCGTTGTGAAAGCTGAAAGGCAGCATCAGCAGATGCTGGAAATAGGTGGCCATGGCACCGAGGCGGCGGCGATGGGCCATTCGGTCGGCCTGCAACGACACCACCATGTTGGCCACGATGCCGCCGATGCCGACCAGCGCCCAGAGGCCCAGGATCTCGCGCGCCTCGCGCCACAGCGCCTCGACGGGCTTGTTGCGTGCGTTGCTCAGCAGGTCGATGACCTTGCCGAACAGGACCGGCTCGTAGAATTGCAGCCCCGCCACCGCGATGTTCGCGATGGCCAGGGTGATCGCCAGCCCCTTCTCGGCCTTCAAAAGGCCGATGACGCGGCCGTAGACGCGGAAGAATTCCATGAGGTTCGTCCGCGTCCGTTTCCTTAGGCCGCCTTCGGGTCGAGGAAGCGCTCGACGGTGCGAACGAAGAAACTCACACCGAAGGGAATGGCCATGTCGTTGAAGTCATAGCGGGAATTGTGGAGGCTGACCGAATCGCCGCCATTGCCCAGCCACACCATGGCGCCCGGCACCTTCTCCAGCATGTAGGAGAAGTCCTCGGCGCCCATGCTGGGCCGCGTATTGTCCTTCACCGCGTGCTCGCCGCAGACGCCGGCCGCCACGTCGGCCGCGAACTTGGCGCGCTCGACGTCGTTCACCGTCGGCGGATAGCCGGGCTTGTGCTGAACCTCGATCTTGACGCCGTGCATCTTCGCGGCGCCGTCGCAGATCTCGTTGATGCGGCGCTCGATCAGCGCGCGATTTTCCGGCGTGGTCGTGCGGGTCGTGCCGCCGATATGCGCCTCGCCGGGAATGACGTTGTAGGCCGAACCGGCATGGAAGAAGCCGACGGTCACGACCGAGGAATCGATCGGGTCGATGTTGCGCGAGACGATGGTCTGCAGCGCCATGACGATGTTGGCGCCGACGACCATGGGATCGAGCGTCGTATGGGGATGCGCGGCATGGCCGCCCTTGCCCTTGATGCGGATGTCCCAGCGATCGGCGGCGGCCAGGAGCGGCCCGCCCTTGGTCACGATGTGGCCCACCGGAATGCCGGGCTTGTTGTGGATGGCGAACACCGCGTCGCAAGGGAATTTCTCGAACAGCCCGTCCTCGATCATCACCTTGGCCCCGCCGCCGCCCTCTTCGGCCGGCTGGAAGATAAAGTGGACGGCCCCCTCGAAGTTCCGTGTCTCGCTGAGCATTTTTGCGGCACCCAGCAGCATGGCGGTGTGGCCGTCATGGCCACAGGCGTGCATGCGGCCGGGGTTCGTCGACCGGTGCGCAAAATCGTTGGTCTCGTCCATGGGCAGGCAGTCCATGTCGGCACGCAGGCCGATCGACTTCACGGAATTGCCCTTGCGCAGGGTGCCGACCAGGCCGGTCTTGCCCAGCCCGCGCGTCACTTCCAGTCCCCATTCCTGCAGCTTGGAGGCCACCACGTCGGACGTACGGTTTTCCTCGAAGGCGAGTTCGGGATGGGCATGGATGTCGCGGCGGATCGCCGAGATCTCGCCCTGAATTTCGAGTGAACGCGGCAGGACAGGCATTGGGTACTCCGGTTGGAACCTGGGCCATCTTAGACCAAAGTGAACGGCATGTTGTCCCTTAGTGAAATCGAAGCCGCTTCCGCAATCGTGCATGCCGCGATGCCGCCCACCGCCCAATATGCGTGGCCCCTGCTCGCCCGCCGCACAGGCTGCGAAGTCTGGGTGAAGCACGAAAACCACACCCCGACCGGTGCCTTCAAGGTGCGCGGCGGGCTGGTCTACATGGACCGGCTGAAGCACGGCACCTCGCAGCCGAAAGGCGTCGTCAGCGCCACCCGCGGCAATCACGGCCAGAGCATTGCGCTCGCCGCGGCGCGCAACGGCATCGCCGCGACCATCGTCGTGCCGCACGGCAACTCGGTGGAGAAGAACGCCGCCATGCGCGCCTTCGGTGCCGAACTGATCGAGGCCGGCCACGACTTCGATGCCGCCAAGGACGCGGCGATCAAGCTCGCGGGCGAACGCGGGCTGGCCATGGTGCCGTCGTTCCATCGCGACCTGGTGGCGGGCGTCGCCTCCTACGCGCTCGAACTGTTCCGTGCGGCGCCGGCGCTCGACACGGTCTATGTGCCGATCGGCCTGGGCTCGGGCATCTGCGGCACCATCGCGGTGCGCGACGCGCTGGGGCTCAAGACGAAGGTCGTCGGCGTCGTCTCGACCGAGGCGCCGGCCTATGCGCTCTCCTATGCCGCCGGCAAGGTCGTGGCGACCAACAGCGCCGACACGATGGCCGACGGCATGGCCGTGCGCGGCCCAGACGCCGAGGCACTGGAGATCATCCTGAAGGGCGCCGAGCGGATCGTGCAGGTGAGCGACGCCGAGATCGGCGCGGCGATGCGCGCCTATTACGAGGACACGCACCAGCTCACGGAAGGCGCCGGCGCGGCCGCCCTTGCGGCGCTGCTGCAGGAGCGCGACCGCTTCGCGGGCAAGAAGGTTGGCCTGATCCTGAGCGGCGGCAATATCGATCGCCCCGTCTACCTGCGCACGCTTGCGGACGCCTGAGGGGCAGACGGCTGAGGCGCCCAGGCGAGGTCGCTCTTCACAGCCTGCATGATGAAGGAGGAACGCGTGCCGCGGACGCCCGGCATGCGCAGCAGCGCCTTCATGGCGAAGTCGCTGAAGCTCGCGAGGTCGGGCGCCAGCACGTGCAGCAGGAAGTCCATGTCGCCGGTCATGGCGTAGCAGGCGACGACCTCGGGCCGCGCGCGGATCGCCGCTTCGAAGGCGTCGACAGTCTTTTCCGAATGGTCCTCCAGGGTCACTTGCACCATCGCCTGCAGCGCGAGGCCCAGAGCCGGCGGCGAGACCAGCGCCGCATAGCGATCGATCACGCCCTCTTCTTCCAGCCGCTTCACGCGACGCTGGCAGGGTGTCGGCGACAGGCCCACGCGATCCGCCAGATCGACCATCGGCAGCCGGCCCTCCGCCTGCAGGGCTGCGAGGATGCGTCTGTCGATATCATCCAGCTCGATCATGGAGATATTCTCTCAAATTTATCGATATTTGAGATAATACCGCCAAATCTGGCGCCATCCAAAGCCAACTTCGCCGGGATTCACCAGCCGCTCGCGCCCATATTGAGGGCATGAACACCAACACCGCTCCCCTCGAGAACCTGCGCGGCGACTATGCTGGCATGGCGCCGGACTGGACGGTGCCGCAGCATCCCGACCTCTATTCCGACGAGGAACAGGCCGTGTGGCGCCTGCTGGTCCAGCGCCAGCGCACGCTGGCCGAGCGCTATGCTTGCGCAGAGTTCCTGGCAGGCCTCGACACGATCGAGCTGGGCGACACGATCCCCGATTTCGCGGCGGTCAACGCGCGGCTCGAGCCGCTGACCGGCTGGCGCATCGTCGGCGTGCCGGGCCTCATTCCCGACGCCGCCTTCTACGACCATCTCGCCCATCGCCGCTTTCCGGTGACGGTGTGGATCCGCAAACGTGAGGAGATCGACTACCTGGTCGAGCCCGACCTATTCCACGATTTCTTCGGGCACGTGCCGCTGCTGACCAATCCGGTCTTCGCCGATTACATGGAGGAGTATGGCCGCCGCGGCGTCGAGGCCGGCCCCGACGTTCATCTGCTGGCGCGCCTCTACTGGTTCACCGTCGAGTTCGGCCTGGTTCGCACCAGGCAGGGCCTGAAGGCCTACGGCGCCGGCATCCTGTCTTCCGCCGCCGAGGTGAAGCACGCGATCGAGGGCGAAGGCGTCGAACGCGTGCCGTTCGATGCGACGGTCGCGATGAACCGGCCCTACGAGATCGACCGGCTGCAGAGCACCTATTTCGTCCTCGACGATTTCCGCCAGCTCATGGACCGGCCAAAGCACTAACCCGTCGTCTCGACCGAAGCCTCGCGCAGCGAGGCGTAGCGGAGAGACCTTCCCTCCACCAAAAGCCGGCTAATTGTTGAGAGAAGGTCTCTCCACTTCGCGCCTTCGGCGCTCCGGTCGAGACGACGGATTTTCTTATTGTGAGTTCAACACCACCAACCCGTCGACCGCGACGACGCCCTCGCCGTCGCGCTTTACCAGCAGCGGATTGATCTCCGCTTCGGCCACGTCGGCGAACTGTCTGTGCGCCAGGGCCGAAAACGCCGCGATCGTCTTCGCCAGCGCCGCGACATCGCCCTTCGGCATGTTGCGATAACCGCGCACGGTCGCGAGGCCCTTCACCTCGGCGATCATCTGCATCGCCTCGCGCTCGTCGACCGGTGCAAGGCGCGTCGAGGCGTCCTTGTAGATCTCGGCCAGCACGCCGCCGAGACCGACGGTGACCGTCGGGCCCACCAGCGGATCGCGGCGGAAGCCCAGGATCACCTCGACCAATCCCCGCTCCATCTTCTGGATCAGGAATCCCTGCAGCCGCGCTTCGGGCGCATAGGCCTTCACCCGCTTCTCGATCTCGCGCGCGGCGATGGCGGCGGTCTGACCGTCGGGAATACCCAACGCCACGCCGCCCGCTTCGGTCTTGTGCGGGATGTCGACCGACAGGATTTTTAGAACCACCGGCGCTCCGACTTCACCGACGGCGGCGACGATGCGCTTGGCGTCGGGCACGGCCATCGATTTGGCCATGGGCACGCCCAGCGCGCCGAAGAAATCGGCGGCGCGGCGTTCGTCGAAGCCGGAGACACGCCCCGCTTCCAGCGCATCGAGCGCACCGATCGACGGCTCCGTGAGACGCGGCACGGGCTGCGGCGGCGTGCGCAACAGGCAGAGCGCCATCGCCTCGGCGCAGGATTCGGGATGGCGGAAGGCCGGCACACCGGCGGCCGTCAGCAGCGCCAGCGACTTCTCCGCCGAGGGCGTCAGCGCCACCGCGAACGGCTTGCCCGAGCCGGCAAAGCGCAGCAACGGCTCGACGGCGAGCTCGGGGTTGAACTGCGCCGAGGAGCCGACCACGAAGATCGCCGCGTCGTTGCCGTCGTCGGCCAGCAGCCGCTCGATCGTGCCGGCCACGATCTCGGGCTTGGCGCCGGCCAGGGTGAGATCCACGAGCTTGCCGTCACCGGCCGCGATGCCGAGCGGCTTTAGCCATTCCACGAGATTGTTGGGCGGGCCCACGATGTCGAGCCCGGCCACCGCCATGCTGTCGACCACCATGGCCGCGCCGCCGCCCGTCGTGGTCGCCACCGCGACCCTCCGGCCACCGCTCCTCGATCGTGCGCGGTCGACCAGCAGCGACGGCACGTCGATCAGCGATTCGAACATCGACACGCGCGCGATACCGTGGCGGCGGCAGAAGGCATCGAAAGTCGCATCGGAACCGGCGATGGCACCGGTATGCGAGCGCGCCAGCTCCTGGCCGATGTCGGAGCGGCCGAGCTTGTAGGCGATGACGGGCTTGCCGGCCTCGTGCGCCCGTCGCGCTGCCCGCGCCAGCCGCTCACCGTCGCGCAACGTCTCCATGAACAGCAGGATGGCCCTGGTCTTCGGATCGTCCACCATCAGGTCGGCAATCTCGCCCACCGCGAGGTCGACTTCGTTGCCGACCGAGATCAGGCGCGAGAAGCCGATGCCGCGCGCATCCGCACGCGACAGCAGCGCGCCGATCAGGCTGCCGCTCTGGCTGACCACGGCCCAGTTGCCGGCGCGCAGTTTCTCCACGGCGAAGGCGGCGTTGGCCGTCAGCGCCATGGCGGGATCGGTGCTCACCGTGCCGATGCTGTTGGGGCCGACCAGGCGAATGCCGGTCTCGCGCACGACCTTCGCAAGCTCGTCCTGCAGCGAGGCGCCGGCCGCGCCCGCATCGGCAAAGCCGCCCGCGAGGATCGAGGCCACCTTGACGCCGCGCCGGCCGCAATCGGCCAGGGCCCGCACTGCGGCCGCACCGTTCAGCAGGATATAGGCGTGATCGATGTCGCCCGGGATCGCATCGAGATCCTTGTAGGCCTTCTCACCCAGGATTTCGCTGCGCGACGGATTGACCGGCAGGATCTCGCCGGTAAAGCCGTGCTTGCGCAGGAAACGCTGCGGCCGCGATGTCGTTTTGGTGACATCCGACGACGCGCCGATCAATGCGATACGTCGCGGCTCGAAAAGGGCGGAGAACAGGACCTTGGGATCGCTCATGGGACGAGTATACTCCGCCCATGCTCAACCGCCGCTCCTTCGTCGCCGCGACGCTCGCCGTCGCCGCCACACCCGCCGCCGCGCAAAACGCGCCGTGGCCCAGCAAGCCCATCAAGCTCGTCGTGCCCTATGCGCCCGGCGGCACCACCGACGTCGTGGCCCGCATGATCGCCGAGCATCTCGGCCAGAAGCTCGGCCAGAACATCATCGTCGACAACAAGCCCGGCAAGGGCGCGATGGTCGGCACGGCGATCGTCGCCAAGTCACCGCCCGACGGCTACACGCTGCTGATGTCGGTGATCTCGGGCCTGTCGATCTCACCCACGCTCTATGGCGGCGGCGACTTCGACCCGATGGGCGATTTCATCCACGTCTCCATCGCCTCGACCAATCCCAGCGTCCTGGTCGCCAACACGAACTTCGGACCCAAGACCTTCAAGGAGTTCGTCGACTACGCGAAGGCCAATCCCGGCAAGGTCTCCTACGCGACCTCGGGCGCGGGCTCGAGCAACCACCTGCTGGGCGCGCGCCTCGAACAGGTGATCAGCGCCGGCCTGGTCCATGTCCCCTATCGCGGCGCCGGGCCGGCCATGATCGACACGATCGCCGGCAACGTGCCGGTGATGTTCGACTCGCTGCCCTCGGCCGCGCCGCACATCAAGGGCGGCAAGGTGAACGCGCTGGCGGTCAGCGGCGAGACCCGCAGCCCCGCCTTCCCCGACGTGCCGACCATGAAGGAGCTGGGATACCCCGACCTCATCTCCTATTCCTGGTTCGGCATCTCGGTGCCCGCGAAGACGCCGCAGCCGATCGTCGACCGGATTGCGACGGAGATGCAGGCCGTGCTGAAGGAGCCCGCCGTCATCAAGCGCTGGGAGGAGATCGGCGCCGAGGGTAGCACCATGACGCCCGCCGAAGTGACGCGCTTCATCCAGAGTGAGATCGACAAGTGGGTGCCGGTCGTGAAAGCTTCGGGCGCGAAACCCGGCTGACGAAGGCCGACCACCCAGGAGGAGACGACATGACCATCCGCCGCGTGACCTCGCCCGACGTCGCCGAGCCGCCGCCCGAGCGCTGGTCGAACTGCCTGGTGGTCGATGGCGTCGCCTATGTCTCCGGCATGACCGCCCGAGGCGCCGATCCCAAGGCGCTGGGCGCGATGGACGAATATGCCCAGGCCAAGGTGATCTTCGGGAAGATCAAGTCGCTGGTCGAAGCCGCCGGCGGCGCCATGTCGGACGTGGTGAAGATCACGGTGTTCCTCACCGAGATCGCCAACAACACCAAGGTCTGGCAGGCCCGCCGAGAATTCTTCACCGGCGACTTCCCGGCTTCGACTTTGGTCGAGGTGAGTGCCCTCGCCGCGCCCGAGATCCTCGTCGAGATCGAAGCCGTCGCTCACATCGGCAAGGGCCGGCGTTAGCCCAACTCGATATCGTAACGGATGAACCCGCGGTTCACGGCCATCTTGTCGTAGAGGAGCCGCGCGGTCGCGTTGCTCGCCTGCGTCTGCCAGTAGAGGCGCGGGCAGCCCTGCGCCCTGGCCCAGTCGGCGACGGCCTGGATCAGCGCCCGCGCCACGCCCTTGCCGCGAACCTCGGCTTCCGTGAACAGGTCCTGCAGGTAGCAGACATCGTCCGATGACGTGTTGGCATGGATCAGGAAGTGCGTGATGCCGACCAGGCGTCCGTCGAGACGGGCGCCCAGCGCATGCATGCGTGCGTCCTTTGCGAACTCGTTCCAGGCGCGGTCGTACATCGCCTGCGGCAGGGTGCGCTTGTAGAAATCCATGTAGCCGCGGAACAGCACTTCCCACTGCGCGCGGTCGGGCGGTTCGAGTTTACCGATGGTGATCATTGCTCCCGACTGTACAGGCTCTCAGCCCTGATCGGCACGGCCATTGCTACTCCGAGGTCATCGATGGGTGCGCCTGCGAGGATTCGATGTCTGGAGCGCTTCGAACACTTGATCGGCCACAGGGGGATCGAGTATTGCCACCTCATTATCCGCATGCGGCTGTTCGAGAAGAAGCAGGCCTCTTGCGCGCACCTAGAGTTCCAGAAGCTGCCAGCACGTGAAGCGCATCAAAATCCCTCTGACCGTCCGGCCGTATCAGGTCACGGCAATACCGGGTCGGGGCCTTGGCCTTACCGCCTGCTCCACCATCGATCCGCGCACCAAGATCGATGACTGCTTCACCTGGGAGCTGCCCAAGCGGGACATCAAGCACGTCACCGAGACTGTCCTGAACGGGAACTACTTCGACCATCCTGTCTGCTCTACACGCGGCCTTGTCGCGATCGGTCATATCTCCCTGATCAACCACGATCCGGAGCCGAACTGCGAATGGCGGATGGTCCAGGTCCACGATCGCTGGATGATCGAGGCGTGGTCCATATCCCGCCTCTCCAGCGGCGAGGAGCTGACTTTCGACTACGGGTACGACCCGACCGCCTAGGAGTGAACCCCGCTAGGCGTGCGAGAACATCGCCTTGCCGGCGACCGGCATGGTCGCCTTGAGGATGGTGCCGGCCGCGACCTTCTCGCTGCGGCGGGACACCACGACGTAGAGGTCGTTGCCTGAGAAAGCGACGTTGGTGCAGTAGATATCGTCGCCGCAATCGACGTGATGCGTCGGCCGTCCCAGCGCATCGAAGCGCCACGCGGTGGTGCTGGGATGGGCGATCACCAGCCCGCCCTCCTCGTCCAGCGCCATGCCGTCGGGACCGGCATGGCCGCCGCTCATCTGGATGAACAGACCGACCTTGCTCGCCGTCCCGTCGCCCATCAGCGGCAGGCGCCACACCGCGTTGCCGCGCGTCACGCCGACATAGAGGACGGTCTCGGCCTTGTTCATCACCAGCCCGTTGGGGCTCGGGACGGTATTCACCAGCATCGTGAGCCTGCCCGACGTGTCGTAGCGATAGACGCGGCCGGTCGGGTCGTGCAGGCCGGTCTGGCCCTGGTCGGTGAAATAGAGATCGCCATTGGCGGCAAAGAACAGGTCGTTGACGCCCTTGAAACTCTCCGAGCCGCGCGTCTCGAGCAGCGGCGTCACCTTGCCGGTGTCGGGATCGAGCAGGACGATGCCGCGCTTGTAATCGGTGATGAAGATGCGGCCGTCCTTGTGGATCTTCAGCCCGTTCGGCCAGCCGTCATATTCGCTTACCAGCGTCCATTCGCCTTGCGGGCTGATGCGGAAGATGCGGCCGAACGGGATGTCGGTGACGTAGAGATTGCCGGCGCGATCGAAGCTCGGCCCTTCGAGGAACGAGTCGAGCAACTGGCCCACGGCATTGGTGTCGCCCCACGCGGTCCGCGACGGCTTACGGAACTTCTCCGGCAGGCGCGCGAACTCGGTCGCACGAACGGGCTTCGTCATTCCGTACATGGTCGTTTCCTTTTTTCATTTCTTCGCTTTTAGGCCCTCTCCGCCGCGCAGCGGGGGAGAGGGAGGGGCCCATTGCGAAAGCAATGGGAGGGTGAGGTGGTGTTTCAATAAAAGCGATGTGCTGGCTTGGAGGTCGATGGCCCACCTCACCCTCCCCGCGCTACGCGCGGGTCCCCTCCCTCTCCCCCCGCGATGACGCGGGCGGAGAGGGCGTTTGAGTGAGAGGGTGGACGACGGCTAAGCCGCCTTCACTTCGCGTTCGGCCTTCAGGGCGCGGACGGTCTGGCGCAGTGCGTGGACCGTCTTCTCGATCTCGGCGCCGCCGTGCGTCGCGGAGACGAAGCCGCCGGGGGCGCCCATGACGTCGACGCCGTGGGTCATCAGGCCCATGCGGATCTTGCCGGTCAGCGGGCCGGCGCCGCGCGCACCCTTCAGCTTCTCGATCGGCACCTTCAGCGGATCGAAGGTCGCCGGATCGATCGGATCGCCGAACGGGTTCGGATAGATCAGGAAGGTCGAGCTCTGGCCGTAGATGCCCCACGGCACGCCTTCCTGGACCAGCACCTCGGTCAGCGCCGCGCGCAGCTCGGCGGCCGTCTTGTTGGCCTTTTCGGCGAGGTTGTCGTCGCGCACCATCGACAGCGCGGTGACGGCAGCAGCCGCCGACAGCGGGTTGGCGTTGAAGGTGCCGGGATGGAGGATGCGCTCGATCTTGCGGGCCGCGGTCGCGGCGTGATCGATCCGGTCCATGATCTCGCGCTTGCCCGAGACCGCGCCACCCGGCAGGCCGCCAGCCACGATCTTGGCCTGGATACAGAGGTCGGGCGTGATGCCCAGCGCCTTCTGCGCGCCGCCCGAGGACCAGCGATAACCGGTGATGACCTCGTCCATCAGCATGACGACGCCCTTCTTGGCCGTGGCGTCGCGCACCGCCTGGACGAAGCCCGGCGGCAGCGGCGCCTGGCCCCAGGAGGCACCCGACGGCTCGAACATGACGGCCGCGATGTCGTCGCGCTCCTCGATCACCTTCACCACCGCGGCGACGTCGCTTTGCGGCAGCACGATCGAGAGCGAAGCGACTTCCTGCGGGACGCCGGGGGTCGTGCCGCCGTCATAGGTGGCGCCGGCGCCGGCGGTCACATGGTCGTGCCAGCCGTGGAAGTGGCCGAGGAAGCGGACGATCTTGTCCTTGCCCGTGTGGGCACGCGCGAGGCGGATCGCCATGTGCGAGGCCTCGGTGCCCGACGCGGTGAAGCGCACGCGCTCGGCGCAGGGCGTCAGCTCGCACACCAGCTCGGCCCAGCGCACTTCCAGCTCGTGACTGGAACCGTAATGCGTGCCGAGCTCGATCTGCCGCTTCACCGCCTCGACGACGGCGGGATGCGAATGGCCGAGCAGCATGGCGCCGTGGCCGCCGAAATAGTCGACATACTCATTGCCGTCGACGTCCCACTTGCGAGGACCCACGGCACGCGAGACGTGGATCGAATAGGGATCGAGGTAGCGCGCATCGTGCGTAATGCCACTCGGCAGCACCTTGTGGGCGCGCTCGAACAGGGCGGCCGATTTGCCGGTCTTCGCCTTGTAGTCGGCGACGACGGCGGAGTTCGTCTGCGATGAATCTTTCTCTTGCGCGGTCATACTTGCCCTCAATCCAGCTAATGGCTGAGCATCGCTTGTCTCGCTTGTTTCGCCAAGGGCCTCGCGCCAAAGTCCGCCGACTTAAAAGGTGGAGGAACGCCGTGAACGCCAAGCCCCGTGGCCGCCAATTCTTCAATAATCCTGGCCCGACCAACATTCCCGACCGGATCCTGCGCGCAATGGACCGGCCCGTAATCGATTTCATGTCTGAGGAATTCGTCGCCATCCATCACGCCTGCCACAACGGCGTGAAGCGCGTCCTCAAGACCGACCAGAACCTGTTCATGTACTCGTCGACCGGCCACGGCGCCTGGGAGGCGGCCCTCGCCAACCTGTTCTCGCCCGGCGAAACCGTGCTGATGGTCGAGACCGGCTACTTCTCGGAGAGCTGGACCGAGATGGCCAACCATCTCGACATCAAGGTCGAGCTGATCCCCGCCGACCAGCGCAAGGGCGCCGACGTGGCCCGGATCACCGAGCGCCTGGTCGCCGACAAGGAACACAAGATCAAGGCAGTCCTGACCGTCCACAACGAGACCGCGACGGGCATGGTCCTGCCGATCGACCAGGTGCGCCGCGCCATCGACGAGGCCAAGCACCCCGCCCTCCTGCTCAGCGACACGATCTCCTCGCTCGCCAGCATGGAATACAAGATGGACGCCTGGGGCATCGACCTCACCGTCGGCGGCAGCCAGAAGGGCCTGATGCTGCCCACCGGCATGTCGATGACCGGCGTCAGCAACAAGGCGCTGGAAGTGTCGCGCAAGTCCAAGACGCCGCGCCACTACTGGAGCTGGGAGATGATGACCGGCCGCGCGCCGCAGAAGTTCGTCGGCACCGCGCCGGTGCACATGTTCTTCGGCCTGCAGGAATCGATCAAGATGCTGGAAGAGGAAGGCCTCGACGCCGTCTTCGCCCGCCATGCGCGCCTGGCCGAAGCGACCCGCGCCGCCGTGCGCGTATGGGGCTCCGACGGCAAGGGCCCGCAGCTCTTCTGCCAGAACGAGGAACGTCTCTCGAACTCGGTGACCGCGGTCACCATGCCCGAGGGCATGAGCTCCGACTCGATGCGCAAGGCCGCCCTCGATCGCTTCAACCTGTCGCTGGGCGGCGGGCTGGGCAAGATGATGGGCAAGATGTTCCGCATCGGCCACATGGGCGACCTCAACGAGCCGATGCTGCTGGGCTGCCTCGCCACGACCGAGCTCGCCATGAAGGCCTCGGGCGTGCCGTTCGTGCCGGGCGGCGTCGACGCCGCGATCAAGTCGCTGTCGGCTTAGGCCTCGCGCCCTCTTTCACCTCCCCCGTCAAACGGGGGAGGCGACCGCGTAAGAGTTAAGGATCCCTCACTGCGTTCGGGATGACACCATTGCTTGAGTTGGCGCAGGGCGCCAATGCGCAAACGGTGTCATCCCGCACGACGTGAGGGATCCTTTGCTTTCTTTTCAGAAAACCGGCTTCTTGCCGGCGAGCGCCGCCGCGAAGGCTTCCGGCCTCAGGGCCGAGAGCGGCGTGCGCGCGGTGATGGCGGTGTCGAGCTTGACACCGACCACAGCCGCAAACTTCAAGGTCTCGGGATTGAAGGCATAGAGCTGGCCGACCGTCAGGTTGAACCACCAGCCATGCAGGGTCAGCGTGCCGGCCTTCACCCGCTCCTCGATCCAGCGATAACCCATTAGGTTGCTCACACTGTTCAGGACCGCGGCCTGTTCGACGGCGCGCGTGACCTCGTCGCGCGAACGGCCCTTCAGCTCCTCGACGACGACGTCGCGCGTGTGCTGGGCGACGGCAGTCCAGGTCGACAGATAGTCGTAGTGCGCATAAGCGCCGCCGCTGCCGTCGACCAGCGCGCCGATGCCGCCGCACAGCGCATGGCCCAGCACGACGATGTGCTCGACGCCGAGCCCGCGCACCGCGAACTCGATGGCGGCCGACGTGCCATGTTGGCGATCGTCCGGCGGATACTGCGCCGGCGGCACCATGGCCGCCACGTTGCGCACGGTGAAGATGTCGCCGGGCTTGGTCTGGGTCAGGATGCCCGGATCGACCCGCGCATCGGAACAGCCGATGATCAGGATCTTGGGCGATTGACCCTCGGTCGCCAGCTTCTCGAACAGGTCGAGATGCTCTTGATAGTAGCCCACGCGGAAATCCGCGAAGCCCTTGAGTAGCCGTTCGAGTGCCATGACTTGCCTATGCCCGTTTGCGGCCCAAGGCGACATAGACGATGATGCCGCAGCGCACAAATCAGCAAAATTGGATGACATGACCGAAGAACTGCTTTTCGAGAAGCGTGGCGAGATCGGCTGGGTGACGTTCAACCGGCCCAAGGCGCGCAATGCCCTCACCTTCGCGATGTACGAAGGACTGGCTGACACCTGCGCCCGGATCGCCAAGACCGGCGAGGTCCGGGCCTTGGTGGTCACCGGCGGCGGCGACAAGGCCTTCGCGGCCGGCACCGACATCGCCCAGTTCCAGAGCTTCGAGAATGGCGAGGACGGCATCGCCTACGAGCGCAAGATGGATCGCATCCTGGGTGAAATCGAGCGCTGCCCGGTGCCGACCATCGCCGCGGTCAACGGCTTCTGCACCGGCGGCGGCGCGGCGATCGCGGCGGTCTGCGACCTGCGCATCGGCTCGGCCAGCGCCCAGTTCGGCTTCCCGATCGCCCGGACCCTGGGCAACTGCCTGTCGATGGCGAATTACGCCCGCCTGGCGGCCCTGATCGGCCCGCAGCGGGTCAAGGAAATGATGCTCCTGGCCAAGCTGATGGACGCCCCGTCGGCGCTGGCCTGTGGCCTGATCAGCGAGATGCTGCCCGACCAGGCCGCCCTGCTCGCGCGGGCCGAGGAACTGGCCAATACGGTCGCCGGGCACGCCCCGATCACGATGCAGGTCACCAAGGAGGCGCTGCGCCGCCTGCAGGCGCGCCTGGGCGACGAGAACATCGACGATCTCATCAGACTGGCTTACGGTAGCGCCGATTTCCGCGAGGGCATGGCGGCCTTCCTGGGGAAGCGGGCACCCAAATGGTCAGGCGCCTGACAGACGATTGTTA